>PJTT01000015.1_pt1 | contig 477690 bp, 429 predicted proteins | sample 1512261 | NCBI WGS metagenome assembly PJTT01 (sample SAMN08177685, study PRJNA422409) | Soil metagenome, whole genome shotgun sequencing project. | isolation source: Soil (2) enriched on wood chips | place: USA: Madison | collected 2015-01-15
AAACCAAACAACTACAACACTTTAAGAACTACGCTATTCGCTAACGGGTTGCAAATATAGAACTTCTTACCACATCACAAAACTTTTTAAACAACTATTTATAAAAAAATTTCAAAAAAATACCATAATATAACACTATATAATGATTATCAACATTTTATAACTGATTGATGGATACCGGATACTCGTACTGGCCGTCAAATACCCAACTACTACATGCGAAAGGGCCGCACTACTTTGCAGAACCCTGGTATATTCCTATATATATGTATCTTTTTCGGACTCGGATATCCGAACATAGACACCGGGTTAACCTTTGCACGCTGGTTTTCTGCCGGTACAACTACATCAATAGTAACAGTTCCCCTACCCGATCCTGTAAGCCGCACCGGCTGTATATATAAATGGAGGAACATACCTGAAGGCTTTGTTGTAAACGATCGCGCCAAAATCTATCATCTCCTGGGCAGCAGCATTGGTTACATCAAATACATGCAGCGCTTTATAAGCGGAGAACCAATTGTTCTTTCCGGGGCCCACCTCTGAGGTTAACACAATATTGGAAAATCGCAATAAACGCCGGTTCACTTCTCCGATAGCGTACTCAATAACCTGCTCCTTACCTCCTGTATTGCGCCCGCTGATACGCAGAGCTTCCATCCCCAGGCGCCCCTGAACAGGGACAATAAAGCTGAAGTTATCCAAGGGCGCTCCAAGATTGATGGACTGCTCTGTCCCATACACTCCATTGGCTTTGATCGAATAACCCAGGCTGCTCAGGTCTGACCCTGAACCTACCTGCCCCGTAAACTCATTCAGACTATCTGCATACAAATAAGGTATCGTACCAGATACACCAGCCAAAGCAATACTTACTGCATCATCTGCAACGCTGCCTACTTTAAAAGTATCTACTACAATTCCATCATAAATATTTGTGGCCGCAACAATTACAGCAGTCAACCCTTTAGGTACTACCGGCGCTGCAATAAATGCTGTTGATTTTCTGTCTGTAAAAGGAATAGAAGTTTCAGCAGAAAGCGCTCCATTGATAATAGTACGGTAAGATATTTTAGAAAGATCATGCCTGGAAGTTATCTGGCCTTCTATATTCAGTTTTTTATTTTCAAAAACGGTAGCCTGGAATTTAATACCATCTTTAAACGTTATAGCACGTAATGTCCTTATCTCAGACATCTTTATATGCACTTCGGAGCTATTATTGTTTTTATCAAAAGAAACCACTACCAGCTCTATCATAGCAGGCCGTATCGTTTACTTTAATAAATCATCAACTTCAACCACGGGCATAATGAAACGCAATACGATAAAGGGTTTCAAGCAAATAACTCCGGCATAAACATAATTAAATCAGGGATAATTCACCTTCATCAGGGTCAGGCCATGTGCAGGTGTATCAAAATAAGTATTGCTACCATCTTTAGATTCGATAATACTCCTGAAGGTGTCGAGTGTGATAATACCTCTTCCTACTTTAAGCATGGTAGCGGTAAGCGCTCTTACCATGCCCCGTAAAAATCGATTGGCAGATACGATATAAATCAACTGATCGTCTTTTATGACCCATTCGCTCTGCAGTATGGTGCAATTAAATGTTTTAACCTGGGTGTTTTTTTTGGAGAAAGATGTAAAGTCTGTGTAATCTTTAATTAACGCCGCTGCGCTATTCAGCAAAGCTATGTCTACGGAATAAGGGTAGAAATAAGCGCGCTCAGTTATAAAGGGATTCTTATATTGATATACATGATAGTGATAAACCCTGCTCAACGCGTCAAAGCGGCAATGCGCTTCATTATTTTTTTCACTAACTGCATTGATCGCAATGTCTGGAGGAAGAATAGCATTCAGATTATAAATCCATTTCTGCTCAAAGGTTTCAGGCCAGTCGAAATGAAAAAAATTCTGCCGGGCATGAACACCTGCATCGGTTCTCGACGATCCTGTAAGTTCTACAGGTTGCTTAAAAAGTACATGGAAAGCCTTTTCAATTTCGCCCTGAATGGTTAGCGCATTTTTCTGGATCTGAAATCCCCTATACCTTGTGCCTTTGTAAGCTACCTCCAGGAAATAACGCAATGTTAACGATGATTTGAAATGTTAGAAGTTGTTCAAAACTATTGAACCAATGCATTGAACTTATCACGGTAGGCACCGTCTTTAATTTCGGATGCAAGAGAAGCAAAATGCTCCCTGTCCGCAATAAAAGGATAAGCAGCTGCATAAAAATTATACTTGCCCGCATTAGAGAGGAACATACCGCTCAGGTATTTAATATGAGCTGTAGTGTAGCATTTAGCTTTAAATGCCTTTGAGGCCTGCGCAATCATACTATCGTCATTACTTTCTGAAGCCATAGCCCTGCGCAATTTCAAAAAGTCATCTTCTCCCGCGATCGATTTACAAGTTGCATTAGTAGATTTCGTACCTGCATTGTCAGCAGCAGCTGGCTGGGGAATAGCCGCTTTTTCTTCTACTTTAAAGCCAGACTGATTTTCTTTGGCAATTACGGCTTGTTCCTTCTTGTTTTCCACCTGTGAAGCTGGTGTAGTAGTTACCTGCGCCTGGGGTCCGCTTGCCTTGGGCTCGGGAATAAAAATAGTGATGGGATCTACCTGCCCAGATTCGTTCCTGTCGTCATACACCACCGTAACACCCTTTGAAGTCTTGGTTTGAACCGGATCCGCAGTTCCGCTATTTTCCGGCACTTTAACTACCGGGTGCTCCTGTACTGTAGGCGGTTGTTTATTTTCTGCAGGCTTGTTAACTGCTGTTGGAGCTGGTGTTACCACTACAGGTTTTTCTTCTACCGGTTGTGGCTTAGGCTTTTCCAGCAAACTGGGGTCGTTCGCGGCCTGAGATAATACTTTTGTGAAGTCTGATACACCCTCTGCCGGAACGGTCTCTTTTTTGGGTTCGGGTTTCGGCGCCGGAGGTGTTGCTTTTGCAGTAACCACTTCTTCACCACCCTTCAAAGCTTTTTGAACTGCCATAGTTTGCAGATCAAATAAACCCCATCCATCATTTCCATAATCTTTGATCAGGTAACCTTTATCTTTTGAATCAATTCGAAAATCGAAACGCTGCTCAGTGGTCTTACTATCTGGAAACCCGACTGTCAATTTGTAATCACCGTCTTTTAACTGGGGAAGAATTAAATAACCGGAGGCATTGGCACTAATTTGCTGCCCGTTGATCTTAATATAAAACGGCTGCGCCGGTTCTGTCTGGAGATAAACGAAGTATTTAGACTGTACCTGGTAACCCTGTCCGAAACCGACAAAAGAAAGGAGCGTAAATAAAGCCGAAAAAAGAAAATGCCTGTTCATTAAATATAATAATTTTTCTTGCAGGCAAATTTAACTGAAATTATCGGTTTGACGTTTGTCAACGCCAAATTGAAAACTTTTAGGTTTTGTTTAATATTTCGGCAAACCCCTATTTCTCTATTCTACGGAAGAATTTACGGTCCCCCATCAGCAGGGAAAAGCCCGTAATAGCTCCCTTGGGGTTTCTGCTGAACTCCATTTCATCTATCGAATCGTCCTGCCAGTAAAAATTCAAGGGTGAAGATGCTTTCAGGAAAATCTTGTTATTCACATCTTTCACCAAAAGACGTCCCTCCTCTATCATCAATGTAACTGTATCCTTTTTTGAATCAGCATATTTACCCACATAAGACTTTAAAGCGGCATCCGGTACTGCAACCTCGTTAAACCTGAATCTTTTCTTAGAAAGCAGCCACTGATATAAACTATCATTATTATAGGTAATATCCCAGCTATTATGATTGGCATCAGGATATAAGGTAAATTTCACTTCAGCCTTTTTGTTCAACTTACGAACTGCATCAATCATGCTAATAGACGCCGCCGGCAAAACCACATCGTCTTTAGCCCCATGAAAGCACCATATCGGCATGTAGCGCAAGGTCCAGGCTTTTTCCGTATCACCGCCACCACATACCGGCGCAATCGCCGCCAGGTCTGATGGATATTTTTCCGCATAGTTCCAGGTTCCAAAACCACCCATGCTTAAACCTGTCATATAAACCCGGTCTTCGTCTACCTTATATTTCTTCTTAAGATCGTTGAGCAATGCTTTCAGCACATCCAGCTGCCAGCCTGTATTTGGCGGAGCCTGAGGTGAAGCAAGAATAAAGGGGAACCGGCGTCCTGCTTCTGCCAATTTGGGAGGACCATGAAATTTAACTTTATTAAGATCGTCGCCACTTTCGCCCGAGCCATGTAAAAAGATGACCAGGGGCCATTTACGCGCAGTATCTTCCCGGTAATTTTCAGGAAGGTACAGCAGGTATTTTGTTTCCTGTATGAGCTTTTCAGCAGTTTGCTGAGCGCCGAGCTGTAAAGGCATCAGGCCCACAAGCAGGATAAATGTTAGTTTATTAAGCATAACCGTTGGTATTTCTTATCCGCTTACCAGCTGCCTCCGGCCCCACCACCACCGAAGCCTCCACCACCGAAGCCTCCAAAACCGCCACCGCCACCAGACCAGCCTCCGCCGCCACCACTACCTCCACCCGACCATCCGCCGGGAAAGATTACCGGACCGCCCCAGTTATCCCGGTAGCCGCGGCGGGACACATATCCGCCACCTCCGCCGCCACCTCTGCGGCTGATAATAACAATGATGATGAAAAGAACAATAGCTGCCATTAAAAGACCCGAACCTCTGCCTCCTTTGCCCCGTTGATTATACCCGCCCGGAGCCTTGTACTTTCCGGCAGCAGCTTCCATAATATCAGTAGTAGCTTCATCAAGCCCCCGGTAATTAGCGCCCTGCCTGAAATTTGGGATCAGCGTATTTTGAACGATCTGGTCGGCGATCAAATCGGTAACCGAACCTTCAAGACCATAACCCGGTGCTATAAATACACCGCGCTGCCCGCCCTTTACACCTGTATTAACTAAAATAACAACGCCGTTGCTAAATTGCTTCTGTCCGCCAACACCCCATTTTCTACCCAGGGCAATGGCAAACTCATCCCTCGAATAGCCTTTCAGATCATCCACTACAACTACTGCAATCTGGTTAGAGGTGCTATCGTCATAAGCCACCAGCTTGCGCTCCAAAGCCTCTCTTTGCTCCGGGGTAAGGAAACTGCCGGAAAAGTCATTCACCAGCCTCGGCGGATTGGGAATCGCAGGAATATCTTGCTCTATTTGTGCCTGCGCCGTAAGAGCAAAAACAACAAACAAGCTCAGCAAGAACAGCGCAATTATACGTTGCTGTAAGCCCTTTATTAAAAACGGGGAAAAAAAGGGTATGGTTGACTGTGTTTTGATGTGATTACTCATTTACTATTTGCCAAATACAATATCGTCGGGTAACTCATTATGATCAGTTGCACGGTCAAAAGGAAAATAACTGTGCAACCCTTCTCCAATTTCATACACATACTGGCAGATGCCCTGTACAAAATGCTCCTGGTTGAATTCCTGTAAAATATGACTAACCAACTCCTGCCAGTACTGCACACCGGTTTTAGTATAAATACCTTCATCGCCATAGATCGCCAGCTGATGGTCTTTAACTGCTATATACAGCAATACGGCATTACGCTCAACCGTTTGCTCCATTTTCAATTGAAAGAATACCTCAGAGGCCCTTTCTACCGGGTTTACGTATTTACAATGGCTTTCCATGTAAATACGGATTTCTCCGCTCGTACGGCTCTCGGCACTTCTAATAGCATCCACCACTTGCTGCTTCTCTGCTGCTGTAAGAAATTCCGGCGATTTGCTTTTAAATAATGAAAATCCCAATTGGCTTAAAATTTAATGTCAACATTATTTTGTGCACCATCTACTGCCTTAAAGCCTTCTTTTACTTCAAATCCAAACATTTTTGCCACCAGGCTTTTAGGAAAAGAGCGGGCTGCTTCATTATAATTCCTGACCGCCGCATTAAAATCGGCTCTCGCCACCTTGATCCTGCGTTCATTTCCCTCTAACTGAACCTGCAATCCCCTGTATGCTTCAGTTCCTCTCAAAACCGGGTATTTCTCAATAACTGCGATCAAGCGATTGGAAGCTGCGGCCAGCGTATCCTGGAGGCCCGATTGCCGGTTGTAACCATCGGCCGACAAACCACCACCCGAAGCGGACAGTGCATTACTCCTAGCCTCAGCCACCCGGGTCAGGGTTTCCTGTTCAAAGCTGGCCATCCCTTTAACTGTATTCACCAGGTTGGGAGTCAGATCAAGCCTTCGCTGGTAAGTACTTTGCACATCGGCCCAGGTCTGCTCCATCTTTTCTTCCTTGCTTACTAAAGAATTATAAGCCACTATTACGTAGAGCCCCAGTAAGATGATGAACGCACCAATAAGATATCCTGAAAAACGCTTTTGCGGCATGCTCTCCAATTAAAATTCTACTTTAGGAGCTGTTTCTGCACCAGGATCAGCTTTAAAGGGCTCTTTAGCTTTGAAGCCAAACATACCACCTAAAATATTCATGGGAAAAGAACGGACTTTTGTATTATAACTGTTTACAGCTCCGTTAAAAGTATTACGCGAAGCGCGGATCTCGTTCTCAATGCCTTCCAGCTGTCCCTGCAATTGCAGGAAGTTCTGGTTAGCTTTCAGCTCAGGATAGCTTTCCACAACTGCCAGTAATCGGCTTAAAGCGCTGCTTACCTGCCCCTGAGCAGCCTGAAACTGCTGCATATTTTCCGGCGTCAGCTGATCTGCAGAAATATTTACCGAAGTAGCTTTAGACCTTGCTTCTATCACTTTAGTTAATGTTTCCTGCTCAAACTTAGCGGCACCCTTCACAGTATTTACCAGGTTACCCACCAGGTCATTCCGTTTTTGATAGTCTGTCTGCACATTAGCCCAGGCGTTTTTCACTACCTCATCTTCTTTTACAAGGCCATTATAGCCCTTACAGCCCATAAAGCCTACTATCACCAACAAAATGATTACGATTAAACCTATTCCTTTCATAGTATTTGATTTTAAGAGTTTATCTAACAAATTTAATACAATTAGTTATTGAAAAGGATGTTCTATTCGGTAAAGCCCGTAACCACATCGGTAAATGAAATTATATGCAGCCAATAGTGATGATTACTTTAAAATTTGAATTGGAAAATCAATAATAAAAGAGTAAATTAGTAGTGTAGTAATCAGCTCACTAATCCTGGAGTGCTTTTACCTACAATGATACTGAGAAGGAATGGAAAGTTTGTTGTTCACCCCTTAAAACTTAACATTATGAACCAGTTAGCTTGTCACACTGCACCTCCTGGCCAAAGTGCCGGCACACCTGCAAATCACACTGTATTTTCCTCATTATTTACTGCCAACAAACAACTATGGCGCTTATGCAGTTTTTTATTGGCGCTATCGTTATTTATTTTACCCGGATGTAAGCAAACCAATGCAAATATACCGGACGAAAAAAAGCTGCAGGCCGAAAAGGATGCCATTCTTGCTACCATAGAAAAAGAAACGGCCTCTTTTTTTGCAAGAGATTACAATGCCTGGAAATCGACCTACGCTCAAACCGATTACGCTTTTCAGGCCTGGAGTAATCGCGACGGCACTTTTGATGCCAGCGTCGGATGGAATGGGATTGATAATACTGTTGGGAAATACATCAATGATAATCCGGAGCCGCAATCGAGCAGCCACCCGGTTGTGGAACGCAAGAACATAAAGTATAAATTTTATGGTCCTGACGCCTGCTACCTAACCTGGGACCAGTTCAACAGCAATAAAGAAGGCGACAATTTCCATCACAGCAAAGAGGTAAGAATGATGGAAAAGGAAAACGGCGAATGGAAGATAGTTTGCGTAGCTGCATTCTGGGACTATGTAAATCCCATATCGCCAGACCGGTTAAAAGATATTCAACGAATGGACAAAGAGTCGAGGGGTAAAGACAAACTTTAAATGGAGAACCCGAAGCCGGGCTGTGAAAGCCGCCAAACCAGGCCGTTAAAGGGAGCATCGTTATTTCGGGCACCCCGCATCTATGAATTTATTACACACCCTCTGGGCTGTTAATCCTTAACAGCCTTTTTTATTTTCCCTGGCTTTTTATCAACGTCACCTACTGTGGCTTTATCTAAAAGCGGGTTAGAAACAATAATGGGTTTAGGCTTGGTGGTGGTTTCGTTTTTCTCTATCTCTATTTCGTTTATAATGATACTTTCCGGTGCAACAATGGTATAGTCTGAACTATTTTCCAACTGCTGCTTATCTGAAGCTATAGTAAAGCGTCTGAGAGACTTCATATTTAGCGGGCTGATCTTGCACTCATTCACCATCTCAGCTTTTCCCGTTGCTACATCAATCCTGTATACCTCAGGATTATTAAAGGACATGTCTTTTACCATATATGCAACGGCAAGCCCTTCTTCCCTGGCCAGCTGCAATAGCTTAGCCTTCATAGAGTCTGCATGAGCGGTTTTAGATGAAGTTAGCCTTAAAACACCTGCATTATAACTCCTGCCCATAAAAGACTGGCCGAAGCCCTGGGATTTAAGGAACTTCCTGGTAGGAGTACGGCCATTCACCAGGCTCTTTAAAATACCCGCTTCTATCAGCACCAGCGAATCTGCCGGCACCACTCCTTCATCATCAATTTCGTAATATCCTGTTGTATGTTTACCATTTACTTTCTTTAGTGAGGGAATAGCGGTTACTGTAAGATCTGTTGCTACCAGTTTTTGTCCCAGCTTCTCTTCATAACTGGTTTCTCCTGAGTTATATCCTAAAACAGATTTGCGTCGGGTTTGCAGGGTAGAGGAAAAACATTGATTAACGATGTCAGAAACGGCATTCCCAACAAAAAGTACGGGCCCCATATAGGCGCCCTCAAATGCTTTAGCCTGCTCTTTCTGTTGTATTTTACCAATCAGTTCTTTAACGCTTGCCCGTAATTGTTCAGGCGTAGGCAACTCATCAATATGCTTCACCGTAACGGAATAGCTGCTGTTATAATTATTGCCTTCTTCATCGGCAGTGGCACCATAAGCCATAAAAGTTACCGCCCCTCCCGGTTTTCTTACTACAGAGCCTTCGCTGCTCACAATATAATTTTCAGCGCTGTTGATCAACAAGCGGCAATAGGATGTGGTTATTTTTGGATAGGCATTAAACAGGGCCGATAATGATTGTAAATGTTGCTCCCATTTTTTGGTATCTATTTGTATGGGCTGAATAGCGCCAAAGTCTTTAACCACCGGCGTAATGCGGGCAAGATCATCAAGGGCCAGTTCTTTTTCGTCTACGCTTACTCTTTTTAAAGAAGACATAAAGGCACTGTACTGTCGGGCATTATTTTTATAGGCGCGGTCGGTTTCCAACCATAACAGCCGGCGGTATTCATCGGCACTCGCCTCATCCGGAAGATTCGCAAAATACCCGTCATACATCATGTAATCGAAATTGCGATGATAGTCGCCCACCCGTAGTTTAACGGATACCGATTTATTATTTACCGGAGTTTTTACCACCGTGGTTATTTCCCCGCGTTCGCTGTTTAAACTATAGCTGTTAACATTTTGTAGGTTATAGGCAATATAGAAAGGCTTCTCAAGGTCTGGCAGACGCAGGCGGGTAATATTTCGCTGCAGCTCATCGTTCAGCACTTTTACATAAAAATTATCCTTCAGATCCTGCGCCTCGGTTACGGATCCCGAAAAACCTATCGCGAATGCCAGGAAAAATATTTTTACTCTCATTTTTTGACTTATTTACTTAGGCTACAACTGGTATAAAAACAATCCGGTGTTATTTATCGAGGTCTGGTCTTGGCAGTACAGGTAAACGTTCGGAGGATTTACTCTTTTTCTGCGTTTCAATTACATCTACAAAAATAGCAGGCGATGAAGCCGAAACCGGCACCCAGCCTGAACCTGAGCCGCACATGCCGTTAAAGGTCTCCATAGTATTGCTACAGGCTGCTATATGCTTGAACATAGAAAGTGGCGTTCCTATAAGATCTACGCCCCTCACGAGTTCATCAGGCTTACCATCTGCATAAATCTTATACACTTCTGTAGGCAATACATTAAAAGCATTGGGCGTGGTACGTCCCACATTAGTAAACCCGCCCTGCACATCCTGGAACAAATATCCGTAAGGCTTGCCTTGCTTTTTACATTCAGCAATGAGCATATCTCTTAACTCATTAAAGGTTTTCTCAGTTTTGCCGGTAACAACCAGATTACTTTGCCGGCTCTCAGGAATACCTCCGGGTGCCGTACGTGCATGGCCATTGCTACCGCTTACGCCATTAATAGGTGTGCGGGTCATTAAAAAGTTACGCAAGATGCCGCTTTCCACCACATCCACTTTCTGTGCGGCTACACCTTCATCATCGAACTTGTAAAAACCATTCACCTCTGCTCCCGACACTTTTTTTATGGTGGGATCCATGGCAATACTTAAAAAAGCGGGGAGCACTTCCGTTCCTATTTTGTTTTTAAAAGTTTGTCCGTCAGATTCATTTTTCATTCTTTTACCTTCCAGCCGGTGCCCGAATATTTCGTGGAAGAATACGCCGGCAGCACGACCGGAAAGAATTGCCGGGCCGACAAAAGGATCTGCAAGTGGTGATTTTTTTAGTTCGGTCAGCTTAGCGCTCATCTGTGAAACGTCCGCCAGCACACTATCGCCCGAGGGCAATTCAGATGGTTTGTAAGCGAAATACAGCTTGTAAAGCGGGAGCTCCATTCCGTCGTCGGCTTTGGTATTACCGAAAATACTCTGCCAGGTTTCGGTACCGTTCTCTACAATATCCGACCCATCTGTATCAATAAAGTATTTTCGAGTGATCTTAAATTCAAAATTAGCCCCACCCTGCAGTAAGTCGGGATTCTGTTTAAATACCCGGGTGAAGTTCTTCAGGGTTGCGGCAACCTTCTCCAGGTCGGGCTTTAGGGTTTTGTAATTTAGTGGCGCGTCATAATAAATCTCCCGCTTAGCATTGGAAAAGTCAGCAGCAGTGTCTTCTTCTGCCACACGCACTTTTTTATTCGTCAGCAATTGCTCATAAATCTGCGCAGCGTTTTTATATGCCAGGTCAGTGCTTTTCCATATAGACAGGCGTAAAATATCTTCATTCTCTACTATCGGCAAACCGCCTGCAGCGCCTCCAAACTGAATATTATGTGTATTATCAAACTGGTAGCTGCCGACTCTTACTGTTGGCGTAAAAACCCTTACCCGGTTAGAATCGATAGCGCTGATAACACCGAAATTAGCCGTTACCCGGTAGGACACAATATCATCTACCCGGTAACTCATGTAGTATACATTTTTATCAGCAGCCTTCAGCTGTGTAAACTCACGCTGTAATTCATTTTTCAAAACCCTGGAGAGCAGATCCTGGGACCAGGCATTGGTAATAGATAAAACCATACCAATTAGCAGTAAAGCGCGGGTTGCTGTTGTCATATACTATAAAGATAGGTGGTGCATTTGATGTAATAATCAGTTGACTCTTAATAGTTCCTTAAATCACAACTGCTGTGTACATGATGCATACATGCGCACAGCAGCCCGATAATCTCTATTCAGTAAGATGCAATTATCTATGGATTTGCATAATTTTTTACATCATCTGCAATAATTGTTTTTCCACTCAAAATAACGAGTCGTTCTACCACATTGCGCAGCTCCCTGATATTACCTGTCCAGTTATACTGTTGCAGCAATTTAATAGCGCCGTCATCGATACCTTTTTTAGAGATACCATAATCAGCACATATACTTTCTAAAAACCGGTCGATCAGTTGCGGAATATCATCCCTGCGATTGTTTAACGAGGGCACATGGATTAATATCACGCTAAGGCGGTGATACAAGTCCAAACGGAAATTCTTTTGTTCCACCTCTTCCAGCAGGTCTTTATTAGTAGCGGCTATCACACGTACATCTACACTGATATCTTTATCTGCTCCTACCCTTGTTATTTTGCCTTCCTGCAAAGCGCGAAGTACTTTTGCCTGTGCACTAAGGCTCATATCTCCAATCTCGTCCAGGAACAGGGTACCTCCATTAGCCTGCTCAAATTTTCCGATTCTTTGTTTTATGGCAGATGTAAAAGAGCCCTTCTCGTGGCCGAACAGCTCCGACTCGATCAGCTCTGTAGGTATCGCAGCGCAATTCACTTCGACCAGCGGACTAGCGTTACGGCTACTTTTTTCATGCAGCCAGCGGGCTACCAATTCTTTACCCACCCCGTTTTCACCGGTTACCAAAACCCTCGCTTCAGTAGGCGCCACCTTATCTATGGTCTCCTTAATTCGCTTAATAGGCTCTGAATCTCCTACTATTTCCTGCACCCTGGATATCTTTTTCCGCAACACCTTAGTTTCAGAAACCAGTGTGCCTTTATCCAGTGCGTTTTTAATGGTAATTAATAAGCGATTGAGATCGGGTGGCTTGGAAATAAAATCATAAGCTCCTTTTTTCACCGCTTCCACCGCTGTTTCAATGGTACCATGACCCGATATCATGATCACCGGCACATCAGGCGCAACTTCTAATGCTTTACCTAAAAACTCCATCCCATCCATCTTGGGCATTTTGATATCGCACAAAACCGCATCAAATTTATGCTCAGAGAATACCTTAATTCCCTGTTCACCATCTGAGGCCTCATGTGTTTTATAGCCTTCAAATGATAATATTTCTATCAAAGTTTTACGAATGGACACTTCGTCGTCGATTACGAGTATAACAGGCGCATTCTCGTTTGTCTTATTTCTATGGGGCACTTTATTACAGATTTTTTTTGTTTAGATCGTAAATTTAAAAGTCCACGAGCAAATAAATATAGCTCATGGACTTTAAAAAATGATAATATGACGGGAATTATTTTTTCTGATACATCACTTCTTTTACCAGTTTTACAGTACGCGCTACATCAGGTAAAGCTGCTGCTACCAGGTTGGCTGCATAATGTAAAGGTGCATCTGCCGCGGTAATACGGCGGATGGGTGCATCAAGATAGTCGAAAGCATCTTTCTGTACATTGTAAGCTATTTCAGACGAAATAGAAGCAAATGGCCACTGCTCTTCTACAATCACCAGCCTGTTTGTTTTCTGGATACTTTTAACGATTGTTGGCACATCTAAAGGACGAATAGTACGTAAATCAATCACTTCAGCACTGATTCCTTCTTTTTCCAGCTCTGCCGCAGCCCCTAAAGCTACTTTCATCATTTTATTGAAAGAAACAATGGTTACATCAGTTCCTTCTTTTTTAACATCCGCCTTTCCTAATTCTATATAATACTCTTCTTCAGGAACTTCCATTTTATCACCGTACATTGTTTCGCTCTCCATGTAGATCACCGGATCTTCTTCGTAACGAATGGCTTGTTTCAACAAACCTTTGGCATCGTAAGGATTACTTGGAGATACCACTTTGATACCAGGGATATTGGCGTATAGCGACTCAAAAGCCGTACTATGCTGCGCGCCTAACTGACCTGCAGAACCATTACCACCTCTGAAAACAATAGGGCAAGAGATCTGACCACCGCTCATTGCCAGCATTTTAGATGCTGTATTCAGTATCTGATCCAACGCTAAAACTGCGAAGTTCCAGGTCATAAATTCAACGATCGGTCTTAAACCTCTTTGTGCCGCTCCCACGCCCACTGCGGTAAAACCCAGTTCAGCGATCGGTGTATCTAAAACTCTTTTTGGACCAAATTCTGCAAGCATACCCTGGCTCACTTTATACGCGCCGTTGTATTCGGCAACTTCTTCACCCATTAAAAACACCCTGTCATCCCTTCTCATCTCCTCATTCATAGCTTCTCTTAAAGCCTCTCTAAATGCAATTATTCTTGCCATATTATTTTTGTTAATACTTTTAAAGTGCGGCAAATTTAAACGTAAAATGCTAGAATAAGCAATATAAAATATAAAATATTCGATAATTGCAGCCGTTATCTTTGTCGCATGCAATCTCATTTTTCAGTGATCATCGTTGGGGGCGGACCTATCGGACTGGCCTGCGCTTTGGAGGCTCAAAAAAGCAATATCTCTTATCTCGTTCTCGAAAAAGGCTGCCTGGTTAATTCATTGTACCATTATCCGGTCAATATGACCTTTTTCTCCACTTCTGACCGGCTGGAGATTGGAAATGTGCCTTTTGTATCAAATAATGCCAAGCCCACCCGCAATGAAAGCCTGGAATATTATCGCCGCGTGACGCAGAATTTCGGCGTTAACATCCATTTGTTTGAGGAGGTAATAAAGGTTAACAGATTAAGGGAAGATGACAGTTCCCTGATGACAGACGACAGCTTTAAGATGGCTGACAAAAAACCGGGCTTTCACGTTCAAAGCAGGAAGGCCAGCTACACCTGCGACCAGGTGGTCATCGCAACGGGGTTTTACGACATCCCCTACCTGTTGCGGGTGCCCGGGGAAGACCTTCCTAAAGTGACCCATTACTATAGCGATCCGCATTTTTATGCTTTCCAGGATGTAGTGGTGGTGGGCGCCATGAACTCTGCTGTAGATGCGGCCCTGGAAACTTATCGAAAAGGCGCCCGCGTGACCATGGTGGTGAAGGGCGATGCCATTGGCTCAAGAGTTAAGTACTGGGTAAAACCAGACATTGAAAACAGGATCAAAGAAGGCGCTATTAAAGCTTATTTTAACGCCTCCTTAAAAACCATCCGTGACCATGAAGTGGATATTGACACTCCCAACGGACCTGTAACATTAAAAAACGATTGGGTTATTGCCGCTACCGGTTATCAACCCAATCTCGACTTCCTTGCAAAAACCGGCATTGAGTTAAGTGCAGACGAGGTTCGATGCCCGGTTCTTAACCCCAACACACACGAAACCAATATTCCCGGCATCTATCTTGCTGGTGTTATCTGTGGCGGTATGAATACGCACCGCCTGTTTATTGAAAACTCAAGGGAACACGCCGTGATGATCTTAAATGATATCAGGCAGAAAACACAGCATGCCTGACACAGTTAACGATATTATTAAAGCGCAACAGCTCAGGAAACACAAGGCCATTGCCACCGGCCTTTTTGTTTTGATGACCTTCATTTATGTGCTATCCACCTGGCTGCTGAAAACCCGGGACGATATATGGCTGGGCTATATTAAGGCTTTTGCTGAAGCCGCCATGGTAGGCGCTTTGGCCGACTGGTTTGCCGTGACCGCTTTATTTCATCATCCCTTAGGAATTCGCATTCCACACACCAACCTGATAGAAAATAAAAAAAAGAACATTGGCGACAACCTGGGCGGGTTTGTTGTTAGTAATTTTTTGAACGGACCTGCCATACGACCTTATATACAAAAGCTACAGGTTAGCAGTTTACTGGTACAGTGGCTCGAAAACCCTAAAAACCTAACGCTTTTAGTTACCGAAATTTCCAAAATTTTAAAAGATGTGGTGAGAAAAGCGGATGACGAGATGGTTACTCAATTCATTTCGGATCAATCGCAAAAACTGCTCAAAGAAATTAAGCTCAATAACGCCGTAGCCTCGGGGCTTGACATTATTATGGAAAGAGGCGACCACACACGCATATTAAGCTACCTGGTAACCAAGCTACGTGATTATGTAGCAGAGAATGAACCTATGGTACGCGAAAGGGTAAAAAAAGAAAGCCATTTTTTGATCCCCGGCTTTGTGGACAACCTGATCGCGACTAAAATAACCAAAGGACTGGCCAACTACCTGTTGGAAATAGACCAGGATCCCCATCACAAAGTAAGGCTGGAGGTTAACCAGCAACTGATCCGTTTTATCGAAGATATCAGAATCAACCCGGCCTGGCAGCAAGAGCTGGAAGACATTAAAAACAGCATGTTAAGCGGCGAAAAAATTCACGATTACGCGTCATCTGTATGGAAACACTTACAGCAGGCGATCATCAGCGACCTGGAAGGCCGCGAATCTGGTATCCTGCTTTACCTGCAAAAAACCATTCGGGAAATGGTGAGCAATTTGAAGAACGATCCGGCATTTCAGCAAAAAATGGATAAGTGGGTGCAAAAGACCGCTTATAAATATATACTCAAAAACACATCCAAAGTGGGTGAGCTTATCAGCAATACCGTTGGTAACTGGCAGGGGAAAGAACTCAGCAACAAACTGGAACTGGAAGTAGGTAAGGACCTTCAGTTCATCCGTATCAACGGAACATTGGTAGGCGGACTGGTGGGCTTACTGATATACACGATTACGCGGTTGATTGAAAACAGTTAATAATCGAAACATAAAAATGCATATTGTAATTAGTTTTAAGCAGGTGACTGCGGAAATTGCGGACCTCATTATTGCAGCACTTCAACAAACTGCTGAGGGATTTGAAGAAACGGAGAACGGGCTGAAAGTGATCTTCCTGGAGGAAAATTATAGCAAAGCTGAGATCGACGAACTCGCGTCAGCCTATCAATTAGCGTTTGAGACAGAGGAAATAGCACCTCAAAACTGGAATGCGATATGGGAATCTAATTTCAGTCCTGTTATTGTAGATGATTTTGTAGGCATCAGGGCCTCATTCCACGAACCACTGCAAAACGTACAGCACGAAATTGTGATTACCCCTAAAATGAGCTTTGGAACCGGTCATCATGCCACCACGCATCTTATGATGCAGCAAATGCGAAAGGTATCTTTTCCGGGCAAATCAGTTTTCGACTTTGGCACCGGTACCGGCGTATTGGCCATCCTGGCTCACCGGCTGGGCGCTAAAAGTTTATTAGCCAATGATATTGACGAATGGAGCATTTTAAATGCCCAGGAAAACTTTGAACATAACGACACCACCGGCATTCGTTTAATACAATCCGATTCAGCGATTATGGGCCAACATTTTGACATTATACTCGCCAATATTAACCGGAATGTGTTGCTGGACAATATGAAAGATCTTTCATCACAGCTGAATGCCGGAGGGCAGCTGATCCTAAGCGGTATACTGGAAGATGACTTCGATATTATTAAGGAAACTGCCGAAAACAACCAGCTGCCGTTGACTGAAAAAAATGCGCGGAACAACTGGCTTTGCCTGAATTTTGAAAAGCAGTAGTATAAGAGATACTGCCGGTAGCGGGCCGTTTGTTGCCTGGCTCATGCCGAAGAGATGCACACGTCTATCGTTAGCGATGTGCTAAAAACGGATCGACTTTTAACTTAGAAGAAGATTTTGACGAATCCCATGAGTTCTAATTAAATGAAAATGAATACATCCAGGACCCATGGGGGTAAAAGCAAATGGCGGGTTAGCATGCCCTTTCGAACTGTTAATGAGCACAAATTTTGCCCAAAATGGCGTATCTTTGCGCCACAGTTTTACAGGGATTATAAGGAAACAAATTCCCTTATTGTGAATTATTTGGTGTTATAAAGAACAGATAGATATTGGTATATACACTATATTTGAAATTCATTGCTCCATATAACGGATAAATAAATGCAGGAAATCTTATTAGTTTTATGTGCGTACTGCCTGGGCAGCATTCCAACATCCGTTTGGGTGAGCAAGGGATTTTTTGGCATTGACATCAGGGACTACGGAAGCGGCAATGCAGGAGCCACCAATACTTTTCGCATACTGGGTCCTCGCTGGGGCTCTTTCGTTATGATCTGCGATGTGCTTAAGGGTTTCTTTTCAGTAAAGCTGGCAGCTTTGCTCCCTGAGTTCAGCACTGAAATAGCTTTATTAAATATGCAGCTCATACTGGGTATTGCTGCCGTTATAGGTCATATCTTTCCTGTCTGGGCCGATTTCAAAGGCGGTAAGGGAGTAGCAACACTGTTTGGGCTGGTAATTGGCATTTCGCCCTGGACTGCCCTGGCTTGCTCCGGCGTTTTTTTACTGGTTTTATATCTTACAAGATTTGTTTCATTGAGTTCTATCCTGGCCAGTGTCGCCTTCCCGGTTTTCATATTAGTTATATTCAATGTAGATAACCATATTTATCGTGGCTTTGCGGTTACCGTAGCACTATTGGTCATTCTTACGCACCAAAAAAACATTGGTCGCATTATCAGGGGAGGCGAAAGTAAAGTGCCTATTTTTAAAAAGAGGGATCGCAGGCGACAAAAAAACCAAGACTCTTAGTACTCTATTCCACCATTATTTTCATATGCGCTGCTACCAAAATGGTTTGGTATAATGATTGCGTATACTACAATGGATAATAATTTTAAATCCAAAACCAATGATAAAGAAAGTATTAAGTCTTTTTGCTGTAGCTGCGATAGCAGTATCCTGCTCAACCAATGCGGTTACGGGCAGAAGCCAGTTTAAATTATTGCCTGAATCGCAGTTACAACAAATGGCGGTGGGCGAATACCAGACATTTTTGTCGGGAGCTAAAGTAGTTCCGACTACTTCTAACAACCGGGACGCAGAAATGGTAAACCGAGTGGGCCAGCGGATTGTGGCGGCAGTTACGCAGTTCTTTAATCAGAACAATATGAGTCAGGATCTGCAGGGTTACCAGTGGGAAACCAAGCTGGTGCAAAGCAACGAGGTGAATGCATGGTGTATGCCAGGCGGTAAAATTGTTATTTATACCGGCCTGCTGCCTGTTACCCAAAATGAAGCTGCCCTGGCCAATGTAATGGGTCACGAGGTATCTCATGCTTTGTTTGGCCATGCCAATGAACGTATGAGTCAAACTATTGCAGCACAATATGGAGGCAGTATCCTGGACGCTTTTATGGCTAACAAGACTTCGCCTGTTATGCGCAACATTTTCGGATCGGCGGTTGGCGTCGGCTCGCAAGTGGGTATTATGGCCTTCGGAAGAAAACATGAACTGGAGGCTGACCGATATGGGATGATTTGGGCGGCTATGGCCGGCTATAATCCACAGGAAGCTATTGGTCTTTGGCAAAGAATGCAGGCCCAGGCAGGAAGTGGCGGAACACCGGAGTTTTTGAGCACACACCCCGGCCCCGAAAGAAGGATTGAACAACTTCAAAAGTACATGCCGGAAGCCTTGAAATACTACAAGCCAGTAAGCAAATAACAAAATAAATTATTTTAACATGCAAAAGTCATTGATAATTAAGTATCAATGACTTTTTTGTTAAATATAGAATATAGTCAAACTTTTTGGGTTACCTTTGCAAAACCTTTTCGAGGCTTGTAAATATTAATCGGGTTGTAAGAGGCCTGGTATTTTTTAATAAATCCCACAAGTTGTATGATTCAAACAGTTTTTGAAAAACTACAGTACGCAGACGAAAAGAATCTTTTAATTCAGGGCTTACCATCTTCTATCGAAAAACAGTTCAGCAAGCTTTCATTCGCAAAAAACATGACACCATTATTAAGATCAAGAAAACTTGACTTTGCCTTGGTATTTGCAGTAAATGAAAATCAGCTGAATGGTATTTTAACAGATGTGATGCCTTCATTGAAAGAGAACACAAAGTTTTGGATTGCGTACCCTAAAACTACTTCTAAGATCGTTACCGATCTTAATCGTGACCGAAGCTGGAACAAACTTACCAAAGGTGGGTATGCCAGCATGGACAACGTTGAGTTAGATCACGTGTGGACAGCTACAAGATTTGAGCGTTATGTTGAAGAAAGAAGTGCAGCAGCACCTACAGAAAGAAAGAGAGAGGCTCAGCTTGCGTAGTGTTTAAGAGACAATTTTTATGTATAAACCCGGCTCATTGAAGCCGGGTTTTTGTTTACGGCACAGTTATTGCAAACCCTGTCAGTAAAACCGTAATTATGAAAAAAATTTTCTTTTTAGCAACGGCATTTTGCCTGACTGGTATTGTATCCAAAGCACAAACTCAAAAGGGGCATTATTTGATTGGTGGTAATATCGGAAATATAGGAACAACCTTGCAAAAGGGTGGTTCAGATTTCGGTATTCAGGTGACGCCCAAGGCAGCATGGTTTATTGACGACAACCTTGCGATAGGGGGTCAGGTAGCGCTAGGTTATCAAACTAAACGTAACGCAGGAAATACCTTCTCTTATAATGTAGGTCCTTTAGCGCGTTATTACTTTGGTGATGCAGAAATGGATAAAGTAAACATCAACGCTCCAAAACCTGTTCGTTTTTTCGCTGAAGCTAATGCTGGTATTTCGGGAGAAAACTATAAAGCAAAAGGAGTTGATGCCATCTCTACTAATGGGTTCAATGTTGGAGTAGGGCCTGGTGTAGCGTTTTTCTTGAATGAAAACATCGCACTGGAAGCTCTGGCAAAATATGACCTTACATTAGGATTTGGCAGCACCCCTGCTATCAACAGGATCAATATTGGAGTTGGTTTTCAAATTTACCTGCCAGGCTCTAAGTTAAAAGCAATCCGAAATGATGTGAAATAATTAAGCAACGATTTTTATCCTATGTCAATGCTAAAAGCCGGCCCTATTGGAGCCGGCTTTACGTTTTATAAAAAATTAAAGCTGCTGCGTTACTTATTTGCAGCCAGCCCAATATTTTACTTCACAGTACACTCAAGATTTACTGTAATACTGGCTGTTTTATTTTTGGATGAGGTATTAAAGGCGCCACCATAACTATAATCTTCATTACTATTCTGCCCCGTGATCTGGAAGATACCCATATTGGCTTTACTGACACTCACAATGCTGCCGCCTGTTTTCTGCGCAATAATATCTGCTCTCTTACGTGCATCTTCTGCAGCTTTATCTAACAGGTCCAGCTTCAGATCAGCCAGCTTGGTATAAAAATATAAAGGCTCCGGTGAATTCAATTCGATCCCGGTTTCTATCAACCCAGTAATTTCCCGGGCCAACCCTTCCACTTTGGCAATATCCTTAGATTCTACTTTTACGTTTTGCGTAAGATTATAGCCGGTAAATTCAGAACCTGTCATACGGCCCTCTTCGTTATACTTCGTATCAAACTGTTTATCGATTTTCACCGAAGAGAAGATCATTTCTCCTGGTTTCACACCCTTGCTTACCAGGTAGCTTTTTACGTTCTGCTCATCCGTTTTAATTAAGGAGTAGGCCTCCTTTAAGTCAAATGCTTTACGGCTGTAACTGCCGTTCCAGGCAATCAGATCACTTACAAAATCCTTCCCGGCGCTGCCTGTAACGCGGATGGTTTCCTGTTTTTTAAACTTATATTTATAGGCTCCGGCAATCACATACGCTCCAATGACCATTGCTATAGCAATGAGCCCTAAGCCTAAAAGATTGACATTCGTATGCCTGTTTTTGATTTGTGGCTGCTCCATAGCTTATTCAGAAATGTTTTAAAAGTTTCCTGAAATTAAGATAAAAAGAGCAACCACCTAAGCCTTCTTTTTCTTTTAACAAGTGCATAGCAATTGCTACAGCTCTTTAACCCTTATATTTTTATAATAGGCTTTATTGCCATGATCCTGCAAGGCTATGAAGCCGGTTTTTGCCTTCCCATAGTGGGGGTAAGTTTTCCATTTACCTGTAGTCCGCTTCTCATTCCATTCATCTGTCCAGGCCTCAAATGCCACAATCTTTTTACCATTTAGCCAATGCTCCACATGTCCTTTATTAAAAACAATCTTACTGTGATTCCACTCCCCTATCGATTGCAGCTTTTTATCGGCATTAGCATTATGCATTGCATAGTCCGCACCTGCCTGTTGCCACTCCTCCAGCTTACCTGGGAAATTCACATCATCAATAATCTGGTACTCGGGTCCGGTTTCATAAGGGCCTTTAAACTTTGCATCTTCCACTACATGGTACATTACGCCGCTATTGCTACCCTTATCTACTTTCCAATCCCACTCGAGCTCAAAATTTTCATACTGTTTATCGGTTACAATATCACCTCCCGTATCATGGGCCGATGCGCCCAGGCAAACCAGGGCTCCATCAACAACAATCCAGTTATCTACCTTTGCTTTCCCCTTGTTATAGCCATGCCAGCCTTTCAGCGTTTTGCCATCAAATAGCGTCTGCCATTTACCTTTTACAGATGGCGTGGCAGTTGTATGCACTACGGCATTCTGTGGCATTTTTTTTCCCGGGGCCGGATCATTATTTATCATAATACCTGAAGTTATAGTGATGGCACTTAACAATAGTAATTTCATTCTTATATTTTATGTTTTGCAAAACGGGAGGAAATGTTTTTCTACCTCCGAAAGGTCGTTTCCTATTTAAATAAGGCCTGCTTTATATTTTTTTCATATTTACCGGGTCCCATTGAAGCGGCTTTCTTTCCCTGAGGCTATCGTTGCATAATAAAGCGGGCGCAGCAGCACGGTAACCAAAAACGGCATCTTCCGCAATATCCTTACTACTCCCTTTGCGGATAGCGGTAAAAAAGTTCACCATATGATCGTAGGGCCCGCCCTTGTATCCATCCTCCGCCTTATAAGTAGTAGCCAGGGGCGGCAGGATCTTCTTGCGGGGCTCTTCGCCCGAGCCTTTTTGTTTTTGAAGAAAAGGATCGCCACTATCAGAAAAATTATTCTTCTTTAAAGTAACGCTTTCCCAGGTTATATCCATAGAGCCTTCACTCCCTACCAGCTTCAGGTAAGTATTACCACTGGTACCATCCACAAAATTGCAACGCAGGGATAAATTAAATGCCGGATGCGCAGCAGTTTGAGGATAATCGAAAGCCCCCAGTTGCATATCGGGACACTCACGGCCATCGTCCCAAAAACGCAAACCTCCTGTTGAATATATCCTGTCCGGTCCCAGGGAATCTGTTATAAAATGCAGGCTTGAAAATAAATGCACATACAGATCACCCGCCATGCCCGTGCCATAGTCGTTATAATTCCTCCAACGGAAAAAACGCATTTTATCGAAAGGTCTTTTGGTGGTATTACCAATATAAGCATCCCAGTCAACGGTTTGCTCCGAAGCATCGGCAGGAATGGGATACTGCCATACAGAAACAGGATCTCTCCTTGCCCAAAAACCTTCGGCGTAATTCAACTCACCAATGACACCAGCCTTTAATAACTCTTTAGCCTTTTCATTTCCCAGCGATGAAACACCCTGGCTTCCTACCTGGAATACTTTGCCGGTTTTCTTTTGTGCGGCTATTACAGCCGGACCTTCGGCCACACTGTGCACCATCGGCTTTTCGCAATACACATGTTTACCGGCGTTCATGGCGTCTATCGATATCTGCTGATGCCAGTGATCGGGGGTGGCGATGATGACTGCGTCTATATCTTTTCTATTTAATAGCTCTTTATAACTTTTAGTAGTGAAGATCTCATTGCCCCATTTCTTTTTGGCTGCCTCCAGCCTTCCTGTATACAGATCGCAGGCGGCTACCATTTTCACTCCGGGCACCTGTAATGCTGTATTCAAATCGCCACTCCCCATACTGCCAGCACCGATCAGCGCGATATTAACATGATCGTTAGCACCGAAAGTACTGTTACGCGAAAGACCAATGATCTTCCTTACCTCAGTTTGGGCAGCGCTCAGGTAAGTACCGGTAGCCACGGCTCCCGAGGTAAGCATCAGTTTCTTTAAAAAACTACGCCTTGCCTCATTAGAATGATTACTCATAGTTAAAAAGTTATTATTAGTTAGTAAATAGTTGATCCTATTGCCTTCGCTTATCAGAGACATCTTTCAATACTCCTCTCATTCCGGCAACCGCATTTCAAGCATACATCGCACAAACAGAAACAATATTACCGAATAAATCATACCAACAAACCATCTTTATTAATTTTTTTGAATAAATAATTTTGTTTTTTAAATAATTAAATAAAGTTTTGTAAGATCATAAATATTTTATCAAATGAATATTGATTTGCTCGCCAAAAATCCGCTGATCAAAAAAAAATCCGTTCTTAAGCAGGAGCTGATTGCCATTAAGCTTTTGAGCATTTTACATATCAACGGGCCCATGCCGGTAGCGGCCTTAACCAAAAGTCTTGAGATCAGCATCCCGGTTTTATCTACCATAATGTCGCGATTGGTCAAAGAAAAGTGGATCGAAAAAAAAGGCAAGGGCGAATCTATAGGAGGCCGGAGGCCGGATCTTTATGCATGCAGCAACCATTCTTTTTTTACCGTTTGTGTAGATATTGAGCTTTTTACCATGCGGCTGTCCATTGTAGATAATAACTTTAATATGGTAACACCCGTTAAAACGATAGCGCTACACCTGGGCAATAGCCGGAAAGACTTTTGCGGCAATATTCAAAAATCGGTGCGGTCATTATTAAGCACCCTAAAAATCCCCCGCGAGCGGATCATAGGTTGCAGCATTGGAATGCCGGGACTTATTTCTCAAAGCCTGGGAGAGAACTACACTTACCTGCTTGATCAAACAGAACAGTCGTTGCAACAAGACCTGGAGACCGTGCTTCAACTACCTGTGATATTACAGAATGATGTAAAAGGTGCTGCCTTAGCTGAACTCAGGTATGGACTGGCGAAGGGAAAACAAAATGTGCTGGTACTGCTAATGGACTGGGGAGTGGGGCTGGGCATTATCATGGACGGACAGGTGAGGCAGGGCAGCTCGGGTTTTTCAGGAGAAATTGGTCATATCCCGTTTATTGAAAACGGAGAACTATGTTATTGCGGCAAAAGAGGTTGCCTGGAGACGGTAGCTTCAGGACTGGCATTATCTAAGATTGCACGTAAAGACATATCATCCGGAATCACCTCGATCTTAGGCAATCTTTCTAAAAAGGATATACAGGAACTGGCACCCAGCCATATTATTGATGCTGCCAATAAAGGAGACCAATATGCTATACAATTACTTTCGGATATCGGAGCTAATATTGGCAAAGGCACTTCTACGCTTATTCAATTGTTCAACCCCGAACTGATCATTCTTAGCGGCAAAATTGCGGAAGCCAAACAGTATATCACCCTGCCCATGCAACAGGCCATCAACACTTATTGTATGACACAGGTTAGAGAAAAAACAAAAATCATTTCATCTAACCATCCCGAGCATTTCAGAATGTTTGGCTATGCAGCCAATGCGGTAGAATCTTTTTTTGATGCTACGCTACAACAGGCGGGAGCCTGAATATGCTGCAAACCTCTAACAGGTTGTATCATAGAAAAGTCATAAAAACAGGGTGTTTTTATATTTTTCCGCATCTCGAAAATGTTTTTTCTGTAGCGCTGGTACTTTCGCTGTCCAAATTTTTAATATGACAGCGATTAAATCACTATTGGCCGCAATATTCGTATTGCTTATCAGCGCCACATCAGTCCTGGCCCAATCAGGCACAGGAAAAATAACGGGGAGAATAACCACCAGCGACAACTCTGAAGCCCAAGGAGTTACGGTAGAACTGGCGGAAAAAGACCAATCTACAATAACCAATGAATCGGGATATTTCAGCTTCAATAAATTAGCGCCCGGCACCTACAAGATCCGTATTACCCTGGTTGGACATGATGACCTGGAAAGAGAGGTGAACGTAACTGCCGGGAAAAACAGCGAGATAACGTTACAACTCAATATAAGCGCTACCAGCCTGAGCGAGGTCGTTGTTGTGGGGCATAAAAACGGGATTAATGTTAACACGGCATCTAACTCACTTAGGGTACAAACCCCGCTTATCGAGTTATCACAGAATGTACAGGTGGTTACCTCAAAAGTGCTGGCTGATCAGCAAATTATCAGCATGAGTGATGGACTCATCCGCAATGTGAGTGGTACTGCCCGTTCAGAACATTGGGGCGACCTTTACACCAATATTGTAGCAAGAGGCTCTCAGATACAGGCGTTTAGAAACGGCATGAACGTAGTAGCTTCTTATTGGGGGCCGTTAACTGAAGACATGAGCTTTGTGGACCGGATTGAATTTGTAAAGGGACCTGCAGGTTTTATGTTAGCTAACGGAGACCCAAGTGGTTTATATAATGTGGTTACAAAAAAACCCACGGGAGCCACCAAAGGTGAAGTAAATTTCACTTTAGGCAGCTTTGACCTGTACCGGGGAAGCCTGGACCTGGATGGCGCTTTAAGCAAAGATAAAAAGTTGCTTTACAGGTTAAATGTTGCAGCGCAGAACAGGGGCTCCCAACGTGATTATGAATATAATAACCGCTTCGTTATTGCACCGGTGGTTTCTTACCAGCTAGACGATAAATCAAAATTAACACTGGAGTATAATGGCCAGTTTGCCCGGATGACAGAAGTAGGCTCCTACTATGTTTTCTCCCGGAAAGGATACGGAACATTTCCGGCACATTTTACCTATACAAATCCAGGTTTGCCTCCCACCAAAATAAATGACCATAGCGGCTACCTGACATTTGAACACAATTTCTCTGACAACTGGAAGCTGACAGCACAAGGCTCTTATTTTGGATACGACCAGAAAGGTATGAGCTCATGGCCTTCGTATGTAGCGCCTACAGGAGACAGCCTTATCAGGAATATCGGGCTATGGGATGCTAAAAGCACCATGGCTATGGGCCAGGTATTTTTGAACGGTACATTTACAACGGGTACCCTTCGCCACCGTGTTCTTGCCGGCCTGGATGCAGCCAACAAAAATTACTATGCAGACTGGGGACAAAGCCACGATCTGGACACCATAGGCGCTCTCTTTGATCCCTACAATCCAACTTATGGTACTCCTGTAAACGGATATCCTGTATTTGACCGTACCAGCCCGATCGAAGAAAGAGCTGTAGCAGCCGGAGGTATTCAAAAACAGCGATACTCAAGCATTTACGTGCAGGATGAGATCGCATTTTTCCAGGAAAAACTTCGCTTAACACTGGCAGGGAGATTTACAGATGTAAGCCAGGTATATGGAGTAGATGTTGAATATTCTAAAGCGCAACGCTTTACACCGAGAGTGGGTTTAAGTTACTCTATCAATAAATCATTCTCTGCATATGCCTTATATGATCAGGCATTTACGCCACAGGCAGGAAGATTATTTAACGGCGGGAAGATTAAACCTATTACCGGTAATAATATGGAGTTAGGTCTCAAAAAGAACTGGTTTGAAGACAGGTGGTCCACCACTTTGTCCGTATACCGCATCTTAAAACAAAATGAGTTAACCGGCGACCCGGTACATAGCTCTCCCAGCCAGGGCTACAGTATGGTGTTAGGTGAGAAAATAGCCAGAGGTGTTGAATTTGATGCCAGAGGCACCATCGCGCCTGGTTTTACGGCTATTGCCAACTACGCATTTACCGACGCCCAGGTAACTAAAGTAGCAGAAGGAGCGGTTGGCTACACTGTGGGACAACTGCTGCCGGGCTATGCAAAGCACACCACCAATGCATGGTTGTCTTATGAAATTCAAAAAGGAACTTTACAGGGCTTAGGCTTTAACGGAGGTTTTACATCTTTAATAGACAGGTATACCGGCTGGTCGACCGAGGGCCAGCAATTGCCGGACTACTTCAAGCTGGATGGAGGTATATCTTATTCGAGAAATAAATACAAGTTTGTTTTTAATGTATTTAATATACTCGACAAATACCTGTTCTCGGGCTCTTACTCAGCCAGCCCTACAGTACCTGGCGACTGGAGCACATCTGCTGAAGCTTATTACTACCAGGCGGAGCCAACAAGAAATGCACGTTTTTCAGTTACCTATTCTTTTTAGGAATCGGCAAAATGACTTTAAATTTGAGGAGATAATCTCCCCAAATAACTAGTGTAAGATATATAACTAATCAGTTAACTGAGGCTGCCTGTCAGGGACAGCCTTAGTTACTTTTAAGGAAACTATATGACGTTTAAGAAAACTATCGGAAAGCTACACCTGTGGCTGGGCCTTGCTTCAGGCATTATAGTGGTATGGCTGGGCATTACCGGCTGCATACTGGCTTTTGAAAGAGAGATCAGCTACGCCACCCAAAGCTACCGTTTTATAGAAAAGCCAGGCAGCTTATTTCTCCCTCCCACTGTTTTAAAAGATTCGGTAGATAAATACCTGAATGGCAAAGAAACCATCTCAATCGAATACCTGGGCACCCGGGACGCTGCCCTGGCTTATTACTATGATGAGGAAGTATACTATCAGGTATTTGTAGATCCGTACTCAGGACATGTACAAAAGGTCAAAGACATGAGCAGTGACTTCTTTAGGGTGATCACAATGGGGCATTATGAGCTCTGGCTGGGACAAACAGGAAGAATGATCATATCAATAGCCACGCTGATCTTTTTGATCATGATGATCACCGGCATTATACTCTGGTGGCCGAAAAATAAAGCGGCTGTAAAACAACGTTTCCGGCTCAAATGGAAACCTACTACCAAATGGCGCCGGAAAAATTATGACATCCATAATGTGTTCGGCTTTTATATGACCTGGGTCGCCATTTTCCTGGCCATTACAGGGCTGGTAATGGGATTTGAATGGTTTTCGAATTCGGTTTATTTCGTTACCTCTGGTGGCAAAACCATGCCCGAACATGTACACCCGCTTTCTGACAGTACATTGGCTGGAACAGTAGACAAGCAAAAGATGGTAAATACGGTTTGGCTGGAATTAATGAAGCAGAAAAAGGCTGACAATAAAGTAGGTGTGGTATTCCCGCACGATAATGCGGATGCGCTGGAAGGCTACGTGAATCATAACCTGGATAGTTATTTCAATGCCGACTTTTATCATTACGACCAGTATACCGGCAAGGAATTGCCTACGCATGGTGTATATGCGGGCCAATTTGCAACCGCACCACTATCTGATAAAATAGCCCGGATGAACTATGATATCCACGTAGGCGCTGTACTGGGTTTGCCGGGTAAAATACTGGCGTTCTTTGCCAGCCTTATAGCCGCCAGCCTACCGGTTACGGGCTTTCTTATATGGAGGGGTCGAAAGAGGAATCAAAAGAAACGCATCCCCATACAACAAGCCTCCTGACCAAAATCAAGAGGCTTGTTATTAACCAAAAAAGCACGCAAATACGGAGCTATTCTATTCCGTTTATTTATATTCTATAGCAATGTGATTCAGCTTACCCGTAAAAGCAAAAGGGGTTTTATACCTGTCTGATACGGGCGAATTTTTGTCGGCCCCTACGTCTATCCCATCTTTATAAATACCAATAAGTCCTTCGCTTGTATTAACCTCCCTTTCGGCTACTTTAATATCATTAATATAAAGGCTTTCTGTACCCGCTTTCTGGCTGGCATCTGCGGTAGCTTTAAAGTTAAACTCGAACCGGAGCTTTACTTTGCCAACCGGCACTTTATTTTTACTCTCGAGATGTTTTATAACACCCCCTGTATTATGGGCCGAGTAAAACTTATTGTCTTTAATAAATAAGCTCAGGCCATCAAATTCTGAACCCGTTGCAAACAAAACCCCCTGATCTGTAGCGGATTTAATATCCAGGTCGGCAGTAATAGCAAAGGATTCGTTCTGGAATTGAGGACCTGAAAGGGTAAGAAACTGCTCGATACCCGGGTATAGCACAACTTTATTGGTATCTCCCCATGGGCTGCGCTTCCGCCCTCCTATTCTATGCCCGAAAGAAGAAGAAGAGGCGAACAGCCTGTCGTGCAGCGGATATACATTATACTTCTGAGCCTCCTCATCAAATACACCCTGCAATTCTTTTAACCGGTCAGGAAACTTTGCAGCCAGGTCAATACGTTCATTAAAATCTTCGTTCAGGTTATAGAGCTCCCAAACATCGTCTTTAAAATCTGTTCCCGGCTTATGAAAGACTGAAGCTTTCCAGCCATCTTTTACAATAGCCCGTTTTCCAAACAACTCATAATATTGAACGGTATGACGGTTATCAGCCTTTGCATCCTTCAATGAATAAGCGAGACTTGTTCCTTCTATGGGCGCCTGTTTAACACCTTTAACAGATTCGGGTATTTTTGCGTTTACTATTTCATAAATAGTGGGTGCAATATCGATAACATGCCCATATTGATTCCTGATGCCACCTTTTTCCAGGTTCCCATTCGGGTAATGAATAATTAATGGCTGATGAGTTCCTCCCTCGCTGTTGGGATCGGCTTTCCATAAGCGGAAAGGTGTATTAGTAGCCTGTGTCCACCCGGCCGGTGCATCAGAAAAAGAATGCTCGGTTCCCATTTTATCAAGATTCTTATATAGCTCTTCTACCTGATCTTCTTCTTTCAATGAGCTGATATACCCGTTCAAACTTCCGTTAGTAGAACTATGGCTGGATCCGTTATCGCCTATAGAAACAATCACCAGGGTATTCTTATCTTGCCCAATACCTTTCAAATAATTCAATATCCGGCCAAACTCATAATCGGCGTGGGTAAGAAAGCCTGCATAGATTTCCATGAAGCGTGCATATACCTGTCTTTGCCTGGGTGTAAGACTGGCCCATGCCTTAACAGTAGGATCTCTATCAGGTAGTACCGCATCTGCAGGTACTACCCCTAACCGTTTTTGTCTGGCCAGCACTTCCTCCCTGTACCAGTCCCATCCCTTATCAAATTTCCCTTTATACAGATCGCTCCATTTTTTATCTACCTGGTGAGGAGAGTGAATAGCCCCAGTTGCAAAATACAGGAAGAATGGTTTTTCAGGAGCAATCGATTTTTGATTGGCGATATAGTTGATCGCCTTATCTGCCAGTAAAGTGGTTAGGTGTGTTTTATTGGGCTCTACATCTATTACCCTGGTATCTTCATACAAATTAGGATGGTACTGATCGGTATGGCCCAGCTGGAAACCGTAAAAATGGTCAAAGCCACGCCCTACAGCCCACCTGTCGAAAGGACCAATGGCGGTGATCTCATCCAAAGGAGCTACGTGATACTTGCCTACTGCATACGAATTGTAATTATTTTCATGCAACACTTCGGCAATTGTAGCTTTGTTAGCCGGCATCCGGGCGTCGTAACCCGGAAAGCCTAATGAAGAATAATTAAGGGTGCCCATGTGCACCGAATGATGATTGCGGCCGGTGAGTATGGCAGCCCTTGTAGGAGAGCATACACCAGTTGAATGGAAATTGGTATAGCGCAAGCCATTATTAGCCAAACTATCTAACACAGGCGTTTGCATTAATCCGCCAAAGGCGCTTGCTGTACCATAACCTGCATCGTCAATCAGAAACACAATTACATTAGGAGCTCCCTTGGGAGCCTGTTTTTTTTCGGGGAAATATTCTTTTGAATCTGCAAGGGTTTTACCGATCACACCCTTGAACTGCGCAGCCTCCTCATTACGCTGTGCGGAAGCGGTGAGACTTGCAGCCAGGGCTGAGGCGAACATGGCAGTAATTACAACGTGCTTTCTTTTCATTTTATTGGGGTTTATAGCGTTTAAATTATTCCCATCCCGGGTTTTGGGTTAGCTTAGGGTTTCTATCCATTTCTCCCTGGGGAATGGGATACAGGTAATGCCGCTCTCTTACATTTGTTTTACCTACCAGGTTAAGATGTTTGAGTAAGACACCCCTGCCCTCTGGACCAGAGCCGGTATTTTCTGACCCAATTTCTCGTATCAGGTCGAAGTAACGGTGGTACTCGGCTACCAGCTCCAGGCGTCTTTCGAGGTAGACAAAATCCCTGAACTGATCTTTAGATAAGGACAACGAAACATCATCCACACCCGCTCTCCTGCGTACCCGGTTAACGGCGGCGCGTGCTTTTTCAGTGGGACCATTCAGCTCGTTTTCTGCTTCAGCCAGTATTAAAAAAATTTCAGAAAAACGAAGCACATTAGCATTGGCATCCGAATGCCCGGAAGAAGGGTAATTAGGATCCCAACTCTTATTTACATAAGGAACAGAATCACCAGGCGCGTTCAAGGTAAAATACCTCTGCCCGTTTGTAGGGCTGGTATAGCTGGTTACAAATGACACGCGCTTTCTTTTATCCTTATCGGCATACATTTTATAAAGTGTATAATAATTATCACTGCCATTTTTGTACGTCGTCAACTGCGTTCCGTAAGACCCCCGCAGTCCGGGTACTCCGGCCCTTATATCAGTAGGGGTTACCAGGTGGCCAGTACTGATAGAACTACCCTTGATCTGTGCAGAAAAAATATGTTCTTTTCCGTTCTTGTAGGCGGGCAGAAATACATGGGCATACTCTTCAAATAAATCGTATCCAAATGAACCATTAATAACCGCTTCTGCATATTTTATGGCATTCGTCCAATCCCTTCTGGTAAGGTATACTTTGGAGAGTAATGCTACTGAAGCTCCCCTGGTAGCTCTTCCAGGTTCACCAGCCGTGGCACCTGTAAAATACGTACCCGCGGCTTCGAGATCTTTGATAATTTGGCTATACACTTCATCCACCGTATTCCTGGGCACTTTTAACTCTGCTACTGAGAGCCGGGTTTGATCGGTGAGTAAAAGAGGAACGCCTCCGTATAAGCGTACCAGGTTAAAATAGTAGAAACCTCTCAGGAAGGAAGCTTCGCCCAACAATCTCTTTTTTAACCCTTCTTCCATTTGAATACCCGGTATTTGCTCCAGCGCAACATTGGCACGATTAATCCCTTCATAATGCTGGGTCCATATCTGCTGCACCCGAAGGTTAGTGGAGGCATGGGTTAAATTAGCCAGGGCTCTTACTTCCGCATTTGGCGATCCGGGCCCTGCATCCAGGTCGTCCGTCATGTAATCCATGCCCGTATTAAAGAGCCTGTTGTAGATGGGTTGTGCGCCGGTAGTATTGTCTACCATGGGATAGTAAATAGAATTCACAGCCGATATCGCATCACCGGCTGTATTATAAAACTGGTCAGGCGCAATAAATGACCGCGGCACTTCATCCAGCTTCACACAAGCGCTGAAACCGAATAGTGTGATTAAAGTATAGATATATAATCCTTTCATCCGTGTATTTTTTGTTACCGTTTTTAACGGCGATTATTTTATGCAGGCAGTTAAAATTTCAGATTGATTCCTGCTACGAAAGACTGAGCATTAGGATAGGCCGACCGGTCGATGCCAGTGCTCAATGAGTTTTGTTCGTTGGTATTCACCTCAGGATCATACCCTGTATATTTTGTCCAGGTAGCCAGGTTATTTCCCTGTACATACACTCTTGCAGATTTTACGCTTATTTTCGACAACAGATTTTTGGGAAGACTATACCCGAACGTCAGGTTTTTTAAACGCAGAAAAGAGGCATCTTCCAAAAACCTGTCTGATATGGTTACGGAAGGATTCTCTACCGCTTTATGTACATCTGTATGAGTATTTGTGGGCGTCCAGCGATTGAGCAGCGTTGCTACAGCGCCGGTATAACCAGTCCCCAGCTCCAGGTTGGCGCGGGTCCAGTTAAACACTTTATTTCCGTAAGAAGCGTTAAAGAAAACAGAAAGATCGAAGCCTCCATAGCTGAATGTATTGAGCATACTTGCCAGAAATTTAGGCTGGGAACTTCCGGCTATTATCCTGTCATAATCTTGTGTAATATTACCATCGCCATTCTGGTCTTTATACTTTTGAAGACCCGTTGCAGGATTAACCCCATCTGCCTGATACATATAAAATGCACCTACAGATTCTCCAACCTTTATTACCTGGGTGGGCAATAAAGTGGGAGCACCGGGGTCAGTAATAAAAAAATATTCAGCTCCATCACCGAGGCTTAGGATCTTATTCCTGTTGGCTGAGAAAAAAGCATTGGTTGTCCAGCTAAATGCTTTGTCGATATTTATAGTTTTTGCGCTGATCTCGAACCCTTTGTTTCTCACTACTCCCAGGTTCTGAAAAGCACTCACCAGGCTGGAAGAGTAAGGCACGGGAACTTCCAGCAGAAGGTCAGAGGTTTTCTTGTAATAAACATCTGTAGTTAATTGAATGCGCCCCTTGAAAAACTCTATATCTATGCCAAGGTTATACTGGGCCGTTTTTTCCCAGGTAAGATCGGGATTAGCAAAACTACTGGTAGCCAGGCCATTTACCACAGTGTTGGCAAAAGAATACTGATAGTTAGATAATCTTGATAACGATTTATAAGGCTCAATTTCCTGGTTACCTGTAACGCCGGCACTGGCTCTAAGCTTGAACAAGCTAATACCTTCGATTCGCTCAAAAAATTTTTCATTAGCGATGTTCCAGGCAAAGGCAGCTGAAGGGAATGTGCCCCATTTATTATTACGACCGAAACGGGAAGACCCATCCGCCCTTGCCGTTAACGTTAAAAAATAACGGCTATCGTAACTGTAATTAGCCCTGGCCAGGTAAGACTTCAAAGCCCATTCGATCCTGTTAGAGCCCGGACTCAGGAAAACGGAAGCCGCTCCCAGGTTATTGTACCCGTAAGCATCAGTAACGAAATTAGACGCAGCTGCCGTATAGGTTTCGGTAACAGACTGCTGCTGCGTACTACCCGCCAATACCTCGAGATTATGAATTTTATTAAATGATGTCTTATAATTTAATGTATTCTCGTTGATCCAGTTAAGCGTAGATAAAGAACCAATAGCCGCCCGGCCGCCAACAGCACTTTCATATAGCTCTGAAGGCAGGTAATAGTTTTGTTTATTATTGATCACATCGGTACCAAAAGAAACCCTTGCTGTAAGCCCTTTTAAAATTTCATAAGAAGCATAGGTATTGCTCAATAACCTTCCCGTATTGGTTTCGTTGGTTTGAAGGGTTAAGGTTGCTATGGGATTGGATATTGTAGAACCGAAAGCACTACTCTCGGTAAAATTCCCCTGCTCATCTCTAACCGGTAAAACAGGAACCATTGCCAACGTATTGAAAACAATATTATTGGGGGCCAGAACCGCCCTGGTGTAACCATAGCTGATATTGGTTCCCACTTTAAATCTTTCACTTAGATTATAATCAGCGTTGAGTCGGCCGGAGTATCTCTTAAATCCTGTATTAATAATAATTCCGTCCTGGTTCAGGTAGCCACCGGAAATCAATATACGGGAGCGTTCATTTCCTGCAGATAAAGAGAGGCTATGACTTTGGATGGAAGCTTTGCGAAATGCGGCAGCCTGCCAATCGGTTCCTTCTCCTAATGCATCCAATTGCTCCTGCGTATATAATGCAGCTTTACCTGCATCTGTTAACGCATCATTTTTTAATGAGCCCCATTGTTTGGCATTCAGCATATCAATGGTAGATGAAACCTGTTGCACACCCAGTGAACCTGCGTAATCAATCTGGTAGCCATTTCTGATACCATTTTTAGTGGTGATGATCACTACCCCGTTTGCGCCTCTTGATCCGTAAATAGCGGTAGCCGATGCATCCTTCAGTACATCGATAGATTCGATATCAGAAGGATTGATCAATGCCAACGGATTAATAGACGTACCGTTGGCAACTCCTCCATCTACTGTTTCATCGCTGTTATAAACAGGAAGCCCATCTATCACGTATAAAGGCTCATTACCGGCGTTTATAGAGGTACCGCCTCTTATTCTTATAGAAACGCTGGCTCCGGGCTGACCGTTGGCCTGCGTTACCTGCACACCGGTAACCGAGCCCTGTAACAGTCTTTCGGGAGAAGCCGCCAGCTGCTCTTTAAGTGTTGATGGCACTGAAGCCAGTGATCCCGTAAAGTCTTTTCTCTTTTGCGTGCCATAGCCCACCACTACCACATCCTGTAAAGGATCCCCGGCCGGCTTCAAATGAATCGTTTGAAAAGAATTATCTACCAGGATCACTTTCTTTTCGTACCCGACAAAAGTTACAATGATATTATAAGGAAGTTTTTGCCCCGTTCTTAAAATAAACTTACCTTCCGGATCGGTTGTTGTTTGATTGGTAGTACCCTCTATGTTAATATTAGCGCCTGTTAGGGGTTGCAGGTTCAGAGAGTCTAGTACTACACCGCTTACTACTGAATTAATAGTTGCCGGAGTTTGTGCATGCAAGGGAAAATAACTGATAAGCAATAGAAGGCCCCATACAGCATACAACCAGAATTGATTTATGCGTTTATACATTTTAATTATACAATTTACCACCCATACCAGGACATGATAATCCGGCCAGGCGTTGATGCTTGTTTAAAAAGGTGATGTAAAAAAGAAGCTGATATAAAGAAGCAAAAGGCACTCCGCACCGACTCTATAACCAACCACCGATTATAATGACAGGTAAAGAGATGCCTTTTGCTGTTTGCAGCAAGAATTGATTATTGATTCAATATAATTTTAAAAGTTGCTCAACAACAGCAACCAGAAAGAGTTGAACTATTGGTACGCACCACCCAGCCAAAGACATGACTGTTTTGCGAGCCCGTCGCAAAGTTTACTAGCTTAGTCATTATATTTTAGTTTAGATATAAAGCCGTTGGTGGTTAACAGCTATTAGTCTATAATTTAGGTAGACAAATATAAGGCGTTTTTTTATATTAGATTAACATCTGCTAATATTTTTTTTCCAATAACATTCTGCCAATTGTATATAGCTCCAATTGATGTGGTTATGTGAATTCCGGGAAGACTTAAGGCCTTGGGTTACTCGGCTCTATTAAGTGTAAAAGAAAAGCAGCTTCCTGCCCCCAACGCACTGCCTACCGATAGTGAGCCCCCCTGTGCTTCAACAAATTCTCTGGCAATTGTAAGCCCCAGTCCTGTTCCTCCCCCCTTTTCGTTGGGCAGGCGAAAGTAGCGGTCAAATATTTTCTCCAGAAATTGCGGCGCGATTCCGGGTCCATTATCTTTCACCGAAAAGACCACCTGGTGTTCTTTTTGTTCGATGCCTACCTGAATTACATCATTACTATGTGTGTAGCGAATGGCGTTAGATAAAAGGTTAGTTAATACCCATGCCGATTTGTCTTTATCCGCCATAACAGTTATCAAACCTATCCCGGAGGGAACGTCTATACGAACCTGATTTTGATCGGCTGCAGCTTTGGTAGCCTGTAAGGCGTAATGAATGATCTCATTTACCGGCGTTGCGACCATGGTCAGCTGTATCATACCGCTTTCCGCCTGCGTTACATTGAGCAATTCACCGGTTATTTTCAGCAACCTCCCGGCATCTTCATTAATGCCTTCCACCAGTAACAATTGTTCTTTATTAAGAGCACCCACCTGTTCATTACCTAAGAGCTGGAGGCCCATTTTTATAGACGCGATTGGTGTTTTCAATTCATGGGATACTGTTGCAATAAAATTGGTTTTAGCAATATCCAGTTCTTTAAAAGGAGTGATATTTTTTAAAATAATTACCTGGCCGATAAACTGGGAGTCGGTTTCACCAGCAGGTGTAATATTGATATCAACAATTTCCTTCTCAAAGTAACTTTCTTTTTGGTCTGCATAAATTTTTACAGGCAAGTGCGCATCAGCTGTTACAGCAGGTTGCAGAATAGCTTGTGCCATTAATCTTACCAGGTCATTTCGTACTGCAACATCCTGGATGTTTTTCCCGACGAAGTCCTCCCGCTTCAGGCCGGTTAGCTTAAGGGCTTCATCATTCGCAAAAAGCACTTTTCTTTTTTCATTAATCCCTATCACGGCATCATGCATATTATTGATCAACGCTTCTATCCTTTTCTTTCCCTTTAATATCTTATCCAGTTTACTGTCCGAATACTCCTGCAACTTTTCGGCCATTACATTAAATGACCGGGCCAGCTCTCCAAACTCATTGGCCTGATCAAAATGCAGGCGTTGGTTATAGTTTTGATTAGCGATCTGGCGGATGCTGGCCGTTAATGTTTTAATAGGATTTGCTATACTGGATGGCAAATTGATGAGCAAAACAAAAGCGATAATAAAACAAAGCGTACCTACCACAGATATAACAACAATTGCTTTTTCAGATGTAGCAGTTGCCAATTTACTTTTTTGCTCTATGGCTTCCATATTCAAACGCATCAACTCTGAAATATCTTTCCTGATAAAAGCTTTTACAGATTCTTCACCCGGATCATTTTGCAGTTGCCTGAAATGCTCTGCCACACGTTGTGTTGTCTCTTTTTCTCCCGGCTCAGTTACATTTTTTTGCTGGTCCTGCAGGTTACGGCTGAATGCCACCAGGGCGGTAGTATCTGCGCTAACATCATCGAGCGCCAGCAACATATTACGCCCATACTCCAGGGTGTTGTAGTTGGCTTTTAATATATTCGTAATATCTGCCTTCAACTGGTATACATATCTCCCGCTAATAAGCGACAGCAATAAGATCATCAGGAATAATAACCCTATGCCAATTGTTAACCTGGCTTTAATTTTCATCCGTTTTTGTTTTATTTTCCGCCCTGTTTAGCGAAACAAGCTTACACTTATACTATGATAAAATTACAAGATCGATACTGTTGCTGGACAACTTATTTAGCAAAGCCTGGAACGTGCCCGTAGACAGAATAATACCGAACAAGGAAAAATGCGGTTTGCCGATACAAACCGTTGTAATCTGCCGTTCTTCGCATTGTAGCATAATCGCTCTTGCCACATTGCCTGCTTCTATTCTGATGATCTCTGCGCCCAGTTCTGTGGCCAGCTTAAAATTATTAATAAGGTGTCGTTGCTTATCCAGGGCAATTTTATCGGCGCTTTCCTTCGGTGTTTGTACATACAAGAGATACCATTTGCTATGGTAATAGTTGGCGAGACGGGCTGTTTTACGGATCACCAGCTTTGCTGTTTTTTCGTTAGTTGAGATACAGGCCATAAAACGTTCATGCCGCAAAGCATTCACCCTGGTCACTTCGCTTTCAACCTTATGCTCTACGTGTGAAGCCACTTCCTTCAACGCCAGCTCCCTTAACTGTAATATATGATCGCTTTTAAAAAAATTATTGATTGCTGCTTCTATTTTGGCTGCCTCATATATCTTCCCTTCTTTTAACCGGGTAATCAATTCATCGGCGGTAAGATCAATATTGACAACTTCATCGGCTTTGCTTAATACGCTATCGGGAATACGCTCCTTCACCTCAACATTGGTGATCTCTTTTATCTCATCATTCAGGCTTTCAATATGCTGAATATTTACGGCACTGATCACGTTGATACCTGCTTCGAGAATATCCATCACATCCTGCCAGCGTTTGGCATTTTGACTCCCTTCGATGTTCGTATGCGCCAGCTCATCTACAATCACCACTTCCGGCCTGAGATTGATCACAGCCTGCATATCCAGCTCCTCTAATTCTTTCCCCTTATAAAAAAGCTTCCGCCGGGGAATAATGGGTAACCCATCCAATAAGGCATGCGTTTCGGCCCGGTTATGGGTTTCAATATACCCGATCTGAACATCAACTCCATTCTTCAACAAAGCATGCGCCTCCTGCAACATCCTGTAGGTTTTACCGACACCCGCACTCATGCCAATATAAATCTTAAACTTGCCCCGTTTCGAATTACGGATGAGGTCAAGGAAATGTTGCGCAGTATGGTTACTATCTGTCATTAAAAAGCAAGCGCTATTGAAGTGGTGATAAAATAGTTGGAGCTAACCTGATCGTCTCTTTTTACAAAGATCCTATCCTTCGACGAAAAACCGCGGGCTTCCAGGCGCCACATAGCATTGGGCAAAACAAGGAAGTCGTAATTGAGTGAATATCCCCAGGCATTAAAACCATTAACCGTGCTGGTTGAAATAAGCACACCATTTTTATCCTGGTAATATTCTCCCCTGGCGGCAATGCTATGCCTGGTTGAAGGGCTCAGCCTGATGATCATAACCGGGGTATACCAGGCATTGTAGCTCTTACTTCCTTTTGATTTTTGCTCAGCTCCAATATCCAAACCAGCGGTAATACCCAACTGCCCGGTAACCTGGAATATACCATAGAGATTATGGAAGTAACGCATCTGTTTCACGCTATCCGGTTTATCATTACCGATAAAAGAGCCGCTATTAATTGTTACCCTGCCATTAGGTTTATAGGTTAATTGATGGCCAAATGCAGGCGTATTATTTCCATCAACCCGTTGTATGCGCTGCCATCCGTTTAATACCAATCCGCTTATCAGCCATTTCCCATTATCAGTTGTATAAGATAGTTTGGCGCCGGTTTCAAAATAGGGCGAATTATCTGCAAAAAGACTCCTGGTCAAAGTCAAGTTATCCTTACCAACAGCGCTCTCAAAACCCAGGTGGGAAGAGAGCACACCCGCATCGATCCAAATTTCTTTACGCTTTGATATTTTAATACCCGCATTAGCTTCATAGACATTCTTTAGTACACCCGGCTCAGCTGCGTAATTCGCATTCATATAGGTACCTGCTGCCAAAGCCAGGTTTGCTCTTACATTGTTTCTCTGGTAGGCAGCTTTGATCAACCCTAAATTCAGGTTCACTTCATTATGCCGGTTATGCGAGTATATGAAGGATGGCCGGTTATGGTTCGACGGGCGACCCAGGTCGTAAGTATAATAAGCTTCCAGGTAGCCGCTAATAGTCAACGGAGCGCTGGTGCTATCATCTTGCGCAAATGCTTCTATGCCGGCCAGCAGCATGCCGGCCATTAAAATCTTTCTCATCTCTGATATCATTTTCTTTTTTATTTCAGTTGATCTAATGCCAGGTTTAACCGGAGCACATTTACCCTTTCCGTCCCAAACAATCCGAGTAGTGGTTTTTCGACATTTTGCTCTACCAGCTGCCGGACTTCGCTTTCGCTGACTCCCCGTACTGCGGCTACGCGCTTCACCTGGATTTTAGTTGCCTCCACAGAGATATGTGGATCAAGACCACTACCGCTGGCGGTAACCAGGTCGGAGGGTATATCCTCTTTACGAACGCCGGGATTATGTACTAAAAAAGTATCGATACGTTGCTGAACCGTTTTTAAGTAATCGGGATTGGAAGGTCCTTTATTACTTCCCGCAGCACCCGCAGCGTTGTAGTCCATGGCAGAAGGCCTTGACCAGAAGTATCGATCCTCTGTAAATTTCTGTCCGATATTGGTGTAATACTTTTTACCATTGAGGCTGATGGTTTCGCCAAGCCCCTTGTTGGGAGTCAGCTGGGCAAGTCCCAAAACAATCAATGTATAAATGCCGCAGAAAAAAGCAAGGCATACTAAAGTCAGCCTGATAGCAGGCATTATATTTTCTTTCATTTGTATAATTATTTATAATGATTAATGAATAAATAAAGCAACAAGCATATCTATCAGCTTGATGCCTATAAAAGGGACAACAATACCGCCCAGGCCATATACCAGCAGGTTTCTTCTCAGCAGGGCGCTGGCACCAATAGGCTTATAGGCAACACCTCTCAGCGCCAATGGTATTAACATCGGGATAATAATTGCATTAAAGATCACGGCCGAAAGAATGGCGGTTTCCGGGGAATGCAGGTTCATAATATTTAGCCCCTGCAATGCCGGAATTGAAGCAATAAATAAAGCCGGAACTATAGCAAAATACTTGGCTACATCATTGGCGATACTAAAAGTGGTTAATGTGCCTCTTGTCATTAAAAGCTGCTTACCTATCTCCACTACTTCAATCAGTTTGGTGGGATCATTATCCAGGTCGACCATATTACCGGCTTCTTTAGCAGCCTGCGTACCGCTATTCATTGCTACGCCTACATCGGCCTGTGCCAGTGCAGGCGCATCATTGGTACCATCGCCCATCATCGCTACCAGTCGTCCCTCCGATTGCTCCTTACGGATATAATTCATTTTGTCCTCAGGCTTTGCTTCGGCAATAAAATCATCCACCCCGGCTTTTTCAGCTATGTACTTTGCAGTTAAAGGATTATCGCCTGTTACCATAACGGTTTTAATCCCCATTTTACGCAGCCGTTCAAAACGCTGCTGTATGCCTGGCTTAATGATATCCTGCAATTCTACCACACCCATCACCTGGTTGTTCTCTGCCACCACTAATGGCGTGCCTCCGTTACCGGATATAGCCTTAACGCTTTCTGCTGCTTCCTCAGGAAAGCGATTACCTGCTTTCTCTACAAGTTTACGGATCGCATCTGAAGCACCTTTACGAATCTGGTTACCGTCATAGTTAATACCCGAGCTCCTTGTTTCCGCGGTAAATTTTATATACTGCGCATCAGCGACCTGGTAGGTATTTACATCAATCCCTGCCAGTTCAATAATCGATTTACCTTCGGGCGTTTCATCAGCAACGGAACTTAAGACCACTGCTTTTATAAATTGCCCCTTTGACACCCCCTTAACCAGGTGAAAATGTGTAGCTCTCCTGTTACCGATGGTGATGGTACCTGTTTTATCCAGCAGCAGCACATCTATATCCCCGGCAGTTTCTACTGCTTTACCACTCTTGGTAATTACATTCGCCCGCAATGCCCGGTCCATACCCGCTATACCAATAGCAGACAATAAACCACCGATGGTAGTCGGGGTCAGGCATACAAACAGGGAAATAAAAGCGGCGATCGTAATGGGTGTTTGCGCATAGTCTCCAAAGGGCTTTAGCGTAACTGTTACAATGATAAACACCAGCGTAAAGCCCGCCAGCAAAATGGTGAGCGCTATTTCATTAGGTGTTTTCTGCCGGCTGGCCCCTTCTACCAGGGCGATCATTTTATCCAGGAAGCTTTCGCCTGCTTCTGTGGTTACCTTGACTTTGATTTTATCTGACAATACTTTGGTACCACCGGTAACGCTGCTTTTATCGCCACCTGCTTCCCTGATCACGGGTGCACTTTCACCGGTGATGGCACTTTCATCGATCGTGGCCAAACCTTCTACAATTTCTCCGTCTGAGGGAATAATATCTCCGGCTTCGCAGAGGAATATATCTCCTTTTTTGAGTTGCGAGGAGGAAACTATTTTCACTTCATTCACATACATTTCTCCCACCGGCTGAATCAGCCGGGCGGGTGTTTCTTCCCGGGTCTTGCGTAAACTATCAGCCTGCGCCTTGCCCCTTGCTTCTGCAATCGCTTCCGCAAAATTGGCGAAGAGCAACGTGATGAACAGCACTGCAGTTACCACCAGGTTATAGATCAGACTTCCCTGGTTTTGCTCACCGGCAGCGATCCAGATACATACACCAGCCATTACCCACGTGCCCACCCATACTGTAAACATTACCGGGTTGCGGAACATTTTTGCCGGGCTTAATTTGATAACGGATTGCTTCAGCGCTTCTTTTACCAGGCTGGCCTGAAACAGTTTATTATTCGTATTCATTTTATTAACTTAATAGAGTGAAAAATATTCTGCAATAGGACCCAGAGCCAGTGCAGGAAAAAAGGACAAAGCAGCTACGATAGCGATCACCGCAAAGATCATCAAACCAAAAGTGGATGTATCTGTTTTCAAGGTTCCTGCGCTTTCGGGCGTATACTTTTTAGCAGCCAGGCTCCCCGCAATGGCTATGGGACCGATAATGGGAAGGTAACGGGCCATCATCATTACTATGCCGCAGGCAATATTCCAGAAAGGCGTATTGTCGCCCAGGCCTTCAAAACCGCTTCCATTGTTGGCACTGGACGAAGTAAATTCGTATAGCATTTCACTAAAGCCGTGGTAACCGGGGTTATTCAACCATCCCGCATAGGCATCAGGATCGACAGCGTACAAGTGGCTGGCAATAGCAGTGCCGGTCAGTATTAACAGTGGGTGAAGCAAGGCTATGATCATGGCTATTTTCATTTCTCTTGCTTCAATTTTCTTACCCATAAACTCGGGTGTTCTGCCCACCATTAATCCGCTTATAAATACGGCCAGTATAATAAAGATGTAAAAATTCATCAGCCCTACACCTACACCACCATAGAAACAATTGACCATCATGCCCAGCAGTTGGTTCATACCACTTAACGGCATAAAACTATCATGCATGGAGTTGATGCTACCGGTAGATATTACAGTAGTGGCAATGCTCCAGTAAGCCGAAGCCACCGGCCCGAAACGCACTTCTTTTCCTTCCATATTACCGAATGGCTGCGAAATGCCCATGCGGCTTATAGCAGGGTTGCCGCTAACTTCGTTGACAATAGTTGGAATGACCAGGATCAGGAAGCCAATCGTCATCACCCCATAGATCATACGGGCAAACCTCCTTCTCTTTAGTATATAACCTAAAGCAAAGATCAGGGCGACAGGAATGATCATTTGAGCCACCATCTCGATGATGTTCGTCATATAATTGGGATTCTCCAGCGGGTGTGCAGAATTAGGCCCGAAAAAACCTCCGCCATTGGTGCCGAGGTGCTTAACCGGTACAAAAGCAGCCACCGGGCCGCGACTTACCTGTATGGTATCTCCCTGTACACTGGTGATGGTATCCTTGCCCTCAAAGGTCATCGGCGTCCCATTCAGCAATAATAAAATAGCCGTAACCAGTGCTATAGGGAAGAGCAAACGCGTACAGGTGCGAACAAAGAAAAAGTAAGCATTGCCCAACCTGGTAGTGGTACGCTCTTTCATGGCTGTAAACAATACAGCGGCTATAGAAATACCACTGGCAGCGCTGATAAACTGGAACAACATCAATATCAATTGTCCTAAATAAGACATACCCGTTTCGCCTGAGTAGTGCTGCAGGTTGGTATTACAAATAAAACTGGTAACAGTATTAAAGGCCAGGTCGGCACCCATAGAAGGATTACCATCGGGATTCAACGGGAGCCAGCTCATGTTCATTAAAACAAACATGCCTAATACAAACCATACCAGGTTGATAGTAAGCAAGGATATCAGGTGCTGCTTCCAGGTCATTTCCCTGGTTGAGTCAACTCCTGATAATTTATAAAATGCCCGGTCGATTGGGTTGAACAACCGATCGGGCCATGTGGGTTCATTACTAAAGACGCTCCCGATATATCTGCCCAATGGGATTGCGAGTAGTATCACCAGTGCATACATCAGGATCACTCCGGAAATTTCTGTATTCATTTTGATTATTTGATAATTAGTGGTTGACTATACACCAACAGGTATCCTGTCAGCGTCTTAAAATTTTTCTGGTTTGATCAGCACATAGCAGATATAAACAAATACAGCAATGGCGATAATAAATAAGAGGATCATATTTTTTCAAAGTATTTAATGAAAGCAAAGAACAATGCGAACAGGATCAGTCCTGCAATGATTAAAACAGCTGTCATAGTGTGTTATTTAGGGATTGAGGTTTTAAGATGCGGTTGAAAAATGCCTCCAGGGGCTTTCTGATAAAATGTTGGTTGCTGCGATACATTTTTGTAAGATTTTATATGCCAACCTAAAACAATTCACATTCCAGCATTAAAAAAACAGGCACAAGAAATTGATTAACATAACAATAAATAAAACCAAGCCTATTTACTTCATTAAAAAACCCTTTCATTTTGAAAGGGCCTTTCTCATTTCGATAAGGTTCAGGAATGGGATCAACAGAGGTCAGCATGGAGCTTTTTTGCGGCAAATGAGGATGTTTTATGCTCTGACCGAAAACTGTCATCATTATGCGGATCGAACATCATAGCCGTACAAAAACAGTTTTTGAATCCTGCTTTGCACAGATCCTTATAATGCACACAGCTTTTGCATTTATCCCAAAATGATGCATCCTGTACAATTTCGGAAAAGGTAACCGGCTGCAAACCCAGTTTGGAGTTAATACGCATAGTTGCGAGCGTAGTGGTAATACCAAATATTCTGGCATCAGGAAAGCTGGCTCTTGAGCGTTCAAATATTTTTTCTTTCAGGCGGGTAGCTATGCCCAACCTCCTGAATCGGGGAGCAACAATTAAACCGCAGTGTGATACATATTCTCCATTGCTCCATGTATCCATATAAATGAAACCCACCCATTCGTTTGTTCGCGTTACTGCTATAACGGCCTTTCCATCCAACATCTTCTCATGAATGTAAGCTTCGCTTCGTTTAGCAATACCACTACCTCTTGCTTTAGCTGATGATTCTATCTCCGCTATAATAGCGGATGCAAAATGCAGGTCATCTTTTGTTGCAGACCTGACAATGACGACATCGTCCATATTTAGATATTTTTAAAATGAAAACTTTCTAAAAAGCGCTTTTATATACCTGCCGGTAATACGCTGTGAATACGTGAATGGGTAGCTTACTCATGATCTGATTCCGTTCGGATACCGAGCAGGAATTGGTTATAAGATCTAAAGAGAATATAAAAACGGTTTCTACTGCATTCTTTACTGCAGTATCTCCTTTTTCATATATTTTGCCTATTACCCGAAGGCATTTTTCGGTCATGGGTAAATTGTGTGCCTCTACCAGCCCTTTAAAATGCCTGGAGAATATCCTGATGGTTTTAAAAGGATTTTTTGTTTTCATAGCCTGGCAAATCTCCGTGGCGGAACCCGGTACTATCATAGCTATTTCGTCGGCCGCTTCATATTGATTCATAATTTTATCGATTGGTTCAATACCAATTGACCAATTATATGCCGTGTATTTCAAAATAGCTTTTATTGATTGACTATCAACAAAATCAATATAGGTTCAATCAAGAGTTCTTACAAAATCCTCCTGTTTTGAAAGTAGCAATACTATCATTTCGACAGTGCTATTTGATCTGGTATTCATCCAGCTTGCGATACAAGGTAGTGAGCGCTATATTTAAGAGCCGGGCGGCCTCTGTTTTATTACCGTTGGCGTAATTCATTACTTTACGGATATGCAATTGTTCGGCAGTGGCAAGCTCAAATGCCGATAATGATCTCTTTCCATCTAAGGCCGCAGGGATAGCCGACGCCTGGAACTCAGCCGGCAGGCTGTCCGTATCTAACGCATCGCCGTCTGTCAGTATCACACTTCTTTCGATAACATTTCTCAGTTCACGTATATTCCCCTTCCAGCCGTGTTGTTTTAACGCAGTAACATAAGCGGCAGACATCGACAGTATCTTTTTACCAATCTTTTTTGCAAACAGCTGCAGGAAGAACTGTGCCAGCTGTTCTATATCTGTCACGCGGTCCCGCAGCGCAGGCAATGCGATATTGAATACGGCGATACGATAAAACAGGTCTTCCCTAAACCTGCCCGCTTCAATTTCTTTTTGCAGATCACGATTGGTAGCTGCAATCACCCGCACGTTGATCTTGGTGGTTTTGCTATCGCCTACTTTTAAAAATTCACCGGATTCTAATACCCTGAGCAGTTTAGCCTGCAGGTCTAAGGGCATTTCGCCTATTTCATCCAGGAACACTGTTCCGTTATTGGCCTCTTCAAAAATGCCCTTGGTGTCTTTTATGGCGCCAGTAAAAGCACCGGCTTTATGACCGAACAATTCATTCTCCAGTAGTTCTTTGCTAAACGCAGAACAGTTAACAGCGATAAAAGGAAATTTCAGGCGTGTACTCCCATTATGAATGGCCTGGGCAAAAACCTCTTTCCCCGTGCCCGTTTCCCCGGTAAGCAATACGGTAGCATCAGTAGCAGCCACTTTGCGGGCTGCATCCACAGCAGCCAGTATCGGCTTAGCTTTCCCGTAAATCGTGTCGAAAGAATATTTTTTCTCCAGTTGTTTTTCTAATTGCAATACTCTTTTGGTTAAAGCCACTTTTTCTGCAGCCCGGCTTAGCATGGGCAATATCTTGTTATTATCATCTCCCTTGGTGATATAATCAAATGCCCCGTTCTTAATGGCCTGTACGCCATCCGGGATATTTCCATAAGCTGTCAGCAGGATCACTTCAACGGTCTTATATTTTTCTTTGATAGTTTGTACCAGCTCCACACCATTAGCATCCGGCAGCTTCACATCGCTGATCACTATATCAACAGATTCTGTTTCCAATTTCTTTAAACCCGCTTTGGCATTGGGCGCCTGCAGCACTTCAAAACCTTCAATACTTATAATTCGGGCTAAAAGTGTACGAAGTTTTTCTTCGTCATCGATGATCAAAACTTTATTCGACATAATTGAGATCACAAATATAGTTCAGGAAATCGCGGACTGTTATTAAGCTGGTTACATTTTTTTTGGCGATACAACCATTGAGCAGATATCCTATCGAAGAAGCGTGGAAATGCTTTAAATTGTCATAAGAAATTTGTCATAGTTTTTTCTATGCTAAAAAATTTATGACCACAATAATACTTTTAAGCTAACGGGTATGAAAGAATTCAGAATAGCTATGGGTCTTACGCAGGGAAATCTCGCTAAACTCATTGGTGTATCTCAAAGTATGATCGCAGGTTGGGAATCTAAGAACAGTATGTTGGCTATAATCGCTCATGTCCGGCATTGATTCAAACACAAATAGCAGGCCTAATGCAGTTCTGCATACTTATGTTTACCAACCCTTGCTCGACACTTTCTTGTTGATGAATCTCAAGGTCATCAGCAATCATATGCAACTTTCCCCCTGCCACGTATCCCCACTTTTTTTAAGAAACTTCAGAATAAGTAATTCCAGACATTTTCTGCCAATGCAGGCTTAGTCCTGAATTTGTATGCTTCATTCCTAATCATACGATCCGGCAACAAGCCAAGCTTTAGGAAATACGTAATTCTTTTGAACTCTTTTAAGCAAAACATTTAACGAATCGCCGGTTTCATTCAATCCACTAAGTCTGACCCGTTTTTCACCTACTATTTCGTATCTGAGCATCATCCTGTTCCTTTTGCTATCAACCGGATAACTTTTTTCATATCCCCTGTAACGCCTGGTAAAATGTGCGCGTTTATCAACCCTGGTATATTCATCATTAATATTGCCCCATTCTTTTTGGCCGATCCAATTACTAGAATACAATCTGCTATGCTGCCTGATTGAATCAGTGATCGGGACATTCTTCCTGGCAACGTTTACCGATTTATCTTCCAGATAAAGCACTTTATCCAAAGTATCCAGATAATAATGAAACACCCTTCTTACGTCCCCCGTGAAAGACTCAAGATTACGATCTATATCCCGCATGGGTGCACCACTATTAAAGCCAAATCCAATTCCATGAGTGTTTTCCAATAAAACAGGTTGATATATTCTAAAAGTCATCGAGGTCCATTTTTCAAAAGAAACATCCGCCCATCTTACTGAATCATACGGATCATAAGGAAGCAGTTGGTTATTTATCCGGAATTCCTCTACTTCGTAAAGTCCTCTTAACTCCTTTGGAGAAGGCGTTATAGCCTGATTATATGGATCGAACCTAAAATTGAGATAAGACAAATAGCCCATTAATACAACAAAAACAGTCACCAACAACACTTTAACTCCTCCCAAAGCATAACGTATCCATCTATGATTGAAAGTGGGGTAATACCTGACGGGAACAGTGTAACGCTGCATAATGAGTAAACGATATACATCCTTCGCGTACAGCAATAATAAAAAGAACCCGACCAGAACAAAATAAGTCGACTCAATATGCACCCCGCCACCGTAAACGATGTTCGCAGAGGTAAGCACGCCGAGTGTGCCTGCCATAAGGGCTGCACCCAGTGGCACTGTCCGCCTGATAAATAACAATATCCCGGCACTAAATTCTACCAATCCTGCAAAAACCTCGTATAACGGAATACCCCCCACCGACCACCAGTAAATTTTTTGTATAGGAAGGTCGCCTAATGTGGTATTCAAAATCCCTTCAGACGGAAAAGGGCATTGTACAGGAAATATCTTGATCAATCCCCAAACACTCATATAAATAGCAGCACGATATCTAACCAAAGTTCTCAACCAATAATATAATACGGTATATTGTTTACGTTTTCGATCCAGAATACTCCATACTCCGCCTATGATTATTGAAACAATAAATACCAGGGCCATTGTCTGATATCCTTTCATCCACGGCAGAAAATCAGTGTCCACATACTTCGGAATGTATCGCGCAATCAGGTAAATATCCCTGTAATGCAGATTGGTCCAATCAATAGCGGCTACGTAAGAATACCAGGGTTCTGAAGGAATAGCCAGGAAAATAAAAAATACGAAAGCCATACGAAACAAAAATTTTTCGTATCCTTTCCATGCCGGGAATTTGTTTGGCGTGTTTAAAGAACGTCCCGGAGAATGCGGCTCCCTGTCCATTTAAAATAATTTTTAGTAGGTTTTTTGTTTGGCATGCTCGAAAGATTCATTCAGTAAATAAATCTTATCTATTTTCTTCAATTGTGCATGTATGCTGTCTGCCTGTTTGTTGATTCCCCAAAGAATAATTGTCTTATCATCGGGTTGCTTGTAGTGCAATATCAATGAATCATCTTTATGGCTTTTATTTTTATTCCTCAGCACGAGCTTTTTCTGTACCGTATCTGTTTCATAAGCATAATAATGCCTACCGCCCGCACCTGACAATTCATATCTTCTGTTTATATCAGCATAATAGTATTCTTCCGTGTTAGATGTATCAACTATTATTCGCCGCCCATCCCTGACACTTATGGTCGCCCATTTTTCAAAAACCACGTTCACCCATCTCAGGCTATCTTCGTATGCGAAGGGTCTTTCCTGACCATTGATAAAAAAACGTTCTACTTTATATAATCCTGGAGAACCAGCAAGAGCCGGCTGGGAAGGATATTTGATACGGGACTGTGAAGCCTGAAACGCCAGATATAAGAAGATAAAGATCATGCCCACGGCGAATAATTTGGCAGTTGGTTTCAATCCGGCCCATTTTTCAGGCCACGCTGGTCGAAAGCGATCAGGCTCTGCGGGTTTTTCCAAAATAACGATCCTCAATAATCGGTAAGCGTCTTGGGAAAATATGAAGAAGGCGGCTGAGAGAAGATACAGAACATATGCAGCTTCGCCGCCGCCGTAAAGCACTTGTGCGACGAAAACATTACTAAGATCACATATAATGATAAACGCTCCGATTGCAGCAGTTTTTCTGCTCAGTAATAGAATTATGGCCACCATCTCAACTGCAGCAATAAAAAACTGGTAACCCGGAGCAATCCCGATACTCAGCGTAAATATCCTCCAGGCCGTAACCTCCGAAAATTCGGTGTTCATAAGGCTTAATTCGGGAAATGGCGAAAGAACAGGATATATCTTGATAGATGCGTAAGCCAACATAGCCACGAAGAGGCGAAATCTGACAACTATTCCCAACCAGTAATTGAGAGTATAGTAAGATCTGGCAGGTTTATCGCGTATCGTCCAGACGGCGACACCCACTGCCGCTATTACGACAACGATCAACAGATCCGGAAATGAAAAAATATTCGCATACGAAGAAAACCCTGGAGTGTAACGGACTAAATAGAAGCACGGTACCCAGTGGATATCATTCCATTTCAACTGAAATATCAATCGCCAGAAACCAACGTTGAATGGCAAGAGCATTAAAGTAAAATAGACGAAGAAAAAACGAAAAGAAATTTTCCTTATCCCGCTCCAAACTTTATTTTCCTTCTGGTCAACTTGAATGCTCATGTAGCGGTAGTTTATTTTAAAATATTGTTCAGATAATTAATGAGAATGGCGGATTGGGAAATAAATGATTGGGTTAGTGAGCCTCGATAATGGTGTTAGTTGAAGTTTCATCACTGGGGATGGGCCATATATAGTTACTAGCCGAAGGCAAAATTGCAGGCGCTGTTCCGGCCGCTCCCGATTTTCCCGGTAGCGTTTGCAACCTGCGTTGCAGATCGGGCGCACGGAAGCCTTCGCCCAGCAATTCAATACGACGCTCTTTCAAAATTGTAGCGATCAGGACATTTTTTGCAGATACTTCCTCTGTAGTGAACTTATAACCGGCATCTGAACGGTATCTTACTGCCTCCAGTAATTTGGCCGCAGTTTCGAGATCGTTGGTTTCAGCTGCAGCCTCCGCATAATTCAGTAACACTTCTGCATAGCGAATCACCTTTACATAATCAGTAAACGGCGCTACGATTTTAGTGTACTTTGCTAATACTTGCTGATTGTTTTTTTCATGTACAAGCGATTTTCGGGCGTCTACAGATACCCGGGAGAAAACCGGGTTGGCTGCAATACCATCGGGATGCAGGGCATTTATAATGGCGCCATAGTAATAATTGGCTAAAGAATAGGAAGATGGCGCATCGATATTATTGTAAGGAAGCGAAAAGATTGATTCGGGTCCGGTGTAGCTACTACCGAAGGCCGCAGTTACATTGCTTTCAAGCTTATGAGTTATGGAGCCAGACGAGTATTGAAAAGGAGCCTGCGCCGGAACAAGTTTTCGTGACTCTTCCACCACTTTATTAAACTGACCTTTTATCAGATAAGTGCGCGTTTTGAGAGCAATGGCTGTAGCTTTGTGGGCCCTTGATGAGTTTAACGCTGCAGAGCCCTGGTCTGCCGGAAGATCTCTTTCAGCATCGTCGAGGTCGCTTATGATCTGCTCGTACACTTTTGCAACAGAACTTCTGGCCAGATTATTATTGTCGGCAGATAATTCTGCCTTCAGACGGAGCGGCAATCCCGGGCTGGCACCATTATCCTTTATAAAGGGTTGCGCATATATCTGGATCAACGCCAGATAACTCAGGGCCCTTACAAATTTGGCCTCTGCCAAATACTGCTCTTTTAAAGGGCTTCCGATAACACTGGTATTTTCGATATTGCTGATGAAAATATTAACGTTGTTAATTCCTTTGTAGGCAGCAGTCCATAATACATTTACAAACTCATTGGATGATAGAACGTTTTGCCCCCAAACGGCTGCACCTGTAGTGGGATTCGGATCATTCTGTGTAAACTCTTCTCCCCGCTGCTCATTGATCAGCAATAAGCGACCGCCATAAAAATTAGCACTCTGAATGCTTTTGTAAAGGTTATTTACCTGGCCGAGTATTTTCTCGGGTGTACTAAAAGCTGTCAGGTCTGAAATAGAAGTTTGTGGAACCGTATCCAGTATGCCTTTTTTGCAAGCGACGAGCGTAAATAAGCTCAATAAGCCGGCAATCACTATTATTTTATTACTATTAAACATCTTTTGAAATTGATTAGTTATAATAATTAAAACCCTATGTTGATGCCAATGGTTACTGTTCGGGAATTCACAACCGTATTATGGTCTTTCCCCGACTGAATGGAGTTACCATGTATAGATATCTCCGGGTCTGATCCTGTGTAATTCGTTAACACAAAAACATTGGAGGCCTGAACATAGATCCTTGCGGAATTTATTTTATTGTTGGTAATACCCTGAACCGGTATTCTGTAACCTAGGGAGAGGTTTTTGAGTTTTAGGTAAGAGCCGTCTTCAACGTTGGCTGTATGCGTGATCACGAAGCCAGAAGTGATATTATCCCCATAAACCAGTTTTGGAATATCGGTCTGCTGTCCGGGTGTCGTCCATCTATCCAGAATAAATGTTCCATTATTAAAATAACGCTGATCCATAAGGTTGGCGCGGGTTCCATTGTATATTTTATTACCACCGGAAAATGTAAAATTGACGTTCAGATCAAGTCCTTTATAAGAGAACGAGTTGTTGAAACCCCCATAATAAGTGGGCAAAGAGCTACCGATAACTTTACCGTCTTTATAGTTATCAATAGGAGCAGAAGGCGTTCCATCTTTTACATAAGTCCACCGGGGGGAACCGGAATGATTGTATTGTATTTCTTCTCCTTCGCTATTTATGAATATACGGTATCCGTTAGCCGGATTTACACCCTTAGTCGGCACTGCCCAAATCGACCCTACGGCCGAACCAATGCGCGTCATATTCTGTATGCCAAAATTGCTGGGTACGTAAATATCTGCATCGCCCGCCAGCGCAGTTACCCGGTTCTTAAGTGTAGAGAAGTTTATCGATGCAGTCCAGGCAAAATCTTTTTGTTGTACAACAGCCAGGTTCAATCCCAACTCTATGCCTTCATTATACATCGAGCCTACATTAGCTTTAATACGGTTGTCGGGAATGCCTTTGGAAGGAGCTTGCCTGGCATCCAGTATAATTCCATCGATCACGTTTCGGTAGTAATCTCCTTCAAGCGATACCCGGTTGTTCAAAAATGAAATATTAAAACCGATGTCTGTCTTTGTACTTTTTTCCCATTTCAGATTCGCATTACCAGCTTGTGAAAGACCCAGTGTAGCTATGCCCGCATAAGTGTCAGATCCATATAAACTAAGTGCAGGAAAGTCGCCAATATTGATATTTCCTACCTGCCCATAGCTCGCACGGATTTTCAGGTCTGAGATCACGTTGGATAAAGAAGAAGACCGGAAAAAATGCTCCTCTGAAATATTCCAGCCGGCAGAGGCGCCGATAAAATTTCCATACCTGTTACTTTCGGGAAGTCCTGAGTAGCCATCACGCCGGAAACTGGCGCTTAACAGGTATCGTCGGTCGAAATTATAATTGAGGTTGCTGAAGTAAGAGGCAAACCCGTTCACACCCTGGCTGTTGCCGGAAGCAGTTATATTCGCCCATCCGCCCTGGTAGGAGTTATAGTCCGGGTCGGTAATGCCTGTTCTACTCGCTCCCCACACATCTGTTTTCGTATATATTTCTTCATAACCCAACAGGAGGTTTACATTATGCTTATCGAAAGACTTGTTATAATCCAGTGTGGATACCCAGTCAGATCTTCTAAGCCGGTTATGGACATTTGTAGCCCGTCCCCCAGCAGTGGCCGCGCCACCATGCAAAGGATTTAAAAATTCAATATTTTCTACATTCAGATAATTGACACCGTAGCTTGTTTTCAACTTAAGCCCCTTCAGTATCTGCCACTGGGCGTAGGCATTACCCACTAGTGAATTACTTTCAGAAGAATAAGTGTTCTTATCCAGCACATACTGCGCATTGTAAGCGTTAATTATACCCACGTAACCGGGAGTGGCAGGATTGCTGACATTAGCCCCATAACCAACTCTTACGTTGTCCTGTATATTATAGGTTCCATCAGGATTATAGATACCGACGTTGGGAGGAAGAATATTCAACAACCTTGCAATACCATCTGTGCCGAGATACTGACCTGGCAGAGAACCCGTGTGGGGGCCAATGTTAAATGAATTGCTATAAGAAATATTCGACCCGATAGTGACGCCATCAAATAATTTGTGATCAATATTTAACCTGGCAACCTTTCTATCGAAACTGTTTCTCTTAAGAATACCATTCTGATCAGAGTACGCCAATGAAAAATAATAGCTGGTGCTCTGACTGGCACCGGCTATGCTAATATCATGATTTTGCGAAACACCTGTGCGATAGGCGACATCGTACCAATTTGTATTGACCACACTTCCATCCTCCAGCGTTTGCAAAGAAAATCCCGGAACCTGGCCAGCATTTGTCATCGCTTCATTTTTCACGGCTACATAATCTTCTGCACCTAATAACTCTGGCAGGTTGAAAGGACTGCTGAAACTTACCCAGCTATTGTAGTTGACCTTTGCCTTACCCAATTTGCCCTTATGGGTCGTTATAATTACCACTCCATTCGCGGCTCTTGATCCGTATATAGCCGTTGCAGAAGCGTCTTTGAGGATATCAATGGACTCTATATCTGACGGGTTAATATCGGCAAGAGGGTTATTACCGATTGCACCACCTACAAGTCCGGTAAAAACGGCTACGCCATCTACAACGATCAGCGGATATAAACCGGATGCAATCGAATTTATGCCTCTAATCCTGAATGTGGGCGCATTGTTCAATACACCACTGGGTTGGATAATATCCACACCGGTAGCCTGTCCCCCCAGAAGCTGATCAAAACTCTGTGCAGGTCGATTTTCCAGTTGGGCTCCTTTTATTTTTACAGCGGAGCCGGTATATGTTTTTTTTGATTGCGACGAATAGCCCGTGGAAACGATTACTTCGCCCAGTTGTGTTGCCGATTCCTTCAATACAAGGATTCCAACGTCTTTTGAAGTGACTTGTCTTTCAAGGATCTCATAACCTACAAAACTTACGATGATTGTTACAGGTAATTTTTTATAGGTTACTATTCTATATTGCCCGTTATCATCTGTCACCACGTTATTGGTGCTTCCTTTGATCTGAACAGTAGCTCCTACTAAAGGAGTCCTGGTCTCATGGCTTATTACCTGTCCGGTTAAAACAGTTCCTTCCTGTGCGAAAACTACGGAAAACCCTGCGGTGAGCAGGAAAAAGATGCTGACAAATCCTCTTAAAGAGGCATGTAGAAAGTTCATGATTGATTAATGGGATTTAATCAACCTAATGCACAAAGGCAGCAAAGCCACTAGCTTTTACTTATCTTTGTAGCGCAATAGGTTGATTTTAATTATGTCTATTTAAATCTCGAATGCCTTTGTACTGGCCGGAGCTGCGTCAACAGTTTCCGGCCTTCTTTTTTACGTTACAATATGACTGCGGCCCTACTGTAATGGTATATATATTATTATGGGTTAAGTATTAAAAAATTAAAAAATCTAATAGAGAAGACTCAGCAGCTACAATGATCAGACAATGTTTTGGGGATTTAAAACAACCTAGGCCCATCGAAATCGGTTGTCCGTTCGCTAGTCATTTTGGTCGGAATTTAGCGTACAATTAAATGAACTCTATTAGTCTGGCAAATTAGTATTTGCCCGTTGTTAAAACGAATTTACCTCCCCGGTCGGTGGTTGCCTGATGGTAGTTATCTCAATAACGATAGTGGCCTCAGTCAATTGCCGCCGCGTTGATCAACAACAGCACACCGTCACAAGAGTGGATTGACAAGAATATACCCCCCAGCTAAAGACCTGTCTGTTTTGTGAACCTGTCCCAAAATTTATTAGCTTAGTCATTATAGTTCAGTTTTAGATATTAGCTGCTGGTGGTTAACAGACAATAGTATACAATTTTAGTAGACAAATATACATTGTTTTTGCATTCGAATAATTATTCTCCAGGATGTTTTTATTTTATTGATAGAGCAGATCGTAAAACCGTCCTGCAGTGGGACATTGACGAGAACACGCCAAACAGCGTGCGCCTTCCTTTTCCAAAAGAAATTTATGTTACTGATACGCTCTTGACTTTTGCATTACGCTATTAGCCTGGAACTTCGACAACTCAAACAAAATTCTAATGACAACAATACTACTTTTATGCTGACAGGTATGAAAGAATTCAGAAAAGCTATGGGCCTTACGCAGGGAGATCTCGCTAAACTCATTGGTGTATCGCAAAGTATGATTGCCCGCAATGAGTCTAAAAACAGAATGCTGGCTACGGCTGCTCATTTAAGGTATTTGAAATTATACCAGGCCGGGCTTAATCATCAAAAAACACAAAAATCATCAAAAAGCTTTTCAGCAGCACTGAATATGCAGGATTTTCAGGCTAGAGCAATGCTATCTAACAGAATTAAAAACCTTGAGTTTCAGATCAAGCAACTCCATCGCTCGCTACAACAACAAAAAAAAACGCTACGAACAACTACAACAGTTGAATAGTTTATTGGATGTGAGGAGACAGGCATTAGATTACAGGGATGCTCCTATCTGGTTGGATTATCTTGCGCAAAACTCAGTATCAGAATTGAGGCAATGCAGCCCTTCACAGCAGTTGGTACTATTGCAAATCAAAAATACCAAAGCTCTATCAATCAATACCCGGGAAACCCTCAACAACTTATCTACATCTTTATAGTTTGTGGGTTCATCACGTCTGGTGTTACTGTCTTTACGCACCTATCCCCACTTTTTTCTCAGCCATTTGCGAACCGGCTCATCATACCATTTCAAACTGGCGTATGCTAAAATAATACTGCCTGTTAAGATCATCACCGCGTAGGGCCAGGCCTGTACAATCGTGGTGCCTTTATTATCGTTGATCCAGGCTACGTAAAAATATACCAGGGGATAATGCACCAGGTAAAGCGGATAGGATATATCGCCGAGGAATTTGCATATCTTAATTTCAGTTTTGCTGTGTATAACACCACTGGCTCCCATATAAACAATCAACGGAAAAACAATAATGATGCATACCGATTCGTAGATACCATTCATCCAAAGATTATCGGCGCCACCAATGCGTGGCATATACAATATAAGCGCAACCAGGAGGCTGCACCATAAAAAAGCATGTTTGATACGCGTGGGTTTAGCTACCCTTGAAAGTAACAAGCCGGCAAAGAATGGATACATGGTACGGGTAATGCCAATACGCAGGTGTTCGCTATTGAGCGTCCAGCCACCGCTTAAATCCCCGTTAGGACTGGTAATTGCCAAATGTGCAAGTACGGTAGCTGCGATCAAAACGAAGATGCCCAAAGCCGCATTAGAAAGCTTCCTGATACCAATAGCATACAGGATATTGGCGATATATTCGAAGAACAAGGACCAGCCAACGCTATTCAGCGGGTGCATTTCTTCCCAGCCTCTTATATCCATTGATAGCGGGACCGGCAAAATAGTATAGCCTATGAGCATCACCAGCAGCATTTTCCAAACCGGAACATTATGAATGTCGGGCCAGATCGAAGAATCAGTAAAATAAAAACCTATGGCTCCTAATGTCATACCCAGTATCACCATCGGTTGCAACCTTTCAACGCGGCGCTTCAGGAAATTGCCTACCGTCATTTTCTTCCAGCGATCGTCATAAGCATAGCCAATTACAAAGCCAGACAGCAAAAAGAAGAAATCCACCGCCAGGTAGCCATGGTTTACTATAATATCCAGGTGCCCGGTACCCAGCGGTTCCGCCAGGTGAAAAGTTACTACAATGATGGCGGCAACACCGCGCAGTCCATCCAATATAGGGTAATGCGGTTTTGCTGAAAGGCTGTTATGATTCATTGATCGGAAAATGAAACTTTGGATTTTAAAATAAAATGTTTAAAATTAATAGTATAACGCCGGTGAATTAGGCCGCATTACATTAAAGAATAAAAGCAAGGGATAGTTCATATTCATATATCATTTAACCGTTACGAATTGCCATTTTACCAGGGAATGAAAATAAGCAGATTACTCATCCGGCATTCATCAAATTGTACCAAAATAAGGTCAGATCATCTCATTTTTTACATACCGAAAAAGATATACTCGGCGGCTTAGTTGCGGTAAGGGGCATCTATAGACTTAGAAAAAGAAAAGTTTGAGATAGTTTGCAACAGGTTATTGTTGACAGGTAGCAACAAAGCCAATACAGCCTGCCTGGTAACCGGATGGCTTCTCACGGTATGAACCCCGTCTGCGCAGCAGCTGTTCGTCGATGTTTATTTTCAATTTTCAGACGACCCCTAAAAACTACGGAGCTGTAACCTGGTAAGTGGAAATCACTGCTGCATGATCTGAGGGCCAGATATCATCGATATCGGGAGTGGTTCTCACAATTTTCGAAGCAATACATTTTATGTTTTTCCCCTTGTGATATAAAAAATCAATTCTACAATTCGGCAACTGACCATATATAGGCGACCAGGTTCCCTCTGGCCGCAATACCTCATCGGTATGCACTTCTCGGAAACCATCTTTATAGCCTTCATTTAATAAATACCGTGACACAGGAAATGCAACCGGACCGTATCCCCCGTGCAAAGGCGCTGCTTCTTTAGTCCAGTCCAGGTGGCTGCAGGAATTAAAATCCCCGCCGATAATTACAGCCATCTCATCATTCTTCTCAAAAGGCTTTATATCTTTTTCGATGACCCTTTTAATATCGGCCAGCGCGTTCAATGAATCCTGCACGATCCATTCATCGGGATTCAATCCTGTATCCCTATAAAAAGAAGTATACTCCGGTTTTGTGCTATACCGAAGCCAGGAAGAATTGACCAGCACATTTCTCCCACCAGGTAAGGTGATCATAACCGGGTTAGAATTAAACGGATTCTTTGAGCGTGGCAGAGGGCTTATTTTATACCGGCTGAACACAGCCAGGTTGTCATTGGGGCCAGGCGTGTACATGAAAAAACCTAATGAATCGGCTATGCGCTGCTGGGAGCCGTAAGCTTCCTGCATCGTAATAATATCTGCATTGCTTGCCTTCAATATTTCGATGACTTTATCTACTCCATTATTACCCAAATGCACCCCTCCATGCCAGATATTCCACTGGAACACTTTTAGTATTTCCGGGCGTTTTTTGCTGCTGCGGGTTACCTGCGGAACAATAATATCGTCCGTTTGCTGCGGAATATAATCAACCCTATTGATACGGAATGAGGGTACTGTTATTTTTATCTGCCCTCCGGGGACAGCATCACTGGAAATATCCACTGCTACGATAAAATAGTTAATACCTGGTGATAAAAAAACAGGCTTTTCTGCACCGGAGAAATGTAACAATGCTTCTGACGGAATACCGGTACCCGACAGTTCCTGCCTTATGGTTGATGTGGCCGTTTTGCCGGCATAATACACATGTACGCGTTCAATATCAGACAAACGACTTACTCCTGAAAGATTCAGTTTTACTTCGCTAAGACGTAGAGGCTTTTGTTGCCCGGTAATAGCGATCCGCAATTTAAGTACCTGGAATCCCTTATTTCCCTGCTCACCATCCCACTCGTTATGAATGACAGTAGCATTCAATAATTTTTGAGGCTCCTTTCGACCGGGAAATTTTGTGTTGGTATTTACCGTTGTATATGCCAAAGGAGCCGATGCTTTATAATTACCTCTTCCATTTCTCAGATGATAGGGCTGCCATCCTTTTCCTACCCAGTTCACTCCAACGCCGTTTGTACGATCATCAAAATTATAGTATGCTACCAGATCCTTTATATAGGGATGGCCGGATGTAAGCGGGCGATTCATCCAGCGCTTTAACTCATGATGCGATATAGCCCGGTTCCATATTCTCACTTCATCCATTAAACCACCAAATGCCATTGCATCGGTTTCATGCCCACCCAACACTCCAGGCAAAACAGATAACCGTATTTGCTTCCTCCCTACTGCTGATCCATCAAGGTAAAGAACTGTAACGGTATCGTTACAGGACAACGCCACATGATGCCAGTTACTATCTAAAATACCGGACGACCATAATCCGGCATAAGCATTTCCTACTGTTCCGTTGTTGATAACAAGAGGTAGATTATCGGCAATGTTCAGGCTGCTGTATTCACCGCCTCCGAAAACAGCCTCCTGCTTTTTCCATGAAGTATCGTTTCCTTTAATCCATGCCTCCAATGTCCAGGAAGGTTGAATTACACCAATACCGGTGCAAACCCTGTTATCCCGGCCATCTAAATGTAAGGCCCGGTTGTTAGGGTTGGTTTGGGAAAACAATGGCAATACGATTATCTGGAAAATAACAACAGCAATAATATACTTCATAATACTGACCTTATCAACTGAAATAAATTCAAAACTTAAAACAACTAAATACGTTCCGTAAAGATATTTTGAATGAGCGTTCAATTAACTAACCTATCGCATATGCGCAATCGATTGCACATCCGTCAACGGCTTAAAATTTATTTCCGGATGAGAGCCCGTATTAGACAAAAAGGAAACCCGCACTCCCTATACCTAAACTACTCTTCCCAGACTGTAACAACAATGATTGGCTTGATTGAAGGGATATTTTCGCAGCATTTTTTGATAAAAAAAATTTGAAAATTTAATGCCCCAATTTTATTTTTGAACTAAGCTATAATGTAATACCCATTGCAGCCATAGAAAACCCATTGCTAGTATCAAAGCTTTCTATTATATTCATTTAATAACCTAAAAAGTTAAATTATGAGAAATCCAAAATCTCTTTTATTGGGGGCTGTGATTACCATATCCCTTCTCGCTTCTTTTACTGATAACAAGTCCAGGGTATATACTATGAATAATTCAAACTTGAAAAGAAAATAATGGCTAGGCTTAGAGGAATATTAAATGGTGCCTTTATTGTAATTTTCATCATGGTTTCAACGACTGCAATCGGACAAGAAAAAAATGAGAAATTCATTTTAGACTTTAACAGGAGCAGGCATGGAACGGGAGATATGAATGGCGTGTTCGTCAATTTACAGTACAGTAAAGGTTTTGCCAGGAGATTTGACTGGTACGCAGATCTTGGGTTTTCGGTACACGATTTGGTATATTTTAACAACAATCCAAATAACCCGGCTAAAAATGAAATTTATGAACAACGTTATGTTACGGCCGGGCTTCAACTTGGGGGTGGTATTGCTTTTAAGCCATTATTAGGTAAAAATGAAATTTCTATCCAGTTAGGGCCTTTGGTAAGATATCAATCAAGTTCGCTTCCCGTAAGCGCCGGTATTCTATATCCCGAAACCACCAAGCTCCCCTTTATGGCAGAACAAGTCCAACACATGAACGAGCCCTTGAGAACATTTAATGTTGGTGCCCGATTAAGGTTCGCTTATTATTATACATTAGGCAGAAATATTCTTGTGGGCGCCAATGCAAATATTCAAACCGATACCTACGGCGATGTGATACATGGTTATGGTATTTCTGTAGGTCAACGGTTTTAATTTACTCTTTTGAGGGATGCATTAAAAGGTTTTGTCAGCTCTGAGAATCACATATTTGATTTCATTCTCTATACCCCTTACGGAATAAAAGAGGCTTCCCTAAAATCGGGATAGCCTCTTTTATTTATTTTCCACAATCCAGCTATCAATGAATCAATCTGCAGCATGCACCTAAGAAAGCTTTAGCCTGTTTTAGCTAAATAATTAAAATCGATATAATGATTTACAAGTTAATCGATTATAATTAAAAATTGTGACCCCGCAGGGACTCGAACCCTGGACCTACTGATTAAGAGTCAGTAGCTCTACCAACTGAGCTACGGAGTCGGTATTATTTATTTAACCGCGGTATCAGGGACCGAAAAATTGATCTTTTCTTTGGTTTCCCCACAATTGAGCATGGTTGCGCCATATTTCGGATCTTTAGCACCCAGGTAAGGGTTGATCACTTTCTCTTCCGCACTCAACCAATTCCCGATTGTATTTTCGCCAAAAGCCATCGGGCACTCCTGCCAATATACTATACCCTGATCGTATTTGATCGTGATCAGCAACATCCTCAGGTTTTCGGAGAGATCCTGGAATGACCTTCTTTTTTCCTCCCAGCTAGCGCCTTGCTGAATAGCCGTTAAACTATTTTTGCTATTGTCAAGCGGGAACAAAGCCGTTTCGTAAATACTGGAATCTTTTTTTAGTTCATCTACCTTAAAATTACCAATAGCGGTTTGTAAATCGCTTGCCGCCTTGTTAACCGAAGCAGAATCCCAGTTTACAAAAGCACCCGATAGCGCGTAATAACTGGTTAAAACAGCATTTACAGATTGATTAAAGATATCGCTATGCGCACCCACCGAAAGGGATTTTGGCGCTTCTTTCTTAGGTTCATCCTTCTTAAAGGCATATTTGTACACCAAAAAGGCGGCTACCAGCACTAAAACAACCAAAAATAGTTTTTTCATGTAGGATTCTTTATTGTTCCTGGCCACATAGTATAAACGATAAAAATTATCATCACTGTACAGTTAATTAGATCGATAATTTTTATGTTTATTTCATGATAAGGCTTAAGTTACTGCCCGCATTTGCTAATTTTGCAAGCTCAATTCATCAAAAATAGTAAAAAATATAGATTATGCTGGCAGGCTTACAAAATGTGACGTTTGAATTTGGCGCAAGAGTTATTGTGAAGGATGCGACCTGGCACATTCAACCCAATGAAAGAATAGGGTTAATAGGTTACAACGGTACGGGGAAATCAACCTTATTAAAGCTGCTCACCGGCGGTTTTACCCCTTCAAAAGGAACAGTGGAAAAAAGCCGCGATACCAGCATTGGTTACCTGCACCAGGATCTGTTAAGCTTTGATACCAATGAATCGATCCTCCAGGTGGCATTAGGCGCCTTTGAGAGAGTGATTCAGCTGGAAAAAGAAATTGAAGAACTGGGTAAAGAGCTGGAGCGTACCGGCGATGAAAAAACATTGCACGAATACTCTGACAGGCTGCATGAAATGGATACATTGGACGGCTACAATATTCACCATACCACCGAAGAAATATTACAGGGACTGGGATTTACCAATGCCGACCTGCAAAGACCTTATAAAGAGTTTAGCGGGGGATGGCGGATGCGTGTGCTCTTAGCCAAGATGATATTGGCTAAACCGGATCTATTACTGCTGGATGAGCCTACCAACCACTTAGACCTTCCGTCTATCGAGTGGCTGGAAAAATACCTGCAACATTACCAGGGCGCCGTAGTAATCGTAAGCCACGATAAATACTTCCTCAACCGGATGGTTACCAAGATCATTGAACTTTACCAGAAGGAACTGCATGTATATAATGGCAACTACGAGTTCTACGAAACGGAAAAGGAAGTTAGGGTAGAAATGCAGCAAAAGGCTTTTGAGAACCAGCAGGATTATATCAGGCAGAATGAGCGGCTGGTGGAACGCTTTCGCGCTAAAGCCAGCAAGGCCGCTATGGCACAGAGTATCATGAAAAAGCTGGACAAGCTGGACCGGATAGAAGATGTAAGCGTTGAGCGACCCAATATCAGGATCAATTTCAGGGTTGATAAAACACCTGGAAAAGTACTTGTAGAACTGGATGGCATCTCCAAATCGTTTGGAGAACATAATATACTGGATCATGCCAAGGCAGAAATTGAGCGCGGTGATAAGATCGCTTTGATTGGGGCGAACGGAAAAGGAAAATCAACCCTATTGAGAATTATTGCCGGTATAGAACCCATAGAAGGCGAACGCAAATGGGGTCATAATGTAGAAGAAAGCTTTTATGCGCAGCACCAGCTGGAGTCGCTGAACCTTAACAATACCATTTTGGATGAAATGCGCAGTTGCGGTGCACAAATGACCGATGCTGAATTAAGAACTTTGTTAGGATGTTTCTTATTTAGTGGAGATGACGCTGATAAAAAGATCAAGGTGTTGAGCGGTGGCGAGAAAGCCCGTGTTGCATTAGCTAAAACAATGATCAGCAAAGCCAACTTCCTGATGCTGGATGAGCCTACCAACCACCTGGACATGCATAGCTGCGACCTGCTGATCGATGCTTTGAAAAAGTATGAAGGCAGCCTGGTAATCGTTAGCCACGACCGTCACTTTATATCTAAAACAGCTAATAAGATCTGGGAAATTGTTGACCACCAGATCAAGGAGTTTAAAGGTGGTTATGATGAATGGGTAGCCTGGAACGAGAGAATGGCTGCACAGGCAAAGCAGGTAGCCACTTCCAAAAAAGAAGAGCAAAAGGCCAATACTGCACCCGCCCCCGCGCCGGTTGTTAAAGAAAAACCGGTAGAAGCCGCTTCAAAAAACCAGGCTATTAATAAAGAGCAGAAAAAAGAACTGCAAAAACAACAGCGCCAGTTTCAGCAGGCAGAAGAAACATTGAATAAAAATAAAGCTTTATTAAAAACCCTGGAAGCAAAATTGGGAGACCCGGCGATTTATGCGGATAAGGATAAGTTCAGAGAAACAGAACAGGCCTATAAAAAAGCTGCGGACGAAAACAAACAACTCGAAAAAAATTACGAAGAAGTATTTACATTATTGATGGAACTGGAAGAGAAAGCAGGGTAATTTACCCCTGCTTTCCTCAATGTCTCATTCCCTTTGCAATTTTAAAAAGGTGCAATACGTAAGGAAATAAGGCATCCATCGTTTCTTCGGCTCCACGGGTGGAGCCGGGCAGTGTGATCACCAACGAATCGCCGATGAAACCAGCCACCCCTCGCGACAACATTGCATAAGGTGTTCTTTGCTGACCATAATTACGGGCGGCTTCCATAATACCCGGTATTTCTCTATCTAACAAAGGCTGTATCGCATCGGGTGTTACATCCCGGGGACTTAGCCCCGTGCCTCCTGTAAACAAAATCAACTGGTAGCCTTCTCCGGCTAATACCCGGCCCCTTTGCGCAATCAGCTCCTTTTCATCAGCAATAATTTCGTAAGCCGCTGCCGTGATATTATTTTGTTGCAGCTTTTTTAAAATCGCCCTGCCACTCCTATCCTCTTTACTGCCCGAAGCCACGCTATCGGAGCAAACCACCACCGCACATTTTATAAAACCCGCATCGTCTTTAAAATCTGACTTTCCACCTTTTTTCTCCTCCAGCCGGATATTGGAGATAGAAACCTCTTTATCAACCGGCTTAAGCATATCATACATGGTTAAAGCCGTAATAGCCGCGCCATGCATGGCTTCCACTTCTACACCGGTTTTATAAATTGTATGCACGGTAACGCTAATAACAATATCCAGTCCTTCTACTCTGTGGCTAATTGCGGCATACTCCACCGGTAAAGGATGACAGTCAGGGATAACATCGCTGGTTTTTTTTATAGCCAGCAATCCCGCCGCACGAGAGAATTCAAATACATCTCCCTTAGGAATCGCTCTATTATTGATCGCGTCAATCGTTTCCTGCTTCGACACAGTTAAAGTAGCAACTGCTATGGCCTTCCTTAAACTATTCGACTTAAAAGTAATATCTACCATATTGAAATATTAGATCACAAATTTATACCCGCATCACAAGGTTCTAATGAACGAAACCTTTATCTTCTTATCCACTGTCATCTATCCCCTGCCAACGCCCCGGTCATCTGTCAACCCTCAACTATCCCTTCTCCTTATTCACTTTCCATAGGTAAGTTTCATCCTCAAAAATTTCCTTACCCCAAACAGGCAGTTCACTTTTAATCAGTTCTACGAGCTCCGCGCAGGCGTCTATAGCCGCACGGCGGTGAGGAGCCGATGTAAATACAAAGAGGCATAATTCACCCGATTTTACCTGTCCCAGGCTATGATGCACATGCATACAGGTGAGCGCGTATTTTTCAAAAATAGCCTCCCGTATCTCCTGCATTTTTTGCAGGGCCAGTTCTTCGTAACTGCTATACTCAATTGCTGCTACTACCCGGTTACTGACAATATCAGACCTTACCTGCCCCAAGAAAATATCGTGTGCGCCAATACTGGTTTTGGCAGCATGCTTTTGAATACTCTCTGCTATAAAAGCCGGGCTGATGGCACCCTCAACAAAAATATTTTTTACTTTCTTTTCGCTCATAATAAAGAAAACTACTGTGTTTGCAGCCAGTTGTTAATGCCACCCCTCAGGCTGTATACTTTTAATCGAATATCCAGTTTGTTTAATAATTGCGCAGCCTGACTACTGCGCCTACCTGAAGCACAAAACAAAACAATATTAGGCTGTGTGAGCTCTGCTGTTCTATTTTCCAGTTCAGGGAGAGGAATATTAATATGTGAAAGGCCTTTTACCAGTGGCTGTTCTCCGGCATTACGCACATCAACAAATACGATATCTTTTCGTTGCAGCCATTCTGTAAAAACAGGAGGATCAATCTCGAATAAATTTTGATTGGCACATACCTCATCGTATATGGCTTCATGAAGCTCGTCAGCCGAAGCCGGAATGAGCCGATCTGCTTCCGGATTGGGAACGATACTAAATTTATACAACTGCTGACTTAGCATATCATAAGTAAGGAGTTCTCCCGTGCAACCCGTTCCCACACCCGTTATCATCTTCACCACTTCTGCCGCCATCATTGTTCCTACAATGCCTGGCAAAACCCCAAGTACACCTGCCTCACTACAATTGAGTACTTCATGGCTTGCCGGTTGCTGAGCAAATACATCCCGGTAATGAACCGGTCGGCTCTGCCCTTCGGCGATATGCCAATTAAATACCGCCAGCTGTCCCTGGTACTGCGCAATAGCGCCGTATACAAAAGGCTTACCCAACAGTACACAGGCATCATTAACGAGATATCGTGTAGGGAAATTATCAGAACCATCCACTATAATATCATAATCGGGGATGATATGAAGCGCATTTTTACTGGTGAGCCGTTCCTGATATCGCCTGATCTGAATATCCGGGTTTAGTTTACGCAAACGCTCGGCTGCTACAACTGCTTTAGGCTTTCCAATATCACCGGTTTCATACAAAACCTGCCGGTGAAGATTAGAGAGACTAACGACATCGTTATCAACTACACCAATCGTTCCGACGCCTGAACCACACAGATACTGTAAAACCGGGCAACCCAATCCACCGGCCCCTACCACTAACACGCGCGCTGCCTGAAGCTTTTGCTGTGCCGGCATTCCAAACCCTTTTAAAATAAGCTGTCGTTGATACCTGTTATAAAATTCTTGTTGATTCATAAACTATCCCCCTGAAAAAGGTGGTAAAAGGGCGACTACATCCCCGTCCGTCAAACTTATATCTTCTTTTATAATTTTTTGATTGACGGCCATTGCATATTTCTTGTCTTTCAGCAAGGGAAATGTTGTCCAAAGTTGCTGTTCCAGCTCGCGCAATGTACCAGCTATGGCCGCTTCCACTGTGCTTCCTCCTATTTCGGTAAGCTGTCCAAAAAATAAAACCTGTATCGCCATAAGCAAATTTAATAAACCCTTTTGATCAACAGTTTCTTTAATCCCTTTACATATCTCCTGCCAGTTGCATAATCTCCTGTAGATAGCAATGCTATCCTGTTGGGCATCTGCACCCCCTTATGCCCATCATAGCCCAACACCAGGTAGACCTTTTCTCCTACAGCGGTGTTGAACAGCTCATTCCAGGAAAATACCACTTTATACCCATCGCTGGCTTCGGCAATCAAATAGTATTCGCTTAATTGTTTAGGTCCGGGAGTTTTAATTTTTACGCTCGCTAATACATCTCTCAACAAAACCAATTTAAGATCCGTTAATAAAGACCGTGGCTCTTTAAGATGATTGGTTATGCGGAAGCTACCATTTGAATAGGTTCTGTATTTGTTCAGATCCCCAAGCGAAACTATTGTACTTTTTACAACTTCACCTTCGATTACAAATTGATCTGTGGGGTCAATCTTCGGTTGGGAAAAAGCCTGTATTGGAATCAACGCCGCGAAAAATACCGATAAAATGAAACGCATCAATTCTTATTTATGATAGTTAAACGAACAACAATTTAAAAGCAGCCATTAACAGCACGAGGGAAAGAATATATTTCAGTGCATTCTGCCTGAATTTAAGCGCGCCAAAATAAGCCCCCAGCAAACCACCTGCGAATGCTACTACTACATAGTAATACATATCCGCTGTAAACTGTATTCCGCGGGTTAATTGACCAGCCAGGCCGGCAGCCGAATTAACAAAGATGAAAATGGCGCTGATAGCTGCCGACTCTTTCATATTGGCCCACCGCAGTAATAGCAAAACCGGAGACAATATAATACCACCTCCAATACCAATAAGCCCGGACAAAAACCCAATAGCAGCACCAATCACAATAGCTAATACCAGTTGATGCTTCTTTGTTTCATCAAATTTAAGGTTACTCAAAAACAAGAACCTGGCAATGGGTATCAGCAATAATAGTCCTAGTATTTTTTTATAGAAAGCCGCATCTACGGTTATCAATCCGCCCAAAAATGCAAAAGGTATAGATGCCAGCGCCAAGGGCAAAAACAGCTTCATTTTAAAATAACCACCCCGGTAAAACTGTATAAAAGACACCAGTGATACAAAAAGGTTAAGCAGCAAAGCTGTTGGCTTCATTACTTCAGCAGCTACGCCAAAAATGGCCATCAATGCGAGATAACCGCTGGCCCCACCATGCCCGATTGAGGCATAAAGGAATGCTACGATAAATAAACTTATATAAAACAAGTACATTAAATCCATTGTGCTAATTATAACAAATGAACAATAACAGCTTCTCCCTCTTCATACATACGCGCCTCAACACCCAATTCTACCAGGCAGTTGGCATGCGCAAAGGAACTGAGCCTGTAGGACTCCTGCGCATCTAATACTTGTACTCTCACGCCATCAAACCACCCCTTTAAAAAATGAGTAAGACTATGGTGCTTGGTAAAATTGTTAATTAAGGCAACCTGGAGCGTTCGCAAGCTCAATGTTCTCTTTGTTAATTCACCCAAAGCGGGCAGCACATACATATAAAAACAGGTAAGCACCGATGAGGGATTACCCGGCAGGCCAAATACCATTGCCTGTTTTCTTTTACCAAAGAACAGCGGCTTACCCGGTCGCTGTTTAATTTTATGAAATATGGTATGCACACCACAAGCTTCTGCAGCTTTTGCTACAAAGTCATAGTCGCCTACACTTACGCCACCGGTGAGTAACAGGATATCTGATTGCGCCAATGCCTCTGACATTACATCAGTCAAATCCCCCTGGTGATCTTTTACTCTATATACCTGCGCAGGTGCTAACCCTACCTGTTGCAGGGCCGCTGAAAGTGTATAAGAGTTCGATTCGTATACCTGCCCATAAGCCAGGGCTTTGCCCGGTTCCTGCAATTCATCCCCGGTTATAATAATAGTAATCAACGGATCGGGGTACACTTTTACCTGGCTAATGCCCATCCCTGCTAAAAATCCGATAGCGCCCGGTATAAGTTGTGTACCAGCTTTCAGCGCCAGCTCACCTTTGCGGATTTCAGAACCGGCAGGCCTTACATTGCTTCCCATAGTCAAACCTCCATCTTCAATAAACAATTCACCAGATACTACACGGGCCTTCTCCTGCATTACTACCGTATTAACACCCGAAGGAACAGGAGCTCCTGTAAAGATGCGGACTGCCCCGCCCTTCGTCACATTTTTATCTTCAGCTGCACCCGCAGCCATCACGCCATTTATTGTCAACGGTCTCCCCTTCTGCCAGTCATCAAAGGAAAACGCATAGCCATCCATCGCCGACTGAGCAAAGGCCGGCACATCTGCTTCCGCATAGATATCATCAGCCAGCACTTTCCCCAATGCTTCCCTCAAACAAATAGTCACGGAACTTAAGCGCACAGCATGTTCCAGCACCAATTGCCTTGCAGTTGCCACACTAATCATTTCTCCCATTTATAGCTTAATTAAATCAGTAGTTTAGCCTCCGATAGCGATCATACTCCTGTTGAGCACTTCATCGGCTTTTAAAGTTTCAAAATTCTTATTGAACTGTCCGCCGAGTTCCTTCGCTTTAGCGGATATATTATTTTTTATGAGCGGTTCCAGGTCTTCACCATTTCTCAAAGCCGACAACAAATCTGTTTCATCGCGGGCAAACAGGCAGTTTTTCAATTTCCCATCTGCTGTAAGCCTGATACGGTTACAACTGCTGCAAAACGGCGCACTCATGGTACTTATAACGGAGAACGTTCCCTTATGACCAGGTACTATATAAGCTTTTGCTGTCTCATGGGCGCTTGTTTTCAAAGGAAGAAAAGAATACCCTCCCGAAATGCGCTCCAGCATTTGCTGCCAGGCAAATACTTTATTGCTGGTCCAGCGATTACCTGCAAAAGGCATAAACTCAATAAAACGCACATGCACCGGAGTATCCTTTGTCCATGCTACAAAATCAAGCAACTCCTGATCATTTAAGCCAGCCATTACCACTACGTTAATCTTTACATGCATGCCCATTGCTAACATCAGGTTGATATTATCCATTACCCGGTGAAAACTGTCCCGGCGGGTGATCATTTGAAACTTTTCTGCCTGTAATGTATCGAGGCTGATATTAATTGAATGGATTCCTGAATTTTTGAAAACATCAGCAAAATCATGCAGCCTTACACCGTTGGTGGTGAGGGCCAGCTCTACAGGCAACTTCGATAAAGCATTGATAATAGTTCCCGCATCTTTCCGGATCAACGGCTCACCTCCTGTTAAACGAATTTTATCCACCCCCAGCCTTACAAAGGTTTGTGCTATCTGCTCTATTTCGCCCGCCTGCATTAAAGCTTCCCGGGGAGAAAAAGAATAATCCTCATCCGGCATACAGTAAAAGCACCGGAAATTGCAATTATCTGTAAGAGAGATGCGCAAATAATTATGGACACGATGGTAAGGATCGATAAGCATTTTTATAATAAATGGGATTGTCGTTGCATTACTTTTAATTCATCGCCTATTTTTAGAATTCCGGCTCCCCTATATAAAATATTCTGACCGAAATACAATTTATTATTAAGCTGCCTGTATTTGTTTAAGGTTCGAAGAGGCTCTTTTCCTTTAAGACCGGTTTCCTGGTCGATAGTTGTTACTACGCACCTGGCACATGGCTTCACCGCTGAAAAGCTGATATTATTTATCATCACCGCCTTCATAGTATCCTCCTCAAAAGGGGTACCGCCTGAAAATACAATATTGGGTCTGAAACGGTTCATGGGCACCCATTGATCGAGCCTGTTATTCAGGTCCTGTAAAGATGCCTGTCCGATCATCAAAACAGGGAAGCCATCAGAAAATGCCGCAATCTCACTATTATGAGCATACAGGGGATCTACCTTTCGCTTCACGGCATCGGGCATAAAAACCAGGCGACAGTTTCTATCTAACTTCATGGTGAACCAGTCATTAATCTCTTTACTCATCACCCACCCTTCGCTTTCATCATTAAAAAGCACTACATGAACGAGGTCACCAGAAGCCGGGACCAGGTCCAGCTTCAACAAGTTTGTACTATCCCCTTTCTCAAAAACAAGTAATTGGTTACCACAGATTACCGTATGTAACAGGGCCATTTTTGCCAGTTCCCGTTGGGATATAAACCGGTTGTTATCATCAATCAATACAAATCGCCTGTCGTTCTCTAATCCCCTGTCTGTGAGCGCTACTTCATCAAGCAAAATGCCGCCCAATGATTTAATAGGATAAACATATAAATGACTTATCAATAGCATGATATGAAAGTACAATTTTCTTGTTTAAGGGCTGGCTTTGTTTGAAAGAATAACTAATTTTATCAGACACTAATGAACTCCTATCATGACTGGAATCATACTTTGCGGCGGACTAAGTTCGAGAATGGGCAGCGACAAAGGCCTGATAAAAACGGAGTCAGTCAACTGGGCTACCGATGCGGCCCGAAAACTACAAGACCTTGGTATGCATGTAAAAGCATCGATCAATACTTTACAGGAAAACAACTACACGAATAGCCTGGCAGGTGTGCAGTTAATAACTGACAATATAACGCTTCCTGTAAAAGGGCCGTTACTGGGACTTTTAAGTGCTCATATTGCCAACCCTACAGAAGACCTGTTTATACTGGCCTGTGATATGCCTTTAATAGAAACAACTTTACTCAAAGAACTTTATAACCTGCACCAGAAAAAGGATGCAGAGGTTTTCATCTTTATCAACGATGGCGAGCCCGAACCTTTATGCGCTATATACACTTCTGCCGCCCTTCAAAAAATAATGCGCATGCTTGGGGAGGGCCGGCTAAAAAAGTTCAGCATGAAATTTACGCTGGATCACCTGCAGCTGGCTACTTTACCGCTGAACGAGGAACAAAAAAAACAGTTCCGGAATTTCAATGCCCATGCCGACCTGAATGGGTTGTAGCGCATGGTTTATGGGTCCTAGTTCATAGTGTGCTCTATTGACTAATCATCGCTCACCAGCTCTAACGAAATCCGCTTAAAATCCTTTTTCGGCGCCTCGCAAACCGGACAACAATAGCTATCCGGCAGTTTACGAAAGATCGTACCCGCTTCAATTTGCTGATCCGTGTCGCCGTACACACTATCATAAACACTCAGGCAATGCGTGCATTGAAACAGTGACACTGCCGGGTCTTTTTTTAATGGATTACTGACTGGCAAAGGTTCTGGCCCAGCCGGCTGTTGTTCTGTCTTCTGTTTATAATACCACAAAACCGACCGCTGCAATTCCGATGCCAGGTACCATCTTGGAATACTGCTAACAAACACTGTTTCAGTTCGCTCGTTGGGATTAAAATCTTTTGCGCACAAGATGTCGTAAACGTGTATAAACCCTCTACCAAACAATCTCACCAGTGATTTTCGCCTGATCAGCACACTACTGAATATCTCGCTTCCCTTTCTTGTTTTAATGCCTACGCAAATCCCAAAGGTTCGCGCATCCATGGCATTTAATTGTCGAACCAACCTGGCCTTTAATCTTTTGGCGCTGTAATCATTATCTTCTACCTGGAAGTTGAGCTCATTGGCAGCATGGCGCATATTGATCTTATGCTTATCCAGCAAATCGCTCCACCAATGCTTATCTTTTTCTTCAATTCCTTTTATAATAATAGATTTCCAGGGAGTGGAACAAAGCTGACCGATTTTTGTGCTTAAACATAGCTGGCAAAGCTCTTTCAAAAAAGCAACAGAAAACATCTCATTACGCCTGTATACGCCCAGCCAGTATTTATTATTATGCCGGTTAAAACCTTCATAATAGGGAAGGTTAAAAGACGGCAAGCTCATGCGCTCACTAACCGCGCGGGTAATGTAAGTGCCTTTTTGAATAATATCAAACAAAGCAGTGCCTTCCACTGATGGATTATGAGCAAATAATTTGGCATCGCTAAGAATAATGGCCTCTATATCATGGGAAAGCCTTGCCACATCATTGGTGTACACCATTTCGTTCCATTCAAACACATTGTTGGTTTTAGGAAACCGAATAAACAAGTGCCAGAAGTGAGGATTTCCTTTGGATGCCACCCAATTAATATTACCGGTAAGCAAAGGAGTAAAACTCTGATTACTATCCGACACATTGATCTTTAACCGGGGACGATGCCCCAATTCATCCAGTATATCCTTATACACACCCTCACTCAACCAGCTATTATTAATAAAAACCTCCTCGGCCGGGTAAGAGCTTACGATATTCGGATGATCATCTTTATCTACCTCGTACCCTATACCCAGTTGTTGCAACCCTTCTGCCATTATTCCCGCCAGGTTTTCTTCTACATCAATCAGCAATTGCTGCCGCAAACCAAAGCCCACCTGCTTTACGGCTGCTTTAGAAGCTACATCCAATATATTCAGCAATTCTCCCGGGGAGATGATCCCTCCTTTGCAATTAATCTTTATGGTATGATAGCCTTTCATTATGCGCTTATTTGCTGATGTTCTTTATTTTCTGCAGGTGAAAGATCCAATGTTTTTTCCAGGATGACCTTCACTTCAGGGCGGCAGCTACCGCACCCCATACCGGCGCCACTTAACTGGCATAGCTGCAAATGATCTTTACAACCTTCTTTTATCTTATTCACCAGGTTACCCTCTCCCACATTATTGCAACTACATACCAGTTTACCTATAACCGGCTCCGCTGCTTTTCCGGACCTTAGCAACTGTAGTCGCTTTTCACTTAATTCTATACGGTTTTCAATCAGGCTGCGATACTCTAAAAATTCATTCTTGTCTCCGATTAATATTGCCCCGATTAAACGATCATTATGAATAATACATTTTTTATAATACCGCTTAGCCTTATCGATAAAGACTACTTCTTCATAAGCAGGATCATCCGGGCACTCCACTTCACCCAGTGAACAAAGATCTGTTCCATGAATTTTAAGAATATTCATCAATAAAGACCCCTGATAGAACTGAGCTATATCTCCATTCATATACCGGGCTACAATTTCGGCCTGCTGTTCAGCAGCTGCAGTAATACCATATAAAGCACCTTTAAACTCTGCGATCTCCCCTATTGCAAAAACGGAAGGATCATTGGTTTGCAGGTAATCATTCACCACCACACCCCGCTTGCATTCCAGGCCACTTTCTCTTGCTATTTCAATATTGGGAGTAGTGCCAATGGCAATCACCACCGTGGTGCAATGGATGGTTAAACCACTTTTAAGCTTGATGCCCGTTATTGCCGCTGTACCCAGGAAACGTTCGATCTCATCGTTATAATATACATCCACACCTTTGTCAGCCAGCTCCTCCTGAAGCAACTGGCTACCCAATGGATCTAATTGCCGGTTCATTAAACGGGAGGTCCGTTGAATTACGGTAGACTCAACATGAATCTCGCGCAAAGAGGCCGCTAATTCTATACCCAACAGCCCGCCACCTACGATCACTACTCTGCCCGGAGCATTCCTGGTATGTTCTAAAAAACGATCCGCATCATAGCGGTTACGTATGGTGAAAATACCTTTCATCGCAGGCACATCGCGCAACATGGCAGAGCGACTACCTGTAGCCAGTATCAATATATCATATAGGTGTATCTGTCCATTGCTATCTGTAACTGTTTTATCACTACGATTGACAGTTGCTATACTAACACCCCGGTGCAACTTTACATTATAAGCATATTCTTCTGCATCAGTCATTTTAACCAGGTTATCCCACTGTAAGGTTCCTGTAATATAATCCGGCAACAGCACCCGGTTGTAAAAAGGGAATGCCTCTTTGCTGAAAACCGCTATCTCATCATCCGTATTAACATTCCGATAAGATTTCACAAAGCCGCAAGCTCCGGCACCTGCACCTACTACAATTATTCTTTGTTTAGGCTTCTTATAAAGGCTCACTTCAACGGCCGTAAACTTAAAATCAGGCTCCTTACTCTTTGGATCGAGCAGGTTATTGGTAACATTATTAGCACGATTCAGATCGCTGTTCAATATCTTACCCCAATGCATAGGGAGGAACACTACTCCTTTCTTAATATCATCAGAAAGCTTTGCTTTTACCTGCACTTCACCACGACCACTTCTTACAACAACCAGGGTATGTTCCTTAATACCTCTTTCCCAAGCATCATCCGGATGTATTTCAAGGAAGGCAGATGAGATATGCTGCTTCAGCTTATTCACTTTCCCGGTCTTACTCATCGTATGCCACTGATCCCGTATACGACCTGTGGTTAGTATCAATGGAAAACCGGCACTTAAGGCCTCCGATTTATTGATGTCATCAAAAGAATGGATGATGGCTTTTTTACTTGCTGTATAAAACTGATGATCAGCAAACAGCCTCTTTGTTCCCAGCGATGCCTCATCCTCCTCGCGGGCATTGGCATGAATAGTTGTGTAAGGCCATTGCACCGTCAACTTCTCTTTCAATATACCATAGCTCAGTGAGCTCATGTCTACATTAGTGCCACGGGTTAGTGAAGCATGTTCTGCAAAGATCTCTGAAGCATTGTTATAGTCAAACCCGTTGAAACCCATTTTTTGCGCGAAACGGCAAATGATCTCGGCATCAGGCAGGGCCTCGCCGGGAGCGTCGGTGATCTTATTGAGGTAACTCACCCGACGCTCTGCGTTGGTCATTGTTCCCTCTTTTTCAGTCCAGGCAGCAGCGGGTAAAATAACATCGGCATATTGCAAGGTCTCAGGCTTATTGCTCACCTCCTGCACTACCACAAATTTCGCCTTCTTCAATGCAGCCTCGGCTTTTCTTACATCGGGTAAACTGATCAGCGGATTAGTACACAGTATCCATATTGCTTTCAAGCGTCCTTCATCCAAAGCTTCAAACATCTCCGTAGCTGTGAGACCCGGTTTTGCAGGAATGCGGCCTTTAGGCACGCCCCAGAAAGCTTCTACTTCTGCCCTATGCTGCTCATTCGTCAGATCGCGATGTGCGGGTAACAGGTTAGATAATCCGCCCACTTCTCTCCCACCCATCGCATTGGGCTGACCGGTAAGAGAAAGCGGCCCAGATCCCGGCTTTCCTATATGACCTGTAATCAAATTGAGATTGATCAGCGAAAGATTTTTGTTTACCCCTACCACGCTCTGGTTCAACCCCATTGTCCACATGGTTATAAAACCTTTAGCGTTACCTATGTAAGATGCTGTTTCCCATATAAGCGACTCTTCTACCCCGCAGATAAAAGCAGCCTCGGCTACCGTTCTTGCGAAAACAATATCCCTGTATTTTTCAAACCCTTCCGTATGCTGCTTAATAAAGTCAGCATCTACATCACCATTTTCTATCAAAGCCCTGCCAATAGCATGATGCAGGGTAATATCTGTTCCGGGGTTTAACTGAAGATGCACATTGGCGATAGAGCAGGTTTGCGTTTTACGCGGATCGCTTACAATAATTTTAAGCTGCGGGTTCTTTTCACGGGCAGCTTCAACCCTGCGCCATAGTATTGGATGGCACCATGCAGGGTTGGCTCCCGCCACAAAAATAACATCGGCTACATCCAGGTCATCATAGCTCACCGGCACACTATCTTCCCCCAGGCTCATCTTATATCCCACCACAGCACTGCTCATGCACAACCTGGAATTGGTATCAATATTATTACTGCCAATAAACCCTTTAATAAGTTTATTGACCACATAGTACTCTTCGGTCAGGCATTGGCCTGAAGCATAAAAAGCTACCGAATCCGGACCATATTTTTCTATAAACGTTTTAAAGACCGCCGCAGTACGTTCGAGGGCTGCATCCCAGGATACCCGCTGCCGGGGCTGGTTACGGCCGTATCGCATTTCAGGATAGAACAACCTGTCGCTGGTATCATTTACGGTGTAATGAAGGTTCATTCCCTTGCTACACAACATCCCCTTATTTACAGGATGTTTTTCATTACCGCTTACCGTCAACCGTCCCAGCTTATCCTTCGCCACTTCAATACCACAACCTACCCCGCAGTAACAACAGGTGGTCGTATTTTTATTCTTGTCAGAAGAATATGTGGGAGGATTGTTCATTATATTTCTCTGTTTAAAACAAGCGATCGTTAGAGGCCATTGGTATAAGAGTAACTGCTATGCGATAGGTTCTAATGCAACCACAGGCTCATCAGCTGGTTTCACTTTAGCAAAACGGGTAAGCAAAACAATTAGTGATACCAGCACTACAATAACACCTATATAACTAAAGGCCTGAGCATAGGTAATTGACGGACTTTTAAATAAAAAACCAAACAACATACCACCCAGGTTACCACCGGCTCCTACTACCCCACTTACCAGCCCTACATTCTTTTCGTTGATAAAGGGCGTGATGGCATAGGTAGCGCCATTCGCCATTTTCAGAAAAAGTGCGAAAGACAACATGGAGATAATCGCTAATGGTAAAGAACCGGCCCTTGCGAACAATATCAGCCCAATCCCCTCCAGCAACAGCACTCCTGCCAGCAAAATACCTTTTCCGCGCATGCCATAAGCCCTTCCTATCCGGTCAGCAAATATGCCGCCCAGGGCCCGCGCAAATAAATTCATCAATCCAAATACACCCGCCCAAAAACCAGCGGTACTTTGGTCTAGTTGATACTCCTGTACAAAATGTAAGGCCGCTATATTATCAAATGTAATTTCCATACCAAAGCACATGGCATAAGCCAATGTCAATGCCCATATTCTCCAGTCCTTTAAAACACTGTAATCTGTTTTGCCTTTCTCTTTTACTCTTTCTATTTCGTCGAAATTCCCCTCAGGCGTGTCTTTGGTATATTTAAAATAAAGAAATGCAGCGATCAACATCATCAGGCCCGGGAAGATCATGGCCTTGCGCCAGGCTTCATCACTGGTATAACCAGCTGCTACAATAGCAGCAAATACTAAAGGCATTACGATATTGGTTACACCACCACCCAGGTTACCCCAACCACCGGCAACGGCATTGGCCGTTCCTTTAATATTAGACGCAAACATCATTGATGTATGAAACTGTGTAATAACGAAAGATGCGCCAATAATGCTGATCGCCAGGCGAAACAAGAGGAAACTGGTATAACTCTCCGCCAATCCCACACACATCACGGGTACAGACCCAATCAACAATAAAGCGGTATATGTTTTCCTCGGGCCCCAGGTATCGCATAAGCGGCCGATCAATAACCGGGCAATAATGGTTCCCGACACCGAAGCGATAACAATATTACCGATCTGCGATTTATCCAGCTGCAGGTTTTCTTTGATGGTAGGCATCAGTGGCGCCAGGCCAAACCAACCGAAAAAGCAAACAAAAAAAGTAAACCAGGTTATATGAAAAGTGCGCATTTGTATTCCTTTAAAGGAAAACACGTTCAACTTACTGAGAGGCTTTGTATTGATAGAGCTCATAATAGATCGGTTTATAAATTGTAAAGATGAATTGCGTTAAGAGGTTGTATCTAGAACCGGTATCCGGCGCCTATACCAATATTCCATCGCCCATCGGCAGCTGCTGTTTTTGCATTATAATATACCGGCACCTGTAAGGCGAGATGCTTGTAAGCAAAACTTACACCAGCACCCAGGTTAGGTGTCACAGGCGAATTCTTTTTTGCGCCGGCAGCTGGTTTATCCTCTTTGACCCGGAGCGAGGGTAACATGCCTAATGTGATAACATAAGGCTTGTTAGCAAATTTGATACAAGGCCCTCCGAAGTTCACAAAAGCGCCTTTATCAACATAGCCGGCGATTACCATACCGTCCCAGGCCGCAAGTACGGGTTTAGGCGCAGGTGTTTGCGCCCAACCGGCATTAGAAAGACATAAGGTTAATATCAGCGTTGCTAATGGTTTACATAATTTTCTCATTTGCTTTGGGTTTAGGTATTGGGAGAAATAGTTTCGTGCTGATATTCGCCGGCAACAAGCTGCTGGTCAATACCAGCCACATCGATGTACACTTCGCCCTCTGCAACGCGCACATCATAAACATTAATATTGCTACAGGCCTCATCGTTAAGGCAATGCCCGTCTTTTAAGGAAAAAGTTTTTTTATGAAAAGGGCAAGCCACTTTGGGCTCTCCCTGCTGGGAGCCTAACATGCCACGGCTTAAGGCCATTTGTTGTTTGTGTGGACATAAATTTTGAGAAGCGTACCACTCATTACGATGTGTGAAATAGTACAGTGCTATCTGATGCTCGCCGTACTTAACACATACACCACCATTATGCGGCATATCCTGCACATTACATACGTGAAACCAGTTTGGTTTGGACATAGACGAATAGTTTTAGAGATCTTTGTTGATAAAAAGAAGGGATTCTTTTACGCTCCTACCAGGTTGCAGCTTTTTTCTGATCCCGCATGGCTTCAAATTGAATAGTAGGATCTTTTTCTTTAGGAGCATTAATGAAATGGGTGAACTGGCTTCTAAGCTCAGGTGTTTCCACCACGTTCTTCCATTCGCATTGATAGGCATTGACCAATAGCTGCATTTCGCGCTCCAGCTCTTGAGCAATACCCAGGCTATCATGCACCACCACGTTACGCAGGTAGTCGATACCACCTTCCATTTTATTCAACCAGGTAGCAGTGCGTGTAAGGGGGTCCGCAGTTTTAATATAAAACATCAGGAAGCGGTCGATATATTGGATACAGGTTTCCGAATCGAGGTCGGTTGCCAGCAATAAAGCATGTTGTGGTTTGGAGCCGCCATTCCCGCATACATACAGGTTCCAGCCTTTTTCGGTGGCGATAATACCAAAGTCTTTCGATTGCGCTTCGGCACATTCCCTGATGCAACCCGATACGGCAGATTTTAGCTTATGAGGAGAGCGAAGGCCACGATAACGCTCTTCAATACGAATAGCATAACTCACACTATCGTGCAAACCAAAGCGGCACCAGGTACTACCTACGCAGCTTTTTACAGTACGTAATGATTTGCCGTAAGCATGACCACTTTCAAAACCTGCTTCAATTAATTCTTCCCAGATGGAGGGCAGATCATTTAAATGGGCACCAAACATATCTATACGCTGACCACCCGTTATTTTGGTATACAGGTTATACTTCTTGGCTACCTGCGCAATTACCAATAATTTGTCAGGAGTTATTTCACCTCCGGGAATACGAGGCACAACGGAATAGGTACCACCCTTTTGAATATTCGCTAAGAAACGGTCGTTGGTATCCTGCGATGTGGCGCTGTCTTTTTTAACGATCAGTTCATTCCATAAGCTGGCCAGTATGGAGCTCACAGCCGGGCGACAGGTTTCACATCCGTCCCCCGCTCCTAATGTGTCTAATACTTCGTCAAAGCTGTGCAGGTTTTTGAGCTTAACCAGGTCGTAGAGCTCCTGCCTGGAATACCCAAAGTGTTCGCACAATACATTGCGCACTAATTTCCCCTGCTGCTTCATGGTATGTACCATAATATCTTTTACCATCGGTGCACATCCTCCGCAGCCGGTAGCAGCCTTCGTACATTTCTTAATGGCATCTACCGTTTCGCAGCCCTCTCCAGTAACAGCATTACATATATCCAGCTTGGTTACACCCTCACAGCTACAGATTAATGCATCATCGGGCAATGCTACTACTCCGGCGCCCGCATCCGCTCCCCCTTCTTTCGCTTTTATGATCAGGTCCATCGGATCAGGGGGCAGTGCCATTTTGTTTTTACAGATCTGCAATAACATATTATAAGCATCGGCATCTCCCACCAAAACACCACCTAGTAACTCTTTACCATCATTGGAGAAATTGATCCTTTTGTAAATACCCCGGTGATTGTCCCTGAAAACAATAGTTCTCGCTTCTTCTCCGGATATAAACGGATCACCAAAGCTGGCCACATCAATTCCTATTAGTTTCAATTTAGTACTCATATCAAAACCAGGAAACTGTTTGGCCGCACCCGCCAGCTGTGCAGCTACTACATCGGCCATCTCGTAGCCCGGAGCCACCAGGCCGTATATCATTGAGTTGTGCAGCGCGCATTCGCCAATAGCAAAAACATGCTCGTCACTGGTCGTCATCTGATCGTTTACCACAATACCACCTCTCGGTCCCACTGTCAGCCCACAGGCACGTGCCAGTTCATCCCTTGGCTTAATACCTGCAGAGATCACCAGCATATCGGTACTTAATATAGTACCATCGGTAAAGATCATACCCTTTATCGTTTCATTACCCAGGATGGCAGCCGTATTCTTACCCGTATGGGTAGTTATGTTCAGTTCTTTTAGTTTCTGGATCAATATTTCCGAACCCGCTTCATCTACCTGTCGCGGCATTAAACGTGGCGCAAATTCTATTACGTGCGTTTCTTTAATTCCCAGGTCCAGGCAGGCTTTTGCTGCTTCGAGACCGAGCAAACCTCCGCCTATCACCACTGCTGTTTTTGCAGTAGCTGCATGACGCCAGATCATATTCAGATCCTCAATAGTGCGGTATACAAAAACACCATGCTTATCCACACCCGGTATAGGCGGCACAAACGCAGAAGAACCAGTAGCAAATACCAGGTAGTCGTATTTAAGTGTGACGCCTTCAAATGAGGTTACGGTTTTATTGCTACGATCAACTTCCTGTACCGGATCGCCCAGCCTGAGATCGATCCCGCTCTCGTCGTACCATTTAACGGGTTGAAGCGTCAGGTCTTCCACCGTTTTTCCGGCGAAATAAGAACTAAGGTGTACCCGGTCGTAAGCAGCCAGGGTTTCTTCACCAAATACTGTTAATTGAAGATCAGGAATTCCTTTAGAGAGCAGTTTCTCGCAGAATTTTTGGCCCACCATACCATTTCCAATAACAACAACTTTCATAAATGTCGTTTTTTGATTTAGAAAAACAGCAGGCAATCTTTATATTAAAAATTAAACTATATAGATTATTTATTAAATAAGGCCTTCAGATTTGAAGAATGAAATTTAAAAACAATAAATATTTAATAACTTTATATTTCAAATATAATAAAATAAACAATAAAAATTCTATCTTTAGTGAAAAAATATTACATATAATTATTTATAATAAATGAAAAGTAAACTAATACTAATTGGAGCAGGGCCCGGAGATCCTGATTTAATAACCGTGAAGGCGATCAAAAAGCTACAGGATGCAGACGTTATATTATATGACGCACTGGCAAATGAAGCACTGTTGAACTATGCAAAACCGGGCTGTATTAAACAATTCGTGGGGAAAAGATATGGATGTCATGCACTCAGCCAATCGGAAATCAACAACACCATCCTCGAATATGCTAAAAAAAAGCAATGTATCGTACGATTAAAAGGAGGCGACCCATTCGTGTTTGGCAGAGCCTGGGAAGAAATTGAAACGGCTCAATATGAAGGTATGGAAATTGAAGTAGTACCCGGCATCTCAAGCGCATTGGCTGTACCCGCTTCGCAAATGATCCCCGTTACTGCCCGGGGAACTAACGAAAGCTTTTGGGTAGTTACCGGCACCACCCGCAGCGGAGACATATCCAGGGACATTGAGCTGGCCGCCCAATCGAGCGCCACCGTTATTATACTAATGGCGATGAGCAAACTGGAGCAGATAACAGAAATATTCTCTGGCTATGGCAAAGCCGAAACACCGGTTGCCATTATCCAAAATGGCACATTACCCAACCAGAAGATGGTAACCGGACAAGTTAAAGATATCTATTTCAGAGCGCAGCATGCAGGACTGGAAAATCCTGCAATTATTGTTATCGGTGAAGTGGTAAACCTCGCTTCTGAACTATCCGCACAACAACAAATACATAATATCTTACACTCCAGCAACGCATAGAACGCTGCATAGTAACCCAGATTCATCTATCTTTAATCTACTATGCGCATTAAGAAAGGCAACGAAGCCCATCATTCATTTCTTCATCAACATTGTATGAAGGAATGGTGGCCGGCACTCGACACGCACGCCCAGGTACACCAGTATAAAAAAGGAGCGATCATTTTTAAAGAAGGCGATCCTGTAAATGGCATTTACTTTATGCTGAGCGGGGTTGCTAAAGTTCATAAACTGTGGGACCAGGAAAAAGAGCTGATACTCCGGTTTGCGCATAACCATGACATACTGGGACACCGGGGACTTAGCAGCCAATTGCTCCAATACCCTATTACCGCTACCGCTCTCACGCCTGTTACCCTAACCTATATCACACTTGACTTCTTTGAAGCGACTTTTAAAACCAATAAGGATTTTGCCTACCAGTTTATGATGTTCATGGCCGACGAACTGATGCTTTCGGAGATCAGGATGCGCAACCTTGCTCACATGACCGTTAGAGCCAGGCTGGCGAGCGCCCTGCTCGCAATGGAGCAGAAGTTTGGCAAAACCGAGTCTGGCTTTATTGATTTCACCATCAGCCGGCAGGATATTGCTGCATACGTGGGCACTGCTTATGAAACAGTATATAAAACTATGAATGAGTTTACAGAGCTGGGGTACATAAAAACGGAAGCCAAAGCTATCGCATTGCTGGACAAAACAGCCATAAAGAATGCCGTGTGTTAATATTAAAATAATAAAAAAATATTACCGCCGGCGATTGAAAATTGGCACTGATTTCGATTATATTCGCTTAGTATTTTTTTTTAATAACTACTAAATCTCAATGAAAATGAAAAGAATTCTGGCCATTGTTGCCATTGTTGCATTCTCGTTTGCCCTGCCCTCTTGCAAAGGTAAAAGCGACGCCGATTTAAAAACTGCTGCTGAAGCTGCCATTAGCGCGAATCCCGAACTAACCGGTACCACAGTTGAAGTAAAAGATGGCGTAGCAACGATCTCTGGTGAATTGAAAGATCCGGCGGCCCAGGCTGCTGCAGAATCTGCCGTTAAAGGTGTTGAAGGAGTTAAAAGCGTGCAAAACCAAACTTCTGTTGCACCACCGCCTCCACCAGTGCCTGTAGTTATTACAGCTGACGATTCTCTAAAAACCGCCGTAACAGATGCTATTAAAGATCATCCCACTGTACAGGCGTCGGTAGCTGACGGTCAGGTTACTCTGACGGGCGAAATTGCCAAGAACGATCTGAAAACTTTAATGCAGAAAGTTCAGTCTACAAAACCTAAAAAAGTTGATAGCAAAGGCTTAACGGTAAAATAAGCAGGTCAGCAACCAAAGAGCAGGCACGCAATATATTTATTGATCAATTGTCGCCTGCATGTTCGGAGAATCACAATCATAACAAATCTAAAACAGTACTATGGCACTTCAGGAAAAATATCAGGCATTGGTTGATGCTGCTAATGCAGCAGGTGTAAGCAACCTGGCAGTTAGAGAACAAGATGGCGTTTTATATGTTGATGGAGACGCACCAAGCGGAGCCGTAAAGGACCAGCTTTGGGACGTTTATAATCAAATCGACCCCAACTATGCAAGTGGGGATCTGATATTAAATGTAAATGCGAAAGCCGAGGCCGGCAGCCAGGCGCGCGTGATCACCCAGGAGTCGAACCTGAATATCAGGAAAGGTCCCGGAACCGATCAGCCGATTGTTGGCAAAGCTGCCAAAGATGAGATTATTACCCTGGTAAGCAAAGCCAATGATCTTTGGTGGTCCGTTCGCACCAACGACGGTGAAGAGGGATATGCCTATGCTCAGTATCTTGAGCCTATTGCATAAGCTTACATTATCTTATATTAATACCGCCTCACAATTATTGTGAGGCTTTTTTTTGCCCTGCAGCAATCAGCAATCAAACTAATTGATCATACATAAACGGCTGCTTTAGAAAATATAAAACATGCACAAAAGCAGCTATTCAATATTTCTAACAAAACAGCTTCATTTTTAGAAATATTATAGATTCTATTAACTAAACCTTTGTATATAATGGAATCAATATTGCGTTTATATAACAGACACTTGCTCCTCTAACCAGACAGTGAAGTGATCATTATTAAACTTTAAAACCTTTATATCATGAAAAAAATTGCAACAAAATTCGTACTGGTAACAGCTTCTACTTTTATTTTAGGAACGGCAATGGCTCAGACAGACACAACAAAAACGCCTGTACCTGATACAACGGAAACACCTACTCCAACAGATACAACGAGCGTTCCCACAGATACGACAACAATAACTAAAAGGAATATAGAAACAACAGCATCGCTGACGAGTACAGTAGGTAAATATGTAAATACATTTTACGTGGCAACAAGTAAAGAGTTGCTGAATTCAAAACAGTATGATTTAAAAACGGAAGAAGAAAACGAAGCCTAATCAGTACCACTGTTTAGCTAGTTGCAATAGCCATCCTCAACAGGATGGCTATTGTTTTATCTTTGAACCACTCTATATATAAGGTTGTTATCTTTACCCTATGAAAAAGATATTGGCTAATATCCTGCACCTGTATCAACATAAAACAACTGTATATATCATAAAGAGAAATTTTGATCAGCTTATATGGCAATTAAATGCCGCAAGTGAAAATAAAACTGAAATAAGCAATCTGAATATTAAGCAGCCAGCCTGGATATCAGGTATTGTCCTTACCCACTATTTCCCCCATGAGTTCAGAGCAGATTATGAAAGTAATTTCCTCAGCCGAAAAGGATTCACACATGCGCACCTGCGTGGATATATTGAGAAAATATCGGACACCGAAGTAAAGCTTACTTTATGTCAGGTGCCGGCATTTGAAACCGTATACCTGCTGCTGCCATTACTCGTTCTTGGATGTATATATTTGCTTATTGGAGTTATCACAACTAATAGTGCTGCTTTTACAGCACCTTTGGTTGCATTTCTCGCTGCAGTTTTGGTTATACACATCAATCGCCGAATATTTTACCTCCTCGAAAAGATATGTATGGATTATTTAAAGTGCGGCAAAGAACTGACAATCTGATTTCTCAATTAGCTTTTATTTATTGAAATTGCAATAATGTCTACAAAAATAAAATGCCCCAGCTGCGGCAGCGAATTTGAACCTAATGAAGCTATCAGAGAAGAAGTGGAAAAGGAGCTTCGTGCAAAGGTTACGGACTGGCAAAAAAAGAAAACAGAAGAGCACCAGGCGGAGCTGCAAAAAAAAGAAACAGAATGGCTGCAAAAACTGCAGGCGGAGAAAAGCTCGCTGCAGAAGCAACTGGAAGAGCAGTTAACCAAAAGCATCAGCGGCGATTTCGAAAACAAACTCTCCCTACTTCAAAAAGCAAATGAAGATAATGAAGAGAAACTAAAACTTTCGAGACAGCGGGAAACGGAATTTCTAAAACAACAGCAGGAACTTAAAAATAAAGAGGCTGAGCTGGAACTGACCCTACAAAAAAAGCTGACCGAAGAAAGAGAAAAACTAGCCGAAAGTCTTCGCAAGATTGAAGCAGACAAGTCGGCTCAAAAAGATACTGAATACCAGCTTAAACTAAGAGAGCTGGAAAAGCAGCTGGAAGACCAGAAAAAACTGGCCAGTGAAATGAAGCGCAAAGCCGAACAGGGCTCCATGCAATTGCAGGGAGAAAGCCAGGAGCTGGCGCTGGAAGAGCTGCTCAGCACTTCCTTCCCCTTTGACAGGATTGAAGAAGTAGGCAAAGGTGTACGGGGAGCAGATTGCATTCAGGTGGTTCGCAATAACCTGGGTGCAGAATGCGGACGCATCATCTGGGAAAGTAAACGGGCTGAAAATTTCGGAGGGGAATGGATAGAAAAACTGAAAGCAGATATGCGTTCCATGGGTGCAGACATGGCCATATTGGTAACTCGCCGATACCCTAAAGACATGGATTGTTTCGGAGAAAAAGATGGCGTATGGATCTGTAGTTTTTCAGAAGCCAAGGCACTGGCCTCGGTTTTAAGAGACGGCATTTTCCGTATTTACAATGCATCTAAAAGCCAGGAAAACAAAGGCGATAAAATGAATATGCTGTACAGCTATTTAACCAGCCCTGAATTTTCGGAGCAATGGAAAGCGATACGTGAAGGCTTTTTGAGTATGAAAATGAGTATTCAGAAAGAAAGAGATGCTATGGAACGGTTGTGGAAGGCCAGAGAAAAACAACTGGAAAAAGTATTGCTAAATGCTACGCATATACGAGGCTCTATCGATGGCATTAGCGGCCTGGAAAATGTAGATCTTAACTTATTGGATTACGATGACCCGCTATAACAAGCATGAGCCGGCAACAAAAACGCATTCATTCTCACACTGATGCGCAGTATATAAAGCTGAGACAAAGAGGAGGCAATACGGCTAAATGAATTTCTATTGAAGTTTGACTCTTACTAAAATAACAGTTAAAAATATCGGGGTTTTTATATCCCTTCAATTGAATATGTTGCTTAAAATCTACCAATCCTTCTCCATACCATTTGTATACCGCTTCTTTGGCGCTCCATACCTGGGTCGCTTTCTCCAATGTTAACGGGGCGAGCCAAAGCTCTTCTTCCGGGCTTACAAATTTACGCTCCACCCGCAGCACTTTATCGGTAGGTATTTCTATATCGATCCCCACACGGTTGTTCCTGCTAACGATAGCCGCCGCATAGTCACCGCAATGAGATATAGAAAAATGGTAGGCTTCATCAGGCAAAAAAGGCTTTCTCGTATCCGCTATTTGTACCTGCTGGTAAGGAAAATCAGCAAAAAGATATTTTAGTAAAAACCGTCCCGCAAGGTGCTGTAAACGCTTATGTGGATGCGTCACTTCTCTGTGCAAGGGTACCAGATGTTTAAAAAAGTCTTCCTGCTCCTCTATCTTCCATATACCCAGACGGGTATGCTCATTAATATCTTGTTGAAAAAAAACAGGCATGGTGCGGCTATTAATTTTATATTGCGCAAATATAGTCGATGGCCGAGAGTCCATAGGCATTAGCCAACAGTCAATCAAAAAAAAATGATTCTTTCAGACATCAGGATACAAGAGGAAATGGAACAGGGCACTATCGTTATTAAGCCTTATGACCGGGAGTGCCTGGGCAGTAACAGCTATGACATCCATTTAGGAAAATGGCTGGCCACTTATCGTGAACATGTGCTGGATGCAAAAAAGCACAATGAAATAGAATATTTTGAAATTCCTGATGAAGGATTTGTACTATACCCCCATATATTTTACCTGGGTGTAACATTGGAGTATACGGAAACCCATGCACATGTACCCTTCCTTGAAGGCAAATCCTCTACCGGGCGACTAGGTATTGACATTCACGCCACAGCCGGCAAAGGCGATGTAGGCTTTTGCGGTCACTGGACTTTAGAAATATCTGTAAAGCAACCCGTGAAGGTGTACAAAGGCATGCCCGTAGGCCAACTGATCTACTTCCCTGTAGAAGGAGAGATAGAAGTAAAGTATAACCAGAAGAAAAATGCCAAATACAGCAGTCAACCCGATAAACCGGTAGAAAGCATGATGTGGAAAAACAAGTTTTAGCTTTTAGACAGCGGGAATTCGACTATAAAAACCGAGCCTTTACCCAATACGCTCTCAACTTTTACGGTACCATTATGAGAGTCAGCAACTGATTTTACATAGTTCAGCCCAAGACCAAACCCTTTTACATTATGGAGATTACCCGTATGGGCACGGTAAAATTTCTCGAAAATACGTTTCTGCGTTTCGCGGCTCATTCCAATACCATTGTCTTCAAACCTGATTATAATGCCGTTAGCCGAGTTGGAGGTTGATATTTTCAGCTGTATGGGCACATTGTCTTTTGAATACTTCACCGCATTGTCTATCAGGTTATTCACCAGGTTGGTAAAATGTACTTCATCGGCATTGATCAAATCCCGGGTGGCTCCCAGGTTCAATACCGAATCTCCATTCTTCTCATGCAACTGCAACTGGAAATTATCTACTACATTCTCAATTACTTCATGCACACGCAGGGGCTTTAAGTCTATTTCTGCCTCTCGTTTTTCAAACTGCGACGCCTTCAGAATAGTTTCTACCTGCTTATTCATCCGCTGGTTCTCCTCTTTAATGATCCCGCTAAAATAGCTGAGTTTATCCCGGTCACCCATCACCCTTTCATTCTTTAAAGCATCTACTGCCAGCGATATAGTTGCAATAGGCGTCTTAAACTCATGGGTCATATTATTAATGAAGTCGTTCTTGATCTCTCCCAGCTTTTTTTGCCGAAGCATGGTATAAACTGTAAGATAGAATGCAGAAACAATAACCAGTGTGAACAATATGGCCAACGCTACATTCCATATGATCCCTTCTTTTACCTGAGACTTCCAGTTTAATACTACCAGGGCCAGGTTTTCGTCTTTAGTAAGACCGTCAGAATCAGAACCGGGCAATGCTCTGATGAGTTTATAATCCGGACTATAATTGCGAATGGTGTCATCAGACGCAGGCAGGAAATCAGGAGACTGTTTTTCTATTGTCGGGTTGCGGTTAGTGTATAAACCCGAAAAAAAACAATACTCATATTTCAGCTTGCTCAGTCCCGCTTTTTCAAAGGCACTATTAATGATCTTTTCGATTTCGCTGCTACTTATCTTCGCCCCTATTGAAACAGCCTTTAAGGGCTCGAAAAAACCCCTTGGGGAGAAAAGCGTTCCGTAATCGCGACTGGCTTCCTTTATCAGCTGCTCCCTTCTTTGGCCAAATTCATCGCTAAGATTCTGGTAGACATTGTCGATATTCTGTTTTACCTGGTCTTCCTTTAATTTAATGAGGTTTTTTAACCAGGACACCTGCATTACGATAATACCGACTAAAGACAGCGTAATTAAGACAGTTATAGACGAGAATAATTTTTTCACGAAAGCAAATATAATAATAGCAACGGAGCCGCGAATGAATCAGCTAAAAGCAATCCATATTTAACTTTTTATAAATGGCCTTGCTTCGTGGAGAATTTAGTAAAAAACTCCTATATTGGTTGCATGATAGAACCCGCGAATGGAACTTTGTTGATAGCAAATCCTCATTTAGACGATCCCAATTTTTTAAGAACAGTAGTATTTCTTTGTGAGCACAACGATGACGGTAGCTTTGGCTTTGTTCTGAACCGTAAACTGGACTATTCGATTGATGAGCTGGTGCCAGAACTGGCTGATTTTAAGATCCCGGTTTTCGAAGGAGGTCCTGTGGAGCTCAATACCTTACATTTTTTACATCAATACCCTGATGCGATTCCTGGCGGAAAAGAAATAAAGGAAGGACTTTTTTGGGGTGGCGAGTTCGACAAAGTGATAGAACTGATCAATTCAAGAACAGCAGATCTCAATAAAATAAGATTCTTTCTCGGCTACAGCGGCTGGGGTACCGGCCAGCTGGCTACGGAAATGGAAGAAAAAACATGGATCGTAGCCCCTGCCCTTCTTAAGTTTATTTTTTCCGATAATGAAAAAGAATTGTGGAAAGATGTGCTTAGAGAGTTGGGCGGTGCCTACGAGTTAATAATTAATGCCCCGCTGGACCCCAGAATGAACTAATTTTGCGCGAATAATTACACGACAAATCAAACATGAGACGATTATTATTTGTTTTTGCGCTGAGCAGCACTTTCTTCTTTTCCGGCTGCGACACTTTAAAAAATGTTGCCGGAACACTCTCCAGTTTCGAAATAGCACAGGGTTTAAAAGAAGCTTTAACCCAAGGCCTTTTTAGCGGCTTTGATGCGTTTGCCAACCCGAACCAGGGTAATGCATTGGTTCGTTTTGCATTTCCGGGAGAAGCCGCAAAAATCGAAAAAACGTTAAGAGACCTTGGACTTACCCAGGTAGTTAATAATGTAACGGCTAAGTACACGAATGCAATGTCTCTGGCGGTGCAAAAAGCTAAACCCGTGTTTTTAAGTTCAGTAAAAAATATGAGCATCGGTGATGCCGTAGGTATTTTATTAAGCGGCAACAAAAACGCTGCTACCCAATATTTCAAAACAGCTATGAGCCCACAGCTCATGACGGCATTTCGCCCGATCGTAGACAGTACGATTCGTACTACCGGGGCAGGTAGTGAATACAACACCCTGGCAAAAGCTTATAATTCTATTCCTTTAATGAATAAAAAGCTGGAGCCCAGTTTGAATGAGTTTATTGCTGCCAGGGCCATAGATGCCATGTTCTTATATGTAGCAAACAAAGAGGAAGATATCCGTTCGAATCTTTCGGCACGCACCACTCCCCTATTACAGCGCGTCTTCGGCTATGCAGACCTTCAGGCGGGGAATCGCCCGGCTGCGAACTAGTTTCATGAAGCGTACATCACATAAATAAGTCATTAATGGCATCCACTGATTGGATGCCATTATTTTTACATAATTATGTTGTTGATTTAAAAAACTTATTCTAGTTTAGAATAAATATTAACTACAAACTTTACAACTATGACCGAACCAACAAGCAATTTCTCTTATCAGGGAGAATCCAACCTATTTAACACCCAGCCCGCAGTGATCTATGCAGGATTCTGGGAACGATTTGCGGCCGTTTTTATTGATGGTATTATTCTAGGCGTAGCCGGATATTTTATCGGACTGATTGTAGGCGGCCCCAGCCAGGAGGAGATCACTGCTCTCGCACAAAACGAGGGTTTTTCCAGTGCCATGTCCGCATCTTATTTTAATACATCAAACTCACTTAATTTAATTATTGGGTGGTTGTATTCTGCCCTTATGATATCGGGTCCCTGGCAGGCAACTCTGGGAAAAAGAGCCTTAGGTATTAAAGTAACTAAGCCAGACGGTGAACGCCTGTCATTTGTAAATGCCACAGGTCGGTATTTCGCAACGCTTCTGTCCGCGGTCATTTTACTAATCGGGTATTTTATGATGTTGTGGGACGACAAGAAACAAACCCTGCACGATAAACTGGCTGGCACGCTTGTAGTAAAAGGCAAATAAACTTATCGTTAAAATCTATTCAAAAGCCCCGCTTCTACAGCGGGGTTTATTGTACCCGGTAGTAGTCATGGATCGCTACTAATCTTCCTCCTAATTTTTTAATGATGTATTGAAGGAAAGACATACCGTTTAATTGTATACATACTAATTTTTAAACCCTGCTCATTTAGAAACTGAGAAAAATTTGGCACTTCAATCCAAATAATCTACTTTTATAGTAGACTATTAAATTATGCCTTTACACGTAAAATATTGTTGTTGTTAAATGAAAGTTCGGCCTGCTTTTCATTTTCTAATTCAGCATTTATATTTTACCCATGACGATCCTTTTTCTATCCCTGCTTTTTTATTTTTCAGCACCCTCCGCCAATGACATAAACGGTATATGGTTTAATCCCGAGAAAACCCGGTCTATCCGCATATTCGAGCAAAATGGTAAGTATTACGGCGTCATGCATTGGATTGGAGCGCCGGAGCCTAAACTCAAAAGAGGGCAACTGGTTTTAAAAAACCTGGTGTTCGAGGATGGCGCCTTTAAAAATGGCCTGGCCTATACCCCGGCTTATGGCTGGGTGGCCTGTGATGCGATGCTAAAGCAAAATAAGCTACACCTGACCGGTTTTAAATGGGGTATTTCACGTACCCGGATATTTTTGAAGGGCGATCAATAGAATATCAAAGATGATCCGCAGTATTTCGCACTGCGGACCACCCGACTTTCCCCATCTGCAAGGTTTTACATAAGGAATATAAGTTCCTGGCTACTTAGGAGGTTGTTCGCATAATACCCACTCATTAATGGATAGTGTTGTGTTAGCGCTGGCGCCTGCCAAACCCGTACAGGTAGCGTTATTTTGCGTTAGTGCACCACTTTGCAAAAGATCCATCCTCGTTTTAACGGTAGTATATTCTTCGCGCAATGGCATATTTAATTGTTGCTCAGCAAACCATATTACAGGAGCCCAGATATCAACCAACTTAAAGCTCAGCATGGTGCTTACAGAAGCATTGGCGCGAGCCAATACACCACCTGAGGCCGCTGTAACCGTTCCGTTCCATGTGAACTGCTTTTTAACTCTTACACGATTATCATCGCTGAAAAAAGTACCGGGAATTGAAATGGCATTTTGTGTCCAGGCGGTAGTTCTTACGATTCCATAAATGGGGAAAGCCGCGGCATTATTAAACAAAAAATAGCTGTCGGGTAGGTTTACATTGCGTAAAAAAGCAGCATCGCCGCTTGCCGTAAGCGCTACATACTTGTGTGCACCTCCAATGATGGCTTTTAAAGCATTGTAACACTGCAGGCTGGGAGCCGGATCCGGATCATTATCATCGGCAGGCAAAGGGTCTTTAAGCCTGCCGTGCTGTATCTTGAAATTTAAAAATTTTGGTTCAAATACTATCGATTCCTTCAAACTGTCTGGCAACGCTTTTATAATCGCTTTTTTATACAGTTCATCGTCTATACCCGCCTTTTCCCAGGCACCCAGGATGAAATCGTAATACTTTTTGCTGATACTGGCCAGCAGTTTGCCTCGCTCCTCGTCTGACCTTATCGCTTTAAATTTTTGAATGTCCCTGGTGTAGGATGTATACATTCCCGTTTCATCGTTTTCCAAAACTTTGAGTAAGGCTTCCTGTGCAGGTTTCACAATCCTTGAAATCACTTCATTAAACTCATCGGGTAAAACAAATGAAACTGTGGTATCCTGCTCTCTCAACTTCGCCAGGGCCTCAACTGAGCGGAGTTTTTGCTGTTGCTCTGTCTCAGCCGCGGTTGCTTCAGGATGAACTACAGATGACTTTTGGCATTGAGCAAAAAGAAGGATGCCAATAACTGCCAGGAATAGATGGGGCGTTTTCATTTTTAAAATTAGTTTATCAGGTAAATAACATTTTTAACAGGATAAAACTAATTTCTCTTTCCACAGGGATCACTCCCCTAAAAGCAGGATTTTTCAGTTATCGGCAACAAAAAATCCCGGAACGATAAGCCCCGGGATTCTATCAATAAATATAAAATATTAAACTTTCTTAGCGCCTTCTACCAATACGGTTACATTGTTATTCAGCACTTCAACAAATCCACCCTGGATGGTATAGAAAGTAGCCGGTCCTGTAAGACTGCTTTGTAAAACCTTCAATTTACCTTCTCCCAGCGCGGCGATCATTGGAGCGTGCCTGTTCAGCACCTCGAAAGACCCGGTTACACCTGGCATTTGAACGCCATAAGCCTCACCACTGAAAATACTGCCTTCCGGAGTTAAAATATCTAATTTCATTTGTATAATGTGATAATGTAATAATGAGCCAGTTAATTAGCTAATTAACTACTACGCTAACAACTTCTTACCTTTTTCAATAGCATCTTCAATATTACCTACCAGGTTGAAGGCTGCTTCAGGATACTCATCTACTTCACCGTCCATGATCATGTTAAAGCCACGGATGGTTTCATCGATTGGTACTAATACACCTTTTAAACCGGTAAATGCTTCTGCTACGTGGAAAGGCTGAGAAAGGAAACGCTGTACTTTACGTGCACGGGATACCGTCATTTTATCTTCATCACTCAGCTCATCCATACCTAAGATGGCGATGATGTCCTGAAGCTCTTTATAACGCTGCAGAATTAATTTCACTTTGTTGGCACAAGTATAGTGCGCTTCACCCACAACGGAAGGCATGAGGATACGTGAAGTAGAATCCAATGGATCCACCGCAGGATAAATACCTAAATCCGCAATTTTACGGCTTAATACCGTGGTTGCATCTAAGTGAGCAAATGTTGTTGCCGGAGCCGGATCCGTTAAGTCATCCGCTGGTACATATACCGCCTGTACAGAGGTAATAGAACCATTTTTGGTAGAAGTAATACGCTCCTGCATCAATCCCATTTCTGTAGCAAGTGTTGGCTGGTAACCCACCGCAGAGGGCATACGACCTAACAGGGCCGATACTTCAGAACCAGCCTGGGTGAAACGGAAGATATTATCAACGAAGAACAGGATATCCTTACCTTTTCCTTCGCCATCACCATCACGGAAATATTCAGCAATAGTTAAACCACTCAAAGCCACACGTGCACGCGCACCCGGAGGTTCGTTCATTTGTCCGAATACGAAAGTTGCTTTAGACTCTGCTAATTCAGCAGGATCAACCTGGCTCAAATCCCAGCCACCTTCTTCCATACTGTGTTTAAAGTTCTCTCCGTATTTCATGATACCTGCTTCGATCATCTCACGCATCAGGTCATTCCCCTCACGCGTACGCTCACCCACACCAGCAAATACCGACAAACCACCGTGACCTTTAGCAATATTATTAATCAACTCCTGTATCAATACTGTTTTACCCACACCAGCACCACCAAACAAACCAATTTTACCACCTTTTGCATATGGCTCAATAAGATCAATTACCTTAATACCCGTGAACAACACTTCAGAAGCTGTGCTCAGGTTTTCAAAAGCCGGAGGCATTGCGTGAATAGGGCGGCCGTTCTCTTTGGAAACAGCAGGCAAACCATCGATAGGATCTCCCGTTACGTTAAAAAGACGTCCTTTAATAGCTTCACCAACAGGCATAGCAATTGCTTTTCCGGTATCGCGTACTTCTGTACCGCGAACAAGACCTTCAGTTCCGTCCATTGCAATAGTACGAACGCTGTCTTCTCCCAAATGTTGCTGAACTTCGAGTATTAGTTTTTCGCCATTCTCTTTCGTCAGCTCTAACGCGTTATAAATTTCAGGGAGTGTGTCACCAAACTGAACGTCGATTACCGCTCCAATAACTTGTTTAATTTTACCAACTGTTGCCATATAATTTGAGGTGTGGTTATTTTTGTGGCTGCAAAAGTAAGGCTTCTCTGCGTATTATGGTACAACGGCTTTACAAATTATTCACATTTCGGCTAACAGAACCTTCCCAAAATGACACCAACTTCAATTCATACTATTAAATATATTAATATATCACCCAAACCAATACTTTTCTTGTTTTTTCCGGCTAATTTTGTATTAAATCTTATACCTTATTTGTAACCTATCTATGAATTTTAGACTATCCCTGTGCATAACAGCCATTTTCATGCTTTTGCTGTCATCCTGCAATTTCTTTGAAAAAACAAAAGAAGAGGAAAAACAGGAAAGGGAAAAGATCATTACCAAAGTGGATGTGACGATTGATACCAGCAATTCCTTTAATTCACTTTTTATCGACACTTCGGAAGTCAGGAGCATTGTAGAAGCCAATCAGCTCAGTGATACCTTAAGTAATCGCCTGACCAGCTTTTACAATAGCCGGAACTACCAATATGCCTGGTTTTCAAAGGAAGGACTGCCTGAGCACACGGTTTCCTTTTGGAACCTGCTGAAAAACTACCTGAATTATTCGAAGGACTCTACCGTTTACAATAAATGGCTGACAGATAAGATGGAAACCCTGATCCGCCTGGAGCGCATCCGTCCAAAGAATGACTCAACCTATCAAAACGTTGAAATACTGTTGACCCGGTACTTTTATACTTATGCAGACCATGCTTTTGCAGCAGATCCTGATTTCAGCATTAAATCGCTGGAATGGTACATACCCAAAAAGAAACTGACGCTGGAAGCCATGCTGGACTCAGTATTAACCAGTCACGGACAATATGCAGATGAATATGCCCCTCAAAACCCGCAATACCTGAAATTAAAAGAGCAGCTGGCCAAATACAAACAGATTAAAGATGGAGGAGGCTGGCCCATGGTGGACAGCAAAGTAGAGATCATGAAAAAGGGTTACACAGATGCAGCAGTAAAAACCCTGAAAAAAAGATTAAAAGCAGAAGGTTTTTTACACGGTGAGGACAGCAGTTTTACCAATGTTTATGATGGAGAACTTGCGGATGCGGTGAACGAGATCAAAAAAACCTACGGGTACAAACCTGATGGTACTGCCGGCAAAACCTTTTTAAAAGATGTGAATATTTCGGTGGAAGAACGTATTCAGCAGGTATTAATTAATATGGAGCGTATGCGTTGGCTACCCGGCAATACCAAGGACAGCGGTCGGTCGATAATGGTGAATATCCCCGAATTCAAGCTTCATGTATACGAGCATGGCCAGCCAGCCTGGGATATGGACGTAGTAGTAGGCAAAGAAGGCAATAATACGACTGTATTTACCGGGCGACTAAGCAATATTGTTTTCAGCCCTTATTGGAATTTGCCTACCAGCATTGTAAAGAATGAAATGAACGGAGCGCCCAGTGCAGCCTACCTGGCCCGCAACCACATGGAAGTAATTAAAGGACGTGTGCGGCAGAAACCCGGCCCCTGGAATTCTCTTGGCCTGGTTAAGTTCTTATTCCCCAATAGCTACAATATCTATTTTCATGACTCCCCCGCCAAAAGCTTGTTTAACCGTGATAAAAGAAGCTATAGCCATGGCTGTATTCGCTTAAAGGAACCTGCAAAGCTGGCAGAATATATTTTAAATGACACGGTAAGATACAGCGCTAAGAAGGTAGACAGCCTGATGCACACTTATGAGGAAAAATATGTAAGGGTTAAAAAGCCTATTCCCGTATTGATCACTTATTTTACTTCCTGGGTGAACGATAGCAGCGTTTTAAATTTCCGGGAAGATATTTACGGGCATGATGCCATTATTGCTAAAAAAATGTTTTTGAACAGCGTTGGGACCAGCTATAGCAGGCAAAAAGCGGTGAAAGACAGTATTCAGAAAGTAAAAGACCTTGTGAAGGTAAAAGAACAGAAGAAAAAAGACTCAATAGCCCGGAAAAACGAAACAATAGAACTGAAAAGAAAACAAGATAGTATTGCTGCAACGAAGAAGAAGAAAACTTCGGGCATATAATATTGCATCGCCGCCTATTTTTGTAGCATGAATCTTATTGAAGTCAATACCCCAACGCTCGCAAGGGACTTTATTAAAGTGAACGTTTTGATCAATCAAAGCGATCCGAATTATATACGCCCTTTAGATAAGGACATCAATGAGGTTTTCGACAAAGAAAAAAATAAAACCTTCCGCTCAGGAGAAGCCATTCGATGGATACTGAAAGATGAACAAGGCCAATTAATTGGCCGTATCGCAGCTTTTACTAATAAAAAATATAAGTCAAAAGGCGATCAAGGACCAGTAGGCGGTATGGGTTTTTTTGACTGCGTCAACGACCAGGCAGCTGCTACAACGCTATTGGATGCTGCAAAAAACTGGTTAACGGGAAAAGGCATGACGGCCATGGACGGACCGATCAATTTTGGGGAACGGGACACCTGGTGGGGATTGCTCGTGAAGGGGTTTGAGCCTCCTCTGTACCGCATGAACTATAACCAGCTATATTATAAAGACTTGCTGGAGACTTATGGCTTTCAACCTTTCTTTAACCAGATCTGCTTCAGCCTTAATGTTGGCAGCCGCATTCAGGAAAAATTTTATGAGCGACATGCGGCGCTGGCTAAAGACCCGAGTTACTCTTCGGACAACATCAAAACCAACAATCTGCCCAAATATGTGAAAGACTTCACAACAGTCTATAACAAAGCATGGGCGGGGCATGGGGGATTAAAACAGCTCGATGAGAGAACCGCATTGAAAATGTTTCAATCGATGAAGGCCGTTATGGATGAAAGGGTAAACTGGATTATATATTATAAAGGAGACCCTATCGGTATTTGGGTGAACCTGCCGGATCTTAATCAATGGTTCAAATACCTGAACGGGAAATTTGGACTACTGGATAAGCTGAAATTTTTGTGGTACAAAAAAACAAAGCCCTGCAACAAATTTGTAGGTCTTGTTTTTGGCATTGTACCGGAATTCCAGGGAAAGGGCGTTGACGCTTACATGATCATTGAAGGCTGCCGCCTGATTCAAAACCTAAAAATTGAAAACGGCCAATATACGTTGGGAAAACCTATCTATGAAAATTTCGAAATGCAGTGGATCGGCGATTTTAATCCCAAGATGATCAATGTAGCAGAATCGTTGGGCACGCACAGAAGCCGTACGCTGGCAACTTACCGATACCTGTTTGACCGTGAAAAGAAGTTCATACCGCATCCGGTTTTGTCGTAATATTGCATGCCCGAAAAAATATTTCAAACCACAAAAACCGTATTGGTATAATTTTCGTATATCTGGTACTGATGTGAAATTCCTCTATTGAAAGCCATACAAAAATATACGGAACAGGAGTTGGTTGCGTTATTAAAACAACGCGATGCGCATGCGTTTAGTTATCTATATGATAACTATGCAGGGGCATTGAACAGTATTGTACGCAGTTTTATTCCGGATGAGCAACTAGCAGATAGCGTGTTGCAGGACAGTTTCGTAAAAATATGGAACCAGGCCAGTACTTTTGATAGTATAAAAGGCCGGCTTTTTACCTGGATGTCTTCGATAGTACGTAATACTGCGATAGATACCTTGAGAAGTAAAGACTGGAAAAACTCCCGTCAAAATGTTGAACTGACAGATAGAAACAACGAGATAGCGGCTGACAATCTATTTAATATAGACGCTATCGGCCTAAGAAAAGTTGTTGACAATTTGAGGGCGGAGTATAAAACTGTGGTAGAAATGTGCTACTTCGATGGGTTTACGCAAAACGATATAGCCGAAACAACCGGCATACCTTTGGGAACCGTAAAAACCAGGTTACGAAAAGCTTTAATTGAATTAAGAAGCAGGATTAGTAATACATGAACATAAAGGAGTACATACAAAGTGGCATAATCGAAAGTTATGTTTTGGGCCTGGCAGACGCTGAGGAAAGAGCTGAGCTGGAACAACTTCGTATGCAGCACCCTGAGATCGGAGCAGCTATAGAGGCATTCGAGCAGGAGCTGGAGCAATCTGCTGTCCACAATGCGGTACCTGTAAATCCTGACATTAAAGCAAACCTGTTCGACCAGTTGGGTTTAAAGTATGGTGAAGAAGACATAAAAACGATTAAAGACCCCAAAGTAATACAGCTTGAAGGAGCAGGGAAGACTCCATTTATTAAATACCTGGCAGCTGCCTCTGTGATACTTTTTGTAATAAGCGCAGGATTTAATATTTACACCTATTCCAAATATAAAAATCTGGAGGCGGAGAATCGACAATTAGCTTTGCAGCGGGATCAGTTATATGCGAATAACAGCACCATTCAAACAAAGCTGAATGAGTTGGATCAAAATATGCGACTGATCACCGGCCCCGACATGATGAAGGTTGCCCTGAGTGGTGTAGCAGGAAAGGAGTCCAGCAATGCTGTTGTATATTGGAACAAAACTAACAAAGACGTTTACCTGGTTGCTAAAGCCCTGCCACAGGCGCCCAAAGGCAAGCAATACCAGCTTTGGGCGTTAATGGATGGCCAACCTATTGATGCCGGTGTATTAGGAGACTGCAATACTGTTTGCAAGTTGAAGAATATACAAAATGCCCAGGCATTTGCTATTACTCTGGAAAATGAAGGAGGAAGTCCTACTCCTAACCTGGATCAATTATTTGTAATGGGCAAAATTTAACTTATACAAATCCGTTCTCTTTTTTTTTACGTAGATAATATTGTCATGGTTTGAATGACATATCAGTATTGGGGCTGCAGGTTTGGGCAGCCCCTTTTTTATGTGATTAAACTACCGGTCTCTTACATCGTGTTACACGCTAAGATGCCGCAATAGAACGGATTGTGCCAAAACCGGCTCATTTTCTGTTTACTCATTTTTATTCCACGCACCACAAGTTTTGCAATTATCTGAGCATCACTATATAGACCTGACAACTTCCATGTCCACACTTCTCTAAGAATTCCACCTTCTTTATTAAGAACTATCCTTTGCTTCAATGCATAGCATCTTTCGGATGAGAATACAAACGACGACAACTCATGTTGTCTCTGGCTCTTGTATAAAAAAGCTTCGCATTGAACATCGGCATTAGAAAACAAGATCATAAATGAGATAAGAACGGTTTTCGTTTGCTCTTGTAATAGTGCTTAAAGAAACCACACCACCAATTCCGGGATGATATGTTTTTGCCCCATTAGCTTTTAAACATATCATTATATCACTGACACATGCCCTGTAAGTTAGTTGTCCGAAAGCCATGTATACGAATCACCTGCCAAAAGATCTTTGAAAATATGTAGGCCAAAAGTAGCAGCAGCACTACAGTACTGCTGTTTTAAAAGCTGATAAAAGTACAATAGCAATACTCAAGCTGGCTACAAAAAATAAAAGTATAGAATAAGGTAGAATAAGCGCAAAGGTTTTTGATAGCAATCCAATCTCCTTAAACTATTTTATTTCCAATAGCCTTAGTTACCGCCTCCACGGCAGAATGTACCTGTAGTTTTTCGTAAATATTTTGAATATGGGAATTTACGGTTGGCAGAGATATAAAACAGCGGTTGGCTATCATCTTATAACTAAGCCCCTGTACCAGCATAGATAGTATTTCAGTTTCTCTGGCTGTTAGATTAAAATCTTCGGTTTGCTTTTTGTTTTCGATACTTCTAACAAAACGAAGTACCTGCCGGGCAATACTGGGTGTCATCGGGGCTCCGCCTTTTAGTGCGTCTTCAATTGCATTCAGTAATTCCTGCGGCTGTGCTTTTTTCAGTATGTACCCATCAGCTCCTGCACGTATGCAGGCAAATAATTTTTCATCATCTTCAAAAACCGTTTGCATTAATATTTTAATATCCGGATATTTTTTTCGGATAATTATCACACCGTCTATTCCATTCACATTAGGCATATCAATATCCATCAGCACCAGGTCGGGATTGCTTATGTCAATATCATTTATCACATTACTGCAATCAGGAAATGAGCCCGCAAAAGCCATGCCGTCAGTAAGTTCAATCAGCATTTCAAGGCTTTCCCTTCTTTTATTATTGTCGTCAAAAATTGCAATCCGTTTGTCCATTTTACAAAATTACAGCGTTGAGTATTGAGACCCCCTCGTTAATTCTCATGATTTTCATACCGGCGTTATTAATTTAACACTTGTGCCTGCATCTGGGTATGTATGTAACTCTAATACAGAATTTATTTCTGCCGCCCTGTTTTTCATGTTCTTAATGCCATTGCTCCCAAATGAATGGCCGTTATTAGGTGATTCAAGGCGGCTCAATTCAAAACCCTTTCCGTTGTCATGGATATTAATGTGCAGTTGGTGATTTTCTTTACTGATCAGCACTTCCAATAATGTACAGCCGGAATATTTTACGGCATTGTTAATAGCTTCTTTGCAAATAAGGTAAATATTTTTTCGCTGCTCCATATTGAGTGCTACATCTGGTATATCTTTATTATCAGTAAACCTTAGTTCAATATTCTTTGCTTCCGTAACCTGTACTGCAAAACTACGAACCCGGTTAGCAAGCTCATCAAAATGGTCGCTGCCAGTGTTTACCGCCCACACTATATCACTTATAGCTTCCATCATTTCACTGGCACCAATACTTATTTTTGAAAGAATAGTTTCGGCCTTCTCATTACCTGCCGTAATTTTTTGTGCTGATGCTGCATAGAGAGAGATACTGCTAAGGTTGCTGCCAATCTCATCATGCAAATCACGGGCAATGCGGTTACGGAGCTTTTCTAATTTCAACCCTTGCTTTAAACGATAACGGTAAAAGGCATATAATGCTGCTGCAAACAGCGATAGTAGTGTAACCTTAAACAAAAATGTTTGGTACCACCGGGGCAACACAACTATTTTCATATTGATAGGCTTTTCGTTCCATACCCCATCGGTATTTGCGCCCATTACATAAAACGTGTAAGTTCCTGGCGAAAGATTGGTATAAGTTACTTCATTTCTGCTGCTGGGGCTAGTCCAGTCTTTATCAAATCCATCTAATTTATACTTATACATTTTTTTTGCATTGTTGCGATACTCTAATGTAGCAAAGCTGATGCTGAAAATATTTTGTCCTGGCTTAAGTGTAAGTAAATTTGCGTAGCCAACCGATGCATTTAAATTGGTGCTGTCTGTTTTCCAATTGATGGGTTTATTAAAAATAGAAATATTAGTAAAGGTTATTGGAGATGCAGGCTGCTTTTGCAATATTTCTTTCGGATTAAAAATCACAAACCCATCCACACCACCAAACATGAGATCGCCATTTTGCAAACGCATAGCCGTGGTACGGTTAAATTCGTTACCGGGCAGGCCGTCATCATCTGTAAAATTCCTGAATGTTTTTTGTGCCGGGCTAAAACAACTCAATCCTCTATTGGTACTAATCCATAAATTATTGAGACTATCTGCAAGTATGCAATAAACTACGTTGTTGGGCAGTCCATCTTTTTCATCAAAGCGTAAGCAGGTACCATTTTGCTTGTTAAAACGATTCAATCCTGCGCCTTCGGTACCAATCCAAAGAAACTTCTCGGGTTCATTCGGGTCTGCGCATATACTCAACAATCCGTCGGCACTCAGGCTGCTGCTGTTCCCCGGAATATTTTTCCAGTGCTTCCATTCATTTCGGATTTCATTAAAGGCATACAAACCATTAATGGTAGTGAGCCAAATAATACCTTGCTGGTCTAAGTAAAATTGGGATACAAAAGGTTCTGGCGATCCAACATCATCAGGTATGCTGTAACTGGCACTCTCGGTTCCGGTGGTTTTATTCATACGGGCTATAAAGTTTTTATTAGCCCGATCCTGGTAGTATATCCAAAGCCTGTTTTGCGGGTCGTTGTATATATTACTTTGCGCTACATAATTGTCTGGTAAACCCGGATGCGTAGTAATAGCCCCGGTGTGTGTATTGTTTGATAATAAAGAACTATTCGGTTTATTGATGCTGGTTCTTAAATAAGTCCAATATACTCCCTGCTTATCTAAAGCTACCCAATTAAATCCATGATAGCTTCTTAATTGCTGTGCAATGCCGGGCATATAAGCAGGTGGCAGGTTCCAAAAATCATTTGCCCTATGCGTCGCTTTAAAACTTTTAAATAGTTTTTTACGAGGGTCAATCTTAACAATACCAAAACCCGAACTTCCATACCACTGTATGCCACTGGCATCGGTAAAAAACGAGATGATAGCGCCCTTTGGTAAACTTTTATTTCTTTCAGAAACGACTATACTACCAGATTGGGGCTGGTAGATATAGACCAGCGAATCGCTAAAACTGCAGATGCTACTGTCATTTAGCAAGAAATATTTATTAAAGCTGGCAGCATTAGCAACCGGTATGGCTTTTTTAGATAACACCTTACCGGTGTTTTCATTAAAATGGATGATTTGGTTTTTATAAATAATTACCGTATTGGCAGGCTCGCCTGGTAGCGAAAAAAAAGAAGCCACTCCCCTCCCATTTTCTTTGATACCCAATAACTCCGGAGTAAATGTAGTGACGGACCATTTTGAAAAATCGGCGGTAGGCGTTAAATGAAAAATACTATCTGTAAAGCTCACCCAAATGGAGTGATCTGGCATAACACTCAAGCTATAGAGGGCATATACATTATTATCTATCCTGTATTTTTTATTGGGTTGCCATTGGTTATAGCTAAATATTATTGTAGCACTTTCCGTGGCATTATTTTTAAATTTTACAGTACTTATATCTAAAATCAATGCATCTGTCCATGTTTTTAAAAAAAGTTTTCCATTAGCATATTTCATTTCCCTGATACATAGATTTCCCTTTTTGTTGTTGATAACCTGTACCGGATAAAAACTTTCGGTTTGCTTATTAAAAACAAACAAGCCTTTGGTATTGGTACCCACCCAAAAATTACCGTTTTCATCTTCGGCTATTGCGTTGCAGTAGTTATCGGGCAAGCTATATGCATCGTTGGCAATGTTTCTATATGTAATAATGTTGTATCCATCGTAGCGGTTAAGGCCGTCTTTAGTACATATCCACATAAAACCATCTTTATCCTGGTATATGCAATTTATCATACCCTGCGATAAACCTTGTTTTACACCAAGGGGTTCTCCCTGCACCGCATTTGGCTGCAAATATTTTTGCGCTTGCAGGTAATTATAATTACCCGAAAGCAAGCAAATGAGTATAAAAAATTTTATGGTATTGCACATACTGCCAAGTATATGCTAATGTAGCAAGTAAATGGGTTATCTGCACTGCTATCATGAATATTCATGACAGAACGCTCAACAACATCATAAAAAGGCTCATTTCTCATCACAATTCACGATTGAATAGGGCAAAGCAGCAGTGTAGCTTTGCAAGGCTCTCGAAACATTAGGATATATAGAATTAAAAAAACGGTTTCTAAATATACGACCTGCACATTTTTTTATCCAAAAAACCTTAATAAAGATCGGCAAAAGATGAAAAAAAATTACCCCAAAATAACTATTCAAAATCAGGAGAATGCCTTACTACAAAAAATATGCCTGTTGGCATTTTGCTGTCTGTGCATCAGCCAGGGATATGCCACTATAAGATACGTGGTGCCTTCGGGCCACGGCAATGGTAGTAGTTGGTTAAACGCCAGCGGTGATATTGCAGCTGTGATTTCAGCATCGGCCCCTGGTGATGAGGTATGGATTAAAAAAGGCACCTATACACCAGCCGCCACCTTAAGTATGAAAAACGGGGTGGCCATCTATGGTGGCTTTGCCGGTACCGAAACACTGCTTAGCGAGCGCAATTTTGCAACCAACCCCACCATAATCAGTGGCGGAGGTAATAAACTCGTATTTCAAAATTCCAACCTCAATGCCACAGCGGTTTTGGATGGCTGCACCATTAGCAATGGTAATGGATTTCCTGCAGTCGAAGGCGGGGGGATGCTTAATCTCTCTGCTCACGCGACAATCAGGAATTGTGTTTTTGCCAATAATAAAGCAGAATATGGCGGGGCAATGATGAATAATTATTCCAATCCAACTATCAGCAATTGCATATTTTCAGACAATCAAGCCTTGTATAATTCAGGCGGGGCAATATATAATTATTACTCCAGTCCCAATATCAGCAATAGTGTATTTACCGGCAACAAATCGGCTGCTCATGCAGGGGCCATACTCAACACTTCATCCTCTTCCTCATGGCCTTCCAGTCCAACCATCACCAATTGTGTATTTACGGGTAATACCGCGGCAGATAATGCCGGGGCAATATTTAATAATCGCTTTTCCAACCCTACCATTACCAATTCGATTATTTATAGTAATACAGGGCGGCAAAGTGCGAATATTGCTAATGCTGGCGGCGCAACGCCTATCATAACTTATTCCGATATTCAGGGTGGTTATGCGGGTACGGGCAATCTGGATACCGACCCCTTGTTTGTCGATGCCGCCACACCAGCCGGTTCTGACGGTATATGGATGACTGCTGACGATGGTTTACGACTCACTTGCAACAGTCCGGTAATAAACGCAGGCACCATACCCAGCCCTACAATACCTACCGATATTTTAGGAACTGCCCGCCCGGAGGCCTACGATATGGGCCCTTACGAGGGTAGCACCGCTTTTGCCATGGCTACTACCAGTGATACCCAAATACAAGCCGGCAGTATTTACTATGGCTCCTGCGGAAACCTGATAGCTACCCTTCAAAGCAACGGTACCAATCCGATAGCCGGCAGCACTACTGCCAAAGTATGGATAGACGAAACACAACCAAGCCAGTATTTAAAACGGCACTATGAAATTACACCAACCAACAATGCTGGCACAGCCACAGGCCGAATTACATTGTATTTTACGCAGCAGGAGTTTAATGATTTTAACGCTGTAAATACATTAAAGCTACCTACTTCAGCAGCTGATGCAGCAGGCAAAGCAAATTTGCTTGTTGAAAAACGGCCGGGTACAAGTAGTGATGGCTCAGGTATGCCCCATACTTATTCTGGCACACCAATAAGTATTAACCCCGATGATGCCGATATTGTGTGGAACAGTACATTAAGCCGTTGGGAAGTAACCTTTGACGTAACCGGGTTTAGCGGATTTTTTGTAAAAACACAATTAACCGCCCTTCCCGTATCCTTCGGCTCCTTATCAACTTCTATCCAAAACAATAAACTTACCGTAAACTGGCAAACCCTTACCGAAATCAATAACGATCATTTTGAAATAGAAGCCTCTCAGGATGGCGTAAACTTTACCACCATAGCCACAGTTGCCAGCAAAACCCAAAACGGCAATAGTAGTGCAGTCTTACAATATAGCTGGGAAGCGGATTTGGGCGCGTTTGCTGCTTTTTCCGGGCTAGGTATTGTTTTACTTATTTTATTGTTGCCTGTAGCGCATCGTTATAAAAAACAGTTGTTGATGGCTTCGGTTGTTTTGTTTATAGTATTTATTTCCTGCTCAAAACGGAAAGATAGTTTAGCCGAAAATCCGGGCGGCAAATATTTCATCCGCATTGCACAGGTAGATAAAGATGGTGGTAAAACTTATTCCAAAATAGTAAGCGTTGTAAATTAACATTAAAATACTAATGATTGCCGCAGTTCAGTTTAAGCCTGGAGCGGACCCATAAATTTTACTTGTTTTTGAATTTTTCTTTCTATTTTAATACCCATTAATATTCCTCATCCGGCAAAAGGTATCATAAAACTAAGTAGGGAATAGTTTGGAGCGCATTGGTTCACCATTGCGGAAATGGCGAGTGAAAAGGTATTGTTTTGTTGTTCGAAAAATCTCCTCTTTTTGAAGAAATGGATGCCACTGATGTGGCGGATCAGCGGAAAGATAAAAATTGAGTTTGCCGGCATATTCCGCAATAAACTTTGTACTCTTCCATTCAATAACCTCGTAGCATTTAAGGCGGGTGTGGTAAAACAGCAGGTCAATAAAATAATCGCTTTCTCCAAACTGTACCAGGTATTACCGACAGACAAAAGCCAACCCTTTCCTTAGCTCCAGCATAAATTTGGTGATATTGTTTATTAGCTGATCTTCTATATATTTTTTCTTATAGGGCTGTGTCATGGTCATAAAGTCAAAAACATAAGGGTCATTTAAGCTTTACTAAGCCAGGTCAGCTACCGGCTCCGGAATGTTTGTTTTAAAGTTGGTTACTGGTTTGCCTGTGCGGCGTATAAACTCAATTTTATTTGTAAAGCCAGCGTATCTCGGCTCCAGTTGTTTTCAATAGTTTGTTGCAGGTAAAATGCGGCTTCTACGGCATTGGTTGACTTTGTAAAAATGAGCATATTATGCTCCCGTGACACTTTTCCCGAAAGAGAATTGGTAATTGGTTAACAGGCTGTTGCCCAGATAGTCCAACAAGTTGTTGAACTAATTTATCTTGCTGACTATCAATACATTTTGCTTTTTTCTGTAAGCAACGTCAATTTATCCAACAAGCTGCCGGATTGATTTGTTGGAGTAAAACAAATCAATAATGCCCTCCTTCCACATCCTGATAGCACCTTCTCTTTCCCCCCTTTACTATTCACCATTTCCTGTTACCACTGTTCAGCTTTCACTATTCATTTTTCACCACACTTTCCTCTTCATCAAAATATTTTCTTAAAAAAGAGAATCCACATTCAACCACCTCTCGTATGTAGTAATGAAAGGGCACCTGTAAGTACCCAACCATTCTCCAATAAAAAATCAAATATTATGAAATCAGAACAAGACAACCTTTCTACTTCTGGCACACACACCGTCAAAGAAGGTTATAACAGAAGAAAATTCCTCTCTGCATTAGGTTTGGGAACTGCGGGCGCAGCTTTACTTACTTCCTGCGGCCATAATGATTTCTATGACGAGTTTAGAAATAATAACAAGGGAACAACAATCGACTTCAAAGATGATATAGGTATATTAAACTATGCCTATGCGTTGGAGCAGCTGGAAGCAGCCTTCTACACCGAGGTGGTAGCCAAATCATCTTCTGTTTTCAGCGCCTCTCAAAATGCTTTTTTAAATGATATAAAACTGCATGAGATAGCGCATCGCGAATTTTTCAAAAAAGCGCTGGGCAGTAATGCCATCGGAAGCCTTGAAGTCGACTTCTCATCAGTAAACTTCGCTAGTAAAGATAGTGTACTGGCTACAGCAAAAGCATTTGAAGACCTGGGGGTAGCTGCTTACAACGGTGCCGGCTACAAAATAACAACAGAAGCCTACCTCGTAATTGCTGGGCAGATCGTTTCCGTAGAAGCAAGACATGCAGCCTGGATCAGGGACCAGATATCTAACGGATCTTTCTCTGACCTGAACAGCCTCACCGCGCTGGGAGCTGATAACTCAAAAGGCCTTGATGCAGCCCTGCCGCCTAGCAAAGTACTTCCTATTGCAGCCACTTTTATTAAAACCAAGATCGACGTAAAAAATGCTTTTTAACCTTAAAACCTTCCAATCATGAATATCCTCAATATATTAAGCGAAATAGAAAAAGTAGATGAAGATATCTACGACAGGCTGAGTCCACGCAGACGTGTCATGCAAGACTTCTACAACGTTGGACGAAAAATTTCAATGGCGGCATTACCTCTTGCCTTAAGCTCTATGTTTACTAAAGCGTATGGGCAGTCTGGTACCAGGACTGTCAATGATGTATTGAATTTTGCGCTGACGCTGGAGTACCTGGAGTACCACTTCTACAACCACACTGTTGTGGGTAAGGACCCCGCCTCTTCTGTTAAAGATGTCACTTTCAATTTCCCAAGTACCGCAGCCCTGCAGGCCATTACCACCATACGCGACCATGAAAAAGCGCATGTTGATTTTTTAAAGGCTGTATTGGGTTCTGCAGCGCGCCCGGAGCTGGCTTATACTAATTTTGATTTCAGAGCAGGCGGTACTTACAATGCAGATAACAGCTATGCCTCTGGTGGAACATTTGGCGATGTATATACTAACTATGCCACATTCCTGAAAGTAGCTACCGCATTTGAAGACACTGGAGTACGTGCTTACAAAGGTCAGGCAGGATTCTTAAAAGGCAATCAGGTGGTATTAACAGCCGCGCTGCAAATACACGCCGTTGAAGCACGACACGCCTCTCATTTACGCCAGATGGCCGCCGGAGCAGGCCTTACTATTAAGCCATGGATTACTTACACAGCTAATGGCAATGACACAGGTGTTGCACCTGCGGACGCGGTGTACGCAGGCGAACAGAATACGACACAGGCAAACGTGCCTATCACAAACATAGCTGCTGGTGTAACCCAGGCTGCTGCCGCGGAAAGCTTTGACGAGCCACTGGCAACTGCCAATGTGGTTACCATTGCTAACCTGTTTCTTAAACCTGCTTTTAGATTATAATTATAATCACAAGCACATCTTTTATCAACTTTTAAATATCAAGCAATGAAAAGAATATTTTTTGCACTGGCTCTTTTTGGCGGTATCACTACTGTTACACAGGCAGCTGATTTAAGCACCACTCCTATTGTATATGAAGTAAATGCCGATTGGGTAAAATCTAAAACGCAAACCTGGGCAGGGTCCATCGAAGGTAAAACCTACTGGTACAAACTGGACAAATCGGCCAAATTATGGTGGAGTACAGACGGTACAAAATGGGCCGAAGTGGAAAGCCAAAGCTGGACGGATAAGGAAGGCAAGTGGTTAAAAATTAATGAAGGCAAACTAGTTTGGAGCGCCGATGGAACCGAATGGAGTGAAGTGCCTGAATGGAAATGGGAAGGAAGCGATGGCAAATGGTACAAGTTCGACAAAAAGTGGACGCTTTGGACGAATAAGTAGGATCTGTGTTATAGCAAGAAGCCCGCAAATCGCGGGCTTCTCTTTTTTAATAAGATTTTAAAATAACTACCTGTTACAATCAGCTGTCCATACATTACCATTTTTTGTTACAGCGATTTTCAGATTTGAATTATTTACATTGATTAAACCTGCCAGCTCCCCGGTGCTCACCCAGGTATTATCACCACTCTGCCTGAATTCTACGTTGTTGATATCAGGGATACCATCAGAAAATTTAAAGCTATAGGTAGTTGCAGATCCATCTTTCACTACCGTAACCGAACCATTGCTGTTATTAACATCGTCGCCGGCACCGTCATACGTAACCTTTCCCTTATAGGTTCCTATAAAAAAACGATTATCAGCAGGATCATCATCCTTACTACAAGCTGTAAATACAAAAGATGCAAAAAGCACCACACCTACCATTTTCAAAATTGATTTCATAAGATTGGGGTTTGATTAAAAATTTTGTTCGTGAACCGAATTGCAAAGCCTGTACCATTCTCCTATCTTATTTTGTTAAACATACCCTCCTGCTATCTAAACTATTGCTTGAAAAGATGTTACGTTCTTTAAAAATTTTACGTCCAAAAGCAAAAAGTAGGGTAAAGCGCATTTATTTAATCACATTTCTTTTCACTTTTTTAGGTTGCAAAAAGGAAATGGTCGACAAAAAACCTGAGCTTCACGGTGAACTGGTGGTTTTAAAAAGTTGTTCAGGGATATTTCTAAAACCAAACGGCCAACTTTACAAAGTTGGTAACCGACAGCTAGTGGAAAGTTATGAAAAGGGACAGGTTATAAAAGCCACTTTAAATACCATGACACAGTGTAATATCTATAATTATACTGAATGCGGTATTGCTATCGGCTTTACAATTTGGGTGCAAGTGCTTTCCATACAATAATGCCAATTTTCCACATGCCGGCAGGTAACAACAAATCAAGCTGCATTTATGTTACATTTGTTGCGAGGAGTAATCATGGATAAATTTATCGTTTCAGCACGCAAGTACAGGCCACAGCATTTTGATACCGTTGTAGGCCAGGGGCATATCACCACCACATTAAAGAATGCTATTAAGCAAAATCAGCTGGCGCATGCCTTTTTATTTTGCGGTCCGCGCGGTGTGGGCAAAACAACCTGCGCCCGTATTCTGGCCAAGACCATCAACTGCGAAAATGCTACCCCCGATGGAGAAGCCTGTAATGAATGTAACTCCTGCGTTTCTTTTAATCATGGAAGTTCGCTGAATATTCATGAACTGGATGCTGCCAGCAACAACTCGGTAGATGATATCCGTACATTGGTAGACCAGGTACGGTTTGCGCCACAGGCTGGTCAATACAAGGTATATATTATAGATGAGGTACACATGTTGAGTTCAGCGGCATTTAATGCTTTTCTTAAAACGCTGGAAGAACCACCCTCCTATGCCATTTTTATATTGGCCACAACAGAAAAACATAAAATACTTCCTACCATATTAAGCCGTTGCCAGATATTCGACTTTAAACGGATCACCACCAATGATACAGTCGAGCATCTGGAGGGTATTTGTACTAAAGAAGGTGTGCATGCCGATAAGGCATCGCTGCAACTTATTGCCCAGAAAAGCGAAGGTTGTATGCGTGATGCTTTAAGTATTATGGATAAAATAGTGAGCTTCAGCAATGGGGAAGTAAGCTATAACAGCACGCTGGAACACCTCAACATACTGGATGAGGATTACTATTTCCGTTTGATGGATTACATGCAGCAACAGGACCTGGCCAGCGCCATGCTTCTGTTCGATGATATCAATCGGAAAGGCTTTGAAGGCGACCTGGTATTAAACGGCATGGCGGCCTTTATCCGCAACTTACTGGTTAGTAAAGATGAAAAGGTGGTAGCTTTATTAGATACGGTAGAAAGTTTCAGAGAAAAATACCTCCATTCAGCAAAACACATCCCTACCCCACTATTAATTAGCGCTTTAAATATTTTGAACGAGTCGGAGATTAACTATCGATCGGCCCGTAACAAAAGATTACATGTAGAGTTAACCTTGATAAAACTCTGCTACCTGCAACAGGCCCTGCAACTCTCACTGGACGAAAATTCAGTGTCAAAAAAAAAACTAGTTGAGTCAAAAGGCGCATTAGCCTTCAGGCAAATACAACCTATACTTTTAAAAGAAAGATCAGCTAAACCTAAGCAGACAGCGCCACCAGCGGCTAAGTTGATCATTGCGGATGAACCTGTTGTATTGCCTCAGCACTCATCGTCAGTGCCAGCTATGGCGCAGCAGGTTCCTGCAGGCAGTTCGGACTTAACACCAACCCCATCCGCCGGTAAAAAGCTCAGCAGCCTGGAAAAATTACGCCAGCAGTTTAAAGAAATAGCTCCAGAGAAAGAAGACCAACCCTTGCAGGAAGCAACGCTTGTAGAAGCCTGGCAAAAATTCACACAAATATTAAGAGACAATCGCAACCCTGCAGCCCAAAGCTTCTCGCTGGCTACCGTTGAGATCCTGGATGCCAACTCCTTTAACGTATACACTTCCAATCCGCTGGAAAACAGGTTTGTAGAAATTACCAAAAATGAGGCGGCTGAGTTTTTAAAAAACGAGTTGCAGAATACCCAATTACAACTCTTTAACCTCATCGATGCCAACCGGCAGCCGGTACCGCAGGAAGTGATAGAACGACCCTTGTCTGTTGTAGAACAATACCAGAAAATGATCACTAAATATCCTCTGGTACAGCAATTAAAGGAAAAGTTGAAGCTGGAACTGGGTCGTTAGAAACCCTTTTGTATTTTCGGAGCTTTGGCTTATTCCCGAGTTATTATACGACCAAAACAACATTAATGCCGGTAATTTTTTGCCGCCATCCTGTGTTTTTTTACTATTATCTTAATAAATTGTATAATCTGCGGTTGAAGACATTTCACTATTGCCCATTCACCATAATTCACTAATTTCGGGCGAAATATTTTATATACATGGCTGAGAAAATTTTAATGCCCCGATTGAGTGATACAATGACTGAAGGGGTGATTGCTGCCTGGCATAAAAAAGTAGGCGATAGTGTAAAAAAAGGTGATTTGCTGGCTGAAATTGAGACCGACAAAGCCACAATGGAGTTGGAAAGCTATAAAGATGGAACGGTTCTCTACCTGGGTGCAGAAAATGGCGGAAAGCTACAGGTGGATGATCTGATGGTAATTGTGGGAGAAGCAGGTGAAGATATCTCAGGCCTGGTAGACGGGAAAACCGGCGATAGCGCTCAACCTAAAGAAGAGAAAAAAGAAGAACCTGCTAAAGCAGAAGCAAAACCTGAAGAAAAGGCTGCAGCTCCTTCAGGATCAACAATAGATATATCGAAACTGGATGAGGTGGTATTAATGCCGCGCCTGAGCGATACAATGACCGAAGGTGTTATTGCGAGTTGGGCTAAAAATATTGGCGACGACGTAAAAAAAGGGGATTTACTGGCTGAAATTGAGACAGATAAAGCAACTATGGAATTGGAAAGCTATAAAAATGGTAAGCTTTTGTTCCAGGGTGCGAAAGCCGGCGATAAGATACAGGTAAATGAGCTGTTGTGCATTATTGGTGAAGAAGGAAAAGTAAATGTAGACGAGATTGTAGCCGCAGTAAAAGGTGGTGGCACGGCTCCTGCTCCTCAAGCCGAAGCTAAGGAAGAAGCAGCAGCTGAGACCAAAGAAGCCGCCACAGATGCAGCATCAACGGCACCCGCAGCATCAAGCAGCGAAAATGGACGTATCAAAGCTTCCCCGTTGGCTAAAAAACTTGCCGCAGAAAAAGGGATTGACCTGGGTAGTGTTCAGGGATCCGGCGATGGCGGAAGAATCACTAAATCAGATATAGACAACTATAAGCCATCGGCTGCAAAACCAGCAGCGCAGGAGGCATCAGCCGCCCAGGCACCCGCTTCTACAGGCTCTGCTGTTACTGGACAGGTTTCTTTTGAAGACGTACCCGTTTCTCAAATGAGAAAAACGATCGCAAGACGTCTTTCTGAAGTGAAGTTCTCGGCTCCTGAGATCTACCTGACCATGGAAATTAACATGGACAAAGCAGTTGCGAGTCGCGCTCAGATCAACGAAGTATCTCCCAATAAAATATCCTTTAATGACCTGGTTATTAAAGCTGCAGCGCTGGCTTTAAAACAACATCCGGATATCAATAGCAGCTGGCAGGGTGATACTATCCGTGTTAATCATCATGTGGATATTGGTGTTGCAGTTGCAGTAGACCAGGGATTACTGGTGCCGGTAGTTCGTTTTGCAGATACCAAATCATTATCTCAAATCGCGGGCGAGGTTAAAGATCTTGCAGGACGCGCTAAATCAAAGAAACTAGCTCCGGCAGAGTGGGAAGGCAATACCTTCACTATTTCTAACCTGGGTATGTTTGGCATCGAAGAGTTTACTGCTATTATCAATCCTCCGGCATCTTGTATTCTTGCAGTTGGGGCAATTAGCCAGGTACCTGTAGTAAGAAACGGACAGATTGTTGTTGGCAATATCATGAAAGTGACGCTCACCTGCGACCACCGCGTAGCGGATGGAGCTGTAGGAGCAGCTTTCCTTCAAACATTAAAAAGCTTCCTGGAAGAACCATTACGTATGTTGGTTTAAGCAGGATTGAAACTTAATAGAAGCCACAGTGTTATTACATTGTGGCTTTTTTGTTTCCGGTAGCGACTGCGCAATGGCATCAATATTGTTACAATAATTACCGTTAATGAATCTATTCAATAATATTCAGGATATGGCAAATAAAAAGACATTGATTTTAGGTGCGTCAGAAAACACCTCACGTTATGGCAATATAGCCTTAAGAAGATTGAGAGCTAGCGGACATGATGTGGTGGCCATTGGCCGTCGGGAAGGACAGGTGGGCGATGTGGTCATTCATAAGTCGAAACCTGATGAAGAGGATATTGACACCGTTACTATGTATATGAATGAGCAGAACCAGAAAGAATACGAGGATTATATACTATCACTTAATCCCAAACGGATCATATTTAATCCGGGAGCAGAAAACTATACATTAGCACATAGAGCTAAACAACAGGGTGTACAAACAATTGAAGCCTGTACGCTGGTCATGTTGAGCACAGAGCAATATTGATCAGGAATGGTGGGTTATAATGAGCAATGGCAAGGATTTTTAGCTACTGGCTTCGCTCGCAGGTAAATACAATATTACTGATACCATCTCTCAGAAAAAGCTTATTATCTTCCAGCGTAAATGCACTAATCCTTGTTTGCAGGAGAGAGATAAAAGCAGTTTCCTGTTCAAGTTTGTCGCAGGCCATTTTGGTTGCTCCTATATTTTGAAAACGTATGCTATAACCCTTTAATTGAACCGTTCCAAAAATGGAATTACAGGGGGCTTTACCTGAAAACTTTGTATCGGAAGCATCAAATTGTAGCGTTACGCCGGAAAGCGTTTCCAGATCGGCCTTCTGTTGACGGCGCATAGAAATTACATGCCACCTCCCTGCTAATTCATTTTGAAAAGATTTGGCATCCGCTTTAGGAATGATCACATTGCCGGGTTCACCGCTGTTACTGGCAGTTGTTTTTTGTGGACTGCTGCAACCGATAGCAGTGATCATCAACAATAACAAAACATATAAAAAGTAATGGAGTTTCATAAAGAAATGGTTTTGAAATAGAAATCCAAACCCATGCCAAATAAGGTTAGAAAGGCTTTCCATGCGTGGCCTTTATAATACGCCTGGTAAGATAAGGCAATTGTTTTAGTGTATTTACAAACAAATCAGTTTGCCATACTTTACCAAAATTTGCCTGAATGATGCGCCCCACACGTAATCGTCGTGAAAATTGATCATCCCATGCGCGCTCATATTTCCTCAACATTCCATCAAAGGAAATGCGATGCTGTAGGAAGTCGTTGGCCAAATTGGTAAAAATTTCCCCACTATGCATAGCCATGCTCATACCGTTCCCACATAGCGGTGTGATCATGCCACAGGCATCGCCTGCCAGTGGAGTAGTGTTATAAACCGTTTCCTTTCGATTAAAAGAAACCTGCGAAATAGTAACCGGTGATGCCAAAACAAATTCACTGTTTTCAAATATTTTTCGCAGATGCATATTTCGAAACAAAACATGGCGCTCCATTTCTTTAATTCCCCCGGCGGCCTGTAAATTGGATGCGGTAGTCAAATAACAAAGACAATATTGGTCCGCCTCTATTTTCGACACCCCACAATACCCCCCTTTAAAATTATGAAGGGCAATGGTATCTCCAGGAAGATCTGCTTTAATATGATATTTTACGCCGATATAGTTATTAAGCGCATTGGCCTTTTGTACCACAAATTGTCGCCGCCATTTCACATCGATATTACTGCGTTTTCCGAAGCTCCCCAGGGCCAGCTTTACCCTCACTAAACTATTACCTGCAATTATTTCAAAGTATTCGCCCCTGCGAGATAGCTGGTCAACTTTACAACTGTCAAAAACCTGCACGCCTGTTCTTTTTGCTTCTTCATATAGCAAATCATCTAAACTAAAGCGGCTAATACCAAAGCCACCCAGGTCCAGTTTTGCTTTTAACAATGTACCACTGGGTGCGCTTACTTCCAGCTTATTGATCATAGGCAATTGCAACGCTGGTAAATCAATACCACAACTTTGTAAATAACTCCAGCTTTCGTTACTGATATACTCCCCGCAAACCCGGTGAAAAGGATACTTATTTTTCTCCCATAATGCCACTTTATACCCTTTACGGCTTAATTGTATGGCAGCCGTCAGTCCGGCCAGGCCACCACCCACAATGCCAATATCGTAATCGCAGCCATTCATTTTCTATATACGATTAAATGTCGGAATGCCCATTGCCAGTTAACCTGAGCATCAACCGCGGCCTTTTGCAACAGCCCTTTCCATTCTTCCTTTTTAAAACCTCTTAATACAGAGAGCGGCGCATCATTTTTCACGAGGTGAGATCGCGACCACATTTTGGTCAATACTTTGATGCTCGACCAGGCCAAAGCATGCCGGTGCAGATCATTAATAAAGAAACCAACAGTACAATGATGTTTCATCCATTGTAACATGATCACCAGCTCTTCGTCTGTAAAATGATGACAAAATAAAGAGCTGAACAATATATCCGGGAGAACAGTACTGGCTTGGTAGTCGCTGCGAATAAAAACTATTCCAAGATCACCGTATTGTTGCTTTGCGAATTCGATGCAATGCGCATTGATGTCAACCCCGGTCAGCTTTGCCTTAACACCAGCTTCTCTGCACCATTCGTGTATCACGAACAGGTTATCTCCGCCGCCGCACCCAATTTCACAAACACTAATTTCTTGTCGGTTGCCCAGCAATTTTCGGAAACCTTTTCTGGTAATAGCATGTCCGCCTAAAAGCGTGTTAATGGTATTGAGCTCCCGCATATTCTGCCTGATATCTTCAAAAGGAACAGAGGGCTCATCCAGCAATTCCTTTTCACCACTTCTTGTAGAAAAATCAGGCATGAGATAAATGAAAGGTTTCTAATGTAAGACCCGGACCGAAAGCCATTCCTACAATATTTTTAATAGATTGATCTGATGCTGCTTTCTTTAGAATTTTCTCCAGTACAAACAACACCGTAGGACTGCTCATGTTTCCATATTCCCTTAGTACAGCATAGCTTTCCTGCAATTGTTCCCTGGTGATAGCTGCGCCACGTTCTACGGCTTCCAAGATTTTTTTACCGCCCGGATGCACACACCAGCTATCTACGTTATGCTCTTCTATTCCATAATACTGAAGTGCATTATCCATGATGCTCCTACATTTTTTTTCCAGTATTTCCGGTACTTTATTCGTCAGCGTCATTAAAAAACCATCTGCCGAAATCTTCCAGGCCATATCATCGATACCCTCAAAATTGATTTCACTATAAAAACCATTTTGTTCCCAGCCCTTTCCTGCACTTGCTGAGTGCTCTACCAATACAGCAGCGGCACCATCTCCAAATATGATGGTGCTGGTTATATTATCGATGGACCTATCTTTTTGAAAATGCAAAGTGCATAGCTCCACGCAAACCACCAACACTTTAGCGTCCGGCTCTTTCTCCGCGATATAATGCGCATGTTTTAACCCATGAATGGCCGCATAGCAGCCCATAAAATTCACTGACGTTCTGTATATATCCGGCCTAAGGTTGAGCGCTCTTACAATACTGAGATCAAGGCCGGGGGCCTGCATGCCGGTACAACTCACTGTGATCAGGTGTGTAATATCTGAGGGAGACATATCAGCAGGCAAACATTTCCCAATCACTTCTATAGCAAGATCGAGGGCTGCCCTATCATATATTTTTAACCGTTCTTCAAGTCCGGGCGTAAGCTGTTCTTGTCCATCGTTTGATAGTATTTCTCTTTTTTTATTACCCAAATTAAAATCAGGAACAGCTGCATATCGTGTTTCAATTCCGCTCGATTTATACATAAACCTCAATATCCTTTCCCCATCTTGGGTATCAGCATGCAGGGCCCGAACTACATCGTATATCTCCATCTGGCTTTGCCGATATTCCGGAACCGCTGTTGCGATCGATGTTATTTTACTCATATTTTATTTCAAATGATGAGTGATGAATAAATAGCTTCTTTAAACTATAATCAACACCCGCCTCGAACTACTATAGTTTATCCGGTTTTGTTTATAATTAAAATACTGATAAACGCTATGGAGCTGCAAACAGAAGCCACATAATTCATCTTCATCAGGTTTTTGAAACTGGCACTTCCCGCGTCCTTTCGCACTTTTAAAAACCAGCGGGTAAAATAAACGCCCACCGGCAACATCGCAATTCCGTAAACGATCAATGAATACCATTGGCCTGCGCTTATAAAGTAAAGAGTTAGCAATAATAATGCTACAAAAAGCACAAAACCGCAAAATACAAATGTACCTTTAACACCCAGTTTATAACTTAAGGTGGTAACGCCATCTTCTCTATCCTGCTGATGCTGGTATACCTGGGTCAACGGATAAGTACCGCCAATCAATAAAGAAGTAACAATAGCCGGCAACCAGCCTTCTTTCAACACAAATACATCGCTCACACTGTTGCTTACAATTAAGTACACCAAAGCGCCCTGGCAAATGATCACCGTAAGATATCCCGTAACAGGGTATTGCTTTAACCGAACGCCCCTGTAGCTGTACAATCTTGATGCAACGATATAAACAACCACCCCTACCAGTACCGTCCCACCCAAAAGGCAGGAAAGCAACAACGCCATTATATCCATCACCACACACGTATAAAACAACTCTTTATGAACCGGCAATGGCTTTTCTATACCCCCAATACTACCGGTATCTTTATCCATATACGAATTATATCCATTGCTGGATGGATATACCAACAAATGAAGTATAGCAAAGATCAGACAGGCCCTACCCCAGTCTATTGCCGCAGCCTGGCTTAAAGCAAACCAATAAACCGGCATGAGGAAGAGAGAAAAACCAAACCGCAAATGTTGTATAGAGGACTTACTAAGCAATTTTAAAACCAATGTTTAACCATTGTTCGAATTTGTATAATTTTACTCAAAATATTCAATTTTATTTAAACTAAATTTTTATGAATAAAAAGACCTTTTTGTTTTTGCTTGCAGCGGTGATATCTGTTGGCGCTTTCGCGCAAAATCTTACACCTTCAACAGTGGATAGTAAAATTTCATTTGTTATTAAAAACATGGGCGCGAATGTGGAGGGATCGGTAACCGGCCTTAAAGGCAAAATGAGCTTTGATCCAAAAAAGTTATCGGCCAGCCAGTTTGATGTGACCGTTGATGCGAACACCATTAATACAGATAATAAGCGCAGAGATGACCATTTGAAGAAAGACGATTTCTTTGATGTAGAAAAATATCCTACGATTGGCATTAAAACAAGCAGCATACAAGCCAAAGGCAACAATGTATATTTTGCTAAAGCTGTGCTTACTATGCATGGCGTATCTAAAAACATTCAGTTCGATTTTACAGCAACACCTGTGCAAGGCGGTTATAACTTTAAAGCGGAGTTCAGTGTTGACCGCAAAGAATATGGCGTTGGCGGCAATAGTATGACTATGGGCGATAATGTAAAAGTAAACCTGGACGTGGTAGGAAAAAAATAGCCTCCGGAAGGGGTTTCAATCACTTTGCACTACTTCTTTTCCCATTTTCTGTGACTAATCTCTAACCGGAGAAAAATAAGTATAGTTGTAAACCCATAAATTTTGAACTAAGGACGTTAAAATATGCGACCGACAGAGGATGCATTCGAGCTCCGGACATTGTAGTCGAAATTCCCCCACCAGGAAATAACCGAAAAGAGCTACAGAACAAATACGAGGTTTATGAATAAAGCGGCGTTAAGGAATACTGGCTCATACACCCTGACGAGCACACTTTTATGAAATACACATTGAACGATGCCGAACATTGTCAACCGTCCCGCCTGCTTACGTTTGGTGATATAGTGACGACTCCTGCATTACTAGGGTTTACCATGTTGCTTGACGATGTTTTCAACTCATACCAGGCCTGTTTCCGGCGACAATTATTATCGTATTAAATTCCTATCTTCAAGATATGTTAGTGAAGATCAACGGCAGCGCTGTATATGGCGTTGAAGCTATACCTATTACCATCGAAGTTAACTGGATGGGCACCGGAAAAGACTCGACCCTTGTTGGGCTGCCCGATAGTGCTGTTAAAGAAAGCATGCAAAGAGTAGAAAGCACTATAAAGACTAACGGGTATGATATGCCCCGCACCAAGCTGGTGGTGAACCTGGCCCCTGCCGACATTAAAAAAAGTGGTACGGCGTTCGACCTCCCTATTGCCATAGGTATTTTATCCGCATCAGAACAGATAAAAAACATTGAAGCGCTGTCACACTATGTGATCATGGGTGAACTAAGCCTCGACGGAGAGATAAGGCCTATAAAAGGAGCTTTACCTATCGCCATACAGGCGCGCAAACAGGAGTTTAAAGGTCTTATTGTTCCGAAAGCCAATGCCCGTGAAGCTGCGATGGTCAACAGCCTTAAAGTATACGGTGTAACCCACATAAAAGAAGTTATTGATTTTCTCGATAACGGAGAAACGGGGCTTGATGCCCTGGAAGTAAATACAAGAGAAGAGTTCTTTCATTCGCAGTACGATTTTGATCTGGACTTTGCTGACGTAAAAGGACAGGAAAATATTAAACGGGCATTGGAGATTGCAGCAGCAGGTGGGCATAATGCCATACTGATCGGACCACCTGGCGCAGGAAAAACCATGTTAGCGAAACGTTTACCTACCATTCTTCCTCCACTTACTTTGCAGGAAGCGCTGGAGACCACTAAAATACATTCTGTTTCTGGCAAGCTACCCGAAAATGCAACACTTATATCCAAAAGGCCTTTTCGGTCACCGCACCACACTATTTCTGATGTGGCACTGGTAGGTGGCGGCGGCAATCCGCAGCCTGGCGAAATATCCTTAGCGCATAATGGTGTTTTATTTTTAGACGAATTACCCGAGTTCAAAAGAACAGTATTGGAAGTGATGCGTCAACCCATGGAAGAGCGCAGAGTGACCATTTCAAGAGCCAAGCTAACACTCGATTTCCCTGCAAGTTTCATGCTGATTGCATCCATGAACCCCTGTCCCTGCGGATTTTATAATCACCCGGAAAGAACCTGTACCTGCCCGCCCGGCGCTGTTCAAAAATACTTAAACAAGATTTCCGGGCCTCTTTTAGATAGGATTGACCTGCATGTGGAAGTTACGCCGGTACCGTTCAGCGAATTATCAACTATCAGGAAAGAACAAAACTCAGAAATGATCCGGGAAAAAGTGATCAAAGCGAGGGAAGTACAGGGGGAACGTTATAAAAATTATCCCGGTATTTATGCCAATGCGCAGATAACCAGTAAAATGCTGTTAGAGATATGTGTGCTAGACAATGTGGGACAATTATTATTAAAAGCAGCCATGGAAAAATTAAACCTCTCGGCCCGTGCTTATGATCGTATTTTAAAAGTATCGCGTACCATTGCCGACCTCGAAGGATCGGAAAAGATCAAACCCGAATACCTGGCAGAAGCGATTCAATACAGAAGTCTTGATCGCGAGGGATGGGCAGGATAAATAGTATGTATTTTTTCTAATTGGGCATCTAGTTAGAAACAGATTTGATGAAAAAGAAACTAATACATAAACTGCTCCCATCAATAAATATCGATCGATGCCAGGCTACCGACCATTATCGCAAACTCTGTTCTACCAATATTTAAAATGATCGAAAAACAATACCTCAATTATTTTGAGATCCTCGGGGAAAAAACAGCGGACAAAAACGGATACCCGTTTAATATTCCGGCTTTAAAAAACATCAGTAAAATAGAACTGCACCCCAATGTTACCTTTATTATAGGAGAAAACGGAACAGGAAAGTCAACTTTGCTGGAAGCCCTGGCAGTACAGTACGGTTTTAATGCTGAAGGAGGATCTAAGAATTTCTCGTTCTCAACTCAACGAACCGACTCTCCACTTTCCGGAAGCATAAGAATAGGCAAAGGCATTATCACACCAAAAGACGGCTTCTTTTTAAGGGCAGAGTCTTTTTATAACGCGGCATCCTATCTGGATGTTTTGCAAAAAGAAGATCCGCAGAAAAGAGCTTTAAAAGCCTATGGTGATAAGTCTCTGCACGAGCAATCTCACGGAGAGTCGTTCTTTTCGCTTTTCACCAACCGTTTTGGAGGGCATGGTGTTTACATGTTAGACGAACCTGAAGCCGCTCTTTCAGCACAGCGCCAGCTGGCATTCCTGGTACGTCTTCACGAATTGGTAAATATGAAGAGTCAATTTGTAATCGCTACACATTCTCCGCTCCTCCTATCCTATCCTCATTCAAAAATTATCGAATTATCCGACGCTGGCTGTCAGGCCGTTCAATTTTCAGACACTGAACCATTTATTGTTCACAAAGCCTTCCTTAACAATCCTGGAAAAATGTTGAAAGAACTGGGCATTGTTTAAGTAAAGTTTCTACATGCTTAAAAGAATTGGCAAATCAGTTTTTTACTTAAAATAATCATCTTCTATACAAGGGGATTACAGGTAAAAGACACCCGAAAGTTGCAAAATATAGCAACCCCGTGCCACCGATATTGTAGCCTTCGTCGAAATTTTAAGCATATAACCTCTTTTATAAATATTTTTGATGCCGAATGAAGCGGCCGGGATATTGTTAAACAAAGTCAAAAAATATTTGTTCCTTACACCATGGCCGTTAACCAAACGGAACTGATTTTATTATGCGTATACTACTCCACTATCTGAAACCCTATAAATGGCTGGTTGCTTTTGCCTTATTTTTAGCATCGGTAAACCAGGTCTTTTCATTATTTGCCCCCATGATCAGCGGTAACCTGCTGGATATGTTTGCCAACCATCCTCATCATTTTGATAAGGCAAAAACATTACCACGCACCGAACGCAATTATCTTTGGGGCGGCAGCGGTTATCATGGTGTGTTCTTTTACCTTTTTTTGCTGGTAGGCACAGCAATGGTAAGCCGTATCGCCAAAGCCTTTCAGGACTATTTTGTAAACGTGGTGATCCAAAAATTCGGAGCTACTATTTTCACGGATGGATTACAGCATTCCATGCGGCTGCCTTACCAGGATTTTGAAGACCAGCGCAGCGGCGAAACCTTGTCTATTTTAACAAAAGTGCGCACCGATACAGAAAAGTTCATCAGCAGCTTCGTAAATGTGTTTTTCGTTATTATTGTAAGTGTGGTTTTTGTATCGGTTTATGCGTTTCAGTTACACTGGAGCATTATGCCGGTTTATGCGCTGGGTATTATACTGGTTGCAGTTGTAACCAGCTTACTCAGTAAAAAAATAAAATTCATCCAAAAAAGAATTGTAAAAGAAACCACGGCTCTGGCAGGTACTACGACAGAAAGTTTGCGTAATATTGAAATTGTAAAAAGCCTGGGCCTAACCGGACAGGAAGTAAGCCGCCTTAACAATAATACTTTTAAAATTCTGAAGCTGGAATTAAAAAAGGTTAGAAGCGTAAGATCGCTCAGTTTTATACAAGGCACCCTGGTAAACTTTTTACAGCAGGTAATTGCGTTTACTTTACTTTGGTTAATTTTTAAAGGATCTATCACACCAGGGCAATATCTCTCGCTGATGTTTTATGGCTTTTTCCTTTTTGGCCCCATGCAGGAAATAGGCAATGTCATACTCTCCTACCGCGAAGCCGAAGCCTCATTACAAAATTTCCACAACCTGATGTTGAAAAAGAGTGAACCTAAACCGCTCCAACCCAAACCCCTGGGTATTTTGGGCGAATTGGAGTTTAGAAACGTCACATTTCAACATCAGACTGCCCAGTTTAAGGCCCTGGAAAATATTTCGTTTGATGTAAAAAAGGGAGAAACCATTGCGTTTGTAGGCCCCAGCGGTTCGGGAAAAAGTACTTTAGTGAAATTGCTGGTAGGCTTATACAGGCCTAAAGAAGGTAGTATTTACTACGATGGCATTAACGGAGACGATATTGATTTCGATGAGCTCAGGAGACAAATAGGTTTTGTAACACAGGACACACAACTCTTTGCCGGAACCATACGCGAAAACCTGTTGTTTGTAAACCCCGCGGCTACAGAAGAACAGCTACAAATAGCCCTGCAAAAAGCCAGCTGCACCGCTCTACTGGAAAGAGCAGGCAATGGTGTAGATACGGTTATCGGGGAAAGCGGTCTGAAATTAAGTGGTGGTGAAAAGCAGCGCATTGCTATAGCGCGGGCTTTATTAAGAGATCCGCACCTGCTTATTTTTGATGAAGCTACGTCGGCGCTGGATTCTATTACAGAAGAACAAATTACCGAAACCATAAGAGAAGTGTCGTCCAAAGGCAGCCAGATAACGGTTTTGATTGCTCACAGGCTCAGTACGATCATGCATGCCGACCGCATTTATGTGCTGGAACGCGGTGAAGTGGCTGAAACCGGAAGTCATGAAGAGCTGATAGAAAAAAAGGGGTTGTATTACGCGATGTGGAGACAACAGATTGGCGAAAGAAGGACTGTTGCAAAACCCGTATCAGTATAGTTACGACATCATACAGCAATATTTATTCCTACCAAAACCTGGACGGCTCGTATCTAAGAAAAATTGTAATAGGCGAGATATGATACTGCAAAAGAAAATCTACGGATTATTAGTACACTTACGATAATGCCATAAATTTAAGTTTTTTTTATCACGCAGCTTAATAGTTCATTGATTCTTTGCTATTACCTTAGCCTCAAAACTATATTCAACCATAAATTTTCTTCCCATGCTTATGAAATTATCTGCAATCACCACAGCCACCCTGTGTCTTTTTTTGAATATTGTAAAAGCACAGGATTCCATCGTTATCAATGGCAATGTACCGGGTATTGAAGAAGGAACGCGTATTTTCTTTATGAAAAAAGAAGGAAATGTGGGTACCACGGTAGCGAAGGATAGTGTGGTTAACGGCCGGTTCCGTATCAGTTACATTCCCGGAACGAAAGAGTCAGAGCAATATTCGATAATGGCCGATGGAAAAGACTTCCCGTCGATGAGCTTAAAGTTATGGGCGGGTGCCGGCAATACCGTTGAAGTTACTGGTAATAACAAGCTGATCTACACCTGGAAAGTGACCAGCGATGTTCCCGAACAAAAAGAATGGCTTTATTTTATCAATGCCAATAAGAAGGATTGGGATGCTTATCAAGCCTTATCCGTTCAACGTTCTAAACTCATAAATGAATATCGTAGGGATGACCGTACAAAGGTGGAAAGAATAAAGCTAAAAGCAGGTATGGATTCGGTGGATAGCCTGTCTAAACAAATAAATTACGCAATTCAAAAAAACAACCTGGCTTTGCTGGAAAAAGGAAAGATCACACCCACCCGAATGGAAGTATTAAGTAGCATAGCCAATACCATCAAATGGAACAAAACAGAAGAGTTTCGTCAGCCCGTTGAAAAAATTTACAACAGATTACCGCCACATTTCAAAAATAGTGTGGAGGGGCAGGAGATCGCGTTGGTACTATACCCACCCACCATTGTAAAACAAGGTGACCCCATGTTCGATACCCTGTTAAAAGACCTAAATGGCAATAGCTATCACCTGGCCGACTTTAAAGGCAAATATATTTTGCTTGACTTTTGGAGCTTCGGCTGTGGCCCTTGCAATGCGTCGGTTCCTGAAATGAAAGAGCTCCATGAAAAGCTTAAAGACAGCCTCACCATTGTAGGCTTAAGCAGCGATAATAAAAAAATGTGGCAGCAAGCCACCGATCTGTTTAAAATGACCTGGAAAAATCTGAGCGATGAGAACGAAAACAGAGGTATTTACGCACGTTACGGTGTTGAAGGCATTCCTAATTATGTACTGATTACCCCGGATGGTGTTGTAAAAGCAAGCTGGACCGGCTATGGAGCGGGAAGTTTAAAAAGCAAAATCAAAGAGCTCACCGGTTTATCGGTTGCCGATCAATAAGCACCTGGCCAGGTATTCAATTCCGGGAGGTGGAACCAGCAGTTTCAGGGAGAAGATTAACTGATTATTAAAATCTGTTTCAGGCGTATTTGCCTTAGCTTTACGCCATGCAATTACCGGCAAAAAACTTACTGATTTCCATACTGGGAGCCTTGCTCCTTTGGGCAGCCTGGCCTACTTCACCACTTACCCTGCTCATTTTCGTTGCCTGGCTTCCGCTGCTTTTTTTAACGGAACGCGGGTTAAGCTGGAGACAGTATTTCGGGTACACGTATATCCACATGGTACTATGGAACGTACTCACCACCTGGTGGGTAGCCAAAGCCAGTTTAGTAGGTGGCGTAAGCGCTTTTTTCGCCAACAGCCTGATCATGTGCGTGCCCTGGCTATTGTATTACTTCACCACTAAACATGTAAAAGGTTTTATTGGCAGCCTATCCATAATAGCTTACTGGCTGGCATTTGAGTACCTGCATCATAACTGGGACCTCAGCTGGCCCTGGCTTACCCTGGGTAACGCATTTGCCACACACCCGGGCTGGGTACAATGGTATGAATATACCGGTACCCCGGGAGGAAGTTTATGGATCCTGCTGAGCAATGTAATGATATTTTATGTACTGAAATTATACAGCCAGGAAGGAAGAACCCTGCGCTATTTCAGGAATATAGCGGCATGGCTGCTTTTACTGTTTATCCCCATCCTATTGTCATTTTTTGTAAAAAATGATCTTACCCTGCTGCATAGTAAATACAATGTGGTAGTAGTGCAACCCAATATTGACCCCTGGGGCGAAAAATTTGAGGCCGGAAGTCAGGAAGCCCAATTACAAAAGCTAATCTCATTATCAAAAGAACAAATAGATGCCAACACGGCACTGGTAGTTTGGCCCGAAACAGCGATCCCTTTTCAAACGGATGAGAATAAATTAAAAGAAAATTTTGCCCTTGATCCCTTATTGACTTTTTTGAAAGGCAATCCGCATATCAACCTGGTTACAGGTCTTGAAGGTTTTCGGCAATTTGACACCAAAATAAGCAGATTTGCGAAATCGTTTAGAAATGGAGGCGGCTACTATGAAATGTACAATACGGCGTTGATGCTTGACAGCAGTAATATACAGATCTATCATAAGTCGAGGTTAGTACCAGGTGTTGAAGTATTGCCGGGATTTTTGGCTTTTATGGCGCCTGCATTTGAAAAATTTGGCGGAACCGGTGGCGGTTATGCCAAAGACACGAATACCCATGTATTTACCACCAGTAACAATAGCTACAACGTAACGCCAGCTATTTGCTATGAAAGCATCTACGGTGATTACCTGGCAGCTTTTAATCGCAAAGGCGCCAACCTGGTTTGTATCATTACCAATGATGGCTGGTGGGGCGATACACAGGGCTATAAGCAGCACATGAACTATGCCCGCCTGCGTGCTATTGAAAGCCGTAAATGGGTAGCGCGTAGTGCCAATACAGGTGTCAGCTGCTTTATCGATCCGTTTGGCAACATCATTCAGCAGATGGGCTGGGATGTGGATGGCGCTCTAAAACAAACGGTTCCTGCCTACGTCACCGACACTTTTTATACCAGGCATGGCGATCTGTTATCTAAGATCGTCAGCGGCCTGGCTGCGGCATTATTGTTGCTCTCAATAATTCGAAAAATAAAGAGCAGAACGCTTTCCAAAACATCATAATACATCAGTTCTCTTTTGTAATATTACATCAACAGCAGCTTATTAAAGCGCTACTGTTGCACTGTAAGAAATTGTTAAGGACGCTGATTTGTTTAACACTATAAAAACAAAAAATATGCATAGAAAATCTATCACCGTTGAGGGTAAACTGATCAGCTACATGGCGGGAGGAGAAGGAAATGCTGTTGTACTATTACATGGCTTTGGAGTAGACAGCACCGCCTGGACTGCACAAATCGATCACCTGAAGAAAAACTATCGCGTCATAGTGCCCGATCTTCCGGGCATTGGTATTTCGGAGCTCACCAGCGATGTGAGTATGGAGGGTGTAGCCACTGTAGTAAAAGAAATACTGGAAGCGGAAGAGATTGAACAGGCAGCGATCATAGGGCATAGCCTGGGTGGTTATATAGCTTTGGCGTTCGCGGAAAAATATCCGGAACTCTTATCAGGATTAGGGCTGTTTCATTCAACTGCTATTGCTGACAATGATGAGAAAAAAGCGAACAGGCAAAAAGGCATCGATTTTACGGACAAGCATGGTGCGCAACCTTTTCTTGAAACCACAGCACCCAAAATGTTTGCGGCAACTACCCAAACAGATAATACGAAACTGTATGAACATTTTATGAATCATTTACCCGAAATGAGCAAAGAAGCCGTCATTAGCTACTACGAAGCAATGATGCAAAGACCTGACCGTGTAGAAGTGCTCAGGAAAACAAAGGTTCCGGTACTTTTTGTTTATGGTAAACAGGATGAGATCATACCGCTTGATAAAACCATTGAGCAGGCATCCATCCCTTCTATTTCGTCTGTGAATATTTTGAAAAAATCGGGTCATTTAGGTATGATAGAAGAGCCTGAAGCAGCGAATAAAGCAATTGAAGATTTTTTATCCGATATTTAACGCCTCATTAATGAGCGACAAGATGAATAAAATAGCTTTAATTACAGGCGCCACTTCAGGATTTGGTGAAGCCTGCGCTTTGAAATTTGCGTCTGATAATTATGATGTAATTATTACCGGGCGCCGCAAAGAACGACTGGATCTACTTAGCGAAAAAATACAGCGGGAGTATGCTGTAAAGGCTTTGCCTTTGTCATTTGATATAAGAAACAAGGCCGATGTACAAGCTGCCATTAACAGCCTGCCAGATGATTGGAAAAAGATTGATATTCTTATCAACAATGCAGGGTTAGCAGTGGGTAGGGATAATTTTGATGAAGCCAGTATCGATGACTGGGACGTAATGGTGGACACCAACTTAAAAGGTCTGGCATATATGACGAAGGCAGTGCTTCCGTTTATGATCGATGCCGGAAGTGGCCACATCTTTAACCTGGGCTCTATTTCCGGCAAGGAAGTGTATGCTCAGGGTAATATGTACTGCGCTACCAAACACGCGGTGAATGCGCTCAGCCAGGCTATGCGCATAGAGTTACTGAAATTTAATATTAAAGTAACTGCCATTCATCCCGGGGCAGCAGATACGGAGTTCTCTAATGTTCGTTTTAAAGGTGATGATGATAAAGCGGCCAAAGTGTACGAAGGCATGGAGCCATTGGTAGCACGGGATGTTGCTGATATCATCTTTTATTGTGCGGGGTTACCTGCACATGTTTGTATTAACGACCTGGTAGTGACCTGTACACAGCAGGCGAACAGTTTTTATTCATTCAGGAAATAGTAAACCAAGGAGACCATTGCTGAACGCTGAAACATTAATTTTCAAGTCTTCAGTTCATGGTCCGACATCATACGAAATGGCGACAAAATTTGGTGTTATAGGCAGCGGTAGCTGGGCAACAGCGCTGGTAAAGATTATTACAGATAACGGTAATAAGGTAAGCTGGTGGGTGAGAAATGATGCATCCGCTTCTTATATCAAAAAACGATCTCATAATCCCCACTATCTCACTTCAGCAGTTTTAAAAACAAAGCTTTTAAAAATTGAAACTGATCTTAAAAAGGTAGTAGCTGCGGCGAATGTATTGATCATTGCAGTACCATCAGCGTACACTACAGAAGTATTGGCGGAACTGGAGCCTGGGGATCTGAAGAATAAAAAAATATTATCCGCCGTAAAGGGTATGCTTCCTAAAGAAAATATATTGCTCAACGAGTACCTGAACAAGCAATTTAACATCCCCCTGCAAAACTATTTTGCGGTGTTAGGCCCCTGCCACGCCGAGGAGGTAGCAGCTGAAAAACTTTCTTATCTGACATTCTCCGGCACTGATGTGGAAACGACCAAAAAAATAGCGGCGTACTTTACCTCACCCGCCATTAATACGGTGGTAAATGATGACATCTTAGGCGTACAATACGCCGCCGTGCTTAAAAATATATATGCTTTAGGTGCGGGCATTGCTCACGGACTGGACTATGGCGATAATTTCCAGAGTGTTTATATTGCCAATTGCGCCGACGAAATGGCTGCATTTTTAAGAAGTTTCGGCGCCGAGCATATGGTGGTAGGCGAGCATGAGGCCAACCTGGCTACAGGTGGAAAATCTGCCAACTATGCGGCATCGGTGTATTTGGGCGATCTCCTGGTAACCTGTTATTCACTATATAGTCGCAACCGCACATTTGGCAATATGATCGGCAAAGGCTATTCGGTAAAAGCAGCCCAGCTCGAGCTGAACATGGTAGCAGAGGGGTACAATGCTGCTAAATGTATCTACAATATCAATAAGAAAATAAAAGCAGAAATGCCCATTGCGGAAAATATCTATAAAATACTATGGGACAAACTCACTCCTGCGAAAGGCTTTGAAGCCATTGAAAAAGTATTGATTTAGGACCGGCCTAAATACCCGCAGTTTAAATCCCGGGGAGGTTACTCATCGAAAAAAAGATCTGCAGCTATACCATCCGCATACAGTTTTCCTTCATCGGTAAGCCGCAAGCGGTTGGGTTCGTGTATTATAAGCTCCCGGTTAATATATTTTTGAACTGCTTTAACCAACTGTTGAGCAGCTTCTTCAGAAAAGCGGGTTAAATCCACTCCCTCTATAGTACGAAGGGAGATCATAATCGATTCGTTGATCTGTTGTACCGGCGTAAGCAACTCCTTCTCTTCAGGTAGTAATCCTTTTTCGATAGCATCAATATATTGCTGATTATTAGCAATATTCCACCGCCGCTCCGTTCCATTAAACGAGTGAGCAGACGGGCCTATGCCTGTGTAAGATTTCCCCTGCCAATAAGCGGAATTATGTCGACTTCTAAAACCAGGCTTTGCGAAATTGGATATCTCATAATGCTCATACCCCGCAGCTCTAAGCCAGCCCATTAATAACAGAAACTGCTCTGATTGTACATCTGGGTTCACATCATCTTTTTTGTTTAGCCTGATCAATTTATCCAGCGGAGTTTTGGGTTCAACCGTAAGTGCATAACACGACAAATGAGGGATGTTCAGTGATAAGGCTATTTCTACATTTCGCTGCCATTTGTCGTTAGTTAGGCCCGGTGTTCCATAAATAAGATCCATGGTAATATTATCGAAATACATCAATGCCAGCTCCAATCCTTTTCTTGCCTGTACAGCGTTATGCGCCCGGTTCATCCACTGCAGGTCTTCTTCAAAAAAAGACTGGATACCGATACTTAAGCGATTAATACCAGCCGCCCTCCACCCTTCCAATCGCTCTTCGGTCAGGTCGTCCGGGTTGGCTTCCAAAGTCACCTCAGCGCCCTCATCAACTTTATAAACAGATTTTATGGTATTTAAAACATGGGCAATCTCTTCAACTTCCAGCAAACTGGGGGTACCACCGCCAAAATAAATAGTATTCACCAGCCATTTATCAGCTGGCACAGTTAATACTATTTCCTTACTAATAGCAGCCAACATTGCATCTTTCTTTGATAAAGAAGTAGCAAAATGAAAATTGCAATAATTACAGGCCTGCCTGCAAAAAGGTATGTGGATATAAATGCCGCTCATGTGCTGGGTTAACAAGTTTACCGGTTAATAGGTTTAAGAGGCAGATACTTAAGTTACCCCTACAATCTTCCAACCTAACAACTTTTCAACTATTTTTACTCCCGTTGAAACCTGCAAAGATACGATACCTGTTTACAGCATTTTTGCTTTTACATATTTTGCTGCTTCAAGGGCAAAACAGGTACTCCTTATCTGTTTTCCCCGTTGACAAGGATAGTGCATTTGTAGAATCGGTTCTCCAGCCTAAAAAAGAGTTCATCAACCGTGATGAATGCAACGGCTATATTGAGCAATTAATCCCCCGCCTAACGGCTAAGGGCTATATTACAGCATCAATAGATTCCATCCGGTCCGATTCCCTGCATACTTCTGTTCATATCTTCTTTGGAGAAATCTATCAATGGGCATCCGTGTATGCAAATGACGAGTCGGAGCGCTGGTTGAGCCAGGTGGGATGGACCCCGGATAAGTTCACGCAGCAACAGTATGATCCCGATAAAATTGTTACCCTACAACAGCGCATGTTGGAATATATGGAGAATAACGGGTACCCGTTTGCCCGGATTTTCATGGATAGCCTGCAGATCAACGGCAGGGACGTTTTTGGCAGGATCAACGTTCGGCCGGGACCGCTCTACCATATTGACAGCATAAAAATTACCGGTAACGCCAAAATAAGCAACGAATACCTCCAACAATTTCTCGGCATCAAGAACGGTTCTGTTTATAGCAAAGCGAAACTGTTGCAAATCAGTACAGAGCTAAAGAAACTCAACTATGTACAGGAAGAATTTCCTCCTCAATTGATATGGGGAAGTACCGGTGGCACTATAGAAGTTTTCCTGCAGCAGAAAAAAAGCAGCCAGGTTAATATTATTATCGGTTTTCTACCTAACAGTGATGCCTCAGCCAATCGCAAAATGTTGATAACCGGTGAAGGGCTACTCAACTTAAAAAACGCCTTTGGTGCAGGAGAAACCATTGGTTTGGTCTGGCAAAGGCTTCAGGCGTCTTCTCAACGACTGAGTATGAACTACGATCAGCCTTATTTATTTAATTCTCCACTGGGAGTTGATTTTGGTTTTAACATGCTCAAAAGAGACTCTGCATTTTTAAACTTCGACATCAGACTGGGTGCCCAATTGGCGTTGAACCGTCAGCAACGCGTTAAGTTGTACGTGCAACGATTTAGCAGTATTCTGAATTATATTAATGAATCTGCGGTTATCACCACCAGAAAATTACCTGAAGAAGCTGACGTAAAGATCACCAACCTCGGGGTAGAGTACGTATTGAATAGCACCAATTATATTTTCAATCCTGTAAGCGGGCTGGAACTGTTATTTAATACCTCTGTTGGCAACAAAAACATCAAGCCTAACAACCAGATATTAGATCTGGAAGATCCTGAAGAACCTGATTTCAATTTTGCAAGCCTATACGATACGGTAAAAACAAAATCGTACCAGCTGCGATCGGTTTTGGCAGTTGCCCAATACTTCCCGATCGGTAAAGCCTCCAGAAGCACGGTAAAAACAGCTATCAACGGTGGATATATCTCGGGAAGTAATATCTTCAGAAACGAGCTCTTTCAAATTGGTGGCTACAGACTGCTTCGCGGTTTTGATGAACAAAGTCAGTTTCTCTCGCAATATGGTTTAGGAACATTAGAATACCGCTACCTGATTGGCGAAAATTCTTATTTCAATGTTTTTGCTGACGGTGGGTGGGGAAAAAATGCAAGTAGAGGAAGCAATATCAATTATACCTATTTATCGGCAGGACTGGGCATGGCCTTTGAAACCAAAGTGGGCCTGTTTAACCTGGCCTGGGCGGTTGGAAAAAGAAATGACACCGAGTTCAACCTGCGACAATCGAAAATTCATTTTGGATTCGTTAATTACTTTTAATCCTGCAGGTCTATTTTTGCAGCAAAACTCTTTTCTTGACCAGGATTTTTTTAGTATTGTTTTTTTGTGTGGGATGGATAGGAATGCCTGACATGGCAGCCCAGGGAACAGATAGCCTTGTTGCAGCTCAGGCTGACAGCTTAGCTGCGGATAAACAAGCTATTGCACGTAAAAACATAGAACTGTCCAGGAAAATCCTTAGCCATCATCCCTATTTTAACTTTGCTGAAAAAGCTGGTTATCCCCCTTATACCAATAAAATTGCTCCTCTGGGTAAGGAAATGTACTTTTATATGGTAGCCGGCTTGTTTTTGCTTTTTGCGATTTTTAAAGCCAGCTTTGACAAATATTTTACAGATCTTTTTAATCTCTTCTTCAGGCGAAGCCTGAAACAACGCCAACTCAAGCAACAGGTAGTTCAAAATTCGCTGCCATCCCTGCTATTTAATATCCTTTTTGTGATCACCGCGGGGTTCTATTCAGCAATGCTTATACAGAAGAATATAGATGCAACCCGATGGGAACTTCCCTTATGGCAATTATTCATTTATACCACGGCATCGGTGGGCGTTATTTACCTGGGCAAGTATTTTATTCTCAAATTTATTGGCTGGGTGTTCAGAATCAGCAAACTCACTGACAATTATATTTTCCTCATCTTCCTGGTGAACAAAGTGCTGTCCATTCTTATTCTGCCATTGATTATTGCCATCGCCCTATCGGCAAAACCTGTAAGTACGATCGCCTGGACCCTAAGCTGGCTGCTGATTGCAGGTTTTATTTTATTCCGCTACATATCAGCTTTTGGTATAGTTCGAAAAGATAATAGTATTAGTTTTTTCCATTTCATTTTATATGTGGGCGCATTCGAAATTTTGCCTACGATTATACTGTGTAAAGGAATATTATCCATTTTAAAATAATAGTGTACTTTTGCATCCAATTTTAGGAATCGCTAATGGTAAATGAAGTTAAAAAATCCGGTACCAAGTCTTCAACAGACAAAATTGAGCGTATACTCATAACACAGCCAAAACCTTCGAGCGAAAAATCTCCCTTTTTCGACCTTGAAAGAAAGTATGGTGTGAAGCTCGATTTTGAGCCGCTGATAAGTATAGTCCCTATTTCCGGCAAAGACTTCAGGCAGCAAAAAATCAATATCGTTCGGTTTACCGGGGTGATATTCACAAGCCGTAATGCTATCGATCATTTTTTCCGTACCTGCGAAGAGAATAAAATCACTGTTTCTCAGGATACTAAATACTTCTGTATTACGGAAGCCGTAGCCCTATACCTGCAGAAATTTATTCTTTACAGAAAACGTAAAGTTTTTTACGGTGCCGACGGCACTAATAAAAGCCTGTTTGATGTTATGAATAAACACAAGGAGAACCTGAGTTTTCTTTACGTATGCTCCGAAAACCAACAGGATAGCGATATCGTGAACTGGTTGAAAAACAATAACTGCGATTTTGAACTGGCCTTTATGTATCGCTCCCAAAGCAATGATATTAAGAAGACAGTAGGCGATAAAAACTTTGACGTGGTTTGCTTTTTTACTCCTTCGGGCGTAAAAAGCTGGTTCGATAATTTCCCCAAATTCAAACAAAACGGGATGGTTGTGGGTACCTTCGGCGACAATACAAAGTCTGAGGCGGTTAAATCAGGACTCAATCCTGAAATTATAGCGCCAAAGCCTAAAACGCCGAGCATGATCACCGCATTGGACCATTTCCTGGCCGATTCCATAAAAAAGTGAATGATAATCAAGGATCATCATTCACATTATCTGCGTTTACCAATAGGCATCTATTCTTTACCAAAACCTTAACTGCCACTTAGTTAGGCAGGTCATATTTTTTAGCAACATTTGTCCTATTATGGTTAACTTTGCAACCTTTATGAGATTTGTAATCGCTGTTTTTCTGGTAGCTTCTTTGGTGTCCTGTGGTCCTGGCATGAACAAGATATTGAAGAGTAAGGATCCTGCATTTAAGCTTAAAATGGCAGATCAGTTTTATGCTAAGAAAAAATGGATGAAGGCTTATACTGTTTACGAGGATGTGATCCCCTATTACAAAACCACACCTCAATTCCAGGATATTTATTACAAATACGCTTATACCACTTTCAATCAAAAGGATTACGCCAACGCAGAAAATCTTTTCAAAACTTTTCTGGAAAGCTTTCCCAACAGTCCAAGGGCTGAAGAAATGGAATATATGCGTGCCTATATTTTTTACTTACAGTCACCTAAAGCAGAATTAGACCAGACCAACACTTACAAAGCCATCAGTAACCTGCAAACCTTCGTTAATACGCACCCGCAATCTGTTCGTATTACTGAGGCGAATCGTTATATAGATGAGCTGAGAAAAAAGCTGGAGATCAAGGACTACAAATCGGCAATGTTATATTATAATATCGGCGAGTTTAGAGCGGCTGGGGTTACTTTTTCTACTTTACTGGATAATCATCCTGAGTCTTTGGTTGCCGATGAGTATAAATATATGGTGGTTAAATCTTTTTATCGTACCGCAGGATTAACTGCCGCCATCAAGAAAGTAGAACGTTACAGGGATGTGATCAATGAAGCCAATGAGTTCATTGAGCGCTTTCCTGATAGTAAATATCGAAAAGATGTAGAAAGCTACATATCTTTATCAAATTCTGAAATACAAAAATTTACGAATAATGAGCAAGTTAAGACGACAACTTAGCGCCGGCATTCCCAGTAATGTAGAAACAAAGGACCTGGGAAGCATCAAAAGAAAAACCGGCAATCTTTATGAATCGATCTCCATCATCGCTAAAAGAGCGAACCAGGTGAACATTTCGATTAAAGAAGAGTTGCATAATAAGTTGGATGAATTTGCCAGCCACACAGATTCTTTGGAAGAAATTCATGAAAATAAAGAGCAGATCGAAATTTCAAGAGCATACGAGAGAATGCCTAACCCTGCTTTATTAGCAACTTACGAATTTTTAGACGATAAAGTATACTTTAGAAAAGCAGAAGACGAACTTTTCAGCTAGTATATTTTAGCATAAAAAATTAGAACCACAGTAACATTTTAAATGGCTGTGGTTTTTCTGTTTTAAATATTTTTGTGGCTGCTGCATAAATTAATCGTTTATGCTGATTGCGCAGACGAGAAACGCCGTTGTAAACAAGCGGTTCTTTCACAGCATACGTTTGTACATACATCACATATTAAAACCCATTATCTTGTTAGAAGGCAAAAAAATATTAATCGGTATTTCAGGTAGCATCGCAGCCTATAAAATCATCCATTTGGTTCGCCTTTTGGTAAAGCAGCGCGCTGAAGTAAAGGTAGTAATGACTAACGCTGCTAAAGATTTCGTCTCCCCTTTAACGCTGTCCACACTATCGAAGAATGAAGTATTGATGGATATATTTGCTGAAAACACCTGGGCCAATCATGTGGAGTTGGGCAGATGGGCAGATATAATGTTGATAGCACCTTTAAGCTGTAATACGCTGGCCAAGATGGCTAACGGACATTGCGACAACCTGTTACTGTCGGTTTATCTCTCAGCTACCTGCCCCGTTATTGTAGCCCCCGCCATGGATGAAGATATGTGGCATCACCCGTCTACACATCGCAACCTGGACCTTCTTCAAAGAGATGGAATTAAAATCATACAACCCGGTCATGGCGAATTGGCGAGTGGTTTGTTTGGCGATGGCCGCATGGAAGAACCTGAGAACATCATGGCTTATCTCAACCATTATTTTAATAAGGACAAAGGCGCTCTTGCGGGCAAAAAGGTACTGGTTACCGCAGGCCCTACCCACGAAGCCATTGACCCCGTTCGCTTTATCGGCAATCACTCCTCGGGTAAAATGGGAATTGCGCTGGCAAACGAATGCAGAGAAAGAGGAGCTGAGGTAATATTGGTTTTAGGTCCGGTTGCGTTACCTAAAGAATATGCCGGCATTACCGTCATTCAGGTAACCTCATCGGACGAGATGTATAATGCCTGCCATGACCACTTTGGAAAGGTTGACATAGCATTAATGGCGGCAGCTGTAGCAGACTATAAACCTGAAATAGTGAGTGAACAAAAAATAAAGAAAACTGGCGACCTCACTCCTGAGTTAAAACTGGTAAAAACAAAGGACATTCTCAAAAGCCTGGGAGCCATAAAACATGATCACCAGATACTATTAGGCTTTGCCTTGGAAACCAATAATGAGAAGGCCAATGCCCTGGAGAAATTGAATAACAAGAATGCCGATTTCATCGTACTCAATTCTTTGAATGACGGAGCTGCTTTTGGCAGTGACGTTAATAAGATTACCATTTTTACAAAATCGGGAGCAGAAATACCCTTTGATTCGAAAAGTAAAGCCCAGGTAGCTGCTGATATTCTAAATACAATAACAGACCATACAAAAACCTTAAGCATTTAACATGCATAGATCTTTATATATATTGGCCATCCTATCCATCCTGGCATCCTGCAAGAGTTCTGACAATGTACTTCCAAAAGAAAAAATGGAAAAAGTGATGTGGGATGTTGCTCAAAGCAGCGAGCTGCTGAACGGGTACGTTTATTACAAGTATCCTGAGCAAAACAGGGCTGCGCTGAATGATGTAATGCTTCAGAGAGTTTTTAAAATTCATAATATCACCAAAGAACAGTTTAATAAAACCCTGGATTACTATGAGAAAAGGCCTGATGAATTGAAGACGGTGATTGACACTATTGTAAGCCGGCAAAAAAGAGCACTCGGCAAAGATACCAGCTCTGCTGCGCCTCTTTTAAATAAAGATGGATCATCTGCACTTTAATATCGTAATGCATACCTTCATACCTTTATAATTCCTTTATCTTGGCCAACCGAAAAATCTGTTATAACGGTATTTATTATAATGAAACAGATCCTGTAATACCCGCGGGCAATAAAAGCTATCGCTATGGCGATGGCTTCTTTGAAACAATTAAAGTTTGGAAAGGCGTTATTGTTTTAGATACCTATCATCAAAAAAGAATTGAAAAGAGCCTGTACCTGCTACAATACAACAGCCCTGCTCATTTCGACATCAGGCACATTCTTTCACAGGCACTGCAACTCTGCGAAAAAAATGCCTGTAGCCATGCCGCCCGTGTGCGGCTTTCCTTTTCCAATGGCAATGGAGGTCTTTTTGACGGAGACAACAAACTGCAATACATTATTGAAGCATGGCCTTTGGAGCCTGCCAATAATGCTTTTAACGAAAATGGCCTGGTTACCGGCTTTTTTCCTGAGATAAAAAAAAGCTGCGATGCTTATGCGAATATAAAATCGGCTTCAGCATTGTTGTATGCAGTGGCGGCCAACTACAGCAAGCAGCAAAAGTGGAACGACTGTATTATACTCAATCAACGTGAAAACATTTGTGAAAGCATTATTGCCAATTTATTCTGGGTTAAGGATAACCGCCTGTTTACACCTGCCTTAACCGAAGGCTGTGTAAATGGGGTGATGCGATCGTATTTGATCGACCAGGTTGGTACTATAACTGAAACGCCTTGCCGCCCTGATGACCTTTTACAAGCAGATGAAGTTTTTTTAACCAACGTTATACGTGGGATACGCTGGGTGCAAAGCATTGAAAACATTCACTACCAGCATACGATTTCTAAACGGCTGCACCAGCAATTGATACAGCCTCTTTTTTAAAAAGGGTTCGCTTTTTGTTATACGTTAGCCATCAAATCCATTACTTTGAAAAAAGAAGCTGTAAGTATATTCTGGTTTAGAAGGGACCTTCGTTTAGAGGACAATGCGGGTTTATATCATGCCCTGAAAAGTGGCCACCCGGTACAACCCGTTTTTATTTTTGACACTAATATTCTGGATGAGCTCGAAGACAAGGCTGATCAGCGTCTTACATTTATCTATGAAGCATTAGCACGAATACAGGAGCAGCTTGTAAAGTTGGGCGCAACATTAGATGTGCGGCATGGACAGCCGGAAACGGTTTTTCAAGCGCTTGAAAAATATTATGACATTCAAAGTATTTTCCTCAACCAGGATTATGAGCCCTATGCCCGAAAGCGCGACAATGCCATCTATAGTTATTTCAAAGAGAAAGGAACCTCTGTAAGAGGTTTTAAAGACCAGGTAATATTTGAAAAAAATGAAGTGCTGAAAAATGATGGTAAACCTTATACGATCTATACGCCTTACGCCAATAAGTGGCTATCACTTGTAACCCCGTTTTTTCTTAAATCCTACCCTACAAAAAAGTACCGGAACAATTTCCATAAGCGCTCTGAGACAAAGCTCCCTTCGCTACAAAAACTAGGATTCAAGAACACCCATAGTTCTTTCCCTTCACCCGATCCTGAATCGGGCCTTACAAAAGATTATGATAAAACGCGGGATATACCAGGAATCAAGGGCACCACAAGAATAAGCGTGCACTTAAGATTTGGTACCATCAGCATTCGTAAGCTGGTAACCAGAACCAGCAAATTGAATCACACTTACCTGAAAGAGCTGATCTGGCGCGAGTTTTACCAGATGATACTCTTTCATTTCCCTGAGGTAATAGACACCTCTTTCAAAAAAGATTACGACAAAATACAATGGAGGAATAATGAAAAAGACTTTGAAGCCTGGTGTAACGGGCTAACCGGATACCCGATTGTTGATGCGGGTATGCGTGAATTAAATGAAACCGGCTTTATGCATAACCGGGCACGCATGATCACGGCTTCTTTTTTAACCAAGCACCTGCTTATTGACTGGCGCTGGGGCGAAGCTTACTTCGCGAAAAAGCTACTCGACTATGATCTTGCAGCCAACAATGGCGGCTGGCAATGGGCTGCGGGCAGCGGTTGCGACGCAGCGCCTTATTTCAGGGTATTTAACCCATATATTCAAACCAAAAAATTCGACGGAGATTTGAAATATATCAGGAAATGGGTTCCTGAGCTGGATAGTAATAGTTATCCGGCCCCAATCGTAGAGCATGATTTTGCCCGGAAACGCTGCCTCGAAGTATATTCGAAAGCGCTGAAGAGATAATATAGCAGACTAATTATTATTTCTGTCAAACACCTCCTGTAAAACGGCTATGGCTTTTTTGCCTTCTGCGCCCAGGTCCAGGCTATAATTATTTACGTACAATTCAATATGCTGGCGCATCACATCCTCGCTCATAGCCTGAGCGTGTTCTTTTACATAACCTGAAACTGTGGGGTAAGCCGCAAAGGATTTTTGCAAGCTTTGATAGATCAGTTCATTAACACGGTCATATATTTCATCTCCCAAAGACTTCTTTATTACAATTCCGCCTAAAGGAATGGGCACGCCCATCTTTTCCTCCCAATGCTGACCTAAGTCCACTACTTTATGTAACCCTTTTTGCTGGTAGGTAAACCTGTTTTCGTGAATGATCACACCAAGGTCAGCTTCTTTGTTTACTACAGCATCTTCGATTTCATGAAAAACTTTAAACTCTTTATTAACAGCTCCCGGAAAAGCAAAACTGAAAAGCAGGTTAGCCGTAGTATTTACGCCCGGCAAAACAATGGAAGCGTTACTCACTTCTTCATCAGAGAAATGTTGACCTGAATGAGCAACCAGCAATGGCCCTACTCCTTTCCCCAACGCACTTCCGGCATTTAACAGCTGGTAAGTATCAGAAGTTTTGAAATAAGCGGGAAAACTCAGCTTGGTAATATCCAGCTTTCCTTCCAGCGCCCAGCGATTCAGTGTTTCCACGTCTTCTAATACGGGTTCAAACTGTATATCACCTGTATCCATTCCACCATTTACAAGCGCATCAAAAATGAAAGTATCGTTAGGACAGGGGGAAAAACCAATTGTCAAAATCATATTAAAATCGAAATATTATATTTAAATCAGCAATAACAACTTTATTGTCGTCATTGCCTCAAGCCATTTCTTCAACTATTCCAACCAGTTCTTTATTTAAATTGCCGATGGCATCTTTAAAATTCCATTTGCTTTTATCTCTTTCGCCAACATAATTAGATAAAGAACGGATCTGCAGGAAGGGTATTTTTTCCATTAATGCTACATAATGCAATGCTGCGCCCTCCATCGATTCAACTACAGAACCCTGTGCTTTCAACAAACTAATTCTGGCTTTGTTCGTAGTCACTTCATTTACCGTAACTGCGGGCACTGTTTCCAGGCCTGTGGTCCGCAGTATTTTTGCATTAGAATTCTTCAACCGGCCATTTTTAAACGGTTTTTGATCCGGCGCTGCAAATCCCATGTCAAATACAGACCGCCATTGTTTGTTCTCCTCTACTCCGAGATCAGCAAAACCATCCTCCGCTATAGCCAATACATCACCCAGCAAATATTTCCGGTCAAAACAGCCGGCTATGCCAGCTTGTATAACCACAGAAGGCCCATACTCTATTATCGCCTTAAGTATATTATAAACTGAAGGCGCAGCGCCTATGCCGGTAATAGCTACAGGTACCTGCCACTTCTTAAATAAGGGTAAAGATGGAGCGATCTCCATCTTTGTTGCCGCCACTACCAGTACGCTCCTGCTTTTCTGCATCATGTGGCAAAGTTCTTATTTTGGTATTAATAATTTGCAGGAGATTATTAATGTTTTGCGCGGGATGTTATTCCGTAGTTAAAACCCAATTGCAGGTAGAAAGGTAACATGGGTTTGGATTTAAAATCCTCGTTCACTATACTCCCCAGCCTGAGTGTTAGTTCATTATTCCTAAGGGACAAGCCCGTTCTGAGTCCATAATTAAAGTTGCCTCCTGTAGCTGGGTTATACCAGCCGTTTTTCACCAACGGAAACTCTTCTTCATACGCAGCTGAATGTTGAAAATGTGTTACGATCGCTTTATCAAAACCAGCTTCGGCTGCCACAAACCAACGAGGTTTATACACTCCCAATGAAACAGAAAGCCCGGCTCCGAAATTTTTGGCGGTAACCAGGTCATTTCGAAATCGCCTGTAAATACCCTGAATCGCCGCAGTTCCGCGTATGCGTCGCCATTGGAAAAAAGCCATTTCCAGTCCATATTGAGTGGCAAAATCATCAAAAAGCTGGTCACCGGAGGGAACCGAAAAATTGAGCTTACCCATCAACGGAAAACGCCCCCCTGTCTTATAACCATATCCAACTCCATATGTAATACCGTAATCAGCCCCGATATTAGCATTCACCATATGTCCCTTTTGAGGATTAGCCCAGTTAATTGTTTGTGCTGATACCGTATTTGCAATTAGATAAACGCACACATATAGTGTGCAGAATGCTGTTGCTTTCATCAAAATAAGTTTGTATTTAAAATTTTTTCATGTATTTGAGTATCGCAGGCAGTGTGATTTGTTGCCATGCATGGGCGTTGGTAATAATCCCGTCGTGGCCTACACCTGCTACTTTTATTTTCTCGACTGTATTATAGGCTGCTGTTATTTTACCGGCCCAGCTATCAGGATAAGCTTTGTTTCTTTCGCTGAAAAAGAAAAGGACCGGTTTATTGAAGCGACTGATGCCTTTTGAGAAATCTGTTTTGTATTTCTCACCGGTTTCATAAAGTGCCCCGGATATTACCGCACCGTCGCGCCAGGAGAAGCTGGGATCAAAATCTGCTTCGCCGGTGATTTCGTTCCTGGATGAAAGCATGGCCATCTTATAATCCAGTATGGCATGCTGATCTTCTTTGCCCGTTATAAACTGGTCGAGATATGTTACATTATTAAGGGCTTCTCCCCATATATTAAAAGATCTTGATCTTTTTACATAATCTTCCACATCAGCCCATTTCAGGCCTCCGGGCTCGCATACGATCAGCCCGTCTACTAACTCCGGGTTCCTCCCTACATAGCCCGAAGCGAGCATCCCGCCCCAGGAATGCCCCAATAGTATCACTTTCTGCTGCGGACTTTTTTTGTAATAGCCAATAACGGCATCCAATTCATCATACATTAGATCCACTGCGGCTTCTCCTAAAGAAGTAAAAGACTTCCGGGGAAACCGTTGCGAGAGCCCACTTCCTCTCTGGTCATAAAATGCAACCCGGTATCCGTTAACGGCGAGCTCCCTGCAATTGAGCAAATAGCGGTAGTCTCCACCCGGCCCGCCATGGATCGCAACAATCAGGGGCGCATTTTCAGGTCCGAAGGCTTCTGAATGTAGCAGAGATCCGTTTACCTGGATCGATGGGATGGTTTGATCCTCATCTGCAGTTTTGGGCACCAGGTTGCCCGGTTCATTAATATACTTGTCTTTGGTAGAGCAGCTATAAGCCAGTATTGCCATAATAGCCAATATGAAACTGCTTTGTTTGATGATCATATTTGCATTTTTAGTTCAATGCAAATATGGATCAAACAAAAAGAGAAACCGGCTCATTATGCATAATGAGACCTCGTTTTCACAAAACACAAAATTTTGTAAATCAAACAATTATGAGAACAGATACTCCTTCATGAGTTTTGAGCCCTTATTCAGGGGGGCCTGAGCTAGCTTTTAAATATTCCGTGGGACTCAATCCTGTATGTTTTTTAAAGTTCCTGTTAAAGGTAGCCTTCGAATTAAATCCACACTCAAAAGCCAGGGAAAGAAGTGTATACTTTTTGTTCTCCGGTTTATTCAATGCTTTTGTCAATGCTTCTATTCTAAGCGCATTGATATAGTCGTAAAAGTTTTTGCCCTCTTTAGAATTGATCACCTGCGAAAGTGTATTAGGGTGTACAGCTAATTGCTCACTTAATGTGCCCAGCGTCAATTCAGGATCCGTAAAAAGAGATTCCTTTTGCATTAGATTGAGCAAATCCCGGTGTATTTTATCTATGGTCTCTTCCGTTATGCGTGATTTTTGGTATCTGGGAACTTCGGGCCCAACCGGTATAATGGCATTCTCTACTGAGGATAATTCTGTATATTGAAGCGGAGCTGGTTTTGCAAGCAGATTGCTGTTTAATATCCCTACCTGTTTTATACCAAAATACCCGATAAACAAAACAAAAAAAACAACAACGGTATAGATCAGGCGGTCATCGCCCCAAATAACTATGATCCAGATAATGCTAATACCCATTATAAGATAATACAGCCAGTTTAAATTGATCTTTTCTGTATCTGCAAATACATTAAGGATGTTGTTTCGATGCCTTTTTAAATAATATAATGAAAGGCCTATATAAATTATCCCGGACAGTATGATAGCCGCGAATATAAATTGTGCCGGCTGCTCGTATCCTTTTCCATCATTCTGATACACCCATATTCTATCCTCCTTAGTTCCTGACAAAAATTCAGTTAGTACGAGATAAACGATCACAACCGGCAAAAAATGAGCGATCCAATAGTATTTCCGGGGAAATTGATTGGTTAACGCTGCTGTATATAAAAACAAAAATGGGCCGTGAACCAGGGGCAAGGGAATTTCAAAACCCAGCCAGTAGGGCCATTCCCGGTACTGTCCCGTTTGCACCATGTAAAAAAGGCTGAGATGTATACCCAAAACAAAAAGCCATGTGGTTAAAATATAGTCTGCTTTGGTTTTACCTCTTTTGGTGATCAAAAGAGAAGACAAAAAGAAAGTGATGATGATCCCGGTTAAAAAAAGGATTGACACAAAAATGTATTTAGAAGCCCCTAAAAATACAGGAAATACTTTAATACCGTAGTTCTTAGAAAAGACCACCCGTTAGCTGTTTATGCACAGGAATCAGGCTTTTATTGTATTTGATCAAATATAAAGCCTCCTTATTTTTTAAAAAATCGATAATTTTGATTTTCTATGGTATATCTTACGAGACAGGAACATTTTAATGCAGCCCATCGCCTGTACAATCCGGCCTGGGACGATGCAAAAAATGAAGCGGTGTTTGGCAAATGTGCGAATCCTAACTGGCACGGGCACAATTATGACCTATTAGTGACTGTTAAAGCGAAGCCGAATTACGACACAGGTTTTGTGTTCGATGTAAAAAAACTGAGTACCATCATACGGGAACATGTTACGGAAAAGCTGGACCATAAAAACCTGAACGAAGATGTGGATTTTATGAAGGGTAAAATGTGCAGCACAGAAAATCTCGCTATAGAAATATGGAAGCAACTGGAACCACATATCCCCGAAGGCATACACTTACACTGTATTAAACTGTATGAAACTCCGCGTATTTATGTAGAGTATTTCGGAGAGTAGCATTGTAAAAATGCCCGACCAGAGGCTCATTACTCATCATTTATTACTTACTATTTATTAACATGAAAGTATCTGTATACAGACAGGAACATTTTAATGCAGCACACCGGCTTTATAACGCAGACTGGGATGAAATAAAAAACGCATCAGTATTTGGCAAATGTGCTTACCCTAACTATCATGGCCACAACTACGACCTGGTTGTAAAGGTAACGGGTGATCCGGATCCGAAAACAGGTTTTGTAATGGATATGAAAGAACTTAGTGATATTATTAAAAAAGAAGTACTGCTAAAGTTTGACCATAAAAACCTGAATCTGGATACGGAAGAATTTAAAGCTCTTAACCCAACTGCTGAGAATATTGCCATTGTTACGTACAATCTTTTGAGGCCGCATATCGCGAGTTCTTTAGATTTACAGGTTCGGCTTTATGAAACGCCCAGAAATTTTGTAGATTATCCTGCAAATGGATAATTTTATTGTATAATATTGACATACTTAACTAAAACCAATGTCCTACAAGAAGATTGAGTCATACGATGAAGCTACTACCGACGGCCTCATTAAGAATTATAAAGAAGCTTTACAGCTTCTGGGTGAAGATCATGAACGGGAAGGGTTATTGAAGACTCCGGAGCGTCAGGCAAAAGCCATGCAATATCTTACACAGGGATACCAGCTGGATGCCCATGCGATCATCAATTCGGCCAAGTTTCATGAAGATGTGAGCGAGATGATCGTTGTAAAAGACATTGAGCTTTATAGCATGTGCGAGCACCATGTATTACCCTTCTTTGGGAAGGCTCATGTAGCTTATATTCCTAATGGGTGGATTACGGGACTCAGCAAAATTGCCCGCGTGGTAGATGTATTCAGTCGTCGCCTGCAGGTACAGGAAAGATTGACCGTGCAGATAATGAATGCCATTAAGGAAACGCTTAACCCGGTGGGGGTAGCGGTGGTAATTGAAGCCAAACATTTATGCATGATGATGCGTGGTGTTCAGAAACAAAACTCGGTAACCACTACTTCCGCCTTTGACGGAGAGTTTCAGAAAAACTCTACAAGAAGCGAGTTTTTAAAGCTGATAACAGCAGATCTCCATTAATAAAATAAAAGGCTGAAATACCAGGCTTATTGTATTTTAGTCAGCTCGAAAATAAACTATATAAAGATGAACTACTGCGTAATAGTACTTTCTAATAGAACGGCATGCGCGTGCAGCAATACATCTGACCCATTTAAAAATAAAAAAGCATAAGAATGAAACATGCTATTATATTTCCCGGCCAGGGCTCTCAATTTGTGGGCATGGGAAAAAGCCACTACGAACTAAGCATATTCGCAAAAAAATTATTTGAACAAGCTAATGAAGTACTGGGATTTCGTATTTCAGACATTATGTTTGAAGGAACGGAAGAAGATCTGAAGCAAACACGTGTTACGCAGCCAGCTGTATTCCTGCATTCGATCATTGCCTATAGAACTATTGAAGATGCTAAACCTGATATGGTAGCAGGACACTCTTTAGGAGAATTTTCTTCCCTGGTAGCCAACGGAACTTTAAGCTTTGAAGATGCCCTGCAGCTCGTATCCATCCGGGCAAGCGCCATGCAGAAAGCCTGCGAGATCCAGCCATCAACCATGGCAGCTATCATTAACCTGCCTGACGACAAGGTGGAAGAACTTTGTGCAGAAACACAGGCAGAAACCGGGGAGATTGTTGTTCCTGCCAATTACAACTGCCCGGGCCAATTGGTGATCAGCGGCAGCCTGAAAGGAATTGAAGTGGCCTGTGAAAAAATGAAGGCGGCCGGGGCCAAAAGAGCACTGGTGCTACCGGTGGGCGGAGCCTTCCATTCGCCGTTAATGGAACCTGCCAAAAAAGAATTGCAGGAAGCGATTGAAAAAATAACTTTCCACACACCTGTTTGCCCGGTTTACCAGAATGTGGTGGCTAAGCCTGTAAGAGACAAAGATGAGATCAAAGAAAACCTGATAGCCCAGCTCACAGGGGCTGTTAGATGGACGCAAAGCGTACAGGCCATGATCGCCAATGGCGCTTCCAAATTTACAGAAGCCGGACCTGGAAAAGTATTGCAAGGTTTGGTACAAAAAATTGACAAAACAGTAGAAGTTGCCGGAGTGAACTAGTAAATCAGGCTACCATTACAATAAAATTCAAATCTGCAGAACTACACTTAAGGGTGTAGTTTTTTTATGCTCGCGATGATGCTAATCCACTCATTTCCCTACAGCTATTCAATTATTTTGATACCTCATTTACGGCTCCCGGGCAAACTTTTTTTTATTTATCACAAAAAAAAGTTGGAACTTAATAAATAACACTGTTAACTTTGCTAACACTGTTAGGAAAAAATATTTTATGAGTGTATCTGAGCGCAAACTGAGAGACAGGGAAATGATTCGTAAAAAGATCATTGATGCAGCATTGCACCTGGTGAAGAATGAAGGATGGGAATCGCTGTCCATACGTAAAATAGCAGATGCCATCGAGTATAGTGCACCAGTCATCTACGACCACTTTGTGAATAAAGAAGCGATTCTTTTTGAGATATCACAGGATGGCTTTAAGCTTTTACTAGCCAATATTCATAAAGCTATTTCAAAGGAGAAAACCCCACAAGGCGAGCTAAAGGCATTGGTGGACTGCTATTGGAAGTTTGCACTCAAAAACGGCAGCTACTTTAAACTGATGTTTGGTATAGGTATGCCCTGTTGTGGAGAAGGGAAAATGAAAACCGAATTTGAAGCGCTGCAGGAGATCCTTTATGAGATCATAAAAAAAATAATTATCGAAAAGAAAACCAATTTAGAATCTGCATGTTATAAAACACATGCTTTCTGGTCCGCAATACATGGTTTTACTTCGATCATGATTACGAGAAGCGCTGATCTTCCCCAAACAATGAACGTATCGGTGCTGGATCAAATGGTAGTGAATATTATTGAAAACCTTTAAGTTTCCCAAAAAGACAATTACCCAAACAACAACAATTTCTTAAACACATTCCCCGATAGAATGGTGACGGGGTTATAGAGTCAGTGCTCCGTATTCAAGAGTCAAACTACCCTAACAGGACCTCTGTGCCCCTATCATCAGGCTACGCATTTCTCTGCCGGCAGGTAACTGGCGGGGACTACTATCTTTTTGACTAAAAAATCAAATCTACAAATGAAAACAAGAATTCATACACCCCTCATGAGTTTGTTGGTACTCACGCTTATTGTATTATCAACATCGTTGCAAAGCTGCACCAGCGGATCGGCAAACCCAGGTCCTCAAAACCAGCCACCGGCATTGCCTGTAATGGGCGTCCCCGTATCGCCTGTAACTGTTTACCAGGAATTTTCTGCATCGCTGGAAGGAAAAGTAAACGTGGAAGTACGCCCACAGGTAGACGGCTACCTGGAAAAAATATATGTTGATGAAGGCGCTTATGTTACAGCGGGACAACCCTTATTCAAAATTAACGGGCAGTTGTATAACGAAGCACTGAACAACGCAAGAGCGAATGTATTGGCTGCACAAGCGAATGTACAAAAGGCACAGGTTGACCTTGACAGACTCCAGCCATTGGTAGACAATGCCGTTATCTCTGACGTGCAACTAAAAACGGCAAAAGCCAATTATAATGCGGCGACCGCAGCACTGGCTCAAGCCAGAGCGATGGTAGGAAATGCCCAGATTAATGTAGGCTATACTTTAATTAAAGCGCCTGTTAGCGGTTATATCGGCAGCATTCCTTTCAAAACCGGAAGTCTTGTAGGACGCGGCGAGGTACAACCTCTTACCATGCTCAGCGAGGTAAATACGATGTATGCTTATTTCGCAATGAGTGAACCAGACTTTATCGCTTTTAAAAACAAATATCCCGGTGAAACCATTGAGCAAAAGCTGAAGAATGTTCCTTCTGTTGAATTGTTACTGGCTGACAATACGGTTTATCCGCAGCAGGGAGCCATAGAGCTGGTACAGGGGCAATTCGACAAGACTATTGGTGCTATTACTTTTCGTGCTGCATTCCCCAACCCCAATAAAGTATTAAGAAGCGGTAACACAGGTAAGATCCGTTTACCACAGCTTTTCAACGAGGTATTGCTGGTGCCGCAGGAAGCCACATTCGAAATACAGGATAAAGTTTTTGTATTCACCGTGGACAATAACAACAAGGTAGCCAGTAAACCAATTGGTCTATCAGGTAAAAACGCTTATTATTATTTTGTAAACAAAGGGCTTTCTTCAGGTGAGAAGATCGTGCTTTCAGGCACTGGTAATCTAAAAGAAGGCACTCAAATTCAACCGCAGCTGGTGTCGGCAGACAGTTTACTAAAGGCCAACCCAATATAACAGTGCTTAACTGATAATAGCTGGCATACCGCTGTAAAACAGCTGTATGAAAGTGGCTCTATGGCCCCTTAAGGGAATTTTCATCCCAATTATTTAAGCAAGCACCTTACAACTCAATATCATGCTAAAAAAATTCATTCAACGACCTGTATTATCAACGGTTATTTCCATTATCCTGCTTTTGCTGGGTATACTATCGCTGTTCGCGCTTCCTGTTACACTATTCCCGGACATTGCTCCTCCAAGTGTACAGGTTACTGCCACTTATCCCGGAGCCAATGGAGAAGTAGTGGCACGCTCTGTAGCCACTCCCCTGGAAGAAGCGATCAACGGCGTGGAGAATATGACCTATATGACCTCCAACTCCAGCAACGATGGTACGATGACCCTTACCGTATTTTTCAAACAGGGTACAGACCCCGATATCGCATCGGTGAATGTACAGAACCGGGTGTCCAAAGCGGTAAACCAGATCCCGCAGGAGGTGGTACAGTCAGGTATCGCCACCCAAAAAGTACAAAACAGTTTTATCATGTTTACCGGGCTCTACAGCGAGGACAGCGCCCAGTATGATGAGTTATTCCTGGAAAACTTCCTGAAGATCAATGTGATCCCGCAGATACAAAGAATTCCCGGGGTAGCGCAGGCACAGGTATTTGGCGCCAAGGATTACTCGATGCGGATATGGCTGAAACCTGACCGCCTCGCAGCCAATAATCTTTCGCCACAAGATGTGTTGAGTGCCATCAGAGATCAAAGTCTGGAAGCCGCGCCCGGGCGACTGGGCCAGAACAGTAACGAGACATTTGAGTATGTACTAAAGTATAAAGGCAAGTTGAACCAACATGAAGATTATGAAAACATAGTGATAAAAGCAAATGCTAATGGTTCTGTACTTAAGCTAAAAGACCTGGCCCGTGTAGAGTTTGGTGCATTTACCTATAATGCCAATAATCGTTTAAATGGTAAACCTGTTGCCGGATTTGCCATATTACAAACAGCCGGCTCTAACGCTAATGAAATTCTTACAGAAGTAGAAAAGCAACTGGGAGAATTGTATACCACTATGCCCAAGGGTATCAAACCTGTTACTATGTACAATTCCAAAGACTTTCTGGATGCGTCCATTTTCCAAGTGCGTGAGACGTTGATTATCGCCTTTATATTGGTCTTTATTGTAGTATTCATTTTCCTGCAGGATTTCCGCTCAACACTGATACCGGCTATTGCCGTACCTGTGGCCATCATTGGTACTTTTTTCTTCCTGCAGCTATTTGGTTTTACCATCAACTTGTTAACGCTGTTTGCATTGGTTTTGGCCATTGGTATCGTTGTGGATGATGCCATTGTTGTGGTGGAAGCGGTACACGCAAAAATGGAGAACAAAGACATGCCCGTGCGTAAAGCTACGGTGCAATCCATGAACGAAATTTCGGGCGCCATCATTTCGATCACTCTGGTTATGGCTGCCGTATTCGTACCGGTTGGATTTATGCAGGGACCAGCGGGTGTATTCTACAGGCAGTTTGCTTTTACCCTGGCTATCGCAATCCTTATTTCAGCGGTAAACGCTTTAACGTTGAGTCCGGCACTTTGTGCGTTATTTCTAAAGAACCCGCACCACCCGGGTGAAAAAGGACACCCCCACGAGAAAAAAGGTTTCCTGGCTCGTTTCTTTGCTGCATTTAATGCGGGCTTCCGTTCTTTGACCAACCGTTATATAACGAGCCTGCGATTCCTTATCCGCAGAAAATGGGTAGCCATTGGCGCATTGGTACTTATAGCAGGTACCAGTTACTGGCTTATCAAAATAACGCCAACAGGGTTTATTCCAACAGAAGACCAGGGCTTTGTACTCTATGCAGTGAATACACCTCCGGGAAGCTCCCTGCACCGTACACATAAGGCTACAGAGGCTATTGATAAGATCATAAAAAAAGAGGCTTCGGTTAACAACCTTTGGGTAGCAGATGGTTTAAATTTTATCAGTAATGCCAGCGCCTCCCCCTACGCTGCAGGTTTTATACGATTAAAAGATGTGGATGACCGCGGTGAATTAAAAAACCCTGATGAGATAGCAGCAGCATTGACCGGCAAGGTCACTTCGGTAAAAGATGCCAATACCTTCTTCTTCAATTTCCCTACTGTACAGGGGTTTGGTAATGTAAGCGGGTTTGAATTTATGTTACAGGACCGTACGAATGGCCCGCTGGACAAACTGGGCAATACGGCAGGTGCTTTTATCAGCGCCCTGATGCAGCGTGAAGAGATCGCTTATGCCTTCACCACGTTCGCCGCAGGCAACCCGCAATATACTATTGAGACCGATTTTATAAAAGCCAAGCAACTGGGCGTATCTGTAAGTGAACTGATGCAAACCATGCAGATCTATTTCGGTAGCAGCTTTGTATCTGACTTTAACCGCTTTGGTAAATACTACCGCGTAATGGCGCAGGCCGACATTCCCTACCGCAAAGACGCCGCTTCTTTAGATGGCATCTTTGTAAAAAACAACCTTGGCGAAATGGTACCGGTTAAAACCCTCGTTACGCTTAAACGTGTATTTGGTCCCGAAACTGTAACACGCAATAACCTGTTTAATGCCGTTACCATTAACGGCGTGCCTAAGCCCGGTTTCAGCACCGGGGATGCTATCCGCGCCATCGAGGAAACAGCAAAGACTTCCCTGCCCAGGGGCTACTCTTACGAGTGGACGGGCATTACCCGCGAGGAAAGAAGCGCCGGTAGCCAGCAAATTTATATTTTCCTGCTCAGCATCATCTTCGTTTACTTTTTGCTGGCCGCACAATATGAGAGTTATGTATTGCCACTGGCAGTCATTCTTACAGTTCCGGCGGGTATACTGGGTGTATTTATGTTTATTGGTTTTGCCGGACTTGAAAATAATATTTATGTACAGATTGGATTGATCATGTTAATTGGACTATTAGCTAAAAATGCTATCCTCATTGTAGAGTATGCAGTACAACGCAGAAAAAGAGGAATGAGCCTTGTTGCCTCCGCTTTGGAAGCTTCAAGGTTAAGACTACGCCCGATACTGATGACCTCCTTTGCCTTCATCGTTGGTATGCTACCGCTGATTTTTGCAAAAGGAGCATCTGCTATCGGCAACCATTCTATCGGCTATAGCACGGTGGGCGGCATGCTTACCGGCGTACTGTTGGGAGTATTCCTTATCCCGGTGCTGTATATCATCTTCCAGTATCTGCAGGAAAAAATAGTATCGAAAAAAGCTGGTGAAGAAAATTGGGAACTGGAATAAAGCCAGCTGTTGTATTGTTACCGGCTTTAGCGGAAAGTAGCCTGAATAGAGATTTCAGCAAGATTCCAAACGGATGCCCTAACAATCTTCCAGCTCATAAATAGCAACAAGGAAAACATTACTACCACTATTAAATGGATAATAAATGAACTTTTTAGAGACTAAAAATAAAAGCACGCTATATTATTTACTACCCCTTTTGATGATGCTGGTTATTGCATCCTCCTGCAAAGTGGGTCAGAATTATAAGCAGCCTGAACTGGATCTTCCACAAGAATTTCGGGCAGTGGCTACTGCCGATACCAGCAGCATTGCCGATGTGGAGTGGAAGATTTTTTTCACCGACCCTACCCTGCAGTCGCTTATTAACAAAGGAATAAACTACAACTTCAATTTGCAGATTGCTCTTAAGCGCGTAGCGGCATCAGTACAAACATTAAAACAGGCCAAGCTGCTGCAATTACCCCAGGTAAGCTTCAGCGTTACGGCTCAAACTACCAATCCCTCTAATAATAGCTTAAACGGCTTGAGCATTGGTAGTTTTATTGGCCAACAACATGTGGAAGACTTCAATGCAGCATTTAATCTTTCCTGGGAGGCCGATATATGGGGCAAGATCCGTCGTCAGCAGGAAGCCACCATGGCCAACTACCTGCAAACTTACGAAGCTTCGAAAGCAGTACAAACCCAGGTAGTCGTCAATATTGCGCAGGGATATTACAACCTGCTTATGCTGGATGAGCAACTGGATGTGGCCAAAAGAAACCTGTTACTGGTGGATAGCACGCTTTCGTTTACGAGGCTGCAACGCAATGCGGGCGAAGTTACTACTTTAGCAGTGCAACAGGTAGAGGCACAAAAACAACTCACAGAGCTTCTTATTCCACAACTCGAACAAAATATTGCCATACAGGAAAATGCACTAAGCATTTTAACCGGTAGTCTGCCAGCTCCCATAGAACGCAGCAAAGGGCTTTTCCAGGCTGATATACCCCAATGGCTCTCGCCGGGCATTCCCTCAGCCATACTAAGCCGTAGACCTGATGTACGCGCCAGGGAATTGGACCTGATAGCGGCCAATGCAAAAGCAGGTATCGCGCAAGCTAATATGTACCCCAGTTTATCCATCAGCGCACAGGGTGGCTTAAGTTCTTACCTTGCCAATAACTGGTTCAATATACCGGCTTCGTTGTTCGGCACCGTATTAGGTGGTGTTACCCAACCGGTATTTCAGCAACGTCAATTAAAAACGCAACTTGAAATTGCTACAATTCAAAGAGAACAATCAGTTCTTGAGTTCAGGCAATCTGTGCTGGGCGCTATGGGAGAAGTATCTGATGCACTTATAACAACTGAAAAATTAAAAGCACAAAAACACATCGCAACAGGTCAATCCGATACATTGAAGCATGCCATTAAAAACGCCCGCCTTTTATTCAAAAGTGGTATGGCCAACTATCTTGAAGTATTGTCGGCACAGGCCAATTTATTACAGGCAGAGCTGAACCTCGCCAACATTCATCGCCTGCAGTTAAGTGCAGCAGTAGACCTTTACCGCTCACTGGGAGGTGGATGGAAATAATATAGCGTTCTTCTATTAGATTGGAAAGAGGGTTTCTTAGACCCTCTTTTCTTGTTTTTGACCGCTCAATAAGGTGAACAGGCTATAGCAATTGCTTCTATTTGACCTGATCACTTTACTACTTAAAAAAATAATGATATTTTAGTTCAAAATAAAGCTGATGAAGAAATTGATCTTTCTGCCGGCAATGTTAGCTGCAGTGATTACAGTCGTGGCTCAAAAAAAGCCCCTCGATCATTCTGTTTACGACCACTGGCAATCTATAGGTAAATCAATAATCAGTAATAATGGCAAGTGGGTTGCGTATAATATAAATGTTCAGGAAGGCGATGACGAGCTGGTGATACAATCAACTACCGACAAAAATAATAAAAGAATTATACCAAGAGGTTACGAAGCCTGCTTTACCAGCGATGAAGCCACTCTTCTATTTAAAATAAAACCTTACTTTAAGGATATACGTCAGGCAAAAATTAAAAAGAAAAAGGCAGATGAAATGCCACGCGATACATTAGCAATGCTTACACTGAGCACCGGTAAAATTGAAAAATTTCACAACCTGATCTCTTTTAAAACACCTAAAGAACCTAATATATGGATAGCCGGTCTTTTCAAAAACGAACCGGTAAGCAAGCCCAGGTATCAATCGGATCAAACAAAAGACAGCCTTAAACAAATCATTGATTCGTTACAATATGTAATTAGCTCCCTGGTTCCGGCTAAAACAGAAGGAAAAGATAGTGTAACAGATCATGGCAGAAATAACAAACTGGTTCTTTTTAATACGGCTACAGGAACATCCTTAACATTTAAAAATGTTAGCGAGTATGTTTTTAATAAAAAAGGGACAGAACTACTATTGGAACAAACACTGGACTTAAAAGATACTGCCAAAACATCGCGCGTCATCCTGTATCATTTACTCACAAAGAAAACAGATACTTTGCTAAGAGGTGGTAATGATTTTAAGAATCTTGCCATTTCCGATGACGGTGGTCAGGCTGCATTTGTTGCACAAAGAGGTGCTAAAGCCAAAGCGACTGTCAGACATTACACTTTGTGGCATTTTAAACAGGGCATGGACAGCGCTCAAATGATCGTTGATACCCTTACGGCCAATTTCCGTAGCGGAGAGCGTATCAGCGAGTTTGGCAAGATCAGCTTTAGCAAATCGGGAGAGCGCCTGCAGTTTGCGATAGCACCCACCCGGCCGCCTAAAGACACCAGCCTTACAGATATCGATAAAGTAAATGTAGACGTCTGGAATTATAAGGATGATTACCTGCAAACCTACCAGCTGGCAAATCAAAAAAGAGATCGGGAAAAAAGTTATGTTGCAGTGTACGACTTTAAGCAACAGAAACTGTTCCCCTTGGGCAGTAGCTATCTCCCTACAGTTTATGAAGGTACACTGGCCGATGCAAGATACTTTGCTGCCGTTACGGATACTGGCAGACGTGTTGCTTCACAATGGGCCGGCAGCACCAAAAAGGACATTTATAAAGTAGATGTTTCCAATAACAAATATATACCGGCCGTGCTTAACCTCGATGGAGACATCAGGCCTTCATGGACTTCTCCTTCAGGAAAATACATCCTCTGGTATGATAATACAACACGGCATTACCATGTATTTGATGGCAATAACCCGACAAACATTACAGCAGGCATCAAAGTACCACTTTACGATGAAGAAAACGATGTACCGGACGCCCCCTCCCCCTATGGCGTGATGAGCTGGCAGGATGTCGACAGCAAAGTGCTTATTTATGATCGTTATGATATATGGGCAGTTGATCCGACGGGTAGAACCGCCCCGGTAAATCTTACAGTTAACGGAAGAAAAAATAAAATCACTTACCGGTACACTGCAACCAACGAGGAAGAAGACTTTATTAAGGCGGCTGATAAAAACATCTTAAGCGTTTTTGATAATACCAGCAAACAAAGCGGACTGGCGATTCTTGAATACAATAAGTTGTCTGCTTTCATACAACCTATACAGCCATTCTACATCAGCCAGGTAAACAGAGCAAAGAATGCGCCCGTATATACTTATACCAAAGAAAGCTATACACAATCTCCCGATTTATACCTGCAGCAATCTAATAGCCTAACCAAACTGTCCACCATTAATCCCCAGCAAAACAACTATAACTGGGGTACGGCAGCACTATATCAATGGAATACCTTTTCGGGCAAGCCAGCTACAGGTATTATTTACAAACCGGAAGATTTTGACAGTACCAAGAAATATCCTGTGATCCTCTACTTTTATGAGAAGCTCACAGATAACCTGTATAAATACGTACCACCGGCGCCTACTCCCAGTAGATTGAACATTTCTTTCTTTGTAAGCCGTGGCTATATAGTAATGACACCCGACATTTCTTACACCATTGGTTACCCTGCCAAAAGTGCCTACGACTACATTGTAAGCGGAGCTCAGTCCCTTGCAAAAAATAGCTGGATAGACAGTAAACGCATGGGCATACAGGGCCAAAGCTGGGGAGGCATACAGGTAGCCCAATTAATTACTATGACCGATATGTTTGCCGCTGCCTGGTCGGGCGCACCCGTTGCCAACATGACCAGTGCTTATGGCGGTATACGCTGGCAAACAGGCATGAACCGCCAATTCCAATACGAAAAAACACAAAGCCGCATCGGCGCAACACTCTGGGAAAAGCCTGAGCTATACATTGAGAATTCTCCATTATTCCATTTACCCAAAGTAAATACCCCCATGGTCATCATGGCCAATGATAACGACGGCGCAGTTCCCTGGTACCAGGGAATCGAATTATTTACGGGAATGCGCCGCCTGGGCAAACAGGTATGGATGCTAAACTATAATGGCGAAGAGCATAATCTCATCCAGAGAAAAAACCGTAAAGACATCCAGATCAGGGAACAGCAGTTTTTCGATTGGTTACTGAAGGGCGATAAACCTGCCAAATGGTTGATAGAAGGTGTACCAGCCATTGATAAAGGAAATAGCTGGGGGCTGGAAACTGTGCAGTAAATCACCATTTTAAATTAACTTAGGGCAATGATAAAAACTATATTTTCCGTTGCCTTTTCTTTTTTTGCAGCTGCGTTATCAGCACAAAACTATACCCAAACAATAGTTGCTAAAGCTGAGGCGGTACAACCGAAGCTCGTAGAATGGCGAAGGCATATACACCAGAACCCTGAGCTAAGCAACCGGGAGTTCAAAACACAACAATACATACTCGCCCATTTAAAGAAACTAGGCATAGAAACAGATACATTAGCTAAAACAGGTGTAGTAGGCCTACTTAAAGGAGGAAAGCCGGGGCCCGTTATCGCGCTTAGAGCCGACATGGACGCCCTCCCTGTATTGGAGAGAAACAACCTCGCTTATAGGTCGACAGCCAAAGGCGAGTACCTTGGCAAAGAAGTGCCGGTGATGCATGCCTGTGGTCATGATGCACATGTGGCGATTCTTATGGGAACTGCCGAAGTGCTATCCGCTATGAAAAAAGATATACCAGGCACCGTTAAGTTTATCTTTCAACCTGCGGAAGAAGGAGCGCCTCCGGGTGAAGAGGGCGGTGCGGAGCTAATGGTTAAAGAGGGCGTAATGGACCATCCAAAAGTAGATGCTGTATTTGGATTGCATATAGAAAGCTGGATTGAAGAGGGGAAAGTATTTTATAAGCCAGGACCGTTTATGGCGGCAAGCGACTGGTTTACGATCAAAGTAAAAGGCAAACAAAGCCACGGAGCACAACCCTGGTCAAGCGTGGATCCCATTGCTACAGGAGCACAAATCATCAACAGCCTTCAGCAGATTGTAAGCAGGCAACAGGACCTTACCAAAGCTCCCGTAGTACTTACAGTAGGTAAGATCAGTTCGGGTGTTCGTAATAACATTATTCCCGAAGAACTGGAGATGGCAGGGACCATCCGCACATTTGATACGGCAATGCAGGAAGATATTCACCGGCGATTGAAACATATTGCCGAAAATGTAGCGGCGGCTAACAACGCTACCGTAGAAGTAAGCATCAATAAAAACACGCCGGTTACTTACAACCATACCGACCTGACCAGGAAGATCGTACCGGTTTTAGAAAAAGCTGTAGGCAAAGAAAATGTACAGGAAACAAAATGGGTAACAGGCGCTGAAGACTTCTCCTACTATGGAACGAAGGCCCCGGCCGTATTTCTATATTATGGAGGGATGCCCAAAGGCAATGATCCTGCCAAGGCGCCCCCTCATCACACCCCCGACTTTGTTGTTTCTGATGCCCTGCTGCAAAACGGCGTAAAAATATTCTGCAATATTGTATTCGAATACGGGAAATCATAAAAAATCACATGCAGTCAGATTTTGAAGGCCATGGTTTAAAAGTAGCCTTCAATAAATCACCTATCTCATTACAAACCATTTCGTTACAGCCTTATCTATGATACAAGCGCAAAAAATCGTATCTTTGCGGGATTTCGATCCACAATCCAACTATAATAATCCTATCCTACCCAATAATTTACAGGCTGGCCAGGTAAACAAACAAGATGAATTTTAAAGAACTTAATATAATTGCCCCTATTTTACAGGCAATTGAAGAAGAAGGTTATACAACTGCAACGCCTATTCAGACACAAGCCATTCCATTATTACTGAAAGGCAGAGATGTACTGGGCTGCGCACAAACCGGTACGGGAAAAACCGCGGCTTTTTCCATTCCGATGCTCCAGATTCTCTCCCAGCAGGCCCCGCAAAAAGGCAGAAGGCCTATCAAATCTTTAATCCTGACTCCTACCCGTGAGTTAGCTATACAGATAGGAGATAGCTTAGATGCCTACGGCAGGCATTTACCGCTGAGAAACGCGGTGATCTTCGGAGGCGTGAACCAAAATAAACAGACCAATGCCCTGGCTTCGGGTATTGACATTTTGGTGGCTACCCCTGGACGGTTGCTGGATCTGATCAGCCAGGGATTTATAAAGCTCGACCATATTGAGTTCTTTGTTTTGGATGAAGCAGATCGTATGCTCGACATGGGATTTGTTCACGATGTAAACAAAATCCTCAAATTACTTCCTTCGAAAAGACAAAATCTGTTCTTTTCCGCTACAATGGCTCCCGAAATCTTAACCCTGGCCAATGCCATTTTAAGAAACCCGGCGAAGGTAGAAGTAACGCCGGTTTCTTCTACCGTTGAAAAGATTAGCCAGTCTGTATATTTTGTTGACCGGGGCAATAAAAATGCATTGCTGGTAGATGTACTCCAGGGTTCTGTTGCCGAAACGGTGCTGGTGTTTAGCCGCACCAAGCATGGTTGCGACAAGATCGTTCGCCACGTTAGCAAATACGGCATTAAATCAGATGCTATTCACGGCAATAAAAGCCAAAATAACCGGCAGCGTGCATTAGGCAATTTCAAGAACAAGGAGATCAGGGTGTTGGTAGCAACGGACATCGCGGCACGTGGTATAGACGTTGAGGGTATGGAGCTGGTTATCAACTATGATCTACCAAATGTATCGGAAACCTACGTACACCGTATTGGCCGTACCGGCCGAGCTGGTAAAGACGGACAAGCTATTTCCTTTAGCGATTTTGAAGAAAAAGCTTTCTTAAAAGATATTGAAAAATTAACCAGGCAGCAAATTCCGGTTATAGCCGATCACGCTTACCCGATGGAAGTTTTTGAAATTCCTAAAAAGGCGGAACGACCTCCCCGTCAAAAACGTAGCTTAGAAAATAAGAATGGTTTTAAAGGGATGAACAATAACCACCAGCCTGGCAAACCACAAAGACCGCAGGCTGCTGCAGAAAACAAACATAAGAAAAAGTGGTACGGCAACAGAGACCGGGCCTAAATAAAAAATAGCCGGAGGATCAAACCGCCGGCTATTTTTATTAATATCATTTCCAGGAATTACTTACCCAGAATCTCTTCCAGTTTGGCATCCAGGTCATCACCGCGCAAATCTTTTGCAATAATCTTTCCATCAGGTCCAACCAGTAAATTACGCGGAATAGAGGTGATCTTATACTTTTGAGCCACTTCATTTTCCCAGCCCTTCAAATCGCTCACCTGTGTCCATTTCAACTCATCCTTCGCTATGGCTTTCAACCAATCTTCCTTTTCTTCATCTAACGACACACCCAACACAGTAAAGTTCTTGTCTTTATACTTATTAAAAGTCTTAACCAAAAAATGATTCTCTTTACGGCAGGGGCCGCACCAGCTGGCCCAAAAATCTACCAATACATATTTGCCCTTGAACTGGGAAAGTGTTACCTGTTTGCCGGTTGTATCTGCTTGCGAAAAATCTAAAGCAATACTTCCTACTGAATTAAATTTAGCATTAACAACAGCCTGTTTCAATTGTCCACCAAAAACATTACTCAGTGCCGCTGGTTTTAAACTGTTTAATCTCCGTTCCAGTACCGCTACATCCTCAGTTAAGTTGATCGTTGACAAAATTGCCAAAGTGCTTACGGGGGAAGCAGGGTTTTTGGCTATAAAACCATCTAAAGACGTTTGAATATCGTTGGTGGCACTATCAAGGCCCGTTCTTACTGCATCACTACCATCGCCCGACTGCAACTGTTGAATCAGTGCACTTAGCTTACTGAATTTAGGTACAAAAGTGTTTTGAAACTCGGTAAAGCTGTTTTGTACAGCTGAACCTGAGAACTTCCACTCATCCACTTTTTGCGCTACGGCGCCTGTAACGGTTACGGTTTCGTTACCCAGGAAAACTGCAGTTTTAATACTATCGCCAACACCCAGTCCCAGTAAGGATGGGGCTTCCAGCTGCGTTGACAGCGTAAACTTACCCGCCGTAGATTTAGCTTCGGCCAACGGGGAACCAGGGTTTTCCAGGTCGGTTAGTACCACGGTACTATTATCGGTCAAACCTGCGATCGTACCACTAAGGGTGAGTTTTTGAGCCGTTGCTAAAAACGGCAATAAAAACATGATAGATGATATAATGAACTTCATTTAAAAACTTTGCGGATTAAAACAAGCACCTGCGTTTCTTACGAAATGCTCAACAATTAACACAGATGATCAACATTTGTTGCAGGTTGCAAAAATAGCCCGTATCTGTGCCTCCATTTGTTAATTAAGAATACTTTGTACAAAACTGCGCGTGATAGCTTCCGGTGATTGCGCATGCTGGATGATTTTAATATATGCAGAGCCGATAATCGCGCCTTGCGCATATTTACAAGCGCCGTTAAACGTTTTCTTGTCTTTAATGCCAAATCCTACTAATATGGGATTCTTCAAACCATAGCTTTGTAGTCTTTGCAGGTAGCGCTCCACTTCGTTGAAATCCTTCTCTCCACCAGTTGTAGAAGACGAAGAAACAGCATATAGAAAACCGCTGCTCAGTTCATCCAGCTTTTTAATGCGTTCTTCAGAAGTTTCCGGGGTAACCAGGAAAATAAAATTAAGACCATGCTTTTCGATAATGGCCTTATACGTTTTTTCAAACTCATGTTGTGGCAGATCGGGCAGTATCAAACCATCAACACCGATTTTAGCTGCATCAGCACAAAACTCCTCAAATCCGTATTGTAAAACGGGATTCATATAGCCCATTAATACCACGGGAATAGTGATCTGCCCGCGCATATCGGCCAGCTGCTCAAACAAAGTATGCATGTTCATCCCATTATCCAATGCTATGGCACTGCTCTTCTGAATCGTTTCTCCATCTGCCAATGGATCACTGTAAGGCATGCCCAACTCTATAATATCTGCCCCGCTATCCTGCAACGACTTCATTACTGTCAAAGTACTATCCAGTTTAGGATAACCTGCAGTACAATATATATTTAAAATCTTCTTTCCCGATTTAAACGCTTCACTCAATCTGCTCATCTTTTAATACTTATTTTGTAGGTAAAGAGCTTACTTTTTATTTAATTCATTCATGTAGGTTTCCATGTCTTTGTCTCCTCTGCCGCTCAAACAGATAACAATGTTGTCTTCCTTTGCGAACTTTAATTGTTTTAAGGCAGCCAGGGCATGAGCGCTCTCCAATGCAGGAATAATTCCCTCCAGCTTAGCCAGCTCAAAAGAGGCTTCCAACGCATCTTTGTCAGTAGCCGATAAGAACTGCCCACGCCCTGTAGCAAATAAATTCGCATGCATGGGACCAATTCCGGGGTAGTCTAACCCTGCTGAAATGCTATGCGGCTCTACTACCTGTCCGTCCGCAGTTTGCATTACATAACTTTTGCTACCATGTAAAATACCCGGCTTACCCAACAGTGTTGTTGCCGCACTCATACCAGATTGTACGCCGCAACCTGCTGCTTCTACTGCAATAATATCTACCGAAGGTTCGTCCAGGAAATGATAGAACGTGCCGGCTGCATTGCTACCACCTCCTACACATGCTATTACTGCTTTAGGCAACTCCGTACCTATTTTCTCCTGTAATTGCGATCGGATTTCCTTACTGATCACACTTTGAAAACGAGCCACCATATCCGGATAAGGATGTGGTCCGACTACACTACCGATGATGTAAAAAGTATCTTGCGGGTGATTGATCCAGTCGCGGATAGCTTCATTCGTAGCATCTTTCAATGTTTTGCTGCCGCTGGTTGCCGGTACTACCGTAGCGCCTAACATCTTCATTCTCGCCACATTGGGCGCCTGGCGCTCAATGTCCTTCTCGCCCATATACACGATGCACTGTAAGCCTTTTAATGCACAAACAGTAGCCGTAGCCACTCCGTGCTGGCCTGCCCCGGTTTCGGCTATAATTCTTTTTTTACCCAAACGTTCTGCTACCAGTATTTGCCCGATCGTGTTATTGACCTTGTGCGCGCCTGTATGACAGAGGTCTTCACGTTTCAGATAGATATTAGTATGGTACTTGCCCGACAAGCGAGACGCATAGTATAAAGGCGTTTCGCGACCCGCATAGTCCTTTAATAAAAACCGGTATTCTTTCTGAAAAGACTCGCTGTTAATAATATCCAGATATTTGGAACGTAATTCCTCTACGTTGGGGTATAGCATTTCCGGAATATAAGCACCACCAAATTCACCGTAATAACCCAACTCATCGGGCTCTTTATAAGTTGCCTGCATTAATTCAATTTATTTAATAAGGAATGTAAAGATAAGAAAACAAACTGCCTGGTAATGGCACAGAAGACAAGTGGCACTATCGCCACCATCGAAAAGATGTATTTGAAACAGAACATTTCATGAGCAACAAATATAATCCAATTTATACTTTTTGCATTCGTTCTCTTAAATATTTTTTGCGGATCACATCCTCCACATGTATACCGGATATCTTGCTTTCAAGCCAGCTGATCACATCCAGGTAAGCAAAAGCTCTTGCTTCCAGGCGGTTATGCTGGTATTTCATGAGCTTATTTAATAACTTCTCAAACTCAGGCTTGATGGTTTTTTCATTAAACTTGAAGGCCCTGCGCAAAAAGCTAAACATCTCTTCTTCAACCTTACTCAAATTCTCCATCTTAGCCATATAGCGGTAAACCGATTTAATGAGATACTCAAGTAAATTATAGTTCCCCAGCTCATAATGGGCTATTAAATGTAATAAACGGGAATAACATTGCAGATCGGTACGCAGGTCATCTTTTTGGTTAATGATCCGGTTAAGATAATCAATTGCCTTGCCATTATCACCACTGCCAAAATAAAGACAGGCAATCTTATAATAGAATACCATAACCCTGTGCCGGTCCAGGTAGCGCCCATACTTTACCAGCATTTCTTCCAAAAAGGGAACCATCTTAATGCCCTTATGAAAAGCCCCTTCCAGGAAATGGAGGTTGATTACCGCAGTGTAGAGATAAACATAGGTTACGATTCGATTATTATCATTATCCTGCACCAACTCGGTTTGTGCAAAGTGCTTGAACTTCCTGATACAGGAAGCCAGTTTCTCATGATTGAGTAGATTAAAATGAGCGGACATCAGATTGTGCATACCCTTTACATACATTGCTGTCTCCGTCTCAATCATCTTGGGGTATTGCTCAAAAATGTCCACCCACTTCTGGCAATATCGATAATATATTAAAAAATCCAGTTTAATATAGGCATACCACACGTAACACTGGTACAGGTACACTTTCTCATAAAAACTGTCTCCTGTATTTTTTACCAGGTCCTGGTCCATCAACGCCTGCACGGTTTTCATATCATTTTGATTCCGCGCGTGCCCGTTTTGAATGTACCAGCCATATAATTTCAGGTTCAGGTTAGACAGATCATTGATATTATTAATAGTTCGGGCCACTTCATTGGCCTCAGCAGTCAGCTCGTCTGCGCGGCTGGTAAGCCCGCGGGTAATATAAAGCGCCTCTATCTTTTTCTCAAAAAACAGGCCCTGTTGTAAATAAGTGTATTGGTGATAAGTGCGCGCAAACTCTTTCAGCCGCTCCAATATTTTCAGTGTCTGATGGTATAAGCCTTTATTGTAAAGCAAGCGCGCATTATCCATCATCTCATGCAATTGCATATCTACATTTCGATCATCCTTCAACACCCGCAAACTACTCAGTATCTGGCGATACAATAGCGCTTTTGTATTAGAAAGCTGCTGCTTGCTTACACTTGGTACTTTTTTGAGCAGCAGCACTTCATCGTACTCAGCCATTTTATCCAATGCATCAAATAGCAAGATACTCTTCAGGCTTTCTGAACCGGAATTCCTGTTCACAAAAAGCTTCAGATTTCTCTTTTCCGACTTTTCGAGGGATTTGATCAACTGAAAAAGCGCATCGGTACTTCTACTGGGCATTGTAATTTAAATGAATACTAATTACTGATTATCAATAAAATAAGAAAAAATACTAAAATTTATATGGTGTAAATCTCCCGCCAATAAAGTTTCATTCACAATATAGGAATGTTTAATTTTATAGACAGATATTATCTGGCTGTTTTGCCAGTTTATTATCCGTAAAATTAATTCATCATAACGATTTAAATTATGGCACAAGACAAAGTTTTTATTTTTGATACGACCTTAAGAGATGGCGAGCAGGTTCCGGGCTGCAAGCTTAATACAGAAGAGAAAATAAAACTTGCTCTTGAGTTGGAAACACTGGGAGTAGATATCATCGAAGCAGGTTTCCCGGTATCCAGTCCCGGCGATTTTGCCTCCGTAAATGAGATCTCCAAAGTAATCAAAAATGCTACCGTTACAGGCCTTACACGTGCGGTTCAGAAAGATATTGAAGTTGCCGCCGAAGCGCTGAAGCCGGCAGTTCGCCCACGTATTCACACAGGCATCGGCTCTTCAGACAATCACATCAAGTATAAATTCAATACAACAAGAGAAAATATTATCGAACGTGCCATAGCGGCTGTTAAGCTGGCGCGCAACCTGGTTCCGGATGTAGAATTTTATGCCGAAGACGCAGGCCGTGCTGATTTGCAGTTTTTAGCACAGCTTACAGAAGCCGTGATCAAAGCGGGCGCAACCGTGGTAAACGTTCCTGACACCACCGGTTTTTGCCTGCCGCATCAGTACCAGGAGAAAATGCAATACCTGATCAACAATGTATCGAATATCGATAAAGCGATCCTTTCCTGCCATTGTCATAACGACTTGGGATTAGCCACAGCCAACTCCATAGCCGGAGCTATTGGTGGTGCCCGCCAAATTGAGTGTACCATTAATGGCATTGGCGAAAGAGCTGGTAATACCTCGCTGGAAGAAGTAGCGATGATTATCAAAAAACACCCTGAATTAGGTCTTTACACCAATATCGATACAACTAAACTACTACCGATGAGCCGCCTGGTTTCAGATACCATGCGCATGGTGGTGCAACCTAATAAAGCCGTCGTCGGCGACAATGCATTTTCACACTCTTCTGGCATTCACCAGGATGGTTTCTTAAAAGAAGCTACTACTTACGAAATCATTGCTCCTGAAGAAGTAGGTGCCGATACTTCTAAAATTGTGCTTACTGCCCGCAGCGGCCGTAGCGCATTAGCGTATCGCTTTAAGAACCTGGGATACGAATTCGACCGCAACCAGGTTGATGTACTATACCAGCAATTCTTAAATGTGGCAGATGCTAAAAAAGAAGTACAGGATAGCGATTTGAAAGAAATGGCAGAGAAAGTGGGCAATTAAGACGATAGTCCGTCGACCATGGTCCATTGACCATTAACTAAAATACTCGAACAACTATATATCATGAGCGAATTAAATAAATACTCGAAAACTATTACACAAGATCCTACGCAACCTGCAGCGCAGGCGCAGTTGTATGCACTGGGACTAACTGAAGAAGATTTGAAAAAAGCCCAGGTGGGCATTGTAAGTATGGGTTACGATGGTAATCCATGCAACATGCACCTGAACGGATTAGCGGCAGATGTAAAGAAAAGCGTGTGGGGGAACAACCTGGTGGGTTTTATCTTTAATACCATTGGAGTAAGTGATGGTATGAGCAACGGAACAGATGGCATGCGTTATTCGTTAGTAAGCCGTGATGTAATTGCGGATTCTATTGAAACAGTTGCCGGCGCTCAATATTATGATGCATTGATCACTGTACCGGGTTGCGATAAAAATATGCCGGGTTCATTAATGGCAATGGGGCGCCTTAATCGCCCTTCCATAATGGTTTACGGAGGTACAATTGCTCCGGGCCATTACAAAGGACAGGATCTGAATATCGTATCGGCGTTTGAAGCGCTAGGCCAAAAAATCGCCGGAAACCTTGACGAAGCCGATTTCCAGGGTATTGTAAAAAACAGCTGTCCCGGTGCAGGTGCCTGTGGGGGCATGTACACGGCTAATACGATGGCTTCTGCCATTGAAGCAATGGGCATGAGCCTTCCCTACTCCAGCAGCAACCCTGCTTTAAGCGAGGAAAAAAGAAAAGAATGTGAAGATGCCGGAAATTACATCCGCGTGCTGATGGAAAAAGACATTAAGCCACGCGATATCATGACACGTAAGGCTTTCGAAAATGCCATTACTGTTATTATTGTTTTAGGCGGAAGTACCAATGCCGTATTGCACTTACTGGCGATGGCTAAGAGTGTAGGTGTTTCATTAACACAGGATGATATCCAGGCCATCAGTGATAAAGTTCCGGTGCTGGCCGACTTTAAACCAAGCGGCAAATACCTGATGCAGGACCTGCACGAAAAAGGCGGTGTACCATCCGTAATGAAATACTTATTACAGAATGGATTGATTGATGGTAGCCAGTTAACTGTAACCGGTAAAACCATTGCAGAGAACCTGGAAACAGTTCCTGACCTGGATTTCGCTACACAGGATATTATTTATCCTTTGGAAAATCCTCTGAAAAAAACAGGTCATCTACAAATTTTATACGGGAACCTGGCCGAAAAAGGCAGTGTGGCGAAGATCAGCGGTAAAGAAGGCGAACGCTTTGAAGGTACTGCCCGTGTATTTGATGGTGAGAAAAAACTCATTGCCGGTTTGGCTGAAGGAAGGGTTAAAGCGGGAGATGTAGTGGTTATTAAAAACGAAGGACCTAAAGGAGCGCCAGGTATGCCTGAAATGCTGAAACCAACAGGAGCTATTATAGGTGCAGGTTTGGGTAAATCTGTGGCGCTGATTACAGATGGCAGGTTTAGTGGCGGAACACATGGTTTTGTAGTAGGCCACGTAACCCCTGAAGCTTTTGAAGGCGGCTTGATTGGCTTTGTGCAGGATGACGACATTATAGAAATAGACGCAACTAACAACAAGCTGACACTAAAAGTATCTGAAGAAGAAATCGCTCAAAGAAGAGCCAACTGGCAACAACCGGCGTTGAAAGTAACCAACGGTGTATTATATAAATATGCTAAACTGGTAAAAGATGCCTCGCAGGGTTGTGTAACAGATGAGGATTAAAAAATGCAGGTAATTCAGTCCATACAAAACAGGATTTACGAGATTCGGGGAGAACGGGTTATGCTCGATTTTGACCTGGCTGCTTTGTATGAAACTGAAACAAGAGTATTTAATCAGGCAGTTAAAAGAAACATCAAGAGATTTCCAAAAGATTTTATGTTTCAGCTCACACGCCAGGAATGGGCAAATTTAAAATCTCAAGCCCTAATATCAAGTTCACAAAATCATAATAATCAAACAGATACGAACATGTCATCACAAATTGTGACGACATTACGAAACACCAGGCCTTCTAAAGCCCTGCCTTACGCTTTCACCGAACAAGGTGTAGCTATGTTAAGCGGCATTCTTAATAGTGATAGAGCTATTCAAATGAACATAGCTATAATGCGTGCATTTGTAGAAGTAAGAAAATTTCTGTTACAGCAAAGCGATATTAAAGAGCAGTTGAAAGAGTTAAAAGATCATATTAGCGGTCATGACGTGCAACTCAACCAAATCTATGATGCCCTTGAAAAAATTTATTAGACGAGAAAGCGGCTGAAAGAAAATGGGAGAACAGGGAGCGAATTGGTTTTAAAACAACAAAATGACAAAGGAATACTTTAAAGAACTGGCAGATTACAACCTGCAGGCAACCAACATGGCCTGCGGATGGCTGGCGCAGTTAAGCGATGAGTATTGGAAACAACATGTCGTCAGTAGCTTTAATAGTATCCGGGAAACGGTGTTGCATTTGATAAGCGCGGAAAACGCCTGGGTGCAACGGTTTTATAAAAAAGAACATATAGAGTGGTTGCAAGCGACATTTACCGGAACAAAAGACGAACATTTAGCTCTTTGGAAAAAAACATCCACTGCATTTAAAGAATTTATAGATGCATTTGACGAAGCAAAATTGAATGAGCCCCTTGATTTTAAAAGATTGAACGGAGAAGCTTACTCAATGCCTTATTACCAGCTGGTTGCACATGCTGTACATCATGCCTCCTACCACAGAGGGCAACTGGTCACAATGCTTCGCCAGGTTGGCTTTACCGATTTAGGCTCTACCGACCTGTTAAATTTCTATAGAAAAAATGGATGAGTCATTCCAAATAAAAGTCCGCAAACACTTCGATACCATACACAAGTCATTAAAGAAATAAAACATTGAGTTATGAATACTCTTGAGATACAAAAAGAAGCTACTGCTACACAAACACCGGAAACACAAACCATGTCGGGCAGCAAAGCGGTTATAGAGTGCCTGCTGGCAGAAGATACGGAAGTAATATTTGGCTATCCGGGTGGCGCTATCATGCCTATCTACGATGCCCTCTACGATTATAAAGATAAAGTAGAACACATCCTCGTTCGTCATGAGCAGGGCGGTATTCACGCCGGTCAGGGTTATGCGCGCACCAGTGGCCGGGTAGGCGTTGTTTTTGCTACCAGCGGCCCGGGAGCTACCAACCTCGTAACAGGTTTAGCAGATGCGCAGATCGACTCTACCCCATTAGTTTGTATTACAGGTCAGGTATTTGCTCATCTTTTGGGCACAGACGCTTTCCAGGAAACGGACGTAATTAATATCACCACACCAGTTACCAAATGGAACTACCAGGTTACAGATGCTAATGAAATACCAAGCGTGTTAGCAAAAGCTTTTTACATAGCGCGCAGCGGCCGTCCCGGACCCGTGTTGATAGACATTACCAAAAACGCACAAATACAACAATTTGAATTTCCAGGGTATGAGAAGTGCACACATGTTCGCAGCTATCGTCCTAAACCTATTGTTCGTAAAGAATATGTTGAGGAGGCAGCTGAGCTGATCAATAATGCAGAGAAGCCATTTGTAATATTCGGACAAGGCGTAATCCTGGGAGAAGCTGAAAAGGAATTTGCCCAATTCATAGAAAAAGGGAACCTGCCTGCTGCCTGGACTATTCTGGGAGAGAGCGCCATTCCTTCTGATCATCCTTTAGGAGTGGGTATGCTGGGAATGCATGGCAACTATGGTCCTAACGTATTAACGAACGAATGCGATGTGTTGATTGCAGTTGGAATGCGTTTTGACGACCGTGTTACAGGAAGATTAGATAAATACGCGAAGCAGGCAAAAGTGATTCACCTGGATATTGACCCTGCAGAGATCGATAAAAACGTAAAAACAACCGTATCGGTTTGGGGTGATTGTAAAGAAACGTTGCCCATGCTCACTTCTCTGCTAAAAGAAAAAGACAATACCGCATGGCTTAATAAATTTAAAGAATACGCGAAAGAAGAAAACGAGCAATGCATTCAGCCTGAAATGAATCCCGAGGGAGATGTGTTGAGTATGGCTGAAGTATTGAATGCTTTAAACGAGTTAACTAATGGAGATGCAGTAATCGTTACTGATGTGGGGCAACACCAGATGGTAGCCTGCCGTTACGCCAAATTCAACCAAACCAGAAGTAATGTTACCAGTGGAGGCCTCGGCACTATGGGCTTTGGTCTTCCCGCGGCAATTGGTGCCAAGTATGGAGCACCCGACAGAACGGTGGTTGCGATTATTGGAGACGGTGGCTTTCAAATGACGCTACAGGAACTGGGTACCATCATGCAATTTGGTGCGGCAGTAAAAATCATGATCCTTAATAACGAGTTCCTGGGCATGGTACGCCAATGGCAGCAACTATTCCATGACAAACGTTATTCATTTGTAAATATCACTAGCCCCAACTACATCATGCTGGCACAATCGTACGGCATATCGGGCCAGAAAATAGATCGACGTGAAAATCTGAAAGCAGCGCTAAAAACCATGCTGGATCATGACGGAAGCTACCTGCTGGAAGTAATGGTGGGTAAAGAAAACAACGTATTCCCCATGGTACCGCAGGGTTGCAGTGTAAGCGAAATCAGGCTTAAGTAATATTAAAGGATAGGAATAACAATATTCATGCAAGACCAGGTTTTCAATAATATTCCCGAACAATACAACAGTATTTTAGCTGCAACCAGGAAGCTTTCTTTCGATATGGCTTCCGATCTGCAGACAGGTTCACTACTAAGTACACTGGTTGCATCGAAACCCGGGCCTAAAATTCTGGAACTGGGTACCGGCAGTGGCTTATCGACATCCTGGATGCTGCAAGGCATGGATCAAAAAGCTCATCTTACCACTATTGAAAACAATGCGCTGCTACACGAAGTAGCTACACAGCATCTCAGTGACCAGAGAGCAGCATTTATTTTGACAGATGGGTACCAATGGCTGAAGGAATATGAAGGTGAGAAATTCGATTTCATATTTGCAGACGCTATGCCCGGGAAATATGACCTTTTTGAAGAAGCGTTTTCATTACTAAATAAGGGAGGTATATATTTTATAGATGATATGCTTCCCCAGCCTAACTGGCCGGAGGGGCATGCTGAGCGAGTCGAAAACTTCATCGCTATGTTAGATCAAAGAACTGACCTGATCCTGACAAAAATGAACTGGTCAACCGGAATAATTATAGTTACAAAAAACGAAAAGTAATTTTTAGATTTTCTCAAAAATCGCAATTCACAAATCATATACTACTTCAATGAAACAGCAATATACCATCACCGTTTACGCAGAGGACCATATAGGTTTACTTTCGCGTATTTGCATCATATTTTCCAGGAGAAAAATCAATATCGATAGCCTCAACACTTCATCGTCAGAAATCGACGGCATACACCGCTTCAATATTCTTATTGACGAAACAGAGGAGGTTGTAAAAAAACTGGTTAAACAAATAGAGAAACAGGTAGAAGTATTAAGAGCTTTTTACAATACCAATGATGAGATCGTTTGGCAGGAGCTGGCACTTTACAAAGTACCTACCAAAGAAGTTGCAGAGAAAATGGTGGTGGAAAGGATCCTGAGAAAATATGGCGCCCGCGTGGTGTGCGTGCGTCCCGACTTCACCGTCTTTGAATCAAGCGGCCATACGGAAGATACCGAAGAGCTGGTAAAAAAGCTAAGTGAGTACAACCTGGTTGAATTTGTTCGCGGCGCCAGGGTGGCTATCATGAAGGAAAGCGAAGGCTTCCACAAAAGACTGAAAGAATTTGAATATAAAGAACCTGGTGAAGAAGTGATAGAAAACGAATTCCTGGAAAAAGGCGATAAGATTTTTACGATGTAATGATTGGCAATGACGAAAACACAGGAATATATCATCAGCTGTATGGAGTCTACCAGGCGTGGATTTATTGACCTGTTGGCAGGATTAAACCTCGAGCAAATTAATAAAGTACCGGAAGGCTTTAATAATAACATTGCCTGGAATTTTGGCCATATCTCCGTATCAGCTTTGGCACTGGCGTTTAAAACATCGGGGGTGAAACCAGCTATCGAAATTCCCTATTTTAAAAAATATGGAAAAGGCACCCGGCCTGAAACAAACATTGATGCTGAAGAGTTGCAAGCTTTGAAAGACTATGCACTGAACGCCATAGACCTGATCAAAGCGGGCATAGCCAATAACGAGTTCACCAATACCGACATTATCCCGTATACAACAGCTACCTACGGTATCCCCATGACGGATATTGACGAGATTATCGCTACTATTGCAATGCATGACAGTCTTCATTATGGGATTGCCAAATCAATAAGCCGGATCGTTTAAAAAATCAATAGATTTATTAAAAAAAGTAAAAAACAAAAACAACAATAAACAATGGCAAATTACTTTAACACACTACCTCTCAGAGAGCAATTAAACCAACTGGGTGTTTGCGAATTCATGAGCAACAACGAATTTCTGGATGGCGTTGATGCATTGAAAGGTAAAAAAGTGGTAATTGTGGGTTGTGGCGCTCAAGGCCTCAACCAGGGTTTAAACCTGAGAGATAGCGGTTTGGATGTTTCTTATGCTTTGCGTAAAGAAGCCATCGAAGAAAAAAGAGCCAGCTGGAAAAACGCAACTGACAATAACTTCAAAGTAGGCACTTATGAAGAATTAATCCCAAGTGCCGACCTGGTAATTAACCTGACTCCCGATAAGCAGCACACAAGCGTTATTACTGCAGTAATGCCATTGATGAAACAAGGCGCTACATTATCCTACTCTCATGGCTTCAATATTGTTGAAGAAGGTATGCAGATCCGTAAAGACTTAACCGTTATCATGGTGGCTCCTAAAAGCCCTGGTAGCGAGGTGAGAGCAGAATACCTACGCGGTTTCGGAGTTCCTACATTAATAGCAGTACACCCTGAGAACGATCCTGAAGGAAAAGGTTTAGATTGGGCAAAAGCTTATTGCGTAGGTACAGGCGGACATCGTGCCGGTGTTTTAAGATCTTCTTTTGTAGCTGAAGTAAAATCAGACTTAATGGGAGAGCAAACCATCCTTTGCGGTTTGCTGCAAACCGGCTCTATCCTTTCTTTCGACAAAATGATAGAAAAAGGAATCGATCCGGGCTATGCTTCCAAACTGGTTCAATATGGTGTAGAAGTTACTACTGAAGCTTTAAAGCAAGGCGGTGTTACAGGCATGATGGACCGTTTAAGCAACCCTGCAAAAATCAAAGCCTTTAAAGTAGCAGAAGAATTAAAAACAATTATGCGTCCTTTATTCCAGAAACACCAGGATGATATCATGAGCGGTGAATTTAGCCGTATTATGATGGAAGACTGGGCTAATGGCGATGCAAACCTGTTAAAATGGAGAGCAGAAACCGGCGAAACGGCTTTTGAGAAAACGCCCGCCGGCGATGTAAAAATCGGCGAACAGGAATATTTTGACAACTATACATTAATGGTTGCGTTTATTAAAGCAGGTGTTGAATTAGCATTCGAAACAATGGTAGAAGCTGGTATTAAACCTGAGTCTGCATACTACGAGTCATTACACGAAACACCGTTGATCGCCAATACTATTGCACGCAAAAAACTGTTCGAAATGAACCGTGTAATTTCCGACACTGCAGAATACGGTTGCTATTTATTCGACCAGGCTTGTAAACCACTGTTGGCCGATTTCATGAAATCAGTAGATACTGACCTGGTAGGTAAAAACTACAATGAAGGTAAAGATGGTTCTGTAGACAACCAGGAGCTGGTTGAAGTAAACGAAGCGATCCGCTCTCATGAAGTAGAGCAAATTGGTGCTGTATTGCGTAAAGCAATGACCGCAATGAAAGCCATTAAGACTGCTTAATCCTGTTACTGAAATAAATATCAATTAACCTTATACAGACCTGACAGACTTCAAACACCTGTCGGGTCTTTTCTTATCAGATCATTTTATTTTCACGAGTATGATTGTAGATATTAAAAACCTTTCAGCCCGATACGACGCAAAAACTGTTTTACATAATATTTCGCTTTCGATTCAACCAGGCGACAACTATGTTGTAAGAGGCGAAAGCGGAAGTGGTAAAACTACATTGGCAAAGGTTATTGCCGGTTCGATAAAATACTCCGGTGAATTAAGTATCATCTTCAACACTGATTCCTTGCTCAAGCCGGAAGTACTTTTTATAGACAGCTGGTACCGGTTTACTAATCTCGAGGGCGATAGAAATTTTTACTACCAGCAACGTTACAATCATCAGCAAAAAAGAGATACCTTAACCATTGCGCGTGAATTGGAATTATATGGCCGCGAGCACGCTTTGGATACAACCATTTTAGATGATCTGTTAACCACATTCAGCTATACCAAAGTACTGGACGAGCAGCTTTTTGAAATATCCAGCGGTGAGCACAAAAAGCTCCAGCTGATAAAAGCTTTGTGGCTGAGTCCGCAGTTATTAATCATTGATCAACCCTATACCGGCCTCGACGTAAGGGCAAGAGCCAACCTTAACCAGGTGTTGGATAGTTTTGTAGAAAAAGGAGGCACTTTAATACTGATCAGTAATGATACAGAACTACCCGGCAGCATCAATCGTACCGTTGTAATGCAAGACGGAAGGCTGACTCAAACCCACAGTCCTGTAGTTTTTCATGAGAAGGTATTGAAGCCACTTCCCTCCTTTCTGCTACAACGCCCCCAATACACTTCAGACAGTATCATTTACATGAAAAACATCTATGTAAAATACGATGAGAAAGAAGTGCTTTCGGGTATTGACTGGGAAGTAAATGCCGGCGAACGATGGTTGTTGCAGGGCCATAATGGATCGGGAAAATCTACATTGCTCAGTTTAATTACCGGCGATCATCCGCAGGCTTATGCTAATGATATCAAACTATTTGGTATACAACGTGGCGGCGGCGAAAGTATATGGGATATTAAAAGAAGAATTGGCATGATCTCCCCAGAAATGCACTGGTATTTTGACGCCAACGCAACCGTATTGGAGAGCCTGGCTTCCGGTTTCTTTGACAGCAATGGTCTTTACAGACAGTTACGCTATGCACAAAAACAACAACTGGAAGAGCTACTGGTATTCCTCGAACTGCAGGATGTGAAAAACGAGTTATTGAGTACGCTCCCACTGGGTAAGCAAAGGCTGACACTATTAGGACGTACGATCATCAAAAATCCTCAGTTGTTGGTATTAGATGAACCCTGCCAGGGATTGGATCAACAACAAACCCAATATTTTAACAAATTGGTAGATGAGATCAGTAAAAATGGAGTCACCATTATTTATGTAGGCCATTTCGAAACACAGCTACCTTCGTCTATTACTCATAAACTCATTTTGAAGAAAGGAAAGACGGTCTCAGAAACTTAGGTAGATCGGTTCTCTTGCCTAGCGGTTGACAGGCCATATCACTCTAACCTGCTTTATTTCTGTTTGCGCATCCAGCGTTAATTTCACCGGTGCTCCTGCACATCAAATAACTGACAAAGCATACAGGAACTGATAGGTGAGCTAACATTATAAAAGATTACACCATCGATCTTATATTCACTAACCAGGTATAGCTGACCATGCTCCTCTTTTTGAATGGAAGTAATTTTAGCCCTTAACCAGGCGGGAATGTCCTGGGGTATTTCATCTTTGATAGCTTCTTTCTTAGAGCAGCAGACTAAGCTTATACAAAGCAGGCAGAGTAGAATTGTATTTCTCATATTGAAGTAATTAGTATGTTAAAAATAACATTAAAAAATAGGATTACTGCATGTAACAGGTGATTAGGCAATAGAACGAAGAATTTGGGTTGCCCTCTCAATTACCTCATCTTTTTTTGCAAAGCAAAACCGCACGATGCGGTCGTGCTGCTGCGTTTTATAGAAGGCGCTTAACGGTATTGTCGCTACCTTATGCTCCACAGTTAACCATTGGGCAAATTCAACATCATTCAAATCACTGATTGCTGAATAATCATATAGCTGAAAATAGGTTCCCTCACAAACCTGTAGCTGGCGAAGGTTGGATGGCTTGAGCCCATCTATCAAGAGGTCTCTCTTAGCCTGCAACATGCACGCAGCTTCCTGCGGGTCGTATATATCAAGATACTTTGCCAATGCATACTGTGCAGGTGTATTTACGCTAAATGTAAGATATTGGTGAATAGAACGAAACGCCTCTGTTATTGCTTTCGAAGCAACACAATAGCCTATTTTCCATCCTGTGACATGAAAAGCCTTACCAAAAGAATAGATAGAAATGAGCTTGTCATTGAATGAAGATTGTAAAAAACCAGGTATATGCAGCTGCCCGTCAAATACAATGCTATCGTACACTTCGTCCGATACTACATAAATATCTCTTCCGTCAACAATAGCCGACAGCTGATCCCAGTCATTTTGAGTCCACACATAACCCGTAGGATTATGAGGCGTATTGATGAGAATAGCCCTCGTTTTAATAGTGATAGCACTTCGTATTTTCTCCCAGTCAATGGCAAAATTATTATGCGGCTCCAGGGTAACGCTCACCGGTACTCCACCATTAATTTCTATTGCAGGTAAATAACAATCAAAAGCAGGTTCGAGGTAAATAACCTCATCACCCTTTTCAATAATGGCCGCAAGTGCCGTATAAATGCCGTAAGTGGCGCCAGGCGTTATAGTAACGGTATCCGGCGAACAGAAATTAGTATTATACCGCTCGTTTAAAGTGCCGGATATGTTTTCTCTTAATTGAAGCAGCCCCTGCATGGGTGCATACTGGTTAAAGCCTTCTATAACTGCCTTCCGCAATAATTCATTCAACTCGGGTGCTACAGGGTAATCCGGTAACCCCTGCGACAGGTTATAAGCATTTTCCTGCCTGGCGAGGTTGGTCATTACTGTGAATATGTTTACAGGTGATGCCGTATGTTTAATGCGTAAACTCATGGAGAAGAAATTATGTATCTATGCTGCTAACTTAATAAAGAAATGGTGCCCGTCAAAAAAAGAGCACATTGCTTTACTAAAATAGCCCGTAAAATCCCTGTAATTTTGAAGTTTCTGAATTATTAAATATGTCATCTCATAATACCCTATCCATGCAATCGGTGCAGGAAGCCGCGGCAAGATTAAAACAAGTAGTATCTAAAACCCCGCTACAATTAAATGCCAGTTTAAGCAAACAATTTGGGGCAAACATTTATTTAAAGCGTGAAGACCTGCAGGTGGTTCGTTCTTACAAACTTCGTGGTGCTTATAACATGATGAGCAGTCTTTCTAAAGAACAACTGGAGGGAGGTGTGGTATGTGCCAGCGCGGGCAATCACGCACAGGGTTTTGCGTACAGCTGCAAAGCCCTTGATATTAAGGGAACCATTTTCATGCCTTCGATTACACCCAAACAAAAAATAACCCAGACAAAAATGTTTGGCGAAGACAATATTGAGATCATTTTAACGGGGGACACTTATGATGACTGTGCTAATGCTGCCAAAAGGTTTACCGCACAGAACAATATGACTTTCGTTCATCCTTTTGATGACATGAAGGTGATCGAAGGACAGGCAACAGTAGCATTGGAAATCAATGAACAGCTTACCAATATCGACTATATAATACTCCCCATTGGTGGTGGCGGTTTATGCGCCGGGGTTGGAACCTTTATGCAAGGGGTTAGCCCGGCTACGCAAATAATAGGCACCGAACCTGAAGGAGCCCCTTCAATGACAGAAGCGCTAAAACAAGGGCACCCCACAGAATTGGTGAGCATAGACAGGTTTGTAGATGGCGCAGCTGTTAAAAAGGTAGGCGAAATTACTTTCAATATGTGTAAAGAAGTACTGGATAAAGTGGTACTGGTACCCGAAGGCAAAATATGCACCACCATCTTGGAACTTTATAATAAAGATGCAATCGTAGTGGAACCTGCAGGAGCATTATCCATCGCCGCCCTTGGCCTGATGAAAGATAGCATCAAAGGCAAGAACGTTGTTTGCATTGTCAGCGGCAGCAATAATGACATCGACCGTATGCAGGAAATAAAAGAACGCAGCCTGCAATATGAAGGTTTGAAACATTATTTCCTGATCGACTTTGCCCAACGCCCAGGTGCATTAAAAAACTTCGTAAGCAATGTGCTCGGACCTGATGATGATATTACCCGCTTCGAATACATGCAAAAAACCAATAAAGAAAGCGGTCCGGCACTGGTAGGTATTGAGCTGAAAGCAAAAATCGACTACTATAGTTTAATGGAAAGAATGAACCAGTTTAACATCCAGTACAAAGAGCTCAATAAAGACAATGCACTATTTGCTTACCTTGTTTAAAACAGTAAGCTATCTGTCAAATAAAGAAAAATTGATCTTGATTGCACGCTTGAATGAGGTTAACCAAAAAGTTTGGGACCAGTGTTGCGCTTTAACATTTTATTACGTTTTAGAGTAAAAATGCAATCATGAAAAATCAAAAACTAAACACAGCCCAACCTGCTGTGCAAAATCGACTGCTGCTGCAATTGCTTACCTTTATTTTATTGTTAGCCACGCAAAGTTGTGTGAAAGATAGTTTCAAATCAACGCGTTATATTACACTTTACTCGCCAATTACGAAAACCCTTGCCGAAGTACGCTCAGAAGCAATACTGAGTATGCCGGTTCCCTTAAAAAATCCGGGAAAAATATATGTAAAAGGCAACTACCTCCTTATTTCAGAAACCTGGAAAGGAATACATATTATTGACAACACCAACCCTTCAAGTCCTAAAAATGCAGGTTTTGTAAAAGTGCCCGGCAATGTAGATATGGCTGCTAAAAACAATGCCTTGTATGCAGATATGAACAGGGAACTATGGACCATTGATATTACCGACCCGGCAAATCCTTCTATAAAAAATATTATTGAAAATGTATTTCCCTGGTATCCCGGCGCCCAACCCATGCCTCCTGATGCAAAGATTGTTGTAGATTATACAGTAAAGGATACGGTTATTGAAACAAATGGGGATGTTGTTAGAGAAACGGCTCAGTTCATGTTTTTTGATGCAACAGGTAATGCCGTATTTAGCAACGCAGCAACAGGAGCGGCGGGTGCAGCCGGCGCCGGCGGGGCAGTTTATGGAACAGGTGGTTCGATGGCCAGGTTCGCAGCCCTCAAAGAACGGCTATTCACTGTGGATGGATCAGGGATGTCTGTATTCAATATTACAGCCGATATGAAACCCGAGTTTGTAAAAAGAAAACAAATAGGCTGGCTGATCGAAACTATTTATCCCTTTAAAGAAAACCTGTATATCGGCTCATTAAACGGCATGTACATTTACGACCTGGTCAATCCGGATGACCCTGTGCAGCTATCATCTGTAACACATGTAAGAAGTTGCGACCCTGTGGTAGCCAACGAAACGCATGCATTTGTTACCCTGAGAAATGGTACACGATGCTGGGATGGCGTGAACGAATTGCAGATCTATTCAACAACATCTTTAACCAACCCGGTGTTGCTCAAAAAATATCCTATGACGAGCCCACATGGTCTTGGATTATCGGGCAACCTGTTGTTTATATGCGATGGCAAAGATGGACTGAAGATATATGATATCACCGATTTGAATAATCTGAAACTGGTAAAGCACATCAATGGAATCAACACTTTTGATGTAATACCTATGAACGGTGTTGCCATCGTAAGCTGCGAGTCGGGTATATATCAATATGATTACAAAGACCCCAATAATATCAGGCTCCTGAGTACCATTAACGTAAGCAAAAATTAAAACCTGGCCGGAATTATGAAACTAATGCTGAGAAAATGCTTACCGGTACTAACAGGCCTGTTATTTTCAGCCGGCCTATTGGCTCAAAAATCGCAGGTCAGGTACGCGGGTCATATCAATGCCGGCCTGCCCTTTGGCGATAACAAAACAAATGTCATTATACAAACCATTCACGGCGCCAGGCTCAACACCTGGTTTGCCGGTATTGGCGGCGGGCTCGATGCATACTTCCAGCAATCATTACCGCTGTTTTTAGATATTCGTAAGCGTATTCTGAAGAGCGCTTCTACTCCCTTTGTGTATGCCGATGCCGGTGTGAATTTTTTAGCCGAGACTAAAGGGCAAACCTTCAGCCGCGGCACTTCGATGAAACGCAAACCCGGATCTTACTATGAGCTGGGGGCTGGTTACCGGATAGGCCTTACAACTACAGCGCTCAATTTTACTGTTGGGTACTCCTACAAGGGCTATAAAGAACATAATTATGGGATCAAACATGTACCCAATAAGGAACCGGAAGAAAACGCCTTGCTGGAAACAAAAGCTTATCATTTACGAAGAATATCTTTTAAACTCGGATTGGAGTTTTAGCCACGCCCGTATTTCAGCTATCGCTCAGATGGCAGTGTATCAGTTTTCTTAACTCAAAAAAGCTAACCCTAAACAATCCTGTTTATTAGTAAATTGCCGGTCTATTTATTTTAAACAGTTATCATGAGGCATATCCTATTGCTTTCACTTATTTTTTGCGTCTTTAACCCACCTGCTCATTCACAGATGGATGCCTACCGCGAATTCCGCGCTCAGCCATCTGTACCACCCTACGGTCTTTCGAAGGTAAAAGCGCTGATCGCTAAAATAAAACCCCAGTCTGATGAAGATAATTCAGACATGGGCATCAGCCCTCTTCCACAAAAAGAATATGATGCACTTTCATTGCGGGAGAAATTCACGTATACCATGATACACCCGGAAATGTATGCTCAGAACTGTGCGATATTCGTACCTCAAACGAATGAAGATCAAAAAATATTCGGCTATCTTATATCCTGGATGAATGAAGAAACCTGGAGCGACCGGCAACTGCAATTCCTGTTACAGAACAGGGACTCTGCAATGGCCATCATAAAAGAATCTGTTACCCGCAGCAAGCGGATGGGTGTTAATTATAAAGATGCCCTGGTAGAGATCAATGCCTGGGAAATGATCCCGTTTTTAATTTCCTACTACAGGGAGAATAAAAAAGATAAAGACGTTTTAACCACACTTATGCTGTTGATGAAAAAAGGCAACTATGCCGATTTTATCAAATCGATGTCCTACAAAAATCTTTACAGTGTGGAGAGTAACTACGAATCATCCATGAGTTTTAATAAAGCCAATGAAGACTTGACCATTCAGCGTGCGCAGGCCTACTTTAATTCAAAAAAGGCCAATGCTAAAAGGAACTAGGCTATATACCCTGTTCGCCTTCCTGTCGGCAATAATCGGCTTCCCTCAAATAACCTGTTGCCAGGATAGCCTGTTCGTGTATGTCCCGGCTGGACGCTACCAGGTAGGTGAAAAGAATAACGGGCAAAATCCGTTACGGGAAGTGAATACCGGCCCCTTTTATATCGCTGCCCATGAACTAACCAATGCTGAATTTGAAAAATTTGTGAAGGCCACAGGTTATACAACTGAAGCGGAGCGGCATAAAAATGCGCTCATTTTTGAGGCGGGACTGGCAGCCTTCAGGTGGATTACCGACAGCACAGCTTACTGGCGCTACCCGAACGGTGTCACAAGAGGAAGTATTGAAAATAAAATGAACCATCCGGTTACCAGCATCAGCTTTAATGATGCCTTGAGCTATTGCAAATGGGCCGGAATGCGGCTACCTACCCTGGAAGAGTGGGAAGTGGCAGCAACAGCGGGATCACCTTCCCGGTATTTCGGAAAAGTAACTCAAAAAAATATGGGGAACTATGCCAATATATGGCATGGCAAAGATCATCTAAAACCAGACCGCAGCGATGGATTTCTTTATACAGCCCCGGTTGCCAGTTTTAAACCTAATGCGTTGGGGTTGTATGATGTACTGGGAAACGTGTTTGAATTTTGTACCGGTGCTCTGCCGCGCGATAACGGCAGAAAAGTAGCGCATGCCCGTGGCGGATCCTGGTGGTGCAGTGCGAATGCATGCAGTTTTTTCAATACAAAAGATATCGGGTCCGTAAGCCCTCACGCCTCTTTCAGCAACCAGGGTTTTAGGGTGGTAAAAGATCAAAAGTAAAAGCCCTTCATACAATGCCCGATTGGGGGTAAACATCTCCTATTGAAAAAAATTAAAACAGGACTCCATACATAAAATATTCATAGAAAACGGCTTAGCTAAGCTTTTATACCTTGCCAAAATAATAATTGTCACCTCTACTATTTATTATTAAATTGCGGTTAGAAAACTATCTCCCATTAAACAAATCCGGCCCATATATAGCTATTAACAAATACGCTATTTATTAGAAAATATCTAACATTTTTTATTATTCATTGAACAAACAATAATTCTATGCCCATCAAGCAGTCGCTTTGTCAAATTATCAACTTTTTTAATTAATTTACACGGCTCTCGATTGCCTTCCCCATATTGAAAAGCCCGTCCGAATGTGGATCTATCCAGAACTGTTTCTGGCGGAAATTCATCCGGGCGGACCAAAATTTTTTGTAAAACTTTTATAAGGAACTATGACAGAAAACAAAGGTCTTTACGACCCATCTTTTGAGCGCGATGCATGTGGAATTGGTTTCGTTGCCAATATTAAAGGCAATAAGAATCATCAAACCATTTCCGATGCGCTGACCATTCTCGAAAATATGGAACATAGAGGTGCTTGCGGTTGCGAAACCAATACCGGTGACGGTGCAGGTATCATGATCCAGATTCCGCATGAGTTTTTTTATGATGAATTATTACACTTAGGCATTACGCTTCCAGCAATCGAGGAGTATGCCGTAGGTATGGTTTTCTTCCCCAAAGAATTAAGGCTTCGTGAAGAGTGCCGCGATATCTTCAATCGCGCAGCCGAAAAAATGGGCATGCGCGTAATTCACTGGCGCTCCGTTCCGGTCACCAATTCCGGTATCGGTCCAAGTGCGCTGAATGTGGAGCCAGCTATTGAGCAGGTTTTTATTGAGCGCCCTGCCAATGTAAAAACGGCCATCGAATTTGAAAGAAAATTATTTGTTTTACGAAAATATGCCACACATATCACAGGAAATGCAGTAAAAAAAGACCCTATCGGCTTTTACATTACTTCATTATCCTGTCGTACTTTGATATATAAAGGTCAGCTCACCAGCCACCAGGTTCGGGAGTATTATGATGATCTTTCTGACAAACGCGCCGTTAGTGCCTTTGGACTGGTACACTCAAGGTTTGCCACTAACACCTTCCCTTCCTGGAGATTGGCGCAGCCATTCCGTTTCATCGCTCACAACGGGGAAATCAATACTTTACAAGGTAACCTGAACTGGTTACGCTCCGCTGAATCAAGCTTCGAATCTCCGTTATTTACCGATGAGGAAATGGATATGCTGGTGCCCATTGTAAGTAACGACCAGAGTGACTCCGCCTGTTTGGATAATATGATCGAGTTGCTGGCATTAACAGGTCGCCCATTGCCACATGTAATGATGATGCTGATCCCGGAAGCATGGGATGGTAACGAAGAAATGGACCCCGCTAAAAAAGCATTTTACGAGTTTCACGCCTGCCTGATGGAACCCTGGGATGGCCCAGCTTCTATTTCATTTACCGATGGTAAAATGATTGGTGCTACGCTCGACAGGAATGGATTACGCCCCTCTCGTTACTGTGTTACTACAGATGGACGTGTAATTATGGGTTCTGAAACGGGAGCGCTTCCGGTTGACCAAAGTACGATTATTGAAAAAGGTCGCCTGCAACCAGGTAAAATGTTCCTGGTAGATATGGAACAGGGCCGTATCATCAGCGATGACGAATTGAAAAGCAATATCTGCAATCAAAGACCGTATGCAGACTGGCTCAATCAATATAAAATCAAATTGACAGAATTGCCTGAGCCCCGTGTAATGTTCAGCGATTTGGGATCAGAACAGATATTCAAATACCAAAAAGCCTTTGGTTACACGTCAGAAGATGTGGAAAATATCATTCTTCCTATGGCTACTGGTGGTAAAGAGCCAATTGGCTCGATGGGTGTTGATACGCCACTGGCCATTCTAAGTGATCAGCCTCAACATTTAAGCTACTATTTCAAACAATTATTTGCGCAGGTAACCAACCCGCCTATCGATCCTATCCGGGAAAGAATGGTAATGTCACTGGCTACATTTGTAGGAAACAATGGCAGCTTATTGATTGAAGATGAAATGGACTGCCACGTAGTAGCGCTGAAGCACCCGGTGTTGACCAACTATGAATTAGAGAAATTAAGAAGTATTGATACCGGTAGTTTCCAGGCAAAAACAATCCAGTGTTATTTTGTAGCAGATGGGAAAGCTGGTTCTATGCGTCGTGCTTTGGAAAGACTTTGCCGCTATGCAGAAGATGCCGTAAACGATGGTTTTGAAGTACTGGTATTACAAGACAGGGCAATAGATGGCGATCACGCTGCTATCCCTTCACTGTTAGCTGTTTCTTCGGTACACCACCACCTTACCAAAAAAGGCTTACGTGGTAAAGTAGGTATCGTGGTTGAAGCGGGAGACGTTTGGGAAGTGCATCACTTTGCATGCCTGTTAGGTTTTGGTGCTACAGCTATTAACCCCTACCTGGCTTTCTCTACTATTAAATTGTTGCAGGAAACAGGAAAGATCACCACTGATAAGTCAATTGAGGAGCTGAATAAAAACTATATCAAAGCTGTAAGTGATGGTTTGCTGAAAGTATTCTCTAAAATGGGAATTTCAACCCTGCAGTCTTACCAGGGCGCACAGATCTTTGAGATCATTGGCTTAAATAAAGACGTAGTCAACAATTATTTCACCAATGCTACCTCTCGTATTGAAGGTATGGGACTGGATGAAATAGCCCGTGAAGCGCTGGCCAAACACCAGTTTAGCTTTACCCGCAAGAAATTATCTGTAGACCAGTTACCTACCGGCGGTTTTTACCAGTGGAAACGCAAAGGGGAAGCACATATGTTTAACCCGCAAACCATTCACCTGTTGCAGTATTCAACAAGAATGGGCGACTACAACACGTTTAAAAAGTATACAAAAGTTATTGACGAGCAAGGTAAAAAAGCGATCACTATTCGCAGCCTGTTCGACTTTAAACGCTCGCGTCCTTCTATTTCTATTGATGAAGTAGAACCAGCAGAAAACATTTATAAAAGATTTGCCACCGGTGCAATGAGCTTTGGCTCGATCAGCTGGGAAGCCCATACAACACTGGCTGTTGCCATGAACCGCCTTGGTGGTAAAAGCAACACCGGCGAGGGTGGTGAGGATGAAGCACGCTATAAACCCATGGAAAATGGTGACAGCATGCGTAGTGCCATCAAACAGGTTGCCAGCGGACGTTTTGGTGTAACCAGTCTTTATCTTACTGAGGCTGATGAGTTACAGATCAAAATGGCGCAGGGAGCAAAACCGGGAGAAGGTGGACAGCTGCCGGGTGATAAAGTAGATGACTGGATCGGACGCACCAGGCACTCTACGCCGGGTGTAGGTTTGATATCCCCTCCTCCGCACCATGATATTTATTCGATTGAAGATTTAGCGCAGTTAATATTTGACCTGAAACACGCAAACCGCCACGCACGTATTAACGTAAAGCTGGTGAGTAAAGCAGGTGTTGGTACCATTGCGGCGGGTGTAACCAAAGCAAAAGCCGATGTCGTATTGATCGCGGGTCACGATGGCGGAACAGGAGCTTCTCCTTTAAGTTCAATTCGTCATGCAGGTTTACCATGGGAATTAGGACTGGCAGAAGCACAGCAAACCCTGGTTAAAAACAAGCTGCGCAGCCGTGTAGTTTTACAAACTGATGGCCAGATGCGTTCGGGTCGTGATATTGTTATTGCTACTTTATTAGGCGCGGAAGAGTGGGGTATTGCAACCGCGGCCCTTGTAGTTGAAGGCTGTATCATGATGCGTAAATGCCATCTGAATACCTGCCCTGTAGGAGTAGCTACACAGGATCCTGACCTGAGAAAACGTTTCTCTGGTACAGCCGATGCGGTGGTTAACTTCTTCCAGTTCATTGTTCAGGAAATGCGCGAATTGATGGCTGAACTGGGTTTCAAAACCGTTAATGAAATGGTAGGCCAGGTAGATGAGCTGAAAATAAGAGAGGGTATTGATCATTGGAAATACAAAGGCCTTGATCTTTCTCCTATTCTTTATAAAGAACCGGCTGATGAAACGGTGGGCATTTATAATTCCGAAGAGCAGGATCATGGATTGGATACAATCATTGACTGGAAATTTATTGAAGCAGCTAAACCTGCACTTGAAAATGGTACGCCGGTTAAAGCTTCTTTTGACATTGTGAATACGGATCGGGCTGCCGGAACTGTTCTTTCTCACGAGTTAACAAAGATCTATCGCGATGCGGGTTTACCGGAAGACACAATACATTTACTGCTAAGAGGTACTGCTGGTCAGAGCTTTGGAGCATTCTGCAATAAGGGTATTACGCTTGAACTGGAAGGTGATGCGAATGATTATTTTGGTAAAGGTTTAAGTGGTGCCAAGCTGATTATCTACCCTGATAAGAAAGCCGGGTTTGTTCCTGAAGACAACAGCCTTATTGGTAATGTGGCCTTCTATGGTGCAACAAATGGTAGTGCTTACATACGAGGTAAAGCAGGTGAAAGGTTTGCAGTGCGTAACTCCGGAGCTACCATGGTAGTAGAGGGTGTGGGTGATCACGGATGTGAATATATGACGGGGGGCCGCGCTATTATTCTCGGAGATACAGGCCGCAACTTTGCTGCAGGTATGAGCGGTGGTATTGCTTACATCTATGATGCCGGTCAAAAATTCGCAGGCAACTGTAATATGGAAATGGTAGAGCTGGATCCGGTAGATAACGCTGACGCAGCGTTCTTACAGCAGGAAATAGAAAAGCATTACCAATATACCAACAGCACTGTAGCCAAATTTGTACTGGATGATTTTGACAATCAATTGAAGAACTTCGTAAAGGTTTACCCTAGCGAATATAAAAAGATCATGCAGGCTAAAATCGAGCAAAAACAGATAGCATAAATGCAGATCCATGGTTCATTGCTAATAGTTCATGGTTACCAGCTATGAACTATTAACTATCAACTGTCAACCTTAATATCAATCAAGAAATCTTAAATAAGAAATGGGTAAACCAACAGGATTTTTAGAATTTACAAGAGAACTGCCTTCCAAAAAACCAGTGGAAGAAAGACTGGAACATTATCGTGAATTTGCACAACTTTTCCCGGAGGAAAAACTAAATAACCAGGCTGCCCGCTGTATGGATTGTGGCATTCCTTTTTGCCATAGCGGCTGTCCTTTAGGCAACGTTATTCCCGAGTTTAATGATGCCGTTTACCGGAAAGAGTATCGCGAAGCTTATGAGATACTGGCATCTACCAATAATTTCCCTGAGTTTACCGGTCGTATTTGCCCGGCGCCTTGTGAAATGAGCTGTGTATTGGGTATTAACCAGCCTCCGGTAGCTATCGAAGAAATAGAAAAGCATATTATTGAAATAGCCTTTGAGAAAGGGTTGGTGGCTAAAAAAACGCCTAATGTTAGAACGGGTAAAAAGGTTGCGGTTATTGGTAGCGGACCTGCGGGTATGGCTGCCGCAGCTCAGCTCAACTACGCTGGCCACCTGGTTACAGTATTCGAACGTGATGAGCAACCAGGCGGATTATTACGCTATGGCATCCCCGATTTCAAACTGGAAAAATGGGTAATCGACAGACGTATTGCCTTAATGCAGGAAGAGGGTGTTACATTTAAATGCCACTCTAACGTGGGTAAGAATGTGAAAATAAGCGACCTGATGCGCCAGTTTGATGCGATTGTTTTAAGCGGAGGTAGCACTGTACCCCGCGACTTACCGGTTCCGGGTCGTGAGTTGAAAGGTGTTCATTTTGCAATGGACTTCCTGAAACAAAATAATAAACGAGTAGCAGGTAAAGACTTTTTGGCCAATGCCGACATAGAAAGCAATATTTTACAGGAAGAGCTTTTAGCTACCGGTAAAAATGTAGTAGTTATTGGCGGCGGAGACACAGGTAGTGACTGTGTGGGAACCAGCAACAGACACAGAGCAGCATCTGTTACGCAGTTTGAGTTATTACCCATGCCTCCTAAAGACAGAACTGATATCATGCCATGGCCTACCTACCCCATGCTTTTAAAAACAACTACCAGTCATGAGGAAGGCGCTCAAAGACATTGGAGCATTGCTACCAAGCAATTTATTGGTGATGAGGAAGGTAACCTGAAAGCCCTGAAAGTGGTGGACCTCGAATGGGCTACTCCGGCTCCTGGCCAACCAGCCAAATTTACCGAAGTACCCGGCAGCGAAAGAGATATCCCCTGCCAATTGGCCCTATTAGCCATGGGATTTGTGCATCCGCTACAGGCAGGCCTGTTAGAGGAGCTGGGTGTAGACTTTGACAATCGCGGTAATGTAAAAGCAGAAGAAGGGAAATACGCGACGAATGTAGCTAAAGTATTTGCCGCCGGTGATATGCGCCGTGGCCAAAGCCTCGTGGTATGGGCTATTAGTGAAGGTCGTGAATGTGCCAGGAAAGTAGACGAATATTTAATGGGCTCTTCTACGCTGGAAAGCAAAGAAAGCTCTATCCTGATGTCTTTTCAATAAAGAATGTTCATATTTGAGTTTTAAATGGTGCAGGCAACTGCGCCATTTTTTTATGTGCCTACCTGTTGACTACCGGGGAATAAGAAATATTCACATTTTCTACTGTTACGAATATTTAGTAAATTAGTATGAACGGTATTATGAGACACCCATCCTTCATCCTGCTACTAATTATGCTACTGTGCGGCAATATGCTGTTAAATGCACAACCATCAAAAACAGTAAAAGCCAAACGCTTTATCTACCAATTCACCTTTCAACCCGATACAACCGATAAAAACACCCTTATTAAAGAGGACTTTGCCCTGGACGTTTTTGATAAACATAGCCGCTTTATCAGCCTTCGGCTAATCAGGTTAAGAGAACACCAGGATAGTCTGCAAAAAGCCATAGAAGCCCGTGGCACTATAGATGGGATGCTCATCCGTGCACCAAAAGAAACGCAGGCACCTAAGTTTATTATCTATAAATTTCCCGGAAACGCCGTTGAGGTACACGAAAAAATAGGTAAAGAAAACTTTGCTTACCGCGAAGATCTTTCTCATGTATCCTGGGAAGTGCTGGATGCCACTACCAGCTTTGCAGGTTATAACTGTCAATTGGCCAAAGCCCATTTTGGAGGCAGAAACTGGAATGCCTTATTTACTACACAAATTCCCATAAGTGATGGCCCCTACAAATTCTCCGGCCTGCCAGGCTTGATCCTTAAAATGTGGGACGACAGAGAACACACTTTTTTTGAGCTAATACAGGCTGTGAATATGAGGGTGGTCAAAGACATTCCCCCGGCAAAAATAGTAGCCAAAAAAGACCTGCCGCAAATACGGGACAACCAAATCATGGCCGGTTTCAATATGCTCTTCCCTCCTGCCCCTGCAGGACGGGAAAGTGTAGGCCTGAAAAATTTAGATGGTAAAACCCTTACCCGGGAAGATATGCTCAAAAGGATGTCAGATATGAAAAACAAGTTCAACAATAAATTAGAAATATATTAAACACATATATGACAGGCAATCATATTGATAAATATTTTGACATTTAATACATTTACGATATTTTCGTACGTAAATTTTCGTTTATGAAGACTTCAATTAAAAACTACCTGTTACCAATGGCTTTGGTTGCAATTTTTAGCGTGCAATGCTTTTCGCAAAATGAACCGGCACAGAGAATTATTTGCGATTTTTGTTTCCAGAGGGACTCTAATGATGTTGCCTCGAAAAGCAAGGATCAATATGCACTGGATGTTTTTAAAGATCATAGCAAGTTTGTAAGTTTTACCAAGTTAAAAAGAGATATTTATATTGATAGCATGAGAATGTCCATCGAAACACAGGGAGGCATTCAGAATGTCAAAAATCTCACTATCAATTTTTCAAGTTTGGGGGGCGGTAGTGCTTATGAAATCTATAAATTCAATGATGGCAAAATCAGGTTTCAGCAACAGTTCCTTAAAGACACTTATGGCTACGAAGAGGACCTCACAGCGCTGAACTGGACAGTTACAGAAAGTACTGAGAAATATGGACAATATAACTGCCAGCTGGCAAAAGTTAACTATGGGGGCAGAAACTGGAATGCCTTGTTTACAACTGACGTACCGATTAATAACGGCCCTTATAAGTTTTCGGGCCTGCCTGGTCTTATTGTAAAAATGTGGGACGACAAGAACCATTTTGCATTTGAGCTGGCCGAAATAAAAAACATTACCAATGGTAATAGCAATATTCCTTCCGCTGAAATGGTGGACAAAAAAGAATTTAAAAAAGTAGAAGAAAATTCGAAAATTCAGCTGAATGCTCTGGCATCTAACATGACACCCGCGGCTCCGGGTACAATTACTAAAACGGTATTCAAAGATCAAAACGGGAATGAGATCACACTCGATCAGGCACAACGCAAAAAGGCTGACGCTGAAAAGAAAAACAACAATCGCCTGGAACTGCAATAAACCTTAAAGAGTTTTTATGTTAAAATGGATGGCTTTGCTCATGAGCATGAGCATTACTACTATGCTATGCGCGCAGGTTACTATTAGCGGTACAGTAAAAAATCAATTGGGTGCTCCGCTGGTCAATGCCAGCATTATTATCTCCCCCATTGGTAGCAATAAAGTAATTGCTTTTAAAATGACCGATAGCAAAGGCGCTTTTAGCATCCTGCAACAGTCTGGCTTGGATTCTATTCAGGTCAAGTTCAATTTACTGAATCACGAAACCGGGATAAAAACTATCCTCAATCAGACCCAGGAAATTCATTTCATCGCTAAAGAAAAAGCTACTGTTCTGGAAGAGGTTTTTGTGAAAGATCCGATGATGTTTCGAAAAGGCGATACCATTGTGCATGATGTAGAACAATTCGCTAATAAAAATGACCGGTCATTGGCCGATGTAATTAAAAGAATGCCCGGACTCGAAATAGATGAAAGTGGCAAAATTAAGTACCAGGGGAAGGATATCAACCAATTTACTGTTGAAGGCAAAGACCTCATGCAGGGGCGTTATGGCATTATCCCCAACTCCATTCCTCACCAGGATGTGGGCAAGCTGGAAGTAGTTGAAAATAACCAGCCTATAAAAATGTTGAAAGACAAAGTGCCCTCGGAAAATGCGGGCATTAATATCAAACTCAAAAAAAATGTTACCTGGACCGGATCCGGTTCACTAGGGTTGGGGTTTTCTCCATTTCTATGGAACCTGAAACTAACGCCCATGTTGTTCTCAAAAAAAAGACAGGCTTTATTTAATTTGAAATCGAATAATACCGGAGAAGACATTATTTCTGAAAATGGCAGCTTTATAGGTTTGTCAGGATTTATGGGCCAATCGCAGGAAAACAGTACCGGTGACTTTCTGAGGCCATCCTCGGTAAATCCTCCTGCATCAATACCCCAAAGCAGGTACTGGTTGAATCAATCACATGCAGTGGGCGTCAACTTTCTTGAAGGTCTAAAAAAGGATTGGGAAATCAAAACTAATCTCTTATATACCTATCATGAATTAGACCTGAAGGGCTCCTCCAATACATCCATTTCCAGCCTTAACCCCGATGGCACTGTTTTAAACACCCTTAACTATTCCAGAAAGAGCGACCTGAATGACATCGCTCAAAAAGCAAAAGCAACTTTATCCTTGAACAGAAATGCTAAGGCCAATTTCTTTAAAAACGATCTCATTTTTTCTGTTGACAAAAGTAATACCCGCTCTACACTGGAGCTGGATGGTATTCCCGTGTACCAACGCACGCATGCCAACGGCTTTTCTATACAAAATTCGCTAAGTACCCTGTTTCCCCTAAGCAAACAATCCAAACGCCTGGTCAGCCTTCAATCCTATATCAATTATATACAGGATCCTGAATGGTACCAGGTCGATTCATTAAAAGCCCTGCAGTTCTCCGACGCCAATATGCAATCGGCGCTATCACTCAAACAGTTGAAACGCTCAGGTAGTTTTAATACAACCAATACGGTTAGCATGGCCTTTTGTAAAAAAGAGCTTACCATTATTCCTTCCTTAAGATTTTTATATGCTGATGACTTATTAAATACAGACCTGGAACTTACACAATCGACTAACCTGGTACAGCCGATGGAAGTGCCATGGCTCAACAGGCTAAGGCTCAACAATTTTAATACGCAGGCTGCTGTTGGCATCAACTTTAAAAAAGAAAAAATCAGGTTCTCATTGAACCTGCCCCTGTCGAACAATATCATTCATGTAAAAGACGAGGCGAATGCTTTTAAAAGAGACCTGAACAAATGGCTCTTTCAGCCCACCCTTTTTACCGAGATAGGCGTTAAAAAATTTACTTTCTCTGCAACGGCCGCCAAAGTAAACCGGTTCAGTAGCTTAACGAGTATCTACCCTGGCTATGTGTTCAGCGCTCTAAACATAAATGCTTATCAGTCGCCAATCGAGGAAGCCAAATTTACAAGGGCCGGTAGTCGTATCGTGTATAAAAACCTGTTACTTGCTATTGACGCCAACGCTGGCTACAATTATGCTCATAACCGTTCCAATATTATGTTATCGAGGCAGATTGCCGACAATGGCCAGCAGGTATCTACCGCTATTCTCCAGGATAACTCCGGCAACACCCACTCGCTCTTTCTTAATTTTAGCAAATACATGAAAAAGGCCGCCACGAATCTCACTACGGGATATAGCTATACCCGGTCGGCTACTATGAACCTGTTAAACAATAACCTGTTTACTGCCATCAACCACAATCAAAATGCCAGCCTGAGAATGGAGAATAGTTCGCTCAACTGGCTGATCGCCAGTTATAATATTGCTTATGGATATTCAAAGCGAGTGGACAGGGGTACCGACAATTTAACTTATACGCTTTTCCAGGCAACCAGGCTCAGTTTCTATATTGCTGAGAAAGGCTCCTTCAACCTTTCAGGGGACTGGAACAGGTACACTATTGCAAGGCAACAATTCAATAACCAGTTTGTAGACGCTTCTTACAAGCATACGGTGGGAAAACGTAAAATTGACCTGGAAATAAAATGGATGAATATTTTAAATACGAGGGAATATGAGCAGGTCATCATTAATACTATTCAAACCAATATTACCCGTTTTGAACTTCGTCCTTCCCAGGTGCTATTGAGTGCAAGAATGAATTTCAGATAAACCATTATCAACAATACTTATAGCAGCTGCAAAAAATAACCGCCCAGACGGGCGGTTACCATTAACAATAAAAACAATCAACGAATATTCACTTATTTTATATCTACCACTTCATACACGGTAGTGCCTTCTTCTTTTACTTCTTTATAATAAACACCATTAGGCGACACAAATAGTTTTTTACCCTCCCTGTTTACTTCCCGGCTGTCGCGCGGTAATTGTTCAAAACGGTCTCCGGGTTCAGGTCGTACAGAATAAGCGTCCCCGGTTGAAGGATTGCTTTGATTGCCATTCTTGACTACCGGTACTTCTTGCCGGTTATCATTGTAAACATCATCATCCGGGTCAACTGGCTCGCTGTAGCTATCTTCATACTCCCTATCATCACCCAACGCACCATTTTTACCAGCGATCATATAAACTACCCGTCCATTTGGGTCTGTCTGCCTTGCATACAAAGTACCATTCTTTTCATAATAGTACTTACCTTCTATTTTACGAAGTTCGGCGCCAGCCGGAATTCTTAGCAAAGTGGCACCTATTGGCGCCTCTACAACTTCAAAGCCCCCCTCCTGCAGTTCACGGAAATACATATCGTTCCTGTAATAATAGGTAATGCCATTGATCTGTCTTTTCACAGCTCCCGGCGGCAACCCTCTTACCGAAGATCCCGGGGGCGGAATAACCACGCCTATATTCACACCAACCCTGGGACCCCATCCGTAACCCCGCATTACACGCGGTCCGTAAAAACCACCAAAAGCGCCACCAATACCCACCGAAACCATTGGCCGGCTGCGGTAAACAGGATAATGCCTGTAAATGCGGCCCCGTTGGGCCTGCGCAACATTATCAATTAAAAATAAAGCAACTGCAAAAATCAGGGGTAATAAAAATCGCTTCATTAGACACTTCTTTTTTTGTTTGACGATCGTTTTCGTAAAAAAGCTGCCTTCAGCTAAATATTTTTTGTTAAAGGACTGAAGCCGGATGAAACACGGTGAGCCCGAAAGTGCATTCAATGGCTAGAGCGGACAACTAACAAAATACATGGCTTTTATATATATACTATGCTGCTACGCTGCTATATCACCACAATAAAAGTAGCGTAGCAGCATAAATAGCAGCATAGCTGCATTGCAGCGACATATTAATGATTGGCTCCCCCTGGTATGGATTGTATATATGAAAATTTTCTGTCGTTTTTATCTACATTTGAATCTAATACAAGTTATATGGCTAAAGCAAAGAATACAAAGAAAAAAGCAGATAAAGGCAGCTCCGTGATTACCACTGAGTCGATGGCCTTTTTAAAAGATTATATCAATAATGCCTCTCCAGTGGGTTTCGAAACCTGGGGGCAAAAGCTCTGGTTAAAATACCTGGCGCCTTATATCGACGAGCAGTTTGTGGATCCCTATGGTACCGCTGTAGGAATTATCAACCCGGGCCAGCCGTTTAAAGTGGTGATTGAAGCGCATGCGGATGAGATCAGCTGGTTTGTAAACTATATAACCGACAATGGCCTGATCTTCCTGAAACGGAATGGCGGTGTGGATCACCAGATAGCGCCCGGGCTGAGAGTGAATGTTCATGGCAAAAAAGGCATTGTAAAGGGCGTATTTGGCTGGCCAGCCATTCATACCCGCATTGGTAAAGAAAATGAAACCCAACCTAAGGTAGAAAATGTAAGTGTCGACTGCGGTGTAAGAAGTAAAAAAGAAGTGGAAGAGCTGGGCATACATATCGGCGCCGTTGTTACTTACCAGGATGGGTTTGACGAGCTGGCCAATGATTTTTATGTGGGTAGGGCATTTGATAACCGTATTGGCGGTTTTATGATTGCTGAAGTAGCCCGCCTCTTAAAGGAAAATAAGAAAAAACTACCTTATAGTTTATATGTGGTAAATGCGGTACAGGAAGAAATTGGCCTGCGTGGCGCTGAAATGATCGCCCGCCGGATCAAACCCGATGTAGCAATTGTAACAGACGTAACCCACGATACCGGTCATTTTATGATCAATAAGCGGATTGAGGGTGATGTGGCTTGCAGCAAAGGACCATCTTTAGCTTATGGCCCGGCGATACACAATAAATTACTGGCTTTTGTAGAAAAAGTGGCGGAGGACAATAAGATACCGGTACAATGGCGGGCTTTAAGCCGGAGTACGGGCACGGATACCGATTCTTTTGCCTATGCCAATGATGGTTGTCCCTCCGTTTTAATATCAATGCCATTGCGGTATATGCACACAACGGTGGAGATGATCCACAAAGATGATATTGAAAGCACTATTAAACTGATGTATGAAACGCTTTTGGAGTTAACGCCGAAAACAAATCTGAGTTATTTGTAAAAAATTTCCCGGCAAAGTCTTTTTCAACCTGTCAAATAATTGACAGGTTTTTTTGTTTTTGTATAAATGCTCGTTTCCAACGTTAAAAAATTGTTACCTATCAAGCAATACCCTCTTGAAAATCCTCTAATCTTGATGTTAATCAATATTAAAATATGTTAAAGCCTGGTTACAATTTGTTAACATAAGCAGCCGAAATGTTAAAATTTATTGCTTTTCTTTGCGGCTTAAAACTATTTTTTCTATGCTAAAGAAAATTTTCTTTTTTATTGCATTGGCATTTCTGTCAGCTGCAATAGTACAGGCACAGGTAACCACCAGTAGTATTACTGGTAAAATTACCGACAATGCCGGTGCACCTTTATCGGGTGCGACCGTTACTGCTACCCACACTCCTACGGGTACAGTATACAAAGGAACCACCAACGAAAGTGGTAATATTAACCTGGGTAATGTTCGCGTTGGCGGGCCTTACAAAATTGAGATAACCTATGTGGGCTACACACCTGATGTGCAACAAGATGTTTATTTAGAATTAGGTCAACCCTACTTATTGCAGTCAAAACTCGCTGCTGGCGGACAAGCTATGGAAGAAGTGGTGGTAGTAGGTAGAACTGATGGTCTCTTGAAAAGAAACAGAATTGGAACCGCTACAACGGTCGGAAGAGCTCAGATTGATAATTTACCATCAATTACGAGAAGCCTGGGCGATGTTACGCGTTTGACACCTCAAGCTAATGGATCTTCAATTGGGGGCGGTAACTATCGTTCTAATAACTTTACAATCGACGGAGCTAACTTTAATAACCAGTTTGGTATTGGTCAAAATGTACCCGGCGCTGGCGCGCCAATTTCTTTAGACGCCATTGAACAGCTATCAATAAATCTCACTCCATATGATGTACGCCAGAGTGGATTTACGGGAGCAGCCGTTAACGCAGTAACACGGTCTGGTCGTAACCAGTTTTTCGGTACAGCTTTTTATACCGGCCGATCTGATAAACAACAGGGTTTTAGAGTAGACAATACATTCGCTCCTTATGCAATGCTTAAGGTAGAACAATTTGGTGCTAGCTTCGGTGGCCCGATCATTAAAAACAAGTTGTTCTTTTTTGCAAACATAGAAAGAATGAAGACTACCGAACCAGGTCCGGCAAAAGTGGCTGCTACTCCTGGACAGCCTTTCGTGGCAGGCGGGTCTAGTTTTATAGCCAGACCAAGAGCAACATTCCTTGATACCGTTAGCAATTTCCTGCGCAATACCTATGGTTATGAAACTGGGCCTTATCAAGGATATTCGAATGAGAGCTACAATAATAAACTTTTTGGTAGAATTGACTGGAATATTGCTCAAAATCACAAGATTAACATAAGATATTCTCAGGTAGAGAGCGAAACTCCTTCATCTATTAGTTCCTCAACCACCGGATCAAATGTTTCCTTCTCAAGTGCCAATAATAGGATATCCAGCAATGCGTTGCATTTTTCTAATTCCAATTACTTCCAACAAGACAACCTGTATACAGGAACATTCGAATACAATGGTAAAATTGGCATCTTGAATCATTCGTTCAGAGCTTCTTATATCAATCAAAACTCTCCAAGAAGATCCGCAGGTTCTATTTTCCCCCTAGTTGATATATTAGACGGATCATCCGTGCTCACTTCATTTGGGTACGAACCTTTTACTTTAGGAAACCTCAGGGAAGTAAAAACTTATACGTTGAACTATGATGCGAATGTTGTTTTAGGTAATAATAACCTGACAGGGGGCGTGCAATATGAAACGAGTAAAACCAGGAATGGATTTCAACGTTTCGGTGCGGGATACTATGTTTTCAATTCGTGGAATGATTTCGTATCAGGGGCAAAACCATCTAACTATGCAGTTACCTACTCGTTAAATGCAGATGGATCTCAGGCATTTCCAAGTTTCAAATTCAACCAGCTCTCTTTATATGTTCAGGATGAGTATACGGTTAATTCTAAACTCCGTCTAACCGCAGGTTTGAGAGTTGAATTGCCTTCATACCCTAACGTATCTGAGATAAAAACACATCCGTTAGTAGACACGATGCAGTTTGCAAATGGAGCACGTATCAACACAGGTGCATTGCCTAAAACTACACCTATGTTCTCTCCAAGATTTGGATTTAACTATGACGTGATAGGTGACAGATCCATTGTAATTCGCGGTGGTAGCGGTGTATTTACCGGAAGAATACCGTTTGTATGGCTGGTAGCCCAGTCCGGCGACGCTGCAATGCTTCAGGTAACGCAGTCATGGTCTGGCCAAGCTAACACACCTGGTGTGTTTACCCCAGACACCAGGGCTTATGTACCTAATCCTTTACCAGAAGCTGGAAAAACTTTAGGTACGAGTGTATCTGCGATGTCTGCAAACTTAAAATTCCCTTCTACCTGGAAATCAAGTCTGGGAGCTGATTTCAAATTACCATTCGGCTTCATTGGAACAATAGAGGGTATTTACAATAAAGATATCAATGCAGTAGTAGCCAAAAACGTAGGCCTTTACAATCCTATAGAAATGAATATACCGGGTTATCCCGATCATAGGGCCATTTTCCCAAGTGGTAATAACAGGTATATCCAAAAATTAACGTCTACTCCATCTGGATCTATCCCTTCTAACACCGGTACAAGTGGTTTGGATGGTATTATTATGGAGAATGTAAAAGGTGGTCATTATTGGTCATTGACTGCTCAATTGACGAAGACATTTGAAAAAGGATTTTCAGGAATGATCGCCTACACAAGAAGTAATGCGAGAAATTTTGGAGACGGTTCAGGTGATCAGATTTTAAACCTTTGGTCTATTCCATACAATTCGTCAGGAAATACCAATATTCCAAGCCTTTCTTACACAGACAATGTACTGCCGAACAGATTGGTAGGTTCCGTTAGCTTTTCCAACAACTGGATTGGCAACCTGAAAACTTCAATGACATTGTTCTATATCGGAGCGAATCAGGGTCGTTATTCTTATTACTATACCAGAGACTTTAACAGGGATAACCAAACCAATGATTTGATCTATATTCCTAAAGATGCTTCTGAAATTACTTTTGTTGCAACTGGATCGGGCGGTACTACCGGTTATGCCAGAAACTATACGCCTGAAGAACAAAGCGAAATATTCTTCAACCTTATTGAAAGTGATCCTTATCTGAAATCACGTAAAGGACAATATGCAGAGAGAAATGGTGCTTTAATGCCCTGGAGGCACCAGTTTGACTTCCGTTTTTCTCAACAGTTGTTCAACGGCATTGGAGGCATTAAACATAACCTTGAGGTATTTTGGGACGTGTTTAATATAGGAAACCTGTTTAACTCTAAATGGGGTATTTATAAAATTGCCAATAATGGTATTTTAGATCCTCAAAATGCGAGTGCGCTCAGCCCTACAGGAACTACAATTCCAACCTTTAAATTGGCCGCAACCAATGGTGATATTATAAAAGAGCGATTCAGAGTCAACCAAACAACTACATCAACTTATTACATGCAGTTTGGTTTAAGATATAATTTCAACTAAGATTAATTAGTATTTAAGTAAAAAACCGGCCTCGCGCCGGTTTTTTTATTTTATTAGTTGCGTTCATACAGACATTTCCGTTCTACTTAAAAATACATTTATGAAAACCATGCTGCTTTTAACAACCCTTACACTGCTTTTAAGCTCCTGCAAAAAAGACGATATTAACGCAAGCCAATTTTACGGCACCTGGGAAATAAGATCTGCTATATCAACCATGGCTCCGTCGATTTTTTACCAAGCAGGGAACGGCCATTATATCGAACTAAAACCTGACGGAACAATCAATCGTTACGAAAACGGCAACCTACTTTCTTCCGAAACATTTAAGATCAGCAAAAAGACTATCGCGGAATGTAAACTGACCACTAATGAATACCTTGCTATAGAATACGGCTCCGGGCGTTATGATCAGATTAGGCACAATAAGGATACGCTGACCATAGCTACTCCTCCCTGTATGTATGATGGCGGTCATACTACGTACGTGCGTATTAAAAGATAATTTTTTAGCTACCCTGGCCTGGCCCCGGTTTTAATTTCCCTGATTACTGAGCTACAAAGCCTCCGCTCCCGCGCTCGCCACCGCATGATCATCTTCCACCGTACTGCCGCTCACTCCTATCGCCCCTATAATTTCTCCTTCCTGGTTTTTAACGGGCAATCCTCCCGGAAAACTTATAAGTCCCCCGTTAGAATGCTCGATATTGTATAACGCACCGCCGGGTTGAGACAACTTCCCGATCTCACCGGTAGGCATATCAAAATACCGTGCTGTTTTGGCCTTCCTGATCGAAATATCCAGGGAACCCAGCCAGGCTCCATCCATTCGGGCAAATGCTACCAGGTTAGCCCCGGCATCTACCAGGGCAATATTCATTTTTACGCCTATTTGAGCCGCTTTTTCTTTTGCTGCGGCAATCGCGTTTTCCGCTTGTTGCAATGTGATGTTCATAAATGCTGCTTTTGTTTGTTTAAAAGGTTATTTATCTGATATAGCCTTATCCATCTTTTGAGATGACCAACCTACGGCATAGCCGCTGTTGCCTACCCTACCAAAACCGCACCGGGATTTTTTTGTGCTGGTTACACTTTTACGATCGGACTGTTGTTGACCGACTTACCGAACAATAAAAACAGCTTAGCTAACAACAATATCAGGTCAGCAATAGGATTACACAGTAGTATTATCGACACCAGGCCGGGAGGCATTTTCGGGCGAGCTATCTAACAAAAAATGCCCCGGATTGAACTCCGGGGCATTACTATCAAAAAGAAAAATGATTATGCTTTTTCTTCGCTGTCAGAGGCAGATTTTGCATTTGCTTCCTGATCCATTTTCTTTTTCAGATCAGCCAATACACCTAAATCACCCAAAGTAGCTTTTTCTACTTTGCTTTGGATGGTTTTAACTGCTTTCTTGGTTTTTTCAGCTTCTGCACGTTCTGCTTTCTTAACGCCTTCACGCTCTGTGTACTGCTCCTGCTCCCATACGCGTGCATGAGATACAACAATACGTTTTTCATTGCGATCAAACTCGATTACAGTAAACTCTGCAGTTTCATCCAAACCTAAAGATTTGCCATCTTTCGTGTTCAGGTGACGGTTAGGAGCAAAACCTTCTAAGCCGTAAGGCAATTGAATGGTAGCGCCTTTGTCATCTTTACGGGTAATGGTTCCTTCATGTACAGTGCCGATAGCAAATGTATCCTGAAGGGTATTCCAGGGATCTTCTTCGAGTTGTTTGTGTCCTAACTGAAGTTTGCGGTTTTCTTTGTCGATACCTAAGATCATAACATCGATCTTCTCGCCTACTTTAGTATACTCACCCGGATGATTGAAACGTTTTAACCAGCTTAAGTCGCTGATGTGGATCATACCGCCAATACCTTGCGCCAGCTCAACGAATACACCATAGTTAGTGATGTTTTTCACTTCACCTTCGTGCTTGGTACCTTCAGCAAACCTGCTTTCGATATCATTCCATGGGTCCTCTGTCAATTGCTTGATAGAAAGGCTCATTTTGCGGGTATCTTTATCTAAAGTAACAATCTTCGCTTCGTGCTCGTCGCCCAGTTTGAAGAAGTCTTTAGCATTGATCGGCGTATTAGCCCATGTAATTTCACTTACGTGTACCAAACCTTCAACACCAGGATAGATCTCCAAGAACGCACCGTAATCTTCGATATTAACTACTTTACCTTTTACTGTGTTACCTTCTCCGATATCAGTTGGTAATACATCCCAAGGATGCGGCGTTAATTGTTTTAATCCAAGGCTGATACGTTTTTTCTCGTCGTCGAAATCCAATACCACAACGTTCAGTTTCTGATCCATTTTCAACACCTCGTTCGGGTGAGAAATACGTCCCCATGAAATATCGGTAATGTACAGTAAACCATCTAAGCCGCCCAGGTCCATAAATGCACCAAAGTCGGTGATGTTTTTAACGGTACCTTCCAATACCTGGCCTTTTTCCAGTTTACCGATGATCTCAGCACGTTGAGCTTCCATATCGCTTTCGATAAGCGCTTTATGAGAAACAACCGCATTCTTAATGGTTTCGTTGATCTTAACCACTTTGAATTCCATTGTTTTGCCAACAAACTGATCGTAATCTGTAACAGGCTTAACATCAATTTGAGAACCTGGCAGGAAGGTTTCCATACCAAATACGTCAACAATAAGACCACCTTTAGTTTTAGAAGTAACCAGACCGGTAACAACTTCACCTGTTTTGTTAACCTCAACAATTTTCTCCCAGGCACGGGTAGTGCGGGCTTGTTTGCGGCTCAGGTTCAAATGACCATCCCTGTCTTCTTTTTCAACGATCATCACTTCTACCTCATCGCCTATTTTCAGGCCCTGGATATCGCGAAACTCGTTTAAAGAAATAAGGCCATCACTTTTAAAACCAATGTTTAATACCACATCAGTGTTAGTAAGACCTACAACAATACCGTTTACTAACTCTCCATCATTTAACTGGATGAAAGTGTTGTCGTAAACTTTGTCATACTTTTCTTTTTCTTCTTTAGAATAAGAAGAAACATTACGTTTGTCTACGCTCCAATCGAAATCGTCGTGCGCAGTTTCAACCACCTCAGCTACAGGAGCTTTGGCAGGTGCCTCAACAGGTGCGTTTGTTGTCGCTGCAGAAGCTTCCTCTACCGGCTCGGTAGCACCAGCGTTCTCCTGTGCATCAGCGTTTAATTGTTTAAAATAAAAATTCATAAAAAATCCGAAGGGTTTAAAAATTCGGACTGCAAAGGTACGAAGAATTTAAGATTTATTATTTACGATTTAAACGGCCACTACTTAATGATAATCAACATTTTAGTATTTTCCCTAATCAAATCGCCTCTTTACCGTACTTTTTATAGTACGCAATCAGCCAGGTCACCACTTCGTTATAAGATCTTCGCCCCTTGGGCTGGTTATTGGCTTTTAGAAAGAAACCATACATTTTATCAATATAAGGCTCGATAGGATTTTTGTATTTTTTATAGAACTCAATGTATGTAGCAATATCTTTTTTAACCTGTGCGTGTAAAATGGTATCATAACTTTTAGCTTTTACCGAGTCGGCAAAAGCCAGTTCCCGAATGGCGTAATGGTACATATCAAAATACACCGAGTATTTGAAATTAATGGATGGATGTAAGCGGCAGGCCAGGAACCCTACAAAATTCGCTTCGCTTTCTTTTGCATAACCGAGCTGATGCGCTATTTCGTGCGATGCTACAAAAGGCTCAACCGAAAGCGGAACGGTAGTATTCACCTGCGCTTCACCCGTAAAGGGGTTGTAATACCCCTGGAAGCCCAGGTAATTACCCAGGTAACTAAACAAGGATGGCTTTACAGAGTATCCCTTATGTGCCAGAAACGGGTATGGTATTGCCGCTGTTTTATAAAGCATAGACGCATTACTAAAAAGATTACGCTTCGATTTGAAGGAATCTCTCATAGCCGGGGTGAGCTGCCGTGCATTATGATCCAGCTTTTTGCTAAGTAATCCTACAAGGGTATCTAAATCGGCGGTAGTGTACTCCCGTTCCTGGAGCTGTAATTGGCTGGCAATGCCCTGCCTGGAGTAATTGAGTCCCCATAAGCCGTAAAACAGCACATAGATCCACATTAGTAGAAAAGCGGTCTTCCTTATAAACCGGTACCAATACTGCCTGGAGCATTGTTTTAGCCTTATCTTTTTTATGAGCCTGGTTAAATGATAGCCTGCAAGCACTATTATCCCGATATATAGCAGATCGCCCAGGCTAAAAGGTATCCATCCCAGTAAAAACCTCAATACAGTGGCAAAAACGGGGTAAACGCCATAGGTATAATATTGCTCTACCCAAGCAGGGTTGCCAGAAACCACTTTAATAATAACAGCCAGTAAAATTACTGCTATCCACCCCATTCGCTTCTTAAAAATTAACAAACCCATACTCAACCAAAAATAAATAATTGATGCTCAAAGCCTTGATCGCGATCTTTCAATTTTGAAAATCACTTTTCAGATGTTTTCCACATTTGGTATATCTGTCCGGGAGGACGGGAAAAATACCCTAATTTAGTTCCTCTTTTATAAGATACATTCGCCTTGTAAACATTTTAATAATTAAAACCTATAAATCACGCGCGATGAAAACCAGATTAATGAACATGCTTAGATCTATATTTACTTCCTGCATTCATGTGGTAAAAAGACTTTTTTCCAGGAAAAGAAAGGTAACGCTAAGAAACGAATTTTTCGATTATTATGCAATGTATCATTTATCGTGAGTAATGATACATGAATCGATTATATCTTTTACTGCTACCCATAACATTGTAAATAAAACCTAAAGGGCTTCCAGCTTCATAGATATTTGTTTTATTTAATATACTTTTGCACCCTTTTCGCATTCGTATAATAAATTCTAAACAAACTACATGATCTCTGCAACCTTTAGAGCGATGCTCTACGCATGGCTTTTTTTTGCTTCATTAGTAGCATACAGTCAAAAAAAACCTGCCAACTTCATACTAGGTTCTTATCCTGCCGCCACTCCCGGCACCAGTTATGCCATCGCAGGATTTGGCAATGATTATGCCACCGGCACTACTTTCACTCTAAATTATGGTCGAACTAATACAACTACGGCAGGCCTCAACAGAGTTGTTAAGTTATTTAATGTGGAGGGAGAGTCTTATACTTTTACCAAGGCGGTTCCGGGCGCCAGGCCCTTTAATTCAGTGTTTGTAAGGAGAAGCAATGCAGATGTAAAAACAACTGCCCTGTTTGAATTGGGCAGCACTACCGGAAATACCGTAAATCTGGCCCCGGACTATGCCAGCACTATGGAAGATCTCATCAATAGTTACGTAATCAATAGAGGAACGGATAATGTTTTCATTAATACCGGTGGGAATACTACCAACAACATCGAACGCTTTGACCTTGTACTCGCTACCCCTGTTGATGTAAGCCGGTACAATACGAATACCTCCGGCTTTCTTTTAATGGAAAGAAATGGCAACGATATTTTTAAAGTATCGGCCATCACCGGCTTTACCAGTGCTACCAATACAGTAACTGCTTTAAACACCCCTGCGACGGTGAATATCAACAACTGGGGTACTACCGGCCACAACTTCCAATCGGTGGTAATGCAACGCAGGGTAACAGGAACCACTACCGATGCCAATCTGAAGCCCAGCCAAACCATTGCTTCACAAAATATATCGGGCGTATTTGTTACGTTAGCGCAATTAGGTATTACTTCAGGAACGCTTTATGGTGTCAGCTTCTTTGGCGGCGATGTGAACTTAACCAATAGCCAGCTTTTAACCATTAGCAACTACCCTACCAACACATCCGACATGAATAATTACGGCATAGACTTTATGGCGGGGGGCGGCTTTTTCACAAGGGCTGTTTTGATACAGGGAACGGTTTGGAATGACGCCAACAATAACGCCGTTCGCGGAACAGGAGAGAATGGCATCGCCAACGACCTTTGGGCAAACCTGGTGAGCCCATCGGGAACCGTTGTAAGTTCACTCAAAGTAAATACTAATGGTACTTATACCACCTATATAGCCAGCAACAGCGTAGTGACGGGAGAGTATACCGTAATACTCACCAACAGCGAAAAGTATGAAGGTGCAACACTTTCGGCTGCGGACAATCCGCTAAACGGCTACAACTATACAGGCGTAAATGTGGGTGGCGTAGCCAATACCTCCAATAAAACGGGTATCATCAGCCTTGGCCAGATCTACCGGCCGCTTTATGACGACATTGCCGATGTATCGGGTATCGATTTCGGTATCAGAAATCCTGCATTGCCCATTACCCTGGGTGCATTGAATGCAAGCCTTTCCGGAGAACAGCTTTCAGTAACCTGGACCACGCTCATGGAAAAAAGCAATCTTCAATTTGACATTGAAGCTTCTGCCGATGGCAACCAGTTTACAAAAATAGGTACTGTTCATTCGAAAGCACTGAATGGTGATTCTGATAAAAGCCTGGATTATGAGTTTATTTTTAACTTGAATGCACATTCTTTTTCGTTCGCCTGGGCCGTCCTTACGTTTGCCTGCGCCTTGTTGTTGGGAAGGACGCGTAAAGTTGCCGGCATATTGATATTAATAGGGACAATATGCTCCATTGGCTTATCGTGCACCAAACAGGATGGCGCTGTTGATGGCAAGGAAACAAAAGTATTCATCAGGTTGAAGCAGGTTAATAAAGACGGAACTTTTGAGTATAGCAAAACCATACAGGCGGTAAAAAAATAGTCCTGCACCCAAAACATAAAAGCCGCCCCGGATCGCTGATCCGGGGCGGCTTTCTTTATAAAACAATTTTCTAACCCAGGTTCATATCTTTAATGATCGCCTGGATCTTCTCATCCAGCTTCGCGTTCACTTCATCAAACTGATCGGCATTGGCCAGGTTTTCTTTTACACTAAAATAGAATTTGATCTTAGGTTCGGTACCGCTTGGACGGGCAGAGATGAGGGATCCATCTTCTGTTATAAACTGCAGCACATTAGAGCGTGGCAGGTCAATGGGGCTCACATCGCGTGTTTGCACGTTTGTAGCTAACCCGTTATCATAATCCAGTACGGTTACCACTTTCGACCCGTTAATGGTTTGTGGGGGATTATTCCGATACTCCTGCATCATAGCCGCGATCTGCTGCTGCCCATCCATACCCTTTTTTGTGATAGAGATCAGGTCTTCTTTATAGAATCCGTATTTAATATAAAGCTCTACCAGTTTATCAAATAAGGTATTGCCTTTTTCTTTTTCGTAAGCTGCCATTTCACAAAGCAAGGCAACAGCACTCACGGCATCCTTGTCTCTTATCTTATCGCCGATCATGAGTCCGAAGCTCTCCTCGCCACCCACTACATAATTCTCTTTACCCTCTTTTAGCCTGATCATTTCCGCGATCCACTTAAAACCGGTTAATACCCTGTAACAGGTTACACCATTGCCTTTAGCCAGGTCATCCACCATACCCGTTGTTACAATGGTGGTTATGATCATATCATTGTCCTGGGCAATACCTTTTTCTTTCCTGGCTTCCAGCAGGTAATTAAATGCCAGTACTGCGGTTTGGTTACCGTTCATCAGCACCCACTCACCTTTATTATTTTTAATGCCAATACCTACACGGTCAGCGTCCGGATCCGTACCTAATAAAATATCCGCATCCAGTGCTGTGGCCTTCTGCAGGCCGATACTCATGGTTTCTTTCTCTTCAGGATTGGGATATGCTACTGTAGGAAAATTACCATCCGGTGTTTTTTGCTCATCTACAATTTGTACATTTCTGAATCCAAATGCCTCCAGCACCTGGGGCACCAGCATAATACCTGTGCCATGTATAGGTGTGTAAACGATCTTTAAGTCTTTCTGCTTTTCAATTACTTCGGGGTAAACACTCAATCCCTTCACCATCTGGATATATTTCTCATCCAGGTCTTTGCCGATCAGTGTAATATTCGCCTCACCTCCGCTCCACTGCACATCATCCACCGAATGGATCTTTTCTACTTCTTTTATTACATTTTTATCGTGCGGCGGCACTAATTGTCCCCCATCATTCCAATACGCTTTATAGCCGTTATACTCTTTCGGATTGTGAGAAGCGGTACATACCACACCACCCTGACAGTCCAAAGTTCTTATGGCAAACGATAGCTCTGGTGTTGGCCGAAGGCTTTCGAACAAAAAGACTTTGATACCATTGGCTGCAAAAACATTGGCTGTTGTTTCTGCAAAAAAGCGGCTGTTATTGCGGCTATCATGAGCAATCGCTACACGCACCTCCCCGGGAAAGGATTGCTTTAAATAATTAGCATAACCCTGAGTAGCCATGCCCACCGTATACTTGTTCATACGATTGGTACCCACACCCATCACCCCGCGGAGTCCACCGGTACCAAATTCAAGGTTTTGATAGAAGGAATCGGCCAGCTCGTTACTATTTTCAGACTGTAATCTCTGAATCTCTTTTTTAGTTTCTTCATCATAATTGCCCTGCAACCATTGATCTACTTTTTGCTGAATTGCATTATCCATAAAAGTTTATTTAGGCATTGAAGATACTGATTTAGGTGTACCAACAGCATGGGCACCCCAACTTTTGTCAGTTAGCCTGCTACGCGCCAAAATCAACCTCCATAAATAGGAAAATCTTTAATTATCGGCCGCCATTATTTCTTTAAACAATTTGAAGGAGTATTCCTTTTTAGATTGGTCAAAAATCTGGGTGATGGTCATAATCTCCTGTATGCCAGTAGTAGCAACAAATGCTTTCAGTTCTTTTTCAATACGGCTTTTGTCCCCGATAAATGCATGCGATAACATGTGCTTTACACCGTATTCCTGCTCAGGCGTCCATAAGTCTGGTAAACCTGCGGGATCAAAAGGCGGCATTAACGGCTCTCTTGAATTGGTAAAAATACCCAGGAACATTTTATACATGGAAGTGGAGAGAAAAGCAGCTTCCTCATTGGTATCCGCTGCGATTACGTTCACACAAGCCATAGCATAAGGCTTATCCAGTACATCAGAGGGTCTGAAATATTCTTTATAGATAGCAAAGGCCTGCATCATGTGGGTAGGTGCAAAATGGGCGGCGAATGCATAGGGCAAACCCATCTGTGCAGCCAGGTAAGCACTGTCCGTGCTCGACCCCAATACCCATATAGGAATATTGACTCCCTCACCGGGTAAAGCTCTTACTTTAGCATGCGCATTCTCTTTGCTGAAATAAAGCTGAAGCTGCTCTATATTTTTTTGAAAATCGTAAGGTATATTTAAAGGAGTGTTGCGTATCGTCATTGCCGTCAACCCATCCGTTCCCGGCGCACGGCCCAGCCCCAGGTCAATCCGGTTGGGATATAAGGAGCCCAGCGTACCAAACTGTTCCGCTATGATCAGCGGAGAATGATTCGGCAGCATAACACCTCCTGAGCCTACACGTATGGTATTAGTACCGCCTGCCACATAGCCGATCAAAACCGAGGTGGCGGCGCTGGCTACGCTTTCCATGTTATGATGTTCGGAAAACCAGTACCGGTTATAGCCCTGTTGCTCGGCAAACCTGGCTGTTTGCAGGCTTCTTGCAAAAGTATCCTGTAAAGAATCACCATGGCATACAGTAGCCAGGTCGAGAACCGAAAATTTCAGATCCTTGAAAACGCTGTCGCTCATTTTTATCACTTATGTATTTTACTAAACACATAACGCGAAAAATAGTTGTAAAATCAGGTTTTTGCTTCTAAACGTGCTTTTACTTTTAGCTGGTTCTTTTTAGCCAGGTTAATGAAAAACACGCTGCATAAGATTATAGCGAGGCCACCTAACTGCATCGGCGTCAACTGATCTTTGTTGATCAATACACCCAGCAGAACGGCTACCAGTGGGTTTACATAAGCATAGGTGCTTACCTGCGTAGCGCTTCTCACACTTAACAAAAATACGTAGGCGCTGTAGCCGATTATAGAACCAAAAACCACAAGGTAGGCCAGCGATGCCCATGCTTTAGCTGGAATTACAGTCCATTCTATCGTTGTAAATTCATTGTTAAAAAGACCTGCAATTGTAAACGCCGCGCCAGCAGCCAGCATTTGCCAGGCTGAATTAACCGAAGCAGAAGTACCCTTTACTTTATACTTGGAGAACAATGATCCCAGCGACCAGCTAATATTAGCCACACACAATATAATGAGTGGCAGCAGGCTATTGCTATAACCGGTTGCTGCTATTTTTTCGTAAAATAAGGCAATAACACCTAACAAACCTATGGCTACGCCCATGATGGTGTACTTATTATTGAAATTCTGTTGCCAGTTTATTTTGTCCAGCAGTAAAAACCAAAGTGGTGCAGATGCAAGGAAAATGGCGACAAAAGAGCTGGGCAGGAACTGCTCGGCCCAGATTACCGCACCGTTACCCAGGAACAACATCAGCAAACCACTAATTGCGGCGGGAGCAATGGCAGATTTTTGCCAGATGCGTTCGCCTTTTATTGCTACCCATGCCATCATAATAATGCCGGCAATAATAAAGCGTACGGCTCCTAAAACCATCGGCGGAATATGCTTCACGGCCATTTCGATAAAAAAATAAGTAGAGCCCCAGATAATGTAAACGGCTGCAAAGGCCAGTATGACCAATGCTACAGAGGGCTGTTTATTAGTTGTCATGATCAGGTAATTGAGATAGTTTGTGTTTCTTTTACAGTTTCCATTACAATGGTTGTGCGCATGGAGAGTATATTAGCGATCTTGCTAAACCGCTTCCGGCGCAGCTCCATTAAAGCCTGGGTGTTGGCTACCCGAACTTTAACCAGGTAACAATCATCACCCGCTATATTATGTACTTCCTGCACTTCAGGAATGGCCGCAAATGCTTTTGCAGAAGTATCACACCCAAACCCGTCGGCAGATTTAATAAAAATAAATGCCAGCAATTCTTTATTCAAAGCAGCGGGATCAAGATTAGCCGTATAGCCTTTTATAATGCCCCGCTCCTCCAGCTTCCGTACTCGTTCCAGCACCGCTGAAGGCGCCATTTTCAGCTTTTTAGATATGGCCACATTGGTAATACGGGCATCATCCTGCATCAATCTTAAGATGGCTTTGTCCACATCATTTAAAATAGTATCGGTTTGCATCATAGCTCAAAATTAAATATTATTCTCAAAATAATATTTAAAAACGAATAATATTCTTAAAAATATAAAATAAACGAATAATATTCTATTTAAAACCAATTGGCAGCGGTTATGGTTTTATGATTTTTTTGAAATCTTCTTGTCCTACTTTTGTACCCAATTATTTGAAAGCAATGAACAGACTTTTCTCCTTATTCATAGTAGTAGCATTATCAGCTCTTCTTTTCGGCTGTGGCGACAATACTACTGATACAACAACGACTGAGCCTGGCACTACAGCGGCCCCCATTCCTAATATCAGCTTATCGGTGGTTAAAACCTATCCCCACGACACATCCTCCTTCACCCAGGGATTGGTGGTTTATAAAGGACAGTTATATGAAGGAACCGGCGGAGACGCTGATAATCCTGTAAGCAGTAAAAACTCCCATCTTTTAAAAGTAAATCTGCAAACCGGGAAAGCAGAAAAATCCATCGCATTGGATGACCATCATTTTGGAGAGGGCATTACTGTACTAAATGATACGGTGTATCAACTCACCTGGACCGAAAGAAAAGTTTTTGTATATACCCTCCCTGACCTTAAAAAAGTAAAGGAATTTAATTTCAATACAGACGGATGGGGAATCACCAATAATGGCAAGGAGCTAATAGTAACAGACGGTAGCGGCAATCTGTACTTTTATGACCCTTCTACTTTTCAATTATTGCACACACAATCCGTTACGCATAACGGGGAACTGGCTTACAATCTGAATGAGCTGGAATATATTGATGGCTTTGTATATGCCAACGTATGGCAGCAACCCTATATCCTGAAGATCGATCCTGCTAATGGGCTGATCGTTGGAAAGATCGATGTTTCTGATATCTGGCAACGCATTAACAGCAGAGATCCTAATGAAGTACCTAATGGGATTGCTTACGATGCTGAGACAAAAAAAGTGTATATCACCGGGAAAAAATGGCCTGAATTGTACGAGGTACAATTGGGCCAATAAAAAGCAAGTCCAGGGTTTAAACCTTGGACTTGCTTTTTATAACATAAATAACAGAGCAACACTCCTTCGTATTGCCCATGGCATTGATATTAGAAGCCAACCCGTGCAGGCCGGCGCTCAGGTAATTTACTTTGCCGCTCTTGTATTTGCTGCTCAGCATATCCACATAAAAGCTATCGAACCACATAGGCAGCATTTCATCAATCTTTAATCCATGTTGCTGAACAAGGGTATCCATAGACTTCGGCGAAAAATGATATAAGTGCCGGGGCACATCATAACCCGCCCAGTAAGCGCCATAGGCTTTTGAGTCTTTGCTGGTATAGTTAGGCACTGCAATGAACAAAGTGCCACCGGGCGCTAAAAGCGTTTTCATCTGAGCTACATACTCGTGTAAGGTATGCACATGTTCCAGCACATGCCACAAAGTGATGGCATTGAAATGCTGCGGCGGCAGTGAAAAAAGTTCGTGAGACGGACGTGCCTGAATACCATACTGTTCTTTGCCAACAGTCCTTGCATCAGCATCGGGCTCTAAACCTGCAATGTTCCAACCCTGCAGCTGCATGGTATGCAAAAAAGTGCCGGTACCGCTCCCAATATCCAGCAAATTCCCTGTTTTTAGCCCGGTATGCCTTTTAACAATAGCTGCTTTTTGCTTCATGGTTCGAACACGAACCCGTTGATACAGCTGATTGATCAGTCCTTTGTTGGTATTGGTATGCGAAATATAATCTTCTGATTTATAGTAAATACCAATATCGTCCACACCAGGCACATCCTGGGTTAATCTTACTGTACAGCCATCACAATGAAGGATCTCAAATTCCTTACCGCTAACTGTGTAGTCTTTAACATTAAAGACATGTTGTAATTGATCCGACTGACAAACCGGACAATAGGAATAATGTATTTCAGGCATTAGTAGGAATTATACGGCAAAACTGGTACCACAGCCGCAGGTGCTGCTGGCATTAGGATTAGAAAATGTAAAGCCTCTGTTATCCAAACCATCACTCCAGTCTATTTCCATACCTGCCAGGTATAATTCGTGGGATTTATTGATGATACAGGAAACCCCTTCTATTTCAAATTCTTTATCGGCATCTGTTTTCTGATCAAATCCTAAAACATAGCTCATTCCGCTACAACCGCCCCCTTTCACGCCAATACGCAGAAGCTGAGTACTATCGAAACCAGGCTCGTTGATCAGTCTTTTTATTTCCTTAACCGCACCGGCCGTCAGAGTAACCGGGCTGGTTGCTATAATTGTTTCCATACTGCAAAATTAACCAAAAGAGGCATATTATCGTGTCATCGTTTGGTTAGAATCTCCTCACAGCCTGAAAGCCAGTATCATTCGATGCTAAAACCTGAATACAACATTTGCCGACAGGCGTCTGGGCATTTGAGGGGCCAGGCGAAACGACCAGTATTGCTCGTTTGTAAGATTGTCTAGTTTTAAGCCTACCCTGCACTTAACAAAATCATAAAATGCGGTGGCATCAAAAACAGTGTAAGCCGGTATTTCAAGCTTAAATTTATGGGTATTGGTTTGATAAGAATTGCTTCCGTAATTACCTCCGAAACCGGCGCCGAGACCTTTAGCTTTACCGGAAATAATGCGGTAGCTGATCCAGAAATTAGCCAAATGCATGGGGCCTGCTGCAGCCGGCCTTAAACCGTTGACATCAGCGGCTGCGTTGGTTAGCTTACTGTCGTTGTAAGTGTACCCGGTGATGAGGTTGAGACCATCGATGGGATTCGCAATTATTTCAGCTTCAAAGCCCCGGCTGATCTGAGTACCATCCTGGATATTGAACACACCTCCCGGAGCGAGCCTTAAAACATTGGTAACAGCTATGTCGTAATAGCTGATAGTACTGGTTAATCTGTGATGAAACAGATCTGTTTTCAGGCCTATCTCCCATTGGTTGGCCTGTTGCGGCTTAAATGGATTGCCGACAGAATCGGAACCGGCATTATAATCGAACCCGTTCATATAGTTACCAAACATGGACAGTTTATCTTTTACGATTTCGTATACCATGCCCAGCTTGGGAGATAAAGCCGTTTGGTTAAACGCATCTGTGAATACGGCCGTTGCTACATCATATCGTCCACTGTTGTCTACATTATCCAGCCTCAGGCTAAGCATTACATTGAACCGCGATGTTATGTTCAAAACGTTAGAGACATAAGCACTGTAGTTAGAAATATTGGTAGCATAGGTTTCAGGAACCACACGGGCTGCAGCCGAATCTATCTTGTCAGCGTTGAAATTATTGTAAGCAGCTCCCGGCCTTTTAAAATTAATCGCAGCCAGAGTTATTGTTGGCGTATTTCTGTCGCTTCGCTGATTATAGTAGTCTATGCCCACTACGATACGGTTTCTCAATGTTCCTATTTTAAAATCGCCGATCAGGTTTTGTTGCAGCTCCACTCCATTGTAAGGAAAGTTTTCTTTTTGCGCGCGCTGGCGCAGCATACTATCATTAACACCTATCAGTTGTGTTACATATCCCTTAGTTGTTGAAAAAGTGCGGGTGATATTGGTCTGCAACTTCCAGTTTTCTGACAGCTTATAGTTGACCTGGCCGAAGAAATTCACCTGCTGCGTATGATAGTCCAGCGAGTTGGTCAGGAAGGATCGTTTATAATCCATTCCAAAGTCTTTTATATTATTTATTGTTGTTGCAGTAGCAGAGGGCGCAAAACGAATAGGTGATGTAGCGTTATACATGGACGCTTCGATATCTAATAAAAAGTCCAGGCGATCATTTAGTTTATAGATAAAACCGGGCGCCAGCATAATGTTCCTGGTGAAGCCCTGATCCTGGAAGCTTTTCTCCGTATGCACGGCTCCGTTAATACGAAAAAGAACCTGCTTATCGTTAGTTAAGGGCCGGTTGATATCGAAAGTAAGCCGGTTTAAATTATAGCCGCCACCTGTAAACGCAATTTCTGTTTTATTTTGTTCTAAAGGCTTTTTAGTAACCCTGTTGAACAAGCCACCAAAAGATATCTGACCACTATTAAATAAGGTTCCTGATGGACCCTTTATGGCCTGAAGCACTTCCAGGTTAGCCGGGTCTATATTGGTGTACACGAACCCTGAAATACTATTACGAATAAAATTAGCCGTAGTAAATCCTCTTGATAACATGGCACTCCGTCCCTGGTTATACACTACCGGAACTGCTGCCCCCGGAATATTTTTGAATATGCTATTATAGTCTACTATAACCTGTTCGGTAATAATCTCTTTGGGAATAACTGAATACACCTGCGGGTTTTCAATATTTCGCAGCGGCAGGCGTGCAATATCATCTGTTTCTTTCTTATTAAAACGGTTGATTCCCGATACTACCGTTACTTCAGAAAGATTTTCTGTTTCCTTTTGCAAGATAATTTTAACCATGGTTATGCCTTCATTTTTCACCTGCACCATCTCTTCATAAGGTTTAAAACCAACATGCGTTATCCGGATAATATATTTCCTTCCGGATAGTCCTTTTATTTCGAAATCCCCATTACCATCGCTCATAGCAGCATGTGTTGTTTCTAACAAGGTAATGCTGGCACCCTGCACCGGGTTCTGATCTGTATCAACAATTCTCCCTTTTATAAAGCCATTTCCCTCATAGGCCATTACTACCATAAATGCAACGAGCAACGATAGCGTAAAAGAACACCTGAGTAAAAAAGTTTTGGTTTGACTGCTCATAATTAAAATTTCGGCAAAAATAATTTTGGATGAATATGGCCGGTTTACGATTTCGGGAATATTAATATATACAATCAGGAAATTTTCCGGAGCACCACCACACTACAGGCAGGTTTATCACACGAAAAAGCCCCGCGAAATAATATCTGGCGGGGCTTTATAAAGTTAATAGTAAGCTACTTGTCAAATTTATTTCTCAGAGCATCGAGGCTTGATTGAAAACTATTTTTAGGTTTATTACTTACCGGAGCACCTTTCGGCAGGTTCGTACGCGGACGTGGCTGCTCCGTTTTATGCTCATCCTTCATACTTAAAGCAATGCGTTTACGGGCAGCATCTACTTCTACTACTGTAACCATTACCTTTTGATTGAGCTTTACGACTTCGTTGGGATCGCTTACAAATTTGTTGGCCAGGTGAGAAACATGCACCAGGCCATCCTGCTTTACACCTACATCAACAAAGGCTCCGAAATTCGTAATATTAGTAACAATACCCGGTAGCTTCATACCCGGTTTTAAATCGCTCATGGTAGCAATACCCTCAGCGAACCTGAACTCTTCAATCACATCCCTGGGATCACGACCTGGCTTTTCCAACTCTTTCAAAATATCATCAATAGTATAAGCGCCGGCAGTTTCACTAATAAAGTCTTTCGCATTGATCTGTTTTCTGATATCGGACCTGGCAATGATATCACCAACCGTGCAGCTCATCTTCTGTGCCATTTCTTCTACAATACCATAACTCTCGGGGTGCACAGCCGAATTATCTAACGGATTTTCTGCACCTGGTATCCTTAAAAATCCGGCGCATTGCTCATAGGCTTTTGGGCCCAGCATGGAAACTTTCAACAGTTCACTGCGCGATTTGAAAGCACCATTTTTGCCACGGTATTCTACTATATTTTTAGCAGTTGTAGCTGTAAGTCCGGAGACATAAGTCAGCAGGTGCTTACTGGCTGTATTCACATCGACCCCCACATAGTTTACACAGCTTTGCACTACATTATCCAGGCTATCTTTTAAACGGTTCTGGTTTACATCATGCTGGTACTGTCCTACACCGATACTTTTTGCATCAATCTTTACAAGTTCACTCAAAGGATCTAATAGGCGACGACCAATGCTAATAGCGCCCCGAACGGTTACATCCTCATCGGGAAATTCTTCGCGGGCTACTTCACTGGCAGAATAAATAGACGCGCCACTCTCATTTACCATAAAAATGGAAACAGGTTTGCCAAAATCAATACCGCGCACCAGTTTTTCTGTCTCTTTACTGGCGGTACCGTTACCATAACCAATTGCCTCAATTTCATACCTGTTTACCAATTCCTTCAGCGTTGCGGCAGCTCCACTCCAGTCATTTTGCGGAGGGTGGGGAAATATAGTAGTATACTTCAAGAAAGTTCCGCTTTCATCCAGGCAAACTACTTTACAGCCCGTTCTAAAGCCTGGGTCCAGGGCCAGTACACGTTTACTTCCGAGGGGGGAAGCTAGTAACAATTGGCGAAGATTTTCAGCAAACACCCTGATCGCCTCTTCATCGGCTGCTGTTTTGCTGCTCATCCTGAACTCGGTTTCAATAGCTGGCTTTAATAGGCGGCCATAAGCATCTTCGGTTGCCTGCGCTACCTGCTCTCCGGCACTGTTAGAAGATTTTACAAATACATTCTTTAATTCACCTACGGCCGATTCTTTTTCTATAGCAATATCCATGATGAGGAAGCCTTCTTTTTCACCACGGCGAATAGCTAGCAGCCTGTGCGAAGGACAATCTGCCAAGGGTTCTTTAAACTCAAAATAATCCCTGTATTTCTGTGCCTCTTCAGACTCTTTTTTGGTAGTAAGCACTCTTGCAGAAATAGCAGAGGTTTCCTGGAACAGGGAACGCACGGTTGTACGTGCCTGCTCGCTTTCCGATATCCATTCAGCAATAATATCCCGCGCACCTTGCAATGCCTCTGCATTATCCTTAACCTGCTCATTAATATAAGCGGCAATTTGCTCATCCGAAACCGGCTGTATTTGTCCAAACAACAGCTGCGCCAAAGGCTCCAATCCTTTTTCTATAGCCACCGTTGCTTTGGTTTTCCGTTTAGGCTTGTAGGGCAGGTAAATATCTTCGAGCTCTGTTGCATTTAAGCAATTCTCTATGCGCAGCTTCAATTCTGGCGTTAACTTCCCCGCGGCTTCAATGGTTTTCAAAACAGTTTCTTTCCGTTTCTCCAACTCATCATAGTACTTGATCTTATCAATTACATTTCCTACCTGTACTTCATCCATATTGCCGGTGGCCTCCTTCCTGTATCGGCTAATAAAAGGGATAGTAGCGCCCTCTGTATGCATTTGCTGCACATTGGTGATGTTTTTAACAGGTAGCGAAAGCTCTATTGCTATTTGTTGTATATACTTTAAATCCATAATTATTTTATTCTCCCCAATTATTGGGCATGCAAATGTAGGTGGGGTAAAAAAAGAAAAAAATATTTTTTATAAACAATGCACATCTCAATAGGGGGTCGCAGATAAACTATTGATTTCCACTTAAAAACTTTTACAAAAGTTGCTTAATCAATACACAATTGTTGCATCTCCATCAATTGGATATCCCTGGCAGGTGAGCACCCGTCCTTTAGCAATTTCCTCATCTAACAGCACTTCATTATAAGCCATCCACACTTTACCCGAAGTGCAGGTAGCCACACAACTACCGCATCGCCCGGCTTCGCAACTATAGGGAACTGTAATGCCTGCCTGTTTTGCTGCAGCTACAATGGATTGCGGGTACTGAACGCATAGTACATGCGTTTTTTGTGCAAGATGCACCGTAACCTGATGCATGGCTTTATCCGGAGGTTGAGGAAGCTTCGCTGGTGGCAGGGGGTTAAAATCTTCTTTAATGATCTGCGCATTGGCCATACCATTATTACGTAAGGAGATGGCCGACATTAACATGTAATCAAAAGGACCACAAACGTAAAACCGGATATCTTTTTTATCTATCTTGAGAAAGTGCTCATCCACCAACCGGGTCAGCAGCCAATGACTCAGCCGGCTATAGTAAACATCCAACAGGTTGCTAAACATAAAGTGGATATAGAAACGATTTTCGTATTGCTCTTGCAAAGACTTCAGCTCTTCATAAAAAATCGCCTGTTGCTCAGTCCGGTTGCTGTAAAAAAGAAATACTTTTTGCTGCGTTTTCAACAATAAGGTTTTGATCAAAGCAAAGCAGGGCGTTATGCCGCTTCCCGCAGCCAGGAAACAAAATGTCAGACCTGCTACCTTTTCAGGTAATACGAAAAAGCCACCTATGCCCGAAGTCAACAATACATCGCCCTTCCTGGATTTATACACGAGCTTTCTTGAGAATTCACCGTTATCCAGCTTTTTTATGGTAATGGACAATGGTTCTCCGGCTTCCGGTGAAGATGATATGGAATAGGACCGGCGTTGCTCGCCCAAATGGTTGTAAAATACTAATGTGAGAAACTGACCTGCATTGTATTGGGGCTGCCAGCCTAACGGTTGCAATACCAGGGTTCTGGAGTCGGGAGTATTGGACTGTATGGAAACAATTTCCAGCTTTTTGATAATTCCGCTATCCATATCGATTACCATTAATGATAACGCGGTTAATAAGGGTAATGGGTTTGGGATCAACTACCTCAACCAAACGCGCGGATCTACATTTTTTTCCTCTATCATCAGAATAAAATCGAGTTTACCGCCACCGGTCTCTTCATCGGCGCCTACGGTACCTATGGACTGTCCGCGCGCTACCGATGCACCTTTACTTACGCTTACCGAAGCCAGGTTACTATACGCCGTAAAATATTTACCATGACGCAATACGACAAATGAGGTTCCGCCTACTTTAGAGATGCTTACTACCTCTCCACCAAATACGGCTCTTACCGGGGCTCCCACCTGAGCAGTGTAGGTTACACCAGGATTGTCACCCACGATATCAGGTCCCACGCCTTCAATTTTATAACGGCCAAACCCCAGCGTAACTACCCCGTCAACTGGTGAAGGTAGCTTGCCCCGGTTCTGCGAAAAATCGCTGTTCAGTGCAATATCGTCAGCCTTATAATTCAAATAGCCTCCCGCGGGGGCTTTGTTTTCAACTACGGGGGCTGGTGGCGGTGGTGTATTCTTCCGCCCTGCAATGGGGCCGGTATTCGCCACGATAGAATTGTCTGACTTAGGTATGGCCCTTACTGTAGTGCTTTTACCAGTGCCTACAGGGTCAAATTTCAATTCTCTTGATGGAGCTGAAGCCACTTCCTCTGTTGGTGGGGATGCCGGACTTACAGGAGCTGTACCTGGCGATACGGTTGTTGGCTTCGCACCGGCTAATGCTTTCTCTGTTTCGAGTAAGCGTTCGCGCGCCCAGGCTTCCTGTCTTTCTTTAGCTTCTGCCGCCGCTCTTTGCTTCGCTTCTTCCTGTGCTATCTTCTTTGCGTCAGCAATTTCTTTCCTTACCACGGCAGCAATGTCGGTCTTCAGTTGCTTATCTTCCTGCTGCTTTTTAGCAATTTGTTTTTGTAGCGACCCTGCCTGCGATTGTAATAAATGGGCCACAGAATCCTTTTCTGTTCGCTGATTATCTAAAACCGAGTACTCATTGGTTCGGGTAACTAATGCCCCTTCTTTTTGCTTTTTGCTGGCTACCTGATGGGCGTAACGTTTATCAATTAGAGTATTGGTTTTAACAATATCCTCCATTTGCTTCTCGCGGTAGTTGCGATAACTTTTTAAATAAGCCACGCGCTTTATGGCATCATTAAAACTGTTGGCAGAGAAAATAAAATTCAGGTAATCGTAGTTACTCCTGTTTTTATAAGCATACACTACCGTTCTTGCGTAGTGTGCTTTCAGGGTATCCATCTGCTTTTTCAGCCTTTTAATTTCTATGGCGCTGTAATAGATGTCATCATCGATAAGGCGTATTTCCTTACCAATATTATTAATATACTGATTTTGTACTTCGATTTTCTTATTGAGCGCAGCTAACTGGTGAAGGTTATTTTTACTCTCACCCTTAACTGCATCATAAGCTTGTTGGATCTGCCTCAGCTCCTGCTGCAGTTTCCTCCGCTCGTCCTCCATGGCTGTTTTATCGCTCATTTTTTGCGCCACCGTACTGTTGGCAAAAGCGCTCAAAAAAACAACTAATAAAACCAACAGCTTTCTATTTTTTCCCTCCGGTATATTCATGACCAGAAAAAACTTTTGTAATAACGAATACAGTAGTATTGGAGCCTTTAGCATAAACAGTTACCGGATTTATTGCTTTGTTTTATAACCTGATGGCACAGAGAATGGAATGGCTACTTCTCCATCAAAATCGTGAGACTGGAAATTAAGCTTTATTACGATATTGCTTTTATAGTTAACGCGGATATCTCTCGAAGTAGAGAAATTACGCCCGGCCACCTGTTTGTAATTATTGTATGCTAACTCGGCACTCCTGTTTTTAGAAGCATCTACATCACTTAGTTTGCTCGAGGCAGGCAGGTAACCTGGCAATAAAACGGTGAGCAGGTTCTTAAAATTAGCATCCTGTGTAGTAACTACATAACCAGTACCTTCCTTGGTAAGAGAAGCATTACCCTCATTTACGAAAATGGCATTCCCAATCAGCAGATCCTGCAGCGTTGTAAAGTCAACCGGCAATCCTATCTTCTCCTGGAGATAAGACAGGCTGGATGCGATATACTCTTTCTGTAATTTATTAAGAATCTTAACTGAATCCTTTGTAATCAGCGCTCTCACACCTTCAAAGCCCAGCAACCCGGCCGACATCCAGATCGCTTCATCTTTTTTAATAACCAGCTTAGCGCTGACACTTTTCCCATTTCCTTTTCCATCATCAAAATCCACATCTACCTTACCAGAAAAAGTTTTAAAGTCGATTTTATTTAGTTTAGAAAGTACTACAGACGGACCTTCATTTTCTACGGTTGCTACCGGTGGTGCGGTGGTAGTATCTACGGCAGGTGTTTTTGCCGCTTTTTTACTAGCGCCGCAAGATGCCAATGCAGCTACGGCTATAATTAATACTAATTGCTTCATGTTTTTGTTTTTTGTCAGATGGAGAGAAAAGAACGACTTTCCTCCTTTTACTGTTTGCCTGTATGCCCAAAGCCTCCGGCGGCCCTTATTGTTTCGCCCAGTTCTTCAACCGGTAACCAGTTAATAATCTCTACCTTTTGAATGACCATCTGAGCAACACGATCGCCATTATGGATCGTTTGAGCTTCATTGGACAGGTTAATTAAAATTACTTTTATTTCTCCCCTATAATCTGCATCAATTGTGCCAGGCGTATTGAGGCAGGTTAATCCCTGTTTAATAGCCAAACCGCTACGAGGTCTTATTTGGGCCTCAAAACCTTCAGGTATTTCTATGAATAAGCCTGTTGATACTAAAGTTCTTTCGAGGGGTTGTAATACGATATCCTTATCTATAGACGCTTTTAAGTCCATACCCGATGCACCCGAAGTAGCATAGGCGGGTAAAGTGTGCTGAGATTTATTTACGATTTTAACTTCTAATTGTGCCATAGCGACAAAGATAGCCCGTTGGGGCTAAAGCGGAAAGCCGTTTTCAGGAAGAGGTATATTTAACAAAATGTTGCGTAAAAGCTACCTGAAGACCTGTTTTAGGTCATACCGCCGGGCATAAATTAACGATAAGACGAAAATCACCACGAACCAATGATTAATAAATGAGGTTTCGCAATTACCGCTATAAATCGATCCCGAGTTTTCCTTCCAATGCCAGGGGAATACTTTTTCTTTTAACGGGAGCTGCCATCCCATGTACTTATTTAAAATAGCCGGAAGCAAATCGACAACATCGGGTAACACACAGCCCACAAAAGCAGCAGCAACAATTAATCGATAATTGTTCCGGACCCATAAAAAAACGGAAATAATAACACAAAGGCCTGCGAGCACATCCCATTTTGAATGTACCGGATAGCAATGTGGCATGTAGTCTAAAACGCCGTGAAAAAATACGGCCGAGAGTAAAGCCGTCGCTGCGATCGCTATTGGAGCACGACCATTACCTGGCTTTACAATGTTTGTATCTGTTACCATTGCCACAACACCTATGGCCGAAATCGTATGAAATACAACATTCACTATTTAAATCTTCTGCAGTAAAACGGTCGCATAAGCCACCAACCCCTCTTCCCTGCCCACAAAACCCATGTGCTCTGTGGTGGTAGCTTTTACAGAAACATCTTCGATCAATACCTCGCAAATACCCGCAATGGCCTCCTGCATTTGAGGAACGAAGGGTTTGATTTTAGGCTCTTGCAGTGTAAGTGTAGAATCAATATTAACTACTTTGTAGCCTTTATCCTTAATCAACGTGATACAATGTTTTAGCAATATTTTGCTGTCTATGTCCCGATACCTTTCATCATTATTAGGGAAATGAACACCTATATCACCCAGGCTTAAAGCGCCCAATAAGGCATCGCAGATGGCATGGAGCAATACATCGGCATCGCTGTGCCCCAGGGCTCCCTTAGTGTGAGGAATCAAAATACCACCGATCCATAGATCACGCCCTTCAACCATTTGATGAAAGTCGATACCACTGCCTATTCTAAAACTCATATCCCTAATTTTATGTAATTTTATATTTTAAAGCGGCCAGCCTCAATACCTTTACCCTTTATCCGCGGGTTTGAATCCCGCCCTCACTGCCGAAAAGCGCCCTTATTATTCCCCGCGAATATAGCTAACTCCCTTCATTTATCTATTTTTGCAACTATGAACACAGCGGCACTTTACGATATTTATTTACAATATTCAAACATACAGACAGATACAAGAAAGCTACAAACAGGCGATCTTTTTTTTGCATTAAAAGGACCCAATTTTAACGGCAATCAATTTGCGCAACAGGCATTGGAGGCCGGAGCAGCTTATGCAATCATAGATGAGCAGGCATTTGAAATTGCGGGCAAGACCATTTTGGTAGATGATGTACTGACAGCCCTTCAGCAATTGGCGCACTACCACCGCCAACAGTTCAATATTCCATTGATTGCTATTACCGGCAGCAATGGCAAAACTACCACCAAAGAGCTGATACATGTAGTGCTGAGTGCCAAATATAAAGTATACACTACCGAGGGTAACCTGAACAATCATATAGGCATTCCGCTTACCCTGCTTAAAATTAGGAGTGATGCTGAAATGGCGGTAGTGGAAATGGGCGCCAATCACCTGCACGAAATTGAAGGTTATTGCAAGGTAGCAGCACCTACGCATGGGCTGATCACGAATTGCGGCAAAGCGCATCTCGAAGGATTTGGCAGCCTGGAAGGCGTTAGAAAAGGAAAAGGAGAATTATTTGACTATCTCCGTACCCGGAAGGATGCTACGGCTTTTATTATGAAAGATTATGATTACCTGGCGGATATGAGTAAGGGCATTACCTCCATTATTACCTACGGAACCCGTGATGCTTTAGTTACCGGCAATGCTGCAACAACGGGCGAATTACTTTCGGTGGAAGTATTAGTGGAGGGAAACAAAATGCATATAGCCACACAGCTGGTTGGCGACTATAATTTGCCCAATGTGCTGGCAGCAGTGGCCCTTGGGCATGCTTTTGATGTTTCTGCTGATCAAATAAAAAGAGCAATAGAAAACTATAAACCTTCGAATAGCCGCTCACAACTAGTTGAAAAAGGCAGCAATAAAATTATACTGGATGCCTATAACGCCAATCCCAGCAGCATGAAACTTGCCATTGAAAACCTGGCGAATATTAAGGCTGATAAAAAAATACTGATGATTGGCGCTATGGCCGAAATGGGCGATGAAACTGCAATTGAACATGAGGCACTTGTTCACCAGATCAAAAAAAGCAGCTGGCAGCAGGTAGTATTGGTAGGTAAACCTTTTCTTGCCTACAGCGAAGATTTGGTTTACTTCGAGAATTCGGCGGATGCGGCGGCATGGGCCCGGGAGCAGCATTTTGAAAACGCTTATATCCTGATAAAAGGCAGCCGAAGCTCTCAAATGGAAAAAATATTAACCGCCATCACACAATAAGTTGGTTATGAAAAATAATGAAAAAGCCAGGAGAAGCTATTTAGGTACGGTATTAGGTTGCTACTGTCCCCGTTGCAGGGAGGGAAAATTATTTGAAAAACCCCTCACTTTAAAACTCAGCGGCTTTATGAAAATGAACAAGAGCTGTCCCGTTTGCGGGCAACCAACTGAAATTGAGGTAGGCTTTTTCTACGGCACCAGTTATGTGAGCTACATGCTGGCGGTTGCGTTTAGTGTAGCCAGCGCCATTGCCTGGTGGATATTGATCGGTTTTTCATTACAGGACAATCGATTTATTTACTGGATTATATTCAATGCTTTGCTGCTGGTAGCTTTACAACCCTGGCTCATGCGCTTTTCGCGAAGCCTCTGGCTTTCCTGGTTTGTGAAATACGATCCCGACTGGCGCAACCACGGGCCAATAGATGTTTCTGAACGTATTAATAAGGACCAGGGAGATAATTGGTAACGGCTAAATCAATGATTATAAAAGCGGGCACTATAACCTGTTCCATTATAGTACCCGCTTTATTTTTTACAGGCTTTTCTGTATGCGTTCCAGCAAAGCTTTTGTTTTATGTATCCCTTCGCTTTCAGAAAAGGAGCCTCCTTCATATTCTATTCCCACATAACCTTTAAAGCCCGATTCTTTTACAATCTTCAACATCTTTTCATAATCCGTTTCCACACAATTCCCCTTATCATCAAAGTTATAGCTCTTCGCACTCACTCCTTTGGCAAAAGGCATTAGCTCTTTGGTGCCTTTATACCGGTCATATTCTTCGGCACATTTATTTCCATCACGTTTGATACAAAAATTACCAAAATCGGGCAAAGTACCTACGTTGGACTTGTTTACTTTTTTCATTACGCCACTGAGCCAGCTTCCGTCAGAAGAATAGCCACCGTGATTCTCAACGATCACATTTATTTTTTCTTTTGCCGCATACGCGCCTAACTTTGATAAACCTTCTGCAGCCGCATCCGATACTTCGGCGGCCGTACCTTTACCGGCTGCGTTCACTCTTATGGTAGCGCACCCCAGGTATTTAGCAGCATTCACCCATTTGTAATGGTTCTCCACCGCTTTTGTACGGGCAGCTGCACCAGCATTCCCCAAATCGCCTTCTCCATCGCACATGATGAGGTGATTTTTCACACCATTATCTTTACAGCGTTTCAACAATTCATTAAGGTATTGCGTATTTTCAGCTTTGTCTTTGAAAAAGGTATTCACATACTCTACCACACTAATGCCAAACTCTTTTTTACTTACGCCCGGAAAATCGAGATTGTCCATTTCCTTGGCAAAAAGCTTTTTGTGTAAGGACCATTGAGCTAATGAAATTTCGAAAAAAGATTTTTTTACGGAGATGAGCTCTTTTCCCCATGCAGGCATTACAGCGCAACCTGCGGCAATTGCAGAAGCATTTCTAAGAAAAACTTTTCTATTCATATGGATATTTTATACTTTAAAAATGTATGCGGTTTAGAACGAGCATAGCCAGAGCCTGCCTTTCCTTATCATATAGCTTGTTACAAGATTTACTCCAGGCTAACCAAAGCAGCTCCAAAGATCCCGAAAGATAAAACTATTAATTGGTTTATTTGATGATAAGCAGGCGTCCTTTGTTTTTCTCAACAGGTATGAATTCATCCGGCCTGAAGGTTGCAGCTTCCTGGAAATTATGGATGGCGGGCGCAGTAATGGTGGCTTTCGCGGGATCTATGCCCAACTTCTCCCAATCGATTGCCAGCTTAACCGTTTCATTTTTATCCGCCCAGCTAGCGATTGAAACCAGCGTTGTACCGCTCTTTTTATAAACTGTTGCCAGCACCTGTGCATTACTGGTTTTCACAGGACAATCTTTTACCCAATAACCGATCATATCAGATCCTTCCATTCCAAACTCGTCCCAAACCTTCCAGATAGGCCTTGGATCAGCATTGTCGCTCCAGGGAATCCGGTTCGTCATGCCATAGATCATCCCCCTCCAGGCATTACCTCCATCCTGTAACATTTCGCCCATTAAACCAAAAGGAATACCACTCACTTCCGTAAGGAAAAAGCCCGGATCACTTTTTTCATAATCGAAATATTCTCCAAACCAAAGCCGGTTGAGGTAAGGAAAATGCTCCATGTAGAGGTTGGCACTATTATTAAATCCGTCACTTTTATTAAACTGGTTGGCTGAATGCAGGTCGATGATACCCGGCGCTCCATTCTGTGTTAATATTCTTTTTATCCGCTTCATGGTTACACGATCAAATGCCACATCATCCAGGTAAATACCATCTATTCCAACATGCTTCACCAGCCAATTCATTCCCTCCACGTAATAGTTATGCCACCGGCTCATGCCACTGTTTACAATGGCTGCATCCTTGATCTCCGGTACAAACCATGCAGCAATATAATCCTTTCCTACCTGCTCCTGTAACCAGCTGAAGCCGCCGCCCGGCCCTGGAGAATAAATTTCATGCCCCAGGCTACGCAAGGCAAAGGTTTCATAAGCTTTATTGGACAGCTCGCGAACCGTATTATATATTTTCACTTTCAACCCAAGCGCATGGGCACTGTCAATGTAAGCCTTCATCTTTTTCCATTCTATAAAAGGATAATTGATATAAGGATTAATAGCATTGGCATGGTGAATGTTGACTACAGATGCTCCTTTGCTTTTTACATTTTCCAGATCTTCATACTTATGATAGAAACGGTTCTTCCATTGAAAATCGGTATTAATCGTATGAAAAGGGGTGATCAGTAAATTAAAATTATAATAAAGTGTATCACCGGCCTTCATACTACGGGCACCATTATACGCATTAACCAATACGGAACTGCCTTTTCTAAACACATCAATTCCGCCACTGGTTCCATTACCCCATGATTGCGGCAATAGAAGCGGTTTTTGCAAATAGAAGTTGGTATTTAAAGGACGTGTATAGTGTTCATCCCTCAAGGAAAACTGCAATCCGGCATTTACATTCCCGATCCAGCCGCCGTCCTGGTTTTTATGAGCCACATCCCATTTCCATAGAACAGAATCGGGCCTTTGTCCACCTTTCAGGCCAAGACCCATAAAATAATCCGTCATCGCAGGATTCACCGGAATATGAAAAGTAATATCCTTGAAAGAAATATCCTCCAGCGCAACCAGTTGTACCGTATAGGCCAGGAAGCCATCAAATTCGAGAGCTGCATCTACCTGCATGCGCAAGTTTGGCGCGGTATTAACCGATTCCCATTTAACAATACCGGCATCTTTTTGCAGGAATCGTACACCCTCACTCTTCCATTTTACAGCTTTCCCGTCACTCTCTATATGATGAAAATGTATAGGTTCTACCAGGATATTATTGGGCGTTGTTCCAATGGATGTCATTTCAGGCTTAAAAAAGGTTTGTATCTGTGCCGGGAAACCATCTTTATTTACCAGTACCTTTCTTCCTAAAAGGGATATAGTTGTATCAGTTACCTCCAAAGGTGTATAGGGCGCTATTACCGCATTATCCTGGGCAAGGGTTGAATTCAACCATTTAAGTCTGGTTTGTTTTTCGGGATCAGCAGCCTGGTCCTTTACTACTTTGTTATTAACGAGAAGGGTTAACCGGATCACCTGGTTGCCGCTTTGACGGGTTTTTACCGTTGCTGTGCCGGTATAAATACCAGGAGTACTCTTCGAAGGCACATCAATAGCACACCATAGGGACTGTATGACACCATTGGGTACATTTACCTGCTTTTGCAACAAATCACCTCTATAGTCAGTCCCGTTGGTATTGATGCAGGAAATATATTGTGCAGGAATAACCTGGTTATTTTTTGATCTCAGATCAGAGAACTCAACCTGTACATTTTCCAGGTCCGTTAATGCATACACACCCAACTGGAAGGTAAAATATTCTCCGCGCGCGGCCGTGTCTCTAAAAGCCGGACGTGCTCCGTTTTGTACCCAACGATAAGGCAGATAGTCTTGCATTTGAACAGGGTGCATTCTATCTTCGGGAAAAACAAGATATTTTTTATTCGCACCCGTCCTCTGTAATTGTACCGTTTCATCCCTGGTAGCGATTATTCCCATGGGATAAAAGCTATTGCAAGCATTAATAGGTTCGTAGGTGGTAGTAACTGCCTTTGCAAATGCATTCTTCAGCAATGTTTGCTTTAGCCATCCTGCACTTGCTGTTTCTGCCTGTTTTAAATATACACCTCTGGGATAGTTAGAACGTCCTTCATTTTTGTAGGGCATATAATAAACATAATAGCTACCCGCACCTTCGGAGGGTTCAAACAATATACTCGCCTGCTCATTATTGGCGGAAACTATCTTTATATTATCAATAGGCTTAGTGCCGTTCTCGCCCACGATAATAATACGTTTTTGAGCAACATTATCGTCATGTCGGCGCCACGGAATATTTACATGTGCCACTGATTTGTTTATCACTAACTGCTCCCTGCTTAGTTTTACTATGAAGCGATGATTACCTAAGGAGTCGGCATTCCAACTGTTATTGCCGTTAATATACTTAAGACTTTGGGCACTGCATAAATTGCAGATGAATAAGAGAGCTGTCAGCAAATAACGCATCTTCTAAATTTTGACAGAAAGGTAAATGTTTATTAAAATCTGTTAATCATTTTGTAAAGAAAAAATTGCGCATACGATTGATCATAAAACCAAAAAGATTCACTACTTTAGTTTAGCAAATATTATTTTATCAAACCTCAAAATCATTTTATGGAAACAACAAATATTGAATTGAATCAGGAAGAAGTATTGGTAACAAGATTAGATGAAGTGAACGCTACAGAAGGTGCTTATGATGGCGACGGAGATGGTGATGGTGATGGCGGTGCGGATGGTGGTGACGCATCTGATGGTGATGGTGGTGCAGACGGTGATGGTGGCGCTGATGGCGATGGCGGTGCAGACGGCGACGGTGGTGAAACTACCGAAGGAACAACTGAAGCCTAATCTTCAAGCCTTAAAAGGACTTTTTTTAAGCCGCAGAAAATAATATTTACTGCGGCTTTTTTTGCACTTCGCATATTAAACTGCGTTGTTATGATGTGTATACCTTAATAAAATATGATGAATTATTTTTTTGACAAAATTATAGCGCCTTATAGCATTGACGATTTTTTTGAAACCTATCACGAAAAGGACATTTTGCATGTAAAAAGAAACGATGAGCGATACTACCAGGATATTTTAACACCGCTTGAAATATCCGATTACCTGGAACGCCAGGATATATTTTACCCCTCGGTTCGCATTGTTAAGAATGGGAAAGAAATCCCCAACGGCGAATACACTTTAAAGAGCACGCCGATTGGCCATCACCGTAAAGACGGAATTATCAATACTGAAAAAGCTTTTGCCCATTTTAATAATGGCGCCACCTTTGTAATACAAGCCGGGCAGCGCTACTTTAACAACCTCGCTCATTGCAGCCTGGAGCTTTCGCAAAAATTCAACTCACCGGTACAGGCCAATTTATATATAACGCCGAACAAATCGCAGGGATTTAACCCGCATTGGGACACCCATGATGTTTTTGTTTTACAGATATCAGGTACAAAAACCTGGCATTTATACGGATTTGAGAAGGAACTTCCTACCAAAAACCAGTCTTTTGTAAGTAAGGACTATAAGAAAGAGCCCATTCAAACCATACAGTTAAGCCCCGGCGACTTTTTATATGTTCCCCGTGGTTATGTGCATGATGCCATGGCCGATGATGGCATTTCTTCTCATATCACGATAGGCGTGCTGTCTTTTACCTGGGCGAGATATTTTAATGAAATATTCCCGCAGTTGGAGGAGTTTAAAGAGTTTAGAGAAGCTGTCCCATTCTGGAAAGGCGATCTAACCAACCTAATACAGGAAAAAACAGAAAGCCTCCGGCAGAAGCTGCCCGAACTTAATTTCGGGAAGGGTATAGAACGGTTGAATAAAAGCTATCACTCAGCTCAACCGCAACCCGTTCGCCATTACTTTGAGAGCATCAGGAATATCAGCAAGCTCACTTCCGACACCCCATTGGCCTTGAACGAAGGACTGATTTACCAGCTTGTGAAAAAAGAAGCGGGCCATGAATTACATTTGCTGGGCAAAGCCATCCAGTTCTCAGCCGCACTGAAACCTGTGGTTGATGATATTTTTAGTAAAAAGAAGTTCCTGCTGAGGGATCTGCCTGGAGATGCGGAAGCAGCAAAAGGATTAATTACACAACTAATCAGGGAAGGCGTTGTTTATATTGATGAATTGTAAAGTATTATTATTTGGACAACAGTACTAATAAAGAGGTTTTTTTCTGCAGTGCCGCGTCAAGGTATTTTAAAGAGCAACTGGCCGGCACTGCGGCTAATGCCGGCGCGTTCATTTTAATTGAACATGCCAATCCTTTTCCTGAGAAAATAACGGACGCACACTTTGATAAAGAGTGGCTGAAAGATATCCAGCTACTGGCCAAAAGCCTGAAAGGAAAAGTGTTATTGATCCGTAATAAAAAAACAAATTTTAAGGATTGTAAAATATCTTTTGTTGACAATAAAGCAGGGCGCTATTTTACTATTCAGAGTACCATTGAACAGATCAGTTCTATCAGGTTGTCAGATCATATCCATTCCGCTGATACCGAATGGCAGACAGATCCTTTTTTTGTAATCTGTACTAACGGCAAAAAAGATAAATGCTGTGCTAAATTCGGATTCCCGGTGTTTAAGTTTTTTGAATCCTTTAATGCTGATGTGAATGTTTGGGAATGTACGCATGTAGGCGGCGACCGCTTTGCAGCCAATGTTATTGCTATGCCTTTTGGCATTTACTATGGGCATGTTGCTGTGGAAGACGTAGGTCATATTATGGTAAGGACCCTCTTAAGAAAAATTTATAAGAATAAGTTCAGAGGTGTATCACGCAGGTCTTTTTATGAGCAGGCTATAGAATGTCATTTACGTGAGCATTTACAGAATTACGATATAGATTTTGAAATTCATACCCACCTACTAAAACATGAAGGCGACCATTACGAGGTAGACGTAACTACCAGCAATAATGGTCACTATATGATGGACCTGGAACGCGTAAAAATAGATTACCCACATCTTTTAACCTGTAGCGCCAAAAAACAGGAAAACATTTCCAAGTTTAAATTGGCTAAATTACAGGAGCTTCTTAATCCAGTTCCTGTTCAATTGCCTTAATGACCTCCTCAAAATAATTAGCATCATTCAGCCTGCAGGCATGTCCCATACCGCCCGGGCTGAACACGTTTACTTCCATCACCTTATCTCCTACAATATCGAGGCCCACCAGGAACATACCGTCCTTTACCAGCTTGTGGCTCACCGCATCTACAATTTCAAATATTTTCCGGGTTATTTTAGCCTGGGATACAGAGCCGCCCTGGTGAATATTACTGCGGATATCGCCACCTGCCTGCGTACGATGTATGGCAGCTACTTTTCCATTAATTTCTATCGGCTTTCCATTTAGCAGGAACAACCTTATGTCTCCTTTACTGGCCTTTGGTAAATATTCCTGTGCAACAATATACCCATCACGTCCAATTGCATCTACAATTTGGTTTAAGTTTTGGTTCTGTTCATTAACCAGGAAAACATTCTTACCTCCAGACCCCTGTAAGGGCTTTAACACGATGTTCTTTTTGTGAGCGGCATAAAAGCTTTTGATTTCCGCAATGCTGCGGGTAATAATGGTTTCGGGTCTGATGATCTCCGGGAAATATTGAAAATACATTTTATTGGTGGCCTTTGCGAGCGTATCTGGATTGTTTAAAACCAATACACCGTTTTTCTTGGCTAATTGTCCAAATACAATTCCGGAATATTGTGCCCAGGGCCGGTCATCCAGATCAGCAGATGGGTCGTTACGCAGCATCAATACATCAAGGTCTTTTGACTCGATCAGTTTTTTCTCTTCTTCAAAAACAGCTTCCATAAATATCTGGGGGCTTCTAAACTTTTTAGCAGGGGCCTTTTTAGCATGAGCACCCATTTGCCCGGATGCAGTATAGCTAAAATCCTGCACCGCTATATAATACACTTCATGTCCCATCCGCAGGGCTTGCAATGCGAGCCGGGTAGTAGTGAAATAAGATTCTTCACGATCATAATCATTAATAACAAAAGCTATTCGCATATATCGTTTTTTATTGTTGAATCATTTTAAAAATGTTCCCGTCCTTTTTAATTGTTTCGAGCTTCGCCAAAAAATCTCCCTGTAAAAAACGCGGTGTGATGGGTGCTTCCAAAAGAATATTTCGATGGATCAACTCCTGTACAACCGGTAAATAGTCTTCACGGATCTTCCCTATCAACAGGTGCCTGAGGTCTTTACCCTTTTTGATATAATCTATAATATTCAAAAAGCCTTTTAAGTAAACTGCATCTTTCGTAAGTCCGCCACCACGATACACCCGCATACATATATTAAAAGCAGAATGAGGCGCAAAAGCATATTTATCTGAGAGCAGGTTAAACGTATCTACAAACGACTTTCCGCTAATCATTTCCTGCACTGCCACTACGCGCGCTGCAAGTGTACGCATACGACTGGCCGTTAAACCATCTGTCATATACTCTGCCAATACTGCCAAGCCCTCCTGTAGTTCTTCATAACCAGGCACTCCAATAGAAAATAGTTCCAACGGTTGTGCCTTGCCGTTATAATAAGTTACCACATGCGTGCCAATTTCATGTTGTAACAGGGGCTGTGCTCTTTTTTTTGAAACGCCGAAACCCGAGTTAATATTCAGCACGCCTTTAGACACCAATATGCCCTCTATGTCTTCCGCAATGCGCACGTCGGACGAGATGGTACTATCCTGGGCCCGTAGCCATTTTAATTCTTTTTGAGCCAGCAGTGCAAACTCTGCGGCAGTTAATCTTTTCGATTCATTGGCTGTTTCATTACCTGCATCTACAGCCACCAGTAAGGCTTTGGCCACATCCAGCAATTGCTCGCTCACAGGACCAAATAATTGCAAACTGCTTAACAGGAAATCATGCTTCTCACGCTCCTGCATCATGTTCAGCATGCGATCGATCTCTTTTCTTTTATCCCGAAATAAAAAAGCAATGGTGGGATCGGTTATATCTTCTATCGGCAGATTGTATATTTTCCTTTTTATTAACTCAGGATCTACGGGCATCGGCCGGTAATGAAACACCGGATTCTTAGCATAGTTAGCTTTCTCAAAATCTTTCCAGGCGGCGTCCGCATTAATAGGCGTTACCAACATCAGAAAATCGAACATTTTGGTATATGCTGCCAACTCCCTGTCTATTTCACGGGCTTTATCATCTATGATGGTTGTACCCAACATCTGAAAATGAGAAGCGATAAAAGAAGTTTGCAAACGTATAAATTCGAAAAAACTTTTACGCAATGCCTTGCTGTAACCCGCCCTCAGTTCACGCAGAAAAAGTGGGTATGGTTTGCCTGTGGCTTCATTTACATATACGGGTGCTATTTCTAACCCAATAAAAGTGATCCCGTTTTTTTCTATATAATCCTTCTGCAATAAAGGTTGTGCATTTGCCGGTGTTGCCGGACTCTGTTGCTTTTGAATGACAGCGGTTTTTCCCCAGGAAGGTATAGGTATTTTATTGAGTTCAGCATCCAGTTTGCGGGCTGTGTCTATTGCACGCTTCTGGCTTATATGTATAGTGAACGGCGACTGGTACACTTTAGGAGAAAGCCAGGTTTCTACTACCAAAAAGCCGTTAAACTTATCAGCAAACAGGCTACTAATGGTTTGAATAATTTTTCGCATTAGCCCATCAGCACTGTCTTCTGCAATCAGGAAAGCAGATTCTGTTTTACCTAATCTATTAGGAAAATAATCTTTACCCACTCCCAACCGGTATACCAACAAAAAAGGAACGGGCTTCTCTATTTTGAGCAGCCCATTACCCGGCAGGGCAATATGTATAGGCTCTGATTTCTTGAGCTTATCCTGCAAGCGGTTCAATATTTTTTGATTAGCCTCTGTCATTCTTTATCCCAGGTTCATTTTTTCTATTTCCTTTTGCAAAAAGCTTACCGATGATCCCAACAATTTCTTTAAATCGTTTACATGCGGTATATCAGCTATGCCCGTCCATTCGTCCATAAAAGTTTTTTTAAATTCGATAGAAAGCACGGCTCCATCGTCTCCAAAATGTTCCGCCACCCATTGCGCAAATGCGCCTCCTTTAAAAATAATATTCTGTCTAACGTCTGGCTGTCTCCCTAAAATTTTAGATCCAGATAAAAACTGATTATAGCGTTCGCAGAGCGGCTGCCATTTGTCTTTATTGTAAGCCGTGCCGAGGTTTATTTCGGGGTGCGTTTCGGTCAGTGCCTGGGTAAACGGATTTTCTCTGCGATGATTATAAGAATGGACATCCAGTATCAAAAAATGCCCATGCTCTTTTACGGCTGCTTCAATTAAAAGCCGGATCTCACTATAAAACTGGTCATAACGAGTATGCAGTTCCGCGATAGCGGCAGCAGGAAGTCCGTTCCAAACATTCAATCCCCAGGCATCCTCCGGTCTTGCATAAACCGATTTATCTTTTATCCTGTTTAAATCGAGCTGAAACCGGGAGCTTCGAACGATAATGGTAGTAACAGGAAGATCATCGATCATATACCCGGTATAGGGATCTTCTTCCCTGGAGCGGCCTTGCTCATCTAACAACAGGTAACTATGTAGCGTCTCATCTACCCGGTGCCCGTCGTGTAAGGCAAAAGCCAGTATGGGAGTACTCCCGTTTACAATCACAAAATCCTTCATAACTTACTTAAAAACAAAAAGTAAGCCATAAAAGAAACAAATGGGCTGATCGAAAAAACAGCAGCTGGAATACTAATTTAATGTGAACTGATTTTTCTGAAACCACAAACAAGCCTGTTGTAAACCGCATTCCCTGCATTTGGGATTTCGGGCAATGCAAGTATATCTCCCATGTAAAATCAGCCAGTGATGCGCTTTATGTATAAGGGAAGCATCTATATTTTTAACTAATTCTTTTTCCACTGCCAATGGCGTTGAGGCTTTTTGCGACACAAGGCCTATCCTTTTACTTACGCGAAATACATGGGTGTCCACCGCCATATTCGGCTGCTTTTCCACTACAGAGGTGATCACATTAGCCGTTTTACGTCCCACGCCCGGCAGTGTTACCAGCTCGTTTACCGTCATCGGTATTTCGCCGTTAAAATCGCTTTCCACTTTTTGTGCCATGCCCACCAAATGCTTACTCTTATTGTTAGGATAAGAAATACTACGGATCAATGGGAACACCTCTTCGGCTGTCGCCCTGCTCAGGCTTTTAACGTCAGGGTATTTTTCAAATATAAATGGCGTAGTAAGATTTACTCTTTTATCGGTGCATTGCGCCGACAAAATAACGGCTACCAGAAGCTGATAAGGATTATCATACACCAATTCCGTTTCAGGCTCAGGCATGTGAACCGAAAAATAATCCACTACAAACTGGTAACGTTCTTTTTTTGTCATCCATTAATACTTTACTGCTAATAATAAAGATAGTATTTAGTGCAACTTACCCATGTGTTGCGCCATCATCTTATTAAATAATCCTACTATGAAAAAGTTGATGCTTATCGTCGTATTATCATCTATTTGCTTCTCGCTTTTGTCATGTTCCGTATCAAAAAAAGCTTTTGACACAACCAGAGTAAAAGCTGGCATGAGTAAAAGAGAGGTAATAGAGCAATTAGGAAAGCCTTATCAAACCGAGTTCTTCACCAACGACTACAACGAGGTTATTGAACGCTTTCAATATGTAAGGTTTATCCTCGGGAATCCATACGAAGTACATTACCTTGGGTTCAGGGATGATAAGCTCATTTCATTAACATCTCCCCCGCGACCGCCCGCCGAAAGAATCAACGACAAGGCTACCGCGCCGCAGCCTTAAACAGCCAGGCATCTTCCAGCGCTTTTACGGTTATTGCCGCACCGGCAAAAGCCGCTGCCGTAATATTGGGTTTTGCCAGCGCCACTTTTATCTTCTTAGACTGCAGGGTAACCTTCCCCTGCATTAATAGAAATATTTCTGCTGTTGCAATATCCAGCGTTATGGTTTCGCCTTTCTGAAGCTGGTAAGAGTTTAATGTAAAGTCTTTTACCGGAGCTTTGTACGACTGCACAGATTTCCCCTTAGCCGGTTTAATTATTTTGGGATGGGTAGCTTCGCAACGGGTATGTTTCAGCAACTCCACCGTATCTATATGCTTGGTGGTAAGTCCGCCGCGCAATACATTATCGCTGCTGGCCATAATTTCTACATTCTGACCTTCAAGGTAAGCATGAGGCACACCGGCATCCTGGAATATCGCCTGGCCTGTTGTGAGGTGTAACAAATTGAAAAAATACACAGAGAAAATGCCCCGATCGATAACGCCGGGCCTGCCAAATGTCAATGCCGCCCTTGCTGCCCAGAAATTTTCGTCTGTTTTTTCAAGTTGGTTATTTTGGTACAACGGGATGATCCGCGCCAACAGCGGTTGTAACAAGGCATTCACTTCTTCCTGTGGCATTTCCATCGATAATTGATACAACCCTGCATAACCTTTCTTTTTAAAAACGGCTTTGAACTTTTTCAGCTCCTTCACTTTGTCCAATACCGCTAACAGTTCATCCTCTGGCTTAAAGCCATGCAATAGGTAGAACCCGCTCATCGCCACCATTAATTCTGGTTTGTGATTAGCGTCTTTATAATTTCTGTCAGGTGCTGACAACGGCACCCCTGCCTCGTTTTCCTTTTCAAAATCAATAGCAGCCTGCTCTTTCGACGGATGAACCTGTATAGACAACATATCTTTTACATCCAGCACTTTTAAAAGATAAGGTAGGTTGCCAAACCGTTTTAAAACAGTGGTCCCTAAAGCAGTTGCCAGATCCTTTTCAATATAGTCCCTTAGCAGCACCTGTTTGTCGCCGGTAAGGGTTAGCTTACAATCTGCCTGCGGATGCACTCCTAGCCAGTATTCAGCAAATGGCTCCAGGTTGGGATTTTCAATCTGCAATAGAGACGGGATATAAGAAGTACCACCCCAATCGTAATGTTTAATACTTCCGGTTAAAGACGCTAATTGTTGCATAGAAATATTGTAGTAAATTCAGGTAAAGATAAGCATGGCTATTCATAACGACATCGGCAAAAATGGAGAATCGCTTGCTGCTACCTATCTGCAGAGCAAAGGTTATACGATTGTTTGCAAAAACTGGCGTCACTCCTATTATGAAATTGATATCATTGCCAACAAAGATAAAAAGCTACATTTTATCGAAGTAAAAACACGCAGCTCCGAACTTTATGGTCACCCGGAAGACAGCGTAACCAAAAAGAAATTCAAGTTTCTGAAAAATGCTGCGGATGAATACCTTTACTTAAATCCAGGCCACCGGTGGATTCAATACGACATTTTATCGATCACTTTTAAAAAAGACGGGCCTCCTGAATATTTCCTGCTGGAAGATGTATTTCTTTAAGGACAGATAGCGCTATGAGAAAACACCCTATTGTGTTGTGTTTGAACGAATTTTTATGTAGGTTTGTTTCCTTTGAAACCCACTCAAATAATAAACGAAAAAAACATGAAATTTTTAAGCATTGCCTGTATTGCCGCCACTATGGCCCTGATCAGTTGTAAAGATGGTGGACAAGAAACGGCATCTCAACCATTCTGCACCGACACTACCTGCCTAACCGAGCCTATGAAGTTTGAATCTGAAGCGCCCGGCAAACCTTTTGTTCGTATCAGCTACAAAGACTGCCAGATCGACTCAATTCATTGGGAAAAAGGTGGCATGGGCGTGATCAAAGACATTATTTTCAGCGAATTTATACCCAACACCGTTAAACCATCCAAGCAATTCCTCAGCTGTAATATCATTGATGGTAAATATGCATGGGTGAAGTTTAATGATTGTGCTACCGGTCGTGGCTATTTATTAAAACTTCCTTTTGAAAAAACAGGGACTACTGCTAAGTTCACTAGCGCGATCAATAATTTCGACCCTAAATTTAAAGTTGAAGAAGGACTGGCAGTATACTATGACAACACTTTCATTTATGTGGAAGATATGACTACCGGCCAGATAGCTAAACAATTATTAACTGACCAGGGCGTTACGGATATGGATTACGACAATGTACACCGCCTGATCGACTCAGTAAATATTACCAAAACCAATATTTACGCGAAACTGAACGTTGATAAAAAAGAAGTGGTACACAACAACCCGCTTTCTTTTAAATAAACATGTGGGAACCCTATAAAAAAGGATTTAAAGCTTACCTGCAATTAGAGAAATCGCTTTCCGATAATTCTACAGAAGCTTATTTGCGCGACCTGGATAAACTGGTGCAATTTCTCGAAATAAAAAATATGCAAAAAAATCCTGCAGCCCTAACGCTGCAGGATTTGCAGTTTTTTATACAATGGATAGGCGAACTGGAAATGACTGCCACTTCGCAGGCACGTATTATTTCGGGTATTCGCGCCTTTTACAAATATTGTATTTTAGAAGATATTGTTGCAGAAGATCCCACTCTTTTGCTGGAAGCACCTAAAACCAAAAGAGCTTTGCCAGATGTGCTAAGTTTTTCTGAAATAGAAAGTATCATCGGACAGATCGACCTTAGCAAGCCCGAAGGTGGTCGTAACAAAGCGATACTTGAAACACTGTATAGCTGCGGCCTGCGTGTAACCGAGGTTGTTAACCTGCGCATATCACAACTCTATCTTGATGTAGGCTACATAAGGGTAACGGGCAAAGGCGATAAAGAGCGACTGGTTCCTATTGGCGATGCTGCCACTAAATACATTAATATTTACCGCCAAAACATCCGTAATCATGTTGCGGTAAAGGCAGGCAATGAAGACATATTGTTTTTAAACAAACGGGGACAAAAGCTCACCCGTGTTATGATATTTTTAATTATTAAAGACCTGGTACAAAAGGCAGGTATTAATAAAACAGTATCTCCCCATACTTTCCGGCATTCATTTGCCACCCATTTAATAGAAGGTGGAGCCAACCTACGTGCCGTACAGGAAATGCTGGGGCATGAAAGCATCACCACCACAGAGATCTATACGCATCTTGACAAAGAGTTTTTACGTAAAACACTGGAACAATTCCATCCTTCTTTTCGCTGATTTTTTATGAAAGGGTTAACCTTTTACAGCATTGTATGTTGTACTGTAGCGTGTAGCCCAATGATATTTGCTACATTTATCAAGTCAAAATAAAAAACAAACCACACATGAAGAAGATTGTATTATCTGTTGCATTGTTATGCGCACTCTCTTATGCCAATGCCCAAATAAAAATGCCCGCACCCAGCCCGGCACAAACTGTTAAACAAGAGTTTGGGTTATCCAATGTTGAGCTATCTTATAGCCGCCCTGTAAAAAAAGGCAGAAAAATATTTGGAGACCTGGTTCCCTACAATGCAGTTTGGCGTACCGGAGCCAATAGCGCTACAACGCTTACTTTTGGCGATAATGTTACTATCGGGGGCAAAGAGATTGCTGCTGGCAAATATGGCTTGCTAAGCATTCCGGGAGCAACCAGCTGGACGCTGATCATTACCAAACAAACCGACGTTACCAGTCCTTCTGCTTACAAACAGGAAGAAGATGTGGTGAGAGTAACAGCCAAAGTAAAACCTTTAACTACGGGTGTAGAAAACTTTAGTATCCAGTTTGACAATATTCAGCCTGAAAGCTGTGACCTGATCATTAGCTGGGATAAGTCGATGGTAAGCCTTCCTATTAAGACCAATGTGAACGACAGGATCATGGCTTCTATCGAAGAATCGATGAAGTCAGACAAGCCCGCTTATTTTCAGGCCGCGTTTTATTACCTGGAAAATGGTAAAGACCTGAAGCAGGCTGAAGAGTGGTTTGGCAAGGCCGTTGAAGCACAACCCAATGCTTTCTGGATACGTTACCAGCAGGCGCGCACTTTAGCTAAATTGGGTAAAAAAGCACAGGCGAAAGAAGCCGCATTAAAGTCAAAGGAACTGGCAGCAGCAGCTAATAACCAGGATTATGTCACGTTAAATAACAAGTTGATCAGCTCCATAAAATAGTTCCTTTATGAAAAACTATCTTTTGCTGTGCGCTTTGATTATTCTCACTACTATCGTAAAAGCCCAAAAGGCGTATACGATAAAATTCAACCCGGCAAATGGTAGCCGGTATAGCGTGGCGTTGGTTAGCAAAACCAAAATGGTCCAAAACGTAATGGATCAGAATATTGAAATGAATATGGACTATGACTTCAACAGCACCTATCATGTATCTGCAGATGGCGAGAACAAAAAGCTGAAGCTAGTGTACGATCAATTCAACATGAATATGCAGATCATGGGACAGCAGATTAAAATGAGCAGTGAGGATGCTGATACGACCAATGAGGCCAGTGCAGCATTCAGAGCATTAAAAGGGCAAAGTTTAGTTCTTTTAATAGATTCATATGGAAAGGTAGTAAAAATAGAAGGTGCTCAGGAAATGCTTGGCAAAGTGGGTAGCTCGAAAGAACAACAAGAAGCCATGAAAGGTGTAGTGGGGGAAGATGCCTTAAAAAACATGATTGAGCAATCTTTTGGCTTTTACCCCCGGAACCCGGTTAAAGTAGGCGAGTCCTGGGCAACCGAAATGAGCTTAAAGCAACCTTATACCATTAAAGGTTCGGCCAACTATACATTAGTAAAAGTAGAGGGCAAAAAGGCATATATCGACTTTACCGGAAAACTCAATACGGATATTAACTCCACCATCAATACTAACGGTACGGATGTGAGCTTTGCTATAGAGGGAGCGTTCAGTGGCAGCACTGAAGTGGATATGGATACAGGGATGCCGTTACAGTCCTCCATACAGCAAAAGATGAAAGGCAATATAGAAGCCGGAGGCCAAAAGGTACCGATGGCAGTAAGCTCTGAAATTACGATGACGGCTATTAATAAACCGTAGCGTAATTATGACACTAATAAAGAATGGGCTTCGGTTATCGAAGCCCATTCTTTATTATGTTCGCAGGAACTAATACCCTCCTGACAAATTATTTCTTTAATTGAAACGTTTCTAAAAACTTCGTATTGAAGTTGCCGTTGATGAAATCTTCATTTTTCATTAATTGCAAGTGAAATGGAATCGTAGTTTTCACCCCTTCAATTACATACTCGCTTAAAGCCCTGTACATCGTATCAATCGCTTCCTTCCTGGTACGCGCAACAGTGATCAGTTTACCGATCATGGAATCGTAGTAAGGAGATATGGTATAACCTGCATAAACATGGCTATCTACCCTCACTCCATGACCACCCGGCACATGCAGGTTGGTAATTTTACCGGGAGACGGACGGAAGTCGTTGAATGGATCTTCGGCATTAATACGGCATTCAATGCTATGCATGTGAGGGAAATAGTCATTACCTGATATTTTTTCACCCATAGCAATTTTGATTTGTTCTTTAATCAAATCAAAATTGATCACTTCTTCTGTTACACAATGTTCTACCTGTATACGGGTATTCATTTCCATGAAATAGAAATTGCGATGCTTATCTACCAGGAATTCGATAGTACCTACGCTTTCATAGCCGATAGCTGAAGCAGCTTTCTTGGCAGCCTCACCCATGGCAGCACGTAATTCATCAGTCATAAAAGGAGAAGGAGATTCTTCCACCAGTTTCTGATGGCGTCTTTGAATGGAGCAATCGCGCTCACTCATGTGACATACATTACCAAACTGATCTCCTGCAACCTGTATCTCTATATGGCGGGGTTCTTCAACGAACTTCTCCATATAGATACCGTCGTTCTTAAAGGAAGCGCCCGCCTCCATTTTTGCAGTATCGTAGGCCTTTTCCATCTCACTTTCTTCCCAAACGATGCGCATGCCTTTACCACCACCGCCGGCAGTTGCTTTTAAGATTACAGGGTAACCTACTACTTTAGCCAGCTCCTTTGCTTCCTCAATGCTTTCCAGCAAACCTTCTCCACCTGGCACCACCGGCACGCCGGCTTTGATCATGGTTTCTTTTGCGGTGATCTTATCCCCCATTTTATTGATCATATCTGCCGTTGGACCAATAAATTTGATATTGCTCTTGTTACAGATATCAGCAAACTTTGCATTTTCTGCAAGGAAGCCATATCCCGGATGTACCGCATCTGCGTTGGTAATTTCGATGGCAGCCATGATATTGGGGATATTGAGATAAGATTCAGAACTGGCCGGGCGCCCAATACATACAGCTTCATCCGCAAATTTTACATGCAGGCTTTCACTGTCGGCCGTAGAGTAAACCGCAACCGTTTTAATACCCATCTCACGACAGGTTCTTATGATGCGTAAAGCGATCTCACCCCTGTTGGCTATTAATATCTTTTTAAACATACGTTTTTATGTGATAATGTGCTGATTAGCCAATAAGCCAATGAGCATAAATTACAAATTATTATTAAATGAAAAAGCTAAAAAATAACTGAGGGGGTTATTTCGCTTCGAAGTTGCAATAATTTTTGTTGGTACTTTGTTCAATTCCTCATGCTTTTGAAGTGCCAGACTGCAGTCGGGATAGCCATTTGCGTAAGCACACAATAAAAGCCAATATTGCGCCTCGTCGCGCTCCATCGCCGCAATTTTCATCTTATGTATAAAATCAGCTTCACTTTCACTATTCTGAGCTTCAAAAGAATTTGCTCCAATTGAAGTACCGGAACGCAAAAGCGGCTTACTGATAATGAACTTTTTTTGCAACTCAAGTTTCTCGCAGTAATCAATAACCATCAAAGAAAAATCAAAAGACAATTTAAGAATTGGATTCTTTTCTATTATTTCTCTTTTCATGTTGCGAAAGTTAGGTTAAGCGTGAACCCTATTGGCATATCGGCACATGGGCCAATTGGCTAAATATTACGCCGTTTCCACTTCAAACAAAGGCTGATCGAACTCAACCGGTGAAGCATCGTCCACTAATATCTTAACGATTCTTCCGCTTATTTCGCTTTCAATTTCATTAAACAACTTCATTGCTTCAATCACACAAATTACTTTTCCAGGAGTGATGATATCTCCCTCTTCAACGAAATTGGCTTTATCGGGCGACGGCCTTCGATAGAAAGTTCCTATCATAGGACTTTTAACAATGGTATTGTTGCTGGACGGCTCCACTTTTGCTTTTTCAGCAGAAGCTGCCGCTGCAGGGGTTTGAGGGGCTGTGATTTGTGCAGGCGCTACCGGAATTGGTAAACCCTGAACAGGGAAAGGAGGTGCTGATACCACTTGCGTGATCGCGTCTTCTTTCTGTTTGATTGTTAATTTAAAATCTTTCTGCTCTATATTTAATTCTCCGATATTAGATTTATTGACCATCTTGATCAATTCCTGAATTTGCCTGAAGTCCATAGTTTTCAATTTGACAGCTTTGGGGTTAATACAATTGTTTATGTAACAGCGTTCGACACGAACATCTAAGGTAAGTAAATCAATAAGATTAAACCGTAGATTTCTCCTAATTTTTGGCACTGTAACGCCAAATTAAAAATGGCTCTCAATCTGTATCGATCAGAGCCATCCAATAATATGCCTACAATTATTCTTTTACTCGTTCTACGTACTCGCCTGTTTTCGTGTTTACTCTTATCAACTCTCCTTCATTCACAAACAAAGGCACACTTACCGTAGCACCGGTTTCAACCGTTGCAGGCTTTAGAGTGCGTGTAGCGGTATCTCCTTTCAAACCTGGCTCTGCATAGGTCACTAACATTACAATTTTGTCGGGCAATTCAACGCTTACAGGCTGCTCCGTTTCAGTATTAATAGCAATGGAAACTTCCTGGCCTTCTTTCAGGAACTGAGGTGCGTCAATTAGATTTTCAGCTACGCTCATTTGCTCGAAAGTGGTGTTATCCATAAAGTTGTAACCCGTTTCATCCTGGTAAAGATACTGGTACTCTCTTTTCTCAACTCTTACAGGGTATATATTGTCTCCTGAGTTCCAGGTTTTTTCAATAGTTCTGCTATTGTCCACACCTTTAAGCTTTGCCCAAACTTTTGCTGCTGCACGGGCTGTTTTGTTTTCGCCAAACTCAACTACGGAGTAGAGGCTACCGTCCAGTTTGATAATCATGCCACGGCTGATATCTGCAGTATTTGCCATTGTATTTTTTTTAGGGCGCAAATATAGCATTTTTCAATACCCCGCTATAAATAATCCGGTTTAATATAAATATCGACAATGCAAAAAAATGCCTGGACATCATATTAAGATTATTATTATTTATATATTTTCTACCAATTATTCAATTTTTATAGAATTATTGTTATGTTTACAATTAATTAGCATTTATTTAATATGATTATTAGCATTAGAAAAGCCAAAAACAAAGTACTAAATGCTAAAAAACATCACATTATTTTTTATTACTATGTAAATTTCGATTTAAACATTTTTTTTAAACTTTAAACTAAAGTAAATGAAAGGAAAACTTCTTTTAGCAACCAAAGCTCTTTTCATCTCAACTGCAATTTTTGCACAAACAGAACCAGAAACTGAAGAACCCAAAGGAGAATTACAAATCAACGGGTCGGTAGACGCTTATTATCGCTTCAACTTCGCCAATGCCAAATCTGCAGGCGCGTTGAACAATTTGACCAGCTTCACTAACTCTCAAAACTCTATTGAACTGGGCATGGCTTCCCTAAAAGCCAGCTATACCAAAGGAAAAGCAGGCGTTGTGGTTGACCTGGGCTTCGGAACAAGAGCCCGCGAGTTTTCTTACGCTGAAGAGCCCGATGGCGCAGGAAACGGCTCCGCACTTTTACAAACAATTAAACAAGCATATTTGGTATATAACCCTACCGACAATATCAGAATTTCGGCAGGTAAATGGGGTACGCACCTGGGTTATGAAGTATTAGATCCGCAGCTGAACCGTAACTATAGCATGGGCTATATGTTTTCTTACGGCCCCTTTTCTCATACGGGTTTAAAAGCTGATGTGAACCTGGGTAATGGTTTTGGAGTAATGGCTGGAATCGCAAATCCAACTGATTATTTAGGAGCGTCCTTTGCGAAGAAAAATTTTATAGCACAGTTTAGCAAAACAGGCGAAACTATCAACGCATACTTAAACTATGTTTCAGGTAAGGACATCGACAACACAGTTAATGGCAACCAGGTAGGTCTTACGGCTACTGCTAAAGTAAGCGATATGTTTTCACTGGGTTACGACGGTACCGTAAAATTCGTTGATCCAAATGAAGGTGGATCAGGCAAATGGTGGGGATCTGCTTTATACTTAAACCTTGACCCAACAGAGAAATTTGGAATTACATTAAGAGGGGAATATTTTGATGACAAGGACAAAGGTTTTGTATTTGGCACTTTTGACGAACTGAATCCAAGAGGAACTTCAGTAACGCAAGCTACCTTATCGTTCAACATTAAGCCTGCAAGCGGATTAGCTATTATACCTGAATTTAGAATTGACAATGCAAAAGATGCAATTTTCACCAAAAATGACGGTAGTTCTACCAAAAGCACCAGTTCGTTCCTGATCGCTGCGGTATATTCATTTTAGTACTTTGTTTTACACTGCTTATAGAAAAAACCTCCTGCTCGCGGGAGGTTTTCCTTTTTTATGCATTGATAGCGCAGTTGATCCACTCGCCATCAAAACTGGCGTTATATTTTTTATAGAAGTTGATCGCCGGCTCGTTCCAGTCCAATACCTGCCAGCAGATGCGCCGGAACCCTTTTTTGCGCGCTTCCGCTATCAATGCTTCAAATAATAGCTTCCCTATCCCCTTCCCCCTCATTTCTTCGGTAACCAATATGTCTTCCAGGTACATTGTCTGCCCTTTCCAGGTAGAAAACCTGATATAATACAAAGCAAAAGCAACAATTTTGCCCTGATCTTCGGCCACAAACCCCCACCAGACAGGATCAGCTCCAAAGCCACTTTCTGAAAAGTGCTCTAAACTGACCGTAACTTCTGACGACGCCTTTTCATAATCGGCCAGCTCCTGCACTAACTCTAAAATTCGTGGGCAATCCGGCAGTTCGGCAGGTCTTATTCGTATATGAGATAACAAGTAATGAGTAATAAATAATGAGTAAAGAAGTTTTAAAATACTAAATCGCCAACCTTGAACGTCAGTATGCCCAGTCGATAAGGGTAGCCCCCCAGGTAAAGCCACCGCCGAAGGCAGCCAACACCAGTTTATCTCCTTTCTTCAGTTTGCTTTCCCACTCCCACAGGCATAGCGGTATGGTTGCCGCTGTCGTATTTCCAAATTTCTGGATATTGATCATTACTTTTTCTTTGGGCAACCCAATACGATTGGCTGTAGCATCAATAATCCGTAAGTTCGCCTGGTGTGGAACCAACCACGCTATGTCATCACCCGTTAAACCGTTTCGCTCCAAAAGTTCGGCGCTCACATCTGCCATTCCCTTTACTGCAAACTTAAACACGGTTTGCCCCTCCTGGTAAGCATAATGCTCCCGGTTCGCTACCGTTTCTGCGCTTGCCGGATAAGCACTACCACCTGCCTTCATTCTTAAATACTGCGCTCCGGCCCCGTCGCTTTTCAAAAGACTGTCCTTTATCCCCAGGCCTTCTTCGTTCGGCTCTAACAGGGCTGCGCCTGCCCCATCTCCAAAAATAATACAGGTGGTCCTATCTGTATAATCTACTATAGCGCTCATTTTATCAGCACCTACTACGATTACTTTTTTGTACCTCCCGCTTTCAATAAAGGCTGCGCCCTGTGTAAGGGCATATAAAAATCCGGAACATGCGGCAGAAACATCATACCCGAAAGCGTTAACCGCCCCTACTTTATGAGCAACAATATTGGCAGTAGCCGGGAACACCATATCAGGCGTTACTGTGGCAACAATAATACAATCCACTTCTGTCGCATCAATACCCCGTTTTTCCAGCAAACCTTTTACAGCCGGCACAATCATTTCACTCACACCTTTCCCCTCACCCTTTAATATTCTCCTTTCCTCAATACCGGTTCTGGAACGGATCCATTCATCGTTGGTATCTACTATTTTTTCAAGATCGAAATTTGTTAGCTTATCCTCTGGAACATAGCCATTAACTGCCGTGATTGCCGCTGTAATTTTGTTCGCCATTGCTTTCTTAAAAATATTTTGCCGAAGGGACCCCTTCGGGGACGCCAAAGGTAACAGAAATTATGATTTTGCAACCTGCTTCCCCCAGGCAAGTTTATGATTTGATAACTGATCGCCATTACAATGTTCCGGCCTTCATTAGATCACCAGGAGAAGAGACCACACCCCCGCCCGAAAAATCCAGCCTTTATTCCCCCGATTCGGGATTTAGAATTTGATATATAAAATTTGATATTGATATTTGATAAATGATCAGTTATTTAAAAGGCACATTTGCGCACATTACCCCTTCAACAGTTATTGTAGACATTGGCGGAATGGGATACGAGGTTAATATCAGCCTCAATACCTACTCAAAAATTCAGAACCTGGAGAAGGGACTGCTATTTACTCATGTTCTTATAAAAGAAGACGCCCACCTGCTTTACGGATTTGGCGATAACCAGGAAAAAGACATATTTCTATTATTAATAAGTGTATCGGGAATCGGTGCGAATACCGCCCGGCTAATCCTTTCCTACATGAAACCTGAAGAAGTGAGCTCTGCTATTTTACATGAAGACAGCAAAGCACTGGAAAGAATTAAAGGTATCGGAAAGAAAACAGCCGAAAGAGCTGTTCTGGAATTAAAAGACAAAATAGGTAAACAACATACGGACGTTGTAGTAACACCAGGCAAACCGGTTACTCCGTCTATAAAACAAGATGCATTGGAAGCCCTATTGGCTCTGGGCATTAACCGTCAGCAGGCAGATCAAAACCTGTCGAAACTGCTGCAGGCAGAACCTGAACTCGCTTTGGAAGACCTGATTAAGAAGGTATTGAAGGGATTGTAACAGGAAGCGGAATGACAGATATCAGATGATGGATACCCAACAATAAATGTTGGGCATGAATGGTGGGATGACAATAATTTACCTTCGGACATCAATCTATTGACTACGCTCCATTCACCTTACTTGCGTTTAAAATCTCCCCTTTTCCAGGCATTGATGAATTCGGCCCAGGCAGCCGGACTAAATATATTCATTGGAGGTATTTGCCCCTGGTAACGGGCCCGTTGAAACACGTTATTCAGCTGGCGGTTGGTCATTTCCCTGCCATCCTGCGGTAATTTGGCTAAATAAGCTCTCCTGGCTTCTGGTGTATTGGCTTTGCGCAATATCTCCAGTTCATCTTCAGCAATTGGCACATTCACAAAATCCCGGGCGAACTGCTCGGGTGTGGGCCGGGGTCTTATAATAGCCACCGGAAGAAATGCAGTATCCTGCACCAGTGTTTTAACGATGCTATACTGACTTCCTTTCAGCGTATCGGGAACATGGACCGAACCCGGTAAAAAGCTAACGTGAGAGAATTCGATCACATCGCCCTTCAGCACTGCAATAGAGAACACCCCTTCATTATTGGTAATGGTACCCCGTTTGGTTCCTTTTACAGTAACGCTCACTGCCGGAATCGCCTCCAGGCTATCAGCCGTCATAATAACGCCAAAAAGCTGAACCACAGAGTCACGGGCTTTTTCGAACTGCGCATTTGCAGCGGTCACCCCTATTAAAAAACTTACTAAAAACAATATCTTCTTCACTGCGCCAAAATTAAGTACATGATTTTTAATAAAGACAACAATTTGGCCCTGGAGGTGTTTAACTTTGGCATTTACATTTGAATTTAACATAAGCTTTAATAATGACGAAGGAAAAAGTTTTGGATGCGCTAAGCACAGTATACCATATTGGCAATGAAAAAGATATTGTTAGCGCAGGTATTGTGCAGGATCTGAATATCGAAAAATATTATATTTCATTCAGCCTGATTGTGGACACGAATGATGCCGATATAAGGTTAAAGCTCAAGAGTGAAGCTATAAAAGCGATTAAAGAGCAGGTAAGTAAGGATGCGATCATTAAAGTAGCTTTTCAAAATAAGCCTGTTGCCGAAACAGCTTATGAGCAGGATAAAAACACCCCTCTTGCGGGTGTAAAAAAAGTGATAGCAGTTATAAGTGGTAAAGGCGGGGTTGGTAAAAGTACGGTGTCCGCTAACCTGGCTTTGGCGTTAGCCGAATCGGGCGCTAAAGTGGGCCTGATGGATGCCGATATTTATGGCCCCAGTGTACCTATTATGTTCGGTGTGCGTGGCGAGCGCCCTTTAATGAAAGAGGTAAATGGCAAAGGAGTAATTGTACCATTAGAACGTTTTGGAATAAAGCTCCTGAGCATTGGATTGCTGGTAGACGAAAGCAAAGCCGTTGTGTGGCGCGGACCAATGGCCAGTAGCGCTATACGCCAGTTTGTTACTGATGTGGATTGGGGTGACCTGGATTATCTCATTGTAGATATGCCGCCCGGCACAGGAGACATACACCTGACCTTATTACAGTTGATTAAGGTTTCGGGCGTTGTAATTGTAAGTACGCCGCAGGACGTGGCTTTGGCAGATGCTAAAAAAGGTATCGCTATGTTTGGTCAGGCACAGCTTAATGCCAGGATACTGGGGATTGTTGAAAACATGAGCTATTTCACGCCGGCCGAACTACCAGATAATAAGTACTATATTTTTGGCAAACAGGGGGCTCAAAAACTAGCTGAGCAATACGAACTGCCTTTCCTGGGCGAAATACCATTGGTACAAAGTATTCGTGAAGGTGGAGACATTGGTATTCCTGCCATGGTAAGTGATGATGAGGTGAGCAAAAAAGCATTCAGAGACCTGGCGAGAGAAGTGGAGCAAAGAGCAGCAACAGCATAGATTCAATACAACAGCTTAATAATGAAAGAGGCCCCGCTTGTAAAGTACGCGGGGCCTCTTTCCTATTTTCAACAACGAGCGCATTGCCACTCTTTAGCAGAGAGTTTCCCACCCTGCCACCTGAAAGAAATCTTTTGTATCAATTTAAATTGTAAGCAAATAAGCATTCAGTGAGCCCCAATGCACCATATACGATCGGAAGTAGTGTAGGTTTTCTATTTTTAACAGGATATCATCATAATATAAAAAACGCCCTGCAAGGCAGAGCGTTGAAGATCTTATTCATTAATAAATACTTTACAGTCCCAAAACCTCTTTCATAGTAAAAATCCCTTTTTTATCTTTCAGGAATTCTGCAGCTACAACTGCACCAAGAGCGAACCCTTTACGGCTATGTGCCGAGTGCGTGATAGTAATATCATCTATTTCAGACGTGTACCGGATCGTATGCGTGCCGGGATCAGGATCAATGCGTTTGCTGACAATCAATAATTCGTCTGGTTGAGGTGCTACATCATTTACCCATTTCGTCATGGCCTGGTAAGTCTCCATTACCCCCTCTGCCAATGTTATAGCTGTTCCGCTTGGCGCATCTCTTTTTTGCGTATGGTGAATTTCCTCAAGGGATACATTATACTCCTGGTGCGGGTGCATTAATGCAGCCAGCTTTTTATTCAGCTCAAAAAACAGGTTTACGCCCACACTAAAATTGCTGGCATAAATAAAGGCGCCATTTTTATCACTAATTAATTGCTCTATCTCCCCCATCTTATCCAGCCAGCCGGTAGAACCACTGATAACAGGTATTCCGAGTTCAATTAATTTCAGGATATTATCATACGCCGTATGTGGCCCCGTAAATTCAATGGCCACATCTGCTTTCGCTATATTCTCCTGGTTAAATTCTTCGATATTAGTCTCATCTATTTTCAGAACTACTTCATGGCCTCTTTCCAATGCAATGGCTTCAATAGCTTTACCCATTTTACCATATCCAATCAATGCGATCTTCATAATTTTCAATTAATATTTTTTTACCCGCTTATTTAACCTTCAGCACCAAGCTAAATCCCGTAGTACCAGCCATTTCGCTGTAACCAGGCTGCACTTTAAACGTAAGATCCGGAGAAACATCAAAACTGCTCAAATGGGCACCTACTGTAGCTTCTACCACATTTAAGCCCCAGGCTATCAGGAAGTAGATCGCGGAGTAGTCTACGTTTTTCCTAAAATAGTCCCTGTTAGTTCGCAGGTATTCTGGTTGAACACCCTGGCTTCCGTCGAAAAAAACACGACGGATGCTTTCATATACTTTATTATATGCAGCACTGCCTAATGTATCGGTCCCATTTTGAATGTTAATAGCTACCCTATAAGCATATTTAGTACGATTATACCAGGTAATGTTGTTGACGAAAATGCCACCCGTAATACCCAGCGCCGCATATATAACGGGTACTTTAAAATACCAGTTCTTTTTATTATAGATCTGCCCCCAGCCTGGTAAAATGGCAGACCTTAATGCTGCTACCCTGGGAATTCGCGCATTGGGATCCCTGAGCTTTGCGCTGTCCGTTTCTTTAAAAGCCGGATTTTTAATAGTAGGCTTCACCACTGTATCCTGCGCTGCCAGTAGCTGGCGTGCAACAGTAGTATCCACTGTTTGTGCCTGAGCAGCGCCCAGGTGCAATAAAGTGCAAAATGAAGCAGAAAGAAAAAGTTTTGTAACTATGCGCATGATGCAAATAAAATACAGATTAATTTATTGCCACGTTAAAGTTAGTCGATAGACACGTTAAAGTTTTGCAACAGCTTATTGAGCTCTTCTACCGAGTAATAATCGAAAGTAATCTGTCCGTTTCCTTTAGAACTATGCTTCAGCTTTACGCGGGTATCAAACTGAGTAGCCAGTTTGTCTTCAATACGTTGAAACGGTGAAGACAAGCTACTTTTGGCAGTTTTTTTAGCCGCCCCGCCCTCTTTATACAGGTTTCTAACCAACTCCTCGGTTTGTCTTACAGACAATCCTTTATCTCTTATTTCCTTAAATATAAATAACTGCCTGTCTACCGTATCTACATTGATCAAAGCGCGCGCATGTCCCATCGAGATAACACTGCTTCTTACTGCCAGCTGAATATCGGGCGGCAACTTTAATAACCTGATAAAATTAGCGACTGTACTCCTGTCTTTACCCATTCTCTCAGCCACCTGATCCTGTGTATACTCCAGCTCATCCATCATGCGCTTGTAGCTCAACGCTACTTCCACAGCGTTCAGATCTTCCCGCTGTAAGTTTTCCAGCAAAGCCAGCTCCAGCAGCTCGGCATCATTCGCCTGCCTGATATAGGCGGGAACTTCTTTAAGTCCTGCTATTTTTGAGGCGCGCAACCTACGCTCGCCTGCAATCAGCCTGTATTTGCCGTTTGCCATTTTGGAAACGGTAAGCGGCTGAATAATATCATGTATTTTGATGGATTGAGCCAATTCCTGTAAAGCCTGCTCATCAAAATCGGTACGCGGCTGCTTAGGATTGGTCTCAATATCTGTAAGAGGAATCTTTGAAATATTGGTAGCCGCCTCTACCACTGTTTTTTTTAAGTCGCCGGTACCACTTTTCAATTCTGCATCAATACTGCCCAAAAGTGAGCGGATGCCTTTTCCTAATGCGTCTTTATTGGATTTCTGTGTAGCCATTTTTTGTTGATTGGGTTACTGGTTAATTCGTTTACTGGTTGACTCTGGACTTGTAAACTAGTCAACAAGTCAACTGATCAACCATAAACTACTCCAGTATCTTTTCTTCGTTCGGAATTTTTGTAAGGTTATTCTTCTGCAAAATCTCTTTGGCCAGGTTTAGATAGTTTACTGAGCCCTTGCTATTGCCATCGTACAATATAACAGGCTTCCCGAAGCTCGGTGCTTCGCTCAGTTTTGAATTACGGTGAATAATAGTATTAAAAACCAGTTCATCAAAATGGCGGCGCACTTCGTTCACCACCTGGTTGCATAAGCGGAGACGGGCATCATACATCGTCATCAGGATACCTTCAATTTTCAAATCCATATTTAACCGGCTCTGTACAATCTTAATGGTATTCAGCAACTTTCCTAATCCCTCTAAGGCAAAAAACTCGCATTGTACCGGCACTACGACTGACTGAGCAGCCGTTAGCGCATTTACAGTTATTAAGCCCAGAGAAGGAGAGCAATCGATCACGATAAAATCATACTGATCCTGTACAACGGCGAGAATTTCCTTTAGCACCGTTTCCCTGTTAGGGTAATTGATCATTTCTATTTCTGCACCCACCAGGTCGATATGAGAAGGTATGAGGTCCAGGTAGGGTATATCGCTCTTCAATATAACATTTTGGGCAGGGGTTTGATTCGCCATACAATCGTACAGGCTCTGCGTTACATTTTGCAGGTCAAATCCTACTCCAGTGGTGCTATTTGCCTGTGGATCAGCATCTACCAGCAACGTTCTATACTCCAATACTGCAAAACTGGCAGCCAGGTTAATAGCCGTTGTAGTTTTACCTACACCACCTTTTTGGTTTGCGACTCCAATTATTTTTGCCATAATTTTTTACCCACGACTAAAGATGATTAAGATGAAAAAACTCGTAAATCGTGGCGAAACGCAAATGTAAAGTTTTTGGGGCAACTGTTTATTAGATTGTATGCTTCCCGTAATAGTTATTCGTTAATATTTAAAGGGATTAGGGGCTTAAAACGTCAACCTGTATGCAATTCCTTAGTTTTGATAACAAAATAATATAATATGCGCAATGGGCCTTTTTGGTGGATCCTGATCGTAGCGATGATATTGATCGACCTGTATGTATTTTTTTCCATTCGGTCCCTGTTTGTTTCGGGCACCAAAAGCAGGGCGATTTTCACCATCGCTTATTGGGCATTTTCAGCAATTGCGCTGATCCTATTAATATTTGTTTTGCCTTATTTCCAGGCCAGCGAGCAACACAAAGCGCTGCGCAGCATCCTTTTTGTGCTCGTGTTTGCGCTCTTTTTGGGGAAATTGATCGGGGCCCTGTTCTTCTTTATTGACGATCTGCGCCGTGCCGTGCAATGGATCGCCGGGAAAATATTCTCGCCCAACAACGAAATAAGCGAGATCGCCGGCGCTACAACGAACCGTATTTCCCGTTCTTCTTTTTTAACCTGGCTGGGCATTATTTCAGGGGGCTCCATGTTTGCGTCTTTCATATATGGACTCAACAACAAATACAACTACCAGGTAAAAAACATCAAAATCCCCTTTGCCAATTTACCGTCAGCCTTTAAAGGCTTCAAGATTGTACATATTTCTGACATACATACCGGTAGTTTTACCAATCTAAATGCTGTAAACAGGGGCATCGACCTTATACTAAGCCAAAAACCCGACCTGATACTATTTACCGGCGACCTGGTTAATAACAAAAGCGATGAAGTAGGTGAATACCAGAAAATATTTAGTCGCCTCAAAGCCCCCATGGGCGTTTACTCGGTTTTAGGCAACCATGACTATGGAGATTACGTGAATTGGAAAACACCCGCTGAAAAAGCGGACAACCTGGAAAGTTTAAAAAAGATCCATGCCAATATGGGCTGGCGACTGCTGCTGGACGAACATCTTCCGCTGGAAAAAGATAATGCAACGATAGGTCTGCTGGGCGTGCAAAATATCAGTGGCAGAGGCAGCTTTCACAGTTATGGCAGCCTGGCCAAAGCCATGCAGGGCGCCGGCAATTATCCTTTTAAAATATTAATGAGCCACGATCCTTCTCACTGGGATACAGAGGTAAGCACAAAGTACACCGATGTTGACCTTACCTTAAGCGGTCATACCCACGGTATGCAATTTGGCGTGGAGATCCCTGGCTTTAAATGGAGTCCTGTGCAATACGTGTACAAGCACTGGGCGGGCTTGTACGAACAGCAACAGCAAAAACTATATGTAAACCGGGGATTCGGATTTATTGGCTACCCCGGCAGAGTAGGTATTCTGCCGGAAATTACCGTGATAGAACTGGCGTAGGGAAGGCTTAAAAAACTTACATTTGTTTTTTAAACCTTCACCCTCTAAACTACAAACAATGACCAACCGCCTCTTTATCATTGCTGCGATAGCTTTGTTCTCTACCTTTTCCGTAAATGCACAATTCCACATAGGCGTAAAAGCCGGTGTAAATGCAGGGAAAATAGATGGTAAGAGCTTCAAGGAAGAATTTAACTATAGTTACCTGGTGGGTGGATTTGCTGAAATCGGCCTGGGTGATAAATTCAGTATTAACCCCGAGGTATTATTCTCACAAACCTCTGCTACTACAGATACGTCCTTCACCAATGCCTTACCCAATTTTAAAAATGACCAGGTAAAAGCCAAACTCAATTATCTATCCATCCCTATTTTGCTCAACCTGCGTGTTGTTGGTCCGATACATATCGAAGCAGGTCCGCAATTTGGCATACTATTGAACAAGGATAAAAAACTGCTCGAAAACGGCCAGGATGCCTTTAAAAAAGGAGATTTCTCCATGGTAGGCGGCGCAGCGCTGCATTTTAGCGCATTTAGAGTGACCGCGCGTTACGTTGTAGGCCTAAGCAATGTAAGCCAGGTTGTTAACCAGGACCAATGGAAAAACCAGGCATTGCAATTAAGCCTGGGACTTGCGTTTTAATTGCTGATTAAACGCGGTACTGTCAGTTTTTCGGCTGCACATTTTGCCGGCATATTTTTTTTATTGCGACAAGTTTTCGGTTATAAGCGGCATGGCATTAATATTGCCGCTTCATATACCCTTTCGTATATTAGCCTAACCGCCATGGTTATAAAGCTCTTATATGACAGATTGTCTCAAAAATAAATATTATGGATTTTAGCAAAGTGTTTTTGAAGCCTGAAGATGATATGGATTTTATGCCGATACTTCCGCTTAACGAGAATGAAACCGACGATAGCCAGGATATTATTCCTGATGAAATAGCCATTTTACCCCTTAGAAATACCGTTTTATTTCCTGGAGTAGTTTTACCCATTACTGTAGGACGCGATAAAAGCATACAGGCAGTAAATGATGCCTACAAGGGCGATAAACTCGTAGGCGTAGTAGCGCAGAAAGATTCTAACGTAGAAGAGCCGGGGATTGATGACCTGGAAAAGATCGGTTCTATTGCCAAGATCATCAAACTGATCAAAATGCCAGACGGCGGCACCACTGTTATTATACAGGGAAGAAGCAAATTTTTTATTGAAGAGATAACTACTGAAGACCCCTACTTTAAAGCCAGAACCTCTAAAATCACAGAGAACGAGGTTCCTAAAGATGGTGATTTTGAAGCCTATATTTCCAATATTAAAGACATTGCAACCAATATTATCCAGCAGTCGCCCAATCTACCCTCCGAAGCGACCTTGATACTGAAAAATATTGAAAGCCCTGTTTTTCTGATCCACTTTGTAAGTAGCAATCTCAATACATCGATACTGGAAAAGCAAAAGTTGCTGGAACTGACCGATATTAAGCAGCGCGCAGAAAATCTGATGGAATTGCTGCAAAAAGAACTGCAGTTCGTAGAGTTGAAAAATAAGGTAACCAATAAAACCCGCACAGAACTCGACAAGCAGCAACGTGACTATTTCCTTCAGCAGCAACTAAAAAGCATTAAGGAAGAACTGGGAGGCGACTCCAATTCCCAGGAAATAAAAGAAATGCAAAAAAAGGCAGAGTTAAAGAAATGGCCTGCCACTGCAAAAGAAGCTTTTCAGAAAGGAATTGAAAAGCTGGAAAGGATGCACCCCAGCACTCCTGATTATTCTGTAGTATATAATCATGTAGACCTGATGCTGGACCTGCCCTGGGATGATTATACCGATGATCAATACGATCTGAAAAACGCCCAAATGACCTTGGATAACGATCATTATGGCATGGCTAAGATCAAAGAACGAATTTTGGAATACCTGGCTGTTTTGAAACTGAAAGGAGATATGAAGAGCCCTATACTTTGCTTTTTCGGCCCTCCGGGTATCGGGAAAACGTCTTTGGGTAAAAGCATTGCCAGTGCTTTAGGACGTAAGTATATCCGTTTAAGCCTGGGCGGACTACATGATGAAAGTGAAATTCGCGGGCACCGTAAAACCTATATCGGCGCCATGCCCGGCCGTATCCTGCAATCGCTTCGTAAGGCTAAAAGCAGTAACCCTGTGATCGTTTTAGATGAGATTGATAAGGTAGGAAATGATTTCAGGGGCGACCCCAGCAGCGCATTGCTCGAAGTGTTAGATCCGGAACAAAATAATACGTTCTACGATAATTATCTGGAGCTCGAATACGATCTGAGTAAGGTTTTGTTTATTGCTACGGCTAACAATCTGCAAAATATACAGCCCGCTTTAAGAGACAGATTAGAGATCATCAACCTAAGCGGCTATGCCATCGAAGAAAAAATAGAAATCGCTAAGCGCCACCTGGTGCCCAAGCAAAAAGAAATGCATGGTATACCCAAAAGCAGCTTTAAAATTGGCGATAAGGTATTGGAGCGCCTGATTGCTGATTATACCCGTGAGAGCGGTGTACGTGAGCTGGATAGAGTAATTGCCAGCATTATGCGCAACAGGGCTAAAAAAATAGCCATGGAAGAAGCGCTGAACACTTCCCTTTCGATTGAAGAATTGCAGCAAATACTAGGCAAACCCAAATATAGCAGCGACCTGTACAAGGCTGTAAATTCACCCGGTGTAGCAGTAGGACTGGCCTGGACATACGTAGGTGGCGATATACTTTTTATTGAAGCCAGCCTGAGCGATGGCAAGGGAGATCTTAGCTTAACAGGAAACCTGGGCAACGTAATGAAAGAAAGCGCTACTACCGCTTTAAGCTATCTGAAATCTCACGCAGCTCAATACAATATTGACCCAGCTATTTTTGGTAAAAAAAGCATACATATACACGTTCCGGAAGGAGCTACTCCTAAAGATGGCCCTAGTGCGGGTATTACCATGATGACCGCCATCGCATCTGCCCTTACAGGCAAAAAAGTAAAACCTTTCCTCGCTATGACAGGCGAAATAACTTTACGCGGACAGGTATTACCGGTAGGTGGTATTAAGGAAAAGATACTGGCCGCCAAACGTGCCGGATTAAAGGAAATCGTTCTTTGTAGTCAAAACGAAAAAGACGTAACTGAAGTGGAAGCTTCTTTTATTAAAGGGCTTAAGTTTCATTATGTAGATAAGATGGAAGAAGTTTTAGCCATCGCACTACAGAATAAATAATATATGGGCCGGCTATCAAGCCGGCTTTTTCTTGCTCAATACACAAACTTTTTAAAACTGTCTGGCAGGTATAGCATTCTGAGATATACTCTTTACATTGCGACATAAGATTATAGATTATGAATGCAATGAGCCGCAGGGTACTCTTTACTTGCTTGTTATTCGTTTGGATAGTTAATTCAAATGGACAGCCATATTTATACAAAGACAAAAACCAGCCTGTTGAAAAAAGGGTAGCTGACCTGCTGGCCCGTATGACACCGGAAGAAAAATTCTGGCAACTCTTTATGATACCCGGCGACCTTGATGATGCCGGTCCCGATCAATACAAAAACGGACTATTCGGGTTCCAGGTAAGCGCTAAAGCCAAAGGCGATGCAGCCGGGCAACTGCTGAGTTATAATACCCAGGAAGACGCCACCAAGGTCATCAGGAAAATCAATAGCATCCAGAAATACTTTGTTGAACAAACCCGGCTGGGCATTCCCATTATTGCATTTGATGAGGCCCTGCATGGTTTGGTAAGAAGTCAGTCCACTGCCTTTCCGCAAGCAATAGGTCTTGCGGCAACCTGGGATAGGACTATGGTGCACCAGGTAGCATCTGATATCGCCAACCAGGTAAAAGAAAGAGGTATCCGGCAAATACTGTCCCCCGTGGTAAATATTGCTTCAGACGTACGCTGGGGGCGTACGGAAGAAACTTATGGCGAGGACCCTTATCTTACCAGTGCTATGGGCGTGGCTTTCATGAGCGCTTTTGAACAAAGAGGTATCATCACAACGCCCAAACATTTTGTGGCTAATGTGGGCGATGGCGGCAGGGATAGCTATCCCATCCATTTTAATGAGCGCTTGTTGAGCGAAATTCACTTCCCTCCTTTTATGGATGCCATTAAAAAAGCAGGCGCCCGATCGATCATGACGGCTTACAACTCTCTGGATGGCACTGCGGCCTCTGCGAATCACTGGTTGCTGATCGATAAGCTCAAAAAGGAATGGGGTTTTAAAGGATTTGTCATTTCAGATGCTAATGCGGTAGGTGGCGAAGCAGTGCTCCATTATACCGCCAAAGATTATGAAGAAAGTGGTGCACATGCGATTAACGGAGGACTGGATGTAATCTTCCAAACCGACTATGAACATCATAAATTATTTATGCCGGCGTTTTTGAATGGAAAAATTAGCCAGGCGCGGATTGATGATGCCGTCTCGCGGGTATTACGCGCCAAGTTTGAACTGGGATTATTTGAACATCCATACGTTACAGAAACACTGAACAATATTCAATTACTTCAGCAGGGCAAAGCAACGGCTTTGGAAGCTGCGAGAAAATCCTTTGTGCTGCTTAAAAATGAAAACCAGGCACTACCCTTATCCCAAAAAATAAAAACAATAGCGCTGATCGGGCCTGATGCCGTAGAAGCCAGGCTAGGTGGTTATGCCGGAGAAGGATATAGAAAAATAAACATGCTGGATGCCTTTAAAGAAAAGCTGGGCAACAACACCACGATATACTATGCAGAAGGTCCCGGACGGCATGATAGCAGCTACAAGGTAATACCGGCAAAATTCTTATCCAGCAATGGAAAACCAGGCCTCTACGCCGAATACTTTTCAGGCAGGGATATGACGAAGAAGCCTGAATTAACAAGAACAGACCCTTCAGTTGATTTTTTATGGACGCTTTATGCGCCAGATGCGAAATTAAACAGGGATTTTTATGCGGTTCGCTGGACAGGAGATTTAATAGCGCCTACAACAGGTAACTACCACATAGGCATCGAAGGCAATGATGGCTATAAACTCTATATCAATGACAGGTTAGTGGTAGACCAATGGGAAAAATTATCCTACCACACCAGTTTAAAAAATTACAGCTTTGAAGCCGGAAAAAAATACCGGATCAAAGTTGAGTTTTATGAGACCAATGGCAATGGAACCATTAAGTTGGTATGGAACGAAGGAAAGCCAGATAACAGCTCACAAAAGATAAAAGACGCAGTTGCTACAGCACGTAAAGCTGATGTGGCCATTGTAGTGGCCGGCATTACTGAAGGCGAGTTCCTGGACCGCGCCATGCTAAGCTTACCTGGTCAACAGGAAGCATTGATACAGGCAGTAGCAGCTACCGGTAAGCCTGTTGTGGTGCTGCTGGTAGGTGGCAGTGCTATTACTATGCAACAGTGGGCCGATAAAGTAAAGGCGATCGGGCATACCTGGTATGGAGGTGAGGAAGGTGGAAGAGCCATTGCTGATGTGCTTTTTGGCGATTATAACCCGGCTGGCCGACTACCAGTTACTTTCCCGGTACATGAGGCACAACTTCCACTCGTATATAACCACAAACCCACCGGCCGGGGTGACGATTATAATAATCTTTCCGGACAACCGCTGTTCCCATTTGGCTTTGGGCTTAGCTACACGCAATTTGAATACAGCAACCTGGTGCTTGATAAAAAACAGATCAGCGCTTCCGATAGTATCCGGATACAACTCACGGTAAAAAATACCGGATCACGAGATGGCGATGAGGTTATTCAACTATACCTGCGCGATGAATTAGCCTCTGTAGCCCGCCCTGTGATGGAGTTGAAAGGCTTTCAGCGGATTCATTTGAAAGCGGGCCAAAGCCAGCAGCTATCATTCATCCTGGGACCAGAGCAACTATCAATGCTGGACAAGGATCTAAAACCTGTCATAGAGCCTGGTTTATTCCGGATCATGATCGGTGCTTCTTCGAAGGATGTAAGACTGAGAGAAACATTTGAAGTAAAATAAATACCTGCTATACGCTTCTCTTATTCCGAAACAGTTCTTAATATAATACTCAGATCTTTATGGTTGAGCCATCCGCCATACTGGAAAACTATTTCACGTTTAGCGTTCAGAATTACTAACGCAGGATATGTAGCTTTACCGTCAATGGTCGCCAGCGCTGTTGCCAGTGCATGAACTCCGGTATTATTACCATTGGGCTTGTATTTAAAGATGTGGTTGTTAAATAAAATATCTTTCTTTTCTTCCGCATTCAGCGGAGCAAAGTAATAGTCCTTGTTTAAAGTTTGGGCTACGGCTTGGTTTTTAAAAACAGTTGTCTTCATCGCATCACAATAACGGCACCAGTTGGTGTAAATAAAAACCACTACAGGTTTCTGCATGTTTTTTTGCAAATCTTCAATTTCTTCAAATGAATGTGCTTTCAATTGAGCAAGGCAAAAGCCGGGAAGCAAAATGCTTCCCAAAACAATTGCCTGTCGAACGATGCTTTTCAGCCTTACCATTTTTAATTCAATTTAAACCTTACACCTAAAAAACCTCTTATGCCCTGGTTGGGCGCATACACATAAGCAGGATCAAAGGTTAGGGCATAGGGATTATCGGGCGTAGCAATTACCTGTCCGCTATTATCAAATACCACATTTTTATCGAAAGGATCATTCGATCTTGCTATCAAAAAAGGCGTTTTTTTAGCCGGCGTCCAGTTCAGCAGATTTTTTACGCCCGCATATAGTTCTATCCTTTTAAACCCATCATAGGTAAATTGAATGTTCTGAATACTCCACCAGGGCGACTCCGGATTTCGAGGATCTAAATCGCCCAAGAGGGGCAACCGCATAGGACTGTACACATTACCAGTATAATCAAAAGAAAGTTTCAGTGGTCTTATTTTATAGGAAACGGCCCATGTACCCGTGAATTTTTCTGTAAGCATCTGCTGCTGCGTTTTCCCGTTTTCTGTCAATGTATTCTCCATCAAAGTACCTCCGACAATAAATTTTAGTCCACTGATAAAATTGATATCGGTATTCAGGCTGATACCTTTACTGATAGCATGACCATTGAGATTCCCGTAGATAATCTGGTTAGCATTTGTTTCGTAATCTGGTACTATGCGATTGGTAAACCAGGTATAAAAGGCTGTTATATCTAAACCGATAAAGGTACCCGAATTAAAATGCATTTTTCTTACAAAATTCAGATTCGCATTATAGGATCTTTCAGGCTTCAGATCCTCTTCCACTATTACGTCCCTGGCGCCTGTTAATGCCGCATGATCTTCAGTAAAAAGGTTCACCACCCTAAACCCGGTGCCGGCATTCAGCCGTATAATATTATTTTCGTTCAGCGACCATTTGTAAGCCATCCTGGGGGTATAGATACTGCCGTGTATGTTATTATGATCATAGCGAAAACCCAGCAGCAGCTTATGCTTGGCGGCAAGCGTTATCTCGTCCTGCAAAAAAATGCCGGGCAGCCAGGTTTTCTCCGGCTGGTTCAGGCCACCTGCATTAGCAGTCCCAGGCGTATTATCATCGTAGTAAGTATACCTGAGCGCCGTACCGGCCAGCCAATCGTGCCGGCCCCATTTTTTGTCCCATACCAGCTGGCCAAATGCAATTTTTTGATTGGCGATATAGGAAGTGGTGCCATAGCGGCTATCCTGATCATGGTTAATCAACGAAAAAGAAAGAAACATCTTTTCGTTAAAAGGAAGTTGGTAATTTCCCAGTAACTCAGCGCGGTTGGTGTAAATACTTTCCCCGTAAATTTCATTACCTCCCCGCTTCGACTTGTTCCAGCGCATATCTCCACCCCAACGATCTTCGTAAAGGTAGCGCCCTGCAACAGTAAGCAGCCGGCTTTCTTTTCTTTCAAAATTCCATTTTTGAAAAACAGAAATGCGATGCTGCAAAGTAACATCGGTGAAATTGTCTTTATTTCTGTCCACCCTGTTTTGAAAATTAAAATAATTGATACCGGTAAGCACGCTGGCCATACTCCCGGCATTTAAAGTAAATCCCAGGTCTGCATTATACTCGCCCCAGGTGGTCGACATCAGGTCTGCGCTTATACGCGACGCGTTTTGCGGCTTCTGTGTGATAATGTTGATCAGCCCACCTACGGCTTCACTACCGTATAAAGAGGATGCCGGCCCCTTCACAATCTCGATTCGTTCTACCAATGAATTGGGGATACCCGAAAGGCCGTAAACCGATCCCAGGGAACTCACGATCGGCATACCATCAATCAACACCATGGTGTAGGGCCCTTCCAGGCCATTAATATGAATGTCTCCTGTGTTGCAAATATTGCAGTTGAGCTGCGGCCTCACCCCGTTGATATTTTGTAATGCGTCGAATATGCTCGGTGTCGGATTTTTTTTAAAATAGGCGGGCGTATATACTTCTACCGGCACCGGGCTTTCGAGCCGGTTCACCGCTTTCATTGTACCTGAAATAACGACATCCTTTAGCGTACCCGATTTAGCCAGGGCGCTGAGGTCTATATTAACTGTCAGGCTTTCTCCCGGACGCAGCGTAATGTCTTTTGTATAGGACTCATAGTTCAAGTGGCTCGCAAACAGTTTATACTGCCCGGGGGTAATGCTATCCAAACGAAAATTACCTGCACTATCTGTAGCAGTTGCCCTACCGGTGTTTTCCAGACTTAGGTTTACCCATGATTCTCCTACGCCATTACTGATAACTTTTCCCTTTATAGATGACAATTGCGCCACCGACTCTGTGAACCAGCAGCAAAGCAGCACGATAAAAAAGAACCAATTCTTCATTTGAATTTATAAGTTTACCAGACAAAACTATAATAGTTAGGCTAACCTAACAAATATATTTAAGTCATTTTTTTATCTTTGCCACAGGACAATAAAAACTACGCCATGGAATTTTCGTATACGGAAGAAAATTATTTGAAAACAATTTTTAAAATCGGGTTAGACAATGGCACCGAAGAAGCAGGCACCAACGAGCTGGCAGCCTCTTTGTCGGTAAAACCAGCTTCCGTAACTGAAATGCTCAAAAAGCTTAAAAGCAAAAAGCTGGTTCATTATGAAAAATATGGGAAAATAAAGTTGACCAAACCAGGGAGAGAACTGGCTATTGATGTGATCAGGAAACACCGGTTATGGGAAACCTTTCTATATGAAAAACTGGAGTTTAGCTGGGACGAGGTGCACGAGGTAGCGGAAGAGCTGGAACATATACGATCCAAAAAGCTGATCAACAAGCTGGACCAGTTTTTAAAGTACCCGGAGTACGATCCTCATGGAGATCCTATACCTAACGAAAAAGGCTTTTTTCAGAAACTATCCAAGAAAACACTATCGAAAGCGGAACCAGGCACTTCATGCAAAATGGTTGCCGTAAAAGATAATTCCACTTCGTTCTTACAATATGTGGTAAGCCTGGGCTTAGGCATCAACAACAAAATAAAGGTCATTGCCAGGGAAGAGTTCGATGGCTTAATGACCATTGAAATCAATGGCGAGATGAAATCTGTGAGCCAGAAATTTTCCGACAATATTATTGTAATTTGATAGCCTCTGCTAACGGCATTGCTATCTTAACCGCCATCTTTTACTAATACAGTACCCTGAACTGGATGGTATGTTCAATACTCTTTAATTCTTTAAGCAATTGCTTATCGTATTCTTTATTAATGTCGATAATAACGTATCCTAAAGTTGGATTGGTCATTAAATACTGAGCATCAATATTGATAGCATGTTTTGCCAGTACCGTATTGATATGCGCCATAACGCCGGGAACATTCCGGTGTATGTGAATAATGCGGTGCGCCTTTGTAACTGCAGCCAGTTGAAGAGAAGGGAAATTAAGGCTGTGCTGAACAGAACCCCGGTTGATGAAATCTATAATCCGCTGTGAAACCACAACAGATCCTTTGGATGACGCCTTAGATGTATCAAAAACAACGATCCCTTTTTCAGTGCACAATTCAACCGGCAAGTTGTTTTGCGCACTGCCCCAAAAACCGATCACTTTCAAACGTGCCGCTTTTTTGATTCTTTTGCTATCGATGTTTATCCCTTCAGCTACCAGCAGAACACCTGCTTTTTGCATCGTTTTATCATCTGCCTCCTGTTCGGGCACTACAGTCAACCCTTCCTGCCTGAACAATTCAATGCTTTCTTCGGGAACATTGCCTGCTACAATAGCAATGATCCTGTTTTTAGGATAAGAGATAGAACCTGGTAATTTATTTAGGTATAAAAACTCATCGAAGCTCGGAGTGATATGATCGGCTTTGGAAGTAACGCTATTGCGGGAGATATTTTCCGTATAAGCAAAAAACTTTTTAATATGCCCGCTTTCTTTCAATTGAAAATCAGAATAACCATCACCGATACCATACAGGTTCCCCTCCAGCTTCAATTCCTTCATCAGCTTTACCTTACCACCTTCCTGGCTCAAGGGATTCTTATTATCATATCCGATAATGGTACCCTCGCTATCAAACAAAAACGTATTAGCGTATATGTTTTCTTTTTTGATATGGAACTTTTTAACCACGGGCGTTATGAACTCTTTAAATCCGCCGGAAACAATCAAAACATCATCGGCATGCTTTTTAAAGAAGGGTGCATTTCTTGAAAAAGACTTAGACACTTTCTTTTTTAAATGCGTCACCAGTTTTTTAAGATGCTCCTTATTCGCACCCAGCAATTTCACCCGTTCTGCCAGGCTTTCTGAAAAAGAAAGTTTTCCTTCCATCGCCAGGTTGGTATACTCTTCAATCATTTTAAAGATTTTCTCCTTCTCCGGGTTGTCTTTCAGTGATATCCTTACCAGTTCATCTAATGCTTCTACCTGTGTGAAAGTGCTGTCAAAATCTATGATGTAATAATTCTTTTGCTTCATAAAAAGCGCTAAGTTCAGTTTATAAGAAATTAATGTATCCGAAGGCTTCTTCGAAAGAAGCGCAAAAGTAAGCAGAAATAAGAACTCGTATTCAAGGATTTTAGTACAGCCCCGGAGACACAATTTGGCTTAATTTATGTATCATTTGTAGCTAAGCGCTTCATCACTCATTAAAATTGCCCGGTATGCAACAACACACAGAAATGACCACATTGAGCCAGGTATTGGAGAAGTTAAGACAAAAGGGAGTAGAAAGTGAGATCAAACTGAATCATGAAAAGCAAATGGCTTCAGAGAAATTAGGCAAGGTATATCAACCGGAAGACCTGCTTCTGTTCCAGACATTCAGGTTTGAGGGAGATTCAGATCCTGCAGATAATTCGGTACTCTATGTAGTGGAAGACACGCAAGGTAAGATCAGTTATATACTCGATGTATATGGCGCTTACAGTGATCATGAAGGGCCTGAATTTGATGACTTTATAAAAAAGGTGCCTACTGAGGACCGCGAGCATCAGGAACTTTTTATATAACTAAGGCGAGAATGTTCAATAAACGGGGGCCGGATGCATAACACATCCGGCCCCCGCTATAAATAGACGCAAGGCCTTATTTAATTTTCTTAATATCGGCTTCCTTCCAGAGTCCGTCTTTTTGCGCTCTTTTTTTCACCTCTTCCGCGCGCTGTTTACTATCGGGGTGAGAGTTTAACATTTTTTGAAATTTAGAAGCTTGTGCTCCACCTCCTTCACTTAAACTTGCCAGTGTCATAAAAGCATTATAAGCTCCCATTACATTATAGCCGTGCTTTTTCATAAAGTCGTAGCTGTAAGTATCTGCATCCGTTTCCTGCTTACGACTGTGCTTGCTGTCCATCATGGCTTCGGCCAAAGCGCCCAACTGGCTTTCAGTTAATGCAGAAGCTACGCCCGATTGCGAACCGGCAGCATCCGCAACCGCTGATCTCGTTAAAGCAGCTTTCATAGCATCTTTTGAGTCATGATTTCTCACATGGCCTATTTCATGACCAATTACTGCCAGTAATTCATCATCGCTCATGATGTCCATCAAAGAAGAGAATACGCGAACGCTGCCATCAGCGCAGGCAAAAGCATTAATATCAACCACTTTATACACTTTATAATTCAGGTTAAGCCCGTCTTCTGACTTGTGCTTACCAAAGATCTTATTCAGACGAACTGCATAAGGATCGCTCGCATCTGCCACCGGATTATGCTCGTCCATCCATTTAACACCTGCTGCTGCATCACGGGCAGCATCTGCATCGCTATAAGTTGCGGCTTTTACACCTTTACCAACTGCCCCGATCGCCTTAGTGTTAACTCTTAGCTGGGCGTTTGCTACACCCGCCAACATAGAAATAGCCAATAAAGAAAGTGCCATTCTTTTCATAAGTAAAATGCTTTTTAGGATTAAAGATTTAAATATTAGCCACGAAATTAAAGATTTGTGTATTGTGATCGCACTTGCCCTTATGTTATTTTTTGTGTGTTTTATTTGCCGGATCTTTCTTTTTAATATCGTCTTTACTCGAAGGATGATTGGGAAATCCTGGAAGGTCCTGATCGATTTTCGGATCCTTACTCTCCTTTACCTCACTTGGAGAATCAATAGGATCGGTTGTTTTGGGGGATGATTTTGCCATATTGTATTCTTTTACTGAATAGCGCAAAAAATCATGCCGGAAAGCGGTTAGACCTTAAAGATGCTTTCATTACCAATTAAATAGTAGCTATGAGCATCCGCTGCCTGATGCCCGGTATATAAGCCTGTAAAGAGGCTAAAAGCAGGTAGTATGATTTGTTGCTGACCAACAATAAAGCAGGGAAGCCGCAGGGTTTGCCGGGCACGCCCCATCATAGTATATCCGGGATGAATATGGCCGCTGATCATAAAAGAATCCGCGCCCTTTCCAGGTTCGTGTATAATGGTGAACGGGTCTAAGCAATGTCTTTTTTCGGTGAGTTGTATGTTGAGTGTTTGATAATTTATATTTAATAACTTATCATGATTACCAGGCACCAAAACAAATTCGGTAGCACTATATTGTTGTCGCCAGGCAGCAAAGCAATCTATATCTGCATTGTAGTCATGATGAAACATATCACCTGCAATAACAATCGTCTCCGGCTGATAAGAATCAATAAGCACAGACAACCGCTGCAGATCAGCATCCATTACCGTGGCCGGGATAGGGATACCTTTAGAACGGAAATAACCGGTCTTCCCCAGGTGCATATCAGCCAGCATTAATGTTTTTTTACGCGGCCAGTAAATAGCACGTAAAGCAGATAATATCAACACTTCATTCTGAACAATTATTTCCATCTGTTTCAAAACCAACAGGTACTATTTTACAGTTATTTAAAGCCATCACCATCCTCCTCCCTCTCACTATTTACTACTCATTATTCATTTCTCAATATTCACCATGCACTCCTCTCTATTTCCCATTCACTTTCCTCAACACTTCCTCTTGCATTTTCTTCACCTTGGCATCTAATTCCTCACTACTCAAGTCCTGACGTAAACTATCCACTTTTATGGGAAAGCTTAAAGGTGTAAAAGCCTTAGCATTAACAATAATGAGCTCACTTTGTTGAATACGTTGCAGGGTTGCGGCCAAACGGGGTTCTTCCAGCTGTTGATAAAAAACTTCTTCGTATGCCTGACGCATCAAAAGATTTTGCGCATCATATTGCTCAAAGATCCTGAATATGAGGCCTGATGAGGATTGAAGATTTTTGTCGGTTTTGTACTTTCCTGCATAGTTTTTCATAACCAATCCGGCAATAACAGCTATATCCCTGAATTTACGCCCGGCCATTTCGGCGGCATTAATACTGCGGGCAATATCTTCAGTAAGATTCTCGGCAGACAGTACCTGCTTCATATCAATCTTATCCATCGGGATCGGCTGATCGCTTAAGAGTTCAAAGCCATAATCGTTCATGGCCATAGAGAAGCTGATCGGCTGAATGCGGCTGATCCGATACGCCACCAAAGCACTCATCACCTCATGGACTAACCGCCCTTCAAAAGGATACATGAACAGGTGATGCCCATCGCGTGTTTGTATTAACTCTATCAAAAATTCGCCTTCTTTCGGGATATGGGAATAAGCCTGTTGTTGAGCAAAAAGCGGGTACAGCTTCCTGAGCTCCAGCTCTTTTGTGCCGGGCCGCAAAGCCTCGCTGAATTTGTGACGTAAAAAAGCACTGAGGTTGGAACTCAGGGGTAACCTTCCACCCAGCCAACTAGGCGTAATAGCCCTTTTGGCGGTGCTCTTTTTTACCAGCACTGTCATGTCTTTGATCATTACAAACTCGAGTATCTTACCGGCGAGACCGAACTTGTCGCCGGGGTTGAGCTTCGACACAAAATATTCCTCCACCATCCCTATATAGCCGCCGCTCAGAAACTTCACCTTCAGCATCGGATCGCTAACAATAACGCCCAGGTTCATGCGGTGCATCATAGCAATACGCCGGTTCTTAACTTTATAAATGCTATCTTCTATAATTACTTTCTGAAAATCTTCGTAGGCGGTGAGCACATCGCCACCCTGGGTAATAAACCGCAGCGCCCAAAGCCACTCATCCCTTTCCATATAGCTAAAAGCATAGGTTTGCTTTACTTGTTGATACACCTGTTCTTCCAGGAAGCCCTCTCCCACCGCCAGGGTAACCAGGTATTGCACTAACACATCAAAGGTTTGCACCAATGGCTGCCGGCTTTCTATAACACCTTTCAATGCCGCTTCCTTTAAAGCAGCCGCTTCTACCAACTCCAGTGAGTGTGTAGGCAGGAAATAGATTTTTGAGGTTTCAAAAGGCGAATGCCCGCTACGACCCGCACGTTGCAGGAAACGCGCTACCCCCTTGGGTGAGCCAATCTGGATTACCGTATCTACGGGTTTAAAATCAACACCCAGATCCAGGGAAGATGTGCAGATTACAGCTTTCAACTGCGCAGTATGCAACATATCTTCAATCCAGTTGCGCAGCTCCATATCGATCGATCCGTGGTGAATGGCCAATTGTCCCGCAAGGTCCGGCGCCACTGAAAGCATCACCTGGTACCACAACTCGCTTTGGCCACGGGTATTGGTAAAGATCAGCGTGGTACGACTTTCATTAATGATCGGAATGAGCTGAGCAGCCATCTTGGTGCCCAGGTGCCCGGCCCAGGGCAATACTTCTATCTCATCGGGTATGATCGAAATGATCTCTGTTTTCTTTTTTTCCTTAGACCTTACTATAGTTTTTTCAACATTTTTATACGGAATCAATACCTCCATGGCTTCATCAATATTTCCGACAGTTGCACTGATTCCCCATATACGAAGCGCCGGCACAATGTATTTAAGTCTGGATATGGCCAGCTCTGTTAGAACACCACGTTTGCTGCCCAGCAACTCATGCCATTCATCCACCGCTATACATTTAAGATACTTGAAATACCGGCTATTGTCTTTCTGGGCAAACAGCAAATGAAGGCTTTCGGGCGTAATGATCAATACATCGGGCATGCGCTTCACCTGCTTCTGTCTTTCTGAAACGGAAGTGTCTCCATTTCTCACACCCACTTCCCAGTCCAGGCCAATTTGCGACAAAGCTTCAGTCATGGCTCTACCGAGATCTTTGGCAAGCGATCGTAAAGGGGTGATCCATATCAGCTTCAATCCATCACCATATTCTTTTGGATGATTTAGATAATGAATTACCACCGAAAAGAAAACAGAGAAGGTTTTACCAAAACCCGTGGGTGCTATTACAAGGCCCGACTTTCCTTCGTGAAAGCGCTGCCAGCTCTCTTGTTGAAAAGTAAACGGCTGGTTACCCAGGGAGGTAAACCAGTCTTCAACGATCTTATAGCCGGTTGTGGATTGAATACGCTTCACTATATCTGAAATTGACAAAATTTTTAACTACCGAATTTACAAACGGGCATTATACCTACCCATATTTCGCCAACATTTCTTTCAAATCATCGATGGTATTGATCTCATCGGCTTTTTTATCTTTTCTCCAACGCAGGATGCGCGGAAAACGTAAAGCCACACCCGACTTGTGACGATTACTTTCTGCAATACCTTCAAAGCCTATTTCAAAAACCAGCTCTGGCTTCACGGTGCGTACCGGTCCGAATTTTTCTATAGAATTGGCTTTAATAAACTTGTCCACCTCTTTAATTTCTTTATCGGTTAAACCCGAATAAGCTTTTGCAATGGTTACCAGCTGATCACCTGATTGTATAGCAAAAGTATAATCTGTATAAAAAGCACTGCGGCGACCGCTTCCCTTTTGTCCATATATCAACACGGCATCAATCGATAAGGGACTGATCTTCCATTTCCACCAATCACCTTTTTTTCTTCCCGCATGGTATTTCGAATTTTTAGCTTTCAGCATAATACCTTCACTATTCACATCCCTGGCCTCTTCGCGTATCGTGCCCAGTTGTTCCCATTCATCAAAACTCACCACAGGCGATAATAACACATATCCGAAAGGCATTTGCTCTACAATTGTTTCTAACAATTTCCTTCGTTCCGCAAATGTCTGCTCCCGTATATCATTGCCCTCATGTTCCAATAGATCGTATGCATAAAAACCAGCCGGTATTTCTTCCAGTAATTTCTTTGAAATGGTTTTACGGTTCAATCTTTTTTGCAGCTGGTTAAAATTCAGTACCTGTCCATCTTTTATCGCTAATATCTCCCCATCGATCACCGTGCCGTTAGGTAAATGGCGAGCCAGCTGCACCAATTCCGGAAACTGGTCGGTTACCAGCTCTTCTCCACGGCTCCATATAAAAAGCTCATCATTCCGCTTAATGATCTGACCGCGAATGCCATCCCATTTCCATTCAGCCTGCCATTCTTCAGCGTTGCCAAGCTCCTCTACAGGCTTATCGATAGGATAGGCCAGACAAAAGGGATAGGGTTTGGAGCTATCGGCGTTTACATGAGCGCCATCGATCAGGTCTGCAAAGGATGTTTCAAGCGGATCCCATTTTCCCATAATACTGTGCATCATGGTACTTTCATCGGTGCCACTAAATTTCGAAAGCGCATTCACCAATAATTTATAAGAAACCCCGATCCTGAATCCTCCGCCAATCAGTTTATTAAATATAAAACGCTGGCCATAATCCAATCCGTTCCATGCCTCCAATACGTAGGCTTTCTTTTCTTCATCCGTCTTACTTCCCAGCTCCAGCAGTTCACGCATCCACTGAGAAATGGTTTTCTCAATATGATGCTGAGGTTGAGGTAAGATCAGGCTGATGGTTTCGCCCAGGTCACCCACATTACTATAGCACTCCAGGAACAACCATTCTGGTAATCCCGATAGTTCCAAAGCCCATTCACGGATCAGGGTAGACTTCACCGGGCGCTTGGGGCGTCTGCCGGTAAATAAGGCCACCAACCAGAGTTTATCATTATCTGGAGCAATTTTCAGGTACGTTACTATGGCGTCAATCTTATCATTGGTCTTATTACTGATCTCCAGGGACTGTATTAATTTTGCAAAATGTCTCATGTGGCCTCCTCCTCTTTCACAACTACCTCCGTGTCACCTGGCTCTTCATCATTTCCGTATTGGGTAGCCACTTCACGGGATTGGATGCCTATTTCATTCAGGTATTTTGAAAAAGTAGCGGTATACCCATGTGTAACAAATACCTGTTCTGCTTCCGTTGCTTTTACTGTATCCAGCAGGCCCTGCCAATCGGCATGATCGCTTACTGCAAAACCTGCATCTGCGCTCTGCCAGCGCCGGCTACCCCTCACCTGCATCCAGCCCGAGCAAATAGCAATGGCGCCATTGGGAATGCGCTTGATAACGTTGGTACCTAACAAAGAGGGAGGTAGAATTACGATATTTCCCTGCACATCAGCCTTGGGCATATCCGCAAACCACAAACTGGTTTCAGGCAGTTGAATGCCCGCACTTTCAATCGCTTTATTCAACCGGTCGATAGAGCTATGCACCAAAATGGGAGCTACCCCCTCCAGGCCCTTCATTAGCCGCTGGGCCTTACCCAGGCTATAGGCTATAAAAACACTGGTGCGCTGATTACGCTGGTTCCCCAGAATCCAGCTCCTGATATTATCGAATATTTGCTGCTGACTTAACCAATTATATATGGGTAAACCAAAAGTACTTTCTGTTACAAACTCATTACATTTTACAATTTCCAAAGGCGTTGAAATACCATCATTTTCCACTTTATAATCGCCCGAAGCCACGCTTACAAAACCGTTGTATTCTAATCTTATCTGGGCAGAGCCTATTATGTGACCTGCGGGATGTAAACTCACCTTAACTCCATTGATCATTTTGGCCACTCCATAGGGCAAAGTATCAATGCTGATATCGGCTCCCAGCCTGGCTTGCATAACAGGTTTAGACACTTCCTGCGCCAGGTAATGTTTACACCCCCATTTTGCATGATCACCGTGTGCATGCGTAATTACCGCATAGTCCACAGGCTGCCAGGGGTCAATATAAAAATTTCCCTGGGGGCAATAAATTCCTTTATTAGTAAAACTCAGCAAACCCAAACTATTAATTTGTTTATTCTTTCCAAATATCGTTCCTGAAAAGAGATAATAATTGGATAAGAAATTGGATTGATAATTGTTAGGTAATAGCATAGAAGTTTTTCACCTTATTTTAAACTACATAGATTTTGCTGCTATAAGGGGAAATCGTTTCCGAACAGGCGAAAATCAGCACGCAGACAGAAAACTTATGTGCTTGCAGGTCTACCTAATTGATTAAAACCAATGCTTCTATGTGATTGATACTAAAATCCAGGCAGCTTACTAATATAAATCATTTATGCGATTAAGAACTTATGAGTCATTCTGGCTTTTAAAAAACGGGCTGCTTAACACCTATCCTTCTGTACAGCAAAACATATCAAGCGATCTCATTGTACTGGGTGGCGGTATAACCGGCGCCCTGATTGCAGATGCATTGGTGAGAGAAGGCTACGAGACGCTTTTGATAGATAAGAGTGATATTGCGCTAGGTAGCACTTCTGCCACCACTTCTATGTTGCAATATGAGATTGATGTGCCGTTATATCGGTTACAAAAGAAAATAGGAACAGACGCAGCAGCACAATGCTATAAAGCCGGGATTACGGCTATAAAAGAGATTGAAGAGCTGATCGGATCAGAAAAAATTGATTGTGGCTTTCAAAAAAAGAAATCTTTATACCTGGCACATACACCTGCAGCTGCAAAAGATCTTTATAAAGAATTTGAAGTTAGGCAACAACACAAACTAGGTGTAAAATGGCTCAACGCTACATCTATAAGGCAAACATACGGATTACGATCCTATGGCGGCATTCTATCGTCTGTAGCAGCCAGCGTTGATGCCTACAAACTGGCACATGAACTGATACGGCTTAATACACAACGTGGGCTAACAGTATATGACCAGGTAGAGATCAAAGAAATAGCGCATCAAACCGGTGGCATTATTATTTCATTGGAAAACGGCAAACGGATAAAAGGCAAAAAAATCATTTATTGCACGGGGTATGAAACAGTGAAAATGTTTGAAGAATCGATCGCTGATCTGCACAGTACTTTTGCCTGTGTGAGTGAAGAAGACATACTGATCAATCCCCGGTTAAATAACCTGCTGGTATGGAATACCCGAACACCCTACCTATACATGCGAACAACAGATGACGGGAGATTATTGGTTGGAGGTGGTGACAGCAAGTATACCTCATCAGTATTTATGGAAAAAAACAAAGAAAAAAAATCCCGGGACCTGATGAAACAATTGAAAGAAGTCATGCCCGGCGTACAGTTTATAGAGGATATTATGTGGGCGGGACTTTTTGGCTCTACCAAAGATGGGCTTCCGTACATTGGCCCACATCCAGATTTTGAGAACGCCTTATTCGTGCTGGGATTTGGGGGCAACGGCATTACCTTTTCTATACAAGGCAGACAGATCATAGCTGATATGCTGGCAGAAAAGCCTAATGAGCTTTCCTGGCATTACCGGTTTAAAAGATAGGTTATACAACAAAAAGCGGTTATAACTGAGTTACAACCGCCCTTCCAAATCAGCGTTACAAGTAGCTGATTGGCAAAAAATAAAACGCTATCACATTTCCGATAACAAACGATCTGTGATTACACAATGCTTTTGACCGTTGATCTCTTCTTCATGCCACTTCCAATCTTTCAAATTAATGGCCATTGATGCGGATAAGTATTGAATAGCATCTCCGGTAAACCTGATAGGAAAGGCACTTGCAGCGTCAATACTGCCGAAGCTTCTAGAGTTGTTTGTGAAAGCGTCTCTCATATATATAAAAATTTAACTTGTTTAAGAAAAAGAACCGATTAGCCTGTTTATCGTCATTGGTCTTTGTACGTCTAAAATACACTATACAAAATGCCTGCCATATTTAAAACCACAGAACTTTATTTTCTTCGTAACAACCAGAATAGTCCGATAACTACCAGAGCTACCAGGAAAAAAGCCCACCACATACCTGCTTTAAAAATACCCTCTACCAGCTCACAACTTTGAAGCGTGAGGGACGCAACCAATACAAGGATGATTAATGATAATTGTTTCATAAAAAATAGGTTTTAGGGTTAATATTTATTCGAGTACCTCTTTGAGGGCGCTTACTTCACGAAAAGATTGTTGAAGCGCTGAAAGTTGTGTTGCGAGAAGTTGCCGCAACTCGGGTGCCAGTTCTTCATCTCCCAATGCTTCTTCATAGGCGCGTATGGCCGTTTCTTCGCCGGTAATACAACTTCCGAGAACAGCTAAACGGTCCCCTCCGGTCACAAGCGCTTTCAAGTCCATCCATGCCCTGTAAAGTTTTCCGGCGCCGGAAGTTCCCAAAGCCAGTTCTCCGTTAAATAAACCAATTTGCTTTTCCAGCGCTTCGTTATAATCCTTACTATTATTGATCATGTGCGCGAAAAGCTGCTTTAAGTCTTGATTCACCTCATCTTCCAACCCATCTATTGCTTTCTCGTAACCAGCTATCCGGTCATTATTGATTTGAACCAGGTCATTAAGAATTTCTACCTGCTTATTGCTGTTTAATGTTTCCATTTCAATTTACTTTTATGATAATTATTCTTCCAACACCGCACCTTCAATTGCCTCACCGATGGACTTTACATCGGCTTCATCCAACTCACCCCATATTTGTTTCCACACCTGCTCGTCTTTTCGGACCTGTGTAATTTCGTCATCTTCTATCCTGCAGATATAGTATGAAGCACCATCCGTAGTTTCTGAAGCAACCACAGATACTTTTTGCATTTTGCCGCCCACTTTAGCTTCTACTGAAAATTCGCGGCCGTTACTATCTTTCATGATTTTGAATTTTAAGTTCGCAAATTATTTATTCAAAAAACTTATTAAGAGACTATTCAACTCAAAAGAATGAGTAACATTTAAACCATGAGGCGCACCTTCTATAATATGATACTCGTTATCAGCAATTCCCTTTGCAGCCTGCTCAGCTGAAGTCTTTATAGGTACGATATGATCCGAATCTCCGTGAACAATTAAAGTGGGTACATTAACATTCTGAAGTTCGGGTCTGAAATCAGTAGTGGACCAGGCTTCGGCAGCCTTTTGCGTGGCATTCTCAGATGCCCCTGACGCCACAATAAAATCAGCGTCCAATCTTGCTTCGCTTATATCTTTTTTCAGCAAGCTATAATTGTAAAAATTCTTATGGAAATCTTTCAGGAAGGCAACACGATCAGTTTTTAACGCCTCGGCAATCTTATCAAGTTCATCCTGGGGCACACCATCCGGATTATCCTCTTTTTGCGGCACCAACGGAATGATCGATGCTATTAGTGCTGCTTTTGAAACACGGTCTGCGCCGTAATTAGTCAGATAGCGCACCACTTCCCCTCCGCCCATGGAAAAACCAACTAATGCCACATCATTTAATTCTAATCCTGTGATCAGCGCATTGAGGTCAGATGCTAAGGTATCGTAATCGTAGCGGTTCCATTCTGTAGCTGACTGGCCAAAACCCCGGCGATCGTAAGCAATAACACGATATCCCGCTTCCACGAGTGGAGTTACCTGTGCATCCCAGGACCGATGGCTCAATGGCCAGCCATGGATTAATATCACCGGTTTCCCCGCTCCGTGGTCCTCATAAAATAGGGCAACTTCTTTTGTATTGTTTGTATTGTTTAAATAAGGCATATTGGTGATTTTAATTTATTAAATAGACCCTCTAGCGTATACCAAAACCAAGCCAACTGACTGATTTATACCCAATCTTTCAAAAAACGGGGATCACTGTGTAAATTTTACCACACCAGGAAAAGTAGCACGCAATTTGTATAAATTATACTTTTGCGGGACTGACTATCTTAAAATGTTGGTACGAATCAACAATAAGATGTATTTATTATTTTTCATATTGAAAAACGATTTTTTTGAGTAGCGTAGCACGGAAGGTTTTAAAGATTATACTGTGGGTTATTGCAAGCATCATTATGCTTGTTATATTGGTGGCTGTATCGCTAACAATACCTGCTGTACAAAATTTTGTGAAAGACAAGGTAGTTTCTTACCTGAAAACGAAAACAGGAACTGAGATTAGCCTGGAACGTATAAGGATTAATTTTCCTACGGGTTTACAGTTGGACAAATTTTATGTACAGGATTTAAAAAAAGACACTTTATTATACGCCGGTCGTCTGGCTGTTCAACTGGATATGATTGGCCTCATACGGAGCCGCATAGCTGTTAGCGATATTGAACTGGAAAATGTTAATGCGAATCTTTACCGGCTTAATCCTGACACCAGCTTTAATTATCAGTTCCTGGTAGACGCTTTTGTATCGGCAGAAAAAGAACCCGAAACACCTAAGGATTCTACGGCTCCTTTACAATTAAAACTAGACAAGATCACTTTTAATGATATCCGCATTAAATTTAAAGACGATGTAGTAGGCAATGATGCAGGTGTTTCGTTAGGGAAACTAAGTGCAAGGGTAGACAAGTTTGACCTGGAGCAAATGCATTATGTGCTGAACAAACTGGAGCTTGCCAATACGCGGTTACACTATTTCCAGAACAAGCCTTTAACCGTGCTGCAGCAAAAGGCAGATGCGGCTATCGATAGTACAGAAAAAGAATCCGGTGGTCGCTTACCATTAATAGAAGTTAAAAATTTTGCCTTTAGTGATATCGATCTAAAATATGATGACCGGCTATCCGACACAAGAGCATTTGCTTTTTTGAAAACATTCAACTTTAATGATCTGTTGATTGACTTAACACACGGCAAGTATCAAACAAGCAGCGGGGAGTTGAGCAATTCAGTTATTGATTTTGCTTACCGCCCTACCCCTTCGAATGAAGAAGCCATTCAAAAAACGGCAGATAGTACCCAGGAGTCTTCATTCAGCCTTTACCTGAATAAAATCATTCTGGCCAACAACCATATTAAATACGATAATCTTGCGGCCCCGCGTGAAAAAGGTGTAATGGACTTTAATCACCTGAACATAAAAAACCTGGGTATCAGCGGAGAAAATATTGCCATTGACAGCGCAGGCATCAAGGCTACCATCAATGGTGGCAAGCTGTCTGACACCAGCGGCTTTGTATTGAATGAATTAAGAGGCAAAGTCATTTATGATGACAAGCAGATAAGTGTGGAAGATCTGTTGGTAAAAACACCGCACACTTATATCGACAATAACTCGCTCGTCACCTATACATCCCAGGATGACCTGAGCAAACATCCTGAACGGGGAGATATGAATATACAGTTCAGCAAATCCGTGTTGGGCCTGGCAGATGCCGCATATTTCGTATCCTCTATTCCGGCTGGTTACCGCAATCAACAATTAAACCTGGCAGCGCTTATTAAGGGACGATTAAATGATATTGATATCAGCCAGCTACAGCTAAGTGGCTTAAAAAATACGAATATAGATATTACAGGAACCATTAAAGGGCTGCCCAAAATAGATAATACCCTTTTCAATATCAATATTGGAAAATTCACCACGTCTAAATCTGATTTAAATGCATTATTACCTAAGGGGACACTGCCAACCAGCATTGAATTGCCCAACCAGATAGCGGCAACCGGAAAGTTTACGGGTAGCGTCAGCAAATTCGCTACCAACCTCAACGTACGTACGGATATGGGTTCTGCAAAAGTAAATGCAGCAATGGGTGGCTCCTCTAAAAACCCTTCCTATAAAGCTAAAATAGATTTGAGCCAGTTTAACGTTGGGAGACTATTGAAAAGGACAGATGTAGGTACTGTGAGCCTCTTCCTGGATGTGGCGGGTTCAGGCACTTCTGCGCAAACAGCAAATGCAACAGTAAAAGGAACTGTTTACAGCGCTTACTATAATAAATATAATTACAGGGATATACACCTGGACGGCAAATACGCAAAACAAGCACTCCAGTTGCAGGCAAGCAGTTCTGACTCCAACGCTAATTTTGATATTGCCACCGACCTCAATATAGCAGGTAAATATCCATCGCTAAAAGGTACTGTAGACCTAAAAAACATTGATCTTCAAAAGCTGAATTTTGCGAGCTCAGAGTTTAAAGTTGCAGGCTTTGCCTCACTCGATTTCCCCACGGTTGACCCCGACTACCTGAACGGCACTGCGAATGTGGCCAGTTTGCAGGTAGCTATGGATGGCAAAGTTATTAACCTCGATACCATTTACCTGAATGCGCTATCTACAGAAACTGAAAACAGCCTTACCCTAAAATCGGATATTATTAACGCCGACCTAAGCGGCAAATACCAGCTTACGCAAATCGGCCAGGCCTTTATTAATGAAATAGATAAGTATTATGCTTTCGCTCCGTTGAAAAAAACAGATCCTCAAAAAATGAGATTCAATGTAGTGGTGCACGATTCAAAACTATTAAAAGAGTTTGTTCCCTCGCTATATACATTTGCGCCTTCTTATCTCAATGGGGTTTTGGATACAGAAACGGATAGCCTTATCGTAAATGCCAGCTTCCCCCATGTAGTGTATGATAGTTTCAACGTAAAGAATGTAACGCTTAACATCAATAATAAAGATAGCGCCCGGCTGGCTTATGCACTTAATATAAAAAGTCTGGAAAGTCCATCGATACAATTATATAATTCAGCCATTAGCGGTGCGGCAGCTAATAATATTTTAGGTGTGAATGTTTTTTTAAGAGATAGCAAGAGCCAGGACAAATACGTTATCGGCGGGAACTTTAAAGTATCTGAACAGACCTACCAGTTTTCTCTTGATCCGCAAAAGCTATTGCTGAATTATGACAGGTGGCAGGTAGCGCCCAACAATCTGCTGCAATACGGCCAGGCCGGTGTGTATGTACGCGATTTTGAGATCAGCAACAATGGCCAATCCTTATCTGTTAACAGTACTTCCACAACAGCCAATTCTCCGGTGAAAGTTGAGTTTAAAAACTTTATGCTGGAAACCCTTACCCGTTATGCAGAGCAGGATACAGCGTTGGTAGGTGGCACCCTTAACGGGACTGTTGATGTAAAAAATTTACAGGAGTCTCCGCAATTTGAAGGTAACCTGACCATTAATAAATTACGTTATCAGAAAGATCAGCTGGGTGATGTAAAAATTTTAGCGGACAATTACACGAAGGACGCATTTAAAATTGATGTGGCGTTAACCGGTGTACATGATGTAAAAGTAGGAGGCTATTACTATACGACAGATAAAGGCTCGCTGGACATGACGGTGAACATTAATCGATTTGATCTCAAGTTCATTGAAAGCCTTAGCGGTGGCCAGATAAGAAATGGCTCTGGTATGCTAACCGGACAGCTCACTGCCAAAGGTCCACTAACCGCTCCTAAAGTGCTGGGTAATTTAGGATTTAAAAATGCCGGCTTAAATGTGGCGCAACTTAATTCCTATTTTAAACTGAACGACGAGAATATTGCTTTCATCAACAGTGGAATAAGGTTTAACAACTTCACCATAAGGGATTCAGCCAACCAGGCTTTTACCGTAAATGGATTGATCAAGACCACTAACTACCAGGATTTTGGATTTGATCTCAGGTTACGTGCTACTAATTTCATGGCATTAAATTCCACATCGGCAGACAATGAGCTGTTTTACGGAAAAGTGTTTTTAACACTGGACGCCAATGTGCGCGGCGATTTAAATAAACCCGAAGTAACGGGGTCATTGAGAATTAATAAAGACACCCGTTTCTTTTTTGCCATACCCGACAGCGACCCGGACATTGTTAGCCAGGAAGGTATCGTAGAATTTGTGGATATGGATGCGCCACCAGATAATGGTCGGGAGGCGCTAAACGTGGATAGTTTAACAAGGTCGAAGTTGAAAGGTTTGAATGTATCGATGGACCTGATAACTGAGAAAGAAGCTGAAATTACCGTGGTCGTTGATCCGGCCAACGGAGATGCTTTATTGGTAAAGGGAGAGGCAGAACTTAACTTAACCATGGATCCGAGCGGCAAAATAGCCATGACTGGGCGTTATCTCATATCCGGGGGAAATTATAATTTATCCATAGGTGGCCTGGCTAAAAGAAAATTTGAATTGCAACAAGGCAGCTATATTCAATGGACCGGGGCACCTACTGAAGCCAATGTGGATCTCACCGCCGTGTACAATGTAAATACGGCTCCGATCGACCTGATTGCTGATCAACTTGGAGGATTGGATCAGTCCACTCAAACCAGGGCCCGGCAAAAACTGCCATTTATGGTCTATCTTAAAATGACAGATCAATTGTTGAAGCCTAAAATCAACTTTGAAATTGCACTACCGGAAAACGAAAGAAACGCCATCGACGGTATTGTGAATGCACGCCTGATGCAGGTAAACTCCAACCCCAGCGAATTGAACAAACAGGTTTTTGCAGTATTGGCATTAAATCGCTTTATATCAGAAAATCCATTTGAAAGTCTTGCGGGTGGATCTTCTCCCGAAATGCTGGCGCGCCAAAGTGTTAGCCGCCTGCTAACGCAGCAGTTAAACAACCTGGCTTCGGACCTTATCAAAGGTGTAGATGTGGCATTTGATCTTACCTCTCAGGACGACTTCAGTACCGGAACTCAGCAAACACGTACCGACCTGAATGTAGCCCTCTCCAAAAAGCTGCTCAATGACAGGCTAACCGTAACGATCGGCAGCGATTTTGCACTCGAGGGAGCGCGCGGTCAAAACAATAATAACGGTGCAAACATCGCCGGTAATGTAAATATAGAGTACGCCCTGTCGCGCGATGGCCGGTACAGGCTACGTGCTTACCGGCGCAATCAGTCTACACTGGTAGTGGAAGGACAGATCATTGAAACCGGCCTTGGCTTTGTAATGGTTGTGGATTACAACCGTTTCAGGGAAATATTCAGCAGCTTTAAAAGTGAAGAAAAACTAAGACAAGAGCGCGAACAGCGCAGGCAGCAAAGAGAACGGCAGCAGCAACCCTAACATGCTGTTGCAGATACGATGATAATAAAAATAAGAATGCGGACATTTTATAACATATTACTGGTAACATCAATTGCCCTCACTGTGGCTTCCTGCTCTGGTTTAAAGGCCCTGAAAGAGGGCCAGGTATTATATACCGGGGCAACGGTGAAAATAAACCCGGATAGTGCAAAAAAAATTCCTGGCGAAAAAGCGTTAAAAACTACACTGGAAGGAATGACACGCCCTGAACCCAATAAGAAAATACTGGGTATGCGTTACAAGCTTTCATTTTATGCGCTGGCGGGGGAGCCCAAAAAACCTAAAGGATTACGCAACTGGATTCGTACCAAATTAGGCGAACCGCCTGTTTTAATGAGCGATCTGCGTTTGCAAAACAATATTAATATACTGCAAAGTCATCTTATTAGTAAAGGTTACCTGCAGGCAGCCGTTACCGGTGAAGCTATTGTAAAGGGGCGGACGGGACGTGCGGAATATAAGGCCATCACCCATGATCGGTATACACTCAACGAAATCAAATTCCCTGCTGAGCCTACAGCCTTGGACAATATTATTCGCCGTGGAGCTGACAAATCCTTATTGAAGCCGGGCATTTTTTACGACATTGATGTGTTCACCAGTGAAAGGGAGCGCATTGATAATGATCTGAAAGAGAGAGGCTATTTCTTTTTTAATCCTGACTTTTTATTGCTGCAGGTTGATAGCACTATTGGAGGAAATAAGGCGAATATCTATGTGAAAATAAAAGACCTTACTCCAATTGAAGGATTAAAACCTTACCGCATTAACGAGATCAACATTTACCCCAATTATAACATCAGGCGCGACTCTGTACTAAGATTGTCAAAGCCCACACTACATAATGACTTTAGGATCTTCGATCCACTAAATACTTACAAGCCTCGGATTTTCGACAGACTGGTTTTCTTCCAAAAGGATGAGCTATACAACAGGGCCGATCACAGCCTTAGCCTCAATCGACTGGTTAACCTGGGTACCTTCCGTTTTGTAAAAGCAGAGTTCCGCCCCATCGATACCCTGGAGAGTGATCTTTTAGATGCCAATTTCTATCTCACCCCTCAAAAAAAACGTTCGATGTCTTTACAGGTAACCGGTACCAGTAAATCGAACAACTTTGTAGGCTCTGAAATAAAGCTGTCTAATACCAACCGTAACTTATTCAGAGGTGCAGAACAGCTGGTTACCAGTATTGCCGGAGGGTTTGAGACACAGGTAAGCGGCGCTAAAACAAATTCCTACTCTTTGAGCGCCAATGCCCGGCTTATTTTCCCGCGTATCATAGCGCCTGTCAATTTTAAAAGTGCCAGCAACTATGTTCCCAAAACACATATTACGCTGGGCGGACAGCTTTTAAACAGGGCCCTTTATTTCACCATGCTATCGGGCAATGCTGAGTTTGGTTATAACTGGAAGGGGAATCAATTTGTAGATCATACGTTCAATCCTTTTTCCGTTACCTATGTGCGTACGTTAAAAACAACCGATAGTCTTGAAAAACTTTTAACGCTAGTGCCCAGCCTTCGTGGCAATTATGAAAACCAGTTTATTTTTAGTACCAATTACCAGTTTAGTTTCACTAATCAGTTTCAGGAATACAGGCGTAACACTATGTTTTTCCTGGGAACAGTTGAAACCGCAGGAAATCTTGTAAACGCATTTTTAAAACCGAATACTCAGGGACAGAAAACTTTATTTAACACCGCAGTTAATCAATTTGTAAGATTAGAGGCAGATTTCAGAGATTACTTTAAGCTTACTCCGGGGATGGTATTGGCCGGACGGGCCAATGTTGGACTTGGTTTGCCTTATGGCAACAGCTCTGTATTACCTTATGTAAGACAGTTTTTTGCCGGCGGTAGTAATGATATCCGCGCCTTCCGGGCCAGATCGCTGGGACCAGGCACTTACAATTACCAGGAAAACTCAGGCTCCAGTACTTTTTTTGCCGACCAGGGTGGAGATATAAAAATGATGTTGAACGGTGAATTAAGAGCCAAATTATTTAGTGTAATACATGGCGCCGCATTTATCGACGCAGGCAACGTATGGACCTCCAAAGCAGATACTTCGAGAGCCGGAAGCCAGTTTAAGCTCGGCAATGCGCTGAACGAATTTGCTGTGGGTGGGGGTATCGGCTTACGGGTAGATGCCAGCATCTTTGTGATCAGGTTCGACCTGGCTACTCCATTCAGAAAACCCTGGTTGCCACCGGGCGAAAGATGGGTATTTAACCAGATAAAGTTCGGAGATCCCGCCTGGCGCAAGCAAAATCTTATTCTGAATATTGGTATCGGTTATCCTTTCTAAAACCATTTTATACCTCCTTAAAAAATATTTCTTTTCAAGAAAACGGGCATTATGGCTTTATTATTGAATATAACTACCTGATTATATTCAATTAAGTGCCACCTTATGAAGCAAGTACTCAGCAAGTCAAAAAGATTTTTTAAAAATACAGGCGATCTAATGATCGCGTCAGCTAAAGGCTTTTCGGCCGATAAAGTACCCAAGCTCAGTTCCTCACTCGCTTACTGCACGGTATTTTCTATGGCGCCCCTCCTTACCATAATAATTGCTTCGGCAAGCCTGATTTACAAGAAGGAAATTATAGAGAACAAGATCTACGATGAAGTAGTTAAATTAACCGATGAAAATATTGCGTCGCAGGTGCAGAATATTGTTACCCAGGCAAGTTTAAGCGGTAAAACAACTATTGCACTGGTAATCGGGATTATTTCCCTTGTAATAGGCGCCACTGCTGTATTCCTGGAGATACAGGATAGTTTAAATACCATTTGGAAAGTAAGGGCCAAACCCAGGAAAGGTATATGGGGCCTGCTCACCAACCGGGTAAAATCTTTCGGCCTTATTGTGTCGCTTGGATTTTTGCTATTGGTATCGCTGGTACTGAACAGCATTCTGGGTAGTGTTCAAACCCGCTTCCAGGATTTGGTTCCGGTCCAATCCGGCTGGCTGTTTTTTATATTAAATAATGTATTAACCTTCGGTGTTATCACATTCCTGTTCGCTGTTATTTTTAAGGTCTTACCCGATGTGGTCATTAAATGGAAACCTGCATTTGTGGGAGCCGCTTTTACCACAGTATTGTTTGGCATCGGTAAATTTCTTATTGATTTGTACATCACCAAATCAAGCCCGGGCGTAGTATTTGGGGCAGCAGGTACCATCATCATCATCTTACTCTGGGTTTATTATACTTCCTTCATCTTATACTTTGGCGCGGAGTTTACACAGGTATATGCGGAGAAATATAGTGAAGGCATTAAACCTTCCAAATATGCAGTCCACGTAGAGGTAGTAACCGAAGAGCAAAATGTAAAAGAGTTACCCCCACAGCATCCCGAGTATACTTCGGAGCAATAAAACAAACCTTACATTTACCCGTAAAACAAAGTATTTCTCATGACGGAAAAAGAAAAAATGCTGGCAGGAAGGGCTTATAAATCTTTCGAGTCCCAGTTATTCGAAGAGCGGCAGTTAGCTAAAGATCTGAATTACCAGATCAACCACTTGCACCCCTTTAAGCTGAAAGAACGCAATGAGCTATTAAGAAAACTATTGGGCCGCACCGGCAAAGAGTTTCACATAGAACCGCCCTTTTATTGCGACTATGGATATAATATTACTGTGGGCGAAAACTTTTATACGAACTACAATTGCATTATACTGGACTGCGCACCGGTGATCATTGGTGATAATGTATTACTGGCGCCTAATGTGGCTATTTACACAGCTGGCCACCCCATACACCATGAACCCCGTAACGAGGCTTACGAATATGCATTCCCTGTAACCATTGGTAATAATGTATGGATCGGAGGCAACACCGTTATTAATCCGGGTATCACCATTGGCGACAACACAGTTATCGGCTCAGGTAGCGTTGTAACCAAAGATGTACCTGCTAATGTGATTGCAGTTGGTAGTCCCTGCAAAGCCATACGCGAGATCACAGATGAGGACAAACAGTATTATTTCAGGAATCTTAAATTTTAATTTGTTCAACTACAAACCAGGTACATGAAAAGCCGGATCTTATCCCTGTTAATTATTTTTTTTATTTGGTGTAATAGCGCCATCGCCCAGGGCTATAAAAAGGTGCTGGAGCAACAGTTCATGCACTATACGAACCTGATCATTAAAAAAGATTTTAAATCAGCTGCTGATTTTATTATCGAAGACCTGTATACGTTGGTTCCAAAGGAACAAATGATAACTGCTATGGAAAGTATTTTCAATATGCCCGATTTTGATTACCATATCGACTCGGCTAAAGTGCTAAAAATTGGCGACCCTAAATTGATTGATAGCGCCCATTTTGTAAAGCTGCAGTATTCTAATCTGCTTCGTATGCGGTTTGGAAACGATTCTACGCAAACTGATTCAGCCTCTGCAGAAAGTGAGCTACTCACCTTAACATTACAGTCAAAATTTGGCGAACCCAACGTAACTTTTAATAAGGCAACGGGATATTACACGATCTATTCTGTCAAAGACGTGATTGCGAAATCTAAAAATCTTACCGAATGGAAGTTTATTGTACTGGAGGACGACAAGATGCCTTTTTTAAAAAAGATCGTTCCAAAAGAACTGCTTGAATAATTTTTCCGATATTTCCGGAAAGAAATGAACGAATGATTGTTGAAGCGCATCCAAACGACACGCCTGCCCAAAAGAAAAAATTTTACCAGGTTTTATATATCCAGGTTTTAATAGCCATTACCATAGGTGCGCTGCTGGGCTACTTTAAGCCCTCCCTTGCCGAGCAAATGAAACCCCTGGGAGATGGATTTATTGCCCTGATCAAAATGATCATTGCCCCCGTAATATTTGTTACCATTACTGTGGGTATTGCATCAATGAATGATATGAAAAAAGTAGGCCGTGTAGCGGGCAAAGCCTTTATTTACTTCATCACCTTTTCTACCCTCGCACTTATCATAGGTCTCATTGTAAGTAATATTGTGCAGCCGGGCAAAGGCCTGAATATCGACCCTACTACGCTGCAGGCTTCTTCTATTGAGCAGTATGTAAACAAAGCGCATGACAGCTCCCTGATCAAATTCATATTCGATATTATTCCAAAAACTTTGGTAAGCCCGCTTACAGGTGATAATATTTTGCAGGTATTATTGATTGCAATTTTATTCGGCATTGGCATATCAACCACCATGCCTAATAGCAAGCCAGTGCTAGATTTCATGGAAGCCCTGGCCTACCCTATTTTTAAAGTTGTAGCTATTTTAATGAAACTGGCGCCCATAGGGGCTTTTGGAGCTATTGCTTTTACTATTGGCAAATATGGCATCTCTTCCATCGGAAATTTACTAGCCTTGGTCGTAACGTTTTATGCCACTTCTTTGCTGTTTGTAATTGTCGTATTGGGAGCAGTGGCCAGATACAACGGCTTCTCTATTTTCCGGTTTCTAAAATATATAAAAGATGAATTGCTGCTGGTACTTGGAACCAGTTCATCCGAGGCCGCCCTGCCCAGCCTGATGCAGAAAATGGAAAAAGCAGGCTGCGCTAAACCCATTGTTGGATTGGTAGTGCCAACAGGCTATTCCTTTAACCTCGATGGCACCAATATCTACATGACTTTAGCAGCGCTGTTTATAGCGCAGGCCTGTAATATCGACTTGCCCCTTGAAAGCCAGATCGTATTATTATTGGTAGCCATGTTAAGCTCAAAAGGAGCGGCTGGTGTAAGCGGTGCAGGCTTTATTACTTTGGCAGCTACCCTGGCGGTTGTGCCGGAAGTTCCGATAGCAGGTATGACATTAATACTGGGCATAGACCGGTTCATGAGCGAATGCCGGGCGTTAACCAACATGGTGGGCAATGCCGTAGCCACGGTAGTGATTGCGCGCTGGGAAAACCAGTTGGATAAAGAACAGCTGAACGCGGTACTAAATGTAAAGCCTGATACGCAAAAAAACTAGCTGTTCAATATTCAACGTTACGTAGGTGCTGTTATCCGTCCCTTATTCAGCAACCAATATCTAACATCTGCCACCCGGCATCTACGCTTCTATAAACTTAACTGATGTATCGCCGCTTCTACTCCTCTTATCTCTGCAAGTCCTTTTAATCTTCCAATTGCTGAATAACCGGGATACGTTTTTTTCTGCAGGTCATCCAGCATCTGGTGTCCGTGATCGGGCCGCATAGGAATACGACGTTGCTGATCTTTTTGTAGCTGGCTTACATGCTGGATTACTGCAACAATATTACCATTCCCTTCGAGGTGATTGGCCTCAAAGAAATTACCTTCCTCATCCCTGTCAGTACTGCGCAAATGCAAAAAATAAACCCTGTCTCCAAATTTTTTAATCATATCCAGTATGTCATTGTCTTTGCGGGCGCTATACGAACCCGTACAAAAACAAAGCCCTGCATTTTTCGACGGCACATTACTGATTAATGCCTCAATATGCGCTGCTGTACTCATTACACGAGGCAAACCCAGTATCGGATAAGGAGGATCGTCTGGGTGTATAGCCAGCTGCACGCCCACTTCTTCGGCAGTAGGTGCAATTTCATTGAGGAATGCAAAAAGATGCTGCTGAAGCTGTTCAGCGGTAATATCCCCGTATTCATTCAGCAGATCCAATACCTGCTCAGTGGTAAACAATCCATCTGAGCCAGGAAGTCCCATTAAGCAGGATGTTTTGAGCGTATCAATTTCGCTGATGCTCAGGTTATCGAAAAGCTCTTTGGCTTTTCTTAAATCGTTCTCACTGTAGTCATCTTCGGCGCCGGGGCGTTTTAAAATAAATACATCAAAAGCAATAAACTCCTTCCATCCAAATCTTAAGCATAAAGCACCGGTTTCGGTAGGATAATCAAGATTGGTTCTTACCCAATCCAGTACCGGCATAAAGTTGTAAGTAACTACGTTTATACCATTGGCAGCAAGATTTTTTAAGCTCACCTTATAGTTCTCTATCCATTCCTTATAATTGCCACTGCGTTTTTTAATATCCTCGTGTACCGGCAGGCTTTCCACCACTTCCCAGGTCATTCCTGCGGCTTCTATAGTTTCCTTTCTTTTAATAATTTCTTCAGAAGTCCATATAGCGCCTACAGGAATATGGTGCAAAGCAGTTACGATTCCGGTAGCGCCCGATTGGCGGATATCACTTAGCGAAACAGCATCGTTGTCACCATACCAACGCATGGTTTGTATCATTGTATAACTCATAATTTGCTAAAATAGCCTAAAAGCGCAGCATTTGTAGAAAGTCCGTATTTCAATCGATGTAAAAGCAATAAACATAATCATTCAGCCATCCTCCTCAAAACAAAAACGGCTCCGGAAAACCGGGGCCGTTTTGCAAACTTTAAATATATAAAAAACTAAACCTCACCCATTTTTATCGGCCTCTTCCACGGCTTTCGCCTCCACCACGACTGCTACGGCTTTCGCCTCCGCTACTCATTGAACGGGAAGGAGCTGCGCTGCGGCTTTCAAAGCTTCTGCTCGGTGCCTGGCGCTCTACTCTTGGAGCAGATTGCTGCCGCTGTACCTGTACCTCCCTGCTCCTGCTTTCGCTTTGTCTTTGCTGAGACTCCATCCTGGCCTGATTTTCACGCTGTGCACTCGCCTCGCGTTGTTGCCTCATCTCCGTTGAACGCTGCTGTTGCACCGCTTCATTCCGTTGCCTCATTTCGTTAGAGCGTTGCTGTTGTGCAGCCTCATTACGTTGCCTCATTTCTGTTGAACGGTCTATAGACGATCTACCCTCCTGCGAACGTTGCATCTGCGGCTGGCGATCTCTGATTTCATTGTTACGTTGTATCATTTGCTCATTGCGCTGGTCATTCCTGTTTGCATCGTTTCCAAACCTGCGGGATGACTCCTGCCTTGTTGTGGCGGCCCCGCGGTTTTCAGTACCTCTGTCGGTCCTTACTGCATCCTCCCGGCGGGGTGCCGTGTTTACCCTGTTATCTCTTGAGTCATTATCTCTTGAGTTATTACGAACATCAGCAGTTCTGCCTGCGCTTCTGTCGGTACCCCTGCTGGCCACGCTGTTCCTGTCATAGCGTTGTACATCACGCGGAGCGTAGGTTGAACGGTTATCACTCCTGCTAACACTGGGGCGGTAAACCGAAACTGAATTTCTTGAAACAGTAGCTCTTCCCGGCCTTTCTGAATTACGAACCGTTACCGCATTAATGCGACCAGTGTACCTTTCTACATCTCCCCTGCGAGGTCCATTGGTATAGTAGGTATTTCTACCACCTCTGTAGTTACCCCCGCCGCGCGGACCATAATTATAATTATTGATAATAGTAGTACGGTTAAAAATCGTTACGTTATTACGATAAGGGTAAAAGTAACGACCAATATGTATAGAGGTCATATAACGGCTGGGCGCAAATGTCCAGTAATCGTATGGAGGATTATAACCACCGAAACCAATATTGATGCTGATGCCCGGACGGATTGGTGCCCAACCATAGTAGTCGCCACCACCACGCCAGCTCACCCAGGCCGGAGACCACTCATAACCGGGTACCCAAAGCCATCCATAATAGGGATCCTGGAACCAACGACCATAATGGAAAGGCGCCCAACCCCAATCATAGCCCGAGTTCCACATCCAGTCATTATCGGATGTATACGCCCAGGAGCCATTGGTGGAGTAGGGCCTAAAATCCCCTCCTACACGCGGCCGCCAGGTATACCCATACTCGGGATAGTCGATCCATTCTCCGTGGGGACTTAATTCATCGTAGAATGTCTGGAAATTGATACTCATCCCTCCCCTCGGCTGCGCATCAACAGGTTTAGACAGCAGCATTGCAAAGGCAAGCATCAGTCCAACACCTAAAGAGTTGATAAATCGTTTCATTTTATTATAATTAATTTTTAATAATTGCAGAAGTTGTGCTTCTGTTTATATGACGTGGAATCATCAATTAAGTTGTACGTTGGCTGCCAAAATCGATTGCCCCCTGCGGTTTTATGATTTATTTTACATTATTTAATAAGTTAGAAGAAAAACCAGTTCAGCACTCATATAAACAGGCATAATGAACCAGACCCGTATCAGTCTGTTATTTAAATAATTAACCTATTTTGCCTTATTAATGGCTATCGATTATTACCAGATACTACAAATTCCGCAGTCCGCCGATCCGGCTGAAATAAAATCGGCCTACCGCAGGTTGGCGCATCAATACCACCCTGACAAAAATCCTGATAATCAATCAGCATTGGCTTATTTTGAATTGATTAAAGAAGCATACGAAACCCTTTCCAACCCTGGTAGAAAAGAACAATACCTGCAGGAACGATGGTTGAGTAAGGCCAACGGTCAACTATTTGAACAGCCGGTGAGAACCCCCGGGGACCTGCTAAAGCTGGTATTATCAGCCAGCGACAAAATATTACGCATGGATATTTACCGCATGAATAAAAGCGGCATTAAAGAAGAACTGGACCTGCTGATAACGGAGGACCGGGTCAATATCCTGAATGATTTTAACGAAATAAGTATTAATGACGCCATCGTAAAAGAACTGCTGCAGCTGACGATGGCTATACCCATTACCGCACAAAGCGACTATCTTAAAAAATTACAAACCATTCAAAGCAGCCACATTGAAATACTTCGCCAAAAAGAAGAAGAACTGGCAGGGAGCGTTTTTTGGGAAACCTGGAAGCCCGCTTTTATCATTTTATTAGTAGTAATGCTTTGTATTTTAATATGGGGCACCTCGCTGAGACGTTAGACGGCAGGTTTTTTGATAGGCTTGGATAAAACAATCTATAAAAATTAAACGCTTATGATTCCTATCGGTGATGACAATTCGGGACGCGTTATTACGCCCTATATCAATTATCTTTTAATAGCTGTTAATATACTGGTATTTGTTTTTGCCCAGGGCCTGGGTGCCAACGAAGCTTTCCTGGGAAGCTATGCTGCGGTGCCGGAAGAAATCTTATCTAACCGCGATATAGTAGGTGGTGGGCTAAGGCCTACTCCTATACCGGTTTACGGAACTATTATTACATCGATGTTTATGCACGGTGGTTTTGGGCATATTATCGGCAACATGATGTACCTGCTGATATTTGGCGACAACCTGGAAAACGTTATGGGTCATAAAAAGTACCTGCTATTTTACCTGCTTTGCGGTATACTGGCTACCCTTTCGCATGTTGCCATTTCTGCCTATACCCATACAGGTCTTTATACGCCCTGCGTAGGTGCATCCGGGGCCATTGCAGGTGTATTGGGCGGTTATATTTTACTGTTCCCCAAAAATAAGATCCGCATATTTTTTATACCCTTTATTTTCAGGGTTAACGCTTTTATTGCACTGGGATTATGGATCGCCCTCCAGGTAATTGAAGGCTGGGGCGCCATGGGCCGCGAAGGCAGTGGCGTAGCTTACGCAGCCCATGTGGGCGGCTTCGCAGCCGGATTGATACTGGTTAGCTTCTTTGTTAATAAACAACCGGCGAGGAGATAAGCACTAGAAAACCTCGGTCGGCCTCTCTGCTCCACCAATGCTATTTTTTATTCAGGAAGACTGCTCCAGCAACTTTCGAAATTCAGTAATGGTTTTGAAAAGATTATCGTGTATAATGGGATCCGACACCCAGCGCGGGACACTGGCACTTTTGTCGGTCACAATCTGGTACGTGATTTTCGCATTTCCGTCCTTTGCTTTTTCAAATACCCATTTCCCTTTGGTACCGGTTATCCGTGTTACATTTTTTATCACCGGGAAGCTCTCGGTATAGATGCCTTCGAAATAAATATTACAAACAGGATTATTAAGATCGCTTTTGTTAAAGGAGTACTTAAGACTGCAGTCCTGGTCATCCATGGGCCAGGGAATTTTATACCGTACATAAGTGAGCCAAACTGTCTCGTTACTGGTATAGGCAATTTTGTAATTACTGGCATTAGTGTTCCACCTGGGGCCTTTTGCAGGGTTTTTCAGTAAAGCTACCACCGCCTCTGCTGACGCGGCTTTTACCATAAAATCGGCTTTCAGCTCCCTTACTGTATGGCCGTTATGTTTTACCCATCTCTCGTAAAGAGCAATATTTTGGCCTGCCTTTACCAATTCGAAATCACTGGCCTTGCAAAAAGACGCTGACAACAGAATAAATGCCAATAAAGTAACATGGTGAACTATCGTTTTCATGACCTTTTATTTTTTGTTCCGCAATGAAGAATGATCATTGCTTATAAAAGAAATACAGTTTAACGCAGTTCCACCCCTATGCCTGTTACCACATTTTCTTTTTTTTTAAGTTTTTTTTACAAAACTCTTAACGGCGAACAGCTGTTTGCATTAAGCTGCTGCTAATGCAGCGGCTTTAGATTTTCTCCTTATCTTTCAAAAAATTATTATGTATGGTGAGATTATTATCCCTATCCCTTTTTTTAACCCTTACAACTACCATTTTTGCGCAGAGCAGTTACTGGCAGCAGCATCTGGATTATAAAATTGATGTGGCACTGGATGATAAAAACAATTCGCTGAAAGGCAATGTGAATATTGTTTATAAGAATAATTCTCCCGAGTCGCTGAATTTCATCTGGTTTCACATCTGGCCCAATGCTTATAAAAATGATAGCACCGCGTTATTTCAGCAGCTTAAGAATGATCCAACTTCTGAGGAGGATCTCACCAAAGTCACCCGTGGAGAAATTGATGGTTTGAATTTTAAGGTAGACGGGAAAGTGGCCAAAACAGAACCACATAGCAATCCCAATTATATAGATATCGTAAAAGTGGTATTGCCGAAAGCACTGAAGCCCGGGGAATCCACCACTATTTCTACCGATTTCCTGGTAAAATTCCCCTCCTATTTCTCACGGTCTGGTTATGCCGATGGACAATATATGGCAACGCAGTGGTATCCCAAACCCGCTGTATTCGACAAAAACGGCTGGCACGAGTTCCCGTACCTAAGCATGGGAGAATATTACAGTGAATATGCTAATTACAAGGTAAATATTACGCTTCCCGGCGAATACGTTGTGGGTGCGAGCGGTGTGTTACAAAATAAAGATGAGCTAAACCAATATAAAACCATTGGTTCCAAAAATACCGCCAACCGTACCGGTACACCCGAATTGTATAAGGGAAAAGCGGGCAATAAAACATTGACCTATCATGCAGACAATGTACCCGATTTTGCCTGGTTCGCTGAAAAAGGAGTGGTGATACAATACGACACCCTGAAACTGCGCTCCGGTAAAATTGTAGATGCGTTTACTTATTACAAAAACAAACCCAATACGATCTGGAATAACAGTATTGATTATGCGAAAGACGGTACCCGGTATTACAGCGAGAAAATAGGCGAATATGATTACCCGACCGTACAGGTTTTTGAAGGGCCTAAAAACAACTCAAGCGGTGGTATGGAATACCCGATGATCACTATAATTACGGTACCCGATGCCAGTAAAGAATACCTGGATGGTGTGATCGCTCATGAAATTGGTCATAACTGGTTTATGAGCATGCTGGGAAGCAATGAGCGCCTGTATACCTGGCAGGACGAGGGGTTAAACACTTACTACCAGTTTAGATATGAGGCTGAAAAATACAGGTACAATTCAATTTTCCGTGACCAGATGCCGCCCCAGATGAAACAATTACCTTTAGATGAATTTCAGAAAACCGCTTACAGAGCGCTTTCTTCTATTCCGATGGAAGCGGCAATAGACCAACCCGCAGCGGACTTCAAAACATCGGAGGAGTATGGGCTAACTTCCTATATTAAGGCCTCCATTTGGTTGTACGAGCTAGAGCAGATGTTTGGGCGTGACAAGATAGATGCGGCCTTCCAGGAATATTTCAAAACATGGAAGCATAAACATCCGCAACCGGAAGACATGAAAGCTTCTTTTGAAAAATCGCTGGGCATCAACCTCGACGATTTCTTTGCAGAGCTCAAAAAGAAAGGAAGTCTTTAAGTATAAAAAGGAAAGGATATAAAAATGAATAATTTTTCATCGTTCTTATTCTACCATTCAATATGTAAAATGCCCGATGATCATTTCTCTTAAAAATAAAAAAGCCCTGGTTGGTGGTGCCAGCCAGGGCCTTGGTTATGCGATAGCCCGGCAATTAGCCGCCAGCGGGGCAACGGTTACCGTAATGGCACGTAACGAGGACAAACTGCGTGCTGTTGTATCAGAACTTCCCGCTGCCGAGGGGCAGCAGCATAGCTACCTTGTAGTAGATTTTGCCAACCTCACCAACTATAAGCAGCTTATTGAGGGCTATTTCAGCAATCACACCGTGGACATTCTTGTGAACAATACCAACGGCCCTAAAGCAGGCACGGTGCTTGAAAAAACGGAGGCCGATTACCAGGCAGCCTTTGACCTGTTATTTCAAACGGTACGGTACACTACAGCCTTGGCGGCAAAACACATGAAAGAGCAGGGCTTCGGACGGATCATTAACCTTACTTCAAGAACGATCAAAGAACCGGTAGATAGCCTGGCTTTATCCAATACCATCAGGGCCGCAGTAGTGGCCTGGGGCAAAACCCTCTCACGCGATCTGGGAAAACACCATATCACGGTTAATAATATTCTCACCGGCAACTTCGACACAGAAAGGCTGACAGAACTTTTTGAGGCACAGGCCAAAGTCGCAAACTCAACTACCGAAGCAATAAAAGAAAAAGCTATCATAGATATTCCTCTTCAAAGATTAGGAACCGCTGCGGAGCTGGCCAACGTAGTCACGTTCCTGGCTTCAGAACAGGCTGCTTATGTTACCGGTACCAGCATCCCCGTAGATGGAGGTCTTTTAAAGTCTATATAAGTACGCATTATAAAAAAAATGACTACTTTTCGCTTTATAATTGCGGATCAGTCACTTTAAACTAAATGCAGAACCATTTCTTACTTGTTCTCCTCCTCTTTTTATTTAGGGTAGATGGTTATGCCCAGAGCTTAACGCTTAATGACTGCATCGAAGCCTGGAAGGATGATTCGCGCCAGCAATCTATAAAAGCTTACACATTATACAGGGACCTGGAAAACAATCTGGATTCCGGTAAATATTCCCGTTTAAATAAAAACATAACAGATTATCTGGCTGATCATAAACCATCAACCAGGGTACAGGCCAGGGCCTATATGTACCGGGTACTTTACCAGATGCTGCTTGATGACAACAACCATTCTTTCCGCCTTAATCTCACCGAGGCTAAAAAGCTAATGCTTCAGGTTCAGCAACTGGGAGATGAACAGCTGCTCTCGGAATTTTATGCGTTTTATGCCGAAAACTGCTCCAGGGCCAGCAATATAGAAGAAGGTCTTTTTTATAATATTAAAGCCCTGCAGATACAGGAATCAATAGGCATGCAGTATTTCCCCAATAGGAATGAGCAGTACCTTTCTACAGCGGTAGCCCTGTATAAAACCGGCGATTACCAGCAAAGCCTTTTTTACAGTAAAAAATGTGATTATCGTTCGGTTGCCGATAAAAATAAACCCCGGAATGCCGAAATATACCTGTACAATATGATTGCCGGCGCCTATGAACGGTTGGGACAATATGACACTGCCCGCCATTACTATCAAGAGATCGTTCCGTTGCTAAACAATCACAGCGATCAAAACACCCAATGGCTGCGCTTTTGGAAAGACTTAACCCAGGCAGATATTGCCAAAACCTGGTTTCTGCAGAACGGCAGCTATCCCGGCCTGGAAAACAGTTTGCTGAAGGCTATTGCGGCAGCGAGGGAATATAAGCTGCCCGATAATGCAGCAACTCTCTTAAACATTCTCGGAAGGGCAGCTTTGAAGAAAAAGAATAATATACAGGCTTCCCAATGGTTCAGAACAGCGTTGAATTTATCCTCATCCGGCACCGGCCTCGAAAATGCAGCCCATGCCAGCTACTACCTGGCGGCTATTTACCAGGGGTTGAATAACGCAGACAGTGTGGCTCACTACCTCATTAGCTATAACCACTTCAAAGGACAATACGACTCACTGATCAACCAAAGCAGGCTTTCTTCCGCCCAGGTAAAACTCGATTTTGAGTACCTGCAAACTGCTTATCAGCAGTCAACCGAAGAGATAAAAAAGCAGAAATATATCCGGAATTCGATATTGATTGCAATTGTAGCCCTTTCATTGATCAGCGTCCTGTTGTACAACCGGAGTCTTCAAAACCAGAAATTTAAGCTGGCCACCAGCGAATATAACCGCCGGCTCGCAGAACAGAACGAAAAAGCCGCCAAACAGCAGATTGACCAGTTTAAGGAACGCATTATTGAAAAAGACCGGCTGATCCATTCCTTAAAACAAGCACAACCTGATGAAAATGATAATGAGTTCAACTTTCATCAATACACTATTTTAACCGACGACGATTGGGTCCAATTTAAAAAAGACTTCTCCACAGCCTATCCTCAATTCTTCACCCTGCTGGATCATAGAGCTCCGGATCTTTCACCTGGCATGGCCCGACTTTGCGCGCTTATTTCTTTAAAATTTGACAATAAACAGATCGCCGGATGTCTGGGAATTAGTGAAAGCAGCGTTGCCCGAAGCAAAAGAAGATTAAGACAAAGACTTCATATTGAGGCTAGCCAATCTATGGAAGACTATCTCGCTGATCTATAGAATCTAAAGAAATACTTATAAATCACTGATAATAAATTAATTACAAATTGTCCGCCTATTTGTCCGCTATCCTGACAGACCAAAACTATAATCGCTTATTATTTTTATATCAGCTCCGTTGGCCGCCTTTGCACCACTTGCATAAGACTAATTCAAAAATGACTGGTATAAAAAAATCCTCTTTGCTGGCAATCGCTTTATTAACTACTTTATTTAACTATGCCACTATTTACCATGTAGAACCTATTGCCGCCGGGAGTGGTAACGGTTCTGGCTGGACTAATGCAATGACACTGTCTAATGCCTTAAATATAGCTGGTTCCGGGGATGAGGTATGGCTGGCTAGTGGCATGTATACTCCCACTGGATCTGCATCCAACCGTTTTTTTGCAATTTACACGCAGGGCATACAGCTTTATGGTGGTTTCTCCGGATCGGAGACATTACGATCACAACGAAACCGCGAGAATGCCCCTTCCATCCTTAGCGGTGATAACAATACGGTACTTAAACTAGATTATTACCTTAGCGGTAATGACCAAACGGTTATAGACGGATTTACAATACAGAACGGATCAATCTTCAACAATACAAACGGCTATGGCATAGAAATAGGTCTCTACATCAATCCCACAATAAAAAATTGTAACATTATTAATAATAGTGGCGGCGGCGTATTGATTAACGATTATAGCGCCCCTGTGTTCATTAACTGCACTATTTCCGGCAATGAATCCGAAATGAATGGTAAAGGTGCGGGCGTTTGGACAAAAGGCAATGCTACTTTTATCAATTGCCTGTTTTCAGGTAATCGTGCCTGGGGAGACGGCGGCGGCATTTACGCCAACAAAATAGATGAACCTATTAACTTAACGATCATTAACTGTACGCTTTCAGGAAACCTGGCCAATACTGAAGGAGCCAACCGGGGTGGTGGTGCTATCTATTACGACAATGTGAACCTGAAACTATATAATAGTATTTTATGGGAAAACGGGGCAGGTTATATCAGCGGTTCGGAAGATTACAGCAATGTAAATAACCTCTTCAGAGGTTTCCTGGGTTCGAATACCGAAGATATTCAAAATAGCCTGACGATGTCTTATGAAGGGGAACCTTTGTTTGTAAACGCACCAGCTTACAATACGGCTCCGTTTTCAGGCGGCAATTATCAGGTACAAGCCGGCAGCCCGGCCATTAACGGCGGCAACGGCAGCTTTTTTCCAACGGATATTAGCCTGGCTTCCGATCTGGCAGGCATGACCCGCGTTGGCGGCGGCGGCATCGACATGGGGCCTTATGAATCGGATGGTATCGCCCTCCCTGCCGTTTTTGGAACCATACAGGCAACCATCAACCATCAAACGCTCAGGGTTAACTGGCAAACCTTAAAGGAAACGCAGGTACAGGAATACACCATCGAAGGCTCGGCAGACGGGGTGGTTTTTAAACCCTTAAAAACCATTCCCAGCTTGGCTGCGAATGGCAACTCAGACCAGGTTTTACATTACTCGACGGAAATATCCTTAACCGACGCTGCATCCGCCCTCGGTGTTTCGCAGATAACGCTATTGCTGGCATTTGGTTTGAGAAGGTATAGAAGGAGATCCAGGCTGTTGCTTGCTATGATCTTAACCCTGGCCGCAATGGTTACTTTTTTCAGTTGCTCCCGCCAGGCCGGCGACCTGGAGTTGAATACCGGTGATTTATATATCCGTATTGCGCAGAAAGATAAAGATGGCAGCCATCAATACAGTAAGGTTATAAAAGTGAATCACCCCTAATCCAATTGGCCATGAAAAAGTTGCTTCTCATTACCTGCTTTTTATCAGTTACTTCCTTATCCGAGGCCGCTACTTATTACGTTGCAGGCACCGGGCAACCAACGGGCAATTCCACCAGTTGGAGCACCGCCAGTTCGGACCTGCAATGGGTGATAAACACTAAGGCCACTTTTGGCGACCAGGTCTTTGTAAGAGCAGGCCTCTATGCTGCACCTGCTGCAGGGTTTGTTTTAAAAAATGGTGTAAAAGTGTATGGAGGATTCCTGGGAAACGAAACCAGTGTTGCCGATAGAAATTGGCAGACGCATATCTCCTTTTTACAGGGGAGTGGAGGAAGAGTGGTTTTTAATAATAACAACAACCTGGGAGACGGTACCATTTTAGACGGTTTTACCATTGAAAATGGCTCAGCACCATCTATCGGTGGTGGAGGCATGTATAACAAGAACGTATCACCCCTGATTCTCAATTGTACATTTAAAAATAATACCGCTGACGGATTCGGTGGAGGTGGCGTACAGAATGACGGCGGCACCCCCTCTTTTCTCAATTGCACCTTTATAGATAATAGAGCTTTAAGGTTGAGTAGCGGCGGAGCCGCTTTGTGTATGGGGCAAAACGGTGGTTTCATTTTTGAAGATTGTGTATTCGACAACAATAATGCTACTCGTAATGGTAACGGTGGCGCCCTCCGTCTATCTTCAGAAGGGACCAACAATATCCGGCTGATAACAGGCTGCCGGTTTCTAAACAATAGCAGTGTTGCCGCGGCTATTTTCAACTCTTCAACCAGCTTAAAAATATTCCGTTCTTATTTCTACAATAATCTTGCACCCAGAAATTGGGGTGGTGGGATTGTTGAAAATGCTGCCGGTATGGACATTACCAGTTGTATATTTTTCGACAACAAAATGGCGGAAGGCATTTCCAATCTTGGCATCATAACAGGTACCCAGGGAAGCCAGACAAAAATAAATGGTTGCACTTTTGCCAATAACGAAAGTTTTAGTATAGGCGTTAATAACGGTTCTGGCGGGTTGAATACGCAAGCCTGGACACAAATTGATGCGCCTCCACCAAATCTGTTGACGAAAATGATCGTTACCAATAGCATATTTAGCAATCCGCTTTTTGATGATTGGTATTTGTATGTAAATTATATGTACATAGCTAACTCTTTGTTTCCGGGAGCTTTTAGCACGCTTAATAATATCAGCAATAATGCAAAATTCGTAGATCTTAATGATCCCCTGGGCGCCGATGGTATTATCGGTACAGCAGATGACGGATTGCGATTACAGCAAAACAGCCCGGCAGTAAACCGTGGCTCCCTGACTGCCATTAACAGTAGCGAGGCCTGGGACTACATTGATTTTATGGGTAACCTGCGTATACAGGGCCCTTATATGGATATGGGTGCGTACGAGAGTTCTTATACGACTACCGCAGCATTACCCGCCATTTTTGGAGCCATTTCAGCCACACGCAACGGCAACTCCATTAATGTAAACTGGCGCACGCTCAGCGAAAAAAATGTAAAACATTACGAAATACAAGTGTCTGCTAATGGAGAACAATTTACTACTGTAAAAACCATTGGTACCAAAGCTGAAAATGGCAATAGCGAGCAGCCACTGGATTATACAACCAGTATCACTATCAATGAACTCGCCACTTATATGGCCATTCCGTTTATAGGTCTTTTGCTAACCTTTGCGTTATTCCCTTTTGCATTTAAGAGAAGAAAGTCTTTGATTTTAGCGACAAGCCTGGTAATTGTATGGACAGCCTGCTCCAAACAGAGCAGGGATATGGATACTGAAAAGAACCCAACGATTTACCTGAGATTGGCACAAACAGATATTAACGAAAAGGTGTACTATAGCAAAACTGTAAAAGTAGTGTCGGAGTAACAGCCGTTCTTACTTACTTTTGCGCCATGCATTATGTTTCTGCGGAAGGTTTAGAAAAAAGTTATGGCATACAGCCACTGTTCTCGGATATTTCTTTTCATATAGAAGAAGGTGATAAAATAGCCCTGGTGGCGCGCAATGGTACAGGTAAATCTACCTTATTAAAAATTCTCGCTGGCAAGGAAACGCCCGATAAAGGCAAACTCTGGATCAGCAAAGATGTGGATGTGGTATTATTTGAGCAGGAACCCGACCTGGACCCGGAAAAAACGATCTCTGATAACGTTTTTTTTCATGATAACCCAATAATTACAGCTATTAAAGATTACGAATCGGCCAGTGAGGTTGAAGATGTAGATAAGATAGCTGACGCGCTGGGACGCATGGATGAACTGAATGCCTGGGATTTCGACTCCAAAGTAAAACAGATTTTCGGTAAGCTGAAGATACACCACCTGGACGCCATGGTAAAAAACCTCAGTGGCGGGCAAAAGAAACGCGTAGCACTGGCCAAAACCCTTATCGATATTGGCTTTGAGCATAAGCATGTATTGCTGATCATGGATGAGCCTACCAACCACCTGGATGTGGAAATGGTAGAATGGCTGGAGCATTTTTTAAATAAAGAAAGGGTAACCCTTTTACTCGTGACCCACGACCGCTATTTTTTAGACGCGGTTAGTGAAGAGATATGGGAAATGGAAGGTAGTAATCTCTACGTTCACAAAGGCGATTACGAAAACTACCTGGAGAAAAAAGCCGCCCGTATTGAAAATGACCTTGCCAGCATCGACAAAGCCAAGAACCTGTACCGGCGTGAACTGGAGTGGATGCGCAAGCAACCAAAAGCCCGCACCACCAAATCTAAAAGTCGCCAGGACAGTTTCTACGACGTAGAAAAAAAAGCTAAACAGCAGGTAACCAATGAGCAGGTGGAACTGCAGATGAAGATGAACCGCCTGGGAGGTAAAGTAGTGGAACTGAAAAAGCTATACAAGGCTTACGGAGACAAAAAAATACTGGAAGGCTTTGATTATACCTTTAGCAAAGGTGAGCGGGTGGGTGTCATTGGCAAGAACGGTGCAGGTAAATCTACCTTCTTAAATATATTGCAAGGCTTGCAGGAGCCCGATAGCGGGAAGGTTAATATCGGCGACACGATCATATTCGGCAACTACTCACAGCAGGGATTACAGGTTAAAACCGATATGCGGGTAATTGAGTTTGTAAAAGATATTGCAGAACACTTTCCGTTGGCTAAGGGTGGAACATTGAGCGCAGCCCAGTTCCTCGAATTGTTTCTTTTCAATCCTGATAAGCAATACACTTACATCAGCAAGCTTAGCGGGGGCGAAAAACGCAGGCTACACCTGCTTTCTATCCTGTTCCGCAATCCGAACTTCCTGATCCTGGATGAGCCCACCAACGATCTTGATCTGCCTACGTTAGGTGTACTGGAAAACTTTTTAATGGAATACCCCGGATGTTTACTCATCGTAAGCCACGACCGCTATTTTATGGATCGCCTGGTAGATCACTTATTGGTATTTGAGGGTGAAGGAGTCATCAGCGATTTTCCGGGCAACTACACACAATATCGCTTGCAGGAAGATAAGAAGAAGATGGCAGGCGATGGTGCACAGTTGACAGCTAAGCCAGCAGTTGCGCCTCAGCCGATTACTCCAGTTGAAAAGAAAAAAGTTTCTTTTAAGGAAAAACGGGAATTTGAGCTGCTGCAAAAAGAAATGGAAGATCTGACCAAAGAAAAAGCGAAGATTACAGGGCAACTAAACGACGGAAACCTTCCTTATGAAGATTTGCAAAAATTATCCAACCGTATCGGGGAAATATCTGGCCTCTTAGATGAAAAAGAAATGCGTTGGCTTGAACTGAGTGAAATGATTGAGGATTAGCGGCACACCCTACTATTCATTCAATATTATTTTAATATTACCATTTCTAATCATTTCTTAATTCTATGTCAGTTTTTCGTCAAATACTGCCTTAAATTTTAATTTAATCCAAGCTTCCTTTAGGTATGATGGACAATTCGCGTTATTTTCGCGCCGCATTTTGCAAAAACGATGCGTGTTATAATTCTTTATAGTACTGCAGCGTTTCTGGTCTGCCAAACGGCAGCCGTCCGATAACTTAAAACACGAAATACGGATGAAAGAAACAATTGAAACGGATGTGGCCCTTATTGGTGGTGGAATCATGAGCGCTACTTTAGGTATGTTAATCAACCAGCTGGCACCCGATAAATCGATCCATATTTTTGAAAGATTGAAAGATGTTGCAGAAGAAGCTTCTGACGCATGGAACAACGCCGGCACGGGCCACGCTGCTTTATGTGAGCTTAATTATACCCCCGAAGATGCCCAAGGTGTGGTGTATACGGACAAAGCCCGCTCTATTATGGAGCAGTTTGAAGTATCCAAGCAATTCTGGGCTTATTTAATTGAACAGGAAAGGCTGGCCAACCCAAAAGATTTTATCCGCTCTACCCCTCACATGAGTTTTGTGCGCGGCGATAAAGATGTAACCTACCTTAAAAAGAGATTCAAAGCCTTACAGGAGAGTATCTTATTTAAGGAAATGCAGTATTCCGAAGATCAAAACATCATACAACAATGGGCACCCTTGGTTACTGATGGCAGAGACAACGCTGATAAAATTGCGGCTACCTATTCAACATTAGGTACCGATGTGAACTTCGGCGCCATTACAGGAGCCTTAGTCAATTCATTGCAAAAAACCGGTAAGGCTGAATTACATCTGCATCACGAAGTAAAAAAGCTAAAGCAGCAAAAGGACGGTCGCTGGCTCCTTAAAGTGAAAGATCTGAGCTCCGGCAAAAAATATAATGTACTTGCCAAATTTGTGTTTATCGGCGCTGGTGGAGGCTCGTTAGAGTTATTGCAGAAGTCCGATATACCTGAAGGCAAGAAATATGGCGGCTTCCCGGTGGGTGGTCAGTGGCTGGTATGTAAAAATCCGGAGATCAGTGCTAAACACAGCGCTAAAGTATATGGCCAGGCTGAAGTGGGTGCCCCTCCTATGAGCGTACCACACCTGGATGCGCGCATTATTGATGGTGAAAAAGCGATATTGTTTGGTCCATTCGCCACCTTCTCTACTAAATTCCTGAAAGAAGGTTCTTACTGGGATCTTTTCGGAACCGTTAAATACTGGAATATTTTCCCGCTCATCAAAGTGGGTATCAAGAATATCGACCTGGAGAAATACCTGATCAGGCAATTAAGTCTGTCCTTTGACGACAGGATGAGTGTGCTTAGACAATTTTATCCTGAAGCTCAAAATGCAGACTGGAAACTGCAGGAAGCGGGTCAAAGAGTTCAGGTCATTCAAAACGATCCGGAAAATGGCCCTACCCTGCAGTTTGGAACAGAGATCGTTACTTCAGCAGATGGTACCATATCCGCCTTATTAGGAGCTTCTCCTGGCGCATCGACAGCGGTTTCCATCATGCTGCGACTATTGTATCAATGTTTCCCCGATAGAGCAGGCGACAACGTCGATCGCTTAAAAACAATGATCCCGTCTTACGGTCAGCAGCTGGAAGATAACCCTGAATTGCTGGCACAGGTAAGAGAGCGTACCAGCCGTATATTGGAATTGAATGCATAAGTAAAGCAGTACCGGTTTAGCAGTTTAGTTTACCGGTAATGCCTGAAAATACCTTTATCAAGCAGCGTCCACAGCGCTGCTTTTTGATGAGCGGCCTTAAGCGCATTATTGCTCCAGGTATTGCAGGTATAGAATAAGTTATAAGATCCCTTAGCTTCATAAAACGCATCCATATTACCATACCCATCATTTGTACTTGGGATATGAATAGTTTTTCCCCGTTCATTAAAGTCGAAACTTGTTGTAATAAACTGTATCAGGTCTTTATAATCTTCTTTGCTGATGTTGATAGCAACAGTAGTAGAATCGGGCATAATATTCTGATAAAACGTGGCGTGAATGGCTGAGCTGCTTAAACCAGTCATAGCCTTAAATGCAACTGAAAATTTCAGATCGGTCCAGGTCGGTGTTTGCAAATAAAAACCCTTATCGCCCCAGCCAATGCCCACATAGGAATAAGTCGTGTCCTTAATATCTGTATCGGCATAGCTGATATAGTTGGTCCAGTCGACCCATTCTGTTTTTACCGGCACTACAATATCGGTATGCACCCCGTTTGACATAATGTAAATCGTCAGATCATTGGCAGAACGATAGTCCTTATTTTTATTAACCGGGATAAAAGGTATGAGTAGCGCTGCTAACACGTATATACCCAACAACAGAACGATGTACAATAACACTTTAGCGGTACGTTTAAGTATTTTTTTCATTGATATAAGCGTTGCCTGGTAAATATATGCCTAAAAATAGAATCATAAGCATTGCACAACTAAGCGTGTACAGCATATTAACAGCTGAAACTGGCAGAAAAAGGTATTGCAGCGTAGTCAGGTTAAATAGGCAATCCGGTTTACTTCACCAGAATTGGATTATACCGCAGCGCATCCTCTGCATCTTCTCTTTTTCGGTTAATAAATCCTACGACTAAACGGATTCCGCACACTTATTCCAACCGGCTACGTCCATGTACTGCGGTAGCATGGGGAGCTGGTGAATTACTGTGGGATTTACACAGCCCTCAATAATGCCACGACTTCTTTTTGGGTGCTTAAAGATTTATCTGCATTATAATAAGTTTGAATGGCAGTTTTAACCACTTCAAAATCGGCTTTTCGAGCAGCCAGCTCCAGGTACATTTCCTGCCCTTCTTTCGGCCGCGGTCCCCAGTGAAACAGGTCGTTTCCCTTTTCATCTCTAACTATTAAAATAGGAATGGACTTTGAACCGTTGGTTAAATACTGATCAATTTCTGATCCGCTGTCACGTAGTTGCAGCTCAAAGCTGATCTTGTCGTTCAACGAACTCATCAGGTACAATATGGGCACAATATGGGCTGCGTCACCGCACCAGGGTTCGGTAATCACCACCCAGTTTTGTGGTTGGCTGATCTCTTTTATAACGGCTACCGTTTCTTCGGTGATGGGATTGGTTTTCACCCAGCGTTTCATCCGGGTTTCATTCATCTGGGTGTAATGATGGTAATCGGGATTGTCATAAGGTGGTGGTGGTGGATCAGTAGTTAAAAGTTGATGGGTATAATCTATATACTCGTCCCAGTTCATTGTTTTTGTCATGCAATAATAACAAGCAAGGAGGTTAAAAGTTGAAATCACACCAGGGCAGTCCCATTTCGTTTACAAATCCATTCGCTCCGACCATTGCAAGGTTTGCGGCAATTCTGTTGCCGAAAATTCAATATGCACTACCCTTCTTTTTTTATTATTAGTCGTTCTGCCGGAGCTATGTAATAATAGCGGCTTCATGATCATAACTCCTCGTTTGGGAACCGCACAACTCACTTCGGTCTCAGTAGTCCAATCAATCTTCTTTGGCCGGTAAATCCCTTTCAAATGTGAACCGGGTACCACTTTTAGCGCACCATTTTCTGCAGTAGTATCATCTAAATGAATGCGGATGGTAAAGTTGTTCTCCAATACGGACAATGGGGGCTGCACCGCAAACTGGCTTTGTTTTACCGTCCAGGGGCCAAATCCGGGTATATCTGTTTTCTGATCAACCGAGATCGTTAAATCCTGGTGATAGGCGACAAACCAGTTAGAGGATTCAGGTTTGTCAAAGTAAATACTTTTGACGATAAAATACTGTTCGCCGAACAGAGTACTGATCAAAAACCTTAGCCTGTCATTCAGTAAAACAGGCAACACATCTGGCAATTCCGTTAAAAACTGGCGGATCGCGAACAGGTCATTCGATTGGCGAAAAGTATCTTTGGAGGTATCAGCCTTTTCAATCATCTGTAAAATAGCATCCACTTCCGCATCAGTATAAACCGATTCGATAACAGAAAAACCGCTTGAAGCTATTTGAGCCTGGTTTAAAAAATAGCCATCTTATAATACAACTTAATAATTGTTTGATCTTCTTATCCTATCTATTTAAAATATCTCTAAACCTGTATGGATTTGTTATCCCCCTAGGAGTTACCATTTCTGCCTCACATCGCTCGCAGTTGCTTCTTATAAACACCATTCCCTGATCTATAGAAAGAGTAAACTCTGCATTTTTGTTCATATTACCGCCGCAGTTGCTGCAGGTCCCGACTAAACCTTCAAATGACAAACCAAACAGATATTCGACTTCGTCCAGTTTTAATTCTAATTTTCCTCCTTCACTATATCTTTTTGTATTTATAATATCTTCCCTTGTCAATTCTTCGGGAACATGAGTATAAGGTAATGTTGAAGTCCACATTTTGAAAGCAGTTCCTTCATACTCATAATTGATGATTTCACTATAAGAAAAACCCAGAGTTGCGATTAAGGAATACCCTTGCATATAATCATGGTACCCAAACTCATCCCACTCATATGCCTTTGATACATTTGCTTCTGGCCAGCTCATGAAATATTTATGAACGCGCTGTTCTTCCACACTAAAATCATTACAAAACTCTGAGCAATTAAAATTAAAGGATGCATATTCACAAATTGCATCGCGATCCGTTATCATATCAGAAACAGGATTGAATCTGCTGGTAAGATACCCTTCCTTAAAAACATGCAACACCCAACAATAGTCCTGTAATAATACAAACGTGTATATAGTAGATCTTAAACTTCCTGAAAGAGTTTTTGAAGCTGCAATATATTCAACAAATGTTTGGGGATAGGTTATAGCGGTCTTACCACTTTTAGAGAATACGGAACAAAACCGCCTGTCTCCGCGCAGAAAGTCATTTTTATAATAGGATTCTTCTCTTTCTAGCCCTCCCCCACTTGATGAGGCGAACTCTCGTAGCGATTTCACTATAACATCCTGATCAGGATTAATGATCACAGAGAAGCATAACTCTATCATAGTTATAAAGATATAAACAGAAATTTATCTGGCTATAGGCCGATACAATCACTACTTCCCACTCCCTAATTGCATTCAACCTTCACTTTCCAGTTCTCCTTATCATTTAAAAAGCTGATCAGCTCACTATTCATTTCAAATCCCTTCCCATTGGTCAATAATTCCACTTCTATATTTTCAGCTTCATCTACTATTTTAAAGTTCAACGCCGAGGGTCCTTTGTTGGCTTTAAGATTCTGTTGCACAAAATCTATCATAGTGCCTGTAATATCTGTGGCAGGCAATTGCAAGGTCAGCTTTTTGGTCATATTTTTCTTCACGCTTTCGGCCAGGCAAATAGAGGATATTTTAAAATCGAAATCTCCATTAAATCTTTGCTTGAAAAAGCCTGTAATGTAAACGGTAGCGCCCAGCTGTAATATGGCAGAATGCTTTAGATAATCTTCGGAGAAAAGGACCATTTCCAGCTTTCCGCTATAATCTTCTATAACAAAACTGCCGAACTTATTTCCACTTTTGGCTACGCGATGCTGTGCATCACTCACCAGGGCCATTAACTTAAAAGTAGCACTGGAATTTACTTTTTCCTTATCCTCTTTAAACTCATTCACATAACCAATCTTCGATATGCCATAGTTCTCCATCTCAAAACGGTAATCATCCAGCGGATGGCCGCTCACAAAAATCCCCGTCACTTCTTTCTCATTATCCAACTGTACTACCAAGGGCCAGGGTTCACACTCCGCAATTTTGGGCACCTGTATTTCCATCGACTCAGCCAGATCTCCAAACAAAGTGTTCGAACTGGTTTGCGACTGGGTTTGGCAGACCTGTCCGTATTTAATAATCTTCTCCAGGCCATTCATATTATCGTTAGGCGGCGTAAAGAAATACTGTGCTCTGTGGATATCAGTGAAACAATCGAAAGCACCTGCATAAGCGAGGCTCTCCATCGTTTTTTTATTAACCGTACGCTGGTTAACTCGTTTTACCATATCATATATAGTAGGGTATGCACCATTTTCACGTTCTGCAATGATACTTTCTACAGCAGCCTCACCCACACCTTTTAAACCTCCTAATCCAAAACGGATCTCCCCTTTTTTGTTTACGGCAAAGCCTTTTAGCGACTCGTTAATATCAGGCCCCAGCACCTCCAGTGTCATGCGCTTACACTCTTCCATAAAGAAGGTGATCTTTTCCAAAGAACCGGCATTATTTAAAACCGCCGCCATATATTCACTGGGATAATGCGCTTTTAAATAAGCCGTCTGGTAAGCCACAAAAGCATAACAGGTAGAGTGTGACTTGTTAAAGGCGTATTGCGCAAATGCTTCCCAATCGGTCCATATTTTCTCCAGCTTGTCCGCAGGGTGTCCTTTCTGCACTGCCCCATCGATAAACTGTTTTTTCATTTTATCAAGAACCGCTTTCTGTTTCTTACCCATCGCTTTACGCAGTACATCAGCATCTCCCTTACTAAAGCCTCCGATACTCTGGCTTAGCAGCATCACCTGCTCCTGGTATACCGTGATCCCGTAAGTCTCTGCCAGGTATTCGGCCATCTCCGGAAGGTCATAAGAAATTTCCTCTGCTCCATGTTTACGTTTGATAAAGTTGGGAATATACTGCAGCGGTCCCGGGCGATACAGGGCGTTCATCGCGATCAAATCAGCAAATTTATCTGGTTTCAGATCGCGCAAGTGCTTCTGCATGCCCGGACTTTCAAACTGGAACGTGGCGTTGGTCTCCCCTTTTTGGTATAATTGATAGGTCTTTTCATCATCCAGCGGTATACTATCAATATCTATTTCGATACCATAATTTAATTTGATCAGCTGCAAGGCATTTTTGATGATGGTAAGGGTTTTCAACCCCAGGAAGTCCATCTTTATTACGCCCGCCTCTTCGATCACGCTACCCTCTATCTGGGTAACCCACAAATCGGAATCTTTCGCCGTACTTACGGGCAACAATTCGGTAAGATCTTTCGGCGCAATGATGATACCCGCAGCGTGGATACCCGTATTGCGCACAGACCCTTCCAGGATTTCAGCCTCATGTAAAACTTTGGCCTGCAAATCGCTCCCGTTATATATTTCACGTATTCGTCTTACACTATCCAGGTCTTCAGATGCCAGCCCTTCTTTCTCAGACAAAGATTTTTCTCCTTCTTTGGCAGACATAGGGGCATGCAAAACCCGCTTTAACGAAATACCCGGTTTATCTGGTATCAGCTTGGCCAGTGCATTAGAATCCGACAATGGCAGATCCATCACACGCGCCACATCTTTAATGCTCATTTTAGCTGCCATCGTACCGTAGGTGATGATCTGCGCTACCTGGCTTTTGCCGTATTTCTGTACCACATAATCAATTACCTTCTGCCGTCCCTCATCATCAAAATCCGTATCAATATCCGGCATGGATTTACGATCGGGATTCAGGAAACGCTCAAAAAGCAGGTTATATTTAATAGGATCAATATTGGTAATACCAATACAGTAGGCTACTACCGAGCCCGCCGCAGAACCACGACCCGGCCCTATAAATACCCCACTATCCCGTCCGGCTTTAATAAAATCACTTACAATAAGAAAGTAACCGGCAAAGCCCATGGTTTTGATGGTAAACAGCTCAAAATCGATCCGCTCTTTTACGTCACCTTCAAATGCTAATCCATAGCGCTCTCTTGCTCCCTCATAAGTAAGATGCCTGAGAAATTCCCATTGATTCAGGGAGTCTGCACTCATGGTATCGCCTTTCTCTGTTTTTTGATCCTGCGTATGCGTTTTATACTCCTGCGGAATAGGGAAATTAGGAAGTAAAATACTTCGTTTCAGATCCAGCAACTCAATTTTATCAACGATAGCATTGGTGTTATCAATTGCTTCAGGAATATCATGAAACAATTGCGTCATTTCCTCCGTTGTTTTAAAATAAAACTGGTCGTTGGCAAATGCAAAACGGGAACCCTTGCTATTGGCATCTTCATCGCCGAAATCGCCCTTAAACTTAGGTGTAGCCTGCTTTTCACCGGTATTGATACAAAGCAGGATATCGTGGGCATTGGCGTCTTCCTGGTCTACATAGTGGGAGTCGTTACTGGCAATAATAGGCACTTTATATTTGGCTGCGAACCGTATCAGCACTTCATTTACTTTCTCCTGGTCGGGAATATCGTGCCGTTGCAGTTCTACATAAAAATCCTCTCCAAAAAGGTCTAGCCACCATTTAAATTCCTGCTCTGCTTCCGCTTCCCCTTTTCTCAATATCGCCTGCGGCACCGAAGCGCCCAGGCAACAAGTGGTGGCAATCAGCCCTTCATGGTATTGAACGACCAATCCTTTGTCAATACGGGGGTATTTACCGTATAAGCCTTCAATAAATCCCAGTGAAGTAAGTTTGGTAAGATTGCGATACCCCTGTTCATTTTTGGCAAGTAAGATTTGGTGATAGCGTTTATCTCTTTTGTCTTTGGTAAAAGTTTTCTCCAGCCGGTTTTCCACCACGTAAAATTCGCAGCCAACCACCGGTTTTACCTTCGGCTTTCCGTTTTCATCCAGGTTTTTGTAAGCTTCTGCTACAAACTGAAAAACGCCGAACATGTTTCCATGATCACTGATTGCCAACGCCGGCATTCCATCTTTTATAGCTTTTTTATATAAGTTACCGATGGGAGCCGCACCATCGAGCAATGAGTACTGTGTGTGAACGTGTAAATGAGAGAATTTCATCCGTATATTTTTTGAACACTGTAATTATTACAGCTGTATCCTATCAAAATTTGCTGATCAGTAAGAGCATTCGGCCTTTCGGCACTCTCCAGATTCATCTTGCAATGTGCAATAAATTTCTTTTGCTTCCCAAATTGTTTATGCACAATCGGCGCGTTACAACCAGTACAATAACGCCGACATTGGAACAAAGTTGCCGCTGCGTCAGCGCGGGTCTATCCGTGCTCAAACTTAACCGGAAACCAGGTAAAAGTGGAAAATGCACTTGCTTCACGGGTATTTCTGGATCAAAATAGGCTCAACAGGAAGGCTTAGTGTAGAAAAAGATGCTCAAAAAAGGAAAATTGAGCCATGAAAATGGGGCACCCAACGATGAAAACAGGGGTAAAAAATTACAAAAAAAATCATAAACCGCTAATAAACAGGGAATTAATTATTTTTTTAAAAAATTGGCATATCTACACAATAATATTGTCTATTTGACGTTTTTAATAAGATTCAGAAAATTGACAATCAATTCTGGTTTAAAAGACCGGATGAAAACAATAAAAGGATTTAAGTTTATGCTACGAGTTTGTGTGTTAGGGTTGATCAGCTTGTTTTTAGTGAACAGCTCATTTGCCCAGCTAGACCCAACTAAACCAACTGCTGCAAGATCTGCCCAGTCTATAGAAGACGAGATTAACGGCATCAGGCCCAAATCTACCAGCACAAAAGAAAGTCTGTTAGAAGCGGCCCAAAAGTTTTTTACACCTTCCGGTTTGCAGTCTAAATATGGTACTCTTTTAAAAGTGTTGCCCGGGATGCTTCCCAGTATGACTCTTTTGGGAGCTATTGATGAATGGTATGGCACTAAATACCGTTTCGGCGGCACTACCAAAAGCGGTATAGATTGCAGCGCTTTTGTACGCGAGGTTTATAAAGAAGCATTTGATATTGATCTTCCCAGAACTGCGCGGGAACAATTTAAAGCGGCCGGACAGTTTATCTCTATGGCTTATTTACAAGCCGGTGACCTGCTGTTCTTTAACACAAGAGGCGGCGTATCACATGTAGGTGTATATTTAGGCAATAATAAATTTGCACATGCTTCATCCAGCAACGGCGTAACAGTAAGCGGATTGGATGAAAAATATTATGCGGCCCGTTATTTAGGTGCTAAAAGGATGTAAGATAAGGTAGGTAAAGACAATTACCTTTTAAATAATACTTTTAAAGTTCCGGGTTTCGGAACTTTTTTGCTTTTGGTACTTTAGCAACTATCCTGAGACGACAGGTAGTTTTTAGTGATATTCAAAAAACTGATCAGGCTTTTATTCTTCTCTGTTATTTTTTCCACTTCGCTCAAGGCCGTCAGGGAGAGCTTGAGCAATTCGTTTTTCTTATCCAACTCTGCCTTCAACAGCCTGATGATTTCTACCAGGTCTATCTGCTTCTGCTCGGTTTTGCCACTTTGCTCAAAACCGAAAAACTCATTGGGAGTAATATCGAATGCCCTGCAGATATCCGGTATTATAGCAGCATCAATTTTCGATTGTCCGGACTCAAGTAAACTGTAAGCATTCTGGCTTTTATGCAGCAATTCTGCCATTTGCGTTTGGGTAATCCCTTTACTCTTGCGTAGTTGTTTTAATGTATGGTATATCATAGGTAACATATATTCAAACAAAATTATATAAAAATCTGATAAACATATAAGAATTTTGGGTTGCTCAGCTTAACTCAACTTTCTACTTTTACTACGGCTGTCGTTGCTAATCAATAAAGTTTGAAAAACACCAGATCGGCGCAACTTCAACCAGTGAACAGGACTACTGGTATATGTCTTGCTCACTGCAAGTTACGCAAAAGAAAATTGTTTATTAAAATCGTCTTTATTGTAACCTATCGAAAAAAACCTAAGGCTATTAATCGAAGTAAAGCAGCTATTAAGATGGCTGCTTTATTTTTTTGCGATCCAAACTCCGCACTGATTAAATTTTAGCTAATGATACTGTTTAACCATCTCAAATTTGCTTTACTGATCGTATGCGCCAATCTTCTAATGTCGTTTTCGATTGCTTATTTGTCTTATCATTATTTTAATGGCGCGTTATCACGTAATGCTACGGCATGGAGCTCCAGGACTGAGGAAATGGTAGTTTATGTTTTCCTCGCGCCGCTTCTGGAAACGCTCGTTTTCCAGTTATACGCTTACAAGCTGGTGCTGTTCCTGGCAAAAAAGATCAATTTACCCAACAAGCTTGGAGACTGGCTGTTTGTTATGGGCAGCGGGCTCTTCTTCTCGGCCTGCCACAATTACAACTGGCCTTATAATGTTAGTGCCCTGTTGGGCGGACTCTGCCTTAACTACAGTTACCTGCACTTCAAGAAAGCAAAATTTCACCCTTTTCTTTCTGTAGTGTTGATTCATGCTCTTTATAATCTGATGGTTTTCTTTATAAGAAACACACTAATTTAAACAGGTAGTTAAAATGCCTAAAGCTTTTATACCACTCTACTAATTCATTACTTCAATCGCCAACGTATTCCGGTTCCTGTCACTCATTCTTTGGGGGTATGTTGCGGTTTTAACCTTGCTGGCAGCTGAACTTTTAATAGACGAAGAGCTTATATCTCACTTATCAAAAAGCCAATTATCTATCATTTTTTTTTCAACGGTATGCCTGATAACGCCGATCATAGAAACCTATTTATTTCGACATTTGATTTACAAAAAATCTTTCCCAAAGTCTCTTCCGAAAGAAAGGAGTTTACAAAACCTACCCGCCCTGCTGTGGCCTGGCACATTATTATAGCGTAGTGTACGTGGTATGAGAGTACTTACGCGGGTCTTCATTTTTATCTATGTTATGATCATTTCAATTACGCGGGCAAAAACACTTTCTAAGGAACCTGCGCTCATTCCATCCGTAATACAGTTGCGTTATGGTGCTTATTTTATAATGCCCTAACACAGCAAACGTTACGATGGTAAGGGCTGGTAAGATTTACTCCAAACTGCATAACATATAATTTATAAAATATATAAAAAATGGATAATTATATATTAAAACCGGTTTGTGTTTGGGTGTTTGTTAATAGTAACTTCATATTGAAAGCTGGCCGCAATACAGGAGCTAACACCCTGTATCGAACACCACTTATTATCAAAAAATCAAGATTGGTGGACGCACCATGAGGGAACAACACTGTATGCCCTGTGCCCGCAAAGCACGTAAGAAGAGTATTTGAAAACACTTTAAAAACTAATTTATGACACAAACAATTTTACTGGAAAAGATGGGGCTTGTTGGCCTAACACCAGAAGAAAGACTCATCGTTGATGGTGGTAAAGTTCCCTCATGGGCAAAAAAACTGGGATGGGGAGGGTTTGTAGCATGGGCAATTGATAACTGGGAAGACATAAAAAGTGGTGCATCAAGCGCCTGGCAAGATTATGACAAAAACAATCCTCGCTAACCTGATAAATTAAAAATCATGGAAAATATTATAGAATTAACAGAATTGACCGAAATAGAATTAGCTAATACTTATGGAGGAAAGACCCCATCAAAAGATACTTCATTTGCTAATGATGTAGCTTATTACATCGTTTATGCTGGACGATCATTATGGGATGGCTTCGGTGCATTTATAGACGGAGCTTCAAAGGGTTCAAAATATTTTTACAAATAGTTTTCTTAAATGCATGCCCTTGAGGCATGCATTATTTTAAAATTAGACAAATGACCTTGGGCAAATATCTTAAGTTCGTCGGTATTATAATCTTTGTCAATCTTTTCCTGTCAATTCTATTTGCATACTTATCTTATTATTATTTCAAAAGTATCCTTGCAAGTAACGCAATCGTATGGGACTCCGCGACCGAAGAGGTGATTATAACTCTCCTTCTAGGCCCACTTCTTGAAACATTTTTATTCCAATATTGCTCGCACAAGCTTTTCTTATATATAATAAAAGACGTTACGCTTAATAGTAAAACAAAAGATTGGTTGTTTATCATATGTAGCAGTCTGTTATTTTCAGCTATGCATGGATACAATTGGCTTTATCGTGTAAATGCTTTCTTCGGGGGTGTATCACTCAACTATAGTTATTTATATTTCAAAAAAAATAAATCAGCTCCCTATTTCTCTGTTGTTTTGATTCATGCAATTTATAATCTGTTTATTTTCTTATTAAAGAAATATCTCGCTTAGCCGACAATAGTACTTAGCCATAAAGAAATACTATCTAGTCCAGCCCACCCTTGCGTTTCGATCATTGATTCATAATTAAATTCATTACCTGTATAAAAAATAATTCAAACCCAAAATATTATGAAACTCAATAAACGAACCATCTATATACTCATTGCCGTATTCTTAATAATATGGCTGATCATTGACTGGGAAGATGCCAAACAAGGCTTTATAGATGGGTACAATGCCCAACGGTAAATATCTTTTTGATCTATGAATACACCTAAAACTTATATCATTTATTTGATGATTTTAGTGATGGTGATTGGCGCGCTTATATCGCTTCCATTTATTTCCACCACTATCTCCACCCGGGCCAGCGGTGTCACCCGTCCGGCAACCGAGCGTAGCGACATCAAACCTGTTGTTTCGGGTATAATAGAAAAGCTCTTTTACACCGAGGGGCAGCTCGTGCAGGCGGGTGCTGTAATTGCGACCATCAAAGATGAACTGTCGCCGGTACAGGCAGTAAGTAACCATTATGATATGCAGCAACGCAGGCAGTTTGTACATGATCTGAAAAAGCTAACCGCTTCTAACGGCAATATGGCTTTCAGCAGCTTAAGCAGCGCCCTGTACAAACAACAGCTTAACCGGTTCAAATATCAGCTGGCAGACCAACAGGCTTCTATTAAAAAAGTACAGCGGGAACTGGATATAAATAACTCACTTTTAAACGACAAAGTGATTGCACCTAAAGAGGCTTTTGATAAGCAGGTGGAAAGCGAAAAACTGCAGGCAGCTTACGAGGCATTTACGCGCAACCAGGTAGCCCAGTGGCAGCAGGAACTGGCCAATTACGAAGCGGAATTATCGCAGCTTAATGCCACCGGCAACAAAATACTGGCAGACAAAAAGAATTACCAGATCAAAGCGCCTGTGAGTGGGGTGATTCAAGGCATCAATAACTTATATGAAGGCAGTGTAGTACAGGCAGGCCAAACCATTGCTACGCTATCTCCGGAGAGTAAACTGGTTGCAGAGTGCTATGTAAATACAAGGGATGTAGGCCTACTTAAAACCGGGCAACCTGCCCGGTTCCAGGTAGATGCGTTTGATTACAACTATTTCGGTGTGGTTACCGGTAAGATCCTGAGCATCGACAATGACTTCTCTATGATAAATGAGCAGCCGGTATTTAAAGTCCGCTGCAGTTTTGACACCACACAACTACACCTAAAAAATGGCTTTAGCGGAAGGCTGAAAAAAGGACTGTCCTTTCAAGCCCGTTTTGTAGTAGCTGAAAGAACCCTTTGGCAATTGTTGTTCGACAAGATTGATGATTGGCTGAATCCTGCCGCACCCAACACAAAAAACGCAGGATAATATACCGGCACAACCAACATACTCCTTTTGGCCATACTATTCATCGCAAGTCAACTATAGGCCAACCACGTTTAACACCTATGAGAAAAGCATCAAAAATCAAACAAAGAGATATCACTGACTGCGGGGCGGCCTGCCTCGCCTCTATCGCCGCACATTACCAACTTCAACTGCCGGTCAGCCGTATCCGGCAGTTTGCAGGCACCGATAAACGCGGCACCAATGTTTTGGGCCTGGTAGAAGCTGCAGAAAAGCTAGGCTTCCAGGCCAAGGGTGCTAAAGGTCCTTTTGAAAGTCTTTTGAAAATACCCCTCCCCGCCGTTGCTCACCTCGCCCTCAAAAATCAGTTGCATCACTATGTGGTGATCTACAAAGTAACATCCAGGTACATCTTTATAATGGACCCGGCTGATGGGAAAATGTACAAGCAGAGCCATGAAGTATTCAAAGAAAGCTGGACTGGAGTCATTGTATTGATTGTACCTGGAGAACGCTTTGCTGCAGGCAATGAAAAAATCTCCAATATTAAAAGGTTCTGGCAGCTAATACAACCGCATAGTTCTGTGATGGTACAGGCCGTCGTTGGAGCCATGGTTTACACCTTACTTGGATTATCTACTTCGATCTACATGCAGAAAATAATTGATTTTGTACTGGTAGAAGGCAATCTCAGGTTATTGAATCTTTTGAGTATAGCCATGATCATCATACTGGTCTTTCAACTGGTGATAGGGTTTTATAAATCATTATTTGCCTTACAAACCGGCCAGCAGATAGATGCCCGGCTAATACTGGGATATTACAAGCACCTGCTCAAATTACCACAACGTTTTTTTGACACCATGCGCGTCGGCGAAATTATAAGTCGCGTAAACGATGCCGTTAAAATAAGAATGTTTGTAAACGACGTTTCACTTTCCCTGGTCGTTAACGTTCTTATTATCGGTTTCTCTATCAGCCTGATGTTTTTATACTATTGGAAACTGGCAGCCATTATGTTGCTGATCATACCGGTTTACGCGCTCCTCTATTTTATCAGCAACAAGATCAATAAAAAATGGCAACGCACTTTGATGGAAGATAGCGCTGAATTGGAAACACAATTAGTAGAAAGTCTTACCGCGGCAGGAACAATCAAGAGATTCGGACTTGAGCCTCACGCAAGCGAAAAAACAGAAAGCCGGTTTTATAAATTACTGCAAACCATTTACAAAACATCAATATATAGTTTATATACCGGGAACGCCATAGAATTCTTTACACGCCTGTTCACTGTCGTTCTGTTGTGGGCCGGTAGTTACTTTGTGATCAAGGGAGAACTTTCTCCTGGTGAATTACTTTCTTTCTATGCACTGATCGGGTATTTAACCGGCCCTGCAGCTTCGCTTATAAGTGCTAACAAAAATATACAGGATGCATTAATTGCAGCCGATCGTTTATTCGAGATCATTGACCTGGAAACAGAAGCGGATAACACCAACAAGCTGCATATCACCCCGGAGCAGACAGGCAATATTGTTTTCGAAGGCGTATCCTTCAGGTACGGCACCAGGTCACAGGTATTTACCGATCTAAGCCTGACGATCGAAAAAGGAAAAAGTACTGCCATTGTAGGTGAGAGCGGAAGCGGCAAATCCACGCTGATGTCCCTGCTGCAAAACCTCTATCCCCTCAAAGAAGGTCGCATCACCATCGGCGATCTGGACCTAAACCATATTTCCAATAAAAGTCTGCGGCAACTGATCAGTGTGGTTCCGCAGCATATCGATCTGTTTGCTGGAACCATTATTGAAAATATCGCCATCGGAGACTACGAACCCGATATGCAAAAACTACTTTTCCTCTGCAAGCTAACCGGCGTCAACGAATTTATTGAGAAGCTGCCCGCTAATTACCAAACTATTTTAAATGAGCAGGGCGTTAACCTATCGGGAGGCCAGCGCCAAAGACTGGCTATTGTTAGAGCCCTGTATCGAAACCCGGAGATTTTAATACTCGACGAGGCTACCAGTAGCCTGGATCCGGCCAGTGAAATTCAAACACAACAAGCTCTTCAATGGTTTCAGCAGCAGGGCAAGACCATCATCATCATAGCGCATCGTTTGTCAACCATAAGAAATTGCGACATTATACTGGTTATGCAAAACGGAACGCTCGTTGAATCAGGAGTGCACGAAGATCTCTTACGGTCTAATAACATTTACGCCTCCTTATGGAAATTCCACTCCGGGCGTATTGAAGCCTAACCAATAACCGGGTGTAGGTAATATCTGTATTCTATCTTATTTTTACTAATATTTAGCTTATTTTATGAAGAGACTATCTTTCGTCTTATTACTATTGATTGCTATCAGCGATGTAGCGATTGGCCAGGAAAAATGGTCCTTAAAACGTTGCGTGGATTATGCAGTTGCCAATAACATCTCTGTAAAACAGGCCGATGTACAGACCCGGTTTGACAAACTAACACATCACCAGAGCATCTTGGCCTTATATCCAAGAATTAATAGTCAGCATAGCACAGGTTTGCAATTCGGACGCTCCATCGACCCAACTTCTAACCAGTTTACCACTAGCGAGATTCTCTTTGCTAACCATGGGCTGGACGTAGGATTAGACCTTTTTAACTGGTTTGCTAAAAAAAATACAGTGAAAGCCAATCAGTATCTGGCCCAGGCCAGTGCAGCCAGACTGGAAAAAGCGAAGAATGATGTGTCGCTTAATGTTGCCAATGCTTACCTGGCCGCCTTGCTCAACAAAGAGCAGATTAACATAAGCCAGGTGCAGGTTGACCAAAGCCGCGAACAATTCAACAACATCAGGAAACAGGTAACGGCAGGCGCCTTGCCCGAATTGAACCAGGCAGAAGCTCAAACCCAATACGCAACAGATAGTTCGAATATGATTACCGCCCGGACCAATTATATTTTGTCTCTGCTACAGCTGAAGGCATTGATCAACCTGGATGCGGACGTTCCTTTTGACATAGAAGTGCCGCCCGTCGAAGCTATTCCATTAGAACCCCTTGCCGAACTGGATCCGGCCCTGGTGTATCAGTCTGCCGTAGAAAACCTGCCCCAGCAAAAAATCAATAACCTGAATTTGCTGGCCAGCGAACGAAATGTTGCAGTAGCTAAAGCGGGGATGTATCCTTCCATTTCTTTTTTCGGCGGGCTCAGCTCCCGTTATTCGAATGCGCAGCGGATTATTCCCAGGGATTATATCCTGACTGCTGTTCCTGCAGGAATTGTAAATATTAATCAAACAGACTATACGGTTTACTCAGAAACGAGAATACCACAGGGTTTTGACAAGAATACCTATTTCAGACAGCTTAGCAACAACTTCAGCCAAAATGCGGGATTGGCTTTGAATATTCCTATTTTTAACGGAGGATCTGCACGTATCAACTGGCAAAAAGCAAAGCTGGATGTAGAAAACCAGCAGTTGTTAAAAGAACAGGATAGCCGCACGTTGAAACAGGATGTTTACCAGGCGCACACGAACGCGGTTGCGGCTATCCAAAAATATAATGCAACGCAGGTAGCAGTAGAATCGGCACAAAAAGCATACGATTTTGCCAGGAAAAGATTTGATGTAGGACTATTACAGCCTATTGATCTTATTTTAAACCAGAACAATCTGTTCAGGGCTAAAATAAACCTGGTATCGGCACAATATGATTATGTTTTTAAAATGAAATTGTTAGAATTTTACAAGGGCTTAGGATTAAAATTATAGTCACACTACAATCTCAATTATCGCCTGATTTTTATCGGGACTCAAATAATATATAGCAATGAGTAAACGTTGGCAAAAAATACTGATCATTTCCGGGGCCGTTTTAGCGCTCGCGTTTTTGATCGTTGTAAATATGAATAAAGGCAAAGGAGCCCTTTCAGTAACAGCTGAAAAAGCCGCGTCGCGTTCTATCACAGAAACCGTAACAGCAAGCGGGCAGATTTATCCTGAATACGAAGTTAAAATAAGCCCTGACATCAGTGGCGAGGTTACCGAACTTACCGTAGCGGAAGGGGACAGTGTAACCAGGGGGCAGGTACTAGCCAGGGTTTATGCCGATGTATATGCCCTGCAAAGAGATGAAGCCGCTGCTCGGGTAGGCCAATCCCAGGCTACCGTAGCAAATAATCGTGCTGCTTTGGGTGCATTAAAAGCAAGCATGGATCAGGCACAACAGCAATACGACCGTAATAAAACCTTATATAACGACCGGGTTATATCCAAAGCGGAGTTCGAGCAATTTGAAACCAGCCTTTCGTCGGCCAAAGCCAATTATGATGCCGCACTACAAAACATACGTAGTTTGCAGGCAGGCGTACAGTCTTCGCAAACAGGGCTCACGTCAGCCAATATTACGCTAAGCCGCGCCACTATCGTGGCGCCAATGACCGGAGTGGTATCTTCTCTTAAAATAGAAAAAGGAGAAAGAGTAGTGGGTACGGCACAAATGGCGGGAACCGAAATGATGACCATCGCCGATATGAATACGATTGAGGTGAGAGTGGATGTAGGAGAAAATGATATTGTAAAAGTAAATATAGGGGACCATGCAGATATTGAAGTGGATGCTTACAATGACCGGAAATTTAAAGGTATTGTTACCAAAATAGCCAGTAGTATAAAATCGGCTTTGGGGGCTGCCGCTACCAGCACAGAAGTGACGAATTACGAAGTAAGAATACGCCTGGATAAAAGCTCTTACCAGGACCTCATCGACCCTTCAGGAAAATCTCGTTTTCCTTTTAGGCCTGGCATGAATGCGCGAGCTGACATCAAAACCAAGCAAAAAAACAATGTTATTGCCGTTCCGATAGCTTCAGTAAATGCCCGCATAAAAGACAGTGACAAAAGTATTGCCGAAGCCAAAAAAGAAAATGAAAAAGCGAACACTACCGATGCAGCCGAAGCAGAAGCCCAGGCCAATGACATGCAGGAAGTAGTATTTATTGTGATGAAAGACGGCATTGTGAAAAAGAGAGTGGTAAAAACAGGCATACAGGATATCAATTACATAGAAGTAACCACTGGTATACAGCCCGGAGATATGATTGTTACAGGTCCTTATAATATGGTAAGCCAAACGCTTAAAGATGGCGACAAAGTAAAAATTGTCACCAAAGACGAACTCTTTAAAAAAAAATAGTATGACCCTTTCTATCAACCGGTTGAAACTTGGACTGATTGCTTTCGTATTACTGATGGGCTTTAGCCAAACCCGGGCACAGGATAGCAGCAGGGCAGTGGCGATCTTAAACCATCAGGCGCTGTTTGTAACAGACCTAAAAAAAGCTGCTGATTTCTATAAAAATATTATTGGATTGCCTCAGATAGAAGAGCCTTTTAAAGTAGGCAAACATGTTTGGCTGAAAACCGGTCCCTATACATCGCTGCACTTGATCCTGGGAGCAGATCAAAAAAAGGAGTACTATAAAAATCACCATATCTGTTTCAGTGTTCCTTCATTAGATGTTTTTATTGAAAAACTTAAAAAGAGTAACCTTGCCTGGGAAGATGCAGGTGGCAAAAAAGGAGCGGTCACCACCAGGCCCGACGGTATTAAGCAGTTATGGCTACAGGATCCGGACGGATACTGGCTGGAGATCAATGATGATCAGCAGGGTTTTAAACCTTAATACATCGGCTTCAGGTAGTACTCAAAGGCAAAATCTCCCCCCAGCTCTTCGCCCGCTTCTTCAAATAAGCTGATCAGCTTTTCAAAAGTTTCCAGTTGCGTCATGGAAAGGTTAACAAACTGAACCGATAATGGTAGCGCAATATCGCCTGTGATACTATCCCATAGTGCATCCAGGTTTTTCCCAAAATGCTCAGTCAACTCCAGCTCACGCTTTGCAACCAGGTAAAAGTCTTCCATGGTCCCAATCCTTTCAAAATCAAATTTCACCTGCTTCATTTTTGCTGAAATGTTTTATAGTGATCGTATGTAACATAAACCAATCCATCGTTTGAATAAAGCAGCCGGTTTGCATTTCGCCTGCCGCATTTATAATTCAAATCGGCCTCAAACCACTTTCTTTTTTCTGCCGATGGCAACCCTCCTTCCCGGTTTGCAAACATATCGCCCCCTATCGCCCTGCCCGGTAGCACAGTGCAAAGATTACCGGCAGCCGCTTCCCATCCTTTCTCCCTGGCCTCATTCTTTTTTATATAGTACCCGGGCAATTGCTGATGTTTTTTTACATAGGGTACGACCACATCCTCTCTCGTCAGACTATCAATACCCGACGTGATGGTATCACGCACCAGGTCGCCTCCCTGAGCTTCCGGCTTATTTCCTAAAAACAGGAAAGCACCTGCCAGCAGCAGTGCCGAAATAATGTAGACAAACTTTTTACTCATCATCATACTGCAAACTTAGGACAAAAGCGGTTGTTCTCATAAAAGCGCCGCTTCTAAAAAAACATCACCTGTTGCCGGATATGATTTCTCCATCAGCAACACCTAAAGATCATTCAGAATAGATGAACAACAACTTGCTATTACTGCGGTATTTCCAGGACCTCAAAATCTGGTTCCCGTTCGGTTAACTTCATCAAAAAATCTTCTCTACTTTTATTATCTTCCGATAACTAAATAGTCCGTATGATAAAAAATATATCTGTTATAGGAGCCGGCACCATGGGAAATGGGATTGCGCATGTATTTGCACAACATCATTTCAATGTAACGCTGATCGACGTATCTGAGGAGCTATTACAAAAAGCACTACAAACGATCTCAAAAAACCTGGATCGCCAGATTTCGAAGGAGTTGCTCAACGAAGAACAAAAAGCGGTGATCCTTCAACATATACAAACGCAAACGGATATCAGTCAGGGGGTAGCTACAGCGCAGCTGGTAGTGGAAGCTGCAACCGAAAACGAATCGCTCAAGCTGCAACTATTTAAACTGGTTGATGAAGCGGCTCCGCCAGATTGTATACTGGCCAGTAATACGTCTTCCATTTCTATTACCAAAATTGCGTCTGCTACGCAAAGACCACAACAGGTAATCGGCATGCACTTTATGAACCCTGTACCGGTGATGAAATTAGTGGAAGTGATCAACGGTTATGCCACCAGCAATTTTGTAACAGGTACCATTATCGAGTTAAGTAAGCAACTCGGAAAAATTCCTGCATTAGCTAATGATTATCCGGGCTTCGTAGCTAACCGCATTTTAATGCCGATGATCAATGAGGCCATTTATACGCTACACGAGGGAGTAGCAGATGTAGCCGCGATTGATACTATTATGAAACTAGGCATGGCACACCCCATGGGGCCGCTGCAGCTGGCAGACTTTATTGGATTGGATGTATGCCTCTCTATTCTACAGGTATTGTATAACGGATTTGGTAATTCTAAATATGCACCTTGTCCACTTTTAGTAAATATGGTTGCATCGCAGAAGCTCGGCATAAAAACGGGAGAAGGGTTCTACACCTATTTACCCGGCAGCAAAGATTTAGTGGTGAGCGACAAATTCAGGAAGTGAAGAAATAGACAGTAGCCTACCATCTTTTTTTTGCCACCCATAATTCTGATTGCCATTGGTGACTATCAAATATTCTGCAGGCATGGATATATTATAGCGAAGCACCTGGTGCACCGTATTTTCAGAAATAGGCACTTTTTCTCTTTTACACTCAACCAACATCCATGGTTTGTGGTTATAATCGTAAACTAATATGTCGAAACGCTTTTTCAAATCGCCAAGATATATTTCTTTTTCGAGCGCAATCAAAGATTTTGGGTAGCCCATCACCTGTAAAAGGTATTGAACAAAATTCTGCCGCACCCACTCCTCATCCTGGAGCAATAACCATTTCCGGCGGATCGTATCGAAAATAAAAGGCTGGTCGTTTCTAAGCTCAATTTTGAAATTGGGCCTGGGATACTCTATTAAAATCATCAGTCCAAAAATAAAAGTTTAATTTAGCTAAAGCAATATATATGAAGACAAAACAGGAAATTGTAGAAAACTGGCTGCCACGTTATACGGGAGAAAGCCTTAAAAATTTCGGAAAGTATGTGTTATTAACCAATTTCAGCAACTATGTAAAAATGTTTGCGGAATGGAATGATGTACCCATAATAGGTGAAGGCAAACCGATGCAATGTGCTACTGCAGAAAATATTACTATTATTAATTTCGGCATGGGTAGTCCTACTGCAGCAACAGTAATGGATCTGCTTTCAGCTATTGAGCCCGAGGCCGTTCTTTTTTTAGGAAAATGCGGCGGGCTTAAAAAACGTAATAAAGTTGGAGATCTTATTTTACCTATTGCAGCCATACGCGGAGAAGGTACTTCAGGCGATTACTTTCCGCCAGAAGTACCTGCCCTACCGGCTTTTGCCCTGCAAAAAGCAGTAAGTACAACAATAAGGGAAGCGAATACCGATTACTGGACCGGCACTGTTTACACAACCAATCGCCGTGTTTGGGAGCATGATGAGCCTTTTAAAGAATATCTCCAAAAAATAAGAGCTTATGCCATTGATATGGAAACAGCCACTATTTTCAGCGTAGGCTTCTACAACAAAATACCCACGGGTGCTTTACTGCTCGTAAGCGATTCTCCAATGATTCCCGAAGGTGTTAAAACGGAAGAAAGCGATAAAAAGGTAACGGCAGATTATGTGGAGAACCATTTAAAAATTGGCATACAATCGCTGCGTCAGTTGATCGAAAACAGGCAAACGATCAGGCATTTGAGATTTTAGCAGGCAACTGTTGCAGGTCACAAAATTTATGCGCTGTGATAGTATAAACCAGCTTATGATGAATTTCAGAGCATTTTTCGCTCCCCTTTTGTTGTTAACTGTTTTCATTGCATTCGCTTGCAATAAAAACAGTGACTATATTGACAGCGATATATATACAGCAGAGATCAAGAGTACTGTTACTTGCGCGAACTACTATGCATGTATTGTTACTAAAGGCAATATCGATCTTGACTTAGTCGACAATACGTGGCGCTATGATAAAAATATTTACCAAAAAGCTTTTAGGGTTCTAAACCACTGTGCGTTTCCTAAAAATTTAGGACCCGGGAGCTCTTTTCGCTTTAAGATTTTACAAAATCCTACGCGAACCAGCTGCATGGTATGCGCTATTGGAATATTGAACCCGCCATCCAAAAGCTTAAACATTGAAGTTGTACCATAAAACCTGCACGGTTTATGCAGCAGTGATTAAAAATCCTATATGAAAGCTTATTTCTTTGCAACGCTGGTATTCGTAATTGCTGGCTCCTGTAGTAATAAAACTACTCCTGCAAGTAACCACAACGGGAAAATGAAAGCCCGCTTTGAGGTATCAGGTATTTGCTCCAATTATACATTCAGCCTCATTGAAGGAAACAAGGATACATCCCTGGTGGAAGCCAGCTGGACCAATCCTCAAACGGATACGACCTATACCCATGCTTTTGGAGTAAAAAACCCCTGCGATCTGCCGGAAGGACTTAAAGTTGGTGACGAGTTTTATTTTGAATTAGATAATGGTCGCCCCAACCGGTGCATGGTGTGCATGGCATACTATCCTACGCCTGCTAAAAAATTAAATATAAAAGTATTGGAGGTAGTGAAAAAATAGATGCCGACCCCACTTATATCCATACAAAATCTGTCTATCAGCTTTATTACGGAAGACAACGTCAATAATGCGCTTCAGCATATTTCTTTCGAGGTAAAGCAAGGTGAGATCGTTGCGCTGGTGGGCGAAAGCGGATCAGGCAAATCTGTAACATCCTTATCCATCCTCCGGCTGCTTCCCTCCCCTCCTGCTGTAGTCAATAGCGGGCAGATCCTTTTTAGCGAAGATGGTCATCATTCATCCGATTTATTGCGCCTGAATGACAAAGGGCTTCGGCAAATCAGGGGCAACAAAATATCGATGATCTTCCAGGAGCCGATGACTTCGCTCAACCCGGTTTTTACCTGCGGCCAACAGGTAGCAGAATCCATACTCCATCACAAAAAAATAAGCAGCCAACAGGCGAAACAGGAAGCGATTGAATGGTTTGAAAAAGTAAAGCTGCCCGACCCCGCAGGTATGTACAACCGCTACCCGCACCAGCTTAGCGGCGGGCAGAAGCAGCGGGTGATGATCGCCCTGGCTATGTGCTGCACACCTTCATTGCTTATTTGCGATGAGCCAACCACAGCATTAGACGTAACCGTGCAAAAAAATGTGCTGGAACTTATTAAAGAACTGCAGCGCGAAACAGGTATGGGCGTTATCTTCATCACGCACGACCTCGGCGTGGTTGCCCAGATTGCCGACAGAGCCATTGTCATGTATAGGGGCAGTATTATAGAACAAGGCTCCGTAAAAGATATTTTTTCTAATCCGCAACAGCCTTATACCAAAGCGTTGATCGCCTGCCGGCCCGTTAACCACCAGCGAGGAGCCCGCTTACCTGTAGTAGCTGATTTTTTAGATCCAGATAAAAAACGGCAGCCGGCTGTAGCAACTGCTACCATAGCCGTCAACCAGGAGCCGGTGACTCCCGCAAAGGAATTAATCAACGTTCGCAATCTATCCGTTCACTATACACAAAAAAAGAACTGGTTGGGGAAACCCGTCAGCTATACAAAAGCAGTAGATGATATCAGCTTTAATGTATATGAAAACGAAACTCTGGGTATAGTAGGCGAAAGCGGCTGTGGTAAAACCACTTTAGGCAGGGCACTTTTGCAACTGATACCAGCCACCACAGGAAGTATCGTCTATAAAAGTGAAGACCTTGGCGCTTATTCCACATCAAGGCTCAGGGCACTCAGGCAGCAGTTACAGATCATTTTCCAGGATCCCTACTCTTCTTTAAATCCACGTAAAAAAATAGGAGCCGCCATAGAAGAGCCACTCCTGGTACATGGTATTATTAAATCGGCTACAGCAAGGAGGCAAAGGGTAATTGAACTGCTTCAAAAAGTAGGGCTTTTGCCAGAACATTACAATCGTTACCCTCATGAATTTAGCGGTGGCCAGCGCCAGCGGATCGTTATAGCCCGGGCATTGGCATTACAGCCCTCTTTTATTATTTGTGACGAATCGGTATCTGCCCTGGATGTTAGTGTACAGGCCCAGGTGCTGAATTTGCTGAACGATCTTAAGAAAGAATTTGGCTTCACCATTGTCTTTATCAGCCACGACCTGAGCGTAGTACGTTATATCAGTGATCGCATTATTGTTATGAATAAAGGAAAGATTGAAGAGATGGGCGCTGCAGACGATATTTATGAAAAACCACAAACCGCCTACACCCAAAGATTAATTAAAGCCATACCCAGGGTGGATTAAATACAGCTTTTTAGCAATATATCAAAATAAAATACCGCATATGAGCGGAATTTGCTACCTTTGCACCCACAAAATCGAAAACCGGTGCCGTAAGACCGGGGCTCGGCAGGAAAAAAATGCCTGAAACTTAGGTATTTTTTACTACCCGTCTCCGCTTCAATTTATCGGTTCATTGGTTTTCAAACCTTAAAAAGAATTCTCTACATGAAGCTTTCACAATTTCAATTTGACCTTCCGCTAAACCTTATCGCCCAACACCCCGCAAAAAAAAGAGAGGATGCCCGTATGATGGTAGTGCATCGCCATACAGGTGAGATCGAAAACAAAAATTTCCGTGACATCCTGGACTATTTTGACGATAAGGATGCATTTGTAGTAAATAACACCAAGGTATTTCCTGCACGTATGTACGGGCGCAAGGAAAAGACAGGCGCTAAGATCGAAGTATTCTTACTACGTGAGTTAAACAGACCCAACCGCCTTTGGGATGTAATAGTAGACCCGGCGAGAAAAATACGCGTGGGGAATAAATTATACTTTGGCGATAACGAGGAACTGGTAGCAGAAGTAATTGACAATACTACCAGCCGTGGACGTACGATAAAATTTTTATGGGAAGGTGATGAAGACAGCTTCCGTGCGCAACTGGAAGTATTAGGAGAAACACCGCTCCCTAAATACATTAAGCGTAAACCAGATGAAGATGATAAAGAGCGTTACCAGACCGTTTATGCAAAACATGAAGGTGCAGTAGCAGCTCCTACAGCGGGCTTGCACTTTAGTCGCGAGTTGATCAAACGCCTCGAGATCAAAGGTATCCGCTTCGCTGAAATTACATTACATACCGGATTAGGCACTTTCCGCCCCATTGAGGTAGAAGACCTGAGCAAACATAAAATGGATGCCGAGTACTTCCGCATCGAAGAGCAGGCCTGTAAAATTGTAAACAAGGCTAAAGAAACAGGTCATCGCATCTGCTCTATTGGCACCACTACCATGCGCGCGATGGAATCATCATTTACGGCTCAAAAAATGTTAAAGCCCTCTGAAGGATGGACCAATATGTTTATCCACCCTCCGTACGAGTTTAACATTGCAGATTCTTTGGTTACCAATTTCCATTTACCCAAAACCAGCCTGATGATTATGACCAGTGCTTTTGCAGGTTATGATCTTGCAGTAGAGGCCTATAAAAAAGCGATTAAGGACAAATACAGGTTCTTTAGCTATGGCGATGCTTTATTGATCTTGTAAGCAACCAATTTCGTTCTATATCGATGGCTGTCAGCAATGACGGCCATTTTTGTTTTATGCGGCCCAGACCTGGATTGTGTTATACCTGCCAATAAAATAATATATACGCAGGTTGTTTGTATGTAAATTTGAGAGGAAATAACATCACCAATAATAATTTCAGAATAGTAAACCATGCGAAAACTCATTTCATTTGTACACCTGTCCCTCGACGGCTTTGTAGCCGGTCCTAATGGAGAAATGGACTGGATCAAAGTGAACCAGGAGATCTTTGATCACGTAGGCGAAAGGATCAGCAAGAGCAATACTGCATTATATGGAAGAACTACCTTTCAGATGATGGAAAGCTACTGGCCTACGGCAGCTGATCAGCCCAATGCATCTAAACATGATATTGAACATTCACAATGGTATAGTAAAGTTCATAAAATAGTTTTATCAAAAACTTTAGACAAAACAAGCCTGAACAACACTACCGTTATAAGCGATAACCTTGCAGATAACATCAATGCAATAAAACAGCAGCAAGGTGAAGACATCCTCGTTTTTGGCAGCCCCGCAGCCACCCACTCACTAATGCAACAAGGTCTGATAGATGGCTACTGGCTGTTCGTCAATCCTATTGTTCTTGGAAAAGGCATTCCATTGTTTGCAGGTATTAAAGATTCCATAAAATTAAAGCTGCTATCTACCCAGCTATTCACATGCGGAGTAACAGAGTTGAATTATATAGTGAGCAACGAATAAGGTTAACGATTAGCGAACGTAAAAGTGAAAGAAGAAACTCAGATAAAAACACGGGAATTACTACCTGTTCTGGACAGGATGCTCATGGAGCTGTTGGAATCACTGACCGAACCCGAATGGAATGCGCCCACCGTTGCAAAACTCTGGAAAGTGAAGGATGTTGCATCGCATTTGCTGGATGGCAATTTAAGAGGCCTTTCCATTTCACGAGATCAATATTTTGGTGAGCCCGCGGATAATATCGATTCGTACCAGGACCTGGTTTCATTTCTAAATCGGTTGAACATGACCTGGACGGCAGCTACTAACAGGCTCAGTCCACGCGTTTTAATTGAGCTGTTAGCTGTTACCGGCAAACAATACACAGCACATCTCCAGCAATTAGATCCTTTTACGAATGCAGTATTCCCGGTAGCCTGGGCCGGGCAGGAAACTTCACCAAACTGGTTTCATATAGCGAGGGAATACACGGAAAAATTCCTGCATCAGCAACAGATAAGAGACGCTGTAAATAAGCAGGGCCTTATGACAAAGGAACTGTATTACCCATTCCTCGACACGTTCATGTATGCGCTTCCCTATACTTTCAGCAATACGGAAGCGGCAGAAGATACAACCGTAACAGTTATCATATCAACCGATATTGGAGGCCAATGGAATATCACAAAAACGGCAACTGAATGGATATTAAGTAGCGGTAACGACAACCCAACACCTCACTCAACAGTCATCATCAATCCTAATATAGCATGGAAATTATTCTCTAAAAGCCGGACCCCGGAGCAAGTGGCCAATTCAATTGAAATAATAGGCGACAAGCAATTAGGCGAGCAGGTATTGAAGATGGTATCGGTGATGGCCTAGGAAAGCATTCCCCTACTACGTTAATTGCGCTCAGTCTATTTTCGCTTCAATTACTTTTTTCGCCCATTCATTAAAATACAGGTCATCAATAGCAACGTATATAACTTCGTCCTTTTGTGGCTGTAACTTGTGTAGGCTGTCATTTTTTGCGGCATTCAATCCTTTAAACACAAATTCGCTGCAATACATTTTATCATCTGTTTGAAAGTTGAAGAAGAGATCGAAAGGTAGTCCCTCACCATAACGATCCAGTATCCAGGCACTCAGTATCCCGCGCTCCTTATCATTTAACGGGTACCTGAACAACGCCACTTTATCAATATCCTCATCGCTGCAAAAATCTTTCAGGGTTTGGCGTAAAAGTTTTTGGGAAGGGTTATAATTGCCGCCCAGCGCGTGATACACAAATACCGTGTCCCGCTCCACCTGTACCAATCCGCAATGAGAATAGGTTTTATCTTTCCGGTTGAAGCTGCGTGCCGTATTACTTACTTCATCATTACCATTCCGTACAATAACATCCCCGCTTTTAGCTACTATTTGCATTCTTTCTACCCCTTCCTCTAAACCAGGTTTCTTGCTAATATTACAGGCCAGTATACAAAAAAGAAAAAGGCATCCGCCTAAACGGATACCTCTGAAGGTAAAATGGGTTCTACCTTTATTATTTCGAATAATCTCCTTCTGCACTTTGCTCATGTTCCGCATTGTATGCCTTAATAATGGCTTTAACCAAACGGTGTCTTACCACATCTTCTTCATCCAGTTCTATGTGGGCAATGCCAGGTATATTACGTAAAATGCGTGCGGCTGTTTTTAAACCACTGCGCTGATTTCTCGGCAAATCCACCTGCGTCATATCACCGGTGATAATGGCTTTTGCATTCGCTCCAATACGGGTTAAAAACATTTTCAACTGGAGATCAGTTGCATTTTGTGCTTCATCCAAAATAATAAAGGCATTATCCAGCGTGCGACCGCGCATGTAGGCCAATGGCGCTATCTCAATAGTACGTGTAGTCATGAAATAACCCAACTTATCAGCAGGGATCATATCGTCCAACGCATCGTATAGCGGCCTCAGGTAAGGGTCAATTTTTTCTTTCAGATCACCTGGCAGAAAACCCAGGCTCTCGCCAGCCTCTACTGCCGGGCGTGTTAAAATAATTTTCTTTACCTGTTTGTTTTTTAAAGCACGAACAGCCAAAGCCACAGCCGTATAAGTTTTACCGGTACCTGCCGGCCCAATAGCAAAAACAATGTCGTTTTTTTCTGCTTCCTGTACCAGCTTTTTCTGGTTAGCGGTTCTGGCTCTTACGCTTTTTCCATTAGGCCCAAACACCAGCACTTCATTGGGATTACGTTCTGTGAAGTTGTCGATCACTTCAACATCATCGCCACCCAGGATCTGGTCGAAATAATTATTACTCATACTACCATTTCTTTCCAGGTAGGAAATGGCCAGTTTAATTTTTTCCGTAGCCGCCTTTATTTGTTCGGGTGCACCGCTTAGTTTTATTTGCGTACCACGGGAAAGAATCTTGAGTAATGGAAATTTCTTTTTAAGGATGTCGAGCTTTGCATTGTTAACACCAAAAAAATCTAATGGGTTAACTGTTTCGAGGTTAATAATTGTTTCTGTCAAATCGAATATAGTTTATCATTAAGGCTCCCGGCAGAGGGCTAACCGGCTTATTCTTCGTCGTTTTGAGTATCTTTACAAAACGCCTGCCCTTCTATCTCAAATATACTTTTCTTCAATCAAAAGAACAGCATTTAACTTATCAACAATTGTGGATTTTGTTAAATCTTCTTTAATTAGGAAATACTTATAACATAGGCATAACAGTTTTGCATCGATGAAGTTCATACTGCTTATTCCTTTAACAATTTTATGTTGTCCAATCAATGCGCAATACCGCCTTGATGGTACCATAACTAACAAAAAAATGGAGCCCCTCGGCTTTGCCAGCCTTCAGTTAAAAGGTCAACCAACAGGCACACTCTCAAAAGAGGATGGTAGCTATAGTATGGAATTAAACAGCGGCATATATGAGCTGGTGGTATCTATGATCGGGTATGATACAAAAACAATTAAAGTAGTCATTAATAAACAGAATGTCATCCACCCGGTTATATTAGAGGAAACCGAAAATAGCCTGTCTGCAGTTACAGTGCGAGCCAAAGCAAAAGACCGTGCAGATGAATATATCAGACAGGTAATCAGGCATAAAGATGCATTGCAGGCTGCATCCGGAGCTTATAGCTGCAATATCTATATTAAAGCCGTACAGGAAGATTCTACCACCCCCAAGCCCCGCAAGAAAAAGGCAGCTAAAGATACGCTCAATAAAAAAGCACCGCCGCCGCCCTTGTCCATGAGCGAAATATACCTTCGCTTTGATTATGAAAATGCATCCCGCTACAAAGAAGAACGAACAGGCGTAACCCGCAGGGGCAATACTACCAACCTGTTTTATTTATCTTCCACGCAGGGGCACTTTAATTTCTATGACAACCTGGTAAAAGTGCCCGCACTGTCTGTTACGTCTTTCCTTTCTCCCATCAGCTACAGCGGCCTTATGGCCTATAAATTCAAAACCTTAAAAACAGAGAAGCGCGGTTATTATAATATTTATACCATTGGCGTAAAACCAGGCAGCCTCAGCAATGCTACGGTATCAGGTGAAATAGTTATCTATGACAGCTCCTGGTCGATAGTAAGTACCAGGCTGTCTTTTCCTTCGTATCATTTACCTGAATACGATTTTTTTGAGGTAGCTCAGCAATACGAATTAGTAAATGAAAAGGCATGGATGCTGAGCAAACAGGAATTCACCTATCGCTCCAATACAAAACGCCGTAAGGCATCGGGGAATACAATAGTTAACTACCGCGATTACGAACTCAACAAATCCTTCGACAGAAAGTATTTTGGCCCGGAGCTAAGCGCAGCTACACGGGATGCATACAAGCGGGACAGCGCATTCTGGGCCTCCGTAAGAACGGAGCCGCTAACGGACAAAGAGCTTAGATTGATCCAATACACGGACAGCGTATATACTGTAACCCACAGCAAGGCCTACCTGGATTCAATAGATCGGAAAACCAATAAGGCTAACTGGAAAAACATACTTTACAAAGGACAAACATTAAGTTATCATGAAAAGAGTGTGCGTTATAACCTGCCTGCAATAGCGTCTACGATTGCCTTTGGCTTTGGAGGATTCAGAACGCAGTTGCCTTTTTCTTTTTATAAAAGCGATAGTCTCAGACGAACTATATGGCTTAATACTAATATAAGCTATGGTTATCTTAACAACGATATCAATGGGCGTATTCAGCTTTCCAGGAGATACAACGCTTTCAACCAGGGCAGTTACAGCATCGGCCTTTCGAGAGATTTTGCCACCATATTTTCAGGTGATGCCTGGATCAATCAACTCAAGCGAAGCAACTACTATCTTGACAACGCATTAAGCGCCGGCTGGTCACGCGAAGTCATTAACGGTCTTTACATTAAAACCAACGCAAGCATGGCTTTGCGCAGAAGCCTTGCAGGTTATCGAACTTATAGCTTTGTTGACTCGGCCTTTCAGAAAGTACTTTTAGAGCCTACAGGTACTGCACCTTCTTTTGAAGCTTATAATGCACTTTATGCAGATATAGAACTTAGTTATACGCCGCAACAGCCGTATATACGAGAGCCATTAGAAAAAATTGTGCTGGAGCCGAAGTGGCCTACCTTTTATATGAAATGGCGAAAAGGGGTTCCTCAACTATTCGGCAGTGAAGTAAATTTTGATTATAACGAACTAGGGGTACGGCAACAATTGCGAATGGGATTGATAGGGAATGCCCAGTACAATATCAAAACCGGAAGCTTTGTAAATACAAAAGACCTAAGACTTGTAGACTATAAATGGCAACGAAGAGGTGATCCTATTTTATTCATGAACCCGGTCGGGGGCTTTCAATCTATGGACTCCACCTTTGCCTCTTTTAAAAGATTCTATGAGGGTCACTATTTTCACGAGTTCAACGGAGCCATCCTTAATAAAATTCCTCTTTTTAAAAAACTGGGACTAAGAGAGGTGGCCGGTGCAGGTTTTTTAATAGCTCCTGAAAGAACCCTCAGATATGTTGAAGCATTTGCAGGTATTGAGCGGGTATTCAAACTGCCCTTTCAAAATTTCCAAAAGGTAAAGCTGGGCGTTTATGCCTCCAGTGCCTTTGCCAACCAATTCCAGGCGCCATTGCAATTTAAAATAGGCATCACCAGCTGGGATACTTTCGGTAATAAATGGCGCTAGCGCAATAAATAGATTAATTAAGTTCTACAACGACTTCAGCTTTTCAACAGCCGCTATCGGGTCAGCAGCCCTGAAAACAGTACTACCAGCCACCAGCACATCGGCTCCTGCATCAATGATCTCTTTGGCATTTTCTGTAGTAACGCCACCATCTATCTCAATCAATACATCGAGGTTGCGCTCGCGAATCATTTGTTTCAGCTGCTTTATTTTTTCCAGGGTATAGGTAATAAATTTTTGTCCGCCGAAACCAGGGTTTACACTCATCAGGTTTACGATGCTCACTTCGTGGAGGATGTCGCTCAACAAAGAAACAGGTGTATGTGGATTAACAGCTACACCGGCCTTCATACCTAAGGACTTAATTTGTGTAATATCCTGGTGCAGCATGGGGCAGGCTTCAATATGGATCGTTAAATGATCTGCACCCGCATTTTTAAACTGCTCCGCATAACGCGCCGGTTGCTCGATCATTAAATGTACATCACAAGGCTTGTTAACTATTTTACTTACAAACTCAATCACCATCGGACCAAAACTGATATTGGGAACGAACATGCCGTCCATCACATCCAGGTGCAGCCAATCTGCGGCACTGTTATTCACCATTTCACACTCTGCCTGTAATTTTAAAAAATCGGCGGCTAACAAAGAAGGAGCAATCAAAGCCATAGTTCACTGTTTAAGTGCTGCAAAGTAAATGTTTTCAGCGTTACCTGCCTGCTAAATCCATAACAATTGCCTATTTTCGCTTCCACAAATCTCGAAACTATGCAAACCGGATTATTACATTTACACAGCTTTTTACGCTGGGCCATTGTTCTTTTATTCTTAGTGGCTATTTTTAAAAGCCTGGGCGCAGGTAATAAACCTTTTACTAAAGGACATGCTACTGCGGGCCTGTTACTAATGATCTGCTGCGATATTAACCTGCTGGTTGGCTTAGTTCAATGGTTTACCGGAACCTTTGGCTTAAAGCTTTTCCAGCAAATGCCGATGGGAGATATTATGAAAGCCCCGGTTTACCGCTTCTTTGCTATAGAACATCTTTTGGGAATGATTGTAGCTATTGCCCTGGTACACGTAGGTAAATCTTTCGCTAAAAAGAATATACCCGATGCTACCAAACATCGCAAAACAGTTTTGTTTTACGTAATCTCTTTTATTATCATGCTGGCGTCTATTCCATGGCCTTTCAGGGAGGTAGGACAAGGAAGAGGATGGTTTTAATAGAAGCGAGCGGTAAATAGGGTTTAGCTAGTTGGAAGCTCCGAGGAATGAGTGTTGAATATTGAGTATTGACTATTTCCCTTACCCGCTATTTATGTTCACTGGTTTATTTCTCGCAGGGCGCGCAGAGGCGCAGAACATTGAACATTTCCCTACTCACTATCCACTACTTTTTCCCCAACTCAATCACTTCGCAATCCTTAAAATTACTCCCGTCAATCACAAACCGGATGAGCGTTCTCACTTTCTGCCACCCCTGTTTACCGGCAGCGCCGGGATTCATGTGAAGGCATTGACGTGGATCATCAAACATTACTTTGAGTATATGAGAATGACCGCTGATAAATAGTTGGGGCTTTTCGGCAATTACCTGCTTCTTCGTTTCTGTATTATACTTTGGTGGATAGCCGCCTATATGCTTCATCATCACCTTCACGTTTTCAATCGTAAAAACGGATATTTCGCCAAATTGAGAGCGGATATCTGCTCCGTCAATATTACCATAAACACCGCGCAATGGTTTAAAAGCCCTCAACTCATCGGCTATCGTTGCCGCGCCAAAATCGCCGGCATGCCAGATCTCATCACAGGTGTCAAAATGCTTAAACACCTGTTCATCTAAAAAGCTATGCGTATCGGATATAAGCCCAATGCGTGTCATATAATAAGGTTAATAAAAAGGTAGGAAAGCCGGAAAATAGCCACCTTATATCTGAATACCATCATCTAATCTCTGTATCGCCAATTAATCCTTGGTCATTCTTTGTGTAGAGATCAGGATCTTTTTAGCTACCAGCTGATTTTTCAAGAAGGCTTTTCTTTCTGCTTTAAACCCGCGTTTATTGTAAGACTGCTTCAGTATTTTTTCAAGATCGGGTTTACCCGCATTCACCCAGGCAGTGTACCAGAAGTCAGCCAATGCGTTGGAAGAAGCTATCAGTTGGTCGTTAATCGAAGTTTTTAAGGCGCGGGAATACTCTTTGGCAAAGGCGCTGGTGTAAAACCGCCTGTTCTTGCCCCAGCGAACTTCCCAGCGATATTTGGTTGAATCGGTGAAATTCTTTGACACTTCTTTTTCCTGCGCAAACATCTCCGGTAATAAAGAAAATGTATGCTCAATGATCTTCCAGATTTCCTGTTCAGGAGAAGCCAGGTATTTTGCTTTATGGCGGCTGCTTAATTTATAGTTTAGAATTTCAACCTCAGGAACCGTGGTTTCCCACAGATCATGAATGCCGTTCTGCCCTGTAAGCTGGCCGTCGTAATTAATAGAAGTATGTAAAGGCACATGCGCATCCGCGATATAATGGCTCAGGTCTGCTGCGTAAAATACGATGCTGTCTGCATTCTGAGAACGGAAAGCATCGGTTAGTTTTCCCATATACTCTACAACCACGTAAGGCAGCGTGCCATATTTATTAAGCGTATCGAAACTATATTTAGCTACCGCATCCTCCAATTTACGCGGAACCACGCTAAAGGCTGAGTCGCCAAAATACTCCATATCCATATAATGCTTGCTTCCCTCCGATTCGTCCTGGTTCCGCCTGACATCTGGTCTTGGAGCGCCATACACCAATGAGTCTTTATGAGTATAAAAAAAAGCCTGCATAAGTTTAGGCAATTCATAAATAGCCAATTGAGCAACCGTACGATGTACCAGGTAGCCCCAACCTGAAACGGATATAATAACAATAATTAAAAACGCCGAAAGTGTAAAATATTTTCTCTCCATATACTTGCCAATGAGCTGCAAAGTTGCGGGAAATACGGCATCATTTCACCGTTACAACATTAATAAAGCAATAACAATCTAAAATATTGACTTCAAACATCCCGTTCAATCGCCTGTCGCAAAATAAAAATGATGTAACCTGTAACAAATTATCTTTGAGTGATACTTACTCATCATAAATTTCTACAATGCCGCTACTTGAAGTAAAAAATCTTAAAAAGTATTTCGCCACGCAGAAAGCCGTTGACGATATTAGCCTTAGTATTGAGCAGGGCCAGATATTCGGACTACTGGGCCCTAACGGAGCCGGTAAAACCACACTAATCAGGATGATAACGGGTATTTTTTATCCGGATAGCGGCTCTATCACCTTTGACGGAAAACCCTTTGACCCAGCTAATGACATTTCTAAAATTGGCTATATGCCCGAAGAGCGTGGCTTATACAAGAAAATGAAGATCGGTGAACAAACCCTTTACCTGGCTCAATTAAAGGGTTTAGGCAAAAAGGAAGCTACCGAAAAAATAAAACAATGGTTTGCCCGCTTTGAAATGGAGAGCTGGTGGAACAAAAAAGTGGAAGACCTGTCAAAAGGTATGCAGCAAAAATTGCAATTTGTAACAACCGTTTTGCACAACCCCAAGCTGGTAATACTGGATGAACCTTTTAGTGGCCTGGACCCTGTAAACAGTAACCTGATCAAGGATGAGATCTTTAACCTTGCGAAAAACGGCTCCACCATTATATTCAGTACGCATCGTATGGAGCAGGTAGAAGAAATCTGTGACCATATTGTTTTGGTGAACAGGGGCCAAAAAATACTGGATGGTACCGTAGGCCAGGTAAAGCAGGATTTTAAAGAAGACCTGTACAAAATAGCATTTGCAGAAAACGGCGCGCAGCTTACGGATAACGAGGTTTTTTCCATCAAAAGAACATCAGGCAATAGTATTATTGTTCAGAAAAGAGATGGCAGAAACAATAATGAAATACTGCAATATCTTTTATCAAGCGGGATACCCATAGAGTCTTTCAATGAAATACTGCCCAGTTTAAACGATATATTTATCAGGCAGGTAGATGGTACGCCGCTGGCCCGCCGCTTCCAGGAAATTGATTAATTAATACCCAAAACACAACGCATGAATAAGACATTCTTAATTATACAACGCGAGTACTTGACCCGTGTACGCAAGAAAACCTTTATTATATCGACCCTCCTGTTTCCCCTGTTGTATCTTGGGTTAATATTCGGAACTTCCTATATCGGGGCCAAATCATCTACCCAGCTAAAAATTGCTGTAGTAGATTCTTCGGGTAAATTTACTCCCGAAAAAATTGCAGAGGCCAATGAAGCTGGGAAATCCAATGTGCTCACCCTGGTAAAGGATGATCCTAAGAAATTGTCTGAAAGCTTCGAAAAAAAGGGGTATGATGGCTATGTAGTTATTCCGGCTAGTATTATGGTAAACAAAACGCCGGGAAATATTTCTGTTAAATCCAACAGGACCCTTGGCGCCATTTCCGAAGTGCAGTCGAAGCTCAACAATATCTGGAATGATATCAAATACGAGGAGTTGGGTATTGATATGCAGAAGCGTGAAACCCTTACAGGCAGCCATTTAAATGTTTCTGCAGAAAACCTGAAAGACAAAAACTCCAATGGCACTTTTGCTATGATCATTGGCTATGCTGCCGGGTTCCTGGTTTATTTCATACTGCTGATCTATGGCTCGCAGGTAATGATGGGGGTAATGGAAGAAAAAACCAATCGTATTGCAGAAGTGATGGTATCTTCTGTAAAACCATTTCAGCTTATGTTGGGTAAAATAGTAGGTATCGCCCTGGTGGCACTCACCCAGTTTTTGCTGTGGATAGCATTTGTATTTATTATTTTTAATGTGAGCAAAGCAGCTGTGGAAGCTAATCCTTCTATGGGCGAGATGGTGCAAAGCGCTCAAAAAGTATTTACCAGCGTTAACATGGGTTTACTGCTTACTTTATTTGCTTTTTACTTTTTAAGCGGTTTCTTCTTCTACTCATCTATTTATGCTGCGGTGGGAAGTGCTGTAAACGAAGATGTACGGGAAGCTCAATCCCTTTCCTTCCCTATCACCCTTATCATCATTTTTGCCATTTTTATGCTCACCATAGCCATGAAAGATCCCACCAGTCCGGTAGCAGTATGGACGAGCATCATTCCATTTACCTCTCCTATTGTAATGATGGCGCGCGTAGCCTATGGCGTACCCGGTACCGTGCCTTACTGGCAGTTGGCATTAAGTATGACTTTACTGGTAGCCAGCTTTCTTTTCATGGTATGGTTTGCGGGAAAAATATACCGCACAGGTATTTTAATGTATGGCAAAAAACCTACCTGGAAAGAAATGATCAAGTGGGCGTTTAGAAAATAGCGACTACATCTATTGATAATAATTTACAGACGATAGGCCGTTAGCAACGGAATATCGTCTGTTTTTTTACTAAACAGCCATGTTATCCCATTCGTCTTACCATTTCCAATTCACAGTTTACCGTCATTTAATCACAGTTTACCGACCAGCACTATGCCGCGCAGCCTGCAGTAATTAATTTTATGTTATAATTTTAAAGCACAATGCTCAGGTTTTTAAGAAAATATAGCGAGGTGATCCTTTGGAACGGTGCACTCATTTTACTGGGGGTTATGAACGTGGATAACAATACATCGCTTTGTATTTTAAAAAACCTGGGGTTTACCTGGTGCCCGGGCTGCGGACTCGGCCATGCCATACATTATGCCCTGCATTTTGATTTTCAAAGATCAGTACAAGAACATATTTTAGGGATCCCCGCAACGCTCATTATTTTTTATCAAAGCTGCAAAGCAATCTATACAATCAACAAAACAAACAACTATGGACCAGCAACAACTTTTACGAATGTTTCCTGATATGGAGTACGATGAGATGGCGACGATCATGCAACTCACTCAAAATATGACCGAACAGCAGCAACAAACCTTCCTGGCTATCTTCCAGGGTAAAAGGAGAGACCGTACCCTAATGCTGGTGCTGGCGCTATTAGGATTTGTAGGCTTTGCTGGTATACACCGGATCATCACGGGGGATATAGGCTTAGGCATCTTATACTTCTTTACATGTGGTCTTTGTTTTGTGGGAACGATCGTAGACCTGATCAATATTAAAAGTATTACCCTTACCTACAATCAAAAGATGGCATACGAAGCAGCTAATATGGCGGTTGCTACTTTCAGGTAATCTTATTTCGTATAAGAAAATGCCGCTCCTGCATAATAGTTTCTGCGTGGGGCGGCATTGTAGTACCGGCCCGAAACCGCATTAATATCGTTACCCAGGCTATAGGTTTGATTGAGCAGGTTATCTGCTCCCAGGTACAGGTTAAGCCGGATCTTTTTATGTGCGATTATATAGCCAACCTTACCGGCCACTAAATGATAAGGAGGTGCCGATACGCTATTCGCATCATTCAAAAAAACAGCGGAAGCGCCATAATAGGAACCTATCAGGTAAATACCGTTCTTTAAATAAGCATCTCCCCAAATAGAGAAAGTGTTAGCCGGCACACCTGGCAATACCTTACCGGAAAAATCATTTCCCTCTTTTTCAAAATCGGTATACCTGAAATGACTGTAAGTGTAAGCTGCTGAAAGCCACCCGCTTTCAATAAATGAACTGCGGCGAACATAATTGTATCCGGTAAATAGTTCTACTCCATTTTGTCTTGTGCGTCCCGCATTCGTAAAATAGTCGGCGCCCGACTCATCGCGCCGCTGCACCAAAGCATCCTTCAAACGAAAAGTAAATACCCCGGCTTCGATCCGTAAGCGAGGCAAAGAGTTGATCTTTCCCATCAATTCATAATTCCAGCCTTTTTCTGCCTGTAGTGATGTATTAATAATACCTGTTGAAGGCAATAGCTCTGCTACCGTTGGAGGTGAAAATGATTTAGAGGCTAGTATACCGACACTATTGTTGCCAGCGAAGGCTTTAGAAACAGCGAAGCGGGGTATAAGCTCCGTACTGAAAGAAAAGGGCTGGTTTACAACAGGGTTATCACTCAATCTTTCAAAAGCGACCCGGCTTTTATTATAGCTTAAGCCCGCGCTATAACTCCACTTATTGGCCATATCAAATACCAGCTGAGAAAAAATATTATAAACCGTAGTCTGCACATCGTCATTAGTTTGCAGGGTATCGGCCATCCCTTTTCTATTTCCCAATACCTTTATATTAAAGTTACCAGACTGCAGCTCAGCACCATTCTGCCAGTCTATACGGTTACCATTATCGTATTTTTTATCCAGTTTGAATATAGTTCTGGCTCCAAAATGAGGTTCATTGCGCATTTCGTAATTTCTAACAGCGCTGTTCTCTATACGGTGGTAAGCTCCGTAAATGGTTGTGCTGTTGGAGAAAACGGAGTTGAATTTATTTTTATACCCAACACCTACAAGCAAATTGCGTTGAAATATAGCAGCTTTGGCATCTACGGCTGAAGGAAAAATACCGGCAGCGGGTCTTGCCAATCCTGGGTTAGCCTCAAATTCACTCAGTGTAAGCCCTCCTGGCGTTTGGTAATACATATCGGTAAATAATACATGAGCGCTTAGCTGCTGCTTATCCGATATTTTGAATTCACTTGTCATTGAGAAATTATCGCGACGCATCGCCGACTGATCCCTGTATCCATCAGTCTCGTTATGCGAGTAGCTAATCCTTGAAGCCATATTTTGGCCCGCAATAGTACCCGATGCAAACAGCCCCTTCATCTGATAACTGCCACCCGTCAATTCCAGCGAGGCCTCATTTGCTTTTGCAGGAATATTTTTGATCAGCACTTGCCCACCGGTTCCGGCACCGTAGCTGGTATTAGCAGTGCTTTTTATAAAAGTCATGTTAGAGAAACTGTTCAACGTAAGTTGGTTAAAGTAAGTATTGCCGCCGGGATCTGTTAAAGGAATATCATTCCAGTAAATCTTTATATTTCTTACTCCAAAAGGCGACCGCAGAGAACTGCCCCTCATGTTAAGCCGGTAACTCCCCGGCGACCTTTCCTCCATCCGCACACCCGCAACGGTATTGATTAGATTTAGCATGGTAGCCTTATTAGCAGGAGGTTCCAGGAAACGCGTCTTCACAACCGCAGCAGTCATCGCATTTCCAAACCGGCCTTCTGCAAATACGGTATCTTCAGCCATTACGTGGCCTGGGGCGACTGGTGCTGCCTGTGCTACTAACCATACGGGTGCCGACAATAGCCAGGAAACTACAAGGCAGCGAATACCTAAAGAACTACTCGTTGAAGAAGACCTACCCAAACCCAAACGGCGGAAAACATTGTACTGCATTAAATTACTCAACAAAAAAACGATTTAGAGGAATAAAATTAAGGTAGCCGGTTGTAATTTTGCCCACGGTTTCCAACAATTATATGCAGGGCATTTATGGCATGAATTTTTGTAGGACAATAATGATTTTCAGAACTATCCAAACCTTATTGTATGTATAACAGGATTTTTATCAGCTGCCTTTTAATGCTGGCTTTTTATGCCTGCAAAAATGAAGACAAAAAGCCTTCCGATACAGGCGCACCTTCCCAAGATAGCATTGTAACAACTCAGCGCCTTTCAGATACCTATTTTTTTAAAACTATGGAAGGTACTATTGCCGGCAAACCGGTAGTGATGCATATCGTAAAAGCTGCTGATCGCATTGATGCGAATTACTACTATACAGAACAGGGGCAAACCATCTTTCTTTCCAGGAACTGGGAAAAAACATCGGGGGATAGCATTTACCTTATAGAGATCACGAACATAACATCAGGAAAATCTCCTTCCCTGGCTTTAGCTATTTCGGGCGATGGTATTAAAGGAAGCTGGACCAGCGGCGACGAAACAAGCTCCTACCCCGTAGATCTTAAAGAATCGACTATTCAGCCATCAGTAAATCTGGTAGCAATCGGTGCCGTTGACTCGGCGCAATACCTTAAGTTCAAAAAAGACACGCCTACACTTAAAACTTCGGTATCGGTAATTGCCGCTGCTGGCAACCAGGCCTGGCTGAATGAACGGGTAAAAAGCCTTTTAAGCGGTAATAAAAAAGAAGCTCCGGATCAAACGATGCAGCAGGCTGTTAATAACCAGGTTAAACAGGCTGTTGACGGTTATGCCGCCGAGGTTGATAGCAGTATCGTAGGTATTTCGAACGATGGCCCTCATTATTTCTTAAACCGGGAGTATGAGACCATGGGCAATGTAATACTGAATCAAAACGGCTACCTCGTACTAAGCATGTATAACTACGCTTACACGGGGGGCGCACATGGTAACTATGGAACGAGTATGTATTGTTTCGATGCTAATGCCCAAAAGCAATTATCATTGCAGGACCTGCTATCTATTGATTCAACAACCATGCAACAACTCCTGGAGCAAAACTACAGGAAGCAATATGCCGTACCAGTCACCACCCCCATCAGTACCCGACTATTTGTGAAAAAGCTCGAACCTAATGATAATTTTTATTTCTCGCCTAAAGGTTTAGGATTCTCTTATTCGCCTTACGAAATAGCTTCTTACGCAGATGGAGAAATAAAAGTATGGATACCTTTCACCGAATTAAAGCCTTACCTGAATGTTGATTTTGCAAAGCGCATGCATTTGTAGCACTTTTTTTTAATGCTTTAACAATTCGGATAGATACCGATTGGTTGAATCCCTTTACCTTTAGCGCAAATGTTACGGCTGCTGTTGTTTTCATGCTTTTTAACTGCTACCCTGGCGGGCGCTGCGCAAGTGCCTGATTTCATATCTGTAAGAAAGAAAAATGGTGTACCGGTAAAGAACTACTACGCGGGAGTTAACATATCTTTCCTTGCCGTTGATGGCAGACGCTACGATGCCCTGATCCATAAAATAGCCAACGACAGCATTTACCTGCGTTATTTCACTACAGCTCCTTATACTAATCTTTTCGGCACTGTTAGTTATGATACGGTAACCACTTATATTTTACAACTTCATTATAAAGGCATTAAGTATATCAATACGCCCAAGGCTGGCTATAGAAACCATTACCTGGGCAAGCTGGGTGGAATGGCAGCCATTGGCGGACTAGGTTATACCGCTTTGAATATTATAAACGGCTTAATAGAAAAAGCCGACCCATTGCTGGATGACCGGAATGCAAGAAATGTAGCCATTGCTACCGGTGTGGGTGGAACAGGTTTCTTACTCAACCGGATTTTCAGAAGTTCTAAAAAGGGAAACCGGTACAAAATTGTATATGTAGACATGAGCATAGATAAGCCCTGACTTCTAACACCCCAATTCCGTTCGGACGAGTTGCCTTATCAGATGAACGCCTAAAATTAAATACACCGTTACTGCTGAACGGCTTGATCGATGTTAATATATAGCCCACCCAAAATGTAAAGTGCGGTCTTTCCGGGCTTGAATCGAGCCGCATAGCGGCGACATATTAACTTGTCTGATAATAGTACCCTATAGATCCGCCAGCCAGTTTGTGCGCATTACAATAAATTTCATTTTTCTTCTTTTCTTTGCAGAAATTCTTCAGGATAAAAACCTGACAAAATATGCAGAAAACCATTCAGCTCAAATTATCTCCGCAGGAGGCATCTGACCATGCATTCATTCTACAGCAAATAGCTGCCAGTGAAAATATTAGTCCTGCCAGCATTACAGGCTTCACCATTTTAAAGCATTCGATTGATGCCCGCGCCAGGCAGCCCTGGTTCAATTTAAAAGTAAATGCTTTCATTAACGAACCTTACCAGCAGCGGGAAATTCAATCCTTTTCTTTTAAAGATGTGAGCAAGGCAGAGAAAAAAGTGATCGTGATTGGGGCCGGGCCTGCCGGGCTGTTTGCCGCACTTCAACTGATTGAAGACGGCATACAACCTATTGTGCTGGAACGGGGTAAAGATGTAAAGTCGCGCAGGCGTGACCTGGCAGCTATGAACAAGGAAGGGATCGTAAATCCTGAAAGCAATTACTGCTTTGGAGAAGGCGGGGCTGGCACTTACAGTGATGGGAAGCTGTACACGAGAAGTAATAAGAGAGGCGATATCGACCGGATACTAAATCTTTTCGTACGTTTTGGAGCTGAAGAAAAAATCCTGTACGAAGCTCATCCGCATATCGGCACCAATAAACTCCCCAAGATCATCACAGCCATGAGAGACCAGATCATCGACTGCGGAGGAGAAGTGCTGTTTGATCAAAAAGTTGTCGACTTTATTATTAAGGGTGATACGCTTAAAGGTGTCATTACTCAGGATGGCAGCAAAATAGCAGCAGCAGCCACTATTCTCGCTACCGGCCATTCGGCCCGTGATATTTTTCATTTGCTGCATAATAAAAACGTCTTAATTGAAGCGAAACCTTTTGCCTTAGGCGTTCGCGCCGAACATCCCCAAAGTTTAATTGATACGGCTCAGTATAAATGCGATACCAGGGGCGAATACTTACCACCCGCTTCTTACAGCCTGGTACAACAGGTGCATCATATAGGCGTATTTAGTTTTTGTATGTGCCCGGGGGGTATTATTGCTCCGGCCGCTACAGGGCCTAACGAAATTGTAGTAAATGGCTGGTCTCCCTCTAAGCGAAATAACCCTTATGCCAATTCAGGCATTGTAGTACAGGTTCAACTGGCTGATATTATTAAGAATTCAAAAGCAACGGATATTGATCCGCTTGCGTTATTAAATTTCCAGCAGGAAGTAGAACTAAGAGCATTTAAGTCCGGAGGCGGTTTATTAAAAGCCCCGGCTCAGCGAATGGTTGATTTTTGTACCAACAAGGTTTCCACCACTTTGCCTGGCTGCTCTTACCTGCCCGGCATTAATAGTGCCAACCTGGGTGAGGTGCTACCCGGTTTCATACACGGGGCTTTACAAAAAGCATTTGTTGAGTTTGGTAAAAAGATGAAGGGATATTATACCAATGAAGCCGTACTGGTAGCAACCGAATCGCGCACTTCATCACCTGTGAGAATACCAAGAGATAATGCTACACTGCAACATCCGCAGATTAAAAACCTTTATCCCTGTGGTGAAGGCGCTGGCTATGCGGGTGGCATTGTAAGCGCAGCCATGGATGGCGAGCGGGTAGCCCGGAGTATATGCCAGGTAATTGCGGCAGGTTAAACTCACCGCAATTATCATGTTTAGCTATATCAGCCATATACCAAAACTTCAACATCCGGATCAGGCCGGATGTGAGGTAGCAGCGTAAAGGCTACCTGCACAACATCTTTTCATAGAACTTAGTAACGGCACAAAGAGACTCAGGGACTTGCACCTGAGTCTCACTAAAATACAAACTAGTGAAGAGATCTCAAAATATTTTTTCACCGATCAGGGACAAATACATATCTGGTCCCTGCAACTTTTATCCCATATATGGCGGTACTTCCTTCTGCAATTATTTTGCGCGGCTAAATAAATCCATCGATATTTGGGAAGTAAATCAGTTTACATGAAAAGGAAAACGCATCAGGGAAAAATATACGACAAGGAAAAAACAAAGCAAAAGCTGATCAAAGCTGTAGGAAGCATATTGATCAAAGAAGGCTTCCAGCATATAAAGATCAACAGGATCGAAGCTGTTTCCGGTGTATCTAAAAAACTGATTTACCGCTACTTTGGTGGCCTGGAGGGACTGATCAAGGAGTACCTGGAACAAAGAGACTTTTGGAATATCCAGATAAAACAAATGGAAGGCACTTCCTACGATACAACGGTCCCGCTTGAAAAAGAGGAGATAGTTTCAATTCTGGAACAAGACTTCCGTTTCTTTGAAAAATCCCCCGAAATGCAAAAGATCATACTCTGGGGTATCAGCGAAAAAAATAAAACATTAAGAACGATAGCCAATAGTAGGGAACTTTTCGGAGCGCCTGTTTTCAAAAAAGCTGACCTCGTATTTAAAGATAGCGATATTGATTTCCGGGCTGTTTCAGGCACGATTGTGTCTGCAATTTATTACATGATCCTTCATGGTAAAATACTGGGCACTACCGTCTGCGAAATAGACATCACTAAAAAAGAAGGTAAGGAACGTTATTTAAATACGTTTAAGAAAATAATAGAGCTCTGCTACGAACAAGCAACTGACAACAAAAAATGACGGGGTATGAGTCTGCCATCTAATTTCTACTATCGCCCCCAGCCAACTGAAAGCTGAACCCCTGGTGTTACGTCCTTAAAAAAGTTATTGAAATACATAAAAGGCCGTACTGTTGCTGCTCCATATTTAATACCACCTATACCCAGGCTGAAAGTATTCTTCTCAAAAAAATCGCCGCTGCGCTTAACCAGGTAGGATGCAGAAAAAGGTGCGTAAAAGCTTAACTTATCCGGAGTCACACTACCCTTCCTGTATTCATATAAAAAGCCAACAAAATCGTTCCGGTAGGTTTTTAATTTATTATCCGGGCCTTTATCAAACAAAAAGTAGGGTTCCCAATATAAAGCAAAACGAACCAGGCTCTTGTAACGCGGGGCTTTCAAGTACAAATCTATACTCGTATTAAAAGAAGGTGCCAAATAGCTTTTAAAATTCTGCAGGTTAGCGCTAACCGAAAAAGAAAGGTTGTTCCTGCTGCGACTTTCAGCTTCTACACGCCCTTCAACCTGGTTATTAGCGATGCTGAATTCGCCTTTATACCTGGAAGTAAAACCGACCATATTGGATTGCTTCTGCTTGCTGCCTGAATTTTTACCGGTTGCATGCCTTTCCTGTATTTGCTGATCAACCTTTTTAATAAACTCATTGATTATATCAGAAGTCATGTAAACCCGCAGATCTTCTATCTGGTTTACACGGAAGGAGAAAACGGCTGCCTCCTGGATTGTTTTAGGCTTTCTTGGATAAATGTTAATGGTATCCTTGGTTCTCTTAACCTGGTATGCTTTGCCATCAACCACCGACAATACTTTGCCCGTTTCTGCTCCGGGAATAACGGTCAGGCCATTTTTGCCGCCCGGGTTATAATAATACAATACTTTATTTGATACCGCGTCATTAACACTATCCTTAATCGCATCATAATTAGCGAAAAAAGATTGGACGATGCTTTTAAAATCTACACCATTGCCGATGGTTTGAGCATCGTGGGCATATACAACCAGTTTATTCGTTCCCCCAAGATCAAGCGTAATACCTTTAAACCCCGCTTTTTCAAATAAATCAGCAGGCATTTCCCAATAGGTTTTTTGCGCATTTAACTGCAAACCAAAAACGATTAGGCTTACCGCTATCACAATACTTTTCGATTTCATACTATTAAATTTATGGTTGAAACATTGGCAGGTCAGAAGAGTATTTCTCCGTCGTATATTCCTGCTGCTCACCTCTGCTGATAAAAAAATGTTTGAGTTTACTTTGTTTAGGTTCGGTTTTCACAACGGCCGAGACCGTGGCCAGCAACTTTTCTTCTGAAATGACCTCCAGCGGTTTAGCATTCCTGGTTTCTGTCTGAGTAATAGCTACCGGCACTCTTTCAACACTTTCCTCCGTTGACCCGATGTGCTCCTGCTCTTGTTGCTTAATGGCGCTTTCGTTGGTATCTTGCAATGCAGAATTGATCTCAGCTGCTTCTTTTCTATGGTTCGCTAAATGAATCGGTTTTTTTTGTAATGCGGAAATTCCCAGGCTTTCATTTGCTCCGCTAATGCTTTTCACAACCGAATCTCCAACTATGTGCTTTGGCTCCTTATGAATTTGTACTCCAGAGACTGTTACATCATGATGCTTACGTTCATCAGATTCTTCTTTCAAAAACCAGTAACCTGCCCCTATGATCACACAAGCGGCAGCTGCGCCTGCAATCATTCTCACCAGCCGGTAACGGCCACCACCTTTGCGTTGTTGCAGCTTATTCCAGCCATTGTTTATATTATAGCTATCCAGGGTATATTCTTCTAACGTTCTTCTTATTTCATCCAACTCATTCATGATCTATGTTTTTAGAACAAATTGCTGCAGCAGTTTTTTTGCCTTATTCAATTGCGACTTCGAAGTCCCTTCAGAAATGAATAACACTGCTGCAATTTCTTTGTGGCTCAAGCCTTCCACCACAAAAAGATTAAATATCGTCCTGTAGCCGTCAGGCAACCGCGATACCAGTTTGAATAATTCATCAGCGGCCAGCTTGTCTATGATGCTTACCGCTTCCAGTGGAATATCCATTGTAAATTCGTCCTTAGTGTAATTAATTTTTAAGGATCGTAAATACATCAGGCATTCATTAACCATTATTTTCTTGATATAAGCCCTTAGATTTTTCTCTCCGGAATACTCGAACGCTGCAATACGTGAAAAGAACTTTTGAAAGCCGGTCAGCATCAGATCTTCAGCAATATGCCAGTCTCTGACATACCTGACGCAAACAGCCATCATCAGCCTGGCATAGCAGTCAAATAATTGTTTTTGTGCCCTGGCATTCCCCTTTTTACATTCGCTAACGATTATTTCCAAAATGCTTTACTTCAGGTTATATGATATTATAAATGCAGGTTGGTAAGGAAAGGTTGCCTGAAAAATTATTATTTGGGAAATAAAATACTGGACGTTCCAGACGCAGCAAAGCAGTGATGGTGGGTGGATTGCAGTTACTCGAAAAGAATTTTACTTCTTGTGAAGGTCAGATTCAGGGTCAATCTCCACAACTGAATCGTGTTCATGTGCGGCTACCACTTTATCATTGTGCAGGTTTTGTATAGAATCCTCATGCTCCACTTCAACCTGCTCTACCCAAACAGCATACTGGTTGGGATAAATATTCATATCGTTATGTATAGCAAACACCCGTGTAAAAGCAGCGCCGAAATAAAGAATAACAGCCGAGTAATACACCCAAAGCAGTATAACGATAATAGATCCCGCAGCACCATAAGCAGATGTCATTTTATTGTGGCCCAGGTAGTAGCTTATTAAAAACTTACCGAACATAAAAAGTATAGCGGTTACTATCGCCCCGGCACGAACTGCTTTCCATCGGAGACGTGCATCCGGCAACACTTTAAAGATCAGGCCGAATAGAAAAGAGATAATCAGAAAAGTGATGCCAAGGTTTAACAGGTACGCAATAGTTACTTTTGTTTGAGGAATGTTTTTAGTGAGCTGATCGATAAAAATATCCATAAGCCCATTTACCAGTAACGATACTAACAGCAGAAAACCTAAAGAAATGACCACCGAAAACGACAACAGCCGGTCAATGATCAGTTTTAACCATCCTTTGCCTTTCTTAGGTCTTGTTTTAAGACGCCATATTACATTAATGGAATCCTGTATCTCGGCAAAAATACTCGTGGCTCCAAAGATTAGTGTACCTAATCCTACAATTGTTGAAAAGCTTTTATCGGGAAAAGTGGAGGCATTAGTTATAGTTGCTTCTATTTGCCTGGAAGCATCAAGTCCTACCAACGCAGAGATCTGACTATACAAGCTGGACTTAATATTTGCATCATGCCCGGAAAAAACATCTGCGATCCATAATACTACGATCAGCAAACCAGGGATAGAAAAGATCGTATAGTAGGCCAGCGCTGCACTTAATTTAAAAATGCGCATATCAAATATTTCCCCAACCGATTGCTTGATGATAGTCCAGGTCTTTTTCATGAACCTTTATTTCAATTTTGTATTATTTGCATGCCGTTCAGCATCTCGTATAGTTTTCTTGTCAAAGTTTTTATTCAACGCCTCCGTAAGATCAATACCTGTTTGATTGGCAAGGCAAAGCACTACCCACAAAACATCTGCCATTTCGTCGCCAAGCATTTGTTTTTGCTCCTCTTCCGTGTAAACTTTACCATTCTTATAAGATTGTTCGCCATAAATGCGCGCCATATGCTTTGACAGTTCTCCTACTTCTTCGGTTAAAATAGCCATATTGGTTAACTCACCAAAATATTTAACCCCAATAGTTTTTATCCATTGGTCTACCTGTTGTTGTGCTTCGTTGATCGTCATATTATTCTTTATTCTTTGTATCAATAATAATCGTTACCGGGCCGTCGTTAATAAGCTGTACCTGCATATCGGCACCAAATACGCCTGTTTGAATGGTTTTGCCCAAATCATTTTGTAGCCGGGCAATCATCTGCTCATACAGCGGCACTGCTACAGGCGGTTTACTTGCCTTAATGTAAGAGGGGCGGTTACCTTTTTTAGTGGATGCATGTAAGGTAAACTGGCTTACCAATAATATATCGCCCGCTACTTCTTTTACAGATAAGTTCATTACACCATCTGCATCATTAAACACCCTTAACTGTGTTATTTTCTGACTCAGCCATTGAACGTCTTCCTCATTATCCTGGTCTTCAATACCCAGTAATATCATCAGGCCTTTATCAATAGTTGCGTGCACAACATTATCGATAGTTACGGAAGCACTTTGCACTCTCTGAATCACCACTTTCATCGGTTCATTTTTTATAGTTTATTTGTCAGATGCCCGCATGTCGGCAGGCAGGGAATTCACCAAATAATCATTGCTCCGGATATGCAGGATACTTAAGGCTCATTCATGTATGCAAAATATACAATCTAATGTCCCTTGTAAAATTTATTATTGTCGCCGGAACCATGTAGCAGGATTTCTTGAAGCGATGAAACCCTTCCCGGGATTCTCATTCCCGGTTTGCATTCGTTTTAAGATTGAAAAATTTCATGTAGGTTTAGCCTGACAATTGAATAATATGGATGTATCAAAAGAAATTCTTTTCAAAACAACCCGCAGCGGAGGCAAAGGGGGGCAAAACGTAAATAAAGTAGAAACAGCGGTATTAGCCAGCTTTCATATCGATGATTCCGCACTATTATCGGCAGCTCAAAAGCAACTATTACATGAGAAGCTGGCAAATCGAATCAATAACGAAGGGTATTTATGGGTAAAGTCAGAAACCTATCGCACCCAATTGGAAAACAAAACGGACGCGATAAGAAAAATAAACGGAGCTATTGCTAAAGCGTTGCTCAAAAAGAAATCCCGTATTGCCACCAAAGTGTCAAAAGCTTCTATTGAAAGAAGGATCGAGTCGAAAAAAAGAAAAAGTATTACAAAAGACAATAGAAGAAAATATCGCGGGGATTAACAGACTAACGAAATTGTTCGCTATTTTTAGGAGGTTACGAATAAAGAGGTTATCTGAATACTCCAGCTTTTAACATGTAGTGCCATTTATTATGAAGTTCAAAACAATAGCAAATCCGGTAATCTGGATATTTATTCTTCTTCTGGGAAGCTCTTTCGATACTTTCGCCCAAAAGAAGAAAACCCTCAATTTACTCAATAAAGAAAATGCTGCCCTTTGGCGGGGCTACGGTGGTAAAACGCTTCCTCCCGGTTGGATATTAAGTGATAATATGCTTTGGGTAGATAACGACAAGATCAATGAAAAAGTAAATGATGTATCTTATAAGGGTAGCCGCGATATTATTTTTTCAGGACAGGAGTTTGAGCATTTTGAATTGACCATAGACTGGAAAATAGGTAAGGGAGGCAACAGTGGTATTTTTTACCATGTAAAGGAGGGATATGGTGGCCCATCCAACATATCGCCCGAATACCAGCTGATTGATGATGAGAATTATGCGAGTATGCATAGCAATTTAAAAGATTACAATGCCCAGTTCGGCTCGAAAAATCCCGAACAGCTACAGGATTGGCAAAAGACCGGTGCAGATTATGCGATGCACCCGGCTGATGAAAGCAAAAAAGTATTACATCCCGCAGGTGAGTGGAATACCACCAAAATTGTAGTAGCTCCCGGCAGAATCGAGCACTGGCTGAACGGGGTTAAAATAGTGAGTTTTAATCCGGATTCGGAAGACTGGCAGACGCGGAAAAACTCGGGCAAATGGGCGAAAAGCCCTGACTATGGCAAGTTTAAAACCGGGTATATAGGTCTGCAGTACCATGGCAGCTCCTTATGGTTCAGAAATATAAAAGTAAAACCTCTTAAATAATATCATCAACGAAAAGCCATTATTAAAAACAAAAACTGATGAAAAGAATAGAATTTATAAAAACTACTGCGGCCGGTAGTTTAGCATTTCTGCTACCGTTGTCTTCGATTGCTTCGGGAACCAAGAAATTAAGAATTGCCCAGGTTGGTTTGGGTATGATGGGTACAGCCGATTTAAAAGATATAGCTTCGCACGCTGCGGTAGAAGTAGTAGCTCTATGCGATGTGGATATGAACAAGATCAATGCAGTGAAAGGCACGTATGCCAATGCGAAGATCTTTACTGATTACCGGGAGATGCTTAAAAGCATTGGCGGCGAGATAGACGCAGTTGTAGTATCAACGCCCGACCATGCCCACGCCCCTGTTGCCCTGATGGCTATGGAGATGAACAAGAACGTTTATTGCCAAAAGCCACTTACGCATTATATTTCTGAGTCGCGCAAAATGGAACAGGTAGCAGCTCAGAAAAAACTGGTTACGCAAATGGGTATCCAGGTACATTCTTTTTACGATTACAAATTAGCCAGCATCTTAATTCAAAAAGGGATTATCGGGAAAGTTAAAAAAGTAATTGCCTGGTCACCAAAAGTATGGGGATATGACGGCGCTGAACCGGAAGGAAGCGATCCGGTACCTGAAGGATTGGACTGGAACTTATGGCTGGGAACCGCAAAAGAAAGGCCTTATAAAAAAGGATTTTATCATCCGGGAAACTGGCGTAAATACCTCGATTACGGCTGCGGCACCTTAGGCGATATGGGTGTTCATATTTTTGATACGCCATACAACGCTCTAAAGCTGGGCGTTCCCTTAACCGTGAAGAATGAATGCCGTGCTCCTAATGGTTTTGGACACCCTGAAAAGAACCATGTGGTGTATGTTTTCCCCGGTACACCTTATACGGCTAAAACACTGGAATGGGTTTGGTACGATGGCAAAAGCGCACCGGAGTTGCAGGATGAGTTAAAACTTCCCAACGGTGAAACATTACCCGATCAGGGAGCTATGTTCATTAGTGAAAACGGTCAGCGCCTGTTATTGCCGCACTTTATGCAACTTCCAAAACTAATTATCAATGATGCTTACCAAACCATTGATATTAAGAAGTACGACACTAAAGGCGAAGCCGGTAAACCCACAGTAAGTTATGACGTTGAGGGGCAAAAACATTATCATGAGTTTGTAGATGCCTGCCTGGGCAAAGCCAAATGTAGTGCGCCTTTCTCATATTCGGCCAAGCTGACAGAAGTTATTTTATTGGGGGTTATAGCCGCTCAGTTCCCCAATAAAACTTTGAACTGGGACGGCAAGAATGCGCGGTTCAAAGAAGCTGAAGCAAATAAATTTTTAGAAGGCGAGTACCGGAAATTTTAATAAAGAATCGGTCAATTAAAAGAGCCCGTGATTTAAAACCACGGGCTCTTTTGTGTTTAGAGGACTGAAACTATTTTGAAAACCTGAAATTCGAAAAGTAGTAAACGATATCCTGTGTTGGCGCCCAGGTAATAGAAGGTTCTCCTCCTATATTTATAACTATCACCCTATTATGTTTACCCACACTCTGTGAAAGGTCTACAGTTATATCTGTCCAGTTTTGCAGGTTTGCATCACTAATGGTGAAAGCATCCCTTCCATACTCCCAATATTGCTGACCAAAAGTGCTTTCGGTAGTGAAGGCAAATGAGTAGTTCATAATTCTCATCCACAACCTGTTATACGGAGCGTACACACCGGAGATGGCAGACTTTGGCGGCGCATATACTTTAAACTTTAAAGATTTATATTGAGCCATGTCAAATTCATACTCTTTGGGAATTTGTATTACCAATGTGGCGTTACGGGCTCTCAATGTGGCTTTCAATACATTTTGCAAACCTGCTCCCGCAGGGAATGTAGCGGGTGATATTTCTACATCCAATTTCCAGTTGGCATCTTGTACAACCCCGTCCAGTAAAAATGGTGCCAGCGGAATTAAGGTCTCATCAGGCTTGCCGACTATTTCTACTAAGCCGCGGCTTACATAGGGTGCCAGTTGCGCATCAATACCCATTGAGTTAGCTATATACTTAACCTTGGTTACAGTGCCCAAATCCAATAGATCTAAGAGAAACTGAGTACTTGAAATAGGCATATCCCCTACACGGCGCGCAAAAGGGACTAAAGGCCCGCCCCCAATTACATCTGTAACACTGTTTCTGTTGTAACTGTTAGTCGTCATCTGAAAAATAGTTCCACCTGTTAAATCAACCTCTTTCAAACCCGGGAAATAGAATATATCCTGTAGCGTTGTGGTATGAACCGGGAATGTAAGCTTCTGTATACTCCCAACAGCATCGGCAGTGAACGTGGTGATGCCATTAGCGGTCATTATTGCCAATTCGGTTGGTGAGAACGGAGTAGAACTTGTGGGGATATTTATTTGCGTCTTCTTGGCTAACAGCACTGTATCCAGTATCGCTACGTTATTTACCTTGGGAACAATCTTGTAAGTTATATCGATCTCAGCCTGTTCTCCGGCATTAAGATTGCCCATAAAGATCCTGGGATTGGTAGTACGATCCCCCTGCCTTACTGTTCCGGTTTTATCCTTATAGGAGTACATCAGACTATGGTAATTTAGGAGCACTGATGTTAGTCCTCCCGTCCAGCTCAGTACGGCAGAGTTGGGTGATGCGAGTATTCGGGGAGGCGCCACTACTAAATTAGCGAGATCAGTTTGCGTATAGGGTATTAACGCTATTTGTTGCGGAACCGACCTGTTCCCAAACTCGTCCACCGAGTACACTCTGAATCGGTACAGTTTTGACACTTTCAGATCTTTAATATTGAGCCATGAAGCCAGGGTGTCGATCGTAATGACTTTATCGTCATATTCAACAATCGTTTTCATAGCCTTGCCCAATTTGATCTGACTGGCAGGAATTCTTCCCACCTTCATCAGGTCGATTTCCACACGCTCAAATCCAACTCTCCCTATAATCGTATCAAACTTTCCGGAGTAAACGTTTTCCCCGGAATATTGCTCTATGTTGTCATACATTTTACCGCAGGACAACAAACCTGTTAAGCAGATCAAAACACATATATAAAACTTACAGCTCATAATTCGGTTATTTGAAGTATTAGAATCAATTAGCTTTTTTACCAAACAAAGTTATCTCTGAAAGACAGTTGGCATCATCCAGTGTATAGTTTCCTGAAAACCCTTTCACAGCCTCATAACGAAACCACCGTGTAGCCTTGGTATACTTTGGATTGTCCGGATACATGTATGCCATGTCGCCCGCCTCTCCAACTTTTACAAATTCCAATTCGGTAAGTCCTGCGGGAACCGGAATTTTGTTTTGGGTTACGTATTCCCATTTATTTGTGGCATCATCCCATATATATACATTATACAAGCCCACATTTTCGGTTCTATAATATTGTCCCCTGGCAACGTTCGCCAAGCCTCCTGAGTGTCTTTGCACAGTAACAATCCGGCTGATTTCGTATTTGGCGCCTAAATCAATAATGAAATTCCAGGGCATATTTCCGTCAGCGGCTCTTCCGGTACGTCCCCTGCTCTGCGTATGTAAAAAGTTCAAATTGTCTCCTCTGTCTATGATACCGTCAATCACTTTTGCGGACCGGCCTTCTAACCCATTTCCAAACATCATTGGAACGCCTCCGATAGAATCATTAGGATTAGGCAACACCCATGCCTGCTTAGGAATTTGCGTATCCTCGAACAGACTCAACTCCCCTTTGTCTATCGATTCTGTTATATTGCCATATACATCCTGAACTTTAATTTTCACTTTAACCTTTTCATTAGGTCCTAGTTTCAAATCGTTGATAAATCGCCTGTCTGCTGCCAAATTGGAAGAGAAAACAGTTGTCAACTTACGTGTAGTACCTCCCTGCGGGAACTCATACTCCACAAATACATTGATGTTTTGTTTCAATTCATTTTTCCAGTCGAGGAAGAAGGAACTAAAACCCGATTTAGCTTCAATCGTGCTGGCCACCCTTGAATAAGCCGGCTCAAGTGGTTTTACTTTAACATCCAAAGCTTCCGATTTATTTCCGGCTCTGTCAACGGCAAACAACTGAACCGTATACTCATCCATATTGGCAAATCCATACACATCAAGGGAATCGACAAAATAGGATGCCATGAAAGTAAACGACTGATTGTTTTTGTTAGTGTACACCGCCTCTACACCCAGCAGATCCTCGTCCTTTGGTACCGTGTAGAAAAAGCGGGCGCCCCCGAACAGCGGCTGATAATTCTTTAGCGTCACCTTGCCTGGCGCCACTCCATCATCCTTCACGGCAGCGTATCGTTCTTCCTTCTGACATGCAGCAAACATGAGGAAGAAAAAGCCTAATATGATTAATTTATTTTTCATAACAATTACATTAAATTCTAAAAAAATGTGCTACCAGCCTGGGTTTTGAATTAATTCACCGTTTGTGTTCATCTCATTTAAATCTATTGGCCACAGGCAGTCTGTGATCGTGAAGCGGCGCTGTTGCTTTACCTCCAGATTAAAGAAAGCAGGTGCTGTGGTGCCGGTATGCGTCCAACCCCAAATTGGAGAGGAAAAAGATGATACGGCCCTTTTATGACGCAACATGTCCCAAAAATGCTGGCCCTCAAAGGCAAACTCAATTGACCGCTCTTGCAGGATAATATCTCTAAGCCCTTCTTTAGATAAATGCTTGCCCGTGGTTCTTGCAAGGCCCGGATCTGCCCATACAACCTGAACATCCGGAACTCCTGCTCTCCTGCGTATTTTATTGATTTCATCATACACCTGAGCGCTCGGTCCCGAAAGCTCGTTCAATGCTTCGGCCTTCATCAGGTAAAGGTCGGCCATGCGAATTAAAGGATAAGGATACTTAACGGTACGCTGCCATGCGCCTGATTGCGACTCCGGATGAACAAACTTCTGAACACCGATTCCCGTTGCCAGAAAGTCGGTAATATGCTGCGATGAGTTAAAGCCACCATCTGTATTGGCAAACATCATGGTATTGATCCGCACCGTATGAGCTCTCCAATAACCTGCCGTAATACCCAGGTTGGCATAAAAACGGGGCTCCCGGTTCAAATACAAATTAATTGTTTGAGCTCCAGGCTGCATAATACCACGAAGTGGAGCATAGTTTGGAGCGCTTTCCCCTGGTGTAGTAACAATATCAGTCCTGGTATTCATGTCGAATGTAAGGTCCTCTTCTATAGGAAGCCCATTTCTGGTGTAATAGCGTTCAGCCATCTGGTAAGTAGCGGCCATCCATTGCCAGGAATAAGCGGGCGTGTTTACCACACCATCGCCATATCCCGCCGGTAGCCTGATATTAGAACCATGTCCCAGTTCGCCTTCGTTATAGTAATCCAAATTGGAGTATCCCCAAACAACCTCCCTATTCCACGGATCAACAATCAACATTCTTAAATTATAAAGTGTCTTCATGTTGTCCGTATTCCGGGTAAACGCGTCCCGGTCATAAATATACGGCTCCCTCTCAAAGGTGTATAAACCATGTCCATTGCCTTCTGCCGTTGTAATAGCTTCATTAATGGCATCAACCGCTTCTTTCCATTTTTCCTGGCTATACTCCATAGGAAAAAAGGGTTGACCGTCACGATCAAAAAAGTCTCCAAAATATTCCCTGTTGCCGTTATAAAAAGGGCTGGCTCTAAAAAACAGTATTCTTGCTTTTATAGCCCGGGCTACTATCTGGTCTATCTGTCCTGCATCGTTTGCATCTGCACGCTCTTTTAATGTGGGCAATGCTTCATTTATAAGGTCGGTTATATATTTAAAGCAATCCTCCACTTTAGAACGGGGTATAAAAAGCTCTTCTTTCCCCGACTCAGGTGTTGCCATTTTTACCGGAATAACAACCGGTCCATACCGTTGTACCAACAAGAAAAGGTAATAGGCTTTCAGCACTTTCACCTGTGATTTCCAGTCGTTACGTTCGGCTTCACCCATATCCCTTACTTTGTCTATATTATCCAGAAATACATCTGCCTGCCTGATGGCTCTATACATATGCTTGCCACCTTCCGTACCTGACCAAAAACCTAATTGCGGGGATGTTTGTGATTGCAAACCCCGCATAATACGTATGGCTCTTAGTTGGCCCGTATTATCGTTCAGATCCAGCCTTCCAATCCACTCGTCACCCAAAGTCCAGGATGTTGCGTGTACCTTGTCATCCTGGGGCATAAAGCTGTACACTTTGGACAGCGCGTTCCAGGCATCTACTTTTACATCAAAAATATCTTCCAGTTTTAATGTATTGTCTGGCACCACATCCAGGTATTTTGTACAGGATATAAAGGAACCCAGTAAAAAAGTTAAAAGGGAAAATTTTAAAAATTTCATCTGTTTGTTTTTTTATTCGTTATAGTGGTCAGATGGTTTTCCGCATAAAATACTATCGACGCTTATATAGAAATTGTGCGAACGACTTCATGCTTCATTCATAATTCCTTTTTTAAAATATTAATTGAAAGCCTACATTAAATCTTCTCTGAGGCGGGTAGCCTAAGCCCTGGTGTCTCATCTCCGGATCCCATAGTTTAAAGGAAGAGAACACCAATGGATTTTGTGTATTCACATAAAACCGGCTGCCACTTTTTAAACCTAGGCGCTTTAGTTTGGCAAGACTGTAACCTGCCTCAACAGAGCTCAACCTCAAAAATGAACCGCTACGAAGCCACCAGGTTGATTGCTGAAAATTGTTTTCAATAGGTACGGTAGACAGTCTGGGCCAAAATGCATGAACATTGGGGTTGGTTTCGCTCCAGTAATCGTTAGCAATAATTTCCAGCGCATTTCTTCGGTTAGCAAAAGGGGCGATGCCCGCGCGCGGAGGGCTAGTAGAACTGGCTGCTGTTGCATCTATAAAGAAAGAAGTCTTAGCACTGCCGTTAAAATAAAATGCAAAATCCACCGATTTATAGGCCATAGAAGCACCAAAACCATATTGAAACACCGGAACCTCGGGATGCCCAATGGCAACTCTGTCATTACCATTGATTACGCCATCGCCATTGATGTCTTTGTACTTGATATCTCCTGCCATGTAGGCTCCAAAGTCCTGCCTGGGTGAATTCTTAATTTCCTGCTCATCTACAAAAAGACGCTCCGCAATTAATCCCCATTGCTGGTTGATATTACTCCCTAATCTTTTGAGGTATTCATCCGGAAAATTCTTTTCATCAATTTTTACAAGTTTATTGGTGGCATAGGTAAGTGTTCCTCTTGCTGAAAACCAAAAATCGTTGGTGATGTTTTTCTGATAGTCCAATGCGCCTTCAAATCCTCTCGATACCACTTCACCCACATTCCCACTTATGGGAGCTTCAAGCCCGGCAGTAGATGGGAAGTTTTCACGACGCATATAAATTTTACTACGTGTATCCTGGTAAAAATCGGCCTGTATTTTCAGCGATTCTCTCATGAAGTTTATATCGGCTCCGAAATTTATTTTCTCAGATTGCTCCCATGTAATATCCGGATTGGCATATCTGTTAACCGTATAGCCTGGGTAAGCATTCATAAAATTGGTACCCCATCTGTAAGCACCACCATTCATTGAAATGTCTGACAAGTAGAAAAAACGGTCTGCACGTCCGGCGATACCATCATTACCCGTTATCCCCCAGGAGCTCCTTAATTTAAAGGTGCTTACCACATCTTTCAGCGATTCCCAAAAATTTTCATTGGAAACAGTCCATCCTGCAACAAAAGAAGGAAAGAAGCCATATCGCGTATCACCGGTAAATTTTTCCGATCCCATATATGCATAGGCGAACTCCATAAAATATCTGCGGTCGTATGCGTAATTAAATCTACCGGCGTTTGTCATGTTTTTTTCCGGGAGCGATTCATAGATAGAGGTACTGCTACCCGCTGTCAGCAATCTCTTGTCCATGGTACCCACTGTCATTAACCCAATATTATGGTTTCCAAAATCACGCGCCCAGGTAAGTCTGCCTTCAAAATAGTAATGTCCATTGGCATCTCTGCCCGGCACAATATTACCCAGGTAGGGCTGACCCGTTGTAGGATTTAAAGGAAACAATTTGTATTGCTCGGTTACCTGGTTGTAAGATTCGAGGTCATAGTAGTAGGGACTGTAAGAGCGTAGCGCTGAATACCTGTTCCAGGTAGTTGCCATTACCCTTCCCTGAAATTGAAGTCCTTTCGTAAAGAAATCCAGCTCCTGTATTAAAGTACCCTGCGCCGTTATACTTGTTTCGTTGCGGTTTTCATAACCTCTTACCATTTCGGCATAAGGATTGGCTTTTAAAGCGCCGGTTACAAAACTGTTACCAAATAAAACATGTTGTGTATATAAATTAGCCGAATCAGGCTCATAATAGGCGGGGAAATCTACAGGATTCGCATACATCACCATCCGGAATATATTGCTTGCAGATTGAAAAGGTCCGTTATACCCTTCAAATCTTCCCTGGATCCGGGTATCTAATTTTGTGGTAGGCGTTAGTTTAAATATAACATTCGTACGAATAAAGGAGCGGTTAATGTCGATATTGTTACTAAACTTATTAGTTGGGCCAGATTTCAGCAAACCGGTCTCCCTGTCATAACCCATCGAAACATAATAAGTAGCTATCTGGCCACCACCCGATATATTTACGTTGGCCTTTGCATTAGTTGCTCTACGCCTGAACAACGTATTGTACCAGTCAATATTGGGGAAAATCATTGGGTTTTCTCCACTTGCAGTGGACTGTATTTTTTGCTCAGAATAATAAGGGCCCAATATAGGATCCCTGGTAATACGTGCTTCATTATACAGTTGCATGTACCTCACTCCATCCAGCATTTTAATCGTTTGAACAGGTTCTGCTACATTCGCATCCACTCTTAGACTAAAGCCCACTGGTCCTTCTTTACCAGATTTGGTGGTTACGAGTATAATACCGTTGGCACCCCGTGCTCCATACAATACGGTAGCTGACGCATCTTTCAGTATCGAAAAAGATTCGATATCATCGGGCTGCATCCTCGCCAGGTTTTCTGTTGTGGACTCAAATCCATCAATCAGGATTAAAGGAGCAGATTGGTAACCAAAAGTGGTAACTCCACGAACGAAAAACTGGGCATTATCAGCACCCGGCTCACCCGACATTTGATAAGAAATCATCCCCGGAATTCGACCCGCGAAGGAACTGGTAAGGTTAGATGCGGGTACTCGCAGATCCTTTGCGTTCACGGTAGTAATAGCTCCGATTATATTGGACTTTTTCTGCTTACCGAATGCAACAACTGTTACTTCATCCATGGGGTTAGAAGCACTTTCCAACCGCACGTCGATAATGCTCTTTTCATCTACCAGCAAGGTTTTAGTAATCTTCCCAACGAAAGTAAAACTCAAAGAATCGCCGATAGCCGCATCAATTTTAAACTCCCCGTTCTGATTGGTAATGGTTAATTGCTGCTTGTTAACGACAGCAACTGTAACACCCGATAGCACTGCGCCGTCTTCAGCACCTTTTACGATACCGGAAACGGTTTTGGTTTGTGCCTGTACGGCGACACAAAAAAGCATAAATGGAAGTAGCCAAATAAGCCTCATAATTAATAATAGTTAAAGGTTTGAATAAATAAAACTCAAAATATTTACAAGCAGTTCTATCCCATTCCGCATTTCTTAAAGGCAAAGAAATCCCGGGCCGAAAAAAGCACAGCCATATACAAAAACGTTTTAGCAAAAAACCAATGAGTCCCGGCAATCGTTACGTTATATCAAAAAGGGGAAATCAATGGCGTTTTAGAGAACACCTCTTGTTTGTTCAGATTCTGTCTGGTTTAAAAAAATAAAAGTTTTTTGGTTTAAATACACTCAAGCTAAGCACAACGTTAAATCACTTTAACAAATCGAATATACAAATATGAAACTAATAACAAAAATTTTTTTCTCATCTCTTTTTAATCTTCATTTAATTTTCGGCTAACTAATGAGTTATTCATCTATTTTTATTTAAATGAACATTCAATAAATATATTTCCCATATCGGAAATTATGGCGTTGGCATTTCCTATTTTTAAGAAGTCGTTTTCTTTTTATTAAGTTTCTTGAAAACGAATAGATTAGAAAGAAGTGAAAATCACCGAAGGTGATTTAAAGCAAACTGACCAAACTCTTTACAGGCAGGCATCTGAGCCTCCCGTTAAAGCAGGATCTTTATACCCCATAGCAACTACTGCTATTAAGACAACAAAGCTGTTTAATGAATCAGGGGAATTTTTTGAAGACTGTATATTTCAGTAACACTTCCAATATCATGAAAGCAAGGGCCGCCAGCACAAGCGGTATAAACATTTCCTGCACCTCTTTATAGCGGATGATTTCCACTTTTGATTTTTCAAGCTGATCTATTTGGCCATAAATAGCCTGTAATGACGCCTTATCTGTAGCCCGGTAATATTTGCCTCCTGTGCCTGCTGCTATCCTGGTAAGAAGCCCTTCATCTATATAATTGCGAACCACATTGCCGGCAACGTCTTTAACCATTTGTTCCGAAGTGCTGGTGGCAGATCCCAGGCCAACACAGTATACTTTTACATGATTGGCTTTAGCGATTTCCATGGCCGTTTCAGGATCTACAATGCGTGTTGGAGGCGCATCTTCCTTTCCGTCTGTCAACAAAATAACCACCCTGCTTTTACTACTACCCTTGCTAATACGGTTAACCGACATCGCGAGCCCTTCACCGATCAGCGTGCCAATCTCCAGGTATCCGCCATCCATTATTTTCAGGGCCTGTAACTGGTTTAGAACTGTATTCTTATCCGGAGTGATGGGACATTTCGTGAAGCTCTCACCGGAAAAAATCACCAGCCCAATCCTATCCACCGGCCTGTTCTTTACAAATTCTATAGCCACTTCCTTTGCTACCTGGAAGCGGGATGGCTGAACGTCTGTAGTTCCCATACTACCACTGACATCCATACATAAAACGATATCAATCCCCTCCCCTTCTGACCTGCTTTTTTGCGTTTGATGCTGGGGTCTTGCCAAAGCCATTATAAGGCAGGCTATGGCTAATATGCGAAGAATAAAAGGCAGGTGCCGGAAACGGGTTTTAAAAGTTGCAGGGGTATTAAGATTAATAGCGGAAGCAGTGAAAGAGCCCTTATCCACTTTCTCATTTCTAATATATCGCCATATTAAAAAAGGAATGATACCGAGAAGGATAAAGTTCTCAGGCCATATAAATGTGATATTTTTTAACCAATCGTAAATCATAACAATTGCGGTCAGTCACCTTTTTATTTTAACTAAGACCTGTTAACAGGCTTCTTTAATCCGTCCTCTATATAGTTTACCGAATCTTCAATCACTTCAAATGCAGATGCAGCCTCACTGTCATCGGGATGATATTTCGCAAATTTTACAAAGTCACATAAATACAATACCTGCGACAGACTATCATATTTCGCTTCGTCTGCCATCAAAGGCTTTATCTTCTCCACCAGGTCGCTGGAAGTTTGCTGCAACGAACTAATACCGGTTCTTTCTAAAATATAGGTTCTGAAAATTTCAACCAGCTGTGCATAAAAGCGCTTCTCATCAGGCTTCTCCGCTTTCAGACCACCCAGGCTTTGTATAGCCCTTTTATAGGCAGTTACCGATGATACAGAACTTGTTACGGTCTTTGCCTGTCGTGGCTGCGTTATCCAATAAATGATAAGTGTAAGTAAAATCAATAATGCTGCTCCCAGGTACCACCAACGTTCCAGCTCCGCATCCATCTTAAAAGGCACATCTTTTATAGCCTGAACATCGTTATAAGGTTTCTGAGGATCAAAATCATCTGTAAAAACCACATCTACCAGCAGGCTATTCGTTTTCACGAAAGCGCGCAACTCAAACTGTGGGATAACCCAGCGCCCGGAATCAAAACTGGTTAGCTGAAAGTGTTGCTGATACAAAGTGGTATCTCCCTGTTGTGATATGCGCGAGCTGTCTTTAACTAAAAATTCAAAATGTGCGATACTGTCAACTTTGAATGCAGGCGCTTTTACGCCGTTCAACGTTTTAACTTCAAGCGTTAACCAGAAAGGCTCACCTAGCAGCACTTTATTTTTATTTGTATAGGCGCGAACCGCTACGGGCTGCGCCCTGACTACACCCGGAAGCCATGCGGATAAAAAAACGACCGTAATAAGGATGATCCATCCGGTACGCCTCCGATAACCGGAGCTATTTATTATTTTGCCCTTTAAACTCACCACTATTTAATCCTGCTTCTAAAAAATTGTTGTAATACCCGCACATAATCATCTCCTGTTTTTATATGCAACAGATCGCTACCTGCTTTTTTAAAAACGCTCACACTATATTCAGTAGCTTTAAAAAATTGCTCTTCATATGCTTTTCTAACGTAAGCATTTCCGGTATCTACCCATTGTGTCTGACCATTTTCTGCATCTAACAGTTGCATGAGTCCTGCGTTAGGCAGGGCCTGGTCCATCTGGTCGTAGATCCTCACACCTATCAGGTCATGTTTTTTTCCTACAACCCTTAAAGTGTCTTCATAGTTAGAATCTATAAAATCGCTCAATATAAATGCAATGCTGGATTGTTTTATCGCATTGGTGAAATATTTCAATGCTGTATTTAAACGTGTGCCTTTACCCTTAGCTTCGAGGCTCAATATTTCTCTAACAATAAATAACGCATGTTGTCTTCCTTTTTTGGGAGGCACATACAGTTCCATTTTATCGCTGTAAAATATTGCGCCGACTTTGTCGCCGTTACTTACAGCTGAAAAGGCCAGTACAGCTGCGATCTCCGTAGCCAGGTCCCTTTTAAAACCGTATTCCGTTCCAAACAAAGAGCTGTTGCTGATGTCTACAATTAACATCACCGTGAGCTCCCGCTCTTCTTCAAAAATCTTACTGTAGGGATGCCCAAACCTGGCGGATACATTCCAGTCGATAAAACGGATATCGTCACCGGCTGCATATTCCCGCACTTCTTTAAAAGACATACCCTTTCCCTTAAATGCACTGTGATATTCTCCCGAGAACAGGTCCCGGGCCAGCTTCTTGCTTTTTATCTCAAGCTCACGAACTTTTTTTAATATTTCGGTAGTGGAGCGCATGTTTGAAGATGATAGTTGAAAGATATCTGTACTAAAATCGATCTTGGAAATAAAACCTGTTAACCAATAAACCAGTTAGCTTGTCAACTAGCATTCTACGGCACATTTACTTTACTCAGGATCTCGTCAATTATATTTTCTACATTGATATTCTCGGCTTCAGCCTCATAAGTAAGGCCAATACGATGTCTCAATACATCATGCGCAATATTCTTCACATCTTCAGGCATTACAAACGCTCTTTTGTTTAAAAAGGCTCTTGCTTTTCCTGCCAGGGCCAGGTTAATGCTACCTCGTGGAGATGCACCATAAGCTATCAATGGTTCCAGCTTTTTTAATTCATAACGGCCGGGATAACGGGTGGCAAAAACAATATCCAATATATACTGCTCTACCTTCTCATCCAGGTAAATATCCCTAACCAGGTCCCGGGCGTGAAGCACATCGGCAACGGTAACCACCGGCCTGATTTCCGGCATTTTTACCGACTGCACATTGGATCTTAGAATCAACTGTTCTTCCTGCATCTCCGGATACCGCACAATAACCTTCATGATGAACCTGTCGACCTGTGCTTCGGGCAGAGGGTAGGTTCCTTCCTGTTCCAGCGGGTTTTGCGTGGCCAGCACTAAAAAGGGCTCTTCCAGCTTATATGTTTTGTCTCCGATGGTGACCTGTCGCTCCTGCATCGCTTCCAAAAGTGCAGACTGAACCTTTGCCGGAGCGCGGTTTATCTCATCCGCTAAAATAAAATTGGCGAAAATAGGACCCTTCCGAACTACAAAATCATTCTGCTGCTGATTGTAGATCAGGGTTCCTATAACATCGGCAGGTAAGAGATCGGGCGTAAACTGGATCCTGCTGAAGTTGGCCTGTATGGCCGTTGCCAGCGACTTAATGGTAAGTGTCTTCGCCAGACCCGGAACACCCTCCAGCAACACATGCCCGTTGCTTAAAAGCCCTATCAATAGCCGGTCCAGCATGTGTGCCTGCCCTACAATAATATGACTTACTTCCTCTTTTAAACGGTCTACAAAACTGCTTGCTTCGGCTATTTTGCCGCTTAGTATTTTGATGTCTTCTGCTGTCTTCAACATATCTGAATCAATTGATCATCGTTGTTAATGAATTCCATTACGAGTGTAGTCATTTTACAAGAACGTTTTATATCGCGCCACTTTAAAAATGAAACAACTGCCGTCCCTAACTCAAATATTTTGCCACAATGGGAATACGCCTGCCTACACCAAATGCTTTGTAGCTTACACGTATAATGGGACAAAACTGGTTGCGCTTATACTCATTCATATTTACCATTCTTAAGATCCTTGTAACGAGCGCTTCGTTAAAACCTTGTCCTATCAATTCTTTTGGTCCCTGCCGCTCCTCTATATATTTAAAAAGAATAGTGTCCAATTCATCATACTCGGGTAAACTATCGCTGTCTTTCTGATCGGGCCTTAGTTCGGCCGAAGGCGCTTTTGTTAAAATGTGTTCGGGAATAATCTCTTTATCCCGGTTAATATATCGGGCTAAAGCATAAACCTGGGTTTTATACACATCACCCAGCACGCCTAAGCCGCCGGCCATATCTCCATACAGGGTTCCATAGCCTGTAGCAAGCTCACTTTTATTGGAGGTATTCAATAAAATATATCCTAATTTATTGGCGATAGCCATCAGTAAATTACCTCTTGTACGGCTCTGAATATTTTCTTCTGCCACACTAAATGGCAGATCTTTAAACAAAGGCTGCAGCCCGGTTAGAAAAGCATCGTAAATATTTTTGATAGGAATAATATTATAAGGATTTTCCAGGTTCCCGCTTAGCTCTTCGGCATCGCTTACCGAATGAGAAGTAGAATAATGTGAAGGCATTAAAACAGCCCTTACATTATCTTTTCCTAAAGCCTCAACAGCAAGCGCAATAGTTACGGCACTATCAATACCTCCGCTGGAGCCAATAATGGCTTTTGTAAAACCCATTTTCGAGAAATAGTCTTTTATGCCCAATACCAGGGCCGCATATATTTCTTCGATACTTTTGCCGTCGGCCAGGTACTCTAATACATTTTTGCCTACGCCCACTTCTGATGCGGCATAATAAACCTTCACCTCCTGCTCTTCAATTGCCTTTTGATTCATCAGTTCTTCCAGATCAAACACCCTAAAATCCTCCTCAAAATATTTCAACTCCCCGTTCTTATTGCCAGCATCGTCATATACCAGGCTACCCCCATCAAAAACTATTTCCGTTTGAGAGCCTACCGTATTGCAATAAAGCATGGGCAATTTATACTTTACAGCATGTGCTTTTACGATGCTGTTTCGTACAATATCCTGCGCATAGTTGTATGGAGAAGCTGAAAGATTGATCATTACATCAGGTGCAAATTGTATCAGCTCTTCCATAGGAGTGGTACGGTACAAGGGATTGGTACCCATATTCCATATATCCTCGCAGATGGTTACCGCCAGTTTTTTGCCTTTAAACTCCAGCACGTTCCAACGGTAAGCCGGTTCAAAATAACGCCCCTCATCAAACACATCGTAAGTAGGCAGCAGGGTTTTATGTACGGTTCCCTGAACCTGCTTATTATACAGTAAAAATGCTGCATTAAAAAGATCCTTTCCCTGCGGATCGGGATTTCGGGCGGGAGCACCAACTAATACACCGACGGTATCAGCATGTTCTTTGATCTTGTCGATAGTTGCATAGCACTGATTAATAAAATCATTAAACTCTAAAAAATCCCGGGGGGGATAGCCACAAATACATAGTTCTGAGAAAACAACCAATTCAGCCCCTGCCTCTTCGGCTTTCTTAATCGCTTCTATAATTTTATTGGCGTTGGATTCAAAATTGCCGATATGATAATTCTGTTGCGCTAATGCAATCTTCATCTATTCATTTTTTAATACTTACAAATGTAACTTTCTGCCTATAAAAAGCATTCTCTTTCAAAATGTTTTAACATTCAGCGGATTATGTATATTCAATAATCGCCCCAAAAAGCCATTTCAAAGAAAATTTTCCTGCGCTGCCACCCTTTCGCCTACTTTTGCATCTGCAATAAGCATGGCCGCTATTTCCGGCTTACTTTTTGCCTTTTTTGGTATCAAAATTTGTATTGAATGAAAAAATTATTTGTAACAGGCTTATTTATATCTGCTTGTATAACATTGACTGCGCAAAACACTATTTCTTCGGAGCGCCAGCGTGCCCGCAATTTTATGCAATCTGGCGACCTTGATAATGCCGTACTCGTATTAACTAAAGCGAGTGAGAGTAATAAAAATGATGTAGACCTCCAGAAAGACCTGGCACTGGCTTACTATTATAAAAAAGATTACGCTAAAGCACTGGAAACTATCAAACCGGTAATCGCCAGCCCCGATTGTGATCCTTCTGCCTATCAGTTGGCAGGGAACGTTTACAAAGCCCAGGAAAACTATAAAGAGGCTGAAAGAATGTACAAGGAGGGATTGAAAGATTTCCCCAATAACGGACCGCTACATAATGACTATGGCGAATTACTGGACCTGTTAAAAAATCCACTCGGAGCTATCGACCAATGGCAGAAAGGAATACTGGCTGCACCGTCTTACGGAGGCAATTATTATAACGCCGCAGTCTACTACTATAAACAGCAGGACGATAAAATATGGGCTATTATTTACGGTGAGATCTATGCCAATATGGAAAGCTTAAATCCAAAATCCAACAGCATCAAGAAAATGGTACTGGATGCTTACAAACAAAAGCTTTTCATTTCTAATAACCTGAAGGCAGATGCGGCCAACCAGAAAAATGCATTTGCAAAAGCGGTAATGGAAACTTTTGCTAAGCAATCCGGCATATCGGCACAGGGTATTACGCCTGAGAGCCTGGCTATGATCCGCACCCGTTTTATTTTAGACTGGAATGCTTCTTATGCTAAAAACTTCCCTTTCCGTTTGTTTGACTATCATCAGCAGCTGATGAAAGACGGACTGTTTGACGCGTATAATCAATGGATGTTTGGCCCGGTGGATAACCAGGCAGGCTTTGAAAAATGGGTGCAGACACATAAGGAAGAATATGACAAGTTCACCGCTTTTCATACTTCCCGCATCTTTAAAATGCCCACAGGACAAACCTACGCACTGAAATAAAAATTGTTGAGATAATACTGGAAACCATCTGGCAACAGGTGGTTTTTTTATGCGCATTTGCGGCTACTTTGAGCAGTTAAAGGATCGTATTCTTAACTATTTTTCTTAACTTGTCTGTCAGTAGTTGATTCGCTGCATGTGAACTTAAGCGTAGAGGTATTTTCAACGTTCCGGTGGCATGCTAAAGAAAATTTTTATACTTGTTATTGTGTTAGCCATAAGAAAAAATTATTTGAATGAATTATCCAGATTACCGTTTGTTTGACGCCGTAGGCCATCAATTGAAAAACTTTCCTAAAAATGATATGCTTTGCGCTAAAGAGCAGGGGCGGTGGAAGGCTTATTCAACACAGGAAGTAGCAGATATCGCCAACCGGTTATCGGCCGGGCTTTTGGCCAAAGGAATAAGCGGTAATCACTTTACACCTGAGAGCAGCGACAAAATAGCCATTATCAGCAACAACCGTCCCGAGTGGATCTTTGCCGACCTGGCCGTTCAGCAAATAGGCGCCATCCTCATTCCGATGTATCCAACAACCAGTACACAGGAGCTGGAGTATATTTTGAATGAGTCAGAAGCCAAATATATTTTTGTAAGCAGTGCTGAGCTATTAGGCAAGATCCAATCATTAAAAAGTGATTTTCTAAAAGGTATTTATACTTTCGATACAGTTGACGGGGCTGTACACTATTCGGAATTATTAAACCTGGCATCTGATGAGCATTTGCAACAAGTGGCTTCTATCAGGGAAGAAGTACCTAACACGCACGTGGCTACTATTATCTACACCAGTGGCACTACAGGCACTCCCAAGGGAGTAATGCTTAGTCATAGTAATATCGTTAGCAACGTATTTTTCTCTAAAGCCAGTTTTCCTTTTCCGGATCAGCCTGAGACCAAGGTCTTGAGCTTTCTTCCGTTGAACCATATTTTCGAGAAAATGGTAAGCTATATCTACCTGTTTAGTGGCATCTCCATTTATTATGCTGAAAGCCTCGAAACGATTGCTGACAACCTGAGAGAAGTAAAACCTGACGGGTTTACCACCGTTCCCCGATTATTGGAAAAAGTGTATGAAAAAATAATGGCTAAGGGAAATGAATTAAGTGGTATCAAAAAATCGCTATTCTCCTGGAGTGTTGCACTTGGCTTAAAATATGATAACCGCACGCCCCCCGGAGGCTTATACTCTCTTAAACTGAATATTGCCCGAAAACTGGTATTTAGTAAGTGGCGGGAAGCATTGGGCGGTAATATCAGCTTCATCATTACCGGAGGCGCTGCCGCTTCTGAAAAACTGTTACGCATCTTTAATGCTGCAGGCATACCGATTTATGAAGGATATGGACCTACCGAGAACAGCCCGGTGATCTGTGTAAACCGGAAACAAAATAACGAAACCTTTTTTGGTACCGTAGGACCTCCTATAGATGGCATCGAAGTAAAGTTAGCAGAGGATAGTGAAATCCTGGTGAGAGGCGCCAGCGTGATGCTTGGCTACTACAAACATCCGGAACTCACTGCAGAAGTTATTCAAGATGGCTGGTTGCATACAGGCGATATCGGTACTATTATAGAAAACCGTTTTTACAAAATAACCGACCGTAAAAAAGAGCTTTTTAAAACCAGTGGGGGAAAATATGTAGCACCACAGCCCATTGAGAATAAGATGAAGGAAAGCAAATTTATCGAACAGATCATTGTTTTGGGCAGTGAAAGAAAATTTGTTAGCGCCCTGATCATCCCTTCTTTTACAGCAGTTAATGAGTGGATGAAAGAAAATAGTATATCAGATATGAGTCATGCCGAGATAACAAAGGATCAAAAAATACATGCCCTTTTCCGATCAGTGATCGACCATCATAATGTCAATTTCAATCACGTAGAACAGATCAAAAAGTTTGTGCTGCTACCTACCGAATGGAGTGTGGATGGTGGAGAAATGACTCCCAAAATGAGCCTGAAACGGAAAGTAATTATGGAGAAATACAAACATGAAATTGAAGATATATATGCATAGAGCCTGAGCTCTACGCATATTGCCTGCTACATATTATCGTCATGCCTTTTACTGGCGTTTTCTTTGGTTTCATTACTTTCCATCATCTTACTTCCCTTTTGCATCAAAGACGACACAGGCCCCTCCATATCTTCCTGCGGGTCTGTTTTGCCCAGGGTTTTCGGATCAGGCTTTACAGGAGCATCAGCATGCTCATCTGTTTTTTTATCCTTTTTCAATTCTTCATCCTTTTGATTTTCGTTTTCCATATTTTGAGATTTTTATGTTAAAAAATAAAATAAGCTAAAAGCTATTCAAGATCAATTGCTCATTAATCAAAGACAATTATCATACCTAATTAATCAGCGCTCCATCGTGATAAAAACATCCCCCACCTGCGAGCCTGAAGCCATATTGCTCTTATTGATAATGATCGTGTAGTTACCTCTTTGTTTAATATCATAAACCAGTTGTTGCCCAAATGGGCCGTCCATACTTCCATCAGGTCTAATCACCTGGCTGATACGAATATTCGCATCCGACTTACTATGGTTGATGCTGATCCGCAGTTGCCCTACATCTAAATCCGTTACTGTAACATGTATAGACTGTTGGTCTGATGTAAGTGTTTTAGGCAGCCGCGTCACCGGTAAGGTTTCCGCAGGAATTTGAACCTGTATAACAGTCTCCGCGGGCATCATGGCAGAAGCGGTATCCATAAATGTAATACTATCTACAACTACAACAGAATCGCGCACCATTGATTGTTTATTAGATTCGTCTTCTTCCCCGCTACTTTTGGCCAGGTTAGATGAGTTATTGCAGCTTAAAAGCCAACAAGCTGATATCAAAAAAATTAAGGGGTATTTCATACCACTTATAATGCAAAAAAGTTGCCAACAATAATTGGCAACTCCTACTAAACCCTGCCTACGGCAGGCAACCAACAAAACTAAGTTCTTATTACTGCTGACCCGGTGTTCCTCCACCGTCGCCGGTACGTTTATTTTCTTCTTCCAAACCTGTTTTACGTTGTCTGGCGGCTTTAACCTGTGCACTACCAAAGCGGTAAGTGAAGTTAATTTTAAACTGGCGCGATTCCCAGTTAGCGCCTACCCTGTTTAAAGCGCCTGCATAATTGGCATCACCCCTGAAACGCATGGTTTTAAAGATATCGCTTACACTTGCCTTAACAGTTCCTTTTCCCTGCAGGATCGTCTTCTGCATACCTGCATCTACAAATCCCATGGCTTTACTCCTGAAAATACCCTGCCATATAGATGGAGAAATGTAAAGACCCGTAACCTCTGCTGTCCAGGTTTTAGCAAATTTGTAAGAACCCTGGGTATAAACAGTATAGCTAAATACTTCTTCGCGTATATCCCTGCCACCACCTCCAAAATTTGCTTTATAAATAGAGTAGTTTGAATTGAGGTTGGAGAACAGCATAAAATTTTTATAATTGAAAGGATAACTCACGTTAAGACCAATTACATCCTGTGTAGCCAGGTTGCGTGTAATCTGATAAGACTTGCTAATTTCTGTGGTATCCAGTATCTGGGCAAACATATCCTTAATATGGCTATAATTTAACGTGGTATTTAACTTATACTTAAATGTATGCGTAATGCCAAAACTATTGGTGTACTGTGGTCTCAGGTAGGGATTACCCTGCTGATAAGTGTAGTCATTCAGCGCAAACCGGAAAGGATTCAGATTACTATAATTAGGTCTGTCTATACGACGGCTAAAGGTAAAGTTCCACTGGCTCATCGGGTTTTTATTGAAGGTGATGGCAGCACTTGGAAAAAGATCCGTGTAACTTCTTTTTACTGAAGAATCGGCTGAAACCGCGCTGCTCGATACTCCATTAGAATTGGTATTCTCTCCTCTTAAACCCACCTGTATCATAAAGCCTTTAAACTGGCGGTTGTAATTCACATATAATGCATTCACATTTTCAGTATAGTCAAACACATTGGATGAATTGATATCCAGTACCTCTTGCGGTCCGTTAGCATCAAAACGATTAAAATTATTGAAAGTTTCTACAAAACCTATTTTTGTTCCATAGCTCAGTTTCCCCTTCTTGAAGTTCTGCTCCCAGTCTGCTTTAAACGAATAGATATTGATATCAGTAGGTGTCACCAACCGGTAAATATTTCTGGATTCTTCCGTAGCGTGATCACCTGTGTAATAAATATTGGGTATATACTGGTTAGTATAGTTTTCATAACGCCCGTAATCTAAGTCTAAATTCAGTTGACGGCCAGCCGTGTCCGCGTATTTGTAATTAACATTGGCATTATAGTTTTTTCTGTCGCCTTCCATAACCGGGTTTGCTTCGAGAATACGGCTTGTAGCTTCACCTCTGGGTGTTATAGTCATCGGCCCCTCAGTTCTGTTCGTATTATCGGAGATATTACCACTTAAGATAACACCTAATGTATTTTTAGTATTCAGGTAATAATCCATACCAGCTTTAAAACCATGTGCCTGTCTTTCGCTTTTCATATTTGATACCTGATCAAAAATGGTATCCTTCGCATCCTGAATATCCTTATTACCCTTAATCTCCCTATATAGTGTAAGCTTATTATAGTTTAAACCCTGGCTGTAGTTGTAGTTACCAAAGTAGTTGGCCTTTTTACTGCGATGATTGAGCGATATGCCACCGTTGTACTTTCCAAACACACCCACATTATAACCGGCATTCACCGTTCCGTTAGTGCCTAATGCTTTGTCTTTTTTTAATTTGATATTGATGATACCCGCATTACCCGAAGCCTCGTACCTGGCGCCGGGATTCGTGATCAGCTCAATGCTTTCAATACTCGATGATTGAAGAGAGCGCAGATAGTTACCCAGGTCGCTTCCTTTTAAAGGGCTGGGCTTGCCATCAATATACACTTCCACACCGTTTTTACCAGACATGCTGATATTGTCATCTTTATCGACCAGTACACCAGGAGATCTTCTTAACAGGTCGATACCATCATTACCGGTAGCATTCACTGTCCCTTCTACATTCACGATCATCTTGTCTGCTTTCACCTCTATCATCGGGCGTCTGGCAGTAACCACCACTCCGGTCATTTGTGTAGCCACCTTATCGAGGGTTAATACCGGTATCGCTTTATCAGATCCGGCCAGTTCAAAAGCACTGCTATAGGCCTTTGTATAACCTACCGCTGTAGCCAACACCCTATACTTTCCTGATTCTATAGATTCGAAAGAATAACCACCATCTTTATCTGAAGCATTTAGCTTTACAATAGAAGAGTCGGCGGCTTTTAATAACGTAACAGTGGCGGCACTTAGTGGCTTACTATCGGTATCCTTAACTGCTCCTGAAATTTTTTGTGCATTTACGGTAGCTTGCAGCAAGCCTAAGCACAAGATCAACAATGGAATTCTCATAAAAAAACTTTGATTTGATAATTTTCGATATGCAAACCTACCTGTAAAACAATTTACGCAAAAGCAGTTGCCGATAAATGGTATAAAAACTCGGTTAAATGGCAATCCCTATCGGTCAACCGCTTCAATAAGTCGCTGTACTGCGCAACGGCGGCACATGAGTTTATAAAAAAAGCTGCCGGTTACCCGACAGCCTCTGTACTTACAATTTGAAAGCTTTTTAGTTGCCACCGCTTTTCACCCGGTTCTGCTCATCTCCTGCTCCACCGGTTCGCCTCCGGGTAGGAGCTACCTTGTTGTTACCAAACCTGTAGTTAAAGGAAAGTGTAAACTGGCGGCTATCGCGTACGTTCCTGATATTCACGTCTACATCGCTGTATCGGGCGTACCCATTGAAGATCTGCGTTCTTAAAACATCCCTCACGCCCAATTTCACAGTTCCCTTCTTTTTCAAAACTTCTTTGGCTACAGCCGCGTTTAAAGCGCCCATCTGGCCGCTCACCATCAATCCTTCCATAAACCGGGTACCATACCAGCCACTGATTTCGCTTGACCATCCCTTTCCGTAAGTGAAGGTATTGGACATATTTCCGGTAAATCCCGTAAGCTGTATATCTACCGGATCATTTCGTTTTCCGTTGCTATAGATACCGGTATAGTGATTATTGAATACATTAGCATACAGGTTTAACGTCCACCATTTTACCACGGGCATATTCAGAGAAACGGCCAAACCCAGCTGCTTCATCTTACTAAAATTCTCTTTGGTCTGAAACGTAATCTTATTCTCCGTATCCTGCTTCAACATTTCAGCAATGATATCATCGGTTTGTGTGTAATTGATGGTAGTAGTCAGTACCCTTTTAAAGGTATGACTCAACTCTATGTTATTGGTGAACTGCGGTTGCAGGTAAGGGTTACCTTGCCCGTAGGTTAAAGAATCGAGGAAGAATACAAAGGGATTCAGATCATCATAGTCTGGACGGGTAATACGCCGACTATAGCTAAGACTCAGTTGATGGGTTTCGCTTGCATTATACGTTACACCTGCATTAGGGAACAGGTTGGTATAATTTCTTGTAAAAGAGGAATCATTTTGCATCTGATGCCCTCTGGCTACTGTATTCTCCACCCGCAACCCTGCCACCAGCTCCCATTTTTTTATGCTGGAAGAAAAAATGGCATAAGCAGCGTTGATATTTTCTTTATACACAAAATGATTGCTCCTCAGCTTATCCTCCGTCCACACTCCCCGATCATTCCTGTTGTACATAACCTTATTATCTGTGTTTACAAAGCTGGACTTCAGGCCTGCTTCCAGCTTCAATGACTTGGAGAAAGACTTAACATAGTCGATTTTCCCACTATAGATACTGATATCGGACGGTATATCACCCAAAAGCAATACATCCTCCGACACTTGTTGTCCCGCAGCATTCAACGGCTGTGTTAACAGATCCGTATTTCCCTGGTTTTTGTAATAAGCCTGGTCAAAGTCTACGCTTAGCTCGTGACCCGCAGAATCAAAAGTGTGTTTATAATTCAGGTTAGTAGAAATGTTATTGGAATGGGTTTGGTTAACTGATCTTGATCGGATCCTGGATTCGATATTGCCTGAGGCATCACGCAAATTGGAATTACTATGCTGCGTTTCCCGCCAGTTTCCGAAGTTGCCGTTTACAACAAATCCCGCTACATTTTTAGGACTGAAGTAATAATCCATACCCAGTTTTGCATTGTGGTAATCGCCACCGTTACTTCTTTCCGATACCTGATCTGAAGTTCCCACAAGTGTTGTATTATCTTCTTCTAAAAATTTCCTGTCTAAAGTAAGCGTGCTCTTATTTGCCCAATGCCCGCCGTTGTAACTACCAAATAGGTTCACCTTATTATTCCTGTAGTTAAGATTTAATCCGCCATTGTAACGGGAATAAAATCCATTAGCATAGTTTAAGTTAGCATTTCCATTCATACCCTTGATCGTACCCTTCTTTGTTTTGATATTGATAATACCAGAGTTACCAGCTGCATCATATTTTGCCGGTGGATTGGTCATAATTTCAATCTTATCCAGTCCGCTGGCCTGCAAACTCCTTAAAAAAGTAGCCAGCTGGGTGGAGCTCATATAGGTAGGTTTATCATCAATCAACACCAGAACCCCGCCTTTACCTTTTACACTGATGTTACCATCATTATCTACTGACACTCCGGGCGATTTTTCCAAAATCTCTAGCACATTCAAACCAGCATTGGTGGGCGAGGCATCTACATTGACGATTGTTTTACCGGCTTTCACCTCTACCATCGGGCGTTTTGCCATTACTACCACGCCGGCCATTTGCGTGCTGATCTTTTCAAGTACCAGGTCTTGCTTGCTATCCTGTGAATTCATATGTATGATAAGCGGTGAGTAGAGCGACACATAACCCACATTTGTTGCCATTACCAGGTAGTTACCCCCTTCGGCTTTTTCAAACTGGTATTTGCCCTCTTTATCTGTAAGACTCATTTTTACAAGAGCTGAATCAGCGGCTTTTAAGAGTGACACCGATACATTGGGCAATGGTTTGATGTCCGCATCAGTGATCTTCCCGGTTACCGTTTGGGCGTTGGCAAAGCATACAACAGTGGTAAAAAACAATGACAAAAATAACGATCGCATAATATTGGTTTGTGCAGCAAAGCTATCTTCACCCCCACCCTATGCAAAGCATTTTACGGTAAATGGTATAAAACGCCCGTTAAAAGTGATGAAACAACATTTAAATGGTTTGGCAGCATTCTGCTTTTACTATGAATCGGGTAAAATGCATAAATGTTACAGATGTCAAAAAATAAAATACTAACCCGCTTATCAGGCTGAAAAGCCGGATTACAAAAAAACCGTTAGTTTCAAAATAAATTGGATGCTTTTACCCATATTTGTATTTCAAAAATTAAACAATTAAATAGCTATGAGTTATCCTGATACATTGCGCTACACCAAAGACCATGAATGGATTAAGCTGGAAGGCAATATTGCTACTATCGGCATTACAGACTTTGCGCAGCGCGAGTTGGGCGATATTGTTTTTGTTGAGGTAGAAACAATTGGAAAAGCGCTGAAAGCGAACGAAGTTTTTGGCACTGTAGAAGCGGTTAAAACAGTGTCGGACTTATACCTGCCTGTAGATGGAACTATCAACGAGTTAAATCCGGCTTTGGGCAATGCGCCTGAGTTGGTGAATACAGACCCATATGGTGAAGGCTGGATGATAAAAATGACGGTGGACAATCCTGCAGATGTTGATGGTTTGCTGGATGCGGCAGGCTATGAAGCCGTTACGGGATAATCCCACAAATACATTAAACAGATAAATTTGAAAAAATTAGTGAATAGTTTTTGGCCGGCCCTTTTTTGGTCGGCCATTATTGTTTTCCTGCTATCCATACCAGGATCAGACCTACCGGAAGAATCTTCTTTTCTGACCATTCCCTATTTTGACAAATGGGTGCATTTTGGAATTTTTGCCCTCTTTGTTGTATTATGGTGCTGGGCGGTAAGTTTAAAGAAAAGCGCTGGCAACCTGGTTCAAAAATTTATATGGATTACACTGGCAGGTATTTTATTAGGCTACCTGATGGAGCTGGTTCAGAAGTACCTCGTGCCTAACCGCGATTATGATCTTTGGGATGTAGTTGCAGATAGCGCGGGAGCCATAGCGGGATTACTTTTCAGTCTTAGGGTATTTAGAAAAAAATAGACCCCTGTGGAAACAGGGGTCGCAACCAAAACTAACTGCTTATGAGAAAATTGACTATCTTAATTCTTATACATTAAAAACGTACAAGAGAATCTTTTATTTTGTAAGACTTGTTAAAGTAATTTAAAAGCCTATTTTAATGCAATTCTGTGACTAAAGAACTGATTATATAGTAGCAGAAACTATGCCAAATCCTATTTTAGAACGGTTATTTGAAAAAACCCTGGATCAGGTCAGCAATACCACCACCACTTTCGCGCTGGGTTTGTTGCTGGCTTTGCGATTGACGACTCACTGCACCTATGATATCTGAAAAATCTACTTTACCATCTCCGTTAGTGTCTGCCCCCAATTGGCCGATGAGCCCCTGGAAATCGATTCCATTTGTTTGAGGCGCTGCCTTGCTCCCGCCGGTTAATTCACCGATAAGACTGTTCAAATTAAATCCTGCATTTGCCGGGTCATTGCTGCGGGTATTGCTTACCAGACTGTTTAAAACGCCGGGAATGATATTATTAGCGACTGTGTTAGCTACTGCAGGGCTAAGATTCATTTTCTTCATCAGGTTATTAGCTAAATGCCCTACCATCATACTGGTAACAGGATTACTCAATATGCCATTGCGCCCCTGCGACTGATCTCCTGAAAACATAGAAATAATATTCTGTAAGCCACCGCCGCTCAGCATATTTTGAAGACCACCGGTTATGGTGCTGGCCGCTTCCATCATCACCTCATTATTTCTTTCGTTAGGTACTTCGGTGTTTTGCACCACAGATTGTTGGCCCTGTTGTTTAACGAGGTCCAGGATTTGCTCAAGCATTGGGTTGATATTTTAAAATGTTTAAAAAACGAGTTGATCTATTGCAGAGCAATTTGCAACTTTTTCCTGTACCACTTTCAAAAAATCGATTAATGCTATCTTTTATTCCACGAAGCTGCTATTTGCGGGCAGCCTTCTCACTTTTCCACCAGCGGTAACCAACAATGCCAATTACTAAAAGAGGAATAAAAGCCAGGTAAATGATGCCACTGTTCATGCCATGTGCTGGCCCATCACCTAACTGTTGTGCCGTTTTGGTACAAATAGAACATTGCGCAAAAGCACTCAAACCTGACAATAAAAAAATAAATATTGTGAGAATCCTTTTCATCAGAAGGCAAAATTACGCTTTATGTAATGTATGGCAGGTAATTATTTTGATGAATAACATGAAAAGCGGACCCGGTATAAGCCCTGGCAAATGCCGCGGGTACCTTAACCGGCTTTTCTTTCCATTTTGTTTCGAAAGCTTCTATAACATCATTCGCTTCTTCAATCAGATCTATTTCCTGCTGATCGTAGGTTCTCCAGTAATAACTATTTACGATCCTGGACCGATAGCCATTGTATTTGATCCGCTCACTCAAAATATAATTCTCCCAAAGCAAACCTGAATCTTGCCTCAGAGGCAGTAAATTAAAATTGTTAACCAACGCGTTACGCACTCCATTATCTACAAAATACCAGCGACTGCTTTTTACAATTTCCTTTCTGAGATTTTTACTGTACCCACCCTGCTTATAAATAACAAACACTTTGCTCAATAGGTCCAAATAGCGCTCTACCGTATTCTTGCTCATCCCCAGGTTTCTTCCAAGCTCTTCGAGGGACACTTCTTTTCCTACCTGCAAGGCCAGCAACATCAGTAAATCCTTCATTTTTTGAGGGTTCCTAATATCTTCAAAGGCCAGGATATCTTTTAACAGGTAGGTATTCACCAGCTCTTTAAGGTATTGTTGTTTTTCAGAAATAGAGGCGATACCCAACACCTCGGGATAGCTGCCAAAAATCAACCGGTCTGCAAGGTTTTGCCTGGTTTGCAATGCATTTTCTGTTGCAGACAGTTCCATTTGTGCAACGGGATACATAATATTGGTTAGGGTACGCCCTACCAATGGTTCGCCGGCTGTTTGTTGCAGATCGAAACTACTGGAGCCTGTAATGATAATATGAAGAGGTTTTATCTCATCGATCATCAACTTCACTTTCCTGCCTATATCAGGTATGTACTGGGCCTCATCAATGATCAGCAGCTTTTTACCCATTAAAAGGCGTTTATAATTAGCTACGGTTCTTTCCTTCATAATGAGTTCTGTATCCTCATCCTCCCCATTTAACCAAATGCAATCATTGGAAAAGTGTTCTTTTATCTTTAATAAGAGTTCTGTTTTACCAACACGCCTGGCCCCTACTAACAGGGAGACCTTTTGCCGGCAACAATCCGATAACATTTTATTGAATAAAGCGCGTTCTAACACTATACAAAATTAGTTAAACTGACGGAATTTACATTAATTAAGTTAATATACTGACGGAATTTACACCAATTCCGTCATCATACTGACGGAATTCACTTTTTATAAACTAAAAAAATCCCGGTTTGCACCGGGATTATCTATAAATATCTGATTTACAATATTATGCTTCCGCAGACATCTTCTTAGCCTGTCTGTTGCGCTCAATTTCATCCAACACTACCTTACGCATGCGGATAAAATTAGGAGTAACCTCGATACATTCATCATGCTGGATATACTCCATACATTCTTCCAAGGTCAATAATGTTTTGGGAGCGATACGGGTAGCATCGTCACTACCGCTTGCACGGTGGTTGGTTAATTTCTTCTCCTCTGTAGCATTAACGATCAGATCGCCTGGCTTGATGTTCTCTGCCAATATCTGGCCTGCATAAACTTCTTCACCCGGATCTACGAAGAAAGTACCGCGATCCTGTAATTTATCAATAGAGTAACCAGTGGTTTTACCCTGGTTTTTAGAGATCAGAACCCCATTATTTCTACCTGGGATCGCACCTTTCCAAGGCTGATAATCATTAAAGCGGTGCGCCATAACTGCTTCACCTGTAGTAGCTGTCAGCATTTGTGTACGTAAACCGATCAAACCACGGGAAGGAATATCAAACTCCAGGTGCTGCATTTCACCTTTTGTTTCCATGATCAGCATTTCACCTTTGCGACGTGTAACCAGGTCGATTACTTTGCTCGCAAATTCTTCCGGTACGTCTACCACTAAAGTCTCGTATGGCTCATATTTTTTACCGTCGATGTTTTTTACCAGAACCTGCGGCTGACCTACGGTTAACTCGTAACCTTCACGACGCATTGTTTCGATTAATACACCCAGGTGCAGGATACCGCGACCATACACCAGGAAGCTCTCACCACCTTCACTTTCTTCAACACGCAAAGCCAGGTTTTTCTCCATTTCTTTGGTTAACCTGTCGCGCAGGTGACGGCTGGTAACAAACTTGCCATCTTTACCGTAGAAAGGAGAGTTATTGATACCGAACAGCATGTTCATGGTCGGCTCATCTACACTTATAACAGGTAATGCTTCAGGATTTTCAACGTCGGCAATGGTATCACCAATATTAAAGTCTTCGATACCTACCACAGCGCAAAGATCGCCGGCATGTACTTCGGCTACTTTCTTCTTACCCATTCCCTCAAATACATACAATTCTTTCACACGAATCTTTTTCACAGTACCATCAGCCTGCACCAGAGCAACCTGCTGACTTTCTTTTATGGAACCACGGGCTACTTTACCAATCGCAATTCTACCCAGGAAAGAAGAATAATCCAGTGAAGTGATCTGCATCTGGAGGGTACCGTGGTGAATTTGTGGAGGTGGTACATATTTAATGATACCGTCCAGTAAAGGATCGATATTATCGATCTCAGTTAAAGAATCGTTGAACCAGCCATTTTTGCCCGAACCATAGTAGGTAGGAAAATCCAGCTGCTCTTCTGTTGCATCCAGATGGAAAAACAGGTCAAAAACTGCGTCATGCACTTCATCAGGACGGCAGTTAGGTTTGTCAACCTTATTAATTACTACAATTGGCTTCAATCCAAGCGCTAAAGCTTTTTGTAATACAAAACGAGTTTGTGGCATAGGACCTTCAAAAGCATCCACTAAAAGAATTACACCATCAGCCATTTTTAATACACGCTCTACTTCACCGCCGAAATCGGCGTGACCCGGAGTATCTATTACATTGATTTTAAAATCTTTATAAGTAACCGATGCGTTCTTACTAAAAATGGTGATACCACGTTCACGTTCCAGGTCGTTACTGTCCATGATCAGGTCACCCGTATCCTGGTTGTCGCGGAACACCTTGGTAGCGTGTAATATTTTATCTACCAGGGTAGTTTTACCGTGGTCTACGTGTGCTATAATAGCTATATTTCTTAAATTCATGCCTTTAGGTTGAAATCTTGGGGAATTCAGCAAATTCATATAAAACCTGCTTCCCCCAAAAAAACCGCAAAGGTACGGCTTTTATTGAGCCAAACCTACATCCTGCTATTATTAATATACAGATAACTTCAAATAATAAAGCCCCGCAGGTATCACTAACGGGGCCTTTTGTATTATTTTAAATCGATGCCTAGTCTCTTCTTGACATTAAAATCCTCAAAATATACCAGAACAGCAGCATAACTGAAGAAAACAGTTGGAGTGCGGCACCCACATACTGCCCGGTAGCGTACTTATTTTTAATCTCGCTGGTTTGATATAAAATACTGCCCGCGGCCAGCGCTACCATTGCAACAGAAAACCACAGTCCCAGGTTAAAGCCAAAAATAGCACCCGCCACAATTAATCCAAGCGCCACGAAACCGCCAATTACCAGGGCTGATCTTAAAAATGAGAAATCTTTTTTTGTTAGAAATACTACTGCAGTGAGGCCGCCAAACATAAACAGGGTAATTACTGCTGCCTGTTGCACTACGGCTGCGCCGTCGGTCATCACTAATGCGATGTAAAGTACAGGAAGAAAAATAATCGCTTCCAATAAAACAAACAAGCCTAAACCAAGGTATTGCGTATTGCGGCTCACAGAAAAAGCAAGCCTGTCAGCTAATATGCTTCCCACCCAGAATAAGCCAATAATAAATAGCCAGATATATTTTCCTGACATCATTTGCATAATAAACTCCTGAGGAACGGCCCTCAGCAAAAAGCCTTCAATCACCATAAAAGACAAAATGGCCATCGCTACATGCAGGTAAGTTTTTTTATAAAAAACGGCTCTCTCTATATCAGTTGCCTGCGATACCAGTATTACATCTTCATTCATAAATTAGTATTTTGCTGGTGAAATTAGAAAATAGATTTGATTCAATCAATAAATTTTAACAAGCGTTCTTAAAGATGACGACCCTTTCTGATATTACGGCAATCCTGGATACCAATGGCTTATTCGAAAAGACTATTATCCTGGAAAGAGGTGACTTTTTAAAGAAGGGAGGCTCTGTAGATACCAATATTTACTATATAGAGGAGGGAACCGTATATGCCTATATTGTTGACGGAGACGAGGAGCGTATTGTTAGATTTGGCTATCGAGGCAATATTATTGTTTCACTGGATTCTTTTTTAACAGAACATCCTTCTGAATTTTATATACAGGCGATAAAAAAATGCAGGGTTAAAATTGTTCCTAAAAAATCATTTACCAGCTTTATACAGCAAAATGCAAAGGGCGCTACACTTTGGACGCAGATGCTGGAAGGGCTGGTAGTTCAGCAAATAGAGCGAGAGAAGGATTTGCTGATACAATCGCCGCGCGAACGGTATGAACGGGTGTTAAAAAGAAGCCCGCAATTATTCCAGGAAGTAGCCAATAAATACATTGCAGCCTACCTCCGCATGAGTGCAGAAACATTATCGCGATTGAAAAAACGTTGACATTTATCAATGTTTCGCCGGTCTGCTATGCTCATTTTTGCAATATGAAAATAGCGGCAACAGAATTACTAGATGCGTTGGTTGAATTAACGCGGCAGCACCTCTCCTTTATTCAGCGGTTACAGACTCTTCCTGATCAGAAATTAACGCAAAAGCCTAATGCAAACAGCTGGAGCGCATTGGAGTGTGTGGAGCATTTAAACCGGTATGGTAATTTTTATTTACCCGAAATAAGGAAACGGATACAGACAAGTAAGACGGACGCAGCGCCTATATTTAAAAGCGGGTGGTTGGGCAATTATTTTGCGAACAGCATGCTTCCTAAAGAAAAGCTGAATAAGATGAAAACATTCACATCTATGAACCCCTTGAACAGCAAATTGGATAAGACAACAATCGATACCTTTATAAAGCAGCTCCAAACAATGCTGGACTTACTGCAACAGTGCCGAAACGTAAACCTAAGTACGGTCAGAACTTCCATCAGTATTTCCTCCTTTATCAAGTTAAAGCTCGGCGATACGTTAAGGGTGGTGATCTATCATAACGAACGACATATAAAGCAAATGGAAAGGGCTGTAGGTTTGAGCCGATGAGGCATATTCTTTGCGTTTGTTTATATTTGAAGGACAGGGTACCGCTGTTGCCTGCGGATGAGATAAAGCGGAACAATCTCTTCATCTTTAAATAGGAATGAATGAAAAAAATTACTGTTGCCGGCTTGCTGTTCTTTGCAGGTGTAGGTGTTTGTTTTACTGTAATGAGCGTACTGGGTTTTAAAGGGAAACCTGATAGCGTTGAAAAGATAGCCGTGCCCGGTTTATATAAAGCCCCGGTATTACCCACAGGTATGAGTTTTGCGGGGGAGGCAGTGCCTTTAGATCGGTGGGAAATAAAGGAGCAGCTCGATAGGGAATTAACCTATAATTATTTTCAACCGCAAAATGTTGTATACATAATTAAGCTGGCAGAGCGTTACTTTCCGCAGATAGAGCCGATATTGAAGGCCAACAATGTTCCTGACGATTTTAAGTATTTATGTGTTGCCGAAAGTAACCTGCAAAATCTTATTTCAAAAGTAGGCGCAACAGGTTTCTGGCAATTTATGGCCACTACGGCCCCTGGTTATAACCTGGAGGTATCGGGAACAGTGGATGAGCGCTACCACGTTATAAAATCTACTGAAGCGGCCTGCAAATATTTAAAGCAAGCCTATAGTAAATTCGGCACCTGGACCGCCGCGGCAGCTTCTTACAATTGTGGTATGGGAGGCTATAACCAAAGAGCTACACAACAGGGTTCAAACAATTACTATGATCTTATGCTGCCTGAAGAAACCAATCGTTACATTTTTCGCATTCTCACCTTTAAGCATTTACTTTCCAATGCAGATGAGCTGGGGTATGACCTATCAGGAAGCTACCGTTATACAGAACTAAAAACCCGCACTATCAACATTAACCAAAACATTCCCAACCTGGTTAATTTTGCCAATAGTAATGGCACTACCTATAAAGTATTAAGAACCTTAAACCCGTGGTTGCGAGGCAACTCGTTGACCATAAAGGCTGGCAAATCCTATCAACTGGTTTTACCGGAGTAGCCTGTTACTTTGCTTTTACTTTTCTTAAAAAGAGATGAAGTATCAGAAATGACAGCACACCTGTAACCAGGTAACTATAACCCAGATCCTGTTGATTTTGCGGTTGCAGTAAACCTACGATGCTATAGCTCGCGAGGGAAGTTACAATGTATACACCGCCACCCGTCAGCCCACTGGCCATGCCCGCCATATTGGGAAAGCGCCCCAGGCAAAATGCAAAATAGTTATTGAAAATAAAGCCAACACAAATATGTACCAAAAAAGCAAAGGCTAATAAAGTGTAGATATTATAAGCAAATGCTGCCATGCCTATCATAGCTATTGCAAAAATAAGCTGCAGAGCATTACTTACTTTTAACTTGGGGAAAAAGGGTTTATCCAGCAATGCCTTCCCGATAAAACCACCGGTCATCCAGGCCAGCCCCATTGCCAACGCCGCATAACCGGCTACTACTGGGGAGAAATGCAACCGATGTTCGATAATAAAAGCGCCTGATAAGCTAAATACCATTGTTGCCCCATAGGACAGACCGCACATAGCAATGCCCCAGGCAAAGCTTTTATCTTTTAGCATGAAGCGGTAATCTCTTAATACCTGCCCTCCCTTAAAAAGACGCCTGTTCTGTAATGTTTCACCTGAAAAAACCCATTCCAATACCAGCATTACCAACGCATACACCGCCAATGCATAGAAGTTGGCCTGCCAGTTAAAATACTTCTCCAGGTATCCGCCTATAAATGGGGCGATAACAGGCGCTGATGACCAAACAATAGACATAATACTGAGGTAATGCTTTCGTTTGTCACCCTCATACACATCAACAAAAAAAGCCCTTTTGGACACCACAATAAATCCGGTGGTGATGCCCTGCACAATGCGCATAGCATAGATCATTTCTATTTGCCGGGTATTAACAATTACCAGGTTGCTGAAAATAAATACGACCAGCGAAAACAAAGTGAGACGGAAACGGCCAAAACTGTCGATCAGGCTTCCCGTAATAAACTGTGATGCGCCATAACTGATCAGGAATAAAGTAAGGGTTAACTGTATATTATGCTCCGGCTGGTGCAGGTCCTGCGCCATGTGGGGCATGGATGGAATATAGATATCTGTGATCAGTCCCGAAAGCGGTATGAGCAAAAAGGATATCCAGGTGGCTATTCTCTTGTTAGCTTCTGGTAGTTGTTTTACATTTTTAAATGTTCGGGGCTGGATAATAGTTGCTGCGGTACTCATAAAAATCTGTGCAAAAGTACAACAGACAAAAAGAAGAATTGTTGAAACCCGAATAGCGGCAATACATTGCATTGTTGAAAAAAATATTTTGCCGGTATTACAAACATTTACTTACTTTGTAATTCAAAGTACTTTTAAAATAAATAGGATGATTACACAAAACAAAAGATTAGCCGGCATTATTGGCCTTGTAGCATTTTTACTAACAATACCGGCAATTGCCATGCAGTTTACTAATGAAGTCAATTGGAGCGCATCAGATTTCGTAGTAGCCGGCGCTTTATTACTCAGTACCGGACTTATTATTGAACTGGCTTTAAGAAAAATAAAAAAGATGCCTTATCGTTTGATTACTGCAGCAGTGATTCTTTTTATAGCTTTTCTAATATGGGCAGAATTAGCAGTTGGTATATTCGGCACACCGTGGGCGGGTCAATAATCCCTAAATCTGAACGATTGAAGTTACTATTGTGTGGGTGCCTTATTGTTATTAATAATGCTCTTGTTTCTGGTTGCGCCTGTAGTGTTTACCTACCTGGCATACAGGTATGTTAAGAACAAGTACCACGATAGCCTGCTTAAATATGCCACGCTGATTCCGCTATTAGGATTTACCTATATGGTATGGACAGCGATTTTCCCCCACGAGTCATTTTATAAAACTGATTACAAGGAGATAACCCGGTTGCAGTGTACTGAAGAAGCCAAATTTCTTTATAAATCAGCGAGCTTCCCCGATCCATTTGGAGATTATACTTCCGTCTTTGTTATGCAGACGAGCCCGGAAGCATACAACCGGCTAATTAACCATCTGCCTCGCATTGGATTCACTGAAACGAACAGGGACAACAGGTATTCACCAGAAACCAAAGCGGCACTTACTGCAGCGAAGTATAAGATCGCCAGAGCATTTATTTCGGCGGAAGAAATTGGAAAAAGCTATTATGTAGCTTTTTTAGATGACCGCCGCACCATCCTTTTAAGACGGGCAAGCTTGTAGAGAAATACCACTGACAGATCGAAAACTAAGGATGAACTGCCGAATGAAACATTTTTTCTAACATACCATATAGCTCCGGATGCTTCTCTTTCATTAATTGTGGTCGTTCAAAAAAATACTCTGCGGCAACCGCAAAAAACTCCTGTTGGTTAGTGGCTGCATAAGGGTTGATATCAGATTGATCGGCCAGTATTTCTTTTATGTTTTTATGCATCAGGTTGAGCCAGGGCATTACATACTGGTGCTGTAATAACAATTCGGGTATGCCATCTGTCGCTCCATCTGTTTTATCTATCAGGTGCACAAACTCGTGAATAGCTGTATTACTTTTATCGGTTTTATTACTGAAACCTTCACGCAATGCATGTTTAGAAAGAATCATTGTGTTATTCATCACGCCGGTGCCTACCATGCCCAGTATATTTCTTCCGCTCCCCTGTTGTTCAAAAGACTGACTAAAAGTTTCAGGATACAGTAATACCTCCTCTAAATTCACATACTCCCAATCGGGAAAAGCAAATATGGGTATAATAGCACTGGCACCGATCAGCACCCTGTCCAGGTCTTCTACTTCTGTACCGGCACCGGTAATGGTAGTGGTTGCCAGGAAATGTTGAAGTCTTTTAGCAAATGCTGTTTTTTGTTCTTCGTCGAGCTTCTGATAAAAAGCTACATGCTTCAGCAGTAGCTCCTTGTAATTTGCAGGCAATGACTCTGCTAAAGGCCTTTGTTTCTTTTTAAGTGCAGCGAAAGCCAGGTATACAAATAGCACGATGCCTATCAGTAATACTATAAATTGAATCATCATAATGCAAAAAGTGGTTCAATATCTTTAATAAAGGCTGCAAGATAGGTAGCCAGAACCTGTCAATTGCACAACCCTTCTTATTTTAGCATGAAAATACCCGCTGGTTCATAGCCGCTTCTCATTTGTGCAGTTTACGTATCTTCAATTTTATTGCTATTGCTCGTAAAATATTCTATATGACAAAACTTTTTTCTGTTACCATTTTCCTGTTATTTGCTACATTTCTGACGGTCCGGTCTCAACAATCCATAAAAATCATCCCCGAACCTGTATCTCTTATTAAAGGGGCAGGAAGCTTTGAGCTACCCAAGGAGATCAGGATATCAGCACCTGTGTCTAAAGAATTATCACCAACAATACAATTCCTGCAGCAAAAATTGTCTACGGCTACAGGTTATGCTGCATCCACTACTACAGAGACCAAGCAGGCCAATATATTGTTAGAGCTTGTGCCGGGAGATCAGTTAGGTGGTGAAGGATACATCTTATCTGTCAATTCCACCAGAATTTTAATAAGAGCCAATAAACCTGCGGGGCTATTTTACGGTGTTCAAAGTTTGCTACAATTATTACCCCCGGCCATTGAAAGCAAACAGCTGGTGCAAAACGTAAAATGGGAGATACCCGCGGTAGAGATTAAAGATCAGCCTAAACTCAACTGGCGGGGTTTAATGCTGGATGTATCACGGCATTTTTTTACAGTAGATGAAGTGAAGCAATATATTGACGCTATGGTCCGGTACAAATATAACATGCTTCATTTTCACTTAACCGATGATGAAGGCTGGCGTTTGGAGATCAAAAGCCTGCCCAAACTTACTGAAGTGGGCGCCTGGAGGATTAACCGGACCGGTACATTTAATAGCTTTGGAACACCGGAACCCAACGAGCCTAAAACTTATGGTGGCTTTTACACGCATGAGGACATTAAAGAGTTGGTACGATACGCCAGTGAGCGTTTTGTAAATATTATACCAGAAATTGATGTGCCTGGTCATAGCCTTGCTGCTGTTGCTGCTTACCCTGAGTTATCCTGCACACTAGGAGCGGATAAATACCAGCCCCGTTATGGTCAGCCCATCATGGATTGGTCGCGCGGCGCCCCTCCTATTGCGCTTTTAGATAATACGCTTTGCCCGGCTAATGAAAAAGTATACGGCTTTATGGATAACGTGCTTACCGAAGTAGCCCAGCTTTTTCCTTTTGAATACATACACCTGGGGGGCGACGAAGCACCGCATAACTTTTGGGAAAAGAATGCACAGGTACAGGCATTGATGAAGCGGGAAGGATTAAAAACTATTCCACAAGTGCAGGCATATTTCGAAAAAAGAGTAGAGACTATTGTTAAAGCAAAGGGCAAAAAAATGATGGGCTGGGACGAGGTGCTCGAAGGAGGGGTATCGCCCTCTACTGCTATTATGAGCTGGCGCGGAGAAAAAGCCGGCATAGAAGCGTCTCAAAAAGGCCACTATGTGGTAATGAGCCCCACCCAATTCGCTTATATTGATTATATGCAAGGTGACGTTGCGGTGGAATCTCCTGTTTATGCCAAACTGCTTTTAAACCAGTCTTACAAGTTCAACCCTTTGCCCAAGGGCGCCAATGCTAAATACATTTTAGGCGGGCAGGCCAATTTGTGGACCGAGCAGGTATACACCATGCGCTACGCCGAGTATATGACCTGGCCGCGTGGTTTTGCCATTGCAGAATCGCTATGGTCGCCCGAAGAAAAAAAGAACTGGGATGGATTTGTAGCTAAAACGGAAGATCATTTTAAAAGATTACAGTACGCGGAGACCAATTATTCTCCCGCTATGTATGATCCGGCTGTAACAGTTAAAAAGCTGGCTGGTGCACAATACACAATTGAGCTGACTCCCGAGATCAGTGGCTTAACCATGCATTATAGCTTTGACAATTCGCCTCCCGATAATTTTTACCCGTCCTATAAAGAACCGCTGATCATTCCCAAAGGAGCATCGCAGCTACGCATTATTACTTATCGCAATAAAGAAAAAGTTGGGCGCATGATGAACCTGAAAGTAGAGGAACTACAGAAACGGGTGAAATAAAAAGGTTAACAAACGATATATACCCAATATCAACCCGGATAATCTTATCCGGGTTTTTTAGGCTTTATTACTTAAAAATGAAATCGGTTTCAATTCGGGGAAAATTTATATTTTCGCTTCACTCAAGGGAACTTGCCTTTATCTGTTGAATGCTGCCAAAGCTATTCGTACCGTTGAGTGCTATAACAATTAAAACGATTGAATTTTATGAAGGAACAGTATTTTGATGCCATTGTTGTGGGTTCAGGCATTAGCGGAGGATGGGCTGCTAAAGAACTCTGCGAAAAAGGATTAAAAGTTTTAATGCTGGAGCGCGGTAAGAATATAGAACACATCAAAGACTATGTAAATACTGCAAAAGGTCCATGGGAGTTCCCCCATCATGGCAATCTCACTTTAGCCCAGAAAGAGCTTTATGTAAATCGCATCAGGGGGTTTGGCCCAAACGAAAAAAACCTGGACTGGTGGGCCAATGATGCCGAAACACCTTATACAGAGGTCAAACAATTCAACTGGTTCAGGGGCTACCAGGTAGGCGGTCGCTCTTTATTGTGGGGCAAGCAAACCTACCGGTGGAGCAATATTGATTTTGAAGCTAATGCAAAAGATGGAATAGAAATTGACTGGCCTGTGCGTTATGAAGAAATTGCCCCCTGGTATGATAAGGTAGAAAAATTCATTGGTGTAAGCGGAAGTATGGAAAACCTCCCTCAATTGCCAGACGGTCAGTTCCTGCCTCCTATGGAGTTGAATATTGTTGAAAAAGATATAGCCGCCCGTATCAAAAAAGAGTATAACGATCAACGGCGTTTGATCATTGGCCGCTGTGCGCACCTAACAGCTCCCGTGCCGGGACGAACACCTTGTCAATACCGCAATAAATGCGAATTTGGGTGTCCGTTCGGCGGTTATTTCAGCACCCAGTCATCAACGCTCCCGGCAGCTGTTAAAACCGGCAATCTTACCCTTCGCCCCATGAGTATTGTTACACAAATACTATACGACAAGGATCAAAAAAAGGCAACAGGCGTGGAAGTGCTGGATGCGGACACCAATCAAACCTACATCTACCGTTCTAAAATAGTTTTTGTAAACGCTTCCACCCTCAATAGTACCTGGCTATTGCTTAACTCTGCTACAGATGTATGGCCCGATGGCCTGGGCAGCAGCAGTGGAGCTTTGGGCCATTATTTAATGGATCATCACCTTGGCTCAGGCGCAGGAGGCAGAATTGAGGGTTATGAAGATCATTATGTTTATGGCCGCAGGCCGAATGGCGTTTATATACCACGTTACAGGAACCTGAACAATGAAAAGAGAGATTATCTCCGCGGCTTTGGCTACCAGGGCGGCGCCGGCAGAAACAGGGGTTCTAAAGCAGCTGACGATATAGCGGTGGGTGTTGCATTAAAAGAAGCACTTAGCGAACCCGGGAACTGGGGGGTGTGGATGGGCGGCTTTGGTGAAGTACTTCCTTACTACGAGAATGTGGTTACGCTCGACAAAAACAGGAAAGACAAATGGGGTTTAAATATCCTGGCGATAGATGCAGAATTAAAAGACAATGAAAAAAAGATGCGTAAGGATATAGTAGAAGATGGGAAGGAAATGCTCGAAAAAGCAGGTGTGAAGGATGTATACGGATTTGACAAGGATGGCGTGATGGGACAAGGCATACATGAAATGGGCACTGCACGCATGGGCGATGATCCGAAAACCTCGGTATTGAACAAATGGAACCAGGTATGGGATGCCCCTAATGTATTTGTAACAGACGGCTCCTTTATGACATCGGCAGGATGCGTGAATCCATCCTTAACCTATATGGCATTTACAGCCCGCGCAGCAGATTACGCCGTAGCTGAACTTAAAAAAGGGAACCTGTAATAGTTGAAAATTAATTGTTCATCACCCTATCGTCTAAAAATCTAATTACTAAAAATCATGAACAGAAGACAGGCTTTAGCCAGCGTTTCCGTTTTATTGGGAGGAGCCCTTATTGGTGGAGACATGTTTTTATCCGGATGTAAAAACGCTGCCGGCTCAGCCAGCTTATTCAGTGCGGAGGACATTACTCTGTTGGATGAAATTGCGGAAACGATCATTCCTACTACCCCCGACTCGGGCGGGGGCAAAGCTGCCCTGGTAGGCGCATTTATGAAACAAATTGTAACCGACTGCTATACCAAAACAGAGCAGGACCATTTTGTTAAGGGTATCATTACATTTAAAAATGCCTGCGAAGAAAAATATCAAAAAGCATTTGGTAATTTATCAGTTGCTGAAAAAGAAGCATTTCTTACCAGCCTCCACCAGGACGCCAGGGCATACAAGGAAACAGACGCTTATAAAAAAGAAAGCGACCTGTTTAGTAAACAGCAGGATGAATGGGTTAAAGCAGAGGAAGCTAAACATAATTTTGGCGCCGGCTACATCAAACAAAACTATCCACCCCATTACTTTGCTATGATGCGACAATTAACGCTTTGGGGTTATTTTTCTTCGAAAGAAGGCATGACCAAAGCGCTGCGTTATGTGGAAACGCCGGGGCGCTATGACGGAGCTTTTCCTTATAAAAAAGGCGATAAAGCCTGGGCGCTTTAACACTACGTTCTGTAACTGTAATTATTTCACACTACTACTGTTACAAATTGCAGGTATTTATTATCTTGCTATGAATAACACTTGTTAGTATGAACTCGACGATTATTGCAGGGATAGGAAAATATGTTCCCGAAAATGTGGTTACCAACGACGACCTGACCAAAGTGATGGATACCAATGATGCCTGGATACAGGAGCGTACGGGTATCCGCGAACGACGCTATGCTACCCGCTTTGAGGAAACTACAGCTACTATTGGCGCTAACGCAGCCAGGCTCGCTATGGAGCGTGCCGGCGTTACTGCAAAAGATATCGATTTTCTAATTTTTGCCACTTTAAGTCCCGACTATTTCTTTCCGGGCTGTGGCGTTTTGGTACAACGCTTATTAGGATTAAAAGAGGTGGGCGCACTGGATGTGCGTAATCAATGCAGTGGCTTTGTATACGCTTTGAGTATCGGTGACCAGTTTATCAAAACCGGCATGTATAAGAATATACTGGTAATTGGCGCCGAAGTACACTCCTACGCACTGGATTTTAGTACACGCGGCCGTAATGTTTCCGTAATTTTTGGAGATGGTGCCGGTGCGGTAGTACTACAGCCTTCTCCTACTCCCGATCGTGGCATATTAAGCACGCACTTACATAGCGATGGAGCCGACGCAGAGATACTCAGTATGCCCAACCCTGGCTTTCATGCTGGCGTACACAATGCAAAATGGAAGCCCCAGGTTGATGAACAAAATCCTTATGCAAATCTCTTTATCAACCAAAACCTGTTGGATAAAGAAGATGTTTTTCCCTACATGGATGGGCAGGCCGTGTTTAAAAGAGCAGTCATAAAAATGCCGGAAGTTATTTATGAAGCCTTAAATCAGAATGGCTATCAACCCGAAGATCTAAAGCTGTTGATTCCTCACCAGGCTAACCTGCGTATTGCCCAGTTTATACAGCAGCAACTTCGTTTGCGCGACGACCAGGTATTTAACAATATCCAGAAATATGGCAATACTACCGCGGCCTCGGTACCTCTTGCACTTTGTGAAGCCTGGGAAGCCGGCAAGGTTAAAGAAGGTGACCTGGTATGTTTATCCGCATTTGGCAGCGGCTTTACCTGGGCCAGTGCTTTAATGAAGTGGTAAGGTGTTGGATGTTAGATACTGGATGTCAGATATTAGACTTTAGCGGTACTTGTGATCCGCTCTTCTCATTATGTGTATAAACCGCCGTTTACAGAAAGCACCTGTCCGGTAACATAACCCGCTTCTTTGGTTACAAAAAAGCCCACAGCATGTGCTACCTCCTCAGGTGTGCCAAAACGGTTGGCGGGAATGAGTTGCTTCATTTGCGCCTCGTCAATATCAACGGTCATATCTGTTTTAATAAACCCCGGGGCTACCGCATTTACAGTAACATTGCGTTTACCCGCTTCCTGCGCCAATGCCTTAGTAGCAGCAATAACGCCACCCTTTGCTGCAGAATAATTGGTTTGCCCTGCTAACCCTTTTAAACCGCTCAGGGAAACGACATTTACGATCCTGCCATACCGCTGGCGCAACATACTATTTACAATAATGCGTGTTACATTGAAGAAACCACCCAAACTCGTATCCAGCACATTATCCCATTGTTCATCCTTCATCCACATGAGCAATACATCATCCTTAATACCTGCATTATTCACCAATACTTCAATTACTTTATCCGTATTGGCTTCGATCCAGCCATTTAAGACAGTTTGCACTTCTTCCCTATTGGCCACATCAAATTGCAACAACTCACCATCGCTTCCTGCGGCCTTTACCTCAGCCAGTGTTTCTGCTGCTTTTTGCTGATTGCCTTTGTAGTTAATTATAACGTAAAAGCCCATGGTAGCCAATTTTATACAAATAGCTTTGCCAATACCACGTGAGCCACCGGTTACAAGAGCACAGTTCATATGTAGTTAATAGTTAATGGATAATTGTTAATACTTCTATTGAAATGCGTCCCGATCTTTCGGTCATTTGACCTCAATTACCGCTGTATTTGCTGATGTCAAAACCGGAACGATCAACTGAGCCTGCCCGAATGGTACAGGCCGGCGTGGCAATACCGATGCCACCTGTACCGCCGCCGGTTACAACCAACTAGCCATACACAGTAGCCGGCGCATTGGCTTCCAGCCAGGTACGTACTTTTGCCAGGCTTTTATAGAGCGGACTATCTTCCACAAATTTTGGAAAGACATTGCGAAGGGCATCATATACCGCTTTTGTTTTAGGCGACATTTTTTCCTGGCATTCCAGGTAGTCTACTGCCTGCAGAAGGGTCATGGCCTGTATGGCAATAACTTCGAAAGCATTATCGATCACTTTTTTGGTAAGCTGAGCAGCATTGAAACCCATGCTTACTATATCCTGGTTGTCGTTATTATTAGGAATACTATGCACATACATGGGGAATGAAAGCGTTTGGTTTTCAGCCGTTGTAGATGTGGCTGTAAACTGTATACCCTGCATGCCGAAATTAAAACCGAGTACGCCGAGGTTTACAAACGGCGGGAACTTCTGATTCAACCTGCTATTGAGGAAATAGTTGAGCTGACGCTCACTTAACATCGTAAGCTTGGTGATTGCGATCTTCAGCTTATCCATTTCGAAGGATACGTAATCTCCATGAAAATTACCCCCGTGAAAGATATTCTGATTGGCCACATCCACTACCGGGTTGTCATTTACAGAGTTCAGTTCGTTTACCACCGTATTTTCAGCATTTACCAACGCATCGTATACAGGGCCTAATACCTGTGTCACACAGCGCAGGGAATAATACTCCTGTACTTTATCCTCAAAAACATCATGCTGAATATTCTCCGGATTGTATAAATGCTCGGAGCGGCTACGGATCATCTGGCTGCCAGCCAAAACCTCACGGAAAGCAGCAGCTATATGATTTTGACCTTTATGATGCTTTACAATATTTAACTCATGAGAGAAATGGTCATCATAAACTTCCATCAGCTCATTGGTGATAGCCGAAAGTGTAACCGACCAATCTACCAGTTTGTGCGCCCTGATAATATTTAATAATCCTACGCCCGTCATAGCAGATGTACCATTGATCAGCGAAAGACCTTCCCTGATATGCACCTGCAAGGGTTTCAGACCCGCCTGTTCAAATCCTTGTGCAGCAGGCATTAATTGCCCCTGGTACCAAACCTCTCCTTCACCAATTAAACCCAGTGCCAAATGTGCTAACTGCACCAGGTCGCCACTGGCTCCAACACCACCATGTTCATAAATACAAGGAACCAGGTCGGCATTGATCATGGCGGTCATTAATTCCACCAGTTCCAGATGCACACCGGAGTAGCCTTGCAGATGATTATTCAACCGGGCAATCATTACAGCGCGACCCAATAAAGGATTTAGCACCGCCCCGCCACCACTACTGTGGCTGCGAATGAGATTATACTGTAACTGAAGAATATTATCATCACTCACTTTATACTGAGCCATAGGCCCAAAACCGGTATTGATGCCGTAAATAAGTTTATGATTGGAGAATTGCTTTAAAAAATCAAAGGATGCCTGTACTCTTTCAATAGCAGCCTTATCCAGGGCAATCGGCTTTTTATAAAGAAGAATTTCCTCGAAATCTTTCAAAGACAGTTTTGTACCGCCCACCTGTATCATTATATGTAGAATTGATTAAACAAGGTAGCAAAAGAACAAAATATATAAGTCGTAGCCAAAAATATCCTTTGAACGCCCTATTCACTAATTCGGGTGAACTTACCGAAATAGTTTGTATATTTTGCCTGTGAAAAAAGGGATCACTATAAAGGACATAGCGAAAAAGCTGAATATGTCTGTTTCAACGGTTTCTAAAGCGCTGAGCAATCATGCTAATATTAGTGATTTGACGAAGGAAAGAGTGCAACAACTGGCCAGGGAGTGGAACTATGTGCCCAACGAAGCTGCGAGGCATTTCAAACAGAACAAGTCATTTACCATTGGCATTGTTATACCAGATCTGATAGACCAATTTTTTGTAGCGGCCATACGCGGTGTGGAGGAAATAGCCGGTAAGCATAAATACCAGGTAATTATTGCCCAATCGCACGAAGATGCCGACAAAGAGGAGCAAATCATTAAAAACCTCATTAGTAACCGGGTTGATGGAGTGATTATTACGATTTCAAAAAACACCAACAAATCTGAGCTATTTACGCAACTCGAGCAAAATGGCATACCGGTGGTATTCCTTACCCGCTCATTTGGTCAACCTGTTTTTAACAATGTCATTGCCGACAATATACATGCAGGCATATTGGCCATTGACTATTTATATCAACTCGGGCATCGCCGTATTGCTCATTTAATGGGCCCGAAAATGCTGAGCACCAGCCATCAAAGACTGGAGGGATATAAAAAAGGCCTGGAAAAACTAAAAATAGATTTTGATGCTGAACTGCTGCGGGAGGCAGACTTTTCTGAAGAGCAAACGCATCGGGCGATGAGAGAACTACTGAAAATCAAAAACCCTCCTACTGCATTTTTTGTTTTTAAAACGTACGTGAGCCTGGATGCGATCAACTATATAAAAATCCATCATCCAAAGCTGGTTCGTAAAATAGACATCATTGGTTTTGGCAATCTACCGCTGATAAAGTACCTCGATACCAAACCCAAAGCTTCGTTGGAAGAGAACTCCTACGAAATGGGATTAAAAGCTGCCGACCTGCTCATGAAACTTATTAATAATCCTACCGAATCGGCCCCGCCTGTATCTATAAAAATACCCTGCGAGCTCATTGTACATTAGTATTTCACCGGCTCGTTGAAAGAAACTGCATAGGATTTTGAGAAATCAATTTTCTTAGCAGCGCCTGCCACGTATTCGATGCCACCCATGATATGCTTTAAATATACCGGATCGGAATAATCTTTTTTATCATGCCCCAAAGTGGTACACCAGGTAACTCCTCCATCAAAATTATAATACCAGGCACTTGGAAAATAGGTGGCGAAAGCACCGGCATTTTTATTAAGTAGCTCTTTCTGCTTTACGTTACTGGTGTCGATGGTAGAGAAATCATTAACCATTACAGCAGTGGGGCCCGGATATAATTCTTTAGCGAAATAACATTCATCGGCTTTATTCCATACTGCCGGCGTGCCTTTCATAGACGGGTGTTTGGTATCAATTACACGAATGGTAAATGTTTGAAAAGAAGCGTGCCAGGAGAAGGTTCCTCCCAACATCATTTTAAACCACTGCCAGTTACGCTCTGTGCCCGTTACTGAGTGTACTCCCACAAAACCACCACCGGCTTCAATGTATCTTCTGAAAGCGAGGCGTTGAGCATCGGTATCAAAAACATCATTATTGGTACTGGTAAAGATCAGCATACGATATTGCTTTAGATTCTCTTCTGTCATTACTGACGGACTGGAAGAGGTATCTACTTTGAACCCATGTTTTTTCCCAAGGTCGATGATTGCCTGTGCTGCATAAGGGATATTATCATGCACATAACCCTTGCCATTTTTTTTGTATACCAAAACCTTTACAGTCTTCCAGTTAACAGGCGCCTGCGCATGCAAAGCAGCCGGGAGAACGATCATCAACAATATTAATATCAGGCTATATTTCATCTTCATTATATTTTTAAACATCACCGATTCAATTTTATCCGGCCATTTATTTTTGAATAAGCAGTTTGGGAGGATGCGCAAAAGATTGCCATGCATCATCGGCCTGGGCACGCCTGAGCTTATTGTTAAAAATCAAAAAACGGTACTTTAACAGGTAGCTCTTACCGGGCTCCAGTAACCAGTTCTTGTTTTTAGTGGGAGAAAAATTCAGGAAGACATCGCCACGGCCATTGGAGTTTTCAGGCCATACCCTTAGTGGTTCGGGGTGATTGTAATTTACCGGATGGCTCATCATTTCCAGGCCACCGAAATCATTACCCAGACTTCCCTGTGTAAGGCACCACCGAGCAGTGCTGCCATCGGCCTCCTTACGATCTTTTCCTTCTGACGTTAGGGTAGTGCTATTTTTATTATCCCATTGTTCTGTAGCACGTATACCAATACCACCATACCGGTATTCCAGCAGCAACACGGGACTTGGGCTGGCACAGCTTAATTGTGAAGTAATATCCAGTATATAATACTGATCGCCGGGTTGTGCCTTGTAAATCTTTACCGTTTGAACTTCGTTGATTGCGGTCTTCTCCGTGCCATCTTTTTTAAATACAATATGCTCATGCAAAGCGCTGAAGCCTGAATATACAGTACCGGTCTCAATAGTATTAAATCCTGAAAAGCGAACGGTCCCCTTCCTGTCTTTAAGGTTCCAGAAATCTACTACCTCGTTTTCAAACCGCACATGTGTCCACGGATTCCATAGTCCCCAATGATGATAATGATCGGGCGCATTAATGCGGGTTAAGGCATGACCTGAAGGTGTATTTAAAGGATGTATAAATCCGCTGCGTTTATAAGCGGTATCAATACCTGCAGGCGGGTAAACTGTTTTAAAATGATACTGCAGCAACTCTTTCCCATTATCTTCCAGTACTAATGCACCATTGCTTTCTTTTGCCTGTATTAGCGGGAAATTATCTCTGGCTGTAACACGTGTCAATTCGAATACCCGGCTCGTTTTTACAGAAGGAGCTATCATCCAGCATAGATTTCGTCCGTCACTGGTGGAAGTAATCTGAAAAGGGATATTTACTTTTTGTCCATTTCGTATTTCTACCAATTGCAGGCTACTATCAGGCAATGTAGTAATTACATCCAATGCAGTTTGCATAGGAATATTAAATACTTCTTTACCCGTTGTTGTGGCACGCAAAGTGGCAATACGTTGCGCGTTTGCTGCAGCAACCCCTATCATGTTCAGCAGCACCACAAACCCTATACGCCGTTTCCAATTCCTAAACAGGTTGATCCATTTCATTATTTAGCAGAAGATTTTTTTGCCAGCTCCAATGCCGAAGTAGTGATGTAATATTTTGTAATCATATTAGGCACTTCCCAATCAGGGAGTTTACCTTCCTTCAGGTATTTTAAGTAGCTTTCAGTAACCTGCCCAAAATGAACCTCGTGGCCGGTATTATATTTCTCTGGTATAACGGCGCGCCATCCTTTTGTTGTTTTTTCAATGCTTACTCCCGGGAATTGTGCCTGTACGGTTTGCAATGCTTCATTCAGATCTTTTCCAAAATCCGCGTCTTTCTTATTAACCGGCTCGATATACAAAACAGGTTTGAAGTTTTCTTCTTTACCCTGCTTTATGATCAGGTTGGTCCGGGTTCCGCGCATAATAGAATAATGCGTGTCTCCTGTGCCTTCCGGAGCTTTGTATCCCCAGGTAACAGAAACCCTGGCATGCACACCTTTCAATTTATAGTTAATCTCCCCGTTGCTGAAAACGCCTATTGTAGTATCATTAACCAGATCCTTTTTTAGATAATCAGGAAAAGCATTTTGTTTAGTGATAGCGGTAAATTGACTTAGCGTCATATTAGTAGGCCATCGTTTGGCTGAAACAAGCGCTACATCTTTGTTATAATCCAATACCTGTCCCGGAAAACTCTCCCATTGCACCAGGTCTACCAGATGTGTCGTTACATCTACAATCCCTTCTCCCTGCTGCATTACGTCCATAAACCAGGACGGTCTTTGTAAAACATTACCAGAAACAAACTTGTAGAAATAGTGAATGCTTTCCTTGGTTACCGCAGGATTATCGGGTGTGCCTTTTTCCAATTCACCAAAGAGCTTTTTGGCCTGCGAAAATGCTCTTTGCAGCATCGTATTAATCTCAAAGCGCTCGGTCATGATATCATATAGCAGCACTTTTTTTTCGTCTGCTTTTGCAAAAGCCTTTTTAAGCAGCTCAAACCCATCACTGTTAACCACCATGGGCTTATCGGCCAACACATTCATGCCTGCATCTACCGTGTTAAAAATGTATTCTGTCTTTTTTTGGTTATTGCCCGCCATTACCACGATGTTTCCCTTTTTTTCGGCAATCATTTTCTGAAAGAAATCGGCTCCTGTATACAGTTGCTCATTCCAGTGGGTAGGCTGATCTGCCCTTGTATTATAGGCATTGATCCTATCCAGGTGCAGCTTCAGATCCGGCCCTTCCGGAGCATATACATACACATTGCTATCTACTCCCGGGTACATTGTTTTCTGAACCAGGGCTGCGTGAAAATGCCCCGGGTCTAAAGTTACCAGGGTGACATCAGAACCTTTTTCTTCTTTTTTCGTGTCGTTGGAATTGCAAGCCATAAAAGCCATAACGGAAGACAAAATAAACACACTGCGGATCATACTATTTTTTAAATTTATTATAAACATAACTGGTACCATAAGGATGACGCTGGGGTCTGCTTAACAGTTTATTGGCTTCGGTATTATTTTTAAATACTTCTTTAGCAGGATCCCAATACAATTTAGTTCCCATTTTCATGGCTGCAAAAGCTACCAGGCAGGCACTACAGGAGCGATGCGCAATTTCTGCAGGACTGATGGTAGTTTTTTTGTTCTGTATACATTCCAGCCAGTTGCGGTGCTGTTCAGGGCTTTCATACAAATGAATTTCATTTGGTTGAATCACCGATTCCAATATAGCCGGATTGCTGGCATTGAAAGCTTTAGGCTGCGACTTGTCTCCGCTGGTTGGATCGGTGGCCGTAACGCCGACATTACCGCGGGATACAAAGATCCATCCATCTGTACCCACGAATTTTACACCATTCGGATTCTTACTATTTATGTGCATAGTTACACCGTTGGCATATTTCGATTCTACTTCATAATCGCCATGTACATTCCATAAGCCGGATTTTGGAAACTGCGCAGAACCGGTTACTTCTATCGGCCCCGTTAGCTCCGTGTTCATACCCCAATGAGCAATATCGATATGATGCACGCCCCATCCGGTGATCATGCCGGCTCCAAATTGTTCCAGCCTCAACCAACCCGGCCGTGAATCCAGGTCAGTAGGATGATGAACCCTATCCTGTGTGTAATAAATATATGGTGTAGAACCCAGCCACATATCATAATTTAATTCTTTGGGAACCGGCATTTCTGCGGTATTACCACCGGGAGGGTCGGCGGGTAATCCTACATGCACTTCTTTCAGCTTCCCTATGCGACCATTGCGAACCAACTCGCAGGCCTTTTTAAACTGAGGCCAGGGATTCATGGATCGCTGCTGACTACCTAATTGAAAAACCACACCTTTCGCCCTTACCACATCGCTCATGTGCCTGCCTTCTTCTATGGTAAGTGAAGTGGGCTTTTGAAGATAAATATGCTTACCCGCTATAGCGGCTTCCATTGCGGGTTGCGCGTGCCAATGGTCAGGAGTACTGATAATAACTGCGTCTATATCTTTATTGGCGAGGAGTTCGTGATAATCGTCGTACAGCTTTACATTAACATAATTGGCCTGCCCCGTTTTTTTTGCATACCAGCCTTCGATCAATTCCTTACCTTTTTGCTGCCTGTATTTGTCTACATCAGCAATGGCAATAATCCGGGCAATATCATTCTTGAATGTTTCCGGCAGATCGTGTGTGCGTGCAATGCGCCCACAACCTATTTGAGCTATATTAATTTTATTGCTGGGCGCATTTCTACCAAACACCGTAGAAGGAACAATGGTTGGAGCCCCTTGCAGCAATATTCCACCGGCAGTAAGTGTAAAAGAATTTTTCAAAAAACTTCTTCTTCCTTTTTTTGTGTTGGACGACATTTTTTAAAATTTACTATCGTAAAAGATCAGATTAAAGCCGGCGCTCGTTCTACCTAATATTGCAATCGCCGGGCAAGCAAAAATCATTTTGATACATGTGAGACTACTAAGATAAAGGTTCGGGGCTGGAACGCAAGTATCTATTAAAATTACAACGTTTGAAATAAACCAGCGTCCATAATTAAGGCTTCCTCTCGGAAGCCTTAACGCCGAAAACCATCCTTTATTCAACACCTGAAAACTTAAAAGATTTTTCCTGTAAAATCACTCAACCATTAACGGTGCTACATTTTTTTCAGCACCCGGGTAGCCTACATTTTGATTAATGATTCCCTTGATATTTGTATTGATCGCATTGGCGGGCACCGGCCATAGCATATGGTGTACACTTACTTTATACTCAGCCCACCTGTGCTTTAATCCTTTGTTGTAGAAATTACTCTTGCTGACCACCCTGTCATACCAGAAGTTAACCCCCATTTGTTTTATGTTAGCATTATTGCCTCCAGGACCGCTTATATTCTCCAGTTGGTATACGCGACCTCCAAATATTTCGCATGGTTTCTTTGTTTTTGCGTAGATATACGCAATCCTCACCAGCTCTACATGCCGGTTTTCTTCATAATACAGTTCACGCGCTCTTTCATCCAATATTTCTCCTATGTTTATATCAGCTGCTGTTAAAGTAGCAGCTCCGGCCCTGGTGCGTACTTCGTTCAAATTAATAGCTGCCTGTGCAGGATCATTCTTCCAGTAATAACATTCTGCCAGCATCAGGTAAACTTCTGCCGAGCGATAGATATACCAGGGAGTTTCCCCACCGGCCCAATTTCCGCTTTGTGTTGGATCAGGAACAAAAACCTTATAATGTGGCCAGGAATACCAGGTTCGTATGGTATCTTCCACGCTCATTGCAGCTGGCTTTACAAAATTTTTAGCGTACCACTGGTTATTGCCAGATTTTAAAGACGGGTGGTTGTACCGCAGATCTGTCATTTTTCTCCAACCGTCTTTATTTAATATACCTCTCGTATCATTGGCTTCCTTATCGGCGCGCCATATTTCGTTGGTAAATACCAGGTAGATCTCATCCGCCTCTTAATAAACATTTTCTACTTAAGGCGTTCCGCTTCTTTAGCTTCATACAGTACCTGTAATATGTCTTTTATATTTTCCGGTTTTTTATTTACCTGCAAAGCATACTCCAGGTATTCGATCGCAGTTTTCACTTCGCCATTTTTTAAAAATCCTTTGCCGAGGCTGGCTACAGCAATACCAGACTCCGGGTATAGCATGTAATTAGCTTTATAAATACTTAGTGCTTCTTTTATTTTGTTCTGCATTACAAATAAATTACCCACACTATTTAACAGGTATTCGCTTTCTACCAGGGGCCTGAGCATGGCCGCCAGACTTCTAACATTTGTATGCGGATGGATCAAAACGCCCTCCAATTCCCACTGATGGATTAATGTAAAGCTTGCATAATTCGGCGTGTACGCTTTACCTGAAATAATAGCCAACAAATCTCTTTCAAATGTGTAAACAGGGAATTCGTTAATACGCCCCAGCTCCTTTCCTGCTTTATAAATAATAAATGTAGGTACCCGGTAAACGCCCTTGCCTTTATCTTCTCCGTTCGGACTTCTTTTGTAAATCGAATCAGTGCCGCCCACACCAATCAGCTTTATTTGTTTTTCCGGAACCGAAACAGAAGACAGTACTTTGACCAGCCTGGGAACTTCTCTTTTTGAATCTCCGCACCAGGAGCCAAAGAATATTTCAATAGTGAGCTCCTTGTAGCTGATCTTTTTTAACGCATCAATTACTGAGGGGTCGGGAATATAGGAATCAAAACCTGTATTAAACCAACTTGCATAAGGGGCCTGCCCTAACTCATTGATCGAACATTGCCCATAGATAATTTTATCCGGCATTGGTTTTTCCTGGGCATTTACTAAAAGAACAGAAAGGGATAGTATAATTGAACTGATTATTTTTTGCATCTTAAATAATTTGAAAATGAATACATAGAAATAGTATGCGCATAGGCATGCGTTACCCATACAGCATTACACGAAAGCGGGAAAAGCTTTCGTCATTGATTGGATATACGTTATTTAAGAGAAAAATGCCGGAGGGCGCCAGGGAAGTAGGTATATGCCCTCGCAAACCTGAACCCTCAAAAGAGGATATGCCTGCCTGCGATCGCTTGCAAATAGTTTATTTGCTTTTAAAAACTTAGCATGACAAAAGTATACATCAAGATGTGCATGTACGTGGCTTGCCGTTTGTTTTCCCGGAGCTGCCAGTTCGTTTTCCGAAGATGTTAAAAGCGCCTCACAATCGCACTGCCGGCTAACGGGCTGTGCAATATTCACCAGCCTGCAATGCAGGTAATTCATATAGTGTGCGTCCTGCGCCACAAAAAAAGGTATAAAATATAATATCAATAAAAGGTTGCGCAACAGGTTGTTTCGATTTATATCACCGAAAATAATAAAAAATGGGACAACTTAAATAAATTGTCCCATCACTGAATATTATAAAACAAACTACAATTCAGCCAGGCTTGCTGCTACAGCATCTATAGTTTTATCGAGGTCTTCGTAGCTCAATGCATTGTTCAAAAACCAGCTTTCGTAAGCAGATGGCGGCAGATAAACACCCCGTTGTAACATAGCATGGAAGAACTGTTTAAAACGCTCAATATCACATGCTGCAGCACTGGCAAAATCAGTTACGGGTTCGGCCCCAAAATGCACGCTAATCATACTACCCAAATGATTGATAGAATAATCCTGTCCCCAGTTGTTGAATACTTTTTCTAATCCTTCTTTCAGGTACAGTGTCTTACTATCTAAGTCTTGTAATAGTCCAGGGTTCGCCTTCATCTCACTCAATAAAGTAAAACCTGCGATCATTGCAATAGGATTGCCACTTAGTGTTCCCGCCTGGTATACATTACCCAGCGGAGCTACCACTTCCATGATCTCGCGTTTACCTCCGAAAGCGCCTACCGGCATACCCGCTCCAATTACTTTACCGTAAGTTACCAGGTCAGCAGCTACTCCCAGCTTTTCCTGCGCGCCGCCTAAAGCCAGGCGAAAACCAGTCATTACTTCGTCAAAAATCAATACAATACCATTCTCATCACATACCTGCCGCAAACCTTCTAAAAATCCAGGTTGAGGGAGGATACAACCCATATTACCCGCCACAGGCTCAACAATAATAGCGGCCAGTTCTTCTTTATTTTCAGCAACCAATCTCTTAACTGCCTCCAGATCATTATAGGCACAGGTCAATGTATCATTAGCAATTGCAGCCGTTACGCCAGGTACCGTTTGTATATTAAAAGTTGCAACACCACTCCCGGCCTTCACCAAAAAAGCGTCTGCATGACCATGATAACATCCTTCAAATTTTATAAACTTATTGCGCCCTGTATAGCCCCTCGCCACACGCAGCGCGCTCATACAAGCTTCTGTACCGCTGCTTACCATTCTTATCAAATCAACATTAGGTGCAATGGACCGTATTAATTCGGCCATTTCTATTTCCAGTTCGGTAGGGGCACCGAAGGAAGTCGAATACTGTGCTCTTTCACAAATAGCTTTTACAACAGGCTCGTAGGCATGCCCCAATATCATTGGTCCCCAGGAGGCGATATAGTCGATGTATTGATTGTCATCTGCATCATACAAATAAGCGCCTTTTGCTTTTTTAATAAACAAGGGCGTACCGCCCACGCTTTTAAAGGCCCGTACCGGCGAGTTAACACCTCCCGGAATACTTTGTTGCGCCCTTTCGAATAAGGCCTTACTTGATTCGTAACTATACATAATTGGCTATTCCTTTAATTAATTGATGATATTATATGCTTGCTTCGATCAGCTATTCCTAAATGCCTCCCACTTGTTTTGTATGAGCGAATACAGCTCCTGGAAATCCATTTTCAAACGACTGGCCGCGATGTTAACCGGCGTACGTAGTGTATTATAATTCATCTCGAGCATTTTCCTTTTTAGCGGGTTAGGCTCGGCAGCCATATACTTTTCGGGATCTTTAAGCACAATTTTTATAAAATAATCTCCATTACTTTCGAGGTGCCCGATCTCCGTAACCTGCGCCCAGCTTACTTTGGGAAACAGCACGCCTAAAGAGCCATCTGCAATTCCATCATTATCGACTACAAGTCCCGGCTTTTTGTTAAACACTTTTTGCGCTGTAAATGCAGCTCCGATAATAAAAATAAAAGACCCGATAAAGCCAGCCACCTTTATAAAGCCCGTGCTGCTGCTCCTGGTAAACAGCTGCGGCTGTATGGCCATTAAGGTAAAAATCAGAAGCAGTATTACAAAGAAGGTAAACCTTGTAATAGCCTTTGATTTATCGATGGGGACTTTAATAATCATAATGTACGTTTATACTGTCATTGAAAATATTCTGGTTTGCGGTTGTTTGCGTAGTAACCGGAGGTCAAACGCCATCGCAATATTGCGCGCGAAAGTGCGGCCTTTTTCTGTTATCAGCAAATGATTATCGGCTATTTCAACTAATCCATCCAATTGCATCTCCTGCAAACGTTCCAGTATTTCAGGCATCTCAGGTAATTGCATACTTTCTTTCTGCCAGGATGTTTCTAAATTACACATCAGGTTCAGGATATGCTTTCTTACCACCAGATCTTCCTTATTCAAAATATGCCCCCTGAAGACGGGTAGATCACCCTTGTTGATGCTCTCGGTATATTCTTCTACCGATTTATCATTCTGCGCAAATGCATACCAGCTATCGCTAATGGCCGACATGCCCAACCCGATCATCAACTGAGTGGCTGAAGAGGAATAGCCCATAAAATTGCGGTGAATGGTTTTATTCAATACCGATTCATATAACTTATCCGTTGGAAGCGAGAAATGATCCATCCCTATTTCGACATAACCCAGATCAAGCAAAAGCTGCTTGCCTTTTTCATACAATGCTCTCTTCAATTCGGGAGCGGGAAGGTCTTGTTCATCAAAACCTCTTTGACCCACACCCTTCACCCAGGGAACATGTGCGTAAGAGTAAAAAGCGATACGGTCCGGCTTTAATGATATAGTTTTTTCGATGGTATGCTCCATACGCTCCCATGTCTGGTGCGGCAGCCCAAAAACAAGATCATGGCTAATACTGGCATATCCTAACGCCCTTGCCATATCGGTCACCTGCTGCACTTTTTCGAATGGTTGTATACGGTTGATCGTTTCCTGTACTTTAGGATCATAATCCTGCACACCGAAACTCACCCGCCGGAAACCCATATTATATAAGGTTTCCAGGTGCTGAACCGTTGTATTATTAGGATGTCCTTCAAAGCTAAACTCAGGATTTGTATTGATATTGGCTGATTCAAATATTCCTTCCAGCAATCTTTGTAAGTTGCGCGCCTGGAAAAAAGTGGGTGTACCACCGCCCAAGTGCAATTCCTTTATGCGTGGACGCTCCCCTAAAATATCCGTATACATTTTCCACTCCTTCAATAGGGTATCGACATAGGGGTTCTCTACATCATGCCTTTTGGTGATCCGTTTATGACAGGCACAAAAAGTGCAAAGGCTTTCACAAAAAGGCAGATGTATATAGATGCTGATCCCCTCTGTGCTATTGCTTTCTTTGAAGCTTTTACGAAGCGTTGCAATCCACCGGTCTGCTGAAAACGATGATTCCTTCCAATAAGGAACTGTTGGATAGCTCGTATACCTGGGACCGGGGATATTATATTTTGTAACGAGGCTCATTAACTATTTAACAACTTAGCCGCATCGACTGCAAAATAAGTGGCTATCAAATCTGCTCCGGCTCTTTTAATAGATGTCAAACTTTCAAGAATCGCTTTATTTTCATCCAGCCAACCTCTTTCGGCAGCGGCTTTTATCATCGCATACTCACCACTTACATGATAAGCGCTTACGGGTACCGTAACATTATTCTTTATCTCCCTGATAATATCCAGGTAGGCCATGGCGGGCTTTACCATCACGATATCCGCTCCCTGCTCTACATCCTGTAATGTCTCATTAATAGCTTCCAGGCGATTGGCATAGTTCATCTGGTAGGTTTTTTTATCGCCGAATCCGGGAGCACTATCCAGCGCGTCTCTGAAAGGCCCATAAAAGCAGCTGGCATACTTGGCGCTATAGCTCATGATCCCTACATCGGTAAAACCATTTTCCTCTAGCGCTTTTCTGAATGCCCCTATTCGGCCATCCATCATATCACTAGGTGCGATAAAATCAGCCCCGGCTGTTGCATGAGACAAACTCATCAAAGTCAGCGCTTCAACTGTTTGATCATTTACGATAGTTCCTTTCTCTGTATCCACAATACCATCATGTCCGTAAACAGAATAGGGATCCAGGGCCACATCCGTCATTACTACCATTTCAGGAACAGCGTCCTTAATTGCTTTCACACTGCGTTGCATTAAGCCATCCGGGTTCCAGGCTTCTTTCCCCGTGTTATCTTTTACTTCATCGAGCGCCTTTACAAACAGCAATACCCCCTTTATACCCAGGGTCCACACTAACTTCACTTCCTCAATAGTCTTATCGAGCGAACGCCGGTAATAACCTTTCATAGAAGGAATTTCTTCTATAACATTATTTCCTTCCGTTATAAATAATGGCAGGATAAAATCATTGGGCGTCAATACGGTTTCTGCCAGCAGGCTCCTGATGGCACCAGACCTGCGTGTAATACGATTTCTACGTTGTAAGTACATACTAATTATAATTTCTAAAGTAGGATGTGTGATTGCCGTAACTGTTCTGCTTTATTTCGTCAATCAGAAATACTACATCAAACATCACTCTTTAATCTTTAATTTATTCGTTTTGTCTGTTGCAGCAAAAATGGCGGTCAAATCATTTGCTTCCTTAATTAATCTCTCAAGTTCCGGTCCCTGACTCAACCTGGCATCATTTACTACTTCCGGCCAATAATGACTCTCATCCGCTTCCTCTAATACAATTTCAATCTTGTATAAAAAATCAGCTGCAGATTTCGCTCTTACAGATGCTCTGTAGTTGGCACCTACCGAGCCTGCAGATCTTATCAATTGCTTCGCAGTTTCAGAACCGGCTGCGTTCCCCGGGAAGTCTTCGCAAAGCTTAATAACATCCACATGAAATTTCTTTGTCCTATTTTGTAGTTCTCTTCTGTCCATCTCTATCAGTTTAAAGAATCAAACTATTTCTCTCGGGGATCAAATTATCATAAATCAGATGTCTTACTTCATACATTTCCCCATCAAACACGATACATCTCAATAGAGATTTCAGCATCCGCCGAAGCTATATTCTACTTCCACGCCATCTTTTTTTTGTGTAAACTTTACACCACTTCCACCACCTTCACTATTGTACTGGAAGTTATAAATATTCGATGCCTTGATCTCGTTTCCTTCATCATCATAATTGACGGGCTGGTACCACCATCCAAAATAATCATAGGCGCTCTTCAGTTTATTAAAACTTTTCACGCTCTCAGGCCGGAAAGTATGAGCATTCTGCAACTCTAATAAAAACAACACCGCCTCATGTAATTTAAAACCCGGTAAAAAAATAGTATGCACCTCGCCGCCTGCGCCACCTTCCTCCATATATTGCTGAACAGCCTTGTAAGTATACCCCCCATTAAAGGTGTAACTTTCACTGAAATGGATCTCATCCTTATCCTGCTTCTCCAGCTGCTGCTTTTTGTACGTGAGCGGTTTTCCTAAGTACCCTTTTAAGGCATCAATAATCGGGATATCGGGGATATATTCATCAGAAGTCTTTTTCTTATGAATAGCTTTTATGGGTATATGCACCAAAAAAGCTGCAGGCACATATCCTTCTTTATTGTTGTGCACTACTTTAGCCCATTCCGATTTTAATGCGTAAACATGCTTTTCATTATCGGCATACTGCTCAGGGCGGGTTGTTACAGTATCGCCATAGTAACACAAATAGACAGGAAAGAACCTGGCCTTATTGAACTCCATTACATCCACCTTACTACCCTTTGCGAGCGTACCTATCTGCCGGCTTTTAATATCTGGCTTTTCAAAAACCTCTAAAGGAAATCCTTTCCAGTTGTACCAGGTCTTTGTTTGAGCCGAGCCAATAAAAGGCAATAGTATAAAAAAGACGAACAGCTGCTTCATGAGTTTTATGTTTACCCGGGTGTACAATATCAGCATTTATTAACGCGGGAAGCCCAATCTTCCTCAGTGATTTCAGTGGTCGCCACCCATTCCCTTGGATGTTTACAAGCCTGTAATAACTGGTCTTCTGCGCTTCCCGGTACTGGCTGATAATTATAGTCGAACCGAACAGTAGCAGGAAGGCTCATTAAAATGCTTTCTGTTCTGCCATTTGTTTTAAGACCGAAGATCGTGCCTCTATCATGCACCAGGTTAAACTCTACATATCGCCCTCTCCTTATTTCCTGCCAGTATTTATGTGAAGGTTCAAATTCGCTATTCTTTCTCCTGGCAACAATAGGGAGATACGCCGGTATAAATGCATTGCCACAGGCCTTACCAAAATTCATCCAGAAATCAACATCTTTATTTACATCAGCCTTTTGATGATCGTAAAAAATACCGCCAATGCCGCGCCTTTCATTATCGCGGTGAGTGTTTACAAAATAATCATCGCATACTTTTTTAAACCTGGGGTAAAAGGACCTATCAAACCCATCACATACATTTTTATAAGTAGTATGGAAATGTATCGCATCCTCTTCAAACAAATAATAAGGCGTCAGGTCCGTACCTCCGCCGAACCATCGGTCAATAGTATCTCCTTGCTCGTTATACAGCTCAAACATCCGGTAATTACAATGCACTGTAGGTACAAAGGGATTAAAAGGATGGATCACCAGGCTTAATCCTGCGGCAAACCATTGATCGCCGTTTATATTCAACGCCTTTCGCATGGTGTCTGTTACCTTTCCATATACAACAGAAGTATTAACACCCCCCTTTTCAAACACATGACCATTAGTTATTACGCGGGTTTTACCGCCACCGCCGCCTTCCCGTATCCATTGATCCTCTACAAATTTTGCTTTCCCGTCTTCCTGCTCCAATGCAGCACAAATGCGGTTTTGAAGATCGTAAATAAATTCAATCCATTGTTCTTTTACACTCATAATATCCGTTTATAATGAAATACTATTGTCTGCCGGCGTAGCATCCATAAAAACACCTCCGTCTATTACAATACTTTTTATTTTCCTATTTGCGGATGTCTTAATATTGACTGTCCTGGTACCCCGCCATACTTCCGGACTGTAATGGGTAACTTTCCCGCTGCCATCGGCTAATAATATTTTTACATTAAAAGGAATGGCAAATCCTCCTACATTTTCTACCTGCACCGTGCTGGCATCTATTTGCTTTACACGCAGATCTATATAATGATTGCTAAAAAACCAGTTATTCCAATACCAGTTCAGGTTTTGTTGCGTAGCTGTATTAAAAGAATAAAAGAAGTCCCAGGGAATAGGATGCTTGCCATTCCAGCTGACCATGTATTGATGCAATGCTTTTTTGAACAAGGTATCTCCTAACAGATCTTTAAGTGCCAGGTAAGCCAATGCAGGTTTTACATATGCGTTATTGCCATATCCCACGCCGCTTAGCTGGGAAGACATAGTAATAATTGGCTGATCCTGCTCTGCTGAAGGATCCTGTATATAACGTTCAACGCGCAATGCTTTAAACGCTGAATCAGCATAGCCCTTACCATTCTCCTCTATTCCAATAAGGTATTCCAAAGCGGTTGCCCAGCCTTCATCCATAAAAGCATAACGTGTTTCGTTAGTACCCATATAAAAAGGAAAATAGGTATGTGCCACTTCATGATCGAGCGTTAAACGGGAATCCTTCAGATCCTCAATTGATGCATCATTGACCATCATAGGATATTCCATATCTGCAAACCCCTGTATGGCGGTCATGGCAGGATAAGGATAAGGCACCCCTGGCCATTTAGAAGAGAACCATTGAAGGCAGTACTTCCCCCAGGCCACATATTGTTTAAAATCTGCAGCGCCCTCTCTGTAGGCGGCCTGCATACTTATCCGCCTTCCTGTAAGCGCATCTACAACAATACTTCCGGCATCCCATACATAGTGATTGCTTAGTGCAAAAGTTACATCTGTAATATTTTCAGCAGTAAAATGCCAGGTATTCCAGTCTTGCTGTGCAGTAATTTTTCCTTCTCTCATCTCCGCTGCTGTGGCCACGTGAACTACATCCGCGGCAGAGAGCGATGATTTAAATCTTTTAGCAGCCTCCGGCGATAATACTTCCTCTGCATTTTGCAGCGTTCCTGTAGCCCATACTACAAAATTTACAGGGGCCTGAACCTTCAGGTTATAGTCATTAAAATCATTGTAAAACTCCTGCCTTCCGGCATGCGGTAGTCGATCCCAACCGTTATAATCATCGTATACAGCTATGCGGGGATAGGCATAAGCACAGAAAAAGGTATGAGGATCTATTTGACCTTCGCGGTCACTTTCTTTAGACAATGGGTAAACCCAGTCAATTTTAACCTCGGCTTTTTGTCCGGGTAGTATTGGTTTTGCCAGCTCAATCGAACCCACAGTACCCCAATCACTGCCATCGGTCTTATAGATAAACCGGTCAATCGAAAGATTCTTTATTTTCAATCCTTCCGTTAAAAAGTCTTTTGAGAAATAATCATACCGGGGCGCTTCGGGTTTATGCAGATTATTGACAAAACGAATAACGAGCTCCTTTAAAGTATCCGGGCTGTTATTGCTGTACACAATCGTTTCCGTACCTGTAACTGTTTTGGATAACGGTTCAACCCGCACACTAATATCATAAACACCCTTATTTTGCCAGTAACCTGAACCAGGTAGACCCTGAACAGACCTGGTTCCCCTGTCATAAGCTGCTCTGACATTACGCGGTGTGTATAACGCCTGTGCTACTAATGAGACAGAAAAAGCTAATAGCCCTAATAATCCAACAATCTTTTTCATACCTCCATCTTTGAATTGAAAAAGCTTTAAGTATCGATCATTGTTGTACAATCCACTATGCTGCTACTTAAAAACGAAACTCTTTAACCGCATCTACAAATGCCCTGGCATGATCTACCGGTACATTGGGGAGAATACCATGTCCCAGGTTTGCAACGTGTCTTCCTGGTCCGAAAGCCGTTAACATTTGCCTTACTTCTTTTTGTATCACCGGTATCGGCGATAATAATTTCGCCGGATCAAAGTTCCCTTGTAAAGTTACGTTTGCACCGGCAAATTGCCTGGCCACCGGAGCTTCAATACACCAATCTATGCCTAATCCGTGAGCGCCTGTTGCCGCCATTTCACCTAAAGAGCTCCAGGCCCCTTTTGCAAAAACGATGGTAGGAGCATCCTCTTTTACTGCTGCTACTATCTGGCGAATGTATTGTAACGAAAAAGTTTCGAAATCCTGTTTGCTTAATAATCCACCCCAGCTGTCAAATATCTGTACCGTATCAGCACCGGCTGCTATCTGGCCTTTTAAATATTGGATAGTTGTATCAGTGATCATTTGCAATAAGGTATGTGCCAACTCCGGGTTCTGGTAACAAAACCCTTTAGCCTCATCAAAAGTCTTACTGCCCTTACCCTGCACCATATAGCAAAGTAAGGTCCATGGCGCACCTGCAAAGCCTATTAAGGGTACTCTTCCGTTCAGTTCCTGCTTGATCAGTTTGATCGCATCAAATACATAATGCAAGGTGTCATTCACATCCGGTACTTTAACACGGCTTAGATCACTTTGTGTTTTTATCGGGTCGGGCAACAAAGGACCTTGTTTTTCGATCAATTGCACTTCCAGCCCCATTGCCTGGGGTACTACCAGTATATCGGAGAATAAAATAGCCGCATCTACTCCTACTATATCCACCGGCTGTAAAGTAATTTCACAAGCCAATTCGGGATTCTGACATCTTTCAAAAAAAGAATATTTCTCTCTTAAACGGATATATTCAGGCAAATAGCGTCCTGCCTGGCGCATCATCCATACAGGCGTACGCTCAGTAGTTTCACCTAATAAGGTCCTGATCAATAAATCATTTTTTATAGTAGTATCTCTTTTCATCTTTCTTATTACTTAAAATATGTCTTTGCTTTATATTTTTCCGAACGTCTCTTTCACTTTATTGATCATAGCCTGCCCGCCTGGCGTAGCAGCAACTATTATTTTTTGAGTAAAAGGCTCTAAAGATCTGGCAGTAGTACTTCCAACTGCAAAACAAATAGTGTGCTGCCCCATCATGTTCACACTGCAAAAGCTTTTGACAGCACTCGGACTAAAAAACAATATACCATCAAACAATTCTCCTACAGTATGCACCAGCTCATGCGTTGTATAAACAATCAATTGCTTTAAATCAGTTTTATCTGCCAGCTTCTCTGGAATAGTGTCCATTCTCTTATTGCCGCAAAAAAAATACGCTTCTTTAATTCCGGCTGCTATTATTTCTTCTGCTAACGAAGCACTATCTGCAGCTGTAGCATGCACCGTTGATTGAGGAAAATGTATCCGCACCTGTTCTTTTGTAGCCCCGAAAAGGCAATAAATATTCCAGTTAACACTTTCCGTTGTCAGTGCCGATACCGCTGTTACAGATCTCGAACTGGTAAATATAGCAGTGATGGGTTGATTGCTTAAGTACTTTATAGACTCAATGATATCTTTATCCCTGACAGCTTGCGTCTCAATAAAAGGAAGACAGGCAATGTCGATTTCATGATTGGCCGCTTCTATAAGGAGTACCTCATCAAGGACCTTGGTACTTAATATTTTGATCCTTCTATTTTGCATTTTTAAATGCATTCACGATTTCACGGCCTCCTTGCTCTAAAACCTGCTGTCCTGCTCTCGTTCCGGCTTCACCAACGTCTTCTTTACTAAAAGTGAGTTCAACAGCTACTTTTTCCAGGCCATCGGGCGATATAATATTCCCCTTAAACAGGATGTTATCCGGGGTAACTTCAGCCAACGCACTTATCGGGGTAGAACAGCCGCCCATTAATGCGCTCAGGAAATCTCTTTCCACCTTAACAGCAGCGGCAGTGTCGGCATGATTGATCGGCGCGAAAGCTTCCAGTACTTTCTCATCCCCTCCACGGGCTACTACCATAATAGCACCTTGAGCAGGGGCTGGCAACATCCAATCCAGATCGATGCTGTTCTCGGGTCGTACATTAATCCGCTCCAAACCTGCCGCAGCGAAAATAGCTCCATGCCAGTTACTCTCCTCTACTTTCTTTAATCGTGTATTAACGTTGCCCCGCAGGTTTTCTATTGTTGTACCCGGGAATCTATTCAACCATTGCGCTTTACGGCGGATACTGCTGGTGCCAATAGTGAGTGCTGAGTGGTGAGTAGCAAGTAGGTCATCGCCTCCTGTACCCCACTTGCTATTTACGACCAGCACGTCTTTATAGCTCGCCCTTTCCAGCACCGCAGCCTGCACAATACCTTGCGGCAATTGCACCGGTACATCTTTCATGCTATGTACGGCTATATCAATACGGTTATTTAACAAAGCAGCATCAAGACTACGGGTAAATACACCCTGTACCCCCATTGCATATAAAGGGGTAACGAGGTCGATATCGCCTTCACTTTTTATAAATACCAGCTCTGCGGCATGGCCGTTGTCTTCGAGTAGTTTTTTTACCAGGTCGGCTTGCCATACGGCCAGTTGACTTTCTCTGGTTCCGATTCGGATAGGATTATTTTGCATCAGGACATTTGCAGGTAATCATTGATCAAATTGATGAACTGACAGCCCTTATCATTTTTTGTTTTCAGATTTACGGCCAATTGTTTCACGGCCTTCTGGGCTTTCACCGTTTGTTGTTTTAGTTGCGCATCTCTGGCAAACTCACAAGGGTGCAGTTGTAACTTGTCAATTTCTTCAAGCTTACTTTTCCAGGTTTTTAAGTGCAGTGCATAACGATAGTCTTTTAACCACTGCCAGAACTCCTGGGTGTAATACGCTATAATGGCTTCCGCTTTAGGCACTTCGTCCCGCCGTTTGGCCAGGGTTTTATCTAAAATAGTTGTAGAAATCTCATCCACATCAATCACCAGCTTACCCTTCATTTGCTTCACATCAGGGTGTACATTCACCGGAACCGAGAGGTCGAGAATGAGCTTATCATCGGTTTCGTTAAAGTGGGAAGGCAAAACTGTAGGCTCATTAGCATTGGTGCATACAATAACTACATCAGCCTCTGCAATGGCTTCGCTTTTATCTTTATAAGATGAAAATAAAATCCGGCTGGCCTGTGACAATGCATAAGCCGTATCATCGGTACGGTTCATTACAGTAAGGCTAACACCAGGAAAGTAGGTTACCAGGTTTTTACAAACATTCGCGCCAAATTTACCTGCTCCTATCACTAATATCTTTTTTTCAGCCAGGTCCGGAATCGCCTGCAATAATTCAATAGCGGCAAAAGATACAGAAACAGTACCATTACTAAGCGCTGTATCGGTTTTTACTCTTTTTGAAGCCTGAAATACAAAATTCAGGGTACGATCCATCACCGGACCAATCATATTATTGGCTTTTGACAGATCTATTGCTTTTTTAATCTGTCCCAGTATTTCATAGTCTCCCAATATCTGCGAATCCAAACCAGAAGCCACATTAAATAAATGCTGTAACGCCGGATTGCCGTTCTTTAAATAGGCATATTCAAAGAAAGTGCTCCGGTCAGCACGGCACTGGTCTAATAAAAGGTTTACCAGCTGCATTACAGACTCCGCAAAACCATAAATTTCAGTACGATTACAGGTGGAAACAACAAAAACACTTTTAAGATCGGCTGCTTTGGCAGCTAATGCCAGCTTTGCAAACTGGTCGTTATTAATGGAAAACAGGCCCCGGGTAGCGGTATCCGCCTTGTGGTAGTTGATTCCCGCAACGCAAAACCTATCGAGTACTTGTTTTGAAATATGAAAATCTTCTGCAGACATTTGAGTGGTGCAAATGTATATAAGCTTGCTCATCTGCGCGTCATAAAAATGTCATCTGGGCAAAAAAGATATCATCGTATAATATGATCAAAATCATATTTACTTGGAGGTGTCGCCACAACTATTTGTTACCTTTGCAAAAAATTTTTGATCTGGCTTAAGGACATCTATCGAACCTTCTACCACTATTGGGGTAGGGAGCAATCAGTATGGTAAGCCTCTTCAAAACATCCCTACGGCAGCCATTTAAAAACTGCTTCGAACTGAATAATGAAAACAGGAATTATATTAATGAACTTAGGTTCGCCCGACAGTACCAGTGTACCCGACCTGAAAGTGTATCTGAAAGAATTTTTGATGGATGAACGGGTAATAGACAAGCCACTTTGGCTGAGAACCCTGTTGGTAAAAGGTATTATTGTACCCACCAGGGCACCTAAATCGGCCGAAGCATATAAAACCATCTGGTGGGAAGAAGGATCTCCACTAGTAGTACTTACAGAGCGCCTGCAAAAAGCGTTACAGGAAAAAGTGACAGAACCAGTTGGAATTGCAATGCGTTATCGTAAGCCCAACCCTAAAACAGCCTACGATAATTTATTAAAGAAGATGCCAGACCTGGAAGAAGTGATCCTGGTACCTTTATACCCTCATTACGCTATGAGCAGCTGGGAAACAGCGGTGGTTTATATGAAGGAAATACACAAAAAATATAATTACAGCTTTGAATTAAAGACCGTACCGCCTTTTTATAAGCATCCCGCTTATATCAACGCATTAGCCGAAAGTATGAAGCCTTATTTACAGGATGACTATGACCAGCTGTTGTTTAGCTATCATGGTATTCCTGAGCGGCATGTGCTCAAAACAGATCCGACTAAACAGCATTGTATGCAGGTGGATAACTGTTGCTACAAATCCAGCGACTCACACCCTACCTGTTACCGGCACCAGGTAACCATGACCAGCGAACTGGTGGCTAAAAAATTAGGATTAAAGAAAAATCAGTGGGCCCAAAGCTATCAAAGCCGCCTGGGCCGTGACCCCTGGTTATTGCCCAGCACCCAGGAGCGCCTGCCCAATCTTCCTAAGGAAGGCGTAAAGAAAATAAAGGTAGTTTGTCCGTCTTTTATCAGCGACTGCCTGGAAACACTGGAAGAAATTGAAGAAAGAGGTAAGGAGGATTTTATAGCCAACGGGGGTGAGAAATATGAATATATTCCCTGCGTTAATATCAGCGAAACATGGGTGAATGCTTTGGTACAATTGATCAATGAAGCCAAAGACGCTCCCTTCGAAAAAATGGCTGTTCAAAAATAATCGTAAAGCCGCTAAGCGGCTTTTTTCATTATATGTCTAAACAACATCATTATCAAACCCTGGTATCCTGGCATGATGACAACGGTACAATTGGATACACCAGTTATTCAAGGGACCATATCATTGCTGTTGCAGATAAACCGTTTATAGCAGCCAGTTCAGATCCTTCTTTCCGCGGCAATCCGGCTAAATATAATCCGGAAGAGTTATTCCTGGCCTCTGTTTCTAATTGTCATATGCTTTGGTACCTGCATTTATGCAGTGTGAATGGCATTATAGTACTTCACTACGAAGACAATGCCGAGGGTATCATGGAGGAACAAACCGATGGCAGCGGAAAGTTTACCAGTATAACATTATACCCGGTTGTCACCGTTTCGTCAAAAGAGATGGCCGATAAAGCAAGGGAGCTACATTCTGAAGCTAATAAATTTTGTTTTATTGCTAATTCGCTGAACTTTGCCGTAATGCATCAACCGGAAATTATAGCGAAAGAAAGTGAGTAGTCAAAGGGGAATAGTGAATAAGGACTTTTAGGTACCTTTAAGATGCTAAATTATCACCTATGTTTCTAAAATTAAATCATCAAAACCCGGAAGCTCATAAAGTGTCTGAAAATCTTTTAATTGAGTGTTATAGACTTTCTCATGCTTTGCCCGATTATGAAAAGTTTGCTATGTCGTCTCAAATGAGAAGGGCGGCACTATCTAATTTATTAAACATCGCTGAGGGAGCATCAAGGAAGTCCGAGGCTGAGCGAAAAAGATTTTTTGAAATAGCCAGAGGTTCCGTTGTTGAGATTGACGCAAGTCTTAATGCTGCTGAAGCCTTAGACTATTTAAAAAACTTACCACTAAGTCAATTGAGTATTGATTTGCAAAATTCATTTAAACTGGTAACGGGATTAATAAACGCCAGAACGCACCCCTGATCACTTCACTATTGACCATTTACTATTGACCATTCACATGTCTTACTTATATATCAAGGCCATTCACATCATTTTCGTTGTCACCTGGTTCGCCGGCTTGTTCTACATGCCCCGTCTGCTTATATACAACGTAGAAGCCAATGATAAAGAACCTTTGGTGAAACAGGCATTGCAGGCACAGTTCAGCATTATGATGAAAAGACTTTGGTATGGTATTACCTGGCCCTCGGCTATTCTGACATTGATCTTTGGACTTTCCGTTCTATTCAAAGGACCATGGACAACCATTTTATTTCACAAAGAAGGTTTATGGCTGCTGCTCAAGCTGATTTTAGTGGTCTTTCTTTATGGATATCATTTATACACGCATCGCATTTTCAAACAGCAATTAAAAGGCATATTCACGCTCAGCTCCCAGCAACTGAGAATGTGGAATGAAGCCGCTACGCTTCTTTTGATCAGCATTGTGATGCTGGTAGTAGTGAAACAAGGCATCAGCCTGGTTTGGGGACTTGTAGGCACTGTACTTTTGGTAATCATTTTGATGCTGGCCATCAGGATTTATAAACGTCTTAGAAATTAAAACTAACTGCTTCGCTAATTATTACCGGATTTAACGCACTACCGAAAGATAACATTTAGTTCAAACGTTTGCGCTGACAATAGCCTGTGTATTCTCCTATCTTTATAAAGTCAGATTGCGCCTGCGGTATATCGGTAGGATAGCAATTGTATTCTACTCATTAAAGCACTCTAAATATTAGGTTATGCAAACAAAGCTGACGGTTAAGCGTCGCGATTTTATAGGAAACTTATCTAAAGCCAGTCTCCTGGGTGTACTAGGTGTTGGAAATGCAGCCCCCCTTCTTGGCAATGTCAACGCCTTAGCTGCACGTCCGGCCGAAGGGCATGTTTTTTTATCACAGCCGTATTTGCAGGCCCCTTCCGATAACGGCATGAGCATTATGTGGATTACCAATAAGCTTTGTTATAGCTGGGTAGAATATGGAGAAGGGGATCAGCTCAATCAAAAAGCGCATGAAATTAAAGATGGCCTGGTAAATGCCTACAATAGGGTGAATGCAGTTCGTTTAAGCAATTTAAAACCCAATACAACCTACAGCTATCGGGTGGTGTCTAAAGAAATTCTCGAATTTCAACCTTATAAGCTGGTGTATGGTGAAAGCATTGCCAGCGATACGCGTACTTTCAAAACTGTAGAGCCCAAAGCCAAAGAAGTGAGCTGGCTGATCATGAATGACATTCACGATCGCCCTCAATCTATACCTCACCTGATGAAGCTGAATGGAAAAGACCCCTACGATTATGTGTTCTTTAACGGTGACATGTTCGACTATCAAACTGATGAACAACAGATCATTGATCACATGCTTTCGCCCTGCCTGGAAAGCTTTGCTGGCAGCAAACCCTTTCTTTTTGTAAGGGGCAATCATGAAACAAGGGGTAAGTACAGTCGCGAGCTGGCCGACTATTTCACATCGCCTTCTGGCAAATACTATTACTCTTACCAATGGGGACCTGTTTATAATATTGTGCTTGACACCGGCGAAGACAAGCCGGATGATGCGCCTGTTTATGCAGGTATTGTGGATTTTGATTCGTATCGCAGAGAACAAGCAGCCTGGCTGGAAAAAGAGATGCAAACTCCAGCCTTTAAAAAAGCGCCGTTCAGAGTAGTAATGATGCATATCCCTCACTTTTACTCGGGCGATTGGCATGGTCCCCTTCACTGTCGCGAGTTGTTTGCGCCTCTTTTTGACAAGTATAAAGTGGATATGGTGATCTCGGGTCACACTCACAAGTTCGGCGTTTTCGCTCCCGAAAAAGGCAAGCACAGTTATCCTATCATCATCGGTGGTGGACCCAAAGATGGTAACAGAACCCTGATAAAAGTAAAAGCCAGTCAACAGGAGCTTTCTTTAAAAATGCTGAAAGATGATGGCAGTGAAGTTGGCAACTATATCGTGAAGAGAAAATAGCGATTTTAATGGGCGTTCCTCTTCCCTGCTAAAAAGCTAAAAGCAATTCTCAGGTTAGGCGCTATCACCCAATCTTTAAAATCGGTGCCGCCAATCACTCCTGCCTGCCACTCAAAATTTACTTTTGATGACAGCGATCGCTGCATGCCCCAGGCAGCGGTAAGGCCAACCGCCTCACGTGCTGTTACATTTCCCGAAGACAGAATAGGGTTACCATTTACAAAAACATCCGTTGCTATAAAATTGGCAGCATTGTTGGCAATCTTCTTTCCTTTCTTAAAGCGTCTGTCCAGGTTATAGTAGTTTCTAAAACCGATGCTCAATTCGGGAACTACTGCATACCGAAACTCGGTCCCGCTAATAGAACCCGCGCTAAAAGACATGCCCCCCGCAACACCCCCTTCAAGCGTGATCACCGATTTACGGCTAACAGGCTTTTCCCACTGATAAGTGAGACCGAGTATAGATAGCTTAATTTTATGTAGCTGTTGTACTCCTGGTAATTCTGAGGTATTCTGACAAGCTGCCTCTTGTACGCCTACTACTAAAGACGTCACTAAAAAGACAAAAAAAATTGGTATTCTCATAAAGTTAGATGGTTAATATATAAGACGAAAATAATCGGCGTTCAGTTGCATTTATAAAAAAAGTCTGCAATAACCTGCAGACTTTTTAACTATTTATCGAAAGATGTTTTATCTCACCTTATAAATGAAATCATTGTTTTTAAACTGCTTCGCTACTTCACGAAGATCATAAGCAATACTGGCATCTACCATTTTGTCGCCCATCTCAAGCACAAAACCTCCAATAATATCAGGGTTTACCGTTTCCTCCAATTCTACCTTTTCAACACCTGCGGCCTTCTTCACCTGTGCTATAATACCATCTCTGGTAGCATTACTAACAGCTACAGCCGTTGTAAGCTTTACGGTATTGATATTATTATATTTTTTATATAAAGACACAAACTCGGTAAGCATCTCTGGTAAATGAGACTCCCTTGCCTTGCTGATCAGTAAACGAATAAAACCAGAAGTAATTTCACCAATATTGCCTTTAGCTACAGCCTCTACAATCTTCTGCTTCTTGTCTGCCTTAATAATAGGGCTACGCAGCAAACTCACAAAATCGCTGTTGGATTTACATACAGCCTGCAACCACTGAATATCTGCAAACACCTGGTCCAACTGTCCTTTTTCTACCGCAATATCCAGTAGTGCCTTTGCGTATCTATGTGCTAACCGAGGATTCAGCATTTTATAATTACTATTTAATATTTCAGATTAATATTCCTACAACCCTGCTAACCGATCTAAAAATCGACTAATTCAATTTAACACTGTCAACCAAACTGTTGATATGTGCTTCCTGTTTGTTAGCGCCACTCAATTCCTGTTTCAGAATTTTCTCGCTTACTTCCACAACCAGCTTACCCACTTCATTTTTTACTTCTGTTAGAGCAGCCATTTTCTGCGCATTGATAGCTTGCTGTGCATCAGCAATGATCTTAGACGCTTCCGTTTTAGCCTGCTCTTTAGCTTCGTTGATGATCTTATCCTTTGTTTCGCGTGCTTCTTTTAATAAAGCAGCTCTCTCTTCACGAGCTTTAGCTAATAAAGCTTCGTTCTCATTTTGCAACTGAGCCATTTCTGCTTTTACTTTTTCAGCAGAAGCAATGGCACCGGCAATATTTTGCTCACGTTCGTTTAAGGATTTTAAAATAGGCTTCCAGGCAAACTTTTTCAGTATCAGGAATACCACTAAGAAGGCAACAAGCGCCCATACAAAATAACCGAGGTCTGGAGTAACTAATCCCATTGTTTTATAAAGTTGATAAGTTGTAAGTTGACAAGTTAACAGGGTGTACCTGTGAACCTTTCAGCTTTTAAACATGTAAACTAATAGTTGATATGATATATAGCAGTATCACAATCTTAAGATCAAAGTACTGATATCGACATAATAAAGAACTAAATTAATACTGCATCCGCCGCCCTTTGCTTTAGATGCAGTAAAATTTTGATGAAGCTATTACTTCAATACAGCCAATAAGCCTGCGATTACCGCAAACAGGGCAACACCCTCAATAAAGGCTGCAGTTAAGATCATAGCACCACGAATGTCGTTAGCTGCTTCTGGCTGACGAGCGATACCTTCGGTAGCACCTTTACCGATTTGGCCAATACCCAAACCAGCACCAATTGCTGCTAAACCAGCGCCAATAGCACCACCTACGTGTGACCAGCTACCAGTTACTTCCAACAAAGTGTTTAATAAATCCATGATTGTGATTTTATATATAATTAAAAATAGAAAACAAATTAATGATGCGGATGCACATCTTCTTCGTAATGATGATCGCCAATAGCACCGCCAATAAACACAGCAGTAAGATTGGTGAAAATATAAGCCTGGATAAATGCAACCAGTATCTCAATTACGTAAATAAATACAGCAAACGCTATGGAAACAGGAGAGAATGCATATCCTGCACCTTTACTCATTTCTCCAAAAATAAATATTAAGCTGATAAAACTAAGGATGATAATGTGTCCCGCGGTCATGTTGGCAAACAAACGCACAATCAGCGCAAAAGGCTTTGTAAATACCCCTAGTAATTCTACAGGGATCATCAGGATTTTTACCGGAAGCGGAACACCAGGGAACCAGAATACGTGCTCCCAATAATGCTTATTAGTGCTGAACAGGATCACAAAGAAAGATATAATACCCATAACTGCTGTGAAAGCAATGTTACCGGTAACGTTAGCTGCGCCGGGCAGTAACCCAAAAATGTTATTAATTAAAATAAAGAAGAATACGGTTAACAGGTAAGGCAGGTACTTCTTGTATTTAGGACCCAGGTTGGGTTTGGCAATATCATCACGTACAAAAGTAATAACCGGCTCTACGGCATTCTGAAAACCTTTGGGGGCCGATGTTACACCCTGGCCTCTCAGGTATTTTTTAGCCAGTGATGTTAAGATCAATACTAAAACGATCAACGCCAGTAACATTTGCGATACGTTCTTAGTGATCGAGAAGTCGAACACTTTTACCGACTCATCTACATTACCATTAGCGTCAACAGGCACTACTTTATCATGCTCCAGCTTATAGCCATTATAAATTTCATGTCCGTGATGAAATTTGGAAGACATAAACGCAGAAAAACCTCTTTGAGGAGAATATACTAAAACCGGCAGGGGTAAAGTAGCATGAAACTCAGTACCATCACTCTTTTTAAAATTAAAAAAGTGAAACTCATGTGAGTCAGCAATGTGATGCAGGATCGCTTCGCCCGGGTTAAAAGCCGACTCTGTAGCTGCCCCATGTTCGCCAGCCTCATGTTGCTCTGCCGGAGCAGCTTCGTGCCCTCCTTCATGTTGTGCAAAAGCCAATTGCCCTGCAAATACTAAAAACAGGCTGAAAGCCGCTACTATAAAGGATTTGAAGCCGTTAGAACCCATAATTCGCTGAAATTTGGCGCAAAGATAAGGGGAGTATGGGAAAATTGGCAGGTTTGAGGATTGAAAAGTTAATAAATGATCAATTTTAGAGGCTAAAGATTACTCATCTTCTTCTTCCTGAATTCTTTTTATTTTTTCCGATTCTGTAAGGTCTATCTGAGCCCTGGGTTGAGCCCCTGCTTTTTTGCTGGATATCAATCGTCTATATTCAAAAATGGAACTGCTGTTCCGCCAAATTCAATTTTAATAGATCCTCATCCAATATATCCATAGTAACGGATTAAAATTATCCTGCGGTATGGCTCCCGGCAACATTTTACCTATCCGTATTATCCGGCAAAGGGTTTGCAAACGTTCCATATAGGTTTTTTGCAAACGTTTTTTAATATTATAAAGTCCGGCTTCTTCCTGTGAAGAGAAGGACTTCATAAATTTTACCTCCGGCTCATTAACCACTTAAGAAAGATATTCGTCTTCTGCTATCTCATATTTCTTTTCTACCCCTTCCCTCTTACCTGCTATTTACTCAATTTTCCCGGCAGTTCCTTTAATGTTTACTTTACCCTTTCAGGATTTTTCTTTATAAAATCTGCCCATCCCTTCACGCTTCCTGTAGATGGGATAGGCGATAATATCTGGTAATGGTGGCATACAGCTACTGCCAGCGCATCAGTGGCGTCAAAGTATTGTGGCAATTCCTTGATATTCATAGTTTGCTGTAGCATTTTCCATACCTGTTCCTTATCTGCGTTACCATTGCCGGTTACTGCCAGCTTTACTTTTTTGGGGGAATATTCTGTTATGGGCAGATCATAATGCATGGCAGCTGCAATAGCTACGCCCTGCGCACGGCCCAGCTTCAACATACTCTGTACGTTTTTTCCGAAAAAAGGGGCTTCAATAGCAAATTCAGTTGGATGGTAGGTTTTTATGAGCTCCGTTACTTTTTGGTGGATCAGGTTCAGCCGCTCATAATTACTTTTTTTTGCCGGCAATTTTAGCGCATGCATTTCCAGCAATTGTATTTTTTGCCGGTGACACGCTATGATACCATACCCCATAATGATGGTTCCGGGGTCGATGCCCAATATTATTTTGGAAGATTCTTGCAAACAGATATTATTTTTACCTCTTGTGAAGGTGAACAAAAATATCAAAATATTCATCAATTACTTTTTGGGGCCGGTACTCTTTATTTGGCTGGCCTGGTCTATTTATAACCAGATCAGCAGTCAGAAAGGTCTCGAAGCGTCGCTTATCCGCATTAAATCGTCGCTGGCCAGCACCAATATCCTGTTTCTTTTAATGACAATCATCCTGATGATGGTAAACTGGGGATTGGAAGCCTATAAATGGATGCTTGCTGTGAAAAGAGTTCAACACATTAGTTTCGGAAGGGCATTCAAAGCCATTCTTTCCGGTATTTCCTTCTCCATCAGCACACCCAACAGTATCGGGGAATATTTCGGACGGGTACTTTATATGAGCGAAGGAAACCGCATCAAAGCCATTTCTTTGACAGTTGTTGCGAATATGAGCCAGCTCATCGTCACATTTGTCATGGGCTTGGCCGCATTATTATGTATAAGGCAGGACCTGGTACTCGCAGGCATTGCTACACAGGCATTTGTGAATGCATTTGTATGGGTTTCAACCATAATTATTGTTACACTACTGTTATTTTATTTCCGCCTGCCCTGGCTAATCAAAATAATTGATAAATTGCCGCAGGTCAGTAAATTTTCATGGGCCATTGAAGCTATCGAGCATATCAATGCAACGTTGCTTGTAAAGTTCTTGTCTTTGTCTGTTATACGGTTTTCAGTGTTCAGCCTGCAGTATTTTTTACTGTTTCAGCTGTTCGATGTAGATGTGACTGTATTTCAAAGCTGGATGGGAATAAGTGTGATGTTTTTAGTGATGGCAATTATACCCACTATTGCACTTTTTACTGACCTGGGCTTAAAGAACGAATTAAGCATCCAGCTTATGGGACTATTTACAACCAACCATTTGGGCGTAAGCTTAACTTCGTTAAGTATATGGTTAATCAACCTGGTATTTCCTGCCCTGATCGGGAGCTTGCTGATACTGGGCATTAAAAATATTTTTAAAAATAGAAATGAAAGCACTTAAATTATCTGTACTCTCTCTTTTTGCTATTGCCGCAATGGCTAATACCAGGCTGCCGGCCGTGAAAGGAAACGAACCTGCGCAAAAATGCGGGATTACCAATACCGCTTTTAAAGCCGGGGAGAAAGTGGGCTTTGTTGTTTATTACACAGCAGCCAAGCTGATCAATGTTACCGCCGGAGCGGGATCTTTTACAACCACACTGGAAAAGTTAAACGGTAAAAACGTATATCATGTAGTGGGCGAAGGACATACTTTACCCTCTTACGAATGGGCTTACAAAGCAAAAGATACCTATGAAACTTATATGGACGCTGAAAGTTTGCTCCCTCTAAAATTTGTAAGAAACATAGACGAGGGCGGCTATAAGAAATACCAGAACGTCAATTTTAATCGTGCAGCCAATACCGCTATCAGCAGCGAAGGCGTGTTTAAAGTGCCTGCTTGTGCACACGACGTGGTAAGTGCTGTCTTTTATGCCAGAAACATCAATTTTAATGGCTTGAAAGTGAACGACAGAATACCCTTTAATGTTTTCCTGGATAACGAAGTGCATTCGATGTATGTACGCTACCTGGGAAAAGAAGTGGTAAGCACCAAATATGGCAAGTTTAATACCATAAAATTCAAACCTTTAACTATAAAAGGAACCATTTTTGAAGGTGGTGAACAAATGACAGTTTGGGTAACCGATGATGCCAATCATGTACCCATTAGAATTGAAAGTCCGATTATAGTAGGTAAGGTGAGAATTGATATGACCAGCTTTGAAAACCTGCGTAACCCTATGACTGCTTTGATCAAAAAGAATTAAGCACAATAACGTCATTTTAAATGTATAAAGATCCTTTCGGGGATCTTTTTTATTACCTGTAAATATTCAGCCAGGAGTCTTTTAACAACTCCTGGCTGAATATTTAAGCAAATAATTATTAATAAGCCCTTGCAAAAAGTACTCTTCGCCTGGAAGGTTTGCCAGTCAAAACACAAGCACCATCTTCTACCCCCATATCATCAATAGGGATACAGCGAATCGTAGCTTTTGTTTTGTCTTTGATCTCGTTCTCTGTTTCAGCAGTACCATCCCAATGGGCTAAAATAAAGCCTCCCTTATTATCTAGGAGTTGTACAAATTCCTCCCAGGAGTCGGCTTTGGTAATATGCTCGTCCCTATACGTTTTAGCCTTTTTAAACATGTTGTTCTGGATATCCAGCAATAAACCATCTATATACTGACTGATGCCGTCTGCATGAATCAACTCTTTGGCTTTTGTATCTCTGCGCGCGATCTCAATCTGGTTATTAGCAAGGTCTCTGGCACCCAAAGTCACACGAACCGGTACACCTTTCAGTTCATATTCCGCAAATTTCCATCCGGGCCTGTTATTATCATTATCATCGTATTTAGCCCTGATACCCATTAATTTAAGATCTGCCAGGATTTCTTTGGCCCTCGCATCAATCAAGGCTTTCTGCTCTTCACCTTTATAAATAGGTACAATAACCACTTGTAAAGGGGCGATCCGCGGAGGCAGCACCAATCCTTCGTCATCGCTGTGGGCCATTACCAAAGCTCCTACCAACCTGGTGCTTACGCCCCAGCTGGTAGCCCAAACATACTCTTGCTTATTTTCTTTCGTAAGGTATTGAACATCAAAAGCTTTTGCAAAGTTTTGCCCCAGAAAATGCGATGTGCCGGCCTGTAGCGCTTTACCGTCCTGCATTAAAGCTTCAATACAGTAGGTGTCAACCGCGCCTGCAAAGCGCTCACTTTCTGTTTTCACCCCCTTTATTACCGGAACGGCCATAAATTCCTCTACGAATTCCGCATAAACATCCAGCATTTTTTTGGCCTCCACCTCTGCTTCCTCCTGTGTAGCGTGTGCCGTATGGCCTTCCTGCCACAAAAACTCAGCTGTGCGCAAGAAAAGGCGGGTACGCATCTCCCACCGAACCACATTTGCCCACTGATTTACCAGAATAGGCAGATCGCGGTAAGACTGGATCCAGTCTTTATAAGTATGCCAGATAATGGTTTCACTGGTAGGCCTCACAATTAACTCTTCTTCCAGCTTAGCTTCCGGATCCACCACGACTCCTTTTCCATCAGGGTCATTTTTAAGGCGATAATGGGTAACCACTGCACATTCTTTTGCAAAGCCTTCTACGTGAGCCGCCTCTTTACTGAGGAAGCTTTTAGGTATAAAAAGCGGGAAATACGCGTTTACGTGCCCCGTGTCTTTAAACATTTTATCGAGCGCATCGCGCATATTTTCCCAAAGGGTAAAACCGTAAGGCTTAATCACCATACAGCCCCTTACGGCAGAGTAGTCTGCCAATCCCCCCTTCAATACCAGGTCATTGTACCATTGTGAGTAGTCCTGTTCTCTTGATGTAATTTCTTTACTCATAATTTTGTTATGTTTTAAAACCTGCTAATAATAAGCAGGTTATCCTTATTTCTACCCTTTAAATCGCCACCTCATCCTTCATTTATATCTCCATTGAACCAACCAACTTTTTTTAACAAAAAATGTTGTGAATTAAAAGAAAATTGTGCATCCTTTTATCATGTTTCAGCGTCACAACATTTAGGGGATAATGTGTTACTTTTACAAATTGCTACTTTAAGGGATCGCAAATGTAAATTTTACGCCCAACTAAAACAATTATTAAATATATATAAATGGCCAAAATGAAAATAAAATCTACAACCCTACTGTTTCTCGTAGGTATAACGGTGGCGCTAGCCAGCTGTTCTACTGCCTACCGAACCGGGCAGACACCTGATGATGTGTACAGTTCGCCCGCTCCTACACAGGAAGAGTATGCAAAAATTAAGAAAACCGATGAAAGAAGGTATCGTACTTATGATGATGCAGATGAGGAGTATGAAGATTATGACGACCGTTACCTGCGCATGAAAGTACGTAACCGTAACCGTTGGAACGATTTGAATGACTGGTACTATTATGGCGATCGCTATAACTTCAGCTATTATAACAACTGGGCCTATTGGAATGATCCGTGGTACTGGAACAACCCCTGGAGCCCTGTTAGCTACTGGAACATGTGGTATAATCCATGGTACTCTGGCTGGGGCTGGGGTGGTGGATTTGGCTGGGGCGGCTGGGGTATGGGCGCTGGCTGGGGCGGCGGCTGGGGCTGGAATAGTCCCTGGTATGCTGGCTGGGGCGGTGGATTTGGCTGGGGTGGTGGCTGGTATGATCCCTGGTACAATGGTTGGTACGGACCCGGCTGGGGCTGGGGCGGCGGTTGGTATGGCGGTGGTGTAGCTGTAGGTCGCAGGGCTGATTATGGTCCGAGAACCAATAGTAACTTGGGCAGCTATGGAGGCGGACGAGGCAATATGAGCGTTGGGACCGGTGGTAGCGGAAGAACAACCCCGGGATATATCAATCCAACCGGTGGCACTTACAGAAGCACTTATGGTGTAAGAAGCAATGCCAGCGTAAGCACGAATACCAGCAACTCCGGTTCTTATGGCCGTTCGGCTAACACGGGAAGCTATAACCGTTCTTACAACCAGGGACAAACCTATAGTCGTGATACCTACTCAGCACCATCAAGAAGTAATGACAGTCGTCCGAGTTATTCGCAACCTTCTACACCTACTTACTCTGCACCATCAAGCAGCGGTAGTTCCGGCGGTGGTGGTGGCGGCGGAAGCACTGGTGGCGGTGGCGGCGGAAGCGGCAGAAGATTTTAATATAACCGCTTCAATTGTGTGTTGATTATTATTACTACTTTAAACCTATTAAATTTTATACATGAAAAAAATTTTTCTGGCTGTAACGCTGGTAGCTGCATATAGCGTATCCCAGGCACAAACACCAGAGGATGCCCTAAGGTACTCCTGGTTACAAGCCTCCGGTACTGCGCGTTCTCAGGCCATAGGTAACGCGAATGGCGCTATCGGAGGAGAGATATCAACCATCTTCTCTAACCCTGCTAACATCGGTTTTTACAAAACCGGGGACTTTGTAATATCCGGTGGCGGTAACTTTTTGAATAATAACAGCACTTACCTGGGAGTATCTCAAAAAGAGAATCAATCTGCAGGTTTTCTCGGAACAACCGGTTTTGTTCTAGGCAAACCTTCTTACGGAGGCGGTTCACTTAAAAGCTCAGCATTTGGAATTGCCATTAACCGATTAGCTGATTTTAATAATCGCGTTGTTTATTCTAATAAAGGCGGTCAGCTAAGCCGTACTTCTATGGCCGACTATTTTATAGATGATATTGTGGCGAATAATGGTACCAATCCACACGGCTCAGAACTTGCAGTTCAGTCGGGGTGGATTAAGGAAACTACCAATGGCGGTAACATAGATCTTTCATCCACCGCTGTAGATCTGGCGCGAGCGAGTGGTTTAGAGCAAAGGCAGGTAATAACCACCAACGGCGGTATTACTGAGCTGGCTATTGCTGGTGCGGCCAACTTAAATGACAGGGTTTACCTGGGCGGTACGGTCGGTATTCCGATGCTGCGATACGGTGCTACCAGGCAGTATACAGAGCAGGACCCGGGGACAACCGGCAACGGTTTTGATGCGGCATGGTTTGATGACGACCTGATCACCAAAGGTGTTGGTATTAATGTAAAAGCTGGTGTTGTTTTTAAAGCCACAGAGAATTTAAGGCTGGGCTTTGCTGCGCACTCTCCTACTTTTTATTCTTTGAGCGATAGTTATGTAGCTACGGCTGGCGCTAATCTCGATGATATCGACAAGCAAAATACCAGCACAGAGCTGATATATGATTATAATCTGAATACACCTTATAAATTCATGGGTAGTTTTTCGCTATTATTCGGTAATGTGAATGACGTAAACAGCCAGAAAGGTTTTGTATCGGGTGATGTGGAGTATGTAAACTATATGGCTTCTAACTTCCGTACCACCAGGGATGATCGCGGTGCTAATAATGATTATTTCCGCCCATTAAACAATGCTATAGATAATGCCTACAAAGGCGCTGTTAACGCGAGACTGGGTGCTGAACTAAAATTCAATACCGTTGCCGTTCGTTTCGGTGGTGCTTATTATGGCAATCCGTATAAGAATATTGCTGGCGAAAAAGGAGAGTTATTGCAAGGTACCGGTGGTTTAGGATACCGTAACAGAGGTTTCTTCATCGACCTGGGCTATGTACATAGTTTCGGGAAAGACGTATTATTCCCTTACCGCTTAACTTCAAATGATTTCTTCCCGGCACAAATCAGAAGCAACAATTCAAGAGTATTGTTGACCTTAGGTTTCAAAATTTAGGCAATCAAACATTTATATATCAACAAAATCCCCCGTTCAACATTATTGACGGGGGATTTTTTTAACTGTAAAAGTAAGATTAAGCCAAAGTAGCTGTTGACGTAATTTTCGTATTCAACAGTTTGCTGATCGGGCAATTCTCTTCAGCATTTTTCACCGCAGCCTGAAACTGGGTATCATCAATTCCAGGAATAGTGGCTGTGATATCCAAATGGCTTTCTACAATAGCACCGTCCTGGAAATCGATCGTGCATTTGGTGTCGATATTATCAGCTGTAAATCCGGCTTCGTTTAATACAAAACTCAGCTTCATAGTAAAGCAGCCGGCATGAGCAGCAGCCACCAGCTCTTCGGGATTTGTTCCCGGATTTCCATCTTCAAAGCGGGTTTTAAAAGAATATTGAGCATTGTTCAATACACCTGATTGAGTAGAATTGGTTCCTTTACCTTCTTTACCTGACCCTTGCCAGTTGGCTGTTGCGAAGCGTTTCATTTGTTATTATTTTATTGTTTATAATGTTTAGAGACAAAAGCATATTTGTAGCAAAAACTATTCCCCTTAGTCAAAAGAAGATACATCACTGACCTCAATGTCCGGATCCCGGTCTTCAGGCTCTACAAATTCGAGGATGAAATTATTTTTTCCTTCTCCGATCATGATCCTTAGAAAGTTTTGCTGTACCAGTTCTAACACAGAAAGAAACATGAAGATAGCCTGAACACGGTTTTCGGCAACGGCAAATAATTTTTCAAAAGATATATTTTTTTCTGCCTGGGCTAAACTAACAACCTGTCCCCGACTGGTCTCCATTGTATAGCTGTATTGAACTACCGTGTGCACAGGCGTGTTCACCCGGTCGCTATACTTTTGCATAGCCTTTTCAAAGGCTTTCATGAGCTTAAATAAGGAAAGTGCCTGTATTTCGGTGCCTTCGCCTGCTTCTTCGCCTACATGCGAAAGTTCCTTTTGAATGTTTCCTCTTTTAATCATCAACATCCGTAGCGCTTCCTTCTCCGCCATTAAAGCTGCCGCCTCTTTAAATTTCTTGTACTCCAGTAATTTACTTACCAATTCTTCCCGCGGATCAACTTCATTACCCAGTGCATCCAGTTCCTTGCGTGGTATCAGCATTTTTGCTTTGATACGCATTAAAGTAGATACAAACAAAATAAATTCACTGGACAGTTCAATATTTAATGCATCCTGGTTATGGATATAGTCAAGAAAATCGTTGGTGATCTGGGTGATCGGAATATTGTAAATATCCAGTTCATCCCGCTCAATAAAGAACAGTAAAAGATCGAAAGGACCCTCGAATTGAGAAAGCTTTATCTGATAGGTAGAATTTGTCACTACGCCTTATATTTTAGAATAATAAAGTCCTGCCGTACCAGCAGGACTCTACGAAATTAATATTTCCAACTGCGAATCAGGGTCTTTTTTTCAACTCGTCCCGGATCTCTGTTAACAACAGATCTGTGGAAGAGGGGCCTGCAGGTGCTGCCGCCTGCTCCTTGCGTTTAAAGCTGTTAACTGCCTTTACAATTAAAAACAAGGCAAACGCAATAATGATGAAAGATATAACCTGGGACAGAAAGTTCCCGTATTTAATAGCGGTTCCCGGAAAAGTCAGCTCACTAAGATTTTTTAAATTTGCCTTCTCTAATGCCGGTGTTAATATGGCTGGCGTAATAATATCTTCAACCAATGAAGTAACTATTTTGCCAAAAGCGCCGCCTATTACCACTGCTACAGCAAGGTCAACAACATTACCTTTAACAGCAAAATCTCTAAATTCCTTAAAAAATCCCATAATTAAAATTTTGATTTATGTGAACAAATTTAGCGCCAGCGTCTAATGCCTCTACTATCGTTTAAGGCTCCAATGACAAAACAGGATACTTCATTTTCAGCCTTTTTAAATGATTTTTTAAGGCCTTCGCCAGGCAATACTCCTTGTACCAATTCTGATCTGCAGGTACGATTTGCCATTCGGGCTGGTTACAATTTACAAAACATTCTTTATAATATTTGTAATATTGATCCCTCAGGGCTGCTTCTTTAAAATCATTCTCATTATACTTCCACATTTTGGCCGGATTACTCATTCTTTCTTTCAACCGTTCCGCCTGTTCTTCAGCAGAAACATGCAGGTAGAACTTTAAAATATGAGTGCCACCATGCTCCTGTAGCAGTTTTTCGAAGTTGTTGATGGCCTCAAAGCGTTGCCTGGCCAATTTATCGTTGCACCATCCATGTACGCGGGTCACCAATACATCTTCATAATGAGAGCGATTAAACACCTGTATATGCCCTTTTGCCGGTACATTTTTGTGAATACGCCACAAAAAATCATGAGCCAGTTCTTCGGTAGTAGGAACTTTAAATGATGTTACCTGTACTCCTTGCGGATTCATACGACCGAATACATTTTTAATTGCTCCGTCTTTGCCGCTGGCATCCATACCTTGTAATATAATAAGTACCGCATGTTTGCCTTCGGCATACATCAGGTTCTGTAGCTCATCCAGTTCTTCGAAAATTAACTGGGTTTCTTTTTTACAATTTTCCTTTTTAAGATGCTCAGGAGCCCTTGTACTTATTTTGGAAAGATTGTAATTGCTCATTGCTACTACTTATTAAATGGACATAATTTCTTTTTCTTTTGCAACTAAATGCTTTTCAACAAAAGCAATATAGCTATCTGTGAGCTGCTGCACACTGGCCTCAGCATCTTTTGATGCATCTTCGCTCAATCCATCTTTTTGTAGTTTCTTAATCGCTTCTATCGCGTCTCTTCTTCCGCTTCTAACACCTACTTTGGAATTTTCCCCTTCTCCCTGGCTTCTTTTTACCAGTTCTTTTCTTCTTTCTTCCGTTAAAGGAGGCAAAAACAAACGGATATTGATACCATCATTTTGCGGGTTGATGCCGATGTTAGCGGCAATAATTGCTCTTTCTATGGGTTGCAGCATATTCTTTTCCCAGGGCTGGATATTTAATGTACGGGCATCCATTACAGTAATATTTCCTACCTGACCAATAGGTACTGGGGATCCGTAATAATCAACCACTATACCATCAACGATCTGTGGGGTGGCTTTGCCGGCGCGAATTTTCACTAATTCTGTTTCCAGGTGCGAAATGGCTTTTTTCATACTCTCTTCCGCGGCGGCTACAATCTTATCGATTTGATCTTGCATATACTATATTTTGAAGTGTGGCAAAGCTAACAAAATGCAATAAATATAAGAAACCCCCTGAACAGAATAATTAACCTTGTACTTTCTCAATAGGAATATGCTGTTTGGTAGAAAGGTCTATGACTTTGGAGTTTGCTTTTTTAGCCTTCAAACTGGATATGATCTGGCGTTGAAGCACCAGCTTCCTGCGGGGTAATGTAATGTATAAAACACCCATAGTTAAAAAGGTTAAGGCAAAAACTGATGCCATAAGGACCATATTACCCATAGACCTGCCGAAATATACCGCGCCGATGATGAGGATATTGGCAGACACGCACACCAGCACAATGGAGGAGTGGTTCAATCCTTTATCCAACAATATATGATGTATATGATTTCGATCTGGCGAAAAAGGAGAACGCCCTTTTAAGATTCTTATCGCAAAAACCCTGATGGTATCTGCTAAAGGTATCAGCAAAATGGATACGCCGATTGCAGCAGCAGATGTAATGGGTAGAACAGCTGAAGGGTTTGACGCTACTGAAACGAATTTTAGCACGAGGATAGAGGCCACCATTCCAATAAGCAAAGATCCTGAATCACCCATAAAAATCTTAGCCGGATGAAAATTAAATATGAGGAATGCAAGAAGCGCTGCCGATAACGAAAACGAGAATATGGCATAAGCAGGTAACCCACCCAGGTAAAAATAAGTTCCCAGCAACAAAGTAACCATCAGGCCTAAACCGCCAGCCAATCCGTCAATTCCATCAATAAGATTAAAAGCATTTACCAGTAACACAATAACAATATAGGTTAAGGGTATGCCGTACATGGGTTCCAGTGTTTCTATTCCGAGAACTCCATATAAACTTTCAATTTGGATACCGCCGAGGTGAATGATGATGGCAGCAGCAATGATCTGTACAATAAATTTCTTGAATGCCGATAAGGCTATAATGTCGTCTTTGAGGCCGATAAAGAACATGATAAAGAGAGCCGCAAAGAAATACTGGAACTCGGGGTTTTCCAGGAACGAAATATTGAGCAGCGAGGCAAAAGTAAGCGCAATAAAAACCCCCACACCACCTAAAGAGGCTATTGTATGCTTGTGCAGCTTGCGCTCATCAGGTATATCAAACAATTTTTTCTTGTCTGCGATCAGAATGATCACAGGAATTGCTAAGAATGCAACTATAAATGAAATTATAGCTGTTATTAAAATTTGGAGCATTCGATAAGGATTAAGGTGGCACAAAAGTAGCCATTCTAACTTTAAAAACAATTTTTGGCCATTTTTTATATTATTACGGCCTAAACAATATTTCAGGCTTTTATAAAAAAACTGCATTTTTGCACCTCATCAAAAACTGAAACGATGGCAACTTTGCAGGAAACAGCTTCTCAGGTGAGAAGGGATATAGTTAGAATGGTACACGGTTCCCAGAGCGGTCACCCTGGAGGCTCTCTTGGTTGTGCCGATTTTTTGACAGCGCTTTATTTCAAGGTGATGGAGCATGATCCATCTTTTAATATGGAAGGCAAAAATGAAAATCTTTTTTTCCTTTCCAACGGCCATATATCTCCTGTATTTTACTCAGTATTAGCACGTTCAGGATATTTTGATGCAAAGGAACTTTCTACTTTCCGTAAAATCAACAGCCGTCTTCAGGGTCATCCTGCTACACATGAGCATTTACCAGGTATCAGAGTTGCCAGCGGATCTTTGGGCCAGGGATTAAGTGTTGCTATTGGCGCCGCCTTAGCCAAAAAATTGAACAAGGACGATAAATTAGTTTATTCTTTGCATGGAGACGGTGAGCTGAACGAAGGCCAGATATGGGAAGCGGTAATGTTTGCAGCCCATCATAAGGTAGATAACCTGGTAGCTACAGTAGATTGGAACGGTCAGCAAATTGACGGCCCTACTGAAAAAGTGTTGAATATGGGCAACCTGCATGAAAAATTTGAATCATTCGGCTGGCATGTTTTGGAAATGCAAGGCAATGACATGGATGATGTAGTTGCTGTGCTGGATAAAGCAAAAGCAGCTTCAGGCAAAGGCAAACCTATTGCTATTATGATGCATACCATTATGGGCAAGGGTGTAGACTTTATGGAAAACGACCATGGATGGCATGGTATTGCTCCTAATGATGAGCAATTAGCTAAGGCACTTGAGCAATTGCCCGAAACTCTGGGTGATTACTAAATTGTATAAATTCTTTTTAAAAACCGGTAGCAAATGTTACCGGTTTTTTATTGTTCTACTGATATTGTATATAAAGGGGTATCGGTTTAAATTTCGTCAACTCAGACGGCGTGTAAATGCCCTTTGAGCCATTTTTAAGATCGTTTTTGTAAAAAATCTTAATACCGGCAAACTGAACCGGTTGCTCGTAAATAAACCTCCGCCAGGTACCGGCTTTTAATTCTTTTCCTCCCCAGCCATCCATATCGATGACCACCTGTACTTCCGGAACTTTTTTAATCGACTTGTAATTGGTTACCATATCGCTCGTAAACCGATGAACCACGAGTATTTTGGGAGGCAACTGATTTTCACGTACTATTTTTGCCAGCAGATCGATAGTAAAATTAATATCATCGGCATTAAAACTCCCGATAACGCTTCCTGGCTTCTGCCCTCCCTTCATCGAAAATTCGGGATCAATACCCAGGTGAAAATCAGGGAGCTTAAAATACTTTTCAAATCGCGGAAGCTCTTCTTCCAAACTGCTCCACCCTACCTGAACATCAATAAAAGTAAGCGCTTTGATTTCTTTAGCCCAGCTAACAATAGTATCAATTTGTTTAAAAGGCATCCGCAAGCGATACTTGCCATCCGAACCTGGTTCCCCCTGTGCTGTAACGGCTATATAATGTAATGCAGGTATCACAGGCGTTTCAGGATCCGCTTTCTTCCATTTATTCACCTCACCTTCCAGCTTATCCAGCATTTGTTTTTTGGGTAACTCACCCAATATACCCATCCGGGTGGAGTAAAGATTGCCATAGTAGGCGATGATCCTGTTAAAAGGTAATAAGGCTCCTTTTAACGGGTAAGGACCTTTTGCAGGCCACTTTCCGGAGCTATCGCCATTAGCCATCCAACGCATTTTTTTATTATATGCAAGCGTATCCATTAAGGATTCCGTTGCATGGGCTGCTGTAACTGAATCCTCTTTCAGCATACTGCTGTCCTGGAGCACCGTTTCGCGTTGTATTACACTATCCTTAATAGTTGCAGCCTTGGGATCGCTCGCATCTGTTCCGTTACATACCGCAGCGGCAAAGCTGAAGGCGAGAGGAAGAAAAGTCCATTTCATTTGTCTGATTTAAAGGGGTAAGATGGTTAAGCAACCGGATTGCCGGTTTTTAATAATCGCATTCGGTAAGCGTTCATAGCAGTGTTGCCCAATTTCTTTAAAAGGCTATAATTTGCGATTACACCAACCGGAGCTCCGATAACGGGAAGTAATTGCGCCATTTTAGCCAGGTCTATATAGTCCCTGTATTCCTGTTGAAACTTACGCCACTCAAACTGGTTAATATCTTCGGGGAGCGCTGCTGCATTTTGCTCCCAATTGACCAGTTTCATGTAAATATTGCGACCATGCTCCCTACTGGAAAATGATAGTTCGAAGATATGTAACAGATAAATACGTTCTTTGTAATCGTTCAGGTCAATACCGTAGGAAGCCGCTATTTCGTATAGTAGTTTTAGCTTTAGCGCTATTAGGATGGGAAAGTCTGCCAGTCCTAAAAAAAAGCCGCCCGCCCCCGTCACTCCGCCTTCTACTGCGGCCGTGCTTCGGTAGAATTTTATTTTTTCCTTTACAACGAGCTCCCTTTCATATAAAGAAATGCCCTGAAGTGGTTTTGCCGTAGTATGTTTAGCTCCAAACAGAACGCCTTTGATCATCTGTTTGATTACTGTAGTAATGCCATTATGCACCTTCTCAGGTATGAAGGAATTAATCTTATCCTGTGCTTTCCTGGATAACTTACCTAACAACCCGGGCCCTTTCATCATTTGATACTGCCATCGCCCCAGCTCGTGAGACGCAAAAGCTTCGTAATTATCCATATTTGACTATTTACAAAAATTGTACCCCCGAACTTGCAGCAACAAAAAAACCGGCCAGAATCAAGTTCTGACCGGTATAAATATGCTGCTTTGCCTTTTACCAGAATTTAACGTAAATGGCAGTAATTAATAACAATGTAACTACGATCAGAATTAATGTTCTCGGATCTACCTTGAACATACTCTTATCAATTGCAAATGCTTTCGGATTTTCCTTAGGACCTGCCAGACTAATGGCGATCATTACCAAAATGGTAATTACAAAAGACCAGCCCATGTTGATCAGGAACGGAATTTCTGTAATGGTATGCACTACACCTTTTTCCAATTTTTCGTAAGTAAAGGCAGTGTACATCCAGGTTTCTTTACCAAATAGTTCAACGGCATAACTGTTAAAGAAGATTGCCAGTACAAACCCTAACACTACTCCCACTAAAGCCGCAGCACCTGTGGTACGTTTCCAGAACATACCTAAGAGGAACATAGCAAATACGCCCGGGCTGATAAACCCTGTATATTTCTGAATAAAGGTAAATCCACCTTCTCCACCGATTCCTAATGCGTCTGTCCAGGTAAATGCTAAAGCTACCAACATAGCAACAATGATCGCCCATCTGCCTGTTCTCACCATCTGGATCTCTGTAGCATCAGCTTTGATGTATTTTTTGTAAATATCCAGTGTATAAATAGTGGAGATACTATTTACCTTACCAGCTAAAGAAGCTACAATAGCAGCGGTTAACGCTGCTACAGCTAATCCTTTTAAGCCTATAGGCAGGAATCCCAGGATTGCAGAATAAGCTCCATCTTTTACACCATCAAAACCAGGTAACTGTCCTTTACTATGCAATACGTAAGCTGCAATACCTGGTAGCATTACGATAATAGGCATAAATAATTTGAGGAAGCCTGCAAACAGGATACCAGTGCGGGCCGTTCTTAAATCAGCGCCTAATGCACGTTGTGTAATGTATTGGTTACAGCCCCAATAGTTCAGGTTCACGATCCACTGCCCGGCAAAATACATTGCCAAACCTGGCAATACTACGTACTTCTGTACATCCAGGTTTTCCGGCATTGATAAAGTGGTGGTAGTTACAGTGGGTTTATCCAGCATCAGCTTAAAGTGGCCAGGTGCTTCATTCATCAAGGATTTAAACCCGGCTATAGCACTTCCTACCGCTGCTCCGTTGATACGCTGATCTACGATCTGCAATGCCATATACACCGTGGCAAAACCACCGATGATCAACACAGCTACCTGTATTACATCGGTATAACCGATCACTTTCATACCTCCCAGGCCAATCAGCAATGCCATTATTAATAAAACGATCATAATAACATGCAGATAGCCGCCACCCAGCAGTGTATCGATGGCTAATGCACCCAGGTAAAGAATGGAAGTAAGGTTAACAATTACATACAAAAACAGCCAGAATACAGCCATTATGAGCGAAACAGACTTGTTATACCGCGTCTCCAAAAACTGCGGCATGGTATAAATCTTATTCTTCAGATAAATAGGAATAAACCAAACAGCTACGATAATAAGCGCTACCGCCGCAATCCACTCGTAAGCGGCTACGGCTACCCCTACAAAGAACCCCTCACCACTCATCCCGATAAACTGCTCAGCAGAAATATTGGAAGCGATGAGCGAGGCCCCGATAGCCCACCAGGTTAGCGAGCCTTCGGCAAGAAAATAGTCATGCGACGCCGAAACAGTCGCTTTTTTCTTACGCATATAAACCCAATAACCATAGGAAGAGACAAGGATAAAATAGGTAAAAAACACTACGTAGTCCAGCGTACCCAAATTATTACTCATAATGACAGCAATTAAAATTTTTTTAAAAAGTTTGCTAATATAATCAATAAAACAATCGAAAAACGCAATTTTTTTTAAGCTTTATTCAACTGATAATATACATCGCTCCAACGCAATTCATTTTTAAAATTGTAGAGTTCTGTGTTTTTACTGATCAATGTAAACTCAATACCCGCCATATCAGCAAAATCTTCCAAATGCTCGGCTGTCAGATTCTGAGAGTAGCCGGTATGGTGAGCACCGCCCGCCAAAATCCACGCGGCACAACCCGTATTCATATCCGGGTAAGGCTTCCACAACACACGTGCTACCGGCAATTTAGGCAGATCGTTTTGCGGTTCTACTGCTTCTACTTCGTTTACCAATAAACGGAAACGATTACCCATGTCTACTACAGAAGCATTTAAAGCAGGACCACCAGGCGCATTGAATACCAGGCGAACAGGATCTTCTTTACCACCAATTCCTAACGCATGTATTTCAACATTGGCTTTTCCACTGGCTATGCTTGGGCAGATCTCAAGCATATGAGAACCTAACACCAATGAATTATTAGGATCGAAGTGGTAAGTGTAATCTTCCATAAAGGAATTACCACCTGGTAAACCAGCACCCATTACTTTCATCGCACGCACCAGGGCAGCCGTTTTCCAATCGCCTTCACCGGCAAAACCGTAACCACGGGCCATCATTCTCTGAGAGCCGATGCCTGGTAATTGTTTCATACCATACAGATCTTCAAACGTATCGCTATAGCCTTTAAAGTTACCTTCTTCCAGGAAACGCTGCAGACCTAACTCAATTTTCGCTGCATCTACCAACGACTGGTATTGCGGACCTCTGGCATGCAGGCTTTCCATTACATTGTACGTTTCGTGGTACTCCGCAATCAGCTCTTCAACCTGTTTATCCGTTACATCATTGATCACCTTCACCAGGTCGCCAATACCATGTGTATTTACGCTGTAACCAAAACGCAATTCGGCTTCTACTTTATCCCCATCTGTTACAGCCACATAGCGCATATTGTCGCCAAAACGTACAAAACGCGCGCCCTGCCAATCGTTCCAACCTGCTGCAGCCCTTGTCCATACAGCAATGCGCTCAATAGCGTTATCATCGCGCCAATGCCCCACAACCACTTTTCTTCTTTTACGCATACGGCTTACCATAAACCCAAATTCCCTGTCGCCATGTGCCGACTGGTTGGTATTCATAAAGTCCATGTCGATAGAGCCCCATGGAATATCACGGTTATATTGTGTATGGAAATGCAATAAAGGCTTGTGCAAGATCTTCAGACCGTTGATCCACATTTTAGCAGGCGAAAAAGTGTGCATCCAGGTAATTACCCCGATACAATTGGCATCGTGATTGGCATCCGCACAGAAATTATAGATTTCTTCGGTAGACTTCAAGGTCCCTTTATAAATAACAGTAACCGGAATAGACGCGTGCGCGTTAATATAGTCAGCAATTTCTTTTGAGTGCTCGGCTACTTCAATAAGTGTTTGCTCTCCGTAAAGATTCTGGCTACCCGTGGCAAACCAAACCTCTAACTTTTTCAGATCTGTCATGAAATTATATTTTAAGAATATTTATGTTATGTAAGAAATTATTCCCTGTCAACAGGCAATGTTAACTCTGCCCATAGTAACTATCCGGACCATGCTTGCGCTCGTAGTGCTTATTAATTAAAGCCTGTTTCAGGCGGGGCGCCTGTGGATTGATCTGCTCTGTAAGCAGGGCCATTTTAGCCACCTGCTCTAAAACTGCGCTATTATGCACCGCTTTTGCCGCATTCTTTCCCCAGGTAAAAGGAGCATGATTGCCTACCAATACCATTTCTACTTCTCTATAATCAAGGTTCTTTTCTTTAAAACAGTTGATAATCTGGAAGCCTGTTTCGTATTCATAGTTTCCTTTGATCATTTCGTCGCTCATGGGAGGGGCGCAAGGAATATCTACGGTATTGTAATCGGCGTGCGTGGTACCAAAAATAGGAATATCGCGCTGAGACTGCGCCCAGGCTGTTCCATAAGTAGAATGGGTATGTACAATGCCACTAATGCCTTCCCATTGCTTGTATAAAACTGCATGTGTTTTAGTATCAGACGAAGGGTTTAAGCTACCCTCTACGGTATTGCCGTCAAAATCGACGATCACCATTTTCTCTGGTGACAGGTCGTTATAGGCCACACCACTGGGCTTAATGGCGAAAAGGCCCTGGCTTCTGTCTGCCTCGCTTACGTTTCCAAAAGTAAATAATACCAGGCCTAACTGGGGTAATTGCATATTGGCTTCGTAAGCCGCTTCCCTTATATACTTATAGTTCATGTGTTGTTAATGGATGATTGTTCATAGCTAATAGCAGTTACAATGAACCATTATCTATGAACTATTGTTTTATTTTGTTTCTTCAATAAATTTTCCAAATGCTTTGTACTGCTCCATGCGTTTAGCATAGTACGCCACATTTTCAGGAATAGGATGATATTCCACATCAAAGCCCTGTCCCATGGCTTCCATCGCCTGCCCCACATTTTCGTAAAGGCCGGCAGCCGTAGCGGCAAACATAGCAGCTCCCGTGGCACAGGTTTGTTCTGATTTGTGTATTTTGATCGGCATATTCATTATATCTGCCATTACCTGCATGATATATGGCGATTTTTTAGCCACGCCTCCTACCCCAATCAAACCTTTTACAGGAACACCTTCGTCGATAAAGCGATCTACAATGGCGCGGGCACCGAAACAACTGGCTTCCACCAGTGCTTTAAAAATAGCCGGGGCATCACTACCCAGGTTTAATCCCTTAATAGCGCCTTTCAGCAGTTGGCTGGCATCCGGTGTACGACGGCCATTCAGCCAGTCCACCGCAAGCTCGTCATCTTCGTGCAGCGGCAACTGTGCAGCTGCTTCAGAGAGTTCTTTTATTATTTTTGACTCGATAGATTTTCTGAGTTCCCCGTCTTCTACAAATTGTAAAGGCCATGCCAGGAGGTTTTTAAACCAGGCATAAATATCTCCAAAGGCGCTCTGGCCTGCTTCCAAACCAATCATAGCAGGGATAACCGAACCCGGCACCTGTCCGCAAATACCCCGAACCAATTTATCACCAAATTCTTCTGTGGGCACCACCAGCATATCGCAGGTAGAAGTGCCCATCACCTTACTTAGATAGTAAGGCTCAATTTGTCCGCCCACAGCACCCATATGGGCATCAAAAGCGCCAATTCCTACAACCACATCCGTACTCAGGCCCAAGCGTTCTGCCCATTCTGCGGACAAGTTGCCCGCTGCCTGATCTGCAGCATAGGTATCAACCGGGAGCTTAGCCGTAAATCCATCCAGCAACGGATCAAGGGTTGCAAAAAAATCGTTTGAGGGAAAGCCATTAAATTCCTTTGCCCAAAGACCTTTATGGCCAGCGGAGCAAACACCCCTTTTAATATTTTTTACGTCCGTACCACCTGTTAGCAAAAACGGCAACCAGTCGCAATGCTCTACCCAGCTGGCAGTTGCAGCGCGTACCGCATCGTCTGCACGAAAAACATGCAGCAACTTGGCCCAAAAACACTCACTGGAATAGATTCCCCCTACATATTGAAGATAGTTCGTTTCAAATTTTTTAGCATGCCCGTTTATCTCGTCTGCTTCCTTTATAGAAGTATGATCCTTCCACAAAACAAACATAGCGTTCGGATTTTCCGCAAACTGGGGATTTAATGCCAACGGTGTACCGGTTTCGTCTACGGCCACCGGTGTGGAACCTGTTGTATCAACAGAAAGACCTTTAACATTTTTTGCCACTTCCGATCCCGCTTTTTCCAGGCAATTCTTTACTGTAAACTCTAATCCTTCAACATAATCCAACGGATGCTGGCGAAACTGGTTGGCGCCTGCGTTGCAATACAGCCCTTTTTTCCAGCGCGGGTATTCAAAAACAGAAGAAGCTATTTCCTCTCCATTCCTGGCATTTAAGATGACTGATCTTACAGAATCAGATCCGTAATCGACACCTATTACATAAACATCTTGAGACATGGCAGCTAAATAATTTCCGCTAAAATAACGAAAAAACAAATAATAATTGTAATAGATACAATTATTTTATCCGCCTGGGCGCCACCCCCTCATTCGTTATTTGCACGGTTTTTATAAAGCCCTGAGCGTCAAATTCCATCTTATCAATACATACAACGCGGGAGTTACCATCTTTCTCATTAAGCGGCCGACGATGATATATTATATAGTATTCATCTTTGCCAGGTATCTGCAAAATAGAATGATGCCCCGCACCAGTGGCTATCGCCGGGTTTTGTTGCAGAATTTTGTCTACTCGTTTAAATGGCCCCATAGGAGAATCTGCTATCGCGTAAGCTACACTATAATCGGGCCCTGTCCAACCACCTTCTGACCACATAAAATAATATTTCCCGTTACGGATAAACATAAACGGCCCCTCCACATATTTCTCCGGAGTCACTTCTTTGAAGATCGCTCCATCAGTAAAGGGCTCAAAACCAGTGAAATCGTTCTTCAGTTTAGCTACATTGCAGTGTCTCCACCCACCATAATACATATAGTACTGACCATCCTTGTCTTTAAAGATAAACTGGTCTATGGGCTGCGCCCCATTGTGAAATTTATCGATCAGGGGTTTGCCCAGGTAGTCTTTATACGGGCCTTCGGGTTTATTGGCCACCGCTACGCCGATGCCTCCTTTCTCCTTATCGCTCTGGATATCGTTGGCCGCAAAAAACAGGTAGTATTTTTTATCCTTTTCTATAATGGAAGGCGCCCACATGGCCCTCCAGGCCCATTTTATTGCAGCCGTATCCACTATCCGTTCATGTTTTTGCCAGTTTACCAAGTCTTTAGACGAGAACACATCCATAAAAACCTGCTTATTATAAGGCGCCGAGTAGGTGGGAAATATCCAGTATTTATTCTTGAACAGCGCCACTTCAGGATCAGCGTACCAACCGGGAAAAACAGGGTTACCTGAACTGGTTTTTTGAGCATTGAGCTGGACCATTAAAAACAGGGAGATATAAAAAAGCAGGCTTCGTTTCATATTGAATTTAAAAATTATGGGATAAAAATAAATCAGATTTTAAGAAATATCCCTAAGATATACAGATTACCGGCTCCAACTTGTTAAGATACTTTAAAGACCCTTAGTATATTGACTAATTCCTTTGGTATCAATTTTGTTTTAGCATCAATCTAAAATGATGCACTTATGAAAGCTATATGGACAGGCGCTATAGGTTTCGGGTTGGTAAACATACCGGTTAAGCTCTATTCGGCTACAGAAGAAAGCAGTTTGGACCTGGATATGCTGGATAAAAAAGACCATAGCCATATCAAATACAAGAGAGTGAATGAAAAAACAGGCAAGGAGGTAGCCTGGGAAAATATTGTAAAGGGATACGATTATGTTGGCAAGTATATTGTGCTGGACGAAAAAGATTTTGAGAAAGCCATGCCTGAAAAAACCAAGATACTTTCCATTGATCATTTCGTAAAGGAGGATGAGATAGACAGCATTTATTTTGAAACGCCCTACTTCCTTGAACCTCAAAAAAACGGGGAAGCTCCTTACACTTTACTGGCAGATGCCCTTAAAAAGACGAAAATGGCGGGCGTAGGCACTTTCGTTATGCGCAATAAGGAGGTGCTCGGCATTTTAAGGCCTTATAACAATATTATCCTCTTTCAAAGGATACGTTATGACGAGGAAATCCGCAAAACCACTGATCTTACTATCCCCAAAAGAACCGTAAAGCCGGCTGAATTAAAAATGGCAGTAAGCCTGATAGAGCAACTGTCTGAAAAATTTGATATCTCGGCTTATAAAAATAATTTTTCAGCCAAGCTGATGAAAGTAATTGAGGCTAAAGCCAAAGGCAAAAAAGTAGCTACCCCTAAGCTGAGAGTAGCCCACGTTAAAACAAAAGATCTGATGGAACAATTGAAAGCCAGTCTTTCGGCAAAAAAGAAAGCCTCTTAATCCATGTCAACTTTAAGCAGCTATAAAAAGAAAAGGAACTTCGGCTCCACTAAAGAGCCCGAAGGCACAATAGCCAGGAGCGGCAAGCAACTACGATTTGTCATTCAACGCCATGCAGCATCGAGGCTTCATTACGACTTTCGGCTGGAGCTGGAAGGCGTGTTAAAAAGCTGGGCAGTTCCTAAAGGCCCGTCTTTAAACCCCGCAGATAAACGGCTGGCTATGATGGTAGAGGATCACCCTTACGACTACCGTACATTTGAAGGCACTATACCAGAGGGTAATTATGGTGCGGGAGAAGTGGAGATATGGGATGAGGGAACTTATGAAGCGCTGCAGAAAGAAAGCCGTAAAAGAGATGAGACCCTATTGCTTAAAGAACTACAACAAGGCTCCCTGAAATTTATTTTGCACGGCAAAAAATTAAAGGGTGAATTTGCCCTGGTAAAAATGAAGACCGAGGATGCAGGCAATGCCTGGCTCCTGATCAAACATAAAGACGATTATGCCGTAACTACAAAATACGATGCAGAGAAGTTTACCAATAAAACATCTAAAGTAACAAAGGCTGTGAAGGCGAAAGCGGCCCGGAAAGCGAGCCCGAAAAAGCAGGCTGTAAAAAAAAAGCCCGCCTGAAAGAGCCCTCCATCCTAATTCCTGAAAAAAAACCAGATAAAAAGCACTACGCTTCTTATCTCTCCGGCGAACAAAAACTTAAAGAATACGTTCGCCCCATGCTGGCCAGTCCCGGAGATCAGCCCTTTGACGACAAAGGATGGATCTTCGAAATAAAATGGGACGGTTATCGCGCCATTGCCGAAATAGGCGAAGAGTTAAAACTCTATTCCCGTAATGGCATTTCCTTTATAAAAAAATTTGCTCCCATTACCGAAGCGCTAAAGGTACAACAGTATGAGATGATATTAGATGGTGAAATTGTAGCGTATAACAAAGACAATCTGCCCGATTTTCAAACCCTTCAGCATTTTGGCGAACATCCTGAAGTTCCCCTGGTATACCATGTTTTTGACCTGCTTTATTTAAATGGTCATGATACTACTTCTCTTCCCAACATTCAAAGAAAAGAATTACTGAAGGAGGCACTTGTTGAAAATGATTTTATAAAATATTGCGACCACGTAGAAAAGAGTGGTATTGACTTTTTTGAAGCTGCGAAAGCAAACAACCTGGAGGGTATTATTGCCAAGCGGGCAGATTCTACCTACAATGAAGGCCGTCGGACAGTCGAATGGCTAAAGATCAAACACCACAATACCGAGGAAGTAATTATTGCTGGTTTTACGGAGCCAAGGGGTTCCCGGAAAAAATTTGGCGCATTGATTTTAGGCCGTTATAAGAATAATAAACTGGTTTACGCCGGGCATACCGGAACCGGCTTCAATGCGACTATATTAAATGATCTATTCCAAAAATTAAAGCCGCTGATCAGGAAAACGGCGCCGTTTGCAGTTACACCGAAAACCAATATGCCGGCCACCTGGGTACAACCTAAACTGGTAGCTAATATTAAATACGCTGAGCTTACCGAAGAGCATATTTTCAGGCATCCTGTTTTTATGGGATTGCGGGTTGATAAGGCTCCCAAAGAAGTAAAAATCCCTAAAAATGAAAAAGTTATGGCAAAGGCAAAAGATGCAGGCAAGAAGATGCCGGGCTCAAAACCCGTTAAAGTGGCTGCTAAACAAACAATGGAAAAGCCAGGTGACATCATCGTTAAGGCAGGAAAACAAGAAGTAAAGCTAACCAATCAAAAAAAAATTTACTGGCCAGACGAAGGATATACAAAAGGCGATTTAATTACCTACTATGACCAGATGTCGAAATTCGTCCTTCCCTACTTGAAAGATCGCCCGGAAAGCCTCAATCGGTTTCCAAATGGCATTAAAGGTCCCAGTTTCTATCATAAAGACGCAGGCGATAGTGCCCCTGACTGGGTTAATTCGGTAGAAGTGTATTCGGAAAGCAATAATAAAAACATTGATTACATAGTTTGCAATGACAAGGCAACCCTACTCTACCTGGCCAACCTTGGTTGTATAGAAATGAACCCCTGGAACAGTACGGTTAAAAAACAGGACCACCCTAGCTATCTCATCATCGATATTGATCCTGGTGATAAGAACAGTTTTGACCAGGTAATAGATGTAGCCCTTGCCACCAAACAGATACTGGATGAATGTGGTGTACGATCCTATTGCAAAACTTCAGGCTCCTCCGGCCTGCATGTTTTTGTGCCAATGGGCGATAAATACGACTACGAGCATGTAAAGAACTTTGCGCACCTCACAGCGATGAAAGTGACAGAATTGCTGCCTGATTTTACAACCCTGGAACGCAACCTGAAAAAAAGAGGCAATAAAAAAATATATGTAGACTACCTACAAAACCGCCGGGGACAGACCATTGCCAGCGCCTACAGTGTGCGACCTAAAAAAGGTGCTACGGTATCCACTCCGTTAGACTGGAAAGAAGTGAAGAAGGGGTTACATCCATCGCAGTTTGACATAAACACCGTTCCCAAACGAATTGCCAAAATCGGGGACATTTTTAAGCCGGTGCTGGGCCGGGGGATAGATATAATGAAGTGCCTGAAAAAGATGGAAGGGTAAGCGATGTCGATAGACCATGTACTATAGACTATGGACTTCTCATCAAATACAAATATCTTTGCGGCCTTTTAAGAATTTACAATATGAAGTTTCACGATGAGATCATGCGGAGGCGCACATTTGCCATCATCAGTCACCCCGATGCCGGTAAAACAACGCTGACGGAGAAATTCCTGCTTTTTGGAGGTGCCATACAGGTTGCCGGTGCGGTAAAAAGCAACAAAATAAAAAAATCAGCTACCTCAGACTTCATGGAGATTGAACGGCAAAGAGGTATCTCGGTTGCTACATCTGTGATGAGCTTTGAGTACAATGGCATACTGATCAACCTTTTAGACACTCCAGGTCACAAGGATTTTGCTGAAGACACGTACCGCACACTAACTGCTGTGGATAGCGTTATCCTGGTAGTAGATAGCGTAAATGGGGTGGAAGATCAAACCCGTCGCTTGATGGAAGTTTGCCGTATGCGTGATACCCCGGTTATTGTGTTCATTAATAAAATGGACCGGGATGGTAAAAACCGTTTCGATCTTTTAGAAGAAATTGAAAAAGAGCTGAATATTCAGTTACACCCCATGACCTGGCCTATTAACAGCGGTAAGGAATTTAAGGGTGTATATAATTTATATGATAAAAATCTGCGCCTGTTTGCTGCGAACACTAAAGCTGAGGGTGATGAATCGATAGCGATAACAGATCTAAGCGATGATGTGGTGGAAGAAATGCTTGGAACCGCCGATGCAGCTATCTTGAGAGAGGATGTAGAGTTGGTGGATGGTGTAAATGGTCCATTAAACGCAGAAGACTACCTGGCAGCAAAAGTATCACCTGTTTTTTTCGGAAGTGCTATTAACAATTTTGGTGTTAAAGAAATGCTGGACACTTTTATCCGCATTGCTCCTACTCCGCAAAGCCGTGAAACCTCTGCCCGTAAAGTAGAAGTGGAAGAGCCTAAGCTAAGCGGATTTATATTTAAAATACACGCGAACCTGGACCCCAAGCACCGTGATCGGATTGCATTTTTCAGGGTATGCAGCGGCCGCTTTGAGCGCAATAAATATTTTCACCACGTACGCCTGGATAAAGATGTTCGTTTCAGTAACCCCTACTCTTTCATGGCACGTGACAAGAGTGTGATCGAAGACGCGTATGCGGGAGATGTGGTAGGCTTATTTGACACCGGCAACTTTAAGATCGGCGACACATTAACAGAGGGCGAAGATTTTTACTTCACCGGTATTCCATCTTTCTCTCCGGAGATATTTAAAGAGGTGGTGAATAAAGATCCTATGAAAACCAAGCAGCTGGAAAAAGGACTATTGCAATTAACCGATGAAGGTGTTGCGCAGTTATTTACCCAGTTTGGAGGTACTAAGAAAATTATTGGTTGCGTAGGAGAACTTCAGTTTGAAGTAATTCAATACCGCTTACTGCACGAATATGGGGCGAGTGTTGAGTTCCGAGCTTTACCGTTTTATAAAGCCACCTGGCTTACATCAGATGATGCTAAAAAACTGCACGACTTTGTTCGTTTTAAACAAGCCAACTCAGCATTAGACAAAGATGGTCATGATGTTTACCTGGCCCAGAGCGAATGGTTTTTAAATACAGAGATCAGTAATAACCCGGATATTAAGTTTCATTTCACCAGTGAAATACATAAGGCTGATTAACTTTTAGCAGCGCGAATGAATGCTTATGCCGCAGTGTAAAATTACTGCGGCATTTTTTATGTATTGCCGGGGAGTTCTGCATCCTGGTAATAAACAATATGCACAGGATACTAACTGCTTTTTTATTTTTATTGAGTTCCGTTACACTGTTCGGACAAAATACCCGGTTCGCTGCTGCTTTAGAAGAAGGCTTGCTTCATTTTAAAATGCCTGAAAACTTCGATACAGTTGCAATACGCAATAACCGGGATATGAGCTATGAGCTTGCCATAAAAAGTAAAACCGACAGTTTTGAGATCCGTTATGCCATCCGACCGCTCGGGAAAAGAATCGAAAACTTTGAGAAAATGGCTGCAGACACCGCCAATGGAAGGAAAGTGTTCGCCAATGCGCACCCTAACAAAAGCTATCAAACCGTATTCATGACTGTTTTGATCAACACCAGCATGCAAGCTCAGGCAAGCAGCGCTCCCGCTATTCCACGATTTGGCGCTTTTAAGCCTGAAGCTGTAAAAAATGAGTTTAATGCAGATTGGGGTGCCACTTCCGGATATGCCCCCAGGCCTACATTTGACAGCAGTTATAAGAACTGCATGACGGTTACTTTACATAAAGACAATGCAGCCGATGTTTATATATTTTATTTATACAATGACAAAGAAACAATGATGAGGCTAATGCCTGCTGCTTTTCACGCAATGAAATTCAAATAATCAAACTGCTAATATGCATATAACTATACCCCAACCATGTTCGGAAAAATGGAGTAACATGCAAGCTCTTGACGGCGGACGCTTTTGCACCGCCTGTTCTAAAGTAGTTGTTGATTTCACTCAAATGTCACAAGGTGAAATAACGGAATACTTCGAAAAAAGAGAAAAATGGAACGTTTGCGGAAGATTTCTCCATTCACAACTAGATCCAATATCTACAGAGGATACAAATGATTCAATTGAATATGTTCTCAGAGCCAATTGGAACTATCTAAAAAAAATAGCTGTAGTCATCTTATTATACTTCGTTATTCCTTTTGGTGCCTTTTGTCAAACGAAGAAGCAGCAAGCAGCTAACTGTAACGACAATAACATTATTGTAATTGCCGGCGGGGTTAAAGTAAAGCCGTATCAAACCAGTTCTTTTCAATCTAAGGTTGCTCTTTCGCAAAAGATACCAGCAATCGCCGTTCCGCCCCCCATAACGCCCAAACCGCCCAAAGCAGAAAAAGCTGTTACAAAGCCACAACGCTCAAAAATAAAGCTGATTAAGGTGGCGGATTAAAAGGCACCAACCCAACATTTATCTACATCACCTGCTTTTATTTATATTTGCCCTGTAAAATAAAAATCTATGAAAACTACAAAACTGGCTTGCGTTGCTGCAATTTTTGCCTCATTTGTTTTAGTATCATTCGCAACAACATCCTGTACTAAAAAGATTATAGAAACTGTTCTTATTAAGAAAGATACCCTCGTCAACGATTCTTTATTAACCTCTGCGTCCTGGGAAATTATTGAAGCCATAGGGGTTTTAGCCAATACCCCCCTGCGGTATCAAAAAGGAGCGAGTGGCAATAACTGGAATGTTGCTGGCGATTATTATGTTTTCAATAAAGACCAAACTGGTTATATGTATGACGGGGCGAATAACAGACATGATATTTTAAGCTGGAATATTGTAAAAACCGGTGAAAGAGTGAAGCTGTTGATGGTTTATCAGAATGCCCCTAGCCCATTTTACACAACACTCATAACATGGGATAACCTGATCTATAAAAACGGTAATCTACAATACGCTGATTACTATAGAGACGCACTTACAGGAGCCAATTATCATGGTCAGGCAATCCGGGCTCCCAGAAAATAGCAGAAACTGACTCCTATAAAGAAGAAGGCTTGCAGATTTAACAACTGCAAGCCTTCTTTTTAATATTTTGCTACTATCCCGGTATAATTATGAGGCGTTATTTTTTTAAGCTCATTTTTAACATCTGCGGAAACCTTAAGCGAGCTAATGAATTTATGCAGGGATTGTTTGGTAATACCATCTTTCCCCCTTGTTAGTTCTTTTAGCGCTTCATAAGGATTAGGATACTTTTCACGTCGAAGGATTGTTTGAATAGCTTCTGCCACTACGGCCCAATTATTCTCCAGGTCTGCTTTTAATGCCTGTTCGTTTAAAACCAGTTTGCTCAATCCCTTTTCGATGCTTTTGACAGCGATAATGGTATGCGCTACAGGCACTCCTATATTACGTAAAACGGTACTATCGGTAAGGTCGCGCTGTAAACGGCTTACCGGTAATTTTGCTGAGAGATGCTCCAGCATGGCATTGGCTACTCCTATGTTACCTTCAGCATTCTCAAAATCGATCGGGTTTACTTTATGTGGCATCGCCGATGATCCTACTTCGCCAGCTTTGGTTTTTTGCTTAAAATACTCCATGCTGATATAGGTCCAGATATCACGGCACAGATCCAGTAAAATTGTATTGATACGTTTGATACAATCAAAGTGAGCAGCCAGGTTATCGTAATGTTCGATCTGGGTTGTAAACTGCATTCTTTGCAACCCTAATACTTCTTCAACAAAATGATTACCAAATTTGATCCAGTCTGTTTTGGGATATGCCACATGATGCGCATTAAAATTCCCGGTAGCGCCGCCAAATTTCGCAGCAACTGGTATGTACGAAAATAAGCGGATCTGATTTTCCAAACGCTCTACAAAAACCATGATCTCTTTACCGAGCCGGGTTGGAGAGGCCGGCTGGCCATGTGTTTTAGCCAACATAGGAATATCTTTAAAATCCTGCGCTAACTGATGTAAGTGGCTCTGTAAATTCAAATAGGATGGGAGCAATTCAAACTCCAGACTATGTTTCCACAAAAGGGGGATGGCCGTATTATTCACATCCTGAGAGGTGAGTCCAAAATGGATCCACTCTTTTGCCTCCTGAGCATCTGTTTTATCTAACTCAGCCTTTAAAAAATACTCAACAGCCTTCACATCGTGATTGGTTGTTTTCTCTATTTCTTTAATAGCTTCGGCATTTGCTACACTAAAGTTCTCTTTTAATTCGCGTAAATGCTTTTTAGCAGCCGCCGATAATTTCACGAATTTCTTATCAGCCAGCAGGAACAGATATTCAATTTCAATAATAACGCGATACTTGATCAATGCATATTCACTGAAATATTCCTGCAGGCTCTGTACCTGTTTACTGTAGCGACCATCGATAGGCGAAATAGCGGTTAAAGACATGCTCTGTATTTAATATTTAAAGGCCGTCCGGCTGAATGCTGTTCGGACGGGTTCGAGGTTTAAAGTTTAACGTTGAACCAGAAATATTAAACCCGAAACCTGCTAATTTCGCGCAAAAATAAAGGAATAAAGATTGGAACAGAAGATTAGAGTAGGAATTGTAAGCTATTTAAATACCCGACCCCTGATTTATGGTTTACAAAGACTTCCCATAAAAGATGAAATTGAATTGATTGAAGCCTACCCGGCCTCACTGGCGGAAATGCTCAAAACCGGTGAAATTGACCTTGGGTTGGTACCGGTAGCCATTATTCCCCAGCTTCCTCATTTTTTTATAAACGGCCATTATTGTATAGGTGCAGTAGGAGACGTTGCCTCAGTAGCACTTTTTAGCGAGCAACCGATTGATCAGATAAAAACAATATACCTGGATTATCAAAGCCGCTCGTCGGTAAATTTATTAAAATGGCTGGTAAAAAATCACTGGAAAATAACTCCTGAATTTGTAAATGCAAAAGACGAATCCTATATCAGTTATATTAAGGGTGATACCGCAGCAGTGATTATAGGTGACAGGGCATTAGCACAAAGGCGTAATTTTAAATACATCTACGACCTGGCCGGAGAATGGAAAAATGCGACCGGCCTACCCTTTGTTTTTGCTGCATGGGTAAGCACCCGACAATTGCCCAAGGATTTTATTGAAAAGTTTGATAAGGCCAACGCCTTCGGCCTTCAGCATATTGAAGAAATTGCAGCCGAATATGATACCGGCTTGTACGACTTAAAGAAATATTTTTCGGTAAACCTGAGCTATGGGTTGGATGAAGCCAAGCGCGAAGGGTTAAAAAAATTCATCTCGGAAATCCCTGTCGCGTTCTGATTCGGTTTAATTTTAGCAAGTACAACAAACTCCTTTTATGAAATGCAGCATCTGCTTTAATACATCGAATAATCAACCACTCGTTCTGAAAGAAATGATGTACGGGCTAAAAGATGAATTCGACTATTTTGAATGTGCCAGTTGCGGCTGTATTCAAATAAAGGAAATTCCGGCAGACCTGGGGAAATATTACCCCAACGACTATTACTCTTATACAGTAGCTGAAGTGCCGCTGAAAACAAGCTGGATAAGAAGTGTTCATTTTGATTATTATGCATTTAATAAACACCAACTATTGGGCAGCTTACTGGCGCTGAAATTTAAACCGTCTGGCTTTTACACCTGGTTAAAGGATCTGTCTTTGCACAAGCGGTATGAAAGCGTTCTGGATATTGGATGCGGAAATGGCCAGTTATTGAAAAGGATGTATCGCCTGGGATTTAATAATCTTACGGGTATTGATCCTTTTTTAGAGAAAGATCTTATTTATAATAATAGCCTCAAACTTTTTAAAAGAGATATATTCCAAACAGACGCCAGCTACGACGTCATCATGATGCATCATAGCCTGGAGCATATGGACCGGCAGGAAGAGGTAATACAAAAAGCCGCAAGTCTTCTAAAAAAAGGAGGCAGGATGCTTATCAGAATTCCTGTAGTGAGCAAGCCATTGATGGACAAATATGGTGCAAATGTGGTATCGCTTGATGCACCAAGGCATTTGTTCATTCACAGCTTAAAAAGCATTACCGGGATTATCGAAAAAAACAACCTCTCCATATATAAAACAGTATTTGATGCAGAAGCATTTTCAATAATGGGCAGCGAGCAGTATTCGAGAGGCATCAGCAATGTTAACGATGAAAGAAGCTACTTTCAAAATCCGGCCGGCAGCGTTTTCAAACCTTCGGATATCGAAAGATTTGAAAACGAAATTAAATTGCTCAATCAAAAGGGCGAAAGTGATTCCGTAGCCTTATACATCAGAAAATAATGTTACCCGATGGATGTAACTATTGTTATCATACTACATAATCGTCACCAGAATATTCGTCGCCTGGTAGCATATTACAAGGATATCAACGCCTCAACAATATTAGCTGACAGCTCCACACAAAAACATCCTTCCGAGCGCCTTCCCACTTCATGGAACCACATTTACACGCCTGGTCTTAATTATACACAGAAGATTGAAGTAACCTTACAGGAGATAAAAACAGAATATGTCATTTTGTGTGCAGACGACGATTTTATTATTCCATCGGCGATTAAAGAGTGTATTAGTTTTCTGAATAAGAATCCGGACTATGCTTCGGTGCAAGGCCGTTGTGTATGTTATAAGAAAAGCGAAGTAATGGCCGGAGATGGAATCGACTTCTACCCCATTTATCCTCGTCTGGAATACTCTTATGAAGCTGGAGACGGGCTGGAACGACTGGACCATTTGCTGGCAGACTATAAATCCTACCTGTATGCCGTCCATCGCAGTTCTTTACTTAAGGATGCCTATACAGGTGCTTCGGCAAGTATCCGCAACCTATATTTAAATGAATACAATGCATCTATCTTACCGCTTGTAAGAGGGAAGTATAAAGAACTGCCCTTGCTGTACCAGGTAAGAGAGTATGCAGAAGATTCGGATGATAAAACTGCCATCAATATCAACACGCTCTTAAAAGACCCGGCATTTAAACCCGATATTACTGACTTTGTCAACCACCTGTCTTCCAAAATCAATACCTGGATCAATAACCAGGAATCTGCATCTGTTTCTACCCGGTTAAACATTGGTTTGGCACGCTTAGCTGCCAACATTGAACACTCCTATAATTTAAAACCATCGCTCAAAAAGAGAATAGGGCAAATTGTTGCTTTAATGCCTGTAGTGGGTAAAAAAATAATTGAGAAAAGCAGAAAGAAAGAATTGGAAGCGCAAATGGCAAAAGTTGTCACTTCAAAAAATGAAGAAAAGGAGTTAAAAAAGATAGCCTCCATCCTGCAAAAAGATTAACCAGATAGCCGTCCCATTTGGCCTTTCTTATAATGCCTGTAAGCCAGTAGCAAATACCTGAATGTTTCCATCCGGTTCTGCCCGTATAAGAGGTTATTTTTTATACGATTCAAAAGCGCTGTCTTCTTAAACTTTAATGTTTCCGTACTATCAGCCTGGTACCTGTAACGTACATACAGATAGTTTCTCAGCATATAATACAGTCGTTGCGGCGAATGCAATGTGCGCGAAGTTTTCTTTAAGCTTTTTAAAGACCGGTGCTGCGAAACAGTGCCCAGGGAATGGTTCAGGTAAATATTTTCGAACTGAATGGTTTTAAAGCCTTTTTTAACTGCTCTTGCACAATATTCAAAGTCTACCTCGTCAATAAACAGGTTTTCATCAAAATCTCCTATCTGCTTAAATACATCCAGGTTTACCATGCTGCCGGAACTAATCAGGTTATCAGTTTCGAGGGCAGAGCAATCGACAATTATGGGCTCCGATTCAAAGGCCACCCCACACATAGCTATTTTATCCTTTTCAGAAATGGAGCTTAAACACTCCAGGTACTGTTTCAAATAGTCGTCCGAAAAAAAAGAATCCTGGTCCATTGTTAACAGCCACCCTGCCCCCTTCTCAATAGCGTACCTGGCTGCCTGATTCAGGCGGGCTGCAATACCTTTATTGGCTCCATCCCGCACAACGGTCACATGATCACCCCAGGCAGGCAAATCCAGCTTTGATGTAGGCTCGCTGTTATCTATGATCATCAGCTCGTCAAGGAAAGGAAGATAACCAGCAATATTACTAATCACATCCTCTGCCGGATTGTATAATATAACGACCCCAAAAATTTTTCCCATTTGGTATCAATGAAATTGATGGGCCAAATTAGGAAAATGATTTTGAAAACCGGCATCAATAGTTTGAACCGGCTGTTCCGTACAAAACCTCATAGAGGCCTTATCGATTTTTCACCCGAAGCTAATGGCCTTGGGCAATACATTTACAAGGGCGGAAAAGCCTATTTTTGCAAGGTTCATCAGCATATTAGTTATCAATGAAAGTAGTAATTTTTGCAGGAGGCCTGGGCACCCGGATATCAGAAGAAACAGGCACACGACCCAAGCCTATGGTTGAGATTGGAGGAAAGCCCATTCTCTGGCATATCATGAAGATATACAGCCACTATGGCTTTAACGAGTTCATTGTATGCCTTGGCTATAAGGGCTATATGATAAAGGAATACTTTATGAACTACTTTCTACATAACGCTGATCTTACCATTGATATAAAGAATAATGACATTACCTATCATGCCAATAAAAGTGAGGATTTCAAGATAACACTGGTAGATACCGGTTTGTCCACAAAAACAGCGGGCAGGCTTCAAAGAGTGCAGAAGTATATAGGCCACGAAGATTTCATGTTAACTTATGGCGATGGCGTGAGCGATGTAAACGTAAAAGCATTACTTGAATTTCATAAAACGGGTAATAAAATTGCCACAGTAACCGCAGTGCAACTAGACTCAAGATTTGGAGGTATGGATCTGAACGATTCGGGATCTGTTACTTCCTTCAGAGAAAAAGCCAAGGATGAAGGGAAATGGATCAATGGCGGCTTTTTTGTTTTAAAGCCCGAGGTGTTCAATTACCTGAAAGAAGACATGACTGAAATGATGTGGGAAGACGAACCCCTGGAGAAACTGGCTACCGATGGAGAACTGCAGGCCTATCAGCATACCGGCTTTTGGAAACCAATGGATGCCCTGCGTGATAAAATGGAGCTGGAACAATTATGGCAATCAGGAAAAGCTAAATGGAAACTGTGGTAAATAAACAACAACTGATAAAAGCCTATTCAGGGAAAAAGGTTTTTGTAACCGGCCATACGGGTTTCAAAGGTACCTGGCTAAGCATCCTGCTAAACATTCTTGGTGCAGAAGTGAAAGGCTATGCACTGGCTCCTGAGCATAACGATTCTATTTTTGGCCTGACAAAGCCATTGTCAGGCAGTAGCTCCGTAATAGCTGATATCAGAAACAAAGAGAAATTAAAAAGCGAGATCATCCATTTTGCTCCGGACTATATTTTCCACCTGGCTGCACAGCCGTTGGTTCGCCTTAGCTACCAGATACCTGCCGAAACCTTCGAAGTAAACGCAATTGGTACTGCTAATCTGCTTGAAGCACTTGCCGGTTTGAATAAAAAATGTACGACTGTAATAGTCACGACCGATAAAGTTTACGAAAATAAAGAACAGGATATTTTATATAAAGAAGAAGACAGACTGGGCGGTTACGATCCTTATAGCGCGAGCAAAGCCTGTACAGAAATTGTTGTTGATTCATTTAGAAACTCCTTTTTCAATACCAGTACTTATTCCATACATCAAAAAGCAATTGCCAGCGCCAGAGCTGGTAATGTAATTGGTGGCGGCGACTTTAGTAAAGACCGGATCATCCCGGATATTGTGCAGGCTTTACAAAATAACCAGCCAATTAGTGTAAGAAATCCCCAGGCAGTAAGACCCTGGCAGCATGTGTTAGAGCCCTTAACAGGTTATCTTTTGTTGGCATCAAGATTAAACGAGGATCTGCAGTTTTCCGGTGCGTATAATTTCGGGCCCCAACCTGAAGATCATTTGCCCGTAAAAGAGCTGGTAGCGCTTTCTATCAAAACCTGGGGCAACGGAACATGGATCGATCAGTCTGATAAAACACAACCGCACGAGGCTACTTTATTGAAACTGGATATTCAAAAAGCGATCAACCGTTTAAGCTGGACGCCTAAAATGGAGGCAGCAGTTGCTATTGGCAAAACCTTAGATTGGTACAAAAACGTGCAGTCTGAAAATGCCCTGGCATATACGCAACAACAAATCGAAGACTATTTAGCACTATGATTTTTGAACCCACAACTTTAGACGGCAGCTATGTTGTTACGCCCTCCCCCAGGGGCGATAGCCGTGGGTGGTTCATGCGTAGTTTTTGCAAGCAGGAGTTCGAAGCTATTGGGCATACCAAAGAGTGGGTGCAAATGAATCATTCCTTTACTGCAACTAAAGGAACGGTAAGGGGCATGCATTTCCAGATTAAACCCTACGAAGAGATAAAACTGGTGAGATGTATTGCAGGTGCCGTATTTGATGTGATTATCGATTTAAGAGAAGGGTCGTCCAGTTATTTGAAATGGTTTGGTGCAGAGCTCTCGGCTAATAACAAAAAAAGCCTTTATATACCCGAAGGATTTGCTCACGGTTTTCAAACACTTACTGAAGATGCTGAATTGTTGTATCTCCATTCGGCATTTTATACCCCTGGATTTGAGTCTGGTATTTTATACAACGATCCTAAAATAAATATACAATGGCCGCTGCCTCTGACAGAAATTTCTGAAAGAGACAAAAGCCATCCACTATTATAAAGAATATTAAATGAATTGCAGATTTTGTAACACATCGCTTAACGATGTTTTTATAGACCTTGGAAACGCACCAGCATCAAACTCCTTCCTGAGCGCAGGCCAGGAGAATGAACCTGAAACATTTTATCCTCTGAAAGTTTACACCTGCCCCAAATGTTTCCTGGTACAGGTAGATGAGTATAAAAAATCTGATGCGATATTCAACAATGAGTATGTATATTTTTCCTCCTATTCCACCAGCTGGTTGGCGCATGCCCAAAAATATACCGACAACATGCAGGAGCGGTTTGGATTTAACCAGGATTCCTTTGTTATTGAAATAGCCAGTAATGACGGCTACCTGCTGCAATATTTTAAACAAAAAAGCATACCTGTTTTAGGTATTGAGCCTACCGCCAACACAGCCGCTGCAGCTGCCGAAATAGGCATTGAAAGTGTGATTGACTTTTTTGGCGTGAGACTTGCAAAAGAGCTGGCCGCACAGGGGAAGCATGCCGACCTGCTATTAGGTAATAATGTGCTGGCACATGTGCCAGATATCGTGGATTTTGTGGGTGGCATGAAAATATTGCTTAAGCCCGGCGGTGTTATTACTATGGAATTCCCGCACTTGTTACAATTGTTGCAAAACAACCAGTTCGATACTATTTACCACGAGCACTTCTCTTACCTTTCTTTTTATACAGTTAAACAAATTTTCGAATCGCAGCAGCTGGAGATGTTTGATGTGGAAGAATTGCCTACACATGGCGGATCTTTAAGAATTTACGCAAAGCATAAAAATGACAGCATGCACATGATCACCGGCAATGTTGATCAAATGCTGGAAAAGGAAGCGCAGGCAGGCTTAACAGATATACATACCTATCAAAACTTCCAGGAGAAAGCATTTCAAATTAAAACAGACCTGATCAGTTTTTTAATTGATCAAAAAAGAGCAGGTAAAAAAGTGGCAGCTTATGGCGCTGCTGCAAAAGGTAACACCCTCTTAAATTATTGTGGCATCAAAAACGATTTGATCGATTTTGTAGTAGATGCCAACCCGCATAAGCAAAATAAATTATTACCTGCCAGTCATATCCCCGTTGTGACTGAAGCCGTATTAAAAGCTGAGCAACCTGATGTCATTATCATTCTCCCGTGGAATCTGAAAGATGAGATCACAACGCAATTAAGTTATGTAAATGAATGGGGAGGCCAGTTTGTAGTGGCCATACCTCAACTGACAATAATTAAATAAAGTGGAGGTTTTAGTTACAGGTGCAACAGGCTTTATCGGCAATTACGTGATCCAGGAATTGTTAGAACGCAATCATACTGTTGTGGCTACATCTTTAAATAAAGAAAAAGCTAAACAAACGACATGGTTTAACCAGGTAACTTACATCCCCTTTAATATTAATGATATAACTCAGGAGACCGATCTTTTTCAATTATTTCAACAACCCGAATGTATTATTCATTTGGCCTGGGAAGGACTGCCTAATTATAAATCTGATCATCACATTAGACAAAACCTGCCTTTACATCAATTATTTCTGAAAAAGCTGGTGACAGGCGGAGCCAAAAATATTAACATCACTGGTACTTGTTTTGAATACGGTATGCAGGAGGGATGCCTGTCCGAAGACATGCCTGCTCAGCCTGATAACTACTATGCCGTAGCAAAGAACGAGCTCCGGATTTTTGCTGAGGAACTGACACATGAGCACTACTACTCGCTCAAGTGGTTAAGGCTGTTTTATATGTTTGGAAAAGGACAAGCTCCTAATTCTTTAATGCCGCAGTTAGAAAAGGCATTACGGAACAATGAAAAAAGCTTTAACATGAGCGGTGGCGAACAGGTGCGCGACTTTCTACCCGTTGAGCTGGTGGCTAAATACATTGTAGCAACTGGTTTACAAACTGAACTAACAGGTATTATTAATATCTGCAGCAACCAGCCTATAACGGTCAAAGATTTTGTTGTAAACTACCTGAAGGAAACAGCGCAAAACATTCAGTTAAATCTGGGTTATTATCCCTATGCCGATTTTGAGCCTATGCGTTTTTGGGGTTGTAATCAAAAATTATTGCAGATATTAGCAGCAGATACATCTCAATAAATCATCCATCTTGAACAACCGGTTTTCGATTATACTACCAGTGCGAAACGGCGGCGAATACTTCAAAGAGTGCGTCAATAGCATTCTTTCGCAAACACATGCACAGTTTAATTTTTTCGTACTGAACAACAACAGTAGCGACGGAACACGGGAATGGCTTGAATCCCTGAGGGATGAAAGGATCATTATCAAAGATTCTGACATTGACTTATCAATGCCTGACAACTGGGCTAGAGCACTGGAGCTTCCTTTAGACGGATACATCACTTTTATTGGCCATGATGACAGGTTGCACCCTGAGTATCTGAAAGTAATGAACGAATTGATAAACGATCATCCGTCGGCATCTTTATACCAGGCATATTTTAATTATATCGATGAAAAAGGAAATACTATTCGCGCATGCAAGCCGATGCCCGAAAAACTATGTGTGGCAGGATATTTAAAAGGACAATTTCTGCAAAGTACCGACAGTATGGGAACGGGCTTCATGTTTCACTCAAAAGATTTTAAAAAGCTGGGCGGATACGATTATGCAATCCCTAATTTACTTTTTTCCGATTATAAACTCTACGCCCAGTTAACCGGGTTATCATACCAGGCTATATCTTCTCAAACCTGTTTTGACTACAGGGTTCATAACAGTTTATCGAAAAGTACTAATATTGATTCGTATAGACTTGCCTTCGAAAAGTATATGCTTTTTTTAAGCGAATACCAAAAAGACCACCCTACTGTGAAGGGAGTAATACAAAATGATGCGCCCACTTATTTGCAGTATTATTGCCGAAGCCTTAGTCACCGGCTTTTAAAATCAAACACTGGTTCAAGAATAAAAGTCGGCGCCTTTGTAAGAGATTGCAGGCAGTATGCCGCATGGCTGGGGATCAGTGAAAAATTTGCCCCCTATTCCGATATTTCCATCCGGTTAGCTTCGATGATTGATTCCAATACGTTCACCAGGAGCATTTATCAAAAAATACGCAGCATACTTACCCAATAGACCTGCAGGTGCCTATTTCTATCATTTAATAGTTATAGAAAATCTTTTTATAAGCTTTTTCAAAAACCTCCTTACTAAAGTGAAGCAGCGTATACTGATAAGCAGCCTGCTCTATTCTATGCCTGTCCTGCGGGTTTTGAATCAGCCAATTTAATAAAATAGCCCCTTGCCCAACTATTTTAGATTCCTCTTTCTCCGTAATCAGCAGTCCATTTTCTTTGTGCGTGATATAATCCGGAATACCATCCACATTGGTCGACAAAACTGTTTTTCCCCTGGCCATCATTTCCATTACTACCAGTGGCAAGCCTTCATAAGCAGAAGTAAGTATCAGGCAATCTGACTGATGATAAAGATCCTTTAGCTTTTGTGCATCTGTTACATTTCCATAGAAAGTACAAAAAGGATATTGATCAATCGCGATCACTTTTTCTACGTCTCCAACAAATGAAAAATGTACCGGATTTTTTTCGTCATGCATTTTTTCTGCAATAGCTGCAATCAACGGAACTCTTTTCTGAGGGGCGCCCCGTCCTACATATAATACCTGCAGAGTATCATTATTATTTTGCTGGTAAGGAGGAATTTCAACATAGTTATCTATGAAATGAATTCGCTGATAATATTCTTCTGCAATGTTCTGCCCCCTGTACTGGGCTATCAGCTGCCGCATAACATCCCTGGTACTGAATATTCTTTTATCAATACGTTTAATAAATGTTTGCGTATAATTGAACCAGGTGTTTAAGTGGCACAATTCTATGGCAGGAATATTCTTTTTAATGTGCGGGATAATTTTGTAGAAATAGAGACACTCTCCGCCAAACACAACAGGTCTGCCACTTTTTGCGATCCATGTAGCGATGATTCCCCTGTAAATGATATTAATAAAATGAAGGTATTTATTATCAATCTTTTTATGCAGGTCCACAGTGTCTACACCCGGTATGTCAAAAAGCTTTGCAAAACCATTATTCCGCGGTGTTTTCGAAAAAATAACTAAAGGGTTAAGGTCTTTGATCGTCTCTGCAATCTGGGCATTCACTTTTGGTGCACCTCCCAAGTCAGCACTTGAGAAAAACAGAAAAGCACCGTGTTTTTTTTTCAAAGGTTTTAAATGACCCACTATTCTCCCAAGCCAAACCAGCGGCAACACAATGATGCATTCCAATCTATACTTTAAAATAGCCTGTCGGTAGGTCACACTGAAAAATATTTTTGAAGTAATTTATGTATATATTCTTCCGTAAAATTAACCGGACTTTTATTGATCAACTCCTGCACCACCTGCGTGTTAATTTGCAGCTCCGCGCCCTTATCAACTACATGGTAGTTTCCCTTCCGATCAAAATGTTCTTCCATTGCGGATATAATTACCGGAACTTTATAATTATGAGGATTAGCAACATTTACAATGCTCCTGTTAAAACTGTCATCATCGATTAATAGCTTAGCAAGCTGATAAAAATCATCCACATCAATAATATTCCGCTCTGCATGCGCCCATAATTCAAATGTCCTGCCCGTCTTAATACAATCCACGAAATAATTAAAAAAAGTATGGGGGTTATTGTATTTACCGATAGGATTGCTGATGCGAAGAATTAAAAAATCGGAACTAGTTGCCTGAATCAGCTCCTCCATTTCGAGCTTATGCCGCACATATGCATTCTGTCGGGAAGAGGAGTCATAGATGCTGCAGGTACTGAAGTACACCAGCTTTTTATCATCATTTTTTTGTGCAACATCTTTAAACAATTGCTTCTCTCTCTTAAACGAGTTGCTATCGTTTGATGCGGAATTAGAAACACCCGACGCAAAAATAACCACCTTTGAGTTCAGGTGAAAGTCGTAAAACTGTGATGCAATTAAACCGTTCCCAATAACCACTTTTTTGATTTTACAAACCGCATTAATGCGAGTTTTATTTTATAGTAACAAAGATAGCCTTATGAGCTCGGGTATAATCTAGTCGATCATTTAAAGTGCGCAAAAAAAAGTACCCAAAATAAAAAAAAATAAAAACATTGTGCTATATTTACTTCAGCTAATTAAAACACTATTATTAACTGCTAAAAACCTCTATACTTTCTTTAATAGTATTTCGCTAACGTTTTGCTCTGTAAACCGTAGTCAACCGGCAATCATAAAAAATGGTTATTAGGCCTGCATAACCTAGCCTGTTCTTAACCATACAAATTGTTGCAAGATTGCGCTTAACCTATCATTCAATTCTTCAACAAATAAAAAATCCAAAGACATGAAAAAAACAATCTTTTTCGCAGCAGCATTATTAGTTTCCTCGGTAACGTTTTCACAAATCAAATTGTCACCTACACATCTTACCATTGGTGGGATAGCTCCAAAAACCAACTATTATACTACTGCTCACGGTAGCCTCTTTCTGGCGGTCGATGACACTCATGCCAACTTCTTACAATTTGATGTATTTAATGGCAGAATTGCTGCCACAGCAAACTGGTTAGTGCTCTACAATACCCAAACAAGCACCTTTAATGACCTGGCCTTAGGAACCGTATATAATTACTCCGATGCCAGAGCCAAAACCAATATTAAAAATATTTCTTATGGTCTTTCTACATTAAACAAACTCAGACCCGTAAGCTATAACCTTGTAAAAAATCCTTCTGGTAATAACAACCATACTGAACTTGGAATAATAGCCCAAGAGCTCGAGCAAATAATGCCGGAATTAGTGAAAACAGATAATGACGGTAAAAAATTGGTAAATTATACAGGGCTGATACCCGTTCTTATAAAATCTATACAGGAATTACAAAAAGAAGTTGCCGCGTTAAAAGCTGCTAAATAACCCTTTATTGCATAACGGCAATGTTTTGTTCAGGCTAAAACTAAGCTTGTTAACAAGACCGCCATTATAAACATTATAAGTATGAAAACAAACCACAAAAGCGTGCTTCTGCTTTTGCTACCAGCCTTTATAGTAATCATTATTGGTTGCGCGAAAACAAAAGATCTTACGAGCGACGCAGAGCAACGAACTGCTCAAAGATCAGCCTCTTCGTTTAACGATTATTACTGGTACAAAGGAGAAAAGATACCACTTACTATTGACAAGAATCTATTCTACATTTCCTCGTCTGATAGCTCCAAGCTATCGTTATTACAGTTAGGTTCAGAAATAAAAGTAGTTTCCACGAAGAAAACATGGACTCCCAACAAAAAAAATAAGAAGTACTGGAAAATCGTACAATTGGCTGATTCTAAAACAAACGGCAGCGTTGACCTCAACGCTATTTATGCGAAAATATCACCCCATGACATAAAAATTGCTCCCGTTGTCAATAACAATGAAAGAATAGTGGCCACTTCTGATGTTTTTTATGTACAACTGAAAAAGTCAGATGATATCGAATATCTGGAAAAAATGGCAAAAGAAACAGGCTGTGCTAATGTGAAACAAGTACCCTACATGCCAACCTGGTATCAATTAGAAGCCCCTGCGAAAAGCAATGGCTTACGCATGGCAAATTTTTTTTACGAAACTGAAAAATTCAAAGAAGTTGATCCTGGATTTATTTTTGAATTTAAATCAAATACTACTTCATCGGCTACTTGTATACCAGAACCTTTATTTTCAAATCAATGGGGGCTTCAAAACAGCAATGGTATAGACATAAAAGCCTGCGGTGCCTGGGGTGTCACCCTAGGTGATCCAGGAGTGGTCGTAGCAGTGGTAGATGAAGGCATAGATCAAGCGCATCAGGAGTTTGCAACAAATTATAGTTCATTATCTCTTGATGTAATGACTAATACAGCACCTTCTGTTCTCTATGGATCTCATGGCACACATGTTGGTGGGATAATAGGTGCTAATCAAAATAATAAGCAAGTTTCAGGGATAGCTCCGTCAGCAAGCTTATTATCTATTAGCCATGATTTGATGGTAACATCTACTATTTCAGCGGAGTTGGCGTCAGCCATAAGCTATGCTTGGCAAAACGGAGCTGATATCATTAATAACTCATGGGGTGATCAGGCAGGTTTCTTTTACGGCCAATTATATAGTGCTGTTTTAGATAATGCAATTGCAAACGCACTTACATTAGGCAGAGGCGGATTAGGAACCATTGTAGTTTTCGCATCGGGAAATTGGAATACAAATATGGATTATCCTGCCAATTCCAATCCTCAGATACTTGCAGTCGGGGCAATTAATTCTTCTGGAAACCGGGCATCCTTTTCATCTTATGGAACAGGTTTAGATATAGTAGCTCCAGGCGATAATATCATTTCTACAATACCAGGACAAAACGTAGGTTACATGTCGGGCACCTCTATGGCTGCACCTTACGCTGCCGGCGTTGCAGCTCTGATTTTATCAGTCAATCCTAGTTTAACACAACAACAGGTAACTGATATTATTGAACAAACTGCACAAAAAACAGGCAGTTATCCTTATGCAACAATTAGCGGTAGGCCAAATGGAATCTGGCATAATGAGATGGGATATGGGTTGTTAAATGCTTTTGCTGCAGTCTCCTCAGCTAACTGTAGCACAGTATATTATAATGGGAATACAGTGAATACAAATACCAACATAGCGGGCTGCAGGATCGAATCGCAAAATGTAACAGTAAATAGTGGGGCGAAGTTGACGTTTACAAGTGTTGAATATATATTGTTCAACTCAAACTTTGAGGTCAAAAGCGGGGCTGAACTTGAGGCAAGCTTCTAATAAAGTGTAATAGTTAGTACTTGATCGTACAGTCAGGGGCTAATTTTTAAATTTTCAAAAGGGATACAGATTAAATTAATTAGGCTGCTGGACTCACTTGATCCAGCAGTTTTTGTTTGGCTAAGGT